>ERZ795051.1-NODE-1-length-441801-cov-11.344148_pt1 | contig 441801 bp, 411 predicted proteins | sample MGYA00375135_ERZ795051 | MGnify/ENA primary metagenome ERZ795051 (study PRJEB30180, sample SAMN05720222) | activated sludge metagenome | isolation source: Anaerobic digester | place: Japan | collected 2015-05-26 ... | reverse complement strand
ACCTCAAATATACATAATCAATAAAATAATTACAAATTAATTTTAAAGAAAAAAGTTATTTCCTAGTCTTTTTGTATTTCTCAAATTCTCTTATCAACCTTTCGTCTATTGTTTCCATAGTTTCATTGTGTATATTCATTAACGCTACTTTTTGAGTACCTTTTGCAGAAAGTTCTCCATTAGCATAAATTTCAAATTTCAAAACCCAAATCGAATGCTTAAAATCATCAACCCACATTTTCCCTGTAACTTTGCTAAACATTTTAATAGCTCTTTTATATCTAATAGTAGTTTCACTTACTATAGGGAAGTAACCTATCTCTAATAATTTTTCCAGAGTAAAACTTCGATAAATCAATTTAACTCTTAATTCTTCAACCCATCTTAAATATGCTATGTTATTAACATGCCCAGCAATATCAATATCATAAGTATTTACTGTAAACTCTTGCTGAATACTTTCTTCTTTAGTTTCTACCTGACCTGTTTTAAACCATTTTTTTAAAAATCCAAACATTAAACCCTCTCAATTAATAAGACCTCATTCAATTCTGTATAAAATTTTTTAATTACAAAACTGTCTTTTGCAATTATTTCTAATACATCATTTATTCTTAAATTACCTTCATTATGATTATTTTTGTAAATTACATTATGTAACTTGTTCATTATTTCAAAGCCTTTATTATTAAAATCCCATAATAATAAATTACCTCCTCTTTTTAACAAGCGAAGCATCAAAAATAATAATTCTTTTGCTTGTTCAGTTTCATGCAATACATTACCACATATTATAAATTCTACTGAATTTTCTGGTATATTTAAATCAAAAAAATTATTTTGTATGATGATATAATTATTAGCATTTATTTCATCTAATTTTGCTTTAGCTTTTGCTATTTGTGTTCCATCATAATCAATTGATACAACACTATACCCTAATTGATTTAAAATTGTCAAAGCTCTGCCTGACCCCGTACCAAACTCCAAAATGATAGAATTGTTTGGTATATTGGCAAAATTAATAATTTTTACATACTCATCCCATAAATCATAACCCCATGAAAGCAGTAGGTTATCACTTTCGGAAAATATTTTTTTTATTTGCATTTTTACTCATATTTTAAATTTACTAATTAAATTATTGTCTTTACTCGCTTAGCTTAAATATTACAGGATATACAACTTTAGTAGCTACTTTCTGACCTTCGCATTCTGCTGGTTCCCATGGCGGCATCATCTGCAATACTCTTAAAGCTTCTTCATCGCATCCAAAACCTATACCTTTTATCACCTTAAAATCACTTAAACTGCCATCAGCATGCACAACAAACTCAACTATAACTTTTCCTTCAATCTTTTTTTCAATTGCTTTATATGGATATACTAAATTTAATGAGATAAAGGTATTCAGCATATCCGCACCTCCAGGAAAATCTGGGGGAACATCTACATAATCATATAAACTATCTTCAAGAAATTTAATATATGGTTTTTCTACGACAAAACCAAAGTTTTGTGCATTAAGTAATAAAATAAATAAACCAGCAGCAAAAAATATGGATGGTTTCATAGCTACTCCTATTAAACAAATATTTTATATATTGAAAATGTAATTTACTAATAAGTATTTAATTTGTCAATAGTTAATTGATGTAGTATAACAAAATTAATATAGCTATATCAATATTTTGTTATTCTTAACTTTAAATAGAAGCAATATTTGTTAGCAAATACGAAGGGATAAAATATTTTTTATATTATCAGAATGGTTGCTCAATGAACATTTGTATCATAAAATTATCTTTGCTCTTTCCCATATCCATTCTTAAAACCATGCCTTTCATAAGCGCCCTAAGACCTATTCCATATGTATATTTCAAATCTGAATGTAACTCATCTAATTTCCATTTGGGCGCAACTCTTCCTAAATCTCCAAAGAATGCAAGTTCAATTAAATCTATTCCAATTTTTCTTGTAAGTTCAAAATAGTTAAATGGATTCCAATTTAAACTTTTTCTTAATTCTAGCGAGTAATAAATTAAGGATCTATCATGATATCTCAAGTCCTTATAACCTCTTAGATATTTTGTTCCCCCAAGATTTGGACCTACAAATAATTTGCCTCTTTATAATTTATCTTGATATAATTCATCTGCCGTAGGAGTATCCATAGTTAAAAAATTAAATGCAATCACCGTTGGATAGTTTGACAAAATGTCATCAAATACAGGATAAAAAAATCTCAAATCTACTTTCCAGATATCCGCCGGCACATCACACCCAAATGCTTTATATTGTTTTATATATGATAATTTTTGATAAGTACCAAATGTTGGAAAGTATATATAATTAGTATTATCATTTGAAATAGAAAAATCTATTGCAGATGCAACAATTTTTACTTTAACAAAATCATTCCTTAGGCTCATATCTCTATAAATTAATTTTGTCTCAAAAAATATTTTTCCAAAATCAAAGAATTTTTCTTGTATTTCCTCATAATTTTTATAAGTCATTACATAATTAAAATCTTCATTTTTGCCTTTAGCAACTGGCAATAAATGTTTTAAATTTAATTCAAACCAATAATCAGTTCCGTGCAACAACAAATGCTGTTTTTCGCTAGATTCATTGCTACCCGGACGAATACCATTAACGGGTATTCCTATATATTCCTTAACTTCTCCTAATTTACCTACAAAAAAATCTGGTCTTATAAATTGTCTTTTGAATAATGGATTTTGCACTTCATCGGCTTGCAAATAAACATATCTCGAACCATTTGAAGATATTAAAGCACCTGCTTTTGTAAAAGAGTTTTCCTGTGGATATCCTTTGATGCTTGAAAAAGTACCCAAAACCCAACCTATCGAATTATTATAATAAGCAAACGGTAATGTATTAATACTTATTTTACTTGTATCTTCTTGTTGTGCAAGTATATTTAATTTCGTTAAAAAAAACAACAATACAATTACAATCTTTTTCATAATATCAGTATAGTTTTGATAAAATACAATTATAAATAATTTATTAAAATTATCCAAGAACTTCAATTATACACAGTAAAATAACATACTTTAAATAAAAAAAAGCGAGTTATAATAACCCGCCTTTTTGCTAAGATTTCTTCTATCTTATTTTATCAACATCATTTTAATCATTGATTTAAATTCATTTGCTTCCATTTTGCAGAAATAAATTCCAGAATTTAAACCTGCAGCATTAAAATTAACAACATTTTGACCTTCTTTTGCATATCCATTAAATAAGACTGCAACTTCTTGTCCCATAATATTAAATACAGATACTTTTACATAACCAGCTTTTGCCATATTAAATGTTATTTTTGTTGTAGGATTAAATGGGTTTGGATAATTTTGTTCTAAACTATAAGTTAATTTATCTTTATTAACTTTTTCATTTGATACTGTTACTAAGAAATCTTTATAAAATCTTGGTAAAATTTGGTAACCGCCAGTTCCTGTTGTTGTAAACTGTGTTAAAACTCCAATAACATCTGAAGGCCAGTTAGGTTCATTATTTTCATCTATATCTGTATCCTTGTCAATTCTAATAGTTATACCAGTTGTTGCTTGCGGATCAGTATTAAATATTAAATTTGCATCCTTTCCCGCTTGTGGCCAGGCTGTTGTTCCAACTCTGTAAACATTATTAATTCTTACTAACTTAGCTTCTAATGCTTCACCATTGTTAACATCATCCATAATTACTACAATTGGTTCAGGTTCAGGATTATCACTCGAAAGCACCTCTATGTTTGCAGGTAACGCAATAACCTCTGTTAAACCATTGTAAATATCAATTTTCCCACCTACTCTTACTTTATCACCTATTTTTAAATCTTTTTTCCCTTTGGATACAAAAAGATTTATTGCTCCTGTTTCATCATAAATATAATATGAACTTGATGTAGTAATGGACAAATTGTAATCTGTTGTAAAAACAATTCCTTCTACATTAACACTGTCGCCTTTGCTTTTACTTCTTGCTTCGGATATCGGAATAACCTGTGCATACAATGATGCTGCAATTAATAATACGAATAAAATTTTTGAACGTAACATTTTTAACCTCAAATTTGTTTAGTTTTTCTAAATTTTTCAAATACAAGCTTAATTTACGATTTATTGGTTAAGTTATTATTAATAATTTTTAAATTTATTATTAATTAACGGCTATTTAACCAGCATCATTTTATTAACAAATCTTTTACCATCAATATTTAATTCATAGAAATATAAACCAGAGTTTAAGTTGTTGGCATTAAATTGAACGTTATGAATTCCAGCTGCTAATTTACTATTTACTAATTCTGTTATCATTCTACCAGTTACATCATAAACTTTAAGAGTTACATTAGCAGAATTATTTAATTTAAACACTATATTTGTAACAGGATTAAATGGATTAGGATAGTTATAAGCAATCTTTTCTTCAAGATTAGCTTTTACAATTTGCGATACACCATCTTTAACAATAAAATCAGCAGTAGATCTTGGCATCAATTGATATCCACCTTTTCCTGATGTTGTATATTGACTCATTAAACCAACAACATCCAGAATTTTTGTTGTAAATAATGTTTTTAAAGAATCACTAATTTCATAAAAACCTAAAGATTTTAAAACTCTAATGTCAAGATAGCTAACTTCATCGGTTGCATCAACATATCTAACATTCCATCCTGAACCTGTAGTAGCAGGAGTTGGCCAGGTTGAACCAGTTCTTAATTTTATATTTTTAATTTTTAATAACTGACCTTCATAATATTCTGCTAATTTCAAAAATTCTGGAATGGTTAATTCAATTGGAGCTGGTATAAATGCACCTTTTTTCAATAATGTATGCGATGTTACTGTTATTTCAGTTAAGCCATTGTAAACAGATATTGCTCCGGTAACTATTATACTATCACCCATTTCTAACACTGGTGCTTTATATAAATACATTCCAGCTGTTCCATCAGTAATAAAATATGTGGATGCAGTAGCACTACCAAAATTAACTGAATTAACTACACCTGCAACTGTAACAGTTTTACCAACATATCCAGGTAATCTTGCCTCTTCTATATATATTGTTTTACCAGTTATTGGTACATAAGTTCCTCCCAAATCTTGAATTGAACCAGGAACTAAAATTGGATTGTTATTAGCATCAAGTGTAACAAATGCTGTTATAGTTTTAGGAGTTAACAATGGATTAGCCTGTCCATCAATATTAGTTGAACCATATATTCTCATCTTAGCAACTTTGTTTGCAGTTGTATCAATCACGTTAAATTCTTTGATATCTTTAAATTTCATAACATCATTTGGCCAATCGGATGGGTTTTCAATTTCTATATTAGATAATGTTACATTTTTCCCTTCATATTCTTTAGGATTAGCTAAAACATCGCTTAAAGTAGCATTTTGTATTGCTGCCTGATGAGCATTATATTTCTGTTTAGCAACTAATATCTTAATTTTTTTTGTTTCATCACTTGCAATTGTGATAACACCATTCATATCCTTAACAACACCTGTAACAGAAATTGTATCACCTTTATTTACATTAAAAACTGTTAAGGGCAAACCATCCACCAAAATAGTACCTGTAGAATCTGCAAGATAAAATCTAAAATTTGGGAAATTAAAATTAGCAGTATTTGCAGTTCCAAAAACAGTTACAATTTGCTCAACTTTTGTTTTTGCTATATCAATTGTTACAGGACTAGGAATTACCTGGGCAAAAATATTTGTAATAATTAAAAATAATACAATAACTAGCTGTAAAAGCTTTTTCATCTTAACCTCAAATTTTTTGGACTATTAAATTAATTAAAAAATAGTAATAAAAAAATTTTTTTTACTTTTTTTTAAATTTTTAATTCTTTTTTCATTATTTCAAAAGTTATATCAATAGGTGTAGGGTTATAACCTAATTCTTTTCTTGCTTTATCGATAATAAGTCCTGATTTTAATGGTCTTGGTGCTTTTTGTTTCAATTCTACTGTTTTGATAGGATTTACTAAAGTTTTATCTAATTTGAAATAATCGGCAATACGTAATGTAAACTCGTATCTATTCAAAAATTCTTCGCCACCAATATGGTAAATTCCTGTTTTTGCTAACTTAAATACATTCAATGCAGCAAGTGCTAAATCATCCAAATAAGTAGGATTATTAATTTGGTCATCAACAATATTAATACTTTTGCCATTTCTTAACTGATCAATTACCCATTTTACAAAATCTGGTCGCCCTTTTATTGCTGGTCCATATAATACATTTGTTCTTAAAATAGTATATTTAATATTACTTATTACAATAGCATTTTCAGCGGCTAATTTTGATTTTGCATAATATCCTAAAGGATTTACTCTATCTTCTTCTTTATAAGGGCCATTCTTGCCATCGAATACATAATCTGTAGAAATGTGAACAAAATGTATAATTTCGTAAACTTTACAATATTTAGCCATATACTCAACAGCGTTAGTGTTTATTTTCCAGCAAAGCATTTTTTCATCTTCAGCCTTATCAACATTGGTATAAGCAGCTGCATTTATTATAAGATCTGGTTTGGTATTTTTAATGATATTTTTTACAAAATCCTTATCTGTTATATCACCTCTAATATACTCACAGTTTTCATTAAAATTTTCCTCTTCTATTGAAGAGCAAATTACATCATAACATCCCTGATGCTGAGCAAGATATGCAACTCTCTGCCCTAACATCCCATTTGAACCGAACAATAATAATTTACTTTTCTGTATCATATTTCAACCTCAAAAATTCCTCTATTGTTTTATATTTTGTTATTTTTGCTGCAACTTTACTAGCAATATTAGCAGAATATATTGGGTCACTAGTTTTAATATAATGATAAAAAAATATTGAACCATATGTATCACCACATCCTACAGTATTATCTGAAAATGCTTGATATGGTTTTATATTTTGGCTTTTAATTTCATTGTTATCAAGATAAAAAATAGTTGAACCATCAGCTCCTTTAGTTAACAATAAAATTTTTAGTCCATTATCAAACAAATATTTAACAATATTTTCTAACTTATCATAAATTGATACAAATTTAATTTCCATCTCATTGGTTTGTAAAATATCAATATTTTTTATCCATCGTTCAAAATTATCTATTTTCCTAAAATATCTTTTTAAATTTTCATCTATACCCCTACTTAATGTATGTACATCCATAAAAATTTTTTTCTTAAAATTTTCTCGTATAAATTCAAGGTCTTCTAAATTGATATCAAAACCCGTTACCATATTTACCAGAATACCATCAAATATATCAAAATTTATTTGCTTTTCCTTGATATTAAGTTTTTGCGTAATATTTCTGTATTTTTCATCTCTTTCTTTATCTTTATATAATGTAAGATGATTTTGTGGTATTTCATCAACAACACTAACATAAAGATTATTAACCTTTGAATAAATTTCATTAAACAAATATTTAGTATTATAAGATATATTTGTTAAGGGAAATAATTCATCACCAGCTTCTAAAAAAGATACTACTGCTGCAACAGAATATAGCAGTCCACCACCTTTGTGAAATGTTTCATTGTTTATATAAATATAATCTTCAACTGTATGCCCTATATACAATAATTTCAATATTCACCTCATAAAAGGTTTATTAACATTTTTTATGATAAATAAATTAAAGATACTATTTTTTTTCTTTATCTTCAACTAAAACTGTTACTGGTCCTTCATTAACTATATTAACTGTCATCATTGCTGCAAATATTCCAGTTTTTATTTTATCATCACCAAGATTTTCTTTCATTCTTTCTACAAACTTTTCATACAATAATTTAGCTTTTTGCGGCTCAGCTGCAAACATAAAATTAGGTCTATTCCCTTTTCTGCAATCTCCGTATAAAGTAAACTGTGAAACAACAAGAACTTCACCATTAATATCTTTTAAGGATAAATTCATTTTTCCATTATCATCTTCAAATATCCTCAAATTGGAACATTTGTCAGCAACAAAATTTACATCATTAATTGTATCATCCTGATGAACACCTAGTAAAATTACCATACCTTCGTTAATTTTTGCCAGATAATTTTCTTCTTTAACTTCCACAGATGCCTGCGATACTCTTTGTACTAGTGCTCTCAATTTATTTTTCCTCCAATTACTCTTATGTGATTATTATAATCTCTCAAAGCAAATATATCTTTAAAATTTGCATTATTAAGTAAATTTTCCACTTCATTGAATTGGTTATAGCTAATTTCAAATATCAAATATCCATCTTTATTTAATAAATCTTTTGCTCTCTCAATTATCATTTTGTAAAATTTTAATCCATCAGCATCATCTGTTAAAGCTATTTTGGGTTCAAAATCTTTTACTTCTTTATCCAATAATTCAAATTCTTGTTTGGATATATATGGTGGGTTCGATACAATTAGGTCAAATTTTTTTTCAGGAGTATAGTTTCCTATATCGCATAGTTCTAATTTAACATTACTTATTTTATTTATTTCAAGATTTTTATTTGCTATATCTAATGCATCTTTGGATATATCAATACCAACAAACTGGTTTGAAGGAAATTTTTCAGCAATACTTAAAATAATACAACCACTTCCAAAACCAATATCTAAAACTCTTTTTAAATTATTTTCTTTGATAATTTCAATAGATTTTTCAACCAAAATTTCTGTATCTGGTCGGGGAATTAGAACTTTTTCATTTAATAGCATTTTATGCCCAAAAAATTCCGTATATCCAACTATATATTGTATTGGTTTGTGAATTGCTCTTAATTTAACAAATTCACGATATTTATCAATTTCAAATTCTTTTAATGGTTTATCTTGTTGTAAATACAAATTTAACCTATTTGTATTTAATACTTCTGCTAAAAGAATTTCTGCATCTAATCTTGGATTTTTTAAATTTTTATTTTTAAAATATTCTTCTGTAACTTTTAATATCTCTCCGATTGTCATTAAAATATACCCTTTCTATATTTAAATGATTTCAACATAAAAAAAAATTTATGCTTATATTCTTCAAATTCTGCGTTATTAGGTGCCTGAAGCTTGAAAAGAAAATCAAATTCATCATTTGTTCTTAAATATATTTCAAAAATTTTTTGAGAACCAATTACAATTTCATCATTGTAATAAGCTGTGTAAAAATCTGTTAAAACACTATATTTATAATTGCTACTCAAAAAATAATTTTTATCTTTTAAATATAGAGAAATAAAGGGAGTATTTCCAAAATCAATATTAGCACCACCATAAATAAATACTACACCTTCAAACTTTTCATCTTTATGTTGGTCAATAAAATACCACCCATTAGGATATTTTATGCTAATATTTAATGATTTTTCTCTGTATTCATTACTAAATAACGAAGTATCAACACCTAACATAGTGTTACCAAATAATTTTTCAAATGAATTTGTATCTTTTATATTTTGATTTGATGAATTAGATATGTTACTGAATAAGTTAGAATGAGAAATTAAGGGTTTATTAGCTGCATTAACTAAATTGGGAACACTTTTTTTTTTGATAAAATTTCAATTTCTAAAAAATAACTCGAAGATACTTTATAACTATCAGAAAAAATATAGGTAATAAATTCGAATATAAATAATACAACTATGTGTAAAAGAATTGAGAAAAAAACACTTCGAAAATAAATATTTTTGCTATTTAGAATAATTTTAGTCATTGATATTTTTACTATCCTGAAGTTCAGAAAAATTATCGTAAGCTTGAATAATATCTTTAACTAATTTATGCCTTACAACATCTTCTTTATCGAAATAAACAAATTTAATACCTTCTATATTGTGTAAGATTTTTTTAGCTTGTAAAATACCACTCAAACTTTTTGACGGTAAATCAATTTGTGTTACATCACCAGTAATGATAACCTTTGAGTTCATCCCAAGACGTGTAAGAAACATTTTCATTTGAGTTGTTGTAGAATTTTGTGCTTCATCAAGAATAATAAACGCTTTACTTAGTGTTCGACCACGCATAAAAGCCAAAGGAACAATTTCAATTATTTCTCTTTCGAGATACAATTTTAATTTATCTGGATTCATCATTTCAAAAAGTGCATCATACAAAGGTTTAAGATAAGGATCAATCTTATCTTTTATATCACCCGGTAAAAAACCTAAGGATTCACCAGCTTCAACCGCCGGTCGAGAAAGAATTATTTTTTGCACATTACCTTTATTTAAAGCATCAACAGCAAGAGCAACCGCTAAATAAGTTTTACCTGTACCAGCTGGACCTAACGCAAAGACAACATCATTTTTTCTTACAGCATCGACAAAAAGTTTTTGATTGTAAGATTTTGGCTTAATCGAACCTTCACGAGTATATAATATAACATCAGAGTTTTCGTTGGAATTCGTTTGTTTAGGGGAGCTATAGTATAATAAGTCTATCAAATTGTTAACATCATCTAAAGTAATTTCACTTTTTAATTTCAAGGTATTAGACATCTCAATTAATATTTTTTCAGCAAGGTTAACTTCATTATCTTCTCCACGGATGATAAATTTGGTACCACGCTGAATAATATAAACATTTAACCTCTTTTCTATAGGCACTAAATTAGAATTATTTGCACCAAGGAAAGAAATAGATGCGGAATTATCTAAATTCAAGTACTTTTCTTTTTGCATTGACATAAATACTAAAGACCCTTTCATAAAGAAAGGGTCTTTTTATAATTAGTTAGCAGTTTGTCTTGGAGCAGGTTTATAATTTGATCTGATTCTATCATATCTAGCTTTTTCTTCATCACTTAAAGCAGGAATTTTAAATGTTTGTTTTGGATAAATCAAATTAGGATTTTTAATTTGATCTCTGTTTGCTTTATAAATATTTGGCCAAGCTAAAGGATTAGCATAAATATCTTTCTTTTTAGCTATATTCCACAAACAATCTCCACGAACAACAGTATATTCTTTAGTTTCTTCTTTTTTAGCTTGTTTTTCTCTTTCGATTTCTTCTTTCCAGCTAGCTATAGCTCTTTTAATTGCTTGCAATCTTCCATAAAATTCAGGTAAAGCAGCAATTTTACTAGCTAAGAGTTCATTTAATTCATTTTCTCTATCAGTAACTTCTGGAGTTTTAGTTCTTACTTTTTGTTCTAAATCGTTTACTTTGTTTCTATAAGCATCTACATCTGCTTTTGTAGCACCAACAAGTGCATAAAGTTCATTCATAGCTTCTTCTTCTGTTTTCATTCCAGCAAGTTGATCTTTTAATTTCTTAACTTCTTCTTTTGTTGCAGCAATATCTTTTTGGAGTTGTGCTTTTTGTTCAGTTAATTGCTGCATATCTCTTTGCCAATCTTCTTTTGTATATTCTTTTTCTTGTGCAAATGTTAAAGAAGCAAAGAGCACCAAGCTTAATACCATTTTAGTTAATTTCATATCTATACTCCGTTTGTTTTATCTTTGATTTTCTAATTGTTGCATATTTCTTTTGGTTTCTTCTTTCATTTTTTCAATCTGTTCTAATTTAGCATTTCTTTCACCAATTTGTTTTTCTAATTGAGCTTTTTCTTTTTTGAGCTCATCTAATTCTTTTTTCAAAGAATTAACTTCAGCTTTTAATTCATTAAGTTGTTTCATTTGTTCTTCTGATGGTTTGTTACTGCAACCAACTAAGCCAAATGAGAATAATGATAAACCAATTACAGCAACTACTAATTTTTTCTTAAATGTAAGCATAGTATAGCTCCTTATTTGTTATGCATTAATTGAAAAGTCTTTACTTCAAATATACAAACAAAAAATTATAAAATCAACAAAAATCGAACGAAAATGATTTTTTTTTATATATAAAATTTGAAACAATTCTTTATCTAATACGAATACAAATTTTATAAAATTGAAAACCTACTTTACCTTAAACCTTTTTATTAAATACAAAGTATTATTTTTTTTTATAAGTTAATATTATTGCTAATTCATAAGTCCCTTTAGCTAAATAGCAAACATCTTTTGTTTATATATCATCTACCTGTATTATAAAAATCCAATTGATTATTTTCTAAAAAATGTTGTAACAATATCCGAATAAATTACAAAAGCCATTAATAACAACAAAAGTCCCATTCCAACATTTTGAATTACAATTTTAGTCTTAATTGGTATCTCTCTTTTAATAATTGCTTCAATAATTTCAATAATTAAATGTCCACCATCTAATGCAGGTATAGGTAAAATATTAATAATTGCTAAACTCAAACTCAACAATGCTAAAAAATTTAAGAATGAATTAAATCCACTTTCTGCAGATTTAGTAGCAAATTGAGCTATTTTAATAGGGCCACCAAACGCATTTTCAAATTTAATATTACCTCTTACAACTTTACCAAGCATATTAAAAGTTAGATAAGTATATTCAACAATATTTTCAGCCCCTTTTATTATCGATTCAAAAATTCCATACTTTAAATATTCAGTGGGTCCAGTATAAATTTCATTAATAGCAATACCAATTTTACCTTCACTATTTGTTGTAGGTGAAATAATAAGCGTATCTTTTTCTCTTGCAATTTTTATATTCACTAATTTATTGATTTTACTACTTATCATCGCAACTGTTTGCTGTGAACTTGTAATAATTGTATCATTTATTGAAATAATAATATCACCTGGTTTTAACCCAGCTTTACTAGCAGGAGAATTTTCTAACACATTAGCAACTATTGGTTTCATATTAGCAGGTATAATAAAAAGCTTTTTTGTAGGATCTGCAGGTATTTTATTTCTAGGGATTTTAATTGTTAGTTGTTCATTATTTCTTTTAACTTCTAATTCTAAATCGCTCCCCTGTGTTGTAATAAATATATGTTTTAATAATTGTTCCCAATTGTTAACTTTTATACCATTTACAGCTAGAATTTGATCATTTTCCTGTAATCCTGTTCCATAGGCAGCACTTTCCTGATAGATTTTACCTATTTTGGTATCCTGAAGAACTAATTTACCTACAAAAGCATTGTTATAAAAAAACACAAAATATGCAAGTAATAAATTCATCAAAACGCCAGCAGAAATTACAAATATTTTAGCCAATGGTTTTTTAGCTCTGTACTCCCAGGGTTTCGGCTCACTACTTAAATTTTTGGTATCAAGATTTTCATCTACCATTCCTGCAATTTTAACATAACCGCCAAGTGGAACAAGTGATATTCTATAATCTGTATCATCTTCTAAATCTAAATCTTTAGGAAGGTTACCAAATGTCAAACCTGTTATTTTATTCCATCCTAACAATCTGAACCCAAAACCTAATGAAAATACTTCAACTCTCATTTTCATAAGTTTTGCTGCTATAAAATGCCCAAACTCGTGTATAAAAACAAGTACACCAATTGTAACGACAAAATACCAGATATAAGAACCCATTAAATTAACTCCTTAAAAAGTTTTTTCTACAAATTTTCTTGTTTTTAAATCACACTCGAAAATATCCTCCAAAGATGGATCTTTTTTATTTGGAACTGTATTCAATGCACTTTCCAAAATATTAACTATATCGAGATATTTAATTTCTCCCATCAAAAATTTATTGACAGCAACTTCATTAGCTGCATTTAAAATACATCCAGAAAGCCCACCAGATTTCAACACTTCATACGCTAAATTTAAACTTCTAAATTTTGTTGTATCAGGCTCAAAAAAACTTAATGTATGTATCTTTGGCAAATTTGTTTTTAAATTATACTTTAACCTTTCCGGATAACTTAAAGCATATAAAATAGGTAATTTCATATCAGGAACTGAAAGTTGAGCTTTAATAGAGCCATCAATAAATTCTACCATTGAATGTATTATTGACTGCGGATGTATCAAAACATCAATTTTACTGGCAGGTATATTAAACAAATAATGTGCTTCAATTATTTCTAATGCTTTGTTGACAAGTGTAGATGAATCAATAGTAATTTTTTTGCCCATCTTCCAATTTGGATGATTTAAAGCCTGCTCAATAGTAACAGTTTTTAATTCTTCGTAAGTGCGATTTAAAAATGGGCCTCCTGATGCTGTTAATATTAATTTTGCTACATTTTTTATATCTTCACCTACAAGCGATTGAAATATTGCACTATGTTCGGAATCTACTGGTAATATTTCTGCATTATATTTTTTTGCTAATTTGTTAACTAATTGACCAGCAACAACAAAAGTTTCTTTATTTGCAATTGCTATTCTTTTTGATCTTTTTATCGCCTCTATTGTAGGCTTTAATCCAGCAAAACCAACCAATGAATTTGCAAATATATCATAATCAGCATTTCTGGAAATTTCAAGTATGCCCTCCTCACCGTACAAAACAACTGTGTCACTACCACAAACTTCTTTTAATTTTTGATAGCCTTCTTTTGTTCCAATTGATACAAACTTAGGTTGAAATTCTTTTACCTGTTCGATAATAAGTTCAATATTTCTATTAGCCGCTATAGCTTCTACTTCAAACTGCTCATTAAATTCTCGTATGATATTTAATATATTAACACCTATTGATCCAGTTGAACCTAAAATAGCAACTTTCTTTTTCAATTTTTACCTTTTACAATTTTTAATATACAAATTTAATAATGTTTACAAATTTAAACAAATTTAAACAAATTTATTGAACTATATTTAATTTTCTTTTGTATTTTTGCAGTAACAAATTATTAGAATTTTTATGGATATACTAATCGCATCAAAAAATAAACATAAAATTGAAGAAATAAGTGCAATTTTTAATAATTCCGGTATAAAAATACACTCACTTAATGATTTTAACTCTATTCCCGATATTATAGAAGATAAAAACACTTTTGTAGAAAATGCCAAATTAAAAGCAGAAGGCTTTTATAATTATTTTAAAATGCCTGTTATAGCTGATGATACAGGATTATGCGTAGAATGTTTAAATAATGAACCAGGAGTTTTCTCTGCTAGATACACAGGCGAAAATTCCAACGATAAACTCAACCGCGAAAAACTACTAAATAACATAAAAAAACATAATCCCCCATATAAAGCATTTTTTGAAACAGTTATTTATTTTTTTGATGGTCTCAACCATATTATAGCAAATGGGCGTCTTAACGGCAAAATTATCACAGAAGAACGAGGAAACAACGGTTTTGGATACGACCCTATTTTTGTTCCAGATGGCCATAATAAAACTTTAGCCGAATTATCTTTCGATGAAAAAAATTTAATCAGTCATCGTTCACTTGCACTTAAAGATTTATATACTAAATTACAACAGAATAACATAATCAAATGATATCATTTACAAAACTTTTAAAGTTGATTGAAGAAGGAGAAGGATTACATACCGAATTTAAATTAAAATTTCCGGAGTATGAAAAAATCGCCAAAACCGCAATTTCCTTTGCTAATACGGATGGCGGGAATATCATTTTCGGAATTGCTGATGATAAAACAATTGTTGGAGTTGATAGCGAAAAAGAAATTGAGCAGCTTTTTAATTACGTTAACGAAAATTACTGTTTCCCTAAAATTGATTTTACTATCCAGAATATAGAATACAAAAAAAATCAAAGAGAAATTGTAATTGTCAACATCCCACTCTCACCCAAAAGACCTATCAAAATAAAAGATAATATCGATAAAATTATACCTACAAAATCTCAAGTGTTTATAAGAATTCAAGATAAATCTGTTTTAGCTTCACCAAATATGATTAAATACATTTACTTAAAAGCCAATAATATACCCTTAAAAAATTATAAAATTGGCAAATATGAAAAACTGGCATTTAGTTTACTTGATAAAAATGAATTTTTAACATTACAAGAATTTAAAAATGCTTCAAAACTTAAAATTTGGGATGCCGCCAAAATACTCCTTAATTTGGCACGAACTGAAATTCTTAAAATTATAATCGACGAAAACGGAAACGAATTTTACACTTATCACCCAAAATATTCTCAACAGGAAAATTCCCCTATCACCCCTGACAACTTTTAAAGATTATTTTTTTGTGAAAAATTGCCAATCTTAGAAATATTTATTAAATATTTTTTAGAAATTGCGAATGTTGTTTATGATGGCATCTGGGACAAAGAGAAACAAGCCAATCTAATGGTTCTGCACCAAATGCCCTCGGATATTTTTTGTGATGGACTTCTATTGCTTTCGCCCCACAATACTGGCAAATATAATTATCTCTCTTTAGTGCTAATTCCCTTTTTCTTTACCACTCTTTAGATCTTAAATATTTAACATACTCCAATTTACGAGATAATTTCCTAAGCGTTTTAGCAGGATGTAGTAAAAAATCAAAACTAAATATACTTTTAAAAATAACTGAAAATATTTCAAATTTCCTTTGTTTGTAATTTTTTTTATAAAGCGACATAAAATTTTATAGTAAATTTAATCTGGCATTTATTACAAAATTAACAAAACTTATCTCAAAAAAACTAAATTCATTGTTTTATTATCATAATTCTATAACTTCGTCTTTATTATTTAATGCATTCTCTATATCTGCAAGTGCTTTGAAAGGAGAACTTTTTGATAAATCTGTAATATTATACAAAATTAAAGACATTTTCTGTATATCTCCTTCATTAATAGCAATATCTAGCCGTTCAAAATATTCTTTGATTAACTCTTTTCTTTCATCAAAAGATTTCTCAAGAAATGTGATAAAAACTTCTCTTTTAGCTTCAATTTCAGCTAATTTTACTCTTGCTGCTTCTCTTATGTATTCTCTTTTAGTTTGCTCAATTTGCTCAGTTTTTTTTAATCAACATAAGCGTCTTTTATACTTTCATAAAAACCTAAAATTCCATTTAAAGCTGTAGCTGGATTAATATTTTTTAATGCTGATAAATACTTATTTGCCATAACACACCTTTAAAATTTTATACTATATTTAGTATTTTAGTACAATTTCGTGGCTAGCAACAGTGATTTTCCCTTTATCATCAACAACAGGAGTTGATGATACTTCTGATATATTTTTCATCAACAATATAGCTTGTTTTAATAAATTCATATGTGTATTATCATTTTCATTAAAAGTAAGTGTATCTAATTTAGTCAAAACATTCTCTAAATTATTAGAAAGTTTCACCATAATATCTTTCAATTCAAAAATTCTTCTATTCACTTGTTCAAGGAAATCAATAACTACACCAATCTCTTTAACTGCTTTATTGACCTTTGCTTCATACTCAAATGCATAAGTGTATGCCTGTTCAGCTTTTTTCTTAAACATAAATCCGCCTACAAGCAATGCAGGTGCAAGCGCAATACTACCGAGAACTAAAGATCCCATAGCCATACCGCCTCCGCCAGCTGCCAAAGAGCCTCCTCCTAACCAAGCAAGAATTGCATTTGTAGCTGCTGCCCCGGATAGTGTACTAATTGCTGTTCCAGTAATTGCAGCACCAAACAAACCAACAGCCGTAACTGGTGCCTGGCTTGCAGCAATGCCAGTAGCTGCAGATGTAAATAAACCAGACGCAATATCTTTAGCCTGTATAAACTGTGTTCTATAAAGTTCAAAATTAATTGGAGTTATTCGTAATTCTTCTAAAAGTAAAAGCATTTTCTTTTTATTCTTTCGTCCCATAGTGTAAAGGATTTTAATAACTTTTTTGTATTGTGTTGCACGAATTTCAATTACTTTTTTAGCATAGTTTTCAGCAATACTCATCGTTTTCTTTCTAGCCTTATCAAGTTCTCTTTTTTCATTTCAAACCTATCTTGTACTTCTTCGGCTATCCACTTAGCTTCATCTAGTGTTTCTTTTCCTTGAGCTGCATCGTTTATTCCTTTTCCTGCTGCTAAGGTTGCAGCTCCCAACCAAACTAAAAATGGTATTGGCATATTTACCTCCAAATTTTATTCTTAATCATTTAGAGCAAGTTTTTTCTTATTTTTCCAGCCGTGCTTAGTATTTTTATAGTATTAGCGTAGGATTAAATATAAATTTCTAATTTTTGGATTGATTTATTAAAAAAAATTAAACACTCCTAATTTCAGGATAGTGAATTCTAGTTTAGGATATAAGAATTTTCTATAAATTATTTTAACACTACGAATTTCTTCATTATTTTTGAGAGTTATCTTAAATAATAAGGGACATAAACCAATTAAACTTTCTGGGAATAATCTATAATTTATAAAACAAATTAAACCTTCTATTATTTTGAGTTCAACTTCTTAATTGGAATAATGTAAGTTTCACTAGAACTATTTGCAAGTGGTGTAGCCCAAACTATAATTACAGGGCTATCATTACGAATACCTAAATTCAGATTATTCAATTCATTCAAAGATGTAACAAATGGATAATCAATTTTTTGAAATGAAAAATAATTCTTCAGGTGGGAATAATTAATCAAAATAATTTTTTATATTCTTATTGATTAAATATATTTGATATTTGTCCAAATTAAAATCTTTTTTATCATAAATAATATTTTTCTTGTAGTTTATTGTTAACGAAAAAGGTTGTTTGTACCAATTATTCCCTCCCCCATAACCTTCTTCGGTTATATATAGAACAATTGATATGATACTATCATTTTTTGTTAAAATATCAAAAGAACTCCTAAGTGTTGCAGGAATTGGTTGATAATCATTTTCATCAGCTATATAGGCGTTACCATATCCGCCTTTTTCTTTCTTAAACTCTTTAACTTTTGAATTAATTTTTTCAACAAAAAATTTATTGATTTTATTCTGAAAAACAATATCTTTCAAACCTTTAATTTTGGGTAGGAAAGAAACATCAATATTAAAATAATACTTTTCAAACTTCTGATAATTAATTTTAACTGTATCTATTGAAACAATATTTTGTTTATTAGTGGATGTTTCATATTTATTATTATTGCAACCATAAAGAAAAAACAAAGACAAAATAATAAAAATCTAATATTAATTTCATTATATTTTCCAAATATCTAATTAACATCTTATCAATAATAAAATAATTAACAAATTTAATATTTTCTTAAAAAATATACAATTTTTTAAGAATTAGGAATAAAATTTTAAGCTACTAAATTATTTGCTTATCTTCATTATTTAAAATTTTGTAGAATGCATTCTTTAATAATTTATTAATTTGGGAATCTGGAATAAATTCAGGAATAGTTTTTCGATTTACCATAGCAAAAACCACATTTTCATCAAATGGTAATTCACATAACACATCTATATTATTAGTATGACAAAAACTTTTAATATTATTCGTAACATCAACATTCAAATCGCTTTTATTAATAATTACCCAAGAATGTAAATTATATTTAGAAGTTATGTTTATCACTCTTTGAAAATCACTTAACGCAGATAAAGTTGGTTCAACAACAATAATTACATGGTCAACACCAGTAATTGTTGATAAAACTGGACAACCTATTCCTGGTGGTCCATCAATAATAATATTATCAATTTTTTCTTTTTCAGCAATACTTTTCGCATTATTACGAACTAAATTAACTAATTTACCAGAATTTTCTTCACCGGGAGCAAGCTTACCATATACAATTTTACCATTACGAAAAGAACCTCCGTATATTCGGCTATCACCAATGTTGACCATCTTTATAGCGCCATTTGGACAAACCCTAGCACACAATTGACATCCTTCGCAGGAATAATCAGATATAAATATCTTTTCATCTTTTAATGATATAGCATCAAATCTACAATAATCAATACAAATTCCACAACTACTACAATAATTATAATCTACAACAGCTTTCTTACTGCCATAGTAAACATCTTCGAGTTCTATAGTATGCTCAAAAAGTACATACATATTTGCAGCTTCAACATCACAATCAGCTAAAACGACTTTTGATAAATAAGTTGTAAATGCTGCACTGATACTACTTTTCCCTGTTCCACCTTTACCGCTAATTATTGCTATTTCCATATTTATCAAATATTAAGTTAAACATATAAAAAAAATCTTTTTCCATTTTTGAATTATTTTTTATAAATAAGTCGCCATTAGAATAATAATGTGCAATATCTTTATTAAAAGGTATTTCCATCAATAAAGGTATATGCTTTTCATTTAAAAAATCATAAATTTCATTATCACCTAAACCTGCTTTATTAATTACAACACCAAAAGGTTTTTTCATACTATTTAATGCATCCACCGTTTGTTTTAAGTCACTCAACCCAAAAGGAGTTGGTTCTGTAACTAATATTACGTAATCAGCAGCTGCTACAGTTTGGACAAAAGGACAAGATGAACCTGGTGGTGAATCTAATATAATTATACCTTCATTTCCTGCTTCTTTGATAGCAGCTTTTATTGTAGGAACTGGTGAATTAACTCCTACTTCCATTTTTGCTTCAAATATTGAAGCATTCTCGGATATTTCTATTTGAGTTACCTCTCCTATAACAATCTCTTTCTCCGATATAGCTCCGAATTTACAAGCTACCATACATGCACCACAACCATGGCACAAATCTTCTACAACATTAATTATTCGTGCATTTTGCAAAAGAATAATTGCATTGTAATTACAATATTCACGACATCTTCCACAAAATTTACATTTTGTTATATCAATTACAGGAACTTTCTGGACAACTAAATTTGATTTTATTTTATTTCCTTTATAAAATATTAAATCATTAGGTTCTTCTGCATCACAATCAACAAGTGTTAACTTATAATTTTGTTTTTGTAGTACATAAAACAAATTAGTTGCAACTAAAGTTTTACCAGTTCCTCCCTTACCACTAGCTATTGCTATTTTCATATCATCCCTTAATTTTCAAATAACATTCATATTATAATTTCTATTCCTTATTCGATATAACTTTAATTAGTGGCCATATTGCCCATCGTGATTACAATAATTAGCATTAAGAACTAATTTATTTTGCAAAAAACTATTAACCAGTTCTTCAGCTTTTTTTATAGGAGCACCGGCAAAGACATTAATATTATGTTGATTAAAATGATCAATAGCTTTTTGTCCAATACCACCAACAATAACATCAGTAACACCAAATTGTGCTATCCACCTTGGATACAAACCAGGAGTATGTTCTGGTGGTTGAACCTCTTTAATTTCTTTTATTTTATTATCAAGTACATATACTATAGAAAATGTTTGACAATGGCCAAAATGTTCACTCAAAATACCATTTACTAAAGGTATTGCAATAATTTTTTCCATTTTCTTACCTTGTTAAATTAAAAAAAAGTTTACTGTAATTTTAATAAGATGTTATAAACAATTATCGTGATTTCTCATTCTGTATCTTCTTTTCATCCCTTTGCCAATACCAAAACCATAATAATCAGAAAAATCTTTATTCATATCAATCTTATTTTCATCAACATTATCAATTTTTGAATTGTACTGATTTTTTAATTTTTCACCAAAATTAGTACAACGACCCATTTTCCTTCCGGTCATAGGACCTTGACCATTAGGACCTCTTCGGTTATAACCAGGCATGATAACCTCCTCTGTTTGATATTTGTTTAATATTCTACAAAATTAAACATATAATTTTATAGTTTTTATAAATCTTGTTCATAAATAAAAGAATCAATAATTAGTAAATAATAAATCATTAGCCACATAAATTTATAGCACTTGCCTTAACTACTCAATCCCAAAAATTCAATATTAATTAAACATGATTATTTTTTAAACTTTAAAATTTTATTACATTCCTTATACTCATAACTAATTACTTTTCAAGCATTTCGATAATTTCTTTTATTTTTTTATTGGGTTGTTTTAAAACAATCATTTGAATCTTTAAACTATCCATTAGAGATTTTATTTTCATTCCAAATTCACCAGAAATTACTTTTTCAACGTTTCGAGAAGCAATAAGTTCAACAGATGAAGGCCCAGCACCATCTTCTGCATCTTTGTTATGATTTGGTATAATTTCAATTGCTTTGCTTTCTGTATCAAAAATTACAAAATAAGAACATCTACCAAATCTCATATCGATATTATCTTCTAGTGTATTTCCGGTTGATGTTATAGCTACTTTCATAATTTCACCTTATATAATAATTTTACTAAAAAACTTTTCGTGTCATTGGAATATTACAATTAGGACACATTTGATTTTTGCATGGTATTCCTTTTTGATGTTTTTGTTCAAAGCTACAATTTGGACAAATACAAATATCATTACAACTTTCACAACTTATAAATTCATTGTCATTATTAAATTTAGTAAAATTTTCACTTTTACATAAAGGACAAAAATTAATTGGAACATCTTTTATAGGATTATTAAAATAACACCCACATGTTTTACAATGATACCAATCGCTATCAAAAAAAACTTTCCCACCTTCTATTATTATTTGTCTACCTTCCACAAATGCTTTTGCAATTTTTTGTAGTGCCGATCCATATATTCTTGTAAAAGTGGGACGAGAAACTCCCATCATCATAGAAGCTTGATTATGATTAAGCATATCATAGTCACATAAACGCAATGCTTCATATTCCTCGTATAATAAATTGATTGGTTCATTTTTTATATTTAATTCTTTGCCAAATGGTTTCATCCCTTTAATTATAGGGGGATTTAATACTTTTCTATTAATTTTAATTCGTGGTGACATAATAACTTAAATTAACTATTGTTCATTTCAAATATAATAAACTTTTGTTCATTTTGCAAATTAATTTTCACTTTTTTCATTAGACAATACAAAAATATAACGTACCTATTAACATCTTAATAAAAATTTTAATAACGGCAATTAGATATAAAAAAATTTGTTTAATTATCAACTTTTATAAAGTTAATAATTCTTTTTTAAGTAGTTATTTGATTTTTTCTGGTATGAAATTTTTCATAACTAATTAGTTAGAAAAATTTTATATTGTTTTTACAATTATATAGTTTTTTTTGAAAAAAAATTTACCTATATTCAAGAACAAAATCTTAGGTGATTACATGAAAAAATTATTAATTTTTCTTTGTCTATCTTTTTACATCTTTGCAGTACCTGCAAAACCCGGTATTATAGAAATTAAAAACCAATATCAAAACTTAAAAGTTTATCTAACGGGAGATGAAAAATTAAGCTACATTACAACACTCGATGGTTATACTTTACTTTATGACAATAATGGTATATTAAAATATGCTACTTTAGATGAAGATAAAAATTTAGTTCCTTCCAACATTATTGCCAATGAAATTTACCAAAGAACAGATGAAGAAAAAGTATTTCTTAATTCTATTCAGCCATATTTATCATATTCCCCACAACAAGTTAACTTAAAAAAACAACTTTTCAAAATTCAAGATGTCAAAATTAAAAAAAGCTTTCCATCAAAAGGTAATCATAAATTATTAATGATATTGATTGATTTCCCAGATATAAAAGCTAAAATTTCTAAAACTGCTTTTGAAAATTTGATGAATCAAAACAAATACGGCGGAATTGGAAGTTTTAAAGATTATTATTTATCTCAATCCTTTGGGCAATTGAATATTACAACAGATGTTTATGGATGGTATACCGCAAAATATAACCATGACTATTATGGAAAAGAAGAAAATGGTAGTCACGATTCCCAACCTTATGCATTAGCAAGAGAAGCAGTAGATGCGGCTTATAACGATGGCGTTAATTTTGCTAACTATGATAATGATAAAGATGGTAATCTTGATGCTGTTATGATAATTCACGCAGGATACGGACAGGAAGCAGGTGCTCCTTCAACAACAATTTGGTCTCATAGATGGTCTTTAAGTGCAGGCGGATTAGCTGTCACTTATAATGGTGTTTATATAAACGACTATGCCATTCAACCTGAATTAGCAAATGCATCAGGTTCTAATATTACTAATATAGGTGTGATTGTTCATGAATTTGGTCATATTTTAGGATTACCAGATTGGTATGATACAGATTATGCTACTAATGGACAAGCCTTCGACTTAGGCCAATGGGATGTTATGGCCGGGGGCTCATGGAATAACAACGGTAAAACCCCTACAAACCATAACTCTTTTTCTCGTTGGTGGCTCGGCTGGATTGAACCCGTGGAATTAAAAGAACCCGGTACATACACATTAAAATCAATGTCTAAATATCATGAATTTTATATAGTAAGAACTCCCGTCAAAGGTGAATTCTTTATGCTTGAAAATAGACAAAAAGAATTATTTGATAGTGTTCTACCCGGTAAGGGAATGTTAATTTATCATGTTGATAGTAATTATATTGCTCAAAATTGGAATTCCAATACAATAAACACAATACCAGAGCACCAGGGACTTGATATTGAAGAAGCTGATAACGATAGATCTAATGGAAGTTACGCTGGCGATCCTTTCCCAGGAACTACCAATAATACTTCTTTTACAGATTACACTACCCCAAACTCTCTAACATGGAATAATAATTTTACAAGTAAACCAATAACTAACATCAAAGAAGATAATCTCACCAAAACTATCACTTTCGATTTCCTTGGTGCTGGTAAACCTTTGTTTATGTTTACCAATATTTTAGATAAACAACAGCTTAAACCAAATTCTCAATATGATTTACAATTCTTATGTTATAGCTTAGCTAATTTTAATCTATATATCAAAAACTTAAAAAATAACAACATACTAAAAATTGCAAGTAATGTTTCAACAAATACTGGTAACTATAATGTAACAATACCCGATTTGCCATTTGGAACATATTTATTTATCGCAACTCCTGTTGATGATACAACAAATCAATTTTACTCCAAAACATTTATAATATATGAAGTTCCTAAAATTTATATTACAGAAGTTGTTGACAACAATAGTTTTGATGCAGATTATGTTGAAATATACAATGCTGGTACCAAAAGTGTTAGTCTTAATAACTTCACACTTGAAGAAAGATATTTAAGCAAAGACAATACTAATAGAAGATACATTAATTTTCTAAAAAATACCCAAAAAAATCCAAACGCAGATTTAATCTTAGAACCTGGGGAATATGCTCTTATTGTAAATTACAAAATGACTATACCAATTGATAGCTTTATTAAAGTTTATGGTATTCCTTCCAATATTGCTATATTTAATAATAAATTACTTGCTCCTCCACAAATTGATGGTGATGAAAGATATCAACTTATAGACAGTTTAGGTAATATTATTGACAAATTTGGTAGATGGGATAATATATTAAATTCTCACTTCAGAACAAAAGCAAACAAATGTTATGCAAGAAATACAAATTATGAAAATGGTGAGTTAGCTACAAGTTGGATAGAATTCGATAATACACAATATAATTATACACCCGGCAAAGATAATATTTTAACTTCAACAGAATACTATATTAATGATAAATTTGTAGTCGAAAATAAGGATTTAGTAAATATTTATCCAAATCCTTTTAACCCAACAACGACAATTAAATTTACTCTTAAAAATAATTCTTTTGTTAATATTAAAATTTTTAATATATTAGGAGAACAAGTTTGCGATATTCTTAATAAAGAGTTTCAAAGTGGTATTCACACAATTCAATTTAATGCAAGCAATTTAAATAGTGGAGTTTATTTCTGCACTATTAAAACAAATAGTTATGTAAAAACATTGAAATTATCACTAATTAAATAGAAAAATAAATATGAAAACACTCCTAACAACAATATTATTAACTATTTATCTTTATGCTGTACCTGGTATACCTAAACCAGTAACAATAACTCTTCCAGATAATTCAAAAATTACAATTAGAGTAATTGGAGATGAAAATAGGCATTTTCTAAGAACACTTGATGGTTATACTCTTCTTTATAATGAACAAGGTTTTTTAGAGTATGCTATACTGGACGAAAATGGTTTATTAAAACTCTCTGGAGTGCGTGCACATGATATTAAGAAAAGAACAAAAGCTGAAAAAAAATTTCTAAAGAAACTGCCAAAAGAGCTTGAGTATAAAGATAATAATTAAATGACAAAATCAACTTGCTGCATTTTTTTCATAAAATTCATGTCTTGTAAGAAAATCTTTTTTAAGTCCAATAAATTTGTTTAGCAGAAATTAAAACGGTCATCTCAGTAATTAAAAGATGGCCGTTTTTTATTCAAATGCAATTTTATTTTTCTGGTTTGGTTAATTCTTCCAAATTAGTAAGATACTCAAATGCATGTTCGTTTGTCTTACCACACATTTCTAGGGATGGTTGAATCCCTTTACAAAAAGATGGATAATTTATTTTGTTATGAATAATACATTCATTTTTTTCATTTAAATTTATACATCTAACACCAGCAGGTTTGCCTTGTGGCATCCCTGGAATTGGTGAGTTTATTGATATAACAATGCAACAAGCTGCACAACCTTTTCTGCATTCCATAATCTACCTTTGTAATAATAATTTGTAAGTTAAATTGATATTATCTCCTATAAATTTAACAAAATAAATCCCACTTGCAAAATTATTTGCATTAAAAATAAATTTATTGTTTCCTTTTTCTAAATATCCATTATACAATGTATATACTTTTTGTCCTAAAATATTATAAATATCAATTGTATAATTACCGCTCTTAATATTTTTTACAATAATATTAGTGGCAGGATTAAAAGGATTTGGATAAGCATACATTGCATATTTTTCAATAATTAAATTATTATTTTCAGTATCAACAGGCAAATTAAGATGCTTACGTAACAGATAAGAAAATTTTTCAATTGTAACAAATTCAACATCGTTTCCAATAGTAGCATCGCTTTTAACTTTATTATACATTTGTTCAAGCATTGTTAAATTAACATCTGCGTAACTCGGATCTGTTCTGCTTGAAAAATTATTATCTTGTCTATATCTTTGATATCCGCCAAGCATGAAAAATGGTTTTGTCTTAGTTTTTAAGTAATTAGTTATTCTATCTGCAAAAATAGTTATATCATTTGGGCCAGAGTAAGCATTAGCATAAAATGTTGCAACATCGCCTGATCCATATGCAGGAGCATGATTAAAAAATAAATGTCCATCTTGTACTTTGGGTTGTTGGTTTGGAAGTAATGGTTCAAAAACCAATGTTAATTTTACGTCAATCGATTTCTGAAAATTTGCATAATTGGATAAAACATAATTATTTCTTATTGTTATGCCACGATAATTACAAGTTCCTTGCCCACAATAATGCTTGTAGCCATAGATATTATCAACATTATATTTATTCATCAAATATCTGGATTTTTCAATTGCATCATTTATAACGCCATTAGGAAGAACATCAACATAAATATAGCCCAAAGGTGATAAAACAGATACAAAACCATCGTTTTTAGTAGCTGTAGAATAGTTATAATATGCTAAAAACGGACAATCGTCAAAAATATGTAAGTTCCAGCCCCAATTTACTGGAATTTTCCCCCTTTTCGGAGATAACCATGCCCCTGCTTGAAATGTATTTACCCAATTGCATGCATCTCCCTCGGAACCTAAAATTAAAACATAGTATTTATTAGAAAGAATTGTATCTTCTGTTGAAAGTTGCTTACTTTTATTTTCAAAAATAAAATTTTCTGGAATTGGATATGAAGAATGAAATGACATATTTGGTACATTTGCTTCATGAAAAGAAAACCCGTAGGCCGATATCCACTGTACTAATGGTTCTGGATTTATCCAACCATAAAAATGCTTAATTTTATTAGGATTTTTCTGGCTTAAATATTTCAAACAATCTTCTATCAATTTAGCTCTTTGTTCAAGAAGTTTTGAAAAATCCAATCCATCTGGCTCTGTAGCACCTACATTTATCATAAACATTCTTTCTTTTACATAATAATCGGTAATTTCACGATTCGATATTTTAAAAGGATTACATCGTGGTAAAATATACTTTATTGCTGTATCTAACAATTTATAATATTGTTGTTCATTTGTATAACTGTTGCTATTCCAGATATGTAATGGATCATTTAATTTAGCTGGGAATTTTGTTGCCGGTTCATTACCAAAGTGATCAATAATTATTACACTATCAACAATATTCAGACCTAATCCTTGTGCCTTTTTCATTGACAAAGGAATACGATTTATCAAAGCTCCTATCATTGCAGCAACTTCACCTTGCCACAGAAAGTTTTGCCCGTCAAAATTAGAAAAAAATTTTGTTGTATCATAGACTATTGCACCAGCAAAATAATATTTATATTTATTGATTAAATTATCAATACCATAAATAAATTCAAATTGTGCATTACCATATTCTTTATAAATTTCTATCCAATAATAACTATCTGCTAATGAATAACTCCATGATTGACGAATTCCTTTTAAATACAATTGTGCTGTATCTCTATTTACAATACCGGCAATTGTCAAGGCTGTCAATTTATCATTTGCATTAAGTCCACCAGCATCAAAAATAAAACATTGACGTCTTTGTGCAGACAAATCACAATAAAAAATTAATACTAAAACAAGCAAGATTTTCCCCCGCATTATATCCCCCGATATAATTATTTATTGATAAAATTATAAACTATAATTTCACTTTTTATTAAACCCAAAATATTGTTTTCTAAAACACAAAAATCTACAAAGTTTATATTTTTGTTAATTTCTAAATCATTATATTCATTAGTAGTTAAATTGCCTATTCTTATACAATCATCAAATAAAATATAATATAAATTATTTTTTATAAAAAAACTTTTTATTTTTTGAGAAAATTCAAGTTTTGTAAATGGAGTACCGAACTTATCAAAAATGAAAATTATAGTATCTGTAACTGCACAAACATAAGTATCAACTAATAGCTTTTTGATATCTTTAATATAGTAATCTTTATAATTTACGCCACCAAAATCAATTAAATAATTCAAATTCATATTCAATTTAAATATTCTCTTTTTAATTTCATCATAGAAAAAAAAGAAACCATCTGAAGAAAGTTGAGCAAATTTAACTTTTTGTAATAATGAATTTTGATTATCAATTTTAATTTTATTGATAAAATTAAGTTTTCTATCAAATATAGTGATTGTGTTATTATTCTTATCAACCACAAATACATTTAATTGATTGGTAAAAATATCACCTGGAAAATCGAAACAAGTATTACACCAACCAAAACCACCAGTTTCGTTCAAAACATCACCATTTGAATTTAAATGTAGTAGTCGATTACCCGTTCTATCAATTACATAAATGTTATCTCTATCAATCACACAAAAATTATTCGCATTATGAAAATTTCCTATGCTTTTTAAATAAACTAATTCTTGAGAAAAAATTACAATAGCAATCAAAAGAAAGTTGATTATTAATTTCATAATTCTACCTTTTTTTTTACAATATTACATAAAATTATTAAAATTTCGAAAAAATAATTAAATTAATTGTTTGAAAACAAAATATTAGGTAAAAATATGCTAAACCAAAAATCAATTATTGAATTAACAAAAGACGAAGATATCGATAATTATTATTTGCTTTTAAAAAAATACGAAATACGTCTCAACAAAAATAATAAAGAATATGTATATTGTGAATTTGCTGACAAAAAATCATCTATCATAGGAAATTTTTGGAATAATTTTGATAAAGATGAAATATTAGCCCTTAATCCTGGTGATGTTGTATTTTTAAGAGGGAAAATAATTGAATTCAATAATTCTTTACAGATTAATATTACTAAAATGATTAAAGCTATAAGTGTATCATCCGATGAATTTATTGAAAAATCTCAAAGACCACTTGATGAAATGCTTGCAGAATTGAAAGCATTTTATAATTCAATGAACAACATTTTCTTAAAAAAATTACTCGATAAAATTCTTTTTAACAACGAAAGCAATTTTAACAAATATATAAAAACCCCAGCGGGGAAATCGTGGCACCACGCATATATCAGTGGTTTATTAGAACATACTCTTGAAATTATTAAAATCTGCGACTTAAGTTGTACATTTCACAAAGAAATAAACAGAGATCTTTTAATAACAGGTGCTATTTTACATGACTTTGGTAAAATATATGAAATATCTTCCGATCCTGGTTTTGAATATACAGATGAAGGCAAATTAATTGGACATATTGTTATCTCTGCAATGGAAATTGAAAAAATTATTAATGGAATTGACGATTTCCCAAAAGAATTAAGAGATCAAATTATACATTTGATACTTAGCCACCAAGGTAAATTAGAACATGCTTCACCTGTTATTCCTAAAACATTGGAAGCTATAACATTGTACCATGCTGATGAGCTTAGTGCAAAAATGAATGCTTACAAAAATGCTATTCTAAATAATACTGTTACAAATAAGTGGACAAAAAGAATTCCTTTAGCAGAAACAGAACTTTTTGTCCCAGATAATGATTATAATTTTGATATTGATGAAAATAATGATAGTTTATTGGATAACAATACAATTAAAAGTTCAACTATACAACCAGAATTAGGATTTGAAAATTAATATGCTAAAATATTGTTTTACAAAAAGAACTATATTTAATAGGAGTTAGAATTTGATATTTCAGGATAAAATTGATGAAATATTAGCAAGAGCAGATTTAGTTGAAATTGCATCTGAGTTTGTAAAACTTAAAAATACAGGTAATAGTTTTATTGGATTATGCCCATTTCATCACGAAAAAACTCCTTCTTTTCATATAAGTAGAGAAAAACAATTGTATCATTGCTTCGGTTGTGGTGCCGGAGGAAATGTCATTACATTTTTAAAAGAAATTAAACAAATTACATTCTACGAAGCCTTAAAAGAACTTGCAGCAAGATATAATATTCAACTTCAAGAACATACTCTAAGACCTAAATACCAAAAAGATAAAGAATATTTTGACATTATTGAATTTGCTTTAAACTTTTTCAAAAAACAATTATTTAGCTCTAATGGTACCCCAGCACTTGAGTATTTAAGAAATAGACAAATTAATGATGACACCATTGTATATTTCAAAATAGGTTTTGCCCCCGCTGGTTGGGATAATTTAAAAAATGAATTATCAAAACAAGGTTTTAACCTCGAACTTGCTACACAACTTGGCCTTTTAAGTTTTAATCAAGAAAAAAAAAGCTATTATGATAAATATAGAAACAGAATTATATTTCCAATAACATCTCTTTCAGGACAAGTAATAGGCTTTGGCGGTAGGATTATTGACCCTAAAAGCGAAGAAGCAAAATATATCAATTCAAGTGAATCTCCGATCTATCATAAAAGAAAAACTCTTTATGGCTTGTATCATGCAATTAAATCAATAAAAGAAAAAGAAAGAGTTATTTTGGTAGAAGGTTATTTAGATTATTTAACATTATACCAAAATGGCATAACAAATGTGATTGCATCTTCCGGCACAGCACTTACAGAAGAACAAGTAGAACTAATTTCCAGATATACAAAAAATATTTTTATAGTATATGATGCAGATAGTGCCGGTCAAAAAGCTACTGATAAAAGTATAGAATTATTCCTAAAACATAATTTCAATACACATATAGTTACATTGCCAAACAATTACGATCCCGATACATTTGTAATTGAACATGGCAGTTCTAAATTTCGAGATCTATTGAACAGTAGCGAAAACTTTATTGATTACAAATGGCGACAAATTACAAAAAACAATTCAAATGATGTATACAATCAATCAAAAGCTATCACAGAAATTATCAACCTCATTGCTTTAATTAATGATGATATTACAAAGGAATTACATTTGAAAAACATTTCAAAAAAATTCAATCTTGAATATTCCTTGCTTGCAAATGAGCTTAATAAAATAAAAAATCGTGATATAAACAAAGAAAATACTGCTTTATTAGTATCAAAAGAAACAACAGAATATAAAAATGAAATTAATTTTGAAAAAGAAATTCTTGCACTTTTGCTAAATTTTGATAATTCGGTAAATAACTATATTATTTCAAATATCGATTTAAATTATTTTACAGATAAGCATCTTATTGAAATTGCTGAATTCTTATATACAGATAATAATATTACGAATATATCATCATTATACGAATATATTGAAGATCTTGATACAAAAAAATTACTTCTTGAGATTTCTGATAAACTATTTTTTAACAATAAAAATGACTTATACAAATATACATTTGATTTGATAAAAAAAATCAAAATTGAACAAATAAATTTTGATATTAAACAATTGCAAGAAACAACTAACTTAAATAAAGATACATTTATTACTCTCCAAAAATTATTAGAAGAAAAAAAATCTATCGAACAACAAAAATTTGATATTTCATTATTTACAACACAAACAGAGAATAACCATGCATCAATTTAACCTTAGAATAATGGAAGTAAATACAAGAGTATGGTTAAATAAATTTAACACATCAAAAAAGAAAGCAAGATTAACAGATGTCCCCACAACTTATTGGCAACATTTGGTTGATTTAGGTTTTCAAGCGATATGGTTTATGGGAATATGGGAAACCTTGCCACATTTAGCAAACCAATATTGCTTAGAAGATTACCTTATTGATGAATATTCAAAAGCACTACCAGATTGGACAGAAGAAGATGTTATCGGTTCACCTTATGCAATTAATCAATATAAAATAGATAAAAACATAGCAACAGAAGAAGAGTTTTTAGAAATAAAAGATAAACTCAATAAACTTGGTTTATTTGTGATTTTAGATTTTATTCCAAATCATTTCCATGCAGAATCGATTTTAATAGATAAATACCCAGAAATATTTCTTCAAGGAGATGAAAATCTTTATAAAAGTGACCAAAATACTTATTATCTCCATAATGGTAAAATTTTTGCACATGGTAGAGATCCATTTTTCCCCGCCTGGAAAGATACAATACAGCTAAATTATTTCAATCCTAAAACACGCGATTTCATGATTTCTCAATTAGAAAATATAACAAAATATTGTGATGGCGTAAGATGTGATATGGCAATGCTCATAACCAATAATATTTTCAGAAATACATGGACTGGTGCATTAGAAATAAACAATTTCTCAAAACCACAAACCGAATTTTGGTATGATGCAATTAACCATATAAAAAAATTAAGAAATGATTTCATTTTTATTGCAGAAGTATATTGGAATTTAGAGTGGGATTTACAACAACTAGGTTTTGATTATACCTATGACAAAATTCTTCTTGATAGAATGCATTATAACGGAGCCAAAGAAATCATAGACCATTTAAAAGCAGAATATTCATATCAAGTAAAATCATTAAGATTTATTGAAAATCATGATGAAATGAGAAGCCTTGAAAAATTTGGACACAACAAAGCCAAAGCCTGTGCTGCAATTATTTGTACTACTATAGGTGGACAATTAATTTATGATGGACAAATAGAAGGCAAAAAAATTAAACTCCCAGTACAACTTAAAAGAGAACCTTACGAACAAATTGATCTTGAAATGAAAGTATTTTATGAGAAATTATTATCTATAACTCACGATCCTACAATTCTTTATGGAGATTTTAAATTATTACAAGCTGATTCTATTGGCTATGGAGATTTTTCCAACATTAATATTATCACGTATATATGGAGCTATAACGATCACTATTTTTGGTGTATTATTAATTTTTCTGAAAATTCATCAAAAGCTCGTATCAAGGTTGATTTACATACCGATTATTCAAATATAATACTTAACGATCTTATAAATGATGTATCATATAACAGAAACGCAGAAGAAATAAAAAATGAAGGTTTATATGTAGAATTAAAACCATACGGCATGCATCTTTTTAAAATATAATTAATAATTTAATCATACACAGTTAATAATTATTATGTATATTACTGTTAAATTATTATTAATAAATGAACAAAATATTTTATAAATATCTTAACCGACTTGTAGCTCATATAATTAAATACAGCAATGCCGTAGAGAAACAATTCACTCTATTTATATATAGTTTAAATGGCGAAAAAACAATATTTGACCATAATGACGAATTTACAAAATCCTTTTACAAATTGCACTCCAATATTCAGGATATGATCCAAACTATTCTCATTCGCAATCAACTTTATGGTAGATATTTAAGATTCCTTAATAATTGTTCTGACTTACTCAAACATTTAGAAAATTTTTCAGAAAATTCAATAAAACTTATCGATATAACATCTAAAATTAATTTTAATATTACTTTTCAGGAATTTCCACTGTTATATAATCATCTTAATAAAATTATTCTTTATTTTAATGAATTATTAGCTGCCCTGCATCATCAAAACACACAAAAAATTGTTGATATCACGCTTACAATCAATAATTTACTAAATAACAATAAACAATTAGTCCCTATTATGCAAGAAAAAATAACAAAATCCAAGCTATATGATAACATAGATTTTATAATACACGATATATTTTCTCTATTAGAAAAACAAATTTTAATACTTTCACAAATATCTCAAATAATGTTATTCATAATTGAAGGAACTTTAGATATTAAAGAAATATCCGTTAACAGTCCTAAAAATAGCCCTCCATCTAATATAATTGATGATTTAAGGGATCAATTAAATATAGATAAAAAAACAGAAGAACTTCTAGTTGAAATTAGTAAAATTATGAGTGAGATACATTAGGAGTTTTTCTTAATTCCTCTAAGAGTAACTTAAAATCGTGTGGTAGATCAGATTCAAATTTCATAAATTCGTTCGTGACGGGATGTGTAAAACCTAATGTTTTTGCATGTAGTGCTTGTCTTTGCATTATACTAAGTAAATTATCGACCCTGTTTTTCATTTTTGGTAAATCAGCTCCATAATGTATTTTTCTTCCATTATAGGTTTCATCACCAAAAATAGGATGGTTAATTGAATTTAAATGAACTCTAATTTGGTGAGTTCTACCTGTTTCAAGTTTAAGTTTAAGAAGTGATGCGAAATCAAATTCTTCAATCACTTTATAGTGTGTAACAGCATGTTTACCTTCATTAGGATTATCGGTTGTAGTAAAAATTTTTCTATCCTTTTTACTACGAGTGATATTTTTAATAATTGTACCTTCTTTATCCTTAAAAATTCCCCATGCAATAGCCCAATATTCTCTTTCAATGGTATGATGCGCAAATTGAATGGCCAATTTATGATGAATATCAGGATCTTTAGCAATTAAAAGAATTCCGGAAGTATCTTTATCTATTCGATGGACAATCCCAGGGCGTGATTTATCAGTAAATTCTTCATTTTCTACATCGCTTAAATGATAAAGCAAAGCATTAACTAAAGTACCCGTATAATTTCCAAAAGCAGGATGAACTACCATACCAGCTGGCTTATTGACAATAGCAAGGAAATCATCTTCGTATATAATTTCAATTGGAATATTTTCTGGTTCAGGATTTTCAGGTCGTGGAGTTATTGGGATTCTAATTTCAATTTCATCATTTGGTAAAACTTTATAATTTTTATCTATTAAATTACCATTAACTTTTACACAATTATTCTCTATAAGTTGTTGTATACGATTTCTGGAAGCATTTTCAACACAATTAGCTAAATATTTATCTATTCTTTCTCTTCTCTGGGCTGGCTGAACTTTTATATTCCAAACTTTTTCACTAATAATATTTGTCATAATTATTAATTTTAATTAACTTCTTTTTGGGTAGGAATAAAACTAATAATTAGAAGTAAAATAACTCCAACAGTAACAGCAGAATCTGCAATATTAAAAATTGGGAAATAATCATAATATCTACCGAATAATGTTATATCAGGGATATCCACCATAATAAAATCAATAACTTTACCTTTAAATAGACCATCATAACCGAAAATTACTCCATAGAATACACGATCAATCATATTTCCTAATGCACCACCTAAAATAAGAGAAAGAGGAATTGTTTCTTTTATAGATGCATCTTTATGATTATAAATATAATAAGCAAGATAAATAGAAATAATAATAGTAAATATTGATAATAACACTTTAAAAGAACCTACAGATACTCCAAAGGCAATGCCCGGATTTTCAACATAAGTAATCATTAAATAATGCTTAATTACAGGTATTTGCTGCCCATATTCCAAAGCAGCCTTCACCCATAATTTTGTTACTTGATCAAGTATTACAATTGTTAATGGAATAAAAAATAATATATTCTTTTTAAGAAAGTTTAACATTTTACCAGCTAATTTGTTTATTCACCTAAACTCAATAAAAAATGGATGCCCCTTCACTATTAATACCACCCATAATTAAACATATTCTATTAAAGTATAATATCCTTAAAAATTCAGAATGTTTACTTTTGTAGGTGATATAAAAAATAACTAAATGGGCATTCCCTAATTAAATTTATTTTTCTTTTTTCTGCTGTTCTTTAACTTGAACACATAATTGTGTATGTGGAACAGCTTTTAGTCTTTCTTTTGGTATCAATGGACAAGTTGGACATAAGTTTTTAGGCTCATCAATACACTCAATACATATACCATAAGTTCCAGCATCAATTCTTTTCAATGCTTCATCAAGGTATTGTAAAAATTTAGTTTCACGTTGTGCCCAAAGATATAATTTTTCTCTCTCCATAGCATCAGTTCCCTGGTCAGCCATATGGAGTGCATATGGAGAATTTTCGTTAATATATTCACCTGTTGTAGGATCTTTCATTTGTTCTTCAAGCAATTCAAGTTGTTTTAATATTTCTTCTCTTTTATTGAGAATAATAGTTCTAAATTCTTCAAGATCCTCTTTTCCGTAGCCTTTGATAACTTTTTTATTATCAGTTGAAACATTTTCAACAGGTGGTTCTAGATTTTTTTTTGGTCTTGGCATAAAAACTCCAATTATTATACTTTTGATATTGATATTAAGCAATCAATTCCATTGATACTTTCTTTTACTGCATCTTTCAATTCAGTATCACTAACAAAAGTTATAGAATCTGCTAAAGTTTCACTCGAAATATAATCGGAAAATTTATTAATTGCAAATTTTAATTGTTCATTTGCATTATATTTTATCATAATTCTATCAGTAACATCAAAATTGGAGTCTTTTCTAATATTTTGAATTCTGTTGATAAATTCTCTGGCGTTACCTTCGGCAATTAATTCTTCATTTAAGTTAGTATCAATAGCAACTGTAATACCATTATCGGATTCAACAAGCCAACCTTCAATACTAGAATTAACTATTTCAATTTCTTCTTTGGTTAATGTAATTTGTTGATTTTCAACATTTACATCCAATTTACCTTCTTTTTCAAGTTTTATAATATCTTCTTTTTTAAGCTCTTTAATAAAATTAGTTAATGGTTTAACATATTTACCGTATTTAGGACCAATTACTTTAAAGTTTGGTTTGGCAGATTTAACAACGATGTCCGAATTTTCGTCAAGAATATCAAGTGCTTTAATGTTAACTTCTTCCAAAATAACACTTTGCATTTCAAGAAGAGCTACTTTAAGTGATTTATCAACTGCAACTAATATTTTTCTAAGAGGTTGTCTAACTTTTAAGTTATTCTTAGCTCTCATAGATCTTGTCAAAAATACTACTTTCTGGGCAATATCCATCTTGTCTTCAAGCTTTGTATCGCGATATTTAACTTCAGGATAATATGATAAATGTACTGATTCGTATTCTTCTTTTTTAGTTATTTGATTTAAATTTTTATAAATATAATCAGCAATAAAAGGAGTAAAAGGTGACGCAAGTTTTGAAACAACAATTAAGCACTCATACAAAGTTTGGTAAGCGCTAAGTTTATTTTCATTCATTTCAGATTTCCAGAATCTTCTTCTGGATCTTCTTACATACCAATTAGATAAATGATCTATTGTAAAATCTACAAGTAATCTTGCGGCTTTAGTAGGATCGTATTCATTCATATATTTTTGATATTCTTCTACAACAGAATACAATTTAGATATAATCCATCTATCAATTTCAGGTCTCTTGTCATAAGGTATATCGGGTTGTGAATAATCGAATTTATCAATATTTGCATATAAAACAAAGAAATTATAAGTATTAACTAATGTTCCAAAGAATTTTCTTTGAACTTCAGCAATAGCTTCCTCATCAAACAAAGTAGGTCTCCAAGGTGGACTATTAATAATCAAATATAATCTTGTAGCATCAGCACCGTATTTATCAAAGAGATTAAATGGGTCAACAGTGTTACCACGAGATTTTGACATTTTATTGCCATTTTTATCAAGAATTAACTCATTTACCAATACATTTTTATAAGCAATATTATCAAAAACCATAGTTGCAATTGCGTGCAAAGTATAGAACCAACCGCGAGTTTGATCAATTCCTTCACAAATAAAATCTGCAGGGAAACTTTTTTCGAACAATTCTTTATTTTCAAATGGATAATGAAGTTGTGCAAAAGGCATTGAACCAGAATCGTACCATACGTCTATTAATTCAGGTGTTCTTTTATAAATTTTACCATTTCTTTCAAATTTTACTTCATCAATAAAAGGTTTATGCAAATCTATTTGGTCTTTAGGAATATCTTTTACATATACTCTTTTACCATCTTTTTCAACAAATCCTTCTCCTAGTTCTTCGATACTTCCGACTGCAAACATATCGCTTCCATCTTCGCTTATCCAAATAGGTAGAGGTGTAGCCCAGAAACGATCTCTTGAAAGTGCCCAGTCTTTATTATCTTCCAACCAGTTGCCAAATCTTCCAGCTCCGACTTCTGGTGGTTGCCAGTTGATTGTTTTATTTAATTGAACCATTTTATCGGCAATAGCAGTAGTTTTAATAAACCAGCTTTCTCTTGCATAATAAATCACAGGGACATTATCATATCTCCAGCTAAATGGATAGGAGTGGACAATTGTTTCTTTTCTGTATAACAAATGTCTTTCTTTAAGTTTTTTGATAATGCCTTCATCAGCATCTTTAACAAACATACCAGCAAAATCAGTTACTTCATCAGTGAATGTACCACCTCTGGTAACTGGTTGAAGCATAGGTAAATCATATTTTTTAGATACATCATAGTCATCTTGCCCAAATGCAGGTGCAATATGAACAATACCGGAACCATCTTCTGTACTAACGAAATCACCCAATATGACAAAATGAGCTTTTTTAGTTGGCTTTACATAATCGAATAATTGCTCATATTCATGATATTCTAATTCTTTACCTTTAAATTCAGATACTATTTCATATTCCTGTGTAATAACATTTAATCTATCTTTTGCAAGTATAACGTAATCATCCCCAAGTTTAATTTTTACATAATCAACTTCAGGGCCAACACAAAGTGCAACGTTGGAAATTAAAGTCCATGGAGTTGTTGTCCAAACAAGGAAATACAAATTATCTTCGTTTTTTGATTTAAAGAAAACATATACAGATGGATCTTTAGTTTCTTTGTACCCTAAAGCTAACTCATGTGAAGAAAGTACAGTTTGTGATTTTGGGCATTGTGGAACGATTTTATAATCTTTGTAAATCAACCCTTTTTCAAAAAGTTTTTTAAGAGACCACCAAACAGACTCGATATATTCATTGGTACAAGTTACATAAGCATCTTCCAAATTTATCCAATAGCCCATTCTTTCGGTCATCTTTTCCCATAAATCCATATATTCCCACACAGAATCACGGCAAGCTTTATTATATTTATCTATACCAAACTCAGGAACTTCACTTTTATTTTTTATACCTAATTTTTTTTCAACTTCAATTTCAACAGGCAAACCATGAGTATCCCATCCAGCTTTTCTGTGAATTCTATATCCTTGCAATGTTTTGTATCTACAAACTAAATCTTTAAGAGTTCTTGCCATAACATGGTGAATACCTGGTCTTCCATTAGCAGTAGGAGGACCTTCATAGAAAGTAAATGGACGATTATCATCCCTTGTTTCGATACTTTTTTCAAAAATATTGTTTTCTTTCCAAAATTTTAGTATTTCTTCTTCAATCGCTGAATAATTCAATTTTTCTGGAAATTGCTTATACATAAATCGCTCACTAATTTTTTTTATTTAGTCGGTAAATATATAAAAATTATTTTAAAAAAAATAGAGTTTTTTTTAACTAATTGTTTAATTTCAAATTACTTAAAAATTAAAGTTAATCAAAGAATATAAACATCAAAAATCATAACCCAAAGAAAAATAATATCTAGGGGATGAAAAATGATTTTGTTGATATCCCCAAGCAGCATCAAACCTTACAAGAAATCCTAATAATATCATACGTGTTCCAAAACCCGTTCCTAATAACAAATCTTTTGTAATTGTATTATTGTATTTGGATTTAGCAAAAAGTTGTAATTCTTTGTTTTTATTCCATGCTGCACCGGCATCAATAAATATAACACCTAAAAAGTTTCTGAATAATAAAGGTAGTCCTCGTGTTGCAACTATTCCAAGCAATGGAAAACGATATTCAATGTTTACCAAACTATATTTGTGCCCTATTTTCTCGGCATAATCAAAACCTCTTAAAGGTAAAGCAGGTGTTAAAAAAGCAAAATCACTAGCATTTTCAATTGGCACAGGATTATTTGAAAAAACACTATTTATCCAATTTTCAGTGCCTCCTATAAAAAATCTTTGTGGATTTTTTCCGGTTGAATAGCCAGCAGAAAATCTTAATACTATAGAATTATCATACCAAAATCTTATATAATGTCTATAATCTAAGACAAATGAAATAAAACTCAAACTATCTTTTTTTGAATAAGCAGGCTGCCCAAATGATGTAATATTATATCTAGTCCCTTCGATAGGTGATATGTAACCCCATAAAGTATTATCATGGACAAAACTTATAGATGGTAATGTATAAGTAATTTTTTCAATTGGTATATCAATATAATCTAAATTTTCAGCTGTAACTTGCATCCAGGATAGCCCAAAATCCATGCGATAGAACTTACTAAATGGGTAACTAAAATTAGCCCCACCACCATAATTTCTAAAACGGTATAATTCGTAATCGCCTCTACCCTTATCTAAATAAGCAAATCTTGCAGTGTGGTATGCTTCAAAACCATAATCCATTCTATTTTCTAAGTTATAATAAGCAACTCCATAATCACTATTTTTTAAATCCACTTGTAAACTTGTTGTCAAATAAATTCTGTGATTTCCTAATACATCCGAAAATGCCAATAATGTTGTTCCCATCAGCCCGTAAAAAGTAGAATAACCAGCATTTGCATAAACAATATCAGGAGTAAAATTTACTTTATAGTTTCGAACTATATAATTACCATTTTCATCAAGATTATTAAGAGGATTAAAAACATTTCGTGAAACTAGAGATGTATCTAATAGCATTTTTTTAAATTCAGGAAGAGAATCATTAGAAATTTCATTTTGTCCTGTTACAAATACAAAATTAGTTAATCTATTTTCATTTTGTTCAACTTTATCATCTAGTTTAACATTATCGCTTTTCTTTATATTAATAGTATCATAAAATTCAAATAATTTATTTTGCACAAAAAGAGTTGGAGGTAGGCTATCATATTTCGGGAAATTTAAAGGATTATTTATCAGAAAAATATTATAAGCACCTTCATACATTGCTGTATAGGCTAACCTTTTATTATCTTTTGATAAAGAAATTTGATTGATTGAATTCATTGAGTTAGTAATTGCAAACTCTTTATTTTGAACAGGTTCACCAATTATTGTCTTTCTATATATGTTATTAATGCCATTTTTGTCAGAGATAAAAAGTATCTCATTACCATTATTTAAAAATATTGGTGATGTTTCATCGGCATCTGGAATATTTGTAACTCTAACAATTTTTTTTGCTTTTATATCATATAAATATAAATCTTTTTGATAAAAATTATGAATTTTAATAGCAAATGTATCATCAACTCCAGAGACAAAATCACCTCTATCAGATGAAAAAACTATATATCTTGAAAATGGATCCCAAGATGGATCACTATCCGAAAAAATATCATTAGTTACATTTGTAAGTTCATTAGTAGTAAAATCATATATATATATATCAGATTGAGAACTATTAGAAGCGACAAATGCAATTTTATTCCCATCAGGCGACCATGATACCGATGAAATTCCTAAAAATTTGAAAGGCAATTTTTCAAATTTATCTTTTTCAATATCTACTTTATAAATAATATCATAACCCTCTGAAGAAGCTGAAAACGCAAGAAACTTTCCATCTGGTGACCATGTTAAGCCGGGAGTTAAAATATTTAAGTCTTCAAAATCATTTGTTGTATTACCAAGAAGAACTCTTTTTATAATTTTACCATCAATAGCACTCATTAAGTAAATACTGAAAAATATATCTCTGTTTGTAATAAAAGCAATTTTATCTCCTTGCGGAGAAATTGCAGGACTTGTATTATAAAACCCTCCATCCTTTTTATGATTAGTTAATTTTTTTGAAAATTCATCTGGATATTTTCGATCTTTAACATCCGGGAAATACATTTTCTTTAACTCTTTGCGCCATTTATCGTTAAATTCTTCGAAATCCATTCCTAAAGTTAATTTAAAGGCAGTTTCTAATCTACCAGTGCTACGAGCTTTATTGGTAATTTCTGCGATTTTTTCATCACCATATTTTTTATAAATATAGTAAAGTACAGATTGCCCACCTCTATAAGCAAAATAGTCATTGAGCTCAGTTAAGTTAGGCATAAATTCATTGATTAAAGCATCACGCACAAACATATCAGTATGTTTATCCCACTTTAGAGATTGATACTCTGCCATTCCTTCGATAAACCAAAGAGGCAAATCAAAATTTAAATTTTTTGAAATAATATTCTGAATGGAACCACCAAAAAACATATCATTCATCACAGCATGAGTTAGCTCATGATGTAAAACATGACGAAATTTTGCATAATCACCTTCAAATGGAATAACGACCCTATTTTTGAATAACTCTGTAAAACCACCTATTCCTTCCGAAATTTCCTCATCAATAGTATTTGTTTCCTGAAAATCATTAAATGAATTTGTTAAAATTATTGTAATTCTGTTAAGAATACTATATTTAAGACTATTTTGTAAGCTATCCAGTGCTTTTTCTGCAAAATGTGCTGCAAAATCTGCTATTTTAACACCTTCTTTTGTAAAATATAGATCAAAATGTTTAGTTTGTATATAATACCAATTCTGTTTTTTGTATTGAACTTTATTTTTTCCAAATTGTGCAAATGAGCTAGAAAACAAAAATGCTATTATAATGATAAGCCTCAAAGAGTTTTTCATATAATTCCCTTTTATTTGTTAAAATGGGAAATTTTAATATATTTGACTTTAAAATTTATATATTAGTTTAATGGAAAAAATAAAGATAATAAAATCTGATGAAATAATCAAAACTTCCACCTCACACGATAAAAATATTTATAAAAATGTAATTATATCCAACAATACTATACCGCATATATTTCAATTTGCTTTTACAATATTTAAGAAAGGTGACAAAATTGAAATTCATAGTCACCCAAGTGCATATGAAGTATTCTACATTGAATATGGAAAAATTACTCTATTAACAGAAGATGAAAGAATAATTTTAACTGATAACGATAGTTTTATTGTCCCACCCAATTGCATACATGGACTTGAAATATTGGAAGAGACTAAAATAATCTATTTTTTAAGTTCATCTAAATAAAAAAAGCAAGTCAGCATGTGCTAACTTGCTTTAGAACTAAGTTTAGATGTTTTTATTTCTCATTTAATAATTTTTCCATTTCATTCATAAGTTCATTCATTCTATTAACAACTGCTTTAACAACAGAAGGATCATTCATATCAACGCCCATATCTTTCAACACATCTATAGGATATTTAGAACTACCTGCTTTGAGGAATTTTTCAATGTAATCCTGTAATACTTTTGGACCTTCATTTTTGTATTTTTCCATAATAGCTAACGAAGCAGCATAAGAAGTAGCATATTGATAAACATAAAAATTATAATAAAAATGAGGAACTCTTGCCCATGTATAGGCTTCTTCATTATCCACAACCATTTGCGGTCCCCATTGTTCTTGATAAATATTTCTATACATTTCTGTTAAATCATCAGCAGTAAGAGGTTTACCTTCTTCTAATGCTGTGTAGAATTTATGTTCAAAATCTGCAAATGCTGTTTGTCTGAAAAATGTTGCACAAATACCAGTAATTGCTTTTTCTATTAAAGCTAATTTTTGTTCTTTGGATTTAGCATTTTTGATTAGATAATCTTGCAATAATGCTTCATTTAAAGTTGAGGCAACTTCTGCTAAGAAAATTGAATAGCTAGCATATTGATAAGGTTGATAATATGCAGTATAGTATGAATGCATGTTATGCCCCATTTCATGAGCAAAGGTAAATACATCACTTAAAGTACCATTCCAATTTAAAAGTACATATGGCTCTTGTCTAAAAGTAGTACTTGAAGAATAGGCCCCACTTCTTTTTGCTTTTGTCTCAAAAACATCAATTCGTCTGTGGTCAAATGCCATTTGAAGATTTTTCAAGTAATCTTCACCAAAAGGTTGTAATGCATTTTTAACTATTTCAACAGCTTGATCGTAAGTATATTCTTCTTTTGTTGAGGGAAATAATGTTACATAATTATCGTATGGATGATATTCCTTAACATTTAATAATTTTTTTCTGATACTTACCCATCTATGGACTACATGTGAATTTTCTCTACAAGTATTAACTAAATTATCATAAACACTTTCAGGAATGTTATTCTGGAAAAGAGCAGCGGCACGCGCTGATTTATAGTTTCTTACCTTAGCATCAAAAATATTAGCTTTAGCATTGCCTAACATCAAAGTAGCTAAAGTATTTTTGTATTGCATATATGGAATATAGAAATTTTTATAAAATCTTATTCTATAATCTCTATCAGTAGATGCCATAGCAGCGCCATATCTACCTTGAGAAATTTTTATATCATTTCCTTTTTCATCTTTAATCACAGGGAAATCCATCTCAGCATCTACAAAAGTGTTAAAAGCTTCATAAGGAACTGTCATTACAGGCATAGTTTGAGCAATTAAAGCCTCTTTATCTTTTGATAAAATATGAGGTTTAAATCTTAAAACATTATCAAAGAATTTCTTATACTGAACTAGCGATTTTTCTTCTTTATAAAATTTTTCTAATTTTTCTTGCGTAAGTGTTGATAATTCAGGAGACCAAAAAGCAGTAATTTCAGATATTTTAACTCTTAAATCTTGTAATCTTTGAGCCATTGCAATATAGTTTGTGTTTGTAAGATCTAAGTCCTTACTCAAAGATGAATACAACGAAAGTTTATCCAATTTAATACCTATTTCTTCATCAAACTTAAGAGCCTGATAAAGAATTTTACCAGAATTTGTTAATTTACCCTCAAAGTCTTTGTATTTTTGATAATTATTTTTGACATAATTAAAATCCTTTTCCCACTCTTGATCATTAGCATAAATTAAAGATAAATCCCACTTGTACTTATTATCAATTTGAGACCTTTCAGGTAATTCCTGAATATTTTGTGCCATTATTCCTCCAACTAAATAAACAGAAAGAAACATTGTAATAATTTTAATTTTAAGCATAGTAACTCCACATTTTATTATTTGAGACAAAAAATTTAAATGTAAAGTTACAATTTTTTTTTATAATAAAAAAGCTGGTTTTACCCAGCTTTTTTATTTTTATTCATTATCGCTATCAAAAGAAGCTTCACTTTCAGGACTATCCACCATTGAGCTATCTTGTACATACTGCATTTCAGCTTTCATTTCATCCTCAAGATCTTCAACATTTAAATTTCTATTAGCTCTATTAAGTTCTTCAGTGCTAGCTTTTCTTGTTTCAAGTATAATATTTTTATACTTTTTAAGACCTGTACCAGCAGGTATAAGGTTACCCATTTGAACATTTTCTTTTAAGCCAACCATATGATCAATTTTACCTTTAACAGCAGCATTAGTAAGCACTTTAGTTGTTTCCTGGAATGATGCAGCAGACAAGAAACTTTCAGTAGTAAGAGCTGCGTTAGTAATACCTAATAAAACATTTTCAAATTCTGCACCACGAGTTTCACGAACAACCAATTCTGGTAAACCTTTAGCTCTGAGCTCCGCATTGGTCTCTTTTACTTTAAGAGCTGTAATAATATAACCTTTCTTCAATTTTGAAGCACTAGGATCTTCAACATAATATAATCTTAACATTTTTTGGTTTTCAGCCTGTACAAGACTAGCATCAACAAGGTCTTCTTCGATAAATTTAGTATCACCTGGATTTTTAATTTTAACTTTTCTAAGCATTTGTTTTACAATTACTTCAATATGTTTATCATTAATTTTCACACCTTGTAGTCTATAAACATCCTGAATTTCATTAACAAGATTGTTTTGAACTTCGTTAATACCTTTAATTCTTAATATATCATGAGGATTAATTGGTCCATCTGTAATCTTTTCACCCGCTTGAATTTCATCACCATCTTGTACAAGGATGTGCTTACCGTAAGGAATGTTATAAGTTCTTATATCTTTACCATCAACAGCTACAACTATAACTTCTCTAGTACCTTTTTTACGTGCACCAAATTTAACAACACCATCAATTTCGGAAATAATAGCAGCATCATGAGGTGCCCTTGCTTCAAATAATTCTGTAACTCTTGGAAGACCACCAGTAATATCTCTAGTTTTAGCTGTTGACTTAGAAATTTTAGCTAAAGTTGTACCAGCTTCAATTTCTTCTCCATCCTCAACTGTTAGAATTGCCCTGAAAGGAATATTGTAAACTTTTTTATTACCATCTTTATCAATAACAGCTATACTTGGAGTATAGTTTTTATCTTTAACATCAATAACTATTTTTTGTACGTGTCCAGTCTGATCATCAGTTTGATTTTGAACTGTAACGCCTGGTATCATATCTTCATATTGAACCTTACCAGAAAATTCAGAAATAATAAGGGAGTTATAAGGATCTTGAGAGAATAATTTTTGATCTTTAATTACTTTGTCACCATCATCTACAAATAATTCAGCACCGTAAGGTACAGCAATTCTTTTAATTTGTGTACCATCATCATTGAGGAGAATAATATTACCTCTTCGACCAACCACAACTTTAATTTTATTTCCAAAGTAATTAGTTCTTTCTACATAGTTAATTCTATCAAATTCAACAATACCTGCAACTGGAGATTTTACTTCTGATTGTTCAGCAATACGCTGAGAAGTACCACCCATGTGGAAAGTTCTAAGTGTCAATTGAGTACCAGGTTCACCAATAGATTGAGCAGCTACGATACCAACTGCTTCACCAACATTGGCCAACTGTCCTGTAGTTAAGTTAATACCATAACATTTTGAACATACACCGTGTTGAGCTTCACAAGTAAGAACAGTTCTAATATGCACTCTATCAATACCTGCGTTATCTATTAACTCAGCAGCTTCTTCTGTAATTACTTCGCCCATAGGAACAATTAATTCATCATTGAGAGGATTATAAATATCCTCTTGTGCAACACGTCCAGTTATTCTATCGGCTAAATTTTGTCTTTCTAATGAACCATCACGGACAGCATAAACATCAAGACCTCTAACCGTACCACAATCTTCTTCTGTAACAATTACATCTTGTGCAACATCAACCAACCTTCTTGTTAAATAACCAGCATCTGCAGTTTTAAGAGCTGTATCGGCAAGACCTTTTCTTGCACCGTGTGTAGAAATAAAATATTCTAACACGGAAAGTCCTTCTTTAAAGTTTGAAATAATAGGATTTTCGATAATTTCGCCAGTTTGTCCGGTTAATGATTTTTGAGGTTTTTGCATCAAACCTCTCATAGCTCCTAACTGTTTAACCTGATCTTTAGAACCTCTCGCACCGGAGTCAACCATCATAAACAGTGGATTGAATCCATCTTCAACTTTTTGTAATTGCTCATTTAACACTTCTGCAAGATTATTAGTTGTATGAGTCCAAACGTCAACTACCTTATTGTATCTTTCACCTTCTGTTATAAGACCTTGCTCATATTCTTCTTGAATAATCTTAATTTCTTTAAAGGCTTCTTTAATAATTTGATCTTTTTCTTTTGGTATAATCACATCACCGTAGCTAATAGATATACCTGCTTTGGTAGAATAGAAATACCCCAACTCTTTCATATCATCAAGGAATTTAGCAGTTGCAACATGTCCTAATTTAATAAACATTTGATAAATAATACCACTAAATTCTTTTTTTACAAGAACTTTATTAATATAGCCAAATTCTTCTGGTACGATTTGATTAAAAATAACTCTACCTACACTAGTTTCTAAAGTTGAATTATTATATCTAACTTTGATTTTTGCATGTAAATCAACTACATTATGGTTATATGCAATAATAACTTCATCAAAATTAGCAAAAACCATTCCTTCGCCTTTAGCACCAGGTCTAATTTTTGTTAAGAAGTAAATACCCAAAATAATATCTTGAGTAGGTACAACAATAGGATTACCATTCTGAGGAGATAAAATATTATGGCTACTTAACATTAATACCATTGCTTCAAGCTGTGCATCATACGAAAGTGGTACGTGAACAGCCATTTGGTCACCATCAAAATCCGCATTGAACGCTGTACATACCATTGGATGTAAACGTATTGCTTTTTCATCAATTAATACTGGTTGAAATGCTTGAATACCAAGTCTGTGCAAAGTAGGAGCACGGTTTAACAATACAGGATGCCCTTGCACTACATTTTCCAACACTTCCCATACAACTGGATCTTTTCTTTTTAATAATTTTTTAGCACTTTTAACAGTTTTGCAAACTCCTCTTTCAATAAGTCTTCTGATAACAAAAGGAGCAAATAATTCTATTGCCATATCTTTAGGTAAGCCACATTGATGTAATTTTAACTCAGGACCTACAACAATTACAGAACGCCCGGAGTAATCAACTCTTTTACCTAAAAGATTTTGACGGAAACGTCCTTGCTTACCTTTTAACATATCAGAAAGAGATTTTAACGGCCTACTATTTTCAGTCGTAACAGCATTGGCACGTCTTGAGTTATCTAATAAAGCATCTACTGCTTCCTGAAGCATTCTCTTTTCATTTTTCAAAATAACTTCAGGAGCTTTCATTTCCATTAATTTTTTCAAACGATTGTTTCTAATAATAACTCTTCTGTATAAATCATTCAAGTCAGATGATGCAAATCTTCCACCATCAAGAGGGACCAATGGTCTTAATTCAGGTGGAATAACAGGAATCACAGAAAGAACCATCCACTCTGGTTTATTGAAAATTTTATTGTAATCGGCTCTAAAAGATTCAATAATTCTTAATCTTTTTAAAATTTCTGATTTTTTAAGCGGTGATGTTTCATTATCAACTTTTTCTTTTAATGTTTCAATTAATTTATTGATATCAGTTTGTCTTAATAATTCTCTAATTGCATCGCCACCAATTTTAACTACAAATTTATCTGGATGATCATTTGGTAAAGCATCGTTACCAGGGTGCGTAATTATTATATTTTGATATTGTTCATCAGTTAACAAATCTAATCTTTCAAGACCTGTCTTGCCTGGATTTATTACAACATAAGCTTCATAATAAATAATTTTTTCCAATTCTTTATTTGTCATTCCTAAAATAGCTGCAATTTTAGAAGGAGATGACTTAAAGTACCATATATGCACTACAGGAACAGCTAAAGAAATATGTCCCATTCTCTCTCTTCTTACAGCCTTTTGAGTAACTTCAACACCACATTTATCACAAACGATACCTTTATACTTAATTCTTTTATATTTACCACAACTACATTCCCAATCTTTTACAGGTCCAAAGATTTTCTCACAGAACAAACCATCTCTTTCAGGTTTAAATGTCCTGTAGTTTATAGTTTCTGGTTTAGTAACTTCACCATGCGACCAAGATAATATATCATCTGGACTAGCAAGGTTAATAGCTATATTATTAATAGATTTTATTGGTTCTTCTAAAATGTTTGGCATATTCCCACCCAATTTTGATTGAGTAAATTGTTATTTTTCATCTACGTTTATTTTGATATTTAAACACAATCCCATTAACTCTTTGAGCAATACTCTAAACGCTTCTGGAATGTTTGGTTCTGGCATATTGTCGCCTCTTACTATAGCTTCATATGTTTTTGCTCTACCATTAATATCATCAGATTTAACAGTTAAAATCTCTTGCAATATATGAGAAGCACCATACGCTTCTAATGCCCAAACTTCCATTTCTCCGAATCTTTGACCACCAAATTGAGCCTTACCACCAAGAGGTTGTAAAGTAATAAGTGAATAGTGACCAATAGAACGCGCGTGTATTTTATCATCAACCATATGATTAAGTTTCATCATATAGATATAGCCACAAAATACTTTTTGTTCCATTTTTTCGCCTGTTCTACCATCATATAAAGTAACTTTACTATTCTCAGGTAATTCAGCTTTTCTCATCCATTCTGCAACTTCTTCATTAGTAGCTCCATCAAAAATTGGTGTGGCGAACTTGACCCCAAGTTTTTTTCCAGCCCAACCTAAAGCTGTTTCAAATAACTGACCAACATTCATACGAGAAGGCACACCTAGTGGATTTAATATAATATCAACTGGAGTACCATCTTCAAGATATGGCATATCTTCTTGGGGCACAATCTTGGATACAACACCTTTATTACCGTGACGACCAGCCATTTTATCGCCAACTTGTATCTTTCTTTTCTTAGCAATATATACTTTTGCTAATTGCAATATACCAGGTTGTAATTCTTCACCAGCTAATACTTTATGTTTTTCTTTTTGATACTCATTATCAATATCTCTTAAATACGACTTAAATGCTTTCAATAAGTTAACAAATTTATCGTTAATTTTTTCATCTTCAAACCATTTATTTTGATGATTCAATTTTTCGATATTTTCAAGATATTTAAATGTATCTTCTGTAATTTTTGAACCACTTTTTATAGCAACTGTTCCATCTTCATATTTTGCATCAACAACCTTTTGCCCTACAACAAATTCATTCACAAGTTCATAAAATTTATTATAAGCTTCTTGAAATTTTTTGCCAAATGATTTTTCTATTGAATCTAAAAGATGTTTTTCAGCTTTTTTATATTCGTTAGATTCTCTTCTTCGCTTTGTAAATAATCTAGATTTTACAACTACACCTTTAAGACCTGGAGCTGCATATTTCGATGCATCTTTGATATTACCAGCTTTATCACCAAAAATAGCTCTTAATAATTTTTCTTCAGGAGTTGGTTCACTTTCACCTTTAGGAGTAACTTTACCAATTAAAATATCACCTTCTTTAACCTGTGCACCTTTTCTTATAATACCATTTTCATCAAGATCTTTTGTTGAGTCATCACTCATATTTGGAATATCTCTTGTAAATTCTTCTCCACCTCTTTTTGTATCACGAACATCTAACTGTACTTCTTCGATATGAACTGATGTAAATATATCTTCCTTAACAACTCTTTCATTCAAAATAATAGCATCCTCAAAGTTATAACCTCTCCAGGGCATAAATGCAACAAGAACATTTCTACCTAATGCTAATTCTCCATTATCTGTAGATTGACCATCAGCTATTGGCTGTCCTTTAGTTACTCTTTCTCCTTTATGAACAAGTGGTTTTTGATTAATACATGTTTCCTGGTTAGTGCCAACAAACTTCATCAATCTATATACAACTTTATTATCGTTAAAAATAGCATATTCATCAAGAGGAATATCATATTTAATGACAATTTGATCTGCATCTACATAATCTACAACACCATCTGCTTCAGCTAAAATTACTGACTTAGAATCTTGTGCTACTTTTTTCTCTAAACCAGTACCAACTATCGGAGCTTCTGGATTTAATAAAGGCACTGCCTGTCGCTGCATGTTAGAACCCATCAATGCACGGTTAGCATCATCGTGTTCCAAGAATGGAATTAAAGCTGCAGCAGCACTAACTATTTGCTGTGGAGCTACATCCATAAATTGAGCTTTATCAGGTGTTACACTAATATATTCACCTTTTTGACGACATTGTATAATTTCATCTAATATCTTACCTGTTTTCTTATCATAATTTATCGTAGACTGTGCTATTGTATAATTATCCTCTTGATCAGCTGCAATATATTGTACTTTATCTGTTACTTTTCCATCTTCTATAACTCTATAAGGAGTTTCGATAAATCCATAATCATTAACTCTTGAATAAATTGTCAATGATGAAATAAGACCAATGTTTGGACCTTCAGGTGTTTCAATTGGACACAATCTTCCATAGTGAGAATGGTGAACGTCACGGACTTCGAATCCAGCTCTATCTCTTGAAAGACCTCCAGGACCTAATGCAGAAACTCTTCTTTTATGTGTTAACTCAGCCAATGGATTTGTTTGGTCCATGAACTGTGATAATTGATTTGTACCAAAAAATTGATTAATTACCGTTGTAATTATTCTTGAATTAACCAAATCTTGTGGTTGGAAATTTTCACTATCACGCATATTTAGTCTTTCGCGGATAGTTCTAGCCATTCTAGCTAAAGCAACATTATATTGACCAGCTAACTGTTCCCCAACTGTTCTTACTCTTCTATTACCTAAATGATCTATATCATCTAATTCAAATTTCCCATCTCGCAATTTAACTATTAATTTCGTAATAGTTGTAATATCTTCTTTTGTCAAGACTGTATTAGAAATTGGTATATCTAATTCCAATCTCTTATTCATTCTAAAACGACCAACTTCGCCTAAATCATATTTCTTAGGATCAAAAAATAGCTTTTCTATCAATCCTTGAGCAGTCTCAACATCTGGTGCTTCACCAGTTCTCAATTGTCTATATATTTGAAATAAAGCATCTTCTTTACTAAAAGCGGTATCTTTTTTTAATGAATTTATAATTAAATCTTTCTCAAAATTAACATCATTTTTATAAAGTAGGACATCTTCTACACCATTATCATATAAAACATCTAACACACTATCATCAATAACAGTATCTTTAGATATAATAATTTCACCAGTCATAGTATTATAAATATCTTCAGCAATTCTTCTACCTATTAATACACTATCATCATCTAATTCACGATATTTAACTTTCTCAACTAATTCAAACAACTTCAATATATCTTCATCATTTTCATAACCTAAGGCTTTTAAGAAAGTTGTTGCCAAAAATTTCTTTTTTCTATCAACATAAACTAATATACAGTTATTTATATCCGTTGTAAACTCTACCCATGCTCCTTTGAAAGGTACTATTTTTGCGGAATATAAATCTGTTCCATTAGCATGTGTAGTATGTGCAAAAGAAACACCAGGAGATCTGTGTAATTGATTTACAACAACTCTTTGAGCACCATTAATGATAAATGATCCCTTAGGAGTCATGAACGGCATATTGCCCAAGAAAACTTCTTTTTCAACAGAATTTATAAATTCTCCAGTAATTTCATCTCTTTGAGATAATCTAAGTTTAGCTTTTAAAGGTACTGTATATGAAAGACCTCTTTCTTCACACTCAGACATTGTATATCGTGGTTTATCGATAGAGTATTCAATAAAATCTAACCTTAAAAGTTCTTTGCTATCTGTTATAGGAAAATTTTGCAAAAATACTGATTGTAATCCTTTGTTTTCTCTTTTTTCAGGTGGTACATTTAATTGTAAGAATTCTTCAAACGCTTCTTTTTGGATATTCAACAAATCAGGGGGTGTTACGATTGAAGGGATTTTAGAGAACGAAATTCTTTCGTTGGTTACCAAGGTGCCTCCTTAGTTTTTAATTACTTTTTTAAACAAAAAAAGAAATATAAACCACTGGTCATAATTTTTCAATAACCAGTGAATTTATATTTCTTAACAAGATTTATTTCAGTTACAACAATTATTTAACTTCTACTGTTGCGCCAGCTTCTTCTAATTTTTTCTTAACATTTTCAGCTTCTTCTTTAGAAACACCTTCTTTAACAGGTTTTGGAGCGCCATCTACTAAATCTTTAGCTTCTTTTAATCCTAATCCAGTTAATTCTCTAACAACTTTGATAACATTAATTTTATTAGCACCAGCTGAAGCTAAAATAACATCAAATTCTGTTTTTTCTTCTGCAGCAGGAGCAGCAGCACCAGCAACTGGACCAGCTACCATTACAGGAGCAGCAGCTGCAGCACTAACACCAAATTCTTCTTCTAATGCTTTTTTTAATTCTGTAGCTTCTACTAATGTTAAAGATTTAATTTCTTCAACTAATTTTTGTACTTTTTCTGACATTTTGTATTCTCCTTACTTAAAATTCTTTTTTTTGATTAAGCAACTTTTTTCTTTTCGATTTCGCCAATTACTACTACTAATTCTCTTAATACTGCATTGATAGCACCGTGTATTCCTTGTGCAGGAGCATTCAAGCTACCAACAACAGAGGCCATAAGTTCTTTTCTACCAGGTATTTTACTGAGCATTTCAAGAGATTTGCCATCATAAATCTTACCTTCAAGAACAGCAGCCTTCAAGGAGAATTTTTTGTTTTTCTCATAATACTCCTTGATGATCTTAGCAGCAGAGGCGATATTTTCACCTACAAAAGCTACACCTGTCATTCCTTTCAACAAAGGCTTTAACTCTTCAACGTTTTGCCATTCAAGTTGCTCTAAAGCCTTAACAATAAGTGTATTCTTGAATACTTTGTAGGTAATATTTTCTTTACGAAATTCTCTTCTCAAATTACTGATATCAGCTACATTAACACCAGAATAATCAATAAAATAAACAGCATTTGAACCTGATACCAACTCTTTAATTTGAGATATGATTTCACTTTTTTCAGCTTTATTCATATTACCCTACAACTTTTAATTTTTAAATAATTTAGAAGCATTTATGTTTTGCGTAATAGCTCAATTTTATCCGATATCTTCTCTTGCAATTTTTAAACCAGGACCCATAGTAGAGGACACAAATACTGATTTAACATATTGCCCTTTTGCAGTAGTTGGTTTCAACTTAATAATAGTCGATATTAATGCTTTAGAATTTTCGACTAATTTATCTGTTTCAAAATTTAATTTACCAACTCCAGCATGTATGATACCAGTTTTATCAACTCTAAATTCAATTTTACCAGCCTTAACATCTTTAACAGCTTTAACTACATCTGTAGTTACTGTACCACTTTTGGGATTTGGCATTAATCCTTTAGGACCAAGCAACTTACCAATCTTACCTAATTCAGCCATAACATCAGGTGTTGCAACAATAACATCCATTTCAAACCATCCACTTTTAATCTTTTCAATATATTCTTCAAACCCAGCCCAATCAGCACCTGCATCTAATGCTTTTTGTACATTCTCACCTTTTGTTATAACTAACAATTTTCTTGTCTTTCCTGTTCCGTGAGGAAGAACAACTGAACCACGAATCATTTGATCTGCATGTCTTGGATCAACTCCAAGTCTCATAGCAACTTCAAGTGTTTCAACAAATTTAACTTTTGAAGTTTGTTTTAAAACTTCAATAGCTTCACTTAATCTGTACTCTTTTTTAGTATCAACACTTGATTTTATAGCTTTTACTCTTTTTGACACTTTCATTTTATTTACCACTTTAATTTTTGTTATTAACCTTCTACAGTAATACCCATACTTCTCGCAGTACCAGCTATCATACTCATAGCTGCCTCTATATCATTTGCATTTAAATCAGGCATTTTTAATTCAGCAATTTCCCTAATTTGAGCCTGTGTAACCTTTGCAACTTTTGTTTTATTAGGCGCAGCAGATCCCTTTTCTACTTTAGCTGCTTTCTTTAACAATTCAGCTGCTGGTGGTGTTTTTGTAACAAATGTAAAGGACTTATCAGAATAAACTGTAATAACAACTGGAATAATCATACCAGCTTTATCTTGAGTTCTTGCATTAAATTGCTTACAGAACTCCATAATATTAACACCTCTCTGACCTAAAGCAGGACCTACTGGAGGTGAAGGATTAGCTTTACCACCGGGAATCTGTAATTTTATGTACCCGACTATTTTCTTTGCCATATTAGTACCCTAATAATTTTATTTTGCTAATTCAGCTTGTGTATATTCTATTTCCACTGGCGTTTTACGACCAAATATGGAAACCATTACTTTCATTTTCATTTTTTCATCATTAACTTCCTGAACAGTACCATTAAAGTTTTGAAACGGTCCACTTATAATTGTAACCACATCGCCCACCTTAAACATCGACTCGACTTTTTCACTTTGAACACTATCATCCACTTTCGCAAGCAATCTTTTTACCTCATCAGGCATCAATGGAACAGGTGTATACTTATTAACACCCAAAAATCCCATTACAGATGGAGTATTCAACACAAAATCCTTAACCTGAGCATCTAAATCCGCCTGTATTATTATATAACCAGGCATTATTCTCTTATTTTTTACCCTCTTTTTTCCATCCTTAACTTCATATACTTTTTCAACAGGTATCACAACCCTTTGTATTTTCAACGCTAGGGCTTCATTTCTTTTCAATTCAGCTTCAATATAATTCTTTACCTTATTTTCATGAGAAGCAAATGTTCTTACAGCATACCATTTATAATTTAAAAGTTCTTCCATTATCAAAACCTAGCTATTTGAATATCAATTTAAATAAATTAGTAACGCCCATATCTACAATATAAGTAAATAGGGCAAAAATCAAACAAACAACCACAACTATTTTTGTTGATTCTTTTAAATCTTCTTGAGTAGGCCAGGAAACTTTTTTCATTTCCTTAATAACATCGCCAACAAATTTAATTATTTTTTCTTTCATAATAAACACCTTATTGTGCACGGCAAGAGGGAGTCGAACCCCCAGCCTGCGGTTTTGGAGACCGCTGCTCTGCCAATTGAGCTATTGCCGTAGGAATTATTTTGTTTCTTTATGAACTGTTCTTTTATTATCCCAAGGGCAATATTTTTTATACTCTACTCTATTTGGATGCAATCTTTTATTTTTAGTAGTAGTATAATTTCTTCTTTTACATTCTGTGCACTCTAATGTTATAATTACTCTCATTTTATACCTCTGATTTATGGAGCTGATGACCGGGATTGAACCGGTGACCTCATCCTTACCAAGGATGTGCTCTACCAACTGAGCTACATCAGCCGATTCAACACTCACACATAAAAAAAGAGCGGGAGACGAGACTCGAACTCGCGACCAACAGCTTGGAAGGCTGTGACTCTACCAACTGAGTTACTCCCGCAATCTTTCAAATTGTTTGTGGGTAGCGAGGGATTCGAACCCCCTAAGGCGTAAGCCAACGGATTTACAGTCCGCCCCGGCTCTCCAACTCCGGCGTCTACCCAACTTTTTCAAAAATTGAATTTCTAATATAATTATTAATTCTTTAAAATGCAAATTTTTTTAAATATTTTTTTCGATTTTTCTCAAAAAAATTTCTTAAACACCATAAATTCTAAAATTTAAATCTAATTATTTTTTTCCTAATAAAAAAATCTTAGAAAAAATCTACAACACCATAATTTTCTTGTTGCAGCAATTCATTTATCTCATCTTTATTGAAATATTCAGGGTCAAAATCATGTGGTATATAATAATCATTTTCTATTTCTTCATATTGCTCAGCTTCTGCTTCATTTTCTCTTCTATTTTTAAGTTCTTGCAATATATCCATATAGTTCCATATACCACCGCAATCTTCAAAAGGAGTATTCATTTCCCGCCAATATATACTGAATATTTTATCTTTTCATCATCAGGATATTTTGTCTTATCATCATATGGTAATATTTTTTCCAATAATATTATATGTCTACAACAATCACCAAAATCAAAATATATAATATTTTATTCTTTTCTTTTTTCAGCAAACTTGATATTTTCATTTTTTTTCTTTTGATAATCTATAAAAAAGGTATCATTATAATCTTCAACATGTTCGTTTTTAGTTGAATAACAATCTCCATTACATACAAAATCATTTAAGTGAGAATTTGTCCAACCCATTATTGTTTGAATAATTTTATGGAAATCTAACAATAGCAAATTTGATGGTACTAATATACTACGCTAAATTTTAGGTTTAGAATCTTTAATTGAAATATGAATTTGATAGATTTGGGTTTCATTTAATACCTCTTTTTATTGATAATATTAGCTCATATTTTTACAACTACAAATATATTCAATAATATTTTTTAAAAAATTTTCTTAGTCAAAATCTTTATCAAAATTCTGGGAAATTAATAAAAACACACTAATAGTTATAACTTACAATTATTTTTTCAATTTTTTTTATTTTTAATTATATTTAAATTCTGTATAATAAATTTTGGAATTTAAAAATGGGACAAATTGATTCTAAATATTCACATCATAATGTTGAAGATAAATGGTACGAGTACTGGGAAAAAAATCAAATTTTCCATTCTGAAGTTGATAAAACTAAAAAACCATATACTATTGTTATACCTCCACCAAATATAACCGGTATCCTTACAATGGGACACGTCCTTAATAATACCATTCAAGATATATTAATAAGATACAAAAAAATGCAAGGATACAATACCTGCTGGGTACCCGGAACAGATCATGCATCTATTGCAACAGAAGCCAAAGTTGTAAGAATGCTTAAAGATGAATATAATATCGATAAATCTCAACTTACTCGAGATGAATTTTTAAAATATTGCTGGGATTGGAAAGAAAAATACGGCGGAATAATTATTAAACAACTCCGTAAACTTGGTGTAAGCTGCGATTGGCGTCGTGAAAGATTTACAATGGATGATCATTATTATAAAAAAGTTATCGAAGCTTTCGTTAAATTATACAAAGAAGGTTTAATTTATCGTGGCTATAGATTAGTTAACTGGTGCCCTGCATCCAAATCTGCAATATCGGATGAAGAAGTAGAATACAGAGAAGTTAACGGTAAACTATGGCACTTAAGATATCCAATAGCTGGCACTAATGACTATCTTATAGTCGCAACAACTCGTCCTGAAACAATGCTCGGCGATACCGGTGTTGCTGTTAACCCTAATGATGATAGATATAAACACTTAGTCGGCAAAAAAGTATTACTCCCACTTGTTAATCGTGAAATTCCAATTTTTGCTGACGAATATGTCGATATGACTTTTGGAACAGGATGCGTTAAAGTTACACCGGCCCACGATCCTAACGACTATGAAATGGGTAAAAAACACAATCTTGAATTCATTAACATAATGAACCCAGATGCTACCTTAAATAACAATGTTCCCGAACAATTTAAAGGATTAGATAGATACGAAGCTCGTAAAAAAGTTATCGAAGAACTTCAAAAATTGAATTTATTAGAAAAAATTGAAGATTATAATACTAAAGTTGGTTATTCTCAACGTGGTGGCGTGCCTATAGAACCATATCTTTCTGAGCAGTGGTTCTTAAAAATGGATGAGCTAGCTAAACCTGCTATTCAGGTAGTTAAAGAAAAGCTTATTAAATTCTATCCTGAACATTGGGTAAAAACATATCTTCACTGGATGGAAAATATCAAAGATTGGTGTATTTCTCGTCAATTGTGGTGGGGGCACAGAATCCCTGTTTGGTATCATAAACAGACCGGCGAAATTTATTGCGAAGTTGAACCACCTAAAGATATTGAAAATTGGAAACAAGATGAAGATGTTCTTGATACCTGGGCTTCCAGCTGGCTTTGGGCTCAGGATGTATTCACAACTAAAGAAGAATTAGAATACTATTATCCTACTTCAACACTTGTAACAGGTCCAGATATTATTTTCTTCTGGGTTGCAAGAATGATTATGGCTGGTATGCATTTTATTGGAAAAATTCCTTTCGAAAATGTTTACTTTACAAGTATCATTCGTGATGCACAAGGTAGAAAAATGAGTAAATCACTCGGCAACTCTCCAGATCCTCTTGATGTTATTAATGAATACGGTGCCGATGCTCTTAGATTCACAGTTATCTATTTAGCACCTCTCGGTCAAGATGTTCTTTTCTCAACAGAAAAATGCGAATTAGGGCGTAATTTTGCTAATAAATTATGGAATAGCGCAAGATTTTTATTATTAAACAAAGAAAATATCGCACCTGATGATAATCTTATTAACGAACACATCGATTTTGTTGATAAATGGATCATTTCAAGATTAAACTCCACTGTTCGTGATTTCAATACAGCTATGGATAAATTTGAACTTAATAATGCTATTAAAATTGTTTATCATTTTGTTTGGAATGACTTCTGTGATTGGTATATCGAACTTATCAAAAATAGATTATACAAAGGAACTGATTCCGAAAAAACTTCAGTCTTAACACGTGCATTAAATATCTTCGAAGAATTATTAAGACTCCTTCATCCTTTTATGCCATATATTACCGAAGAACTTTATCACGCTATAAAGGAAAGAAAAGAAGGCGAATCAATCACACTTTCAAAATTCCCAGAATTTAATTCTAATCTGCTTGATAACTCCGCAGAAGATGAAATGTTATTTATTCAGGATATCGTAACTGCTATTCGTAATATTCGCGGTGAAATGAACATTCCACCTTCTAAGTCTGTTAACCTTATTCTAAAAACAAATAAATTAACTGAAAACCAAATAACATACATTAAAAATCTTGCAAAAGTAGAAAACTTATCTTATGGTAATAATGTTGAAAAACCAAAAGCCTCTGCTTCTGCTATTGTTAAAGGATGTGATATCTTTATACCCCTGGAAGGTTTGATAGATTTAAATGTAGAAAAACAACGCCTTGAAAAAGAACTTGCAAGATTAGAAGGACAATTAAAAGGTGTAATAGCAAAACTTTCCAATGAAAAGTTTGTTAATGGTGCACCTGCTGATGTTGTTGAACGCGAAAAAGATAAAAAGCAAGATTGGGAAAGTAAAATTGCTAAAATTAAAGAAGCATTAGCTAACTTAAACTAATTTAATTAATAATTCACAAGGTATTAAAATGAAACCATTTAAAATGTTACTAACAGTTATCATCCCCTTAATAGCGGGATTTGTAATTTTTAATTTTGTTAGCAATACTCCTCAAAATATTAGATGGCACAAATATTTTCAACCAATATCAAAAAATAAATGCTACTTTGTTGTTGTTTATAACTCTAAAAACCCAAAATTCGAAAAAGAATTTAACACTTTATTGAGCAATGTTAGATTAAGTCAAATTCTAAGTGAATATTACTTTCCTGTAAAAATAGATATTCAAAATCCAGTTTTAACCGATGATATGCCAGATTTAACTCCGGCTATTTATTCTTTAGCTTACAATAATTCTCCTTTTGTAGTTTTAGTTTATGATAATGAAAAAAATTTAGTTACGCCATTAACTGCAAATTTATCACCTAATTATTTCAACAAAGTTTTAAATTTCATTGTTGTAAGAGATAAATATCAAAATTTTTTCAATTATCTTTTAGCTAATTCCTAATTTTAATGGGATGCTAAAAAACTGATTAAATATTCTTAAAACATTATTAATAGACCGTTCACAACTCTCAAAAATAATTATAAAAAACGGTAGCTTATTAAAATCAAAATAAATTAAAGCTACCGTTATTTTATTCCATACAATCAATAAATATTGTTTCTATTTTTTACTAATGAAAGATAAATAAATTTGTATATTTTATAAATTTTGCTTATATTTGTATTGGCTAACAGCATAGTCCCCAACCCCGCCAGGGCCGGAAGGCAGCAACGGTAAGGATGATTGCTGTGTAGCCCTTTTTTTTATGGTATTGCTTCTCCTCTTGCTAATGTAAATATCTTATACCATTCTTCTCTTTTCAATTTAATTTCAATAGATTTTAATAATTCTTTTATTCTTTCTAGATTAGTTGAGCCTAAAACAGGTTGTATTTTTGCTGGATGCCTTAATAAAAATGCAATTTGTATAGCATCGATACTTGAATTATATTTCTCAGCAAGCTCATTTAAGTAATTTTTCAACTCTTGTTTGGTCTGATCGTTATTTATAAATCCTTTACCCAATGGCGACCATGCCTGGATTGATATATCATTTAATCTGCAATAATTCAAAATATCGTATGTATTAAATTGTTGCATCTTAATATTATTAAAAGTTATTTCTTGTTCAAATACTCCATAATTTTGCAAACTAATCTCAATTTGGTTTGTTATCAATTTAAATGACAAATATTTTTGTAATAACTCGATTTGTAAAGGCGTATGGTTACTTACTCCAAAATATCTAACCATTCCTTTATTTTTAAGATAATTAAAAGTTTCTACAACTTCTTCCGGTTCGCAAAGAAGGTCAGGCCTATGTAAAAGCAATATATCAAGATAATCTGTTTGTAATCTTTTCAGGATATTTTCAACTGAACTGATTATATAATCTTTACTAAAATCATATCGTCCTACGAGCCCTTTTTCTGGATCATCTTTTCGTCTAATCCCACATTTACTTTGAATTATGACTTTATCACGAGAAATTTTTCTCTCTTTAAGATATTCTCCAAATAATCTTTCTGATTTTCCATTTGTATAAATATCTGCATGGTCATAAAAATTAATACCACTCTCCATTAAAACATCGAGCAATGAATAAACATACTTCTTATGTTCATTTGAATAATCAAAGCTATTCCAATCGCCTCCTATTCTCATACAACCATAAATAAGACGAGAGACTAATAAATCTGTATTAGGAATTTTTATCATTTCCATATTTAACTCCGTGTATTATTGCTAAAATTATAAAAGATAATAGACCACTAAATATCCAGTAAGTTGTTTTGGCATCGAAATCTAATAATTTAGATGCTAACATTGGACCTAACAAAGTTCCCAATCCATAAGAAGCAGAATAATATCCGTTTACTTCGGCGGTATACTGTTTATCAACACTATTCATTGTATATGAAAGTCCCAGTGAGTAAAGTGCTGGAATAAATCCGCCTAACAAGAAAAATAACAATGTTTGTAGCCATAAATCATTAATAATCGTTGGTGATAATAATAAAATCATAGTAATAAATAATGTAATTCGAATATAATTAAAATATTGTAATCCTTTATACAATTTTGATAAAAGATAAAACACTATGATACCCCCTACAACAAATGATGTAATAAGAATTGTTGTATCATTACTATCAAAACCTGTTCTTAGCCCATAAATTGGTAAAACTAACATAATTGAAGCCTCAAAAAATCCATAAAGCAATGCTGTAAAAAATCCTATTAAGGGAAATTTTGATAACTGGAATTTGTTCTTTTTCTCTTCGTGTCCTTCAATTTTTACATCATCCAACAAAACTGCACTCAAAATTAGAACTAATAAAATTATAACAAATCCAATAATATACGGTAAAAGCTGGTTTATATTTAAGGTCCATATTAAAGAACTGCCAATAGCTATTCCAACCGAAAATATCATTATATATAAAGTGATATTCTGATTTCTTTTTTCATCTGTTGATAGAATATTTATTAAAACTTCTGTTGATACAAATCCTAATGTTACACCTATACCCATTAGAGCACGAGCCAGAAATAATATCCACAAATTATAAATTACTGGTAAACCCACAGAGCCTATTAGCATAAGTATCATACCCGTTAAAAATATTTTTCTTATACCATATTTATTTATTAACTTACTCGTTATGGGAGAGAATAAAAATATTGTAAGATAAGACATTGTTACAAACAATCCATTAACCCATGTAGGCATCTTGACCTGCTCTAAAAGTATAACAGTTACAGGTCCTAAAAGTCCCAAAGGAATTCCAACCGTAGAGATGCCAATAATACACATTAACATCTGTTTTTTCAAGTTAGCAGCTTGCAAAAATTCACCTCACAATTTGTAATTTTTTCTTATTTTTGTAAAACACAAAATGAAAGTTAAGAAAAAATGGCAAAGAAAAAAACAATAAAGCGACCAGAATTAATGGCACCTGCTGGTGATTGGATATCCTTCCATACTGCAATCAATGCCGGAGCAGATGCTATTTATTTTGGCATTGATGAATTAAATATGCGAGCAAAAGCTAAAAATTTTGGCATAGATGAAATTGAAAAAATAGCCAAAATATGTAAACAAAACAATGTAAAAAGCTATCTGACTCTCAATACAATCATCTACGAAGATGAACTAAACTTGGTCGAAAAAATTGTAAAGAAAGCTAAAAAGCACAATATAGATATGATAATCTGCTGGGATTTTGCTGTTATTGAGATTTGCAAAAAATACGATATGAAATTTGCTATATCTACACAAGCCTCCATTGCTAATTCCACTGCAGCAAATTTTTATAAATCACTTGGTGCCTCAAGGATTGTTCTTGCAAGAGAGTGTTCTTTAGAGCAAATTAAAGAAATTAGAAAAAAAACAGATTTAGAAATTGAAGTTTTTATCCACGGTGCAATGTGTATCTCTGTTAGTGGCAGATGTTTTTTAAGCCACGATATGTTTGGTAAAAGTGCAAATCGTGGAGAATGCATACAACCTTGCAGACGAGATTTTACAATAAAAGAATACGAAATAGTTGATAATGCTACAAATAAATCATTAATTCTGGGTTCTGATTATATCTTATCTCCAAAAGATATGTGTTCAATTGAATTCCTTGATAAAGTAATTGAAGCAGGCGTCGATTCACTTAAAATAGAAGGTCGAAAAAGATCACCCGAATATGTACATAAAACAGTTTCAATCTATCGTCAAGCAATTGATTTAATAATGGAAGGAAAATACACCACCATCAAAAAACAAGAATTTCTAAATGAATTAAATAAAGTTTACAATCGTGGCTTTTCCACAGGATTTTATTTTAACGAACCTACTAATAAAGATTATGCAAACGCTTATGGTTCAATTGCTTCTACTCGTAAAGAGTATATAGGCAAAGTTACAAATTATTTCAAAAAAGTTGGAGTTGCAGAAATTAAAATCGAAACAGGCGAACTTAACCTAAGTGACAATATTTATATAATGGGAAATGATTTTGGCACCTATGAATTTCAAATTACATCTCTTATGGTTAATGATGAACCTGCTCAAAAAGCACAAAAAGGAGATATTGCAACTTTCAAAATCGATAAAGAATTGAAAAGAAATCTTCAAATTTACAAAATTGTTGAAAATAAAAAATAGTATAAAATAATAGCTTCAGACTTTTACAGTTAAAATTTATAACTTATTGAATATCAATAGTGATTACCAATAGATTGAAAAAAGTTGTCACTACAGTTCCTTTACTATAAATATATCTACCCTGCATTATAGCAATACTAATAATAAAAATGGGGAAAGTTATCTCAATACTTTTCCCATTTTATATCATTATTTTGTTATAAAAATACAATCCTATTTACACTCCAACATTCAAAAAAGTATTATAATTTAATATAACTTCCGGAATTCCACCCTTAATAATATGAGTTGCTGCTTCAAAATTATGATTTTCCGTAGCATGAAAAGGTAAAGCAACACTCACTCCAATTCCTGCCAATCTAATTGCGGTTGTTCCACTTTCGCTATCTTCAAAACCAATAATATTACCAAAATTTGTTTTAGGTATATTCAGATATCCGAGTGCAATACTATAAAGGTCTCTATGTGGTTTTAATCTAATTTCATTAGCATCAGATGCAGTAACAAATGCATTATATACATTTTCAATTTTAGAATAATTTTGTATAAGTTTTTCTTTAAGTCCCTTACTTACTCCCCAATTTTCTATATTTTGCCTGATAACATGTAAAACTTCATTTAAAACAATTTCTGCTTCATAACGAATAGATGAAGTAACAACAGCCAATTTTGCAGGATAATTATTAAAATATTTTATTTGCTTTTGCAAATTATTTTTCATAACATCTTTTGAATAATTCAATTTTATTTCTTTTGTTTTATGTCTATATACCTCAATTAAATAATCTACATAAAAATCTACAAATTGTTCATCAAGCCAGCCTTTCACCAGTGCAAGATATACATCAATTCCTGGCATTGGTTCAATTAGATGCTTGTTTGGATCATCAAGAAATTGTTTTCTCAAATATTCTATATCACCAGCTTTAATATCTTCCAATATTTCATGGTATCTTTGATAGTAAATATCAATAGCAACACGAATATAATCGTTAAATAGATTTAATAAAAATTTATCATAATATTGTTCAGCAAATTCATTTGAAATTTTAATATATTCCTCTTTAGAAATTTTACTATCAATTAATTTTATTTTTTCTAAAAGTTCCGTTAGCTTAAATACCTTTAAATTATTTATTACCTCTCTTTTTCTCCCTTCATCTTTGCCTATAACAATTGTCCAGATGGCAGCTTTAATAAATTCTTTTCTAAATAAATCTATATTCAAAAAATTGCTATATCTCGTAATAAGATGCTCAACATGTTTAGTTGTGCTATTACCTATAACATACGGATAGTCTTGAATTTTATCCAACCCATACCACTCAGATTTATCAAATTTACCACTAATTCTCCTTATCATATACTCAAGCGAGTGTAGACATAATTCCTCTGTTGTAGTTGTTGTTCCGTCCATATCCATAACTATTGCTTCAAGGATATCCATAGGAATTTTAGTTTTTCTAGCAAGTGGACATAATTCAAAGGTTGGATGAACAAATTCCGGATTCCAAACTATTGCAAACTCTTCCCCAAGAGCCTGCATAATTTCCTGTGCTTCATGTAAGCGTATGATTTTTTTCTCAATTTTCATCTATCCCCCTATTAACATATTGATTGATAACAAAATAGCAAATAAAAATAAATATTTAGAAGTCTCCCCCAATAAACTGTTCAAATAAACACCATATAATTTTTTTATCAACTTAATATTTTTGATAACAAGGAATATTAAAGCAATATCCAATGGAAAAAGATAAAAAGAAAGTGGTTTAAGAAAGATATACTTAAACAGCAACATTATAAAAATCGCTAAAAATACATTTATTGAATACAAATAAATTCCCGATTTTTCACCAAGTATTACTATTAATGTTTTCTTGTTATTTTTTTTATCTTCGTTATAATCACGATAATTATTAACAACAAGAATATTATCAATTAGCAAACCCAGTGAAAAAGAAACTAAAAACAATGGCAAATAAATTTCTCCTGTATGAACATAAGCAGAACCACAAGTAGCAATTATTCCAAAAAATACTACTGCTGCAATATCACCTAATCCATTATAAGCTAACGGGAATGGTCCACCAGTATAAATATAAGCAAATATTATTGAAAGTATACCTACAATCAATAAATATATACCCTTACCAAATTTAATTTGCAAATTATATACTAATAACATTCCCAATACAAATGCTGTAATAAAAACAATCCGAATAGCAATTTTCATAATTTCAGGTTTTACAAGTCCAGCCGCAACTACTCGAGTAGGTCCTTTTCTTTCTTTTGTATCACTACCCCTCAAAAAATCATACAAGTCATTAACAAAATTTGTTCCTATTTGAATAAGCAGTGCAGAAAGTAGTGTAATAACTCCCACCCATAAAGAATATAAATTTCTATCAAAAACAAAAACATATACATTCCCAACAATAATCGGAGATATTATAGCAAGCAATGTTTTAGGGCGAGCTGCCATTATCCATATTTTAATTTTCTCTATCATTTGATTTCCACTCGCTAGGTGCTAAAACAATAACAAATTCACCCCTTAAATTTATATTTTTGATATTTCTATGGATATCACAAACCTTTCCTCTAATAACCTCTTCATACATTTTAGTAAGTTCACGACATATTGCAATATTTCTTTCAGGCATTATTTCGTTAAGTTCAGTTAAAAGTTTTTCTATTCTATAAACAGATTCATAAAAAACAATTGTTCTATTGATATTTTTATACTCTTCTAATAATTTTTTTCGGCCTTTTTTCTGTGGGATAAAACCATCAAAAATAAATGAATCTGTTGGAAATCCAGATACCACAATAGCAGAAAGTAATGCAGAAGGACCAGGAATTGAATGAACTTCAATACCACTTTCAATAGCAAGATTTATAAGTCGCGAACCTGGATCAGAAATTCCAGGAGTTCCAGCATCCGAAATCAATGCTACTTTATTAACTTTCTTTATTTTTTCTATTAAAGAATTCATTTTATTTTGCTCATTATGTGCATTAAGAGTAGTTAATTTTTTTTGAATATCGTAAATTTTTAGTAAATTGGAAGAAACTCTTGTATCTTCACAAATAATAAAATCAGCTTCTTGCAACACATCCAATGCCCGCAATGTAATGTCTCTTAAATTTCCTATAGGCGTTGATACAATTAATAATTTTGCCATATTAACCCATTAATTTTCTTAAATCAGATGGAACTGGAAAATCTTCAAAATCTTTGCGTAATTTCTGGTAATAAATTTTAGCTCTTTCGTATTTATTAAAATTCAATTCATACATTACCCTTCTTACTAGCATCTCACCACAAATATTATATATAAGTTTAGAAAATCTATTTTCTACTTTAGGAAAATGAATTATATAATTTGGATCTTTTGCTGGAACATATTCTTTACCTTTAACAATTTTAAATGAAAATAAATCTGGCACAAGTTCATAACCTTCTGGAATAGTTATTATACCATTATTTATTTCATTAGCTAAAAATTCAGGTCCAAGATAACAAGTTTTGAATTTATCATTAGTAACAAGTTCAATTTGTATTTTTCTATACAATGCTTCTAAATAGTTGCCATCATAAATATCATCTTCTTCAAATTTGAGTAATTCCTGGATAAATTTATTTGCATCTTCTTTAACTAAATCATAAGCTTTAGGAGTAGTCTTTTTCATTTGTTTAAAATACCAGGTTCTCCTAAGTAATTCTTTATCAACTATTTCTGTATATCTATACTTATTCTCCACAAATTGTATATAATATGATGGCGAAACTAAAATATCCCATTGATATGTAAGAATTACCGAATTTTCATCTACATTAGCCAGATATTCCCTTGTATAATCTTCTATTACCGAATAATCACTTTTATCATTATAAGTATAATTTTGATAAATTTGTATAATAGCAAATATTGATAAAATTACTAAATAATAGTAAGATATTCTGTGCATCTTTTCAACTTGTTGATAAATATGAATTACTCCAAATCCTACAAATATCGCAATAACAATATAAGATAATAAGAAATAATTACTGATATCGTGGATTGAATAATTGCAAGAATAAAAAATATTGAAAAGAAAAGCTATCATTAAGAAAACAAATAACTTTCTAAATCTTTTATAAGTATAATATGCTCCAACTGCCGCAATAATCAAAAAGATAACAAAAAATTCACTTCCTAAATTAACGAGATATTTATCAACAAAATTATTGAAAAACACATCTAAAGACTGAAATAACCAAACTCGATACTGCCATCCTGTGATATGATTTACCATAGCATTCCAATTAACAGGATTACCCCAATTGAACAAAGGATCGCTTTTAGCAATAAAATAAAGTATACTATATCCACCAACAATTATTACCAGCCCAACAACAATCATATACAAAACTTGCAACAATGCTTCTTTTTTAAATTTGTGCTTATTAAAATACAAATATGCAAAAGCTGGTAAAAGTTGAAATACTGTAAGATGATTTAAAAAACTTAATCCATAAACAAATGCAAAAAGTAACCAATATAAAATATGCTCTTTTGAATATGCCACAAAAAACACAAATAAACTTAAATTCACAAGCAAAAGATGTAAAGAATATACTTCGGTTGAAGTAGCCTGTTCCCAATAAGTTCTTGAAAGTCCTAAAGTTATTGTTGCGATAAACAAAGCAATTGATTTTTGTGTATTTGTAAATCCATCAAAAGAAAACAACAATTCTTTTTCAATTTTTTGTTTTTCCTTAGGATTTTTAGCTTTTACTTTTGGTATAAAATAATAATCTTTAGCCCTATTAAATAAATGAGATAGCAAAAAAACAAAAATAACCAAGGATAAAGTAACATATATTGAAGCAAGAAAATTAAGTTTTACTATATTTGAAATATCTACAGGTATTTTACTAAAAAAATGCCCAATTACCGTAAACAAAGGATAACCACTCGGATGTGCAACACCTAATAGAGATTGTATTGCAAGTAATTCTCCAGCATCAATTTCAGTTATATATCTTGAAAATGTTAGAGAGTAAAATACAAAACTTATAATAATAGCCAGGTAATAAAATTTGTATTTCATACTTTTCTAAAAATTATTTTTTCTCACTAATAAATTAACAAAAAAAATATTTGAAAAAAATTATAAATTGTTTATTTTAAAAAAAGATAATTATGTTTTTCTTTAATTTAGTAATATAACATTGATTAAAAATATTTAATTATGTTACAGAATATCAAAGACCAATAATATATTTTATGCTAAACAAAACTTTTAAAGAAACTGATATTTATAAGTTATTTAATGTTAAACATTTCAATCAAACAATCACTGCATTTAATGGTCAAGAAATTAAAATTGAAAATTTTGGCTCAATTAATAAATCTGATGGCCCAGATTTTCGAGATGCTTTTATTATAATCGATGGTATTCATTATAACGGCGATATAGAAATAGATTACGAAATCAGCGATTGGAAAAAACACGGCCACTTTTTAAACCCCAAATATAATAAAGTAATTTTACATATATGCATAAATAATCCTAAAAAAATTCCAACTGTAACAACACATAGCAAAAGAAAAGTCCCTTCAATTACCTTAGAACAATTATTTCAACAAAAATACTTCAATGAAATTTTAACAAATATTGATAATTTAATCTCAAAAGATACACCATATATTTACTGTGGGAAAATTAATAATGCTATCAAGCAAGATATCAAATATAAATATATTGTAAAAAAAGGAGCAGAACGTTACCAAAACAAAGTAAAAAAAATATACACAAGAGTTAAAGAATTAGCATATATTAATTTGAATTATGCAAACGAACCCGTAGTTAAATATAATTTTGATAAAGATTTCTACTTACGAACATTTTCGTCATCTGAATTTAATAAAGATGAAATCTGGCAGCAAGTGTTGTTCGAATTTGTAATGGAAGCATTAGGATATTCTCAAAACAAACTTATGATGAAAAATTTAGCCCTAAACTTACCCATCAATTTTATTAAACAGAACTTTGATTTTACAGATCGAGGGAAATTCATTAAACAAGCTGAAGCATACCTGCATTTTATAGCTGGTTTTTATAAATCTACTTCTGATAAAAAAGAGTTTGTAAAAGATGATTATTATAATGAATTATTTAAATTACATCATAAAATTAGATTAAATTTTGATTTCAAAACTTATCGACGCGATAATTGGAATTTTGGTAAACAAAGACCTCAAAATTCTCCCTTTGTAAGAATTGCAGGCGCCGCAAGATTTTTAGCTACTCTTTTAATAGATAATCTATTTGCTAAAATAATAAAAAAGTTTTCGGAAATACATCACGATGATGTGTTAGCCAATTCTATTAAAAATTTATTTATTGTTAAGGCTGATGGCTACTGGAAATATCATACCGATTATGGAATTGAAACAAAAGAACCAATTGAATATTTTATTGGCTCTATGCGTGCAGATGATATTATGGTAAATGTTATTTTCCCAATTTTAAATTTATATTTTGAAATATTTAATCAACCCGAATTAGCAAAAAGAGCATTTAATATCTTTACTACCTATCAAGCTAAATCAGATATTTCTGTCATATCTAACATGGCAAAATCTTTAAATTTAACTGAAACAAATCTTGCTATCATCCAACAAGGATTACTTGAGCTATATAAGAATTATTGTCTTAATACTCTTTGTTATGAATGTGAAATTGGTAAAATTGTTTTTGATTTAACAGATATCGAACTATAACTTGCATTTTTGAAATATCATTTTTTTTTATGATATTTATATTTTGCAAAAAATATTTTAGGAGTTATAAATGAGCTTATTAGTGGTTGGCTCAATTGGCTTTGATGATATAGAAACACCATTAGAAAAAGTAACTAAATCTTTAGGTGGTTCTACAACCTATATTTCTGTTGCAGCCTCACACTTTACTAATGAACTAGCTATTGTTGGTATTGTTGGCGATGATTTTGGAGATAATGTAAATGTATTTAAAAACCATAATATTGATATTAGTGGTTTAGAAATTGTTCCCAATGGCAAAACTTTTTACTGGTCTGGCAAGTATCATAATGATTTTAATAATCGCGACTCACTCGTTACAGAATTAAATGTCTTTGCTAACTTTGATCCTAAAATACCATCCCATCTGATAGATTCATCAGTTGTAGTTTTGGGCAATATTGATCCAGTTTTACAAGCTAAAGTATTAGACCAGCTTACAAACCCAAAATTTATTATATGCGATACAATGAATTTTTGGATAGAAGGCAAACCAGATGATTTGTTAAAAATTCTTCCCCGTGTTGATGTCTTAATAATCAACGATTCAGAAGCAAGATTATTGGCAAAAGAACATAATTTAGTTTTAGCTGCAAAAAAAATTCTAAAAATGGGACCTAATTATTTAGTTATCAAACGCGGCGAGCACGGTGCCTCTTTATTCTCCCGCGACCAAATTTTCGTTGCACCTGCTTATCCTGTTGAAAATTTAAAAGATCCTACCGGCGCCGGTGATACTTTCGCTGGCGGTTTTGCTGGTTTTCTTTATAGGAAAAATGATTTTAGCTTTGATAATCTTCGTCGTGCTGTTGTATATGGTAGCGCCATGGCTTCTTTCTGTGTAGAACAATTTAGTATCAAAGGAATTGATAATTTAACTTATGAAGATATCAAATATAGATATAAAAAATTTGTTGATATTTCCTCTTTCTAAAATTAATTACATCGGAGAATAAAATGAAAAAAATTATTATTAGTGTAATCTTACTGATTAATGTAGTATTCGCCCAAACTTACATAAATTTTTCTGAAAACTATACTTTGCCAAATGGATTAGAAGTTATTTTAATCTCCGATTCTACATATAGAACTATAACAGCTGGTATAACCTTTAAATTACCCACCAAATTTCAAGGACAATATATAGGTTATACAACTTTTCTTACACACTTGATGACTTATTCTTCAACTAATATCTCCGATAAAGATTTATTCTTATTAAATAAATATGATATTTTAAGATCTTTTGCAGATGATAATAAAATTGCTTTCTCAACTTACAAGGATTTTACCGACACATTGTTCTATGTTATGTCTGAAATAATTCTCAACCCTAATCTTACAACAGATAATATGGTTAATTTTAAAAAGAAAATTTTACCATCAGTTAAAAAATATAACCAGGAAATTGCCAACGTTGCTACCAATGTCTATAGACGCTCTGCTTTTACTCATAACTCTCCTGCTTCCGAATTTGCAACTCAAAACTCAATCATAGACATTACTTCTAAATTATTAAAACAACATTATGATACATATATCATACCCAATAATTCAACTTTAATCGTAGTAGGGAATTTCGAAGCTCCAAAAGTTAAAGAACTTATAAATAAATATTTTACAAATTGGAAACCAAAGAAAAACCCAGAATTTGTTCATGATATGAACTATTTTACGAATTTAAAAGATACCATTGCTATCGTAAATGTTAATAATATCGATTACCCATTTATTTACATAGCAACTCCTTTTAACCTTTCAAAAGATAATCCCGATATCTTATATGCACAATTTTTGGGATTAATGTTCGGTAACCACACTTACAAACATTTTTTCAAAGATACCAATAACACAGAATATTATAATGATGCAGTTTTTCAAAATAGTGGAAATCACTCTGCAATAACTATTGCGAAACAAATTCCTTACGATAGCATTGGTAAATTTATTACTGAATATAAAAAAGTATTCAATCAATTTTTTTCAAATGATATCAACCCAGTTGAATTTGTAAAAGCCAAAAATGTTATTATTAATGCTATTAAATCTCAATTAAATAACTCTGTTATTACTTTTAATTTTTTGGCTGATTTTAAAGCCAACAATTATACTAATGAATATATTAAAAACTACCTTGATACTATAGAAAAATTAAAAATAAGTGAACTAAAAAATTTTATAAAAAATTATCTTAGTGATGTTAATTTCTATTGTGTATTACTTGCAGATTCCACCAAATTAACTGATGATTTTAAATCTAACTTCAAATATAATATTTATGATCAATACGGAAACTACATTGATCCAAACCTTTTTAAAATACCAGCAAATATTAATGCGGAAACTATATTAAAAAATTATGTCACTAAAATGAATTCCAACTTACTATTAAATAAAACACAAAATTTAATGTTCAGCTTTAAAGGCCTTATGAAAGACGAACAAGGGGATAAAGAAATTGAAACTAAATTATTCTTTTCCTTAAAAGATAATAAATTCCTTAAACATATGACTGTTAACGGTGAAGAAGAACTTTTAGTAAAATTTGATGGTAAACAGATTTTCCAAAATTCCAAGTTTTTCGGTGCGAAAATTCTTAACGAAAAAGAAGCTTACGAAACACTATATGAAGCACTTTATCTTCCACAAATGAGATTAAAAGAATTAGAAATCACAGCTAACTTGAAAAACATTGAATACTTCAACAATACTTATGCTTATAATATTGAAATGACAGATAAATATGGCAACAAATGGAATGAATATTATGATAAAAACTCTTATCTTTTGGTAGGTTATAAAAAAGTAACTAAAAATGTCCAAATGGATATTACAGAAACCACATTTTATAACAACTATGAAGTTTTCAATGAAATTTTAACTTATACAAATCTCACTACAAAAATTTTAAATCAATCTGCAACATTTGAATTAAAAGATTTAAGAACAAATTTAAATTTAGCTAAAAATTTCTTTGAAATTAAAAAAGAAAAACAAACTAAAAAAACAAAAAAATAATTACATATGATAAAAACTATTGTTTTCGATCTCGGTAACGTATTAATTCCTTTTGATTATTCCATTATGATTAATAAATTAAATAACATCCAGGAAAATCTTGGCAATTATTATTATAATTGGTATAAAACTAATTATCACTACCACCGCGATTTTGAAAAAGGACTAATATCTGAAAATGAATTTATAGACCTAAATTTAAACACCCTAAATTATTTAATAGATAAAAATACTTTTTGCAAATATTACTCTGAAATATTTATTGAAAATAGAAAAGTAACTTCTTTGCTTCCAGAACTTAAACAAAAATACAAATTAGTTTTGCTTTCAAACACTAATAGCATTCACAAAAAATTTGGTTGGGAACAATATAAATTTCTAGAAAATTTTGACCACTTAGTTCTTTCTTACGAAGTAAAATATGTTAAACCAGAAAAAGAAATCTATTTACATACACAAAATATTTTTTCTAACCAACCACAAGAAATTTTCTATATTGATGATGTATTAGAATACATTCAAGCTGCACATAATATTGGCTGGAATACATATCACTTTGACAACGAAGAAAATTGTAAAAAATATATAACGAATAATCTCCTGTAAATTACAATGTTTGGACAAAATGATAATTGATTATTTGTAACCTTTAATATCACATAAGATAAAAAAGTCAGCCCACAAGCTGACTTTTTTAACTTTAAATTATATATTTTTTAGAACTGATACCCCTTAGGAATAACAACAATACCCGATTCTGTTACAGTAAATCTCTTTTTATCGATATCAGGATCAAAACCAATTTCCATACCTTCAGGAATATTTACATTTTTATCTACAATACATCTACGTAATCTAGCGTGTCTTCCAACATTTACATTATTAAACAAAATTGAATCAACTACATAAGTATAGCTATTTACTCTACAACCTGGACCGATAATAGACCTTTCAACAAGACCACCAGAAACAATTGTTCCATCACAAACAAGAGAGTTAAATGTTCTACCAATTCTTTCCCCTTCGTGCGAAATAGTTTTAGCAGGTGGTAATTGATATTGTTTTGTCCAGATTGGCCAATCTTGATCGTATAAGTTAAATAATGGATTAACATTTAATAAATCCATATTGGCAGCATAATAACTTTCAAGTGTTCCAATATCCATCCAATATGGTTGTTCTTTTTTATTTTCATCTTCAAACATCCATGCTGTTATTTTGTAACCAGCACTAATCATATAAGGAATTACGTGTTTTCCAAAATCATCGTTAGGCAAATGATTAGCTTCCATTTCAAGTAAAACATCTTTTAATACATCCGCTTTGAAAACATAAATACCCATACTTGCAAAGCTATAACCTGGTTTATCTGGTATTTCAGGTGGATCTTTTGGTTTTTCTACAAAGGAAGTTACCTCATAATTTTCATTTACTCCTAAAATTCCAAATCTGCTGGCCTCATCTCTTGGAAATACAATAGAAGCTATTGTTAAATCTGCATTTTTTTGTGCATTGCTCTGGATAAGTTTCAAATAGTCCATTTTATAAATATGGTCACCAGAAAGTATTAATACTCTTTTAAATTTTCCATTATGGAATAAGTTCAAATTTTGCTGAATTGCATTTGCTGTTCCTTTATACCAATCTTGTCCTTGTTTTAATTGTGGTGGCACACTATGAATAAATTCCCCCAAATCCGGAATAAAAATATTCCATGCCTCATAAATATGTGAGTTAAGAGAATCAGATTTATATTGCGTAAGTATATAAATTTTTCTTAACCCTGAGTTTAAGCAATTTGATAAAGCAAAATCAATAATTCGATACTTGCCACCAAATGGTACAGAAGGTTTACTTCTGGGCTCTGTTAATGGTCTTAATCTTTCTCCCTGACCACCAGCCAATACCATAGTTACAGTATCTCTCAATAAGGCAGATCCTTGAAAAATCATTTTTACCCCTCAATTATTTTATTTTATGATATTTTCTATTTATTTTTATTTTTAATATGCATAAATTGTATTTTATAATTAATTTTTTTTTTACTGTTTAATTTGTTATATTAATTAGTTATATGAAAAATTTTATAAACTTAAAAGTAGCAATATATTTTCTAATACTTTTATTTCTACAAATTGCTTTTATTAAATTCAAAACTACTCACATATCTCCACAAAAAGCAATTAAATACCAATTATTCAATACTACAAATATCATAGATTTGATTAAAAGTGATTACCACATATCCCTTTCACTATACAATAAAAACATCATAGTTGATGCTAATTTTACAGTTGATATAAAAAGTCCTGTAGATACACTAAAATTAAATTTATATAACAATTTAAAAATAAATTGTATTAAAGTCAATAGTAATTTAATTAACTTTAAACATTTTAATGATATTGTTTATGTACCTTTAAATTATTTTAAAGGAATTGCCAATATCACTCTACAATATAATGGTAAACCTCGTAATGAAGGTATTTCATCTTTTAAAGTAGTTAAAAAAGATAATTATTATACCTTAAACACCATTAACGAACCATTTTATGCACCTACCTGGTTAGCCTGTTTCGATAACAATATTGATAAATTCAATTTATATATGACAATCGAAGTTGATACTCCCTATATTGCTGTTTCTAATGGAAAACTTGTTTCACAACATACCCATAATGGCAAAAACATTTTTCAATGGAAAACTTATCACCCAATTGTACCATATCTTGTATCAATTTATGCAGCAAAATATTATGTTTTTGCAGATAGTGTTAAACTACTTAATGGGACTTATCTACCTCTAATTTATTATTCATATAAAAATAATGAAAAACTTGCACGCAAATTTTTAGAAGACCATAAAGGTTACTTCCATTTATTCGAGAACTTATTTGGACCATATCCATTCTACAAAGAAAAATATGCTTTTGCTGATATAAATTGGAATGGTGGTGCAATAGAAAATCAAACCATTAGCGGTATTGGCGAAATATTTATGTCTGATACAAGGCAAGCACAAGAAATGCTTATTCACGAACTTTCACACCAATGGTGGGGAAACTCTGTAACAATAGATAATTGGAACGACATTTGGCTTAACGAAGGACTAGCTCGCTACTCGGAAGCTTTAGCTGTTGAATATTTCTCTTCTATACAAGATTACAAAAATTTTATGAAAGATATGATTTTCCCTTTCTATGGACGACTTGCCTCACCAGGTGATAATTTATTTAGTTTATTAGTTTATGATAAAGGTGCCTGGATTTTCCATATGCTAAGACAAAGCCTTGGAGATGAAATGTTCTTTGATTTTCTTAAATCTTATTATAATCAATTCAAATATCAAACTGTTAATACAAAACAATTCAAAGCTTTTTTAGAAAATTTTACCAGCAAAAACTTCGATAGATTTTTTGATGATTGGATTTACAAATGTAAATATATACCTCATATTTCTTACACTTACAACATTTCACAAATTGAAAAACAAAAATATCGTGTTGAAATAAAATTACAACAATATAATCCTCAAAATTATGTTTTTGAATTGCCACTGGAAATTCAATTTTCTAACGCAAATAACAAAGAAATTAAAAATTTTATTTTCAACCAAAAGAATAGTATATTTGTAACTGAAATAAATTTTTATCCTAAAAAAATTACTATCGATCCTAACAATAAATTACTATTAATTGTAAAATGAAATACTTATATATAGGCTTAGGTGGAGCTGTTGGCAGTATACTTCGTTTTGTTTTTTCAAAATTATTTCAAGATTATTTTAAGGCCTCTTTTTTCCCAATTGGAACACTCTTAGTTAATATAATTGGAGCATTTCTTATAGGTATAATCTTTGAAATTTATGACCAAAACTTTGTGATATCTCCGGAACTAAAATTATTATTAGCAACTGGTTTTTGCGGTGGATTTACTACTTTCTCAACTTTTTCAAATGAAACTATGATAATGTTTTCAGAAGGTGATTATTTCTACGCAAGTATATATATTGTTTCCAGTGTTTTCTTTTCGCTATTAGCTGTTTATTTGGGCAAAATTTTTATCAAACTTATTGCAACTTCAATATAAAATTTACGCTTTCTCTATCCATTCTTTCCATATCTCTGGTTGATAACCAAGTGTAACATTTTTCCCATTTCTTACAATTGGTGTTTTAAGAAGCAAAGGATCTTCAAGCAATGTTTCACTTAATTTATAAACCATAAACTCTAGTCCTCTTTTTTTATATTGTTTCGATTCTTTATCCAATAATTCTTCCAATGGTATTTTTTGAGTAATATTGTTTAATTCGCCTTCAGCTAAAGGACTTTGTGTTAAATCTTTAAAATGATATTTTATATTTCTTTCCTTAAAAAATCTTTCTGCTTTTTGTGTATCTTTACATTTCTTCGTGCCTATTATTTGAATATTCATTCTATTACTCCTTATAAGGATTACCTAAATATTGATTTGCATAATAATGAGAATTATAAAGATCCGGCAGCCCTAAAAGTTCTTGATATAATTTTTGGGCTTCTTCTCGTTTATTTTGGATATCGTAAATATTTGCAAGATACAATTTACTTAAAACAACAAAACCTGATTTTTCATCATTCAATAATTTACAAAATTCTAATGCTTTATCAAAATAATTTATTGCATTATTATAATCTCTTTTTATCTTGTAAGATGCTGCTAAATAATAATAAACTTCTCTTTTAAAATATTTTGATACATTATATTTTTTATTTGCCAATTCCTCCAACAACTTCTCATATGTATAAACTGCATTATCAACATTATATGTTAAAAAAGATAATCTTGCATAATATCTCATAAAAACAATATTATTGGGAAATGTTTCATAAAGTATTTTAGAAAATTCAAGAGCTTTGTAAGGGAGATTTTCATATATTAAATATGATGTCATCAAAAAATACATTGCTTCATAACGGGAAAATTTTCCATTATAAGCAACATTAGTTAATTGCTCAAGTCCTAAATTTTTATCCGCTTTGGGGAAAAGAACAAGAAAAGGCTTTATTAATGGAAATTTTTCCGGCACAACCGATAAATAATAATTATAAATTCCAAAGCCCAATAGCACATCTATATTATTTTCATCAAGTTTTGCAACTTCCTGAACAATTGGATAAGCTGATAAAGCATCATCGGCAGCTTTAAGCCAGCTTTCACGCAAAGCTCTTAACCTTCCTCGATAACCTATTGCACCACCTTTATAAAATAATGCAACTGCATCTTTAGGATTTTGTTTTAATAACTGATCACAATGAAATATCACATCTTCTAACTTATCATAAAATATTTCATCATATGTTTGATTTTCGGTATTTAGAATTATTTCCCACCAATCAACCATCGCAAGAAAAAAACGAAGACCTGGGTAATCTGGATAATCTGTCATCAAATTTCTGAAATGCTTTTTTGCTTTTTCAAATTCAAGGTTATATATAAGTTTTATACCGTGATGTATTAAAGAATCATTGGGGATACTATAGTTTTTGGCAAAAGTAAATTGAATTAAAAAAAATATTATTAACAACTTTCTCATTTTATTGTGAATTTTGCTTTGAGCTTAATTTTCGGTTTGTCTTAAAATATTGGAAATAAAAAGTTAATAAATACTTGTATAATAAAAAATGATAAACAAAGATTACAGCATTATTTTTTATGTTTAATGATTTAAAGTTTTAATTATAACAACTATCTTACAAATCATAAAATTGTTTAATCATATTTATATATTAAAATACCGTGTTTATCAATTTCTTGCAATAATTTATTATCCCTAATATCTTCATATATTTACAAACTAACCAGATAAGGTATATCGCTATTATCTATCTCCATTTGTAACATTCCAAGAGTATATCTATCTATCTTACAATTTTTTAGAACCAGATCTATATCACTGCGTTCGTTAAAATTTCCCTTTGCACGTGAACCATATAATATTACTTCTTTAATATCAGGATTAGAATGAAAAATATAATAAAGTTTCTCTATTACTGAGCTATTTATTGCTTTCTTAATATCAATTACAAAGATTTTTTTAAACTCTTATATAAATCATTTAATAAATTGATATAGTCTTTTGAATATTCTGAGTTATTTTAACAACTGTTTCATAATTATATATATGGCTTAACAGATTTCTATCGTTTATCATTTGCAACCAAAGTTCTATATTATCAATATATTTACTTTGATATGCTTGTTTGAGAATAACTTTCGGAGAAATAAATTCCAGGACTAAGCTATCATCTTCCATTTTATCTTTCAAAGTTTTCCAGTTTAATTCAAGAGTATATTCAAAACGTTGCATTACGCCTTCCTTTTCAAGCATTGAAAGTTTATTTAAATCTAATTGAGCAACTTCGTTTAACAATTTAATAGCATCTTCAAAGTTTTAAAACGATGTTTCCACTTTGAAACACACATTTTTTGATATTCTTTTATTTATAATATTTTAGAATAAATTGCATTTGTTAACATATTACATTCTTATCAAATGTAATATTTTTATTAAGTTATTATAATTTTTTAGCTTAAGCACAAATTATACAAGACGATAAATTAAGGTATATTTCTAATAGAAATTGTAAAAAATTATCAAGAAGCAGTATTCTTTCTCTTTTCCCTTGGTTGATAAACTGGCAATTTGTTTTCGAGTACAGTTTCTTTAGTTATAATAACAGCTTTAACATTTTTCATACTTGGTACTTCATACATAACATCAAGTAGTAAGTTTTCGACAATAGACCTTAAACCTCTAGCGCCAGTTTTTCTTTCTAAAGCTAACTCTGCTATAGCATCAATTGCTTCAGGTTCAAAAATTAGGTCAACATCTTCGTGTTTGAATAATTTTATATACTGTTTAATAATTGCATTTTTAGGTTCTAGTAATATTCTTTTCAAAGTTTCTTTATTCATTGATTCAAGAGGAGCAACAACAGGTAGTCTTCCAACAAACTCAGGAATTAAACCAAATTTGATAATATCGTGTGGTTGCACCATTGCTAATATTTCATCTTGTGTTAAATTTTGTGCTGTTTTTTCGCTATCGACATTAAAGCCAATTCTGTATTTATTTAATCTACGGGCAACAATTTCAGTTATTCCTTCGAAAGCACCACCACAAATGAATAAAATATTTTTAGTATTTACATAAATTAAGCTTTGCTCTGGATGCTTTCTCCCGCCTTTTGGTGGAACTCCAACTACTGTTCCCTCTAATATTTTCAAAAGTGCCTGTTGGACACCTTCACCAGATACATCTCTTGTTATAGATACACTTTCGCTTTTTCTTGCAATTTTATCTATTTCATCAATATACACAATACCTTTTTCAGCTTTTGCTACATCCATATCGCAATTTTGTAAAAGTCTTAATATTACATTTTCAACATCATCGCCAACATAACCAGCTTCTGTCAAAGTTGTTGCGTCTGCTATTGCAAAAGGAACATTTAATAATTTTGCTAAACTTTGTGCCAATAAAGTTTTTCCAACACCAGTTGGACCTATCAATAAAATATTACTTTTTTCTATTATTGTATCATCGTCAGAATCTATTATATTATTTTCATTTATAATTCTTTTATAATGATTGTAAACTGCAACAGATAAAATTTTCTTGGCTCTTTCTTGCCCAATCACATATTGGTCTAAATAATTTTTTATAGCTTCTGGAGTTTTTAAATTTTCGGGCATTGAAAGTGGAACTGTTTGATTTTTCAATTTAGATTTTATTAAATCAGCCCCTGCTATTACACAAGCATCACAAATAAATGAATCAATTCCTGTAAGCATTAAATTAACATCATTGGCACTTCTACCACAAAAAGAACATCGTGGGACACTATTACTTGATGATTTTTTCATCTATTTAACCTTTATTTTATTCTAACATTTTTATTTTATCTATAGACTTGCGAATATACAAAGAATTAGGGAAATTACCAAGTATTTTCTCATAACTTTCTTTTGCTTTGTGCTTATCCTTAATTATTTTTGAATAAATATCACCCAAAATATATAAACTTTTATCCTGGTATATGTTATAAGTTTCAGTTAATTTATTTAAATATTGAACAGCCTGGTCTATTTTATTATCAAAAATAAAATACTGGGCTAAACAATATATCAAAGCATCTCTTAAGAAAGGATTTGTCACTTTCTGCAAATAAGTTATATATTTTTCAGAATTTTTATCTACTTTACCACAAAACAAATAATAATCAAGTTCTGCAAGATGCAACAACCCTAAAGAATCATTAACTGTAAAACTTATTGTAGTATAATAAGTTAATGCATCATTAGAATAATCAGAATTTTTATTATTTGTTATCTCATCGAATATCTTCATTGAATTTGAAAAATTCCCTCTCCATAATTCTATTTTTGCTTGCAAAAATTTATATTTATCTAATTCTGTTACTTTTACCGCACCAGAATTTTGAATTTCCTCAAGAAATCTAATAGCTTGTTCATAATTTCCAAGATATAAATTATTAAGAATCATTAAATAGTAAGCATCTATTTGTATCTGCCCAATATTATTAGAAACAATTTCCTGACAATATAAATTAGATTTATTATAATCTTTCAATATCTGACTGTAAACTTTAGCTATTTCCAACTTTGTATTATAAGATAAATTATCTTTTTGCCCTTCTATAAGTTTTTCCAGTTGGAATAAAATTGATTTGAAAGCATTCGCATCTGGAATTATTTGATAGTTATCCATAAGCTCAATTGGCTTTTGAATACTATCTTCTAATATTCTTATTTGAGAAATGTAATAAAGATAGTTAACATTTAAAAGAACTGGCGATTTGGGATACTTTGTAAGATAATTTTCATACGCTGTTTTGGCAAATTTGAACTTATTTAATGCATAACATCTATTTGCAAAGTTAAGTATTTCAGAGCCATCATTTTTATCTAATTTATCAAGTCTGATTGCAATATCCATCGCTTTGTTATAATCATCTAAAGCAATATATAAATTGTTCATTAAATTAAGTATATTCTTATCATTTGAATTTAAATCTTCAAGTGCTTTTACCACAATTTCCTGAATATATTTTGTATTGGAATAATTCATTATCGAAGAATAAACAAAATTGTAATTTTGCGGATTTTTTTTGTAGATTTCTAAATACTCATAAACCATATCTTTATAATTCATCGTTTGGTAATATAATCTTGCAAGCTCGTAACTAATATTAATATCATTTGTTTTAATTTTGGCATCTTTCAAAACTTCGATTGCTTTATCATTAATTCTTAGTTGAATTAGTGAGTTAGCAATAGTATAAAAATCTCCAATATTATTTGCTTTTTTTCTAACATCATCCCAGATACTAAAAGCAAGATTATCATTACCAGCTAAATATTCTGTAACGGCTAAACGACAATAATTTTCGATATTATTATAAATATTCAAAAACTTTTTGATAAGTTCACGAGATTTATCATAATTTTTAACTCTTACATAACAATCATTAAGAATATCAAATGCTTGATAATTATATTGGTCTTGTTTTAAAACATTTTCCAGAATCGGTATAGCTTGTTCTATCTTATTATCATTATAAAAAGCAATTGCTAAATTAATTTGATTAACAACCGACTGTGCCCAACTTACAGTAGCAAAAATCAATAATACAAGTAACTTTCTAAGCATTCTTCATAATCCTCAGGTTCTGTTGAATAATTTTATTGTTAGGTTCCTTAGTAACTAAATCTTCGTAAAGTTTTATAGCTTCATCCTTTTTGCCCATCATATAAATGATAATACCATAATTGATAAGAAAACTTATTTCATTAGGTAAATGAGATAATCCAAATGTTATTAAGTTATAAGCCGCTTGTAGATTTTTTGAATATAAGTTTTCAACCTCTCTATTCAGATATTCAATAAAATATGTTCCCAGTTCTGTTTTGTTTGAAATTTTTTCTTTCCACTTATTAATAAAAATTTGCTTGTTTTTTGTATGGATTTCTTTTGCAGTAAGTTCTATATCATAAAATCTAATCTTTCTATATGCTTTAATAGAACCACTCCAGTGATGCACATAATCTGTTAATGGAATAACATAAGATTTCATTCCAATTTCCTTAACTTGCAACCCTAAATCCCATTCTTCAAAGTAGCAGGGCGTAAAATCATTTTCAAATTTTAATTTATTTTCTTTAAATAAATTTGTTCTAACAGCAAACAAGAAACCAGAAACAGCATCAACTACAATAGGTTGGTTAAAAGTTCCTTTATCAAAATAAATATAATCTTTCAAAGTTTCAAAAGAAAAAAATGAACCTTGTGGACCTACAACGGCTGCGTCTTTCAGATTATCCAGAGCATTTTCGAGCCCTTTGATTGTTTCTTTTCCTATTTTTAAATCTGAGTTTAATACAAAAGTATATTCTGTTCTTGATAGATCCATTCCTACATTCCAGGCTCTAGCAACGCCAATATTATGTTTCATTATAGCATAATGAGTAATTCTTGAATCATTTTTAATTTGATTAGCAACTTCCTCATTATTAAAAACTATTATGACTTCCCCTTCAACATCCCTTAAATCATTCAGTAGTGTTAAAATATTGAATTCACTTGCAGGCGAATAATCTAAAACAGGAATCGCAAAAGATGACTTTGGTAACTTTATACTTATTTCAGGTATTTTTTCATTTGCAATGGAAACATTATAATCTTCTTTTGCTTCTGAAATTTCTTTCAATTCATAAGGAGAGAATGTATTATCCTTTTTCCCAGCAATAACATTTAACATATCAATAGCTCTGTGCGCATATTGATGGGCTTTATGAACTTTTCTTTGCCCATTTAATGCAATTTCTTCTCTTTCTTTTTCATTTTTCAGATAATATTTTGCAATTTCATCAATATTATTATCATCATAAATACCATAATCAACTTTATCAGTAAATAAAATATCTTGAGCACTATTTTTTGCTAAATCAGTAAGTAAAAAACTACCAGTTGACATAACTTCAAACAATCGCATATTTAAATCATTACTAACAGCATTATTAAAAACAATCTTCGATTTACTGAAAACATCTGCCATATCAAGCCAAAAACATCTTTCATAATGGATATTTATCTTTTCACTTAACTTATTTAAAAGTTTAGCCCTGCGACTACCAGGAAACACAGACCCAACAAACCCTATATCATACAACTTATTAGTTGTCGTTTTTTTATGAATTTCAACATCGCAACCTAAAGGCAACCAATAAACATTTTTACACCCAGCTTTTCTGAAAGCCTCTAAATACTCAATTTGCGCAATAAAAACATAGTCAAACAACAGAGCCCATTGTAAATGCCACTCTAAGTTTAAATGGCTATCTATTAAATAACAAGCTTTGGGAATTTTTATTTTATGAAGATTTTGCGGGAAATATCCAAAAACTGACTCAATCCATAAATATAAATCGGGCTTGAAATTTTCTTTAATTTGTGGATATATTAGCTCAATATCTGGTGTAAATTCAACTGGAATATCTTGTTCCTTAATAGGTAATTTCATATTTTGCAAATTCCAGCTTTCAATTAATTCCTCTGGTAATTTTGGACCTATAGTTTTAACATTATGATTGGCTCTGAAAAATCTCTCAAAATAAACTGCTGTAGTTACAGGATAACTGACATATGCAAGTAAAATGTTAATCTTTTCCATATTAATTTGTTCTTTTATTAATTTTTATTTAAGTTACATCACAAAATAATTATTTTTATGGAAATATCCGAAATAAAAGATAATATTTTTGTAAAATCTATTGTTACCCATAACATTATTTATGCTAGCAGATTATTAGCGCCCAAAATAGTTAATATCCTTAACACACTAAATTACAATAACTTACTAGACAAAGAATTTATTAAACTTTCCGATTTACTATTAATTTTTGACAAAATTTCTTTTGAACTTGGGCCCTCATTTGTATTTAATATTGGGAAAACACTACCAATATCTATAAACTTTCTTGATAAAAAAACACATACATTACAACAAGCCATTGATTTAATAAACAATGAATATTATGAACATAATTATATTATCAATGCAGATAATCTACAAAAAGAAAAAATTTTAGGCAAATACTCGGTAGTAAAATATTCAGATAATTCAATTATCTTAAATTCTTCTACCTTGTATCCCTGTGAGTTCGATAAAGGGCTACTTTATAAAATTTGTTTACAATTTCATCCTGGTTTATCTCCTAACAATATAAAACACGATTTAAATTGCAAAGAGAACGGTAATAATAACTGCACTTACCATTTTATCCTTTAAGCAAATTTCAAATGTTTGACCGACTCACCAGAATCTCTTATCTCTTGTAAAGCCTCAATTCCAATTTCAAGATGTAATTTTGTATATTTTTCAGTTACAATCTTATCGCTTTTATCTGTTTTTACTCCTTCGGGAACCATTGGATTATCAGAAACTAATAAAAGTGCTCCTGTCGGAATTTCATTAGCAAAACCAACTGAAAATAAAGTTGCAGTTTCCATATCAATAGCTAAAGCTCGAATTGCTTTTAAGTATTCTTTGAATTCATTATCGTGTTCCCAAACTCTTCTATTGGTAGTAAATACAGTTCCGGTATAGTAATCCAACTCTTTAGCTTTGATTATATAAGATACAGCCATTTGCAATTTAAATGCTGGCAGAGCAGGGACTTCTGGCGGCATATATTCATTACTTGTTCCTTCGCCTCTAATAGCTGCTATTGGCAAAATTAAATCTCCGAGTGACAAAATAGGTTTCAAACCGCCACATTTACCTAAAAACAACACAGCATTAGGAGTAATTGCTGATATTAAATCCATAACTGTGGCTGCCATTGGACTTCCCATACCAAAATTAATTATTGTTATCCCTTCAGCTGAAGCCGTTTGCATTGGTTTATCTTCGCCTAAAATTGGAACATTAAATTTTTCTGCAAAATTTTGAACATAATTTTTGAAATTTGTTAAAAGGATATATTTCCCAAAATTTTCAAGTGGAGTGCCTGTATACCTTGGTAACCAATTTGTAACTATATCTTCTTTTGTTTCTAATAGCATTTTTATTCCCTTTTGAACTATATTTCGAAAAAATCAATTAATAATTATAAGTTATTTTTTGATATATTTAAAATAAATTTTTCTAAAATTATGAAAATACTTTTAATAAATCCTCCTTTCTCTCAAATTAACACTGTTTATCCTGCTATTCTTCAACTTGCTGGTTTTTTAAAAAAGAATAATTATGAAACTATATGTCTTGACTTATCTAATAAAACCTTCTTAAAAATTTTTTCATCATCGGGACTTTCGTTAATTTTTAATTCTTTATCAAAAAATAAATTAGATGAAAATTTAAAAAGAATTATTTCATTAAAAGAAAAATATATTGGAATTATTGATAACATTATTTCATTCCTGCAGGGCAAAGATAATTCTTTAGCTTATATTTTTGCTAATCCTGCTAATTTACCACAAGCAAAATATTTTGAAAATATTAATTATGAAATATTAGAAAAAGAATTTGGCTCTTTGGGAATTATAGATAAAGCAAAATATTTCTGTTCTTTAGTAATAGATGACCTGGTCTTTTTTATCAAGGAAAATATTTCGCCCTTTTATGAACTTTCCAAATATGCAGAAAAATTAGCTGAATCAAACAGAGATTTTGATATTTTGTATAATGAAACTAAAAGAGAATGCAATATTATAGAAAATTTTATGCTCGATATTTTAAATAAGCAGATATCAACTCTTAATCCTAATTTTGTTGCAATAAGTATTCCATTCCCTGGTAATTTACTCAGCTCTCTAATCATTGGCAAATATATAAAAAATAATTATCCTGAAATTAAAATTATTTTTGGCGGCGGATATATTAATACGGAACTAAGAGAAATTCAAGAAGAAAGAATTTTTGAATTTTGTGATTTTATTACTCTCGATGATGGCGAATTACCTTTACTCAATATTTTAGAAAATTATAATCGTAATGATAAATCTTATGTAAGAACTTTCTTTTATGATAATGGAATTAAGTTTCAAGATAATGCAAATCAAAAAATTTTAGCACATAACGATATACCTGCTCCAGATTACACTGATATAAACCCAGATGACTACCCAGCTTTGTTGGAACTCTTAAATCCTATGCACAGGCTATGGTCGGATGGTTTTTCTAATAAACTTACTCTTGCACACGGATGTTATTGGGCAAAATGCACTTTTTGTGATGTCACGCTTGATTACATCGGAAGATATAATCCCGCTAATGCTACAATTTTGGTTGACCATATCGAACAAATCGTCAAGCAAACTGGAAGAAGAAATTTCCATTTTACAGATGAAGCAGCTCCTTCAGCATTACTTAGAAATTTATCTATTGAAATTCTTAAAAGAAACTTAAAAATTAGCTGGTGGGGAAATATTCGTTTTGAAAAATCTTTTACTCCTGAATTAACTTATCTGATGGCTAAAGCTGGATTTATTGCTGTTACTGGTGGTATTGAAGTTGCAAACGAACGATTGCTTAAACTTATTAATAAAGGAGTTACTATTAAACAAGCCGCTCAAGTATGTAAAAATTTCAAATCAGCTGGTATTTTGGTTCATGCATATTTGATGTATGGATATCCAACTCAAACAGAACAAGAAATTATTGACAGTTTAGAAATTGTTCGTCAATTTTTTCTAAACAATTTATTTGATAGCGCTTTTTGGCATCAGTTTTCTTTAACCATTCACAGCCCTATATATAAAGATTACAAAGCTTTTGGAATTAATAAAATTTTAACCGGAAAAAATAAATTTGCTAATAATAATGTTGATTTTATCCCTACTCCGGATTTAAATTATTCTAAATATACATTCTCTCTTGACAAAGCTTTATACAATTTTATGCACGGTATAGGATTAAATTGGGATGTAAGAAAATGGTTCGACTTTAAAGTTAATCAATCAAAGATAAATAGAAATTTAATTAAGCAATATTTAAACGAAAAAATTGAAACAAATAAAAATGGTAAATATCTAATATGGTTTAAAAATTATCCGCAAATTTTCAAAAATAAAATCATCATACATTTAAATGATGCTATCGGTGAATGGAATATTACATCTAATGAATATGAATTTTTTTCAAATTTTGTTGAAATTTTAAAGAATGATTCTAATATTTACGAATTAAATAAATTTGAGAACAGTACACTTGATTTCATAAAAAACAACAAAATTTTTAATGAAATTCTTGAAGAAAAAATCGTTATTATAATATAAAGGATAAAAGCAATGAAAAAAACAATTTTCATAATACTTTTTACTCTTTTAAGTATTGCACAAACATCTCCAGATATCTTGCCAAAAGATTTAAAATTTTACATTTATTACCTGGCTTCTGATGAGCTGGAAGGTAGATTTACTGGATCAAAAGGAGAACAGCTAGCAGCAGATTTTATCAAAAATCACTATCAAAAATTGGAATTAAAACCTCTCTTCAATGATTCTTATTTTCAAGAGTTTGATGTGCTTACAAAAATCGAAGTTGAACAAAATAACTATTTGAACTTTAGAATAAGTAAAGAAATTATTAACGCTAAATTATATCAAGATTTTATACCCCTATCCATTAGCGATAATATGAATAATAATAATCAGGAAATTGTAATTGCAGGTTTTGGAATAAGCACTAAAGAATACGATAATTTAAAAGATATTAATTTGCAGAATAAATTAGTTATTATTTTTGATGATGTTCCAGAAAAATTTGAAAAGAACAGAAATTTTAACTTTGATACAAGAACAAAAATTAAATTTTTAATCGATAAAGGTGCACAAAATATTGCAATAATTCGCTATCCAAATGATTTACAAACTAAATTACCTAAAAAAATTAAATTAGATATGTCTCCTGTTTATAAAGGAAGAAGCATTATTTTATTACATCCAGAATTTGCTAAAAATATATTTGCAAAAGCTAATATCTTATATGATACATTATATCAAAGTTACAAAAAACTAAACAACGAAAAATCATTAGTTATAAAAAATATTGCTTTAGAAAAATCATCTGTAGAACTAAAAAGAATAAATTCCAAAGCAAAAAATGTTGCAGCATTACTTCCAAACTCTCAAAGTGATGAATATATTGTTATAGGTGCACATTACGACCATTTAGGCTGGGGAGAATTTAATTCTTTGTATCAAAATGATACTCCACAAATTCACAATGGAGCAGACGATAATGCTTCTGGCACTGCAGGCGTTTTGGAATTAGCAGAATATTTCAAACACAACCCAAATTTATCAAAGTATAATCTTGTTTTTGTTAACTTCACTGGAGAAGAATTAGGTTTATTAGGTTCAAATTATTTTGTTAAAAATTCTCCAATTCCTATGCACAAAGTTAAAACTATGATAAATATGGATATGATAGGAAGACTAGATAGTTTAAAGGAATTAACAATAAATGGAACAGGAACTTCATCAATATGGAAAGGTATTATTGATTCACTTAACAATTTTTATAATTTCAAAATAATCAAAGTTGATGATGGATATAGTCCAAGTGATAATACTCCGTTTTACTCGCAAAACATACCTGTTTTATTCTTCTTTACAGGTATTCACTCAGATTATCACAGACCTTCCGATGATGCAGAAAAAATTAATTACAATGGTCAAGCAGATGTGCTTAATTTTGTCAAGGATGTTGTTGCTGCTATGAACAATAAAGTCATAGATGTTATAATTACTCCCAGAAAGCAAGAAAGCCGTTCATCCTTTCGTGTCTATGTAGGTACTGTCCCGGATTTTTCTTATAATGGTCAAGGTTACAAAATAAGCAACATAGCCAAAAACAGTCCAGGAGAAAAAGCTGGTATTCAAGGTGGTGATATTATAATTAAATTCGGCGATATTGATGTTGCTAATATTTATGATTTTACTTTTGCCTTAAGCAAATATAATATAGGCGATGAAGTTGAAGTTATATATATCAGAAACGATCAAACACTTAAAACAAAATTAATGCTATCAGGTAGATAAAATGAAGTTTTTTTTCGATGATATTTCAAAAACAAATACATTTAAGAATAGTCTAAATTCTATACTAAACTACTTAAAACAAAGCAACATACTCAAAATTAAATCATTTTATGGACTAAAATCATTTTATATAAAAAAGTTTTCGGTAAATTTTAATAGTTTGATAATAATTTGTAAAAATCTTGCTGAGATAGAAAAAATAAAAGCAGAACTTGAAGAATTAGATACAAAAAACATTTTTATTCAAACAGAATTTGATAAAGATAATCTACTAAATCTTTCTAATTATCTAATTGATAACAAAAAGCATATTATTCTTTCTACATTACCAATTTTAAGTTCATATTTACCATCATTAGATGATATTGCAAATAATTCATTTGAAATTTCCAAACAAGCCCAAATATCGTATAATGATTTAATAAAAAAACTTAATGATTTTGATTATTGTAAAGTTCCAATGATAGATACAGCTGGCGACTTTTCTGTTCGTGGTAGTATTATAGATATCTGGCCATTTGGTTTTGATAACCCAATAAGAATAGAATTCGAATTTAATGACATTATTTCAATAAGATATTTTGACTCAATTAGCCAGCGTTCAATTCAAGAAATTGAAAAAGCTTTTATTACTAAATCACTTGCTGATAAAGGAACAGCTAAAAACTCAATCTTTGATTACATTGATAATGCTCTACTGCTTTTAGATGAAGAACTTATACAACAAAACACACAAGAAACACTTTCCTCTAAAGAGAATAATTCAAATGATAATGAATTATTTTTCGATGAACTTTCTGAAGATATATACTCAGAAAATAATATTAACGATACCCCTCAAAACAATCTTGATATAGAGAATGTATCCCGTAAAAGTAAAGTTATCATTGAAAACTCATTAAATTCATATATCGATTTAAAGATCTCGCCTCCTCCAATTATCAACTCTAATTATGACTTGCTTTTTAAGTATCTGGAAGATTATTTGAAAAAAGATTTTATCATAAAAATAATTTGTGAAAATCAATACCGTTATAATGCATTTTATAATGTTCTTGAAAATTCATCAAATATTATTAAGGAAAATCTTGAAAAAGGAAAGATAAATCTGCTTACTACAAATTTAGCAGAAGGTTTTATTTTACAAGAAGATAAAATTGTAGTTTTAACAAGTTATCAAATATTTAATAAACCATTTAGAAAAACAAACGAAAAAATAAAAAAAATTAATAAAAAATCTTTACTTACCCAGCAAAATTCACTTAAAATTGGTGATTTTGTAGTTCACGAAAAATTTGGTATAGGTAAGTATTTAGGTTTAGAAAGAATAAAATTCGATACACACGAGCAAGAGTCTATCAAATTACTTTATGATGGCGGCGATATTGTTTATGTCAATGTAAATTATTTAAATCTCGTAACTAAATTTTCTGCTCAAGAAGGAATAACTCCGCAACTTTCAAATCTGAATAGCAAACAGTGGGAAATTGCAAAACAAAAAGCAAAGAAAAAAATAAAAGAACTTGCAAGGGACTTAATTACACTTTATGCTAAAAGAAAAACAACTCAAGGTTTTGCATTCTCCGATGACACAGTTTGGCAGCAAGAATTGGAAGAATCTTTCATCTACGAAGAAACTCCAGACCAATTAAAAGTTTGGGAAGAAATTAAAAATGATATGATGGCTCCCAACCCAATGGATAGACTACTGTGTGGCGATGTTGGATTTGGAAAAACAGAAATTGCTGTTAGAGCTGCATTTAAAGCTGTGCAAGATGGTAAACAAGTTGCTGTTCTTGTTCCTACTACAATTTTAGCCGAACAACATTATAATACTTTTATCGATAGATTAAATCAATTTGCAGTTAAAATTTGTCAACTTTCCCGTTTTGTTTCTGCATCACAACAAGAAAAAATAATCGAAGAAATATCACAAGGGAAAAAAGATATTGTCATCGGGACACATCGAATTTTATCAGATGATGTAAAGTTTAAAGATCTTGGTTTACTTATTATTGATGAAGAGCACAAATTTGGCGTTAAAGCCAAAGAAAAATTGAGAACACTTAAAGTTAATGTAGATACACTTACAATGACAGCAACTCCAATACCAAGAACTTTAAATTTCAGTTTATTAGGCGCAAGAGATTTATCCATTATTGCAACTCCACCTCCTAATAGGTTGCCTGTTCAAGTATCAATAGAAGTATTTAAAATTCAAAAAGTTCGCGAATATATTTTAAAAGAAATATCAAGAAATGGACAAGTTTTTTTCATACACGATAAAGTACAAACTATAAATAAAATGAAAGAGTATTTAGAGTATCATATCCCTGAAGCTAGATTTACAGTAGCCCACGGCCAATTACCAGCAAACAAAATTGAAAAAAATATTGCTGATTTTATTAATCATAAAGTTGATGTTCTTATAGCCACAAAAATTATAGAATCAGGTATTGATATACCTAATGCAAACACTATTATTATCAATAGAGCAGATAAATTTGGACTTGCCGAATTATACCAATTAAAAGGACGAGTTGGAAGAAGTAATAAACAATCATATGCTTATTTTTTAGTTCCAGATAAAAATTCCATCAACCGAAAAGCCAAATTAAGACTTAAAGCTATCGAAGATTTTTCCGATCTTGGCGAAGGCTTTAATGTTGCTATGCGTGACCTTGAAATTCGTGGTGCCGGTAATTTATTAGGTTACGAACAAAGTGGCGTTATTGATAACATTGGTTTTGATTTATATTTAAAAATGATTGACGAAGCTGTAAATGAATTGAAAAACAATGAATTTAAGGAAATTTTTGCAAATGTATTAAAACAAAAACAAAAAATCGATACACTTATTGATACATATTTTGATATTTCAATACCGGATGAATATATACCTGATCCATCCGATAGAGTTTCATTTTACTCGGCATTATTCTCTGCAAAATCTTTAGAAGATATTGATGCTCTAAAAGAAGAAATGTATGATAGATTTGGCAAAATTCCAGATTCAGTAAATGACTTAATTTATCTTGCTATATTAAAATATTATGCATCATACGCTTTATTTGAAAAAATTATAATAAAAAAAGATTCTTACACAATAATTTTACCGGATGCAAATGAAAACTTTTACTATGACAATTATTTTCAGAAGTTTCTACAATACCTTTATGCAAACTTTAGTGATAAATTCAAAATACTTCAGGATAACAATATTCTAAGAATTTATTTTAAGCATAATTTTACTGATACTACCAAACTTTTATTATATTTAATCGATTTTTGCAAAAATTGTCAAAGTTTTTTACAAGATACATAACGGCACAATATTTGATTATCGTTTGTAATAAACAAATATAAATATGGAAGAAAAGCTTAAACATATTTCACAAAAAATTAATAGTATCATTTCCCCAAAAAAGGCTGAAAATATTACACTTATTGCTGTTTCGAAAAGTGTTGGTATCTCTTTGATAAAAAAAGCATATGAATTGGGAATTCGAAATTTTGGTGAAAGCAAAGCCCAAGAACTTAGAGAAAAAGCCAAAATCTTATCATGTCCTGACATAAAATGGCATTTTATTGGAACTTTGCAAAAAAATAAAGTTAAATATGTCGTTCCAGTCGCAGAACTAATTCATTCAGTCGATTCTTATGAACTATTAATTGAAATCAACAAAGAAGCTATTAAATATAATAAAATACAAAATTGCTTACTGGAATTCAAAACATCCGATGAAGAAACAAAATCTGGTATCGAAACCAAAGATGAAATTTTAGAAATTCTAGCAAATTCAAAACAACTGACAAATATCAATATAATTGGATTAATGACAATAAGCCCTTTTGTCGATGATACTAATATTGTAAGAAATAGTTTTCAACAATTGTATAACTTAAGAAAAGAATTAAATTCTCTAGGTTATAATTTACCTTATCTTTCAATGGGAATGAGCGGAGATTACGAAATAGCCATTGAAGAAGGAGCTAATTTTATCCGAATTGGAACTTATATTTTTGGCGAAAGAGATTATTCAAAATCCTGGCGTGAAATAATCAACGAGTAATTATGAAAATTAATCCAAACAACATAAAGTCTCAAACATTTTCAACATCTTTCCGTGGCTTTGATAAAACAGAAGTTAAAACCTTTTTAAATAATCTATCCGATGATCTAACAGATATTCTATTGGAAAATGAAAACTTAAAAAAAGAACTTGAGTATCATAAAGCAAAAAATAGCGAATATGTTAAGATAGAAAAAAATCTGCAAGAAGTATTGTTAAAAACCCAAGATGAAGCTGAAAAAAGATTAGAAGATGCTCAAAAAGAAGCAAATAATATTATCGCAAAAGCAAAAAAAGAAGCTGAAGAATTAATAAATGAAACAAAAAATAAAATCAAGCAACTCGAAGAAGAAATAGACTTACTTGAAAATAGAAAAATGTTATTAATAATAAAATTAAAAAATTTCCTTTCATTACAAGCCGATTTGTTAAAAGTAGATCTCTCAAAAAATGATAAAACTCAAGATAAAAATTCAGAATTAAATAATGAAAACGCACCTACCGATAACACACCAAAAAGTACTCAGGAAAATAAAAGCTAACTACAGTAACTTTTTTATTTTTTTTTGTTATATTTAATTTTCAAATTAATTATTATGAGTTTTCTATGAAAAAATATTACGATCTACTAATTAAAACTTATCCATTTGTGGAAGATGAATTTATCACTTCAAAACTATGGGAATTAAATCCTGACGGAATTTTTGAAGATGATATTCAAGAAGCTTATCATTTATACTTTAGTTCTAAACCAAATGAAACAGAAATTAAAAATTTACTCGATGATTTAAGAATTAACAACTATATAGCAGGTTGCGAAACTAGTTTAAATGAATTTGAAGAAAAAAACTGGAATGAAGAGTGGGAAAAAAATTTACGTGTCATTGAAGTAACTGATAAAATTGTAATTAAACCATCATACAAAGAATATAATGCGAAAGAAGATCAAATTGTTTTAGTAATAGACCCCAAAATGTCTTTTGGAACAGGTGAACACGCAACCACTCAAATGATGCTTAAATTAATAGAAAAATATATTCAACCAAACGATAAAGTAATTGATGTTGGAACAGGAACAGGAATATTAGCAATTGCAGCTATTAAATTAGGTGCAAAATTCGCTCTCGCATTGGATAATGATGAATGGGTTTACGAAAATATCATAGAAAATCTTCACAATAACAATGTATCAGAAAAACAATGTAGTGTTTTTATTGGAACATCTGACAAAATTAAAGATAATGATTTTGACTTGTTAATAGCAAACATTCAAAAAAATGTGCTTTTAGAATTAGCAGATGATTTCCGAAACAAATTATTAAACGCAACCAATAAACCAGCAAGAATTCTTCTTTCTGGAATTTTATCAATTGATGAAAAAGATATTATTAAAGAATACTCAAACCAAAATTTTAAGCACATCGAAACAATATATCAAGACGAATGGTGTGCTATTGCATTACAATTAAATATTTAGGATAATAAATGGAAAGACAAATTCTTAAACTTATAAAAAAAGTTGGAAAAATAACTCTCAATGAGTTATTAGAATATTTTCAAATAGAAACTAGTAGCCCAAAAGGAATAAAAAAATACAACAAAATATTAAAAACTCTAAGCCAACTCGAAAAAAAGAATATTATTATCAAAAATAAAAAATATTATAATTATAATGCTGACTTTGATAAACCTAAAACACTAATTGGTAAATTTCAACTCAAAACGATTGAATACGGTTTTGTCCTAAATCAACAGAAAAATGGAAATGATGTGTTTATAGTAAATAAGGATTTTAATGGTGCTTTTGATGACGATTTAGTTGAAGTAGAAATTTATACTGATAAAAAACGGGGGAAAAATCAACAAGGTAAAGTTATTAAAATAATTGAAAAATCTCAAAAGAAATATAAAGGAGTTTTAAGAAAATCTGGTTCACAAGTTTTTGTCACGGTTAATACTCCATACACAACAATAGTTTATCCAACTCATAAAATAGCAAAAAATACAGCCGATAACACACCGGTTATTGTAAAAGATTTATCTTTCTTTAAAAAATCCAAAAAGATTATGTGTACTATTGATAAGTATCTTAGCAATATACCATCAAATGAAAATCATATTTTAGAAATTGTATCAGAAGCAAATCTTAGATACGAGTTCCCGGAAGCGGTTTTAAAAGAAGCCCAAGCAGTTTCTGCTACCATTCCCAAAGAAGAAATTGAACAACGTTTAGATTTAAGAAATGAAATTATCTTTACAATAGACCCATTCGATGCAAAAGATTTTGACGATGCTGTATCATTAAAAGAGTTGGAAAACGGAAATTATTTATTAGGTGTTCACATAGCAGATGTGAGCCACTTTGTCAAACCAGGCACTCCTCTTGATAAAGAAGCTTATTTGCGTGGAAACAGTGTTTACCTTGTTGGAAAATGCATACCAATGCTACCGGAAGAATTATCAAACGAAATCTGTTCTTTAAATCCTAACGAAGATAGATTAACTTATTCTGCACTTATAGAATTATCTCCTAAAGGTACTGTTAAAAAATATAGCTTTCATAAAACCATAATTAATAGTAAAAGAAGATTTACTTATGAAGAAGCTCAAGAAATATTAGAAACTGGTAAAGGAGATTTTGCTGATATTCTCTTAAAAATGAATAAGTTAGCAAAACAATTAAAAAAGAAAAGAATATATGCAGGTGGACTCGAATTTTCTTCAAGCGAAGTTATTTTTAAGCTAGATAATACTGGAAAACCATTGGAAGTTACAAAAAAAGTTCTCAAAGATAGCAATTTTTTAATAGAAGAATTTATGCTGCTTGCCAATAAATGCGTAGCCACTTTTATTGGTGATAAATTAAAAAAATTTAATTTACCCTTTGTCTATAGAATTCACGAAGAACCTGATTTTGCCAAAGTACAAGAACTTTCAATTTTTTTAAATAAATTAGGCTACAAATATCCACCAGAATTTTTAATGAAATCCGAAGGCATACAAAAATTGCTAATGGAAATTGAAGGAAAAGAAGAGGAACCCTTAATTAATGATGTTATGATACGTTCAATGGCTAAAGCTATTTACTCACCAGAAAATTTAGGACATTTTGGATTAGGCTTTAAATATTATACACATTTTACTTCTCCAATTAGAAGATATGCCGACTTAGTTGTACATAGGTTATTATTTGATTATTCAAAAGTAGCTAAACAAAGCCTATACTCTGAGAACAAACTTAAAGATATTTGTGCACATATTTCTGAAACTGAAAAAATAGCCCAAGATGCTGAGAGAAAATCTGTAAAAATTAAACAAATAGAATACTTACAAGATTTTGTAGGGGAAACATCTGAAGGAATTATCTCCGGTGTATTAAATTTTGGTTTTTTTGTTGAGCTTATCGATACATTGGCAGAAGGATTGGTACATATCAACGAACTTGAAGGTGATTATTATTATTTTGATTCTTCCCAGTATGCAATAATTGGAAAAAGAACGAAGAAAATGTTTAGATTAGGTGATAAAGTAAAAGTACAATTAATTCGCGTAGATATGATCAAAAGAACCATGAATTTTATATTAGTTGAATAGTTAAATATAAATTTTTCAATTAATTATAAAAGATTTAATTGACAAAAAAAATATTTTTTCTTATATTTGTAAATTACTTATTTTAAATTACTAGAAATAGGCTATGACAGAAGGTGAATTTAGGCTTTTTTCTGGGAGATCTAATTATTCTCTTGGAGAAAAGATTGCAAAACACTTAAATGTTGAACTCAGTTTAGTGGAAATTAAAAATTTCTCTGATGGCGAAATATGGGTACAATATCCTAATCACATCAGAGGAAAAGATGTTTTTATAGTACAAAGCACAAATCCACCTTCTGACAATTTAATGGAATTGCTTATACTTATTGACGCAGCTAAAAGAGCATCTGCTAAAAGAGTTACGGCAGTAATTCCATATTTTGGATATGCTAGGCAAGATAGAAAAGATCAACCCCGTGTATCAATAACAGCAAAATTAGTTGCAAATCTACTAACAGTATCAAGGGTTGATAGAATATTAACTATGGATTTGCATGCTCCGCAAATTCAAGGCTTTTTCGATATACCATTTGATCACTTGACTGCATATCCGGTATTTTTGAAACATTTTAAAAATATTGAAAATTTAGTAGTCGTATCGCCTGACGTTGGCGGCATAAAAAGAGCAAGAGAAGTTGCTAATTATTTAGGTTTGCCTTTAGTTGTAATTGATAAAAGAAGACAGCAAGCCAATCAGGCTGAAGCAATGAATGTAATAGGAAATGTTGAACAGAAAAATTGTTTAATTATAGATGATCTTATGGATACTGGGGGCACTTTCCTTGCAGCTGCAAAAGCTCTCAAGGAGCATGGTGCACTTAAAATTTATGGTGCTGTAACTCATGCTTTGCTTTCTGGTAATGCTATTGAAAATGTTAATAACTCAGTTTTAGAAGAATTGGTAGTAACCGATACTTTAAATCTAGAAAAAAGAGATTTAGGAAATAAAATAAAAATAAAATCTGTTTCTGAAATTTTTGCAGAGGCTATAATAAGAATTCACAAAAATGAATCAATCAGTAAGTTGTTTGATTAAGAGGAGTTAAAAATGAAAGAAGTTGCATTAAAAGCACAAGTGCGTGTGAAAACAGATACAAAAAGCTCCAGAAGATCTTTAAGAAGACAAAATATTGTTCCAGGAGTTTTTTACGGAAAAAATATTGAAAATATCAATATTGCTTTACCAGAAATTCAAGTTAATAAATTAGTTTTCACAAGCGAAAAAAAACTTGTAAATCTTGAGATTGAAAATAAAGGAACTTTCAAAGCAATTCTCAAAGATTTTCAGTTAGACCCTGTAACAGATAGAGTTGTACATTTTGATTTTCAAGCTGTACAAGAATCTGGTACTATTACAGTAGAAGTTCCTGTTCTAACAAAAGGACAAAGTGTTGGTGTAAAAGAAGGTGGTATACTACAGATTCAATTGCATCAATTAAATATTGAATGCGAACCTTCTAACTTACCAGAACACATTGAGTTAGATGTTACAAATTTAAAGATTGGTGATTCGTTACATGTAGGAGATGTCGCTTTTGAAGGAATTAAAATATTACATCCAAAGGATGCAGTTATAGTTACTGTTGTGCCACCTAAAGGTGAAGAATCAACTACTTCTGATATTACAGAACCTGAAGTTATCTCCAAAGGCAAAAAAGAGGAATAGTAATTTTTGAAGCTGATAGTTGGTCTCGGTAATCCTGGTAATGACTATGTCAATACACGACACAATGTTGGTTTTATCGTTCTTGAAAAATTTGCAAATGATAAGAATTTAGTTTTTGAAAAAGATAATAATTTATATTATTGTGCTTTCAAGAAATCTAATAACCAGTATGCATTACTAAAGCCACTAACTTATATGAACTTGAGTGGTAGAGCTATAAAACATTTTGCACAAATTCACAAAATTTCACACGATGATATTTTAGTTGTTTATGATGATTTAGCACTACCTTTCTTAACATATAAGTTAAAACCAAAAGGTGGTGATGGTGGGCATAATGGGATTAAGTCAATTATTCAAGAACTTGGTAATTCATCTTTTCCCCGATTACGAATAGGTATCGGGAATAATTTTCAAAAAGGTGAAATGGCCGACTATGTTCTTGATAAATTTAATAATGATGAATTATCTCAATTAGAATTATTATATAACAATCAATTAAAATCAATAATTGATAATTTTTTACATCGCGGCATTAAAGGCGCGTTAGATTTTGTAAGTAAGTTAAACAATAACCCTGCTCTCGAAAAGAGAGACTAAAGTCCATAGGAGGTTTTAATGGCAGTAAACAAGTATGAAACGGTGATTATACTTAACGCCGTATTAGAAGAACAACAAATTGAAGCAGAAATCACAAAAATTAGTGATTATTTAAAAAATCACGGTGCTGAAATTTGGGATATCGAAAGATTGGGTCGTAAAAGGCTCGCTTATGCAATTAGAAAATCTAGAAGCGGCTATTATGTCATTTTTAGATATGACGCTGATGCTTCTATTATTGATGATTTTGGTAAAATTCTTTCAATTACAGAAAATGTATTTAGATTTTTTACTGTTAAATTAACCAAAGAAGCTCTTGAGTACCTAAATGAAACAAAAACAAAATCAACTCAAGAAACAGTAAAAGAAGAAGAAAAAGCTAATATTCAACAAGAAAGTTAATATTTGGAGGATAAGTCATGAGTGAATTAAAAATGCCTGAAATTAATTCAGTAGTAGTAGCTGGAAATTTAACAAAAGATCCTGTTTTTAGAACAACATCAAATGGTACACCTGTTGTTAATTTCTATATCGCTGTAAATAGAAGTTATAAAAATAAAAATAACGAATGGGAAGAAGATGTTTGCTATGTTGGTATTGTTGCTTGGAATAAATTAGCTGAAAGCTGCAAAGACAGATTGAAAAAAAGTAGTGCTGTTTTGGTTGATGGCGAATTACAGAGCAGAACCTTAAAAACTGAAGATGGAAAATCTAGAACAATAGTTGAAATAAAAGCAAAAAGAATTCAATTTTTAAATAGAACTAACAAAAAAGATGCTGAAGATACTGTAATTGATGATTCAAGTTATGAAGATGATTCATTTGATAAATTTTTATCTGATGAAGAACAAGATATCATAAATAAAAAATAAAAATACAGGATATTAAAAAATGAAAACAGTAAAAGTTTGCAGATTCTGCGAAGCTAAAGTAAAATATATTGATTATAAAGATGATAAAAAATTGCAGAAATTTATTACCGAACAAGGTAAAATTATACCCAGAAGAATAACCGGGACATGCGCTGAACATCACAGAGAGTTAACCACAGCAATTAAAAGAGCTAGAGCAATTGCTGTTCTACCTTATGTTTCTGAAATCATTAAATAATAGTCCCAGGAGTTAAAATGAAAATTATATTAAGAAAAAACTTTGACCAACTCGGCAAAATTGGAGATGTAGTAACTGTAAAAGATGGTTATGCTCGTAACTTTCTAATTCCTCGAGGTATTGCTTATGTTGCAACTGAAGGCAATATGAAAGCATTAGAAGCCGAGAAAAAAGCATATTTGAAGAAATTACAAAAAGAACAAAAAGAAGCTGAAACATTAGCAGCAGAAATAGAAAAATTACAAATTACAATTCCTGTTAAAGTTGGTGAAGATGACAAATTATTTGGTTCCGTTACATCTATGATGATAGCTGAGGAAATTGTTGCAAAAGGTGTAAATATTGATAAAAGAACTATACAGCTTTCTGAACCAATTAAACAGTTAGGTATTCATGAAGTACCTGTAAAATTGCACGCTAATGTAACAGCAAATATTAAGGTTTGGGTTGTAAGAGAATAAAAAAAGGGCTTTTAACAAGCCCTTTTTTTATTTACTTTCTTCCATTTCTTTAACCAAATAATATCCTGCGTAAATAGCAGCATCATCACCCAATTCAGTTGGAATTATTTTAACATCTGCTAAGGATTCAAGAACAGTCAAATTAAAGCCTTTTTTAATCCATGGTATTATGTATTTTGATAATGCTTCGGTAACACCACCTCCTAAAACAATTGCATCAACATTTAATAAATTTGTTATACTACCAAGGGTTTTTCCGATAATTAAAGACTTTTCTTTGATTATTCTTGTTACAAGTTCATCTTTTTCATTTAATGCAAATTTTAGTGACTTACTTTTTATTTTTTTGTTATCAGATAAGACTTTTGTAATTACAGATTTATTCCCTTTTTTAATATTAGCCAAAATTTCTTTTGCAATTGCTGTACGACTTGCAACTGCCTCAAAACAACCTTTTTTCCCACAACCACAAAGATTATCATAACCGGGCAACTTCATATGTCCTATTTCACCTGCAAAATAATTAGAACCTCTGTAAATTTTTCTGTCAAATATCAAGGCTCCACCTATTCCTGTTCCAATAAAAACTACTAAAACATTTTTTGAATTCTCATCCAATTCCTTTCCTAAAATACCAATAGCTCCTAAGTTTACATCATTTTCTATATATATTGGAACATTAATTTTTTCATGTAATAACTCTTTTAAATTTACATTAATAAGACCAATGTTAGGTGCTACACTTATAAGCCCAGTAAATGGATTCACTGAACCTGGTACACCAATAACGACTGCTTTAACATTTTCTTGTTGAATACCAACCTGAAAAATCAATGTATTTATTATGTGCATGATACTATTAACTAGACCATCAATACCATTTTTGGTATCTGTAGCAAGTTTAACTCTTTCTAGTATTTGATTATTACTATTAGTAATGGCACCTAATAATTTTGTGCCTCCCATATCAATTGTAATTATGTATTCTTTCATAAATTTCTTATATATTATTTTTAAAATATAAAATTCTTTGCAGTTATACAAATTTATATTATTAATTTATAGTAAATTTTATGCTATATAAACCACTAAAAAAATTTGGTCAAAATTATCTTACAGATGAAAATATTTTAAAAAAAATTTATCAAGAAATTTCACCATTACCTTCTGATAATATATTAGAAATTGGTCCTGGCTATGGTGCTTTAACAAAATATTTTACATCACACCCAAATTATATTGGTGTCGAAATCGATTCCAGAACTTATTCGGTTCTTTGCCAAAATTTTCCTTATTTAAATTTTATAAATGAGGATTTTTTAAAAACCAATATTTCAAAATTATTTTCAAATAATAAATTTAGAGTTATAGGAAATATTCCGTACAATATAACATCACCTATAGTATTCAAATTAATTGAAAATTTAAATTATGTCATTGATGCTACCTTGATGGTACAATATGAAGTTGCAAAGCGAATAATTGCTAAACCAAATACAAAAGACTATAGTATTCTTACAGTTATAACCGATTATTTTATGGAGAAAAAGTTTTGTTTCAAAGTATCAAAAAATTGTTTTAATCCTAAACCTAATGTCGATTCAGCTATTATACATTTATACATTAAAAATCAAAGTAACCTACCCTGTAATAACCAATTATTTATTAATGTTGTTAAAGCTGCTTTTTCTACACGAAGAAAACAATTGAAAAATTCCATAAAAATTAGTAGTTTTGCTAATATTGATTTTACGAATTCACCTGTTTCGTTAACTTTAAGAGCAGAAGAACTATCTTTAAATGATTATATATCTTTAACTCAATTCATATCACAACAAATAGGAGGTACCTAAAATGGAAAATGAAAAAAAGATTCTAGAATATTTTGAAAATTTAAAAAAGGAAGTTAGACCAGGTGATGTTGCTGAAGCAACCGGATTAGACAAAAAGGAAGTTGAAAAAATTATTAAAAAACTTGTAAAAGAAGAAAAAATTTATAGCCCCAAAAGATGTTTTTATAAAATTAAGTAAAACAAAAAAGCCTTCACTAATTTGAAGGCTTTTTTATTATTCTTTTTAATTTATATTAATTACCATAACTATCATCTTGCTATAACTTTATTAATGCAAATCCATTAGGTTTAATTGTAATATTATTGATTTTTAAGATTTTATTTTTATAATTTACAAAAATATTATCTCCTTCAGTCTTATTAGAATAAACAACATTAATGGTATTGATTTTTTGTGGTAGTTTATTAAATTTCAACTCAGGGTTGTTAATAGTTTGGGAAGTATTATTGCACAGAATTAAATACATACCATTTTTATCATATCTTAAGAAACTTAAAATATCACCATTATCCGAAAATACTATTGATTTTGTTTTATTATCATTTCTTTGAGATAATGTAGTATGATGTTTACGAATTTTATTTACTTCGATATTAAAATTCAATAACGAGTAGTTATCATTTAATTGTTTTTTTACTTCGTCCCAATCTATTTTAAGCCTAACATTATCATCTGGTGGACAAATTCCCTTCATTCCAATTTCATCGCCATAATAAATCATTGGTGTTCCGTACACCATATTATTGAGAAATACCAGAAGCCTATACTTTTCTTCATTATCGTTTACCATACTCATAGTTCTTGATACATCATGATTAGCTAAGAATCTAACCATTTGATAACCGATAGGATATAATTCTGATTCTTCCAAAAGTCTCTTTTTTAATTCTTTTATGTCATTATTAGCCACATAGCTTGTAATAGCACCACGAACAGGAAATGCAAAACACATATCAAACTCTTCTTTAAAGAATGGAACAATCATAGCTGCACCATCCCAGATTTCCGCAAGTAATAAAACATCAGGATTTACTTCCTTAATTTCTTTTCTAAATCTTTTCCAAAAATGATGTGGAACTTCTCTAGCCGCATCGCATCTAAAACCATCAACTCCATCATCAAAATTACCGTCACCATTAGGATCCATCCAATATTTGGCAACTTTTATTATATAATCTTGTAGTTCTTTGCTATCATAATTCAATTTGGGCATACATTTTTCGGCACCGAAATGCTCCCAATTTGAGTTTTCATTATTAGTAAATTTGTAATAAGAAGAATATTTGCTAGCAGGATTATTCACTGCATCAAGGAAGAAAGGATGAGTACTATCGGTATGATTTATTACAAAATCCATTATAACTTTAATATTACGTTTTTTTGCTTCTTTAAGAAATTCAAGATAATCATCAAAAGTTCCATAATCTTTTTCAATTGAAAAGTAATCAACTACATTATACCCATGTGGTCTAGGAGATTCATTGAAAGGCATTAACCATAATGCATTAACTCCTAATGACTTAATATAATCTAATTTTGAGGTTAAACCCTTAAAATCACCTATCCCATCACCATCAGCATCACAAAATGAACGAATATAAATTTCATACATAATAGCACTATCATAAAACTCAGGAGTTTTTATCTCATTAATAAATCTATCTAAATAAAAATAAGTTGTATAACCACCATTTGAAAGTCCATCTTTATCCATAAATTCTATATATACCTTTTTATCTCCATCTTCAATATTTTTTGGCGGGATAATAACAAGCTCACCTGTTTTAGGATTAAATTTATGTTTCGCCTCAACATTATCTATTTTTGTGATTATTGATTTTGTATCTATATCTGCATTAATTTTTACTATTTTCATTGTAATATTAGAAAGTTTTTTTACTCTTTGATATAGAGCAGGATAAATATCTATTAAATATGGTTTACCAAATTCTTGGGGTATTACGATACTGTTATTTGTAACATCGGTTTTATCTGATAATGCATTAGGATCAGCTATCCAAATACTATCATTAATTACAAATTTATAACTATACTCCACACCTTTAGTTAATTTAATTGTTATTGTCCATATTTTATTAATACTATCATAAATCATATAATCTGCTCTTTTATTCCAATTATTAAAAGAGCCTGCAATAGTTACCGTATTTATTTTTACATTCATATTTTGTTTATAAGAGAATTTTGTACCATCAGCAACAGGATGTGGAGAAAGAATCTGTGCATATACAAAGGGAATGAGACTTAAAATTAATATTAAAATATTTTTCATTTTATCCTCAAATTTATTATATTATAATCCAAAATATAACAATTTTTTTACGATAAATAAATATTTTTTTTATATTGGAGTAGAGAATATGGACAATATTAGAATTTTATTAGATTATATTCAAACAGCTAATTTACTGCCTTCCAGCGAGTTACATCATTTAAATAATATAGTAAACAATAATAATTTTGCTTTACCAATTATATTACAAGAACATGTTATTTTTATTTATGATGATAACAAAAATCATCAAATTATAAAAATTACTGGTGATTTCAACCAATGGCAAACAAATTTTGATATGGAAAACTTAGAAGGAACAACTCTTTATTACAAAATTTTCAAATTCCCATCCGATTCTAGATTTGACTATAGGTTTATTATAGAAAATGAATGGATTATTGACCCTAACAATCATCACCTAAGTCATGGTGGATTTGGTCATAATTCAGAAATTAAAATGCCGAACTTTAAAGAAAATGTTTATTTAAATTATGTACATACTAACAATCATGGTACAATCATATATCATTTAATACAAAGTAATATTACAAATCAAGAATATAAAATTAAAGTATATACTCCCGTTGGCTATGTTAAAAATAATAATTATCCTGTACTTATTTTTCACGATGGTTTTGAACATATTGATTATTCTAAAGCTAATAATCAAATAGATAATTTAATCAATGAGAATAAAATTATACCTCCTTTAGCTATATTTATTAAACCATATGATCGAAATAAAGAATATGCGGAAGAAAATAGAGAATTATACACAAAATTCTTTCTTGAAGAACTTATTCCTTTTTTAGAATATAATTATAATTTAAATAATAGTACAGTTTATCATGTATTTGCCTCTGATTTGGGAGCTAATATATCACTTTATATTGCTCACAATTCATCAAAATTTAAAAACTTTTATTTCCAGTCACCGCAAGTGTGGCCCAATAATTTTGAAGTATTGAATTTAATAAAACCATTAGCAAATGATATTGAAATTAATATCCTATATGGCTCATACGAAATTAGCAAGGATAATAATTATGAAAAATTTTTTAATCTGCTACATGAATTAAACATAAAGCATGATATTACTTCTTATCCACTTGGCCATGGTTGGGGATTTTGGAAAAATACATTATATCAATTACTTATCAAAGCATTAGATAAATCTTGTTTAACAAATCCTTCAGATTGTAAATTATTTGTTAATTACAATGAAGAAAGCAATGAAGCTGAAATCGAATATATTTTGAATAGTACTTATGAAGTAAGTATAAATTTATTTAATTTGATGGGAAATTTACTTTTACCAATTTTTAATGGTATTAAGGATAAAGGTAAACACAAAATCACCATTAAATTTAATGAGTTACCAAAAGCAACTTATATTGTATCAATGAAAATACAGAATAAAACTTTTATTCAAAAAATTACTTTATAAATTTCAAATAATAAAGCTGCAATTAACACTATATACTTATAAACCCAAAAACTATTTTATTTAACAGACATTTTTTTATAAATAAACTCAGGAATTAATTTAAATATACCCATAATTAAATACCAATAACCTGGTGTATACAATATATCTTGTTTATTTTTATAGGCTTTATAAATATCTTTTGCTACTTTGTCGGGATTTACAGTAAACAAATTGCTCAGTTGTAAGTTTGATGTCATTTTTGTATAAACTGGCCCAGGTTTAACTGTTATTACATGAACATTACTTTTATATAATCTATTGCGTAATCCAGATAAATATGCTGTAAATCCAGCTTTAGCGCTACCATAAATATAATTATCTTTTCTGCCTCTATCGCCTGCTACAGAACTAATTCCAATTATACAGCCTTTTTTCCTTTCTTCAAAAGTGTTTGCTACTAAATTTAAAATACTTATAGCACCAGTAAAGTTTACATTAATAGTATTAAAGCATATACTCCATTCTTTTTCTGCTAACTTTTGTTGAGGCAAATATCCAGCGGCAACCATAACATCCGTTACTTCGTTTTTAATACTTTCCCAAATCGTTTCATGTGTTTCATATTTAGTAATATCGAATTCTATAACTTTGCAATTAATCCTAAATTTTATTTGAATGTCCATTACGAAATCATCTAATTGTTTTGTATCTCTTACACCAAAAATAAAATTAAAACCATCTTTAGCAAAATATTTAACTGTTTCTTTAGCAATATCACTGTTGGCACCAACAATAAACATAAATTTAGTCATAATCCTATCCTCCTGCTTTGTAAAGATTGTAATTTATTTTTTGGGTCAATCATTTTTTTTATTTCTAAAAAATTATCTATTTTATCATAGGATGAATAAAATATTTCCTTTTTCATTCTTACATCTTTTGTAAGATATACTCTTCCACTGTATTTGACAACTATTTGATCTAATTTATCTAATAAATCAAAAAGTTGGCCTTCTATTTTAAAATCTAATGCTAAGGAATAACCTTCTATAGGGAATGATAAATAATTTTGATTTTGTTTACCATAAAGTTTTAGAACCGATAAGAATGAACCTAAACCACTTTTATAAATTTCATACAATATTTCCATTAGACCATCATAACTGTTATTTTTAGGTAAAATGAATTGATATTGAGTAAAACCATTTTTCCCATAAATTCTATTCCAGTTATTAATAGCATCCAAAGGATAGAAAAATTTATCAAAATGAACTTTTGATATATCAGATATCATATTATTGATAAAATAGTAAATATAATTAAAACTTTTAACTGAATACTTATTTAATGTCCAGGGTGGGAAATAAAAAGGTACATTTATTTTTTTTGAAAAATCATTATAATTTAAATTACTATCATTTTCAAAATCACCAACAAATAATATTGAACGACCAAGATTATTCTTATCAGCAAGACAATCAATCCACGCAACAGAATAAGGTGCATTTGAATATTTTTCAAAAGCATCGAAAGCTTCTTTTAAATTTTTCGATATTACAATTCTTTGCTTAATAAATTGTGAATTTATTCTTTTTAATTTTATAGTAGCATCAATAATAAAACCAGTTAAACCCATTCCACCACATGTTGCTTTGAAAAGTTCATCGTTAGGTTTTACATTGACAATATCGCCTGAAGGTAACATTAGATTAAAATTAATAATAGAATTACTAAAACATCCATTTTTATGATGATTTTTCCCATGTACATCGCTTGCAATAGCACCCCCTATAGTTATAAGCTTTGTGCCTGGAGTAATTTCCAAAAACCATCCACGAGGCACAATGAAATTTAATATATCAGAAAGTAGTACTCCACTTTGGCATTTCAATATCCCATTATTTTCATCAAATTCTAAAAAATATTTAAAATATTTTGATGTAATAATATTATCTGATAGCGCACTATCGCCATAACTTCTACCATTACCATATGGAATCAAAGATTGGTAAGATAATAAATAATCTTTTAATTTTGATTTATCGAATGGATTTAAAATTTTTGCTTGTATTTCAGGATATAATCCCCATGAATATCGGCTCATACTTTTTTATTTTTTTATTTTAAATATAAAAAAAATCTCGCTATATTAAGCGAGATTAAATAATAAAATATATTATAATTATCCAACTTTTGTTCCTATACCTTCACCCAAAATTACCTTTTTAAGATTTCCTTTTTCATTCATATTGAAAACGACCAAGGGTAAATTATTTTCTTTGCAAAGACTTATAGCAGTATGATCCATAACTCTAAGATCATTTTTAATTACATCTAAATAGCTAATATTATCATATTTAGTAGCATTAGGATCTTTTTCAGGATCTGCACTATATACACCATCTACACGTGTACCTTTGAAAATAACATCAGCATTGATTTCAATAGCTCTTAAAACGGCAGCTGTATCCGTACTAAAATATGGATTACCTGTACCAGCACCAAAAATAACGATTCTACCTTTTTCTAGATGTCTAATTGCTCTCCTTCTTATATAAGGTTCAGCTATTTGTGACATAGTAATTGCTGTCATCAATCTTGTTTGTAAATTAAATTTTTCTAACATATTTTGTAAGGCTAATGAATTAATAACTGTAGCTAGCATTCCCATCTGATCACCAGTGACGCGATCAATTCCCTGCTTTTCAGCACTAAGCCCTCTGAAAATATTTCCACCGCCAATAACTATTCCAATTTGACACCCTAAGTCACTAATTTCTTTAATTTCAGTTGCGAAAAATTCAAGCATTTTATTATCAATACCGAATTTTTGGTCTCCCATAAGGGATTCGCCACTTAATTTCAATAATATTCTTTTGTACTTCATAGAAGCTCCTTTTAAATAAAAAAAGTCTTACTAACAAAAGTTAGTAAGACTAATTATCTAATTTATTTTTTAGCATCTTTAAGATCGTATCTTACAAATTTAACTAATTTTACATCAGAATTATGAACTTTATTATATTCATCGATAAGTTGTTTTACATTTTTTGTATTATCTTTAACAAAAGTTTGTTCCAATAAGCAATTCTCTTGGAAATATTTATTTAATTTTCCTTGAGCAATTTTATCGAGCATATTTTCTGGTTTACCTTCTTTTCTTAGAAGTTCTTTATAAATTTCAATTTCTTTATCAATAACTTCTTGAGGAACTTCTTCACGTGAAACACTAATAGGATTCATAGCTGCAGCTTGCATAGCGATATCTTTAGCCATTACTTCTAAATCCTGATCAACGTTAGCAACATTATCAAATGCGACAATAACACCTAATCTAGAACCTGTGTGAATATATGTAGTAACATAACCATTTTCAGCTTTAACATATTCAAATCTCGTTACTGAAATTTTTTCACCACATTTAGCTAATAAATCATTTAATTTTTCAGCATTTTCTGGTTCACTAGTAAATTCTTCAACAGAAGAATATTCTTTTGATTTCAATTTATTAATAACATATTCAGAAAAAGCTTTAAAATCATCACTTCTTGCAACAAAATCAGTTTCGCAATTAGTTTCAACGATAATAGCTTTTTTCTTATCTTCGAATATATAACTAGCAATAATACCTTCTTTAGCTTCTCTATCAGCTCTTTTAGCAGCAACAGCAGCACCTTTTTTTCTTAATATTTCAACTGCTTTTTCAAAATCGCCATTAGCTTCTTCGAGCGCCTTTTTGCAATCAATCATCCCAGCGCCAGTTTGATCTCGCAAAGCTTTTACATCACTTGCAGAAATTGCCATATTTAACCTCTTAATTTTTATTTTTCATTTTCTTTTTGTTTTCTTTCAGCTTTTGCAGTTTCTTCAGCTTTATTTTGTGAAGCTTTTTCACTACCTTCAATAACAACATCTGCAGCAGCACTTAAAATTAATTGTATAGTTTTAACAGAATCATCATTTGCAGGAATCACATAATCTATTAAATCTGGGTCGCAATTGGTATCAACAATTGCAAATACAGGAATATTTAATCTTTTAGCTTCTTTAACAGCAATATTTTCTTTTTTAACATCAACGATAAATAAAGCACCAGGTAATTTTGTCATATTTTCAATGCCTTCAAGCACTTTTTTTAGTTTTTCTTTTTCACGAGATTTCATTAATCTTTCTTTTTTAGTCAATTTATCAAAAGTGCCATCTTGTTCCATTTTTTCAATAGCATTCATTCTTTTGATACTTTTACGAATTGTAACAAAATTAGTAAGCATACCACCTAACCATCTTTCAGAAACATAAAATGCCCCAGCTCTTTTAGCTTCTTGAGCAACCACACTTTTGGCTTGTTTTTTTGTACCAACAAACAAAATAGATTTACCTTCAGCAGCAATTTTGTGTAATTGGGTTAAGGCTTCTTCTAACTTTACCTGCGTTTTCTTTAAATCAATGATGTGAATACCGTTTCTTTCCATAAAGATGTATGGTTTCATCTTAGGATTCCAACGGCGAGTAAGATGCCCGAAATGCGCACCTGCTTCGATTAACTGTGTCAATTCAATTTTTTTCATAAGATCACCTTATTTTACTGTTAATAAAAATTATACTTCCGTCAAGCCTTTTCTTAAATAGGCATAAACCTACACAGTCGAAAAGTCGGGAAGTACTTTGATTTAATAAATAGAATAACCCAACCAAATGTTGGGTTATATAAATTATCTTTTTGAGAATTGGAATCTTTTTCTTGCTTTCTTTTGACCGTATTTCTTTCTTTCAACCATTCTTGGGTCTCTAGAAAGTAATCCTTCAGTTTTTAATTTAGTATGAAATTCAGGATTAATTTCGTCCAATGCTTTTGCGATTGCTAATCTAATTGATTGAGACTGACCAGTAAAACCACCACCATAAACATTGGCTTTAACGTCATACTTTCCTAAAGTTTCTGTTACTTTAAAAGGAGTTAAAACATCTTCGCGAACTTCTGGAACTGGGAAATAGCTTTCAAAATCCCTTCCATTAATAGTGATTTTACCATTACCTGGTACTAATTTAACTCTGGCAACAGCATTTTTTCTTCTACCAACTTTTAATGTATCGGCCATTAGTATCACTCCTTATTATACGCTTAATTTTTCAGGTTTTTGTGCTTTATGAGGATTTGTTTGTTTTGAAGAATAAACTTTCAAATGATTGATAAGTTTATCACCCAATCTATTCTTTGGCAACATACCTCTAACAGCATGTCTGATAACAAATTCAGGATTTTCTTCAATTGCAACTTTAAATGATTTAAACTTAGCACCACCAGGATACATTGTATGGTGGAAATACTCTTTCATTTCAGCTCTTTTCCCCTTCAAGATAACCTTATCAGCATTAACAACAACAACATAATCACCTGTATCCATATTAGGTGTATAAGATGGCTTATTTTTACCTCTTATAATTTTAGCAACTTCTGAAGCTAATCTTCCTAAAACTTTTCCAGTAGCATCAATTTCATACCAAGTTTTTTTAGCTTCTTCAGGCTTAACGAATCTAGTTAATTTTTGATATTTCACTTTATATATCCTCCAACTTTATCAAACTTATTATTAATAGAACTTGCAATATAAACAAATTCTTTTTAAAAGTCAAATATTTTTTTTGTAATTTACTAAATACTATAAAGTTATTGTTTATCTCTTGACTAACAATCAAAACTTTATTATATTAATTAAGTAAAATTATTTTTCTTATGGTGCAGTATGGAAATAACACCAATACAAGCAGTAAATAATACAACTATTGCAAACAATTCCAGATTATTAAATAATTATTCTAGAATTGAGAATAACAACTTAAATCATAACATCGATAACTCTAATACTCAAACAAAAGAAAATTCATCACAAACAATTTCTCATTTCAAAACTCAAGAAAATGAACAACAAAAATTACCTCCTCTTTCAAAAAGAGATAAGCTTCCTGATGATGAAAAATGGAAATATGATCTTGTAAACTTATTACTTAAAAAAGCTATTTATGTACCACCGAAATCTTTTTATTCCAGGTTCGAATTATTTATTTAATAAATTCTAATTCTTCTTTAATGCTAAAGCATGTCTAATAGACCCTATCGATACAAAAGTATAACCCAAAAATGCTAAAAGATGAAAAGGTATTGCAGCTAATTCCAAAAAGTAAATTGAAGCAACTAATCCTATAAAAGTATAGATAGCTAAAAGTAACTCTATATAAACGGAAAAATTTATTTTAGTTTTATACTTTTTATCTGTCCATTTATCTTTTTTACCTTCGATTTTAAATTTTGGTGTTCTTACAAATTCGCTTTTTCTATCCAACAATGCTTCAATAACAGCTCTTGAATTATTCAAAGAAAAACCCATACTACCAGCCATAAACAAAGGATAAAGAATAATTTTATTTCTCCAATCCTCATATGCATCTTTTTGAGCAAAAAAGTAAAGTGAAAATGTACTTAAAAAACCAATAATAAAAACAGACATAGCATTAAAGAAATCTTCATGATATCCACTATTTTTTATAAATACCAAAGGGACATTTAATATAGTTGATAGTAAAATTAATGGGAAAGCATAAGAACCAACTAACTGATAAGTAGCCACAATCTTAACTTTTAATGGCAATGTGGACTTCCAAACCATTGGTAACAGTTTTTTTGAAACTTCCACAGTTCCCTTAGTCCATCTAAATTGTTGAGTTTTAAGAGCATTCATTTCAGCAGGCAACTCTGCAGGTGTTGTTATATCTCTCAAATAAATAAACTTCCAACCTTTTAATTGTGCTCTATAGCTTAAATCTAAATCTTCCGTTAAAGTATCTGCTTCCCAGTTACCAGCATCTATTATGCATTGTTTTCTCCAAACTCCTCCGGTCCCATTAAAATTCATTAAGAAACCAGATTTACTTCTAACATGTTGTTCAATAACAAAATGACCATCTAACATAAAAGATTGAACTTTAGTCAATAATGAATAATCATAATTCATGTGTTCCCATCTTGTTTGGACAAGTCCTACTTTTTCATCAGCAAAATATTTCATCGTTTCTTTTAAGAAATCTGGTCTTGGAACGAAATCTGCATCAAAAATAGCAATAAATTCACCTTTAGCAAACTCTAACCCATATTTAAGTGCACCAGCTTTAAAGCCTTCTCTATTATTTCTTCTTATATGAACAATATCAAAACCAAGTTGTTTTTTTTCTTCAACTTTTCTTGCAACAATTTGTGTTGTTTCATCAGTTGAATCATCTAAGACTTGTATTTCCAATTTATCTTTTGGCCAATTTAAATTACATACTGCATCTATCAATCTTTCAACAACATACATTTCATTATACATTGGCAATTGAATTGTAACAATATGATCTTCGATAGGCTTATCTAAAGCCTTGAAGTATACATCTTTGCTCTTGTTTCTAAAGTAAACCATTATAAAACCATGTAGAGCAAAAAAAGTTAAAATTGTAAGTATTGTAAAATATGCTATTAATATTACTTGATCCATACAAAACTCATTTTTTTAGTCTTTAAAATTAAGAATTAATTTTATTATTTCAAATTATTTTTTATGAATTATTTATTACGCTTTATTAAGTTATTTATTTTTAGTATATTTGTTAGTTTAAATTTAGGTTTATATGAAAACACAAAATATACAAATCTATTCAATATTTATAACGGTTTTTATAGATTTACTAGGCTTTGGAATTTTAATACCAGTTTTGCCTACTTATGCAAAAAATTTTCTAAATGCCAATGAATTCCAGGTTGGTTTAATAATAGGCATTTATTCTTTTATTCAATTTATATTTAATCCAATAATAGGACAGCTATCTGATAAATTAGGTAGAAAATTTTTCATAGTATCTTGCTTAGTTTTACTTTCTTTAACTTATTTTTTGTTACCATTAGCCAAAAATTTTTCAATCTTCTTTATTTTGAGAGCAATAGCCGGAATAGGAGGAAGTAATATTGGTGTATCTCAAGCTTATATTGCAGATATAACAAAACCTCATGAAAGAACTAAATACATGGGTCTTATAGGTGTTGCCTTTGGAGCAGGTTTTATGCTTGGCCCATTATTTGGCGGTCTCATATCACATTATTTAGGTTTCACTTATATAGGAATAGCGGCGGGAATTTTATCCTTAGTTGCGGCAATTTTTGCTTCAATTACATTGCCAAATACTCATAAAATAAATTTCAACAATATAGATAATATTAATTTTAATGCTTTTTCTAATATTAAAAAGCTATTTAATTTCCCACTTGTAAGTTTTTTCATAATTTTATTTTTCATTGTAACATTTTCAATTGCTAATATATTTGGAACTTTACCATTACTTTCACAATATATATATAAACTTAAAGATGTACAAATTGGTATAATTATGAGCATAATGGGATTGATGGGAATTCTAACTCAAGCTTTTATTACACATACAATCGAAAATAAAATTGGTTATATTTATACTCTTTATATTGGTTTGATTTTATTAACAATTGGCTTATTCCTTATGCCATTAGGACAAAATATACATTTTTTAATCATCTCCATTATCATATTTTCGTTGGGACAAGGTATTTTGCAAAACTTAATACCAAGCCTAATTTCTAAAAACACTCCCAAAGAAAACCTTGGAAATGTATTAGGTATTAACCAATCACTTGCAGCACTTGGAAGAACATTAGGACCAATTTGGGGTGGATTTTCATTCCATTTTATTGGTTATAAAACACCTTATATAACAGGAGCTTTCTTTTCTATTCTATCAATTTTCTTATTTTATAATGAAATGAAAGGCAAAAGAAGATAAAATGATAAAAATCGGAAATTACAATTTAGAATATCCATTAGTTTTAGCACCAATGGAAGATGTAACAGATATCTCCTTTAGGAAAATATGCAAAAAACTTGGTGCAGATATTGTTTTTACTGAATTTGTTAATGCAGAAGGTTTAAAAAGAAATCATTCAAAAACTCAAAAGAAAATGCTTTTTGATGAAGATGAAAGACCTATTATAGTACAGATTTATGGTGAAAATGTTAACTCTATGGTTACAGCAGCAAAAATTGTTGAACAGTTAAAACCTGATATGATTGACATTAACGCTGGTTGTTGGGTAAAAAAAATTGCAAATAGAGGTGCAGGTGCAGGTTTATTACTATGCCCAGATAAATTAGAAAATATGGTTAAAGCAGTTGTTGATGCTGTTTCAATACCTGTATCTGTAAAAACCCGTATAGGATGGGATTTAAATTCAATAAATATTTTAGAAAATGCTGTAAAGATACAAAACGCTGGTGCCAAATTATTATCCCTCCATTGTAGAACAAGATCTCAAGGCCATTCAGGTGAACCAGATTGGAGTTGGATTAATAAAGTTAAAGAAGTCATTAGTATACCTGTTATTCTTAATGGTGGCTTGATGTCAATTGATGATATAATAAAAGCAAAAATTACAACTAATTCCGATGGATTAATGATAGCACGTGGTGCTATTGGTCAACCATGGATTTTTAAAATTGCCAAGAAATATTTAAATACTGGAAGCTACCAAGATATATCATTAGATGAAAGATTTGATATACTATTTCAACATCTAGATTTAGCTTTTCAATATAAACAAGAATGGGGCTTAGTAGAATTTAGGAAATATTATAGCGGTTACCTAAAAGGCTTATTTAATTCTTCTCAAGTAAGACAACAATTAATGCATTTAAAAGATTTGAATGAAATAAAGCAATTATTAAATACTTATTTTAATGATTTAAAAAGTCATCAAAAAGAAAACTAATTTTTATCTTTCACATAAACAATTTTAAGATTATAGACTGAAGGATATTTTTCAAAATATTCTTTAATTGAATCATTTAATAATTGCATAACTTCATCATATTCACCTATAATCAATGTGCTTAATTTACTTGTTGTAATCTCAACATTTTTATTTTGGTTAATTCTTTCAATATAACTTTTAATAACTGGTATAAAATTTTCAACTAATGGATAATAACTAATTTCTACAGAAATTTTCATTTTTATTCCTCCTTTAATATAAAATCTATATTTTCAATCTTACCATCAATTTTATGATTGTAATTTATATTATATATTTTGCATAATAAAGGATAAATGTCAATATTACTTAATGTTCCAATTTTATAGTTCTTTTTAAAGCTTGGACCAGTGGCAACAAAAATACCATGCATATGGATAAAATTATTATCCCAACCATGCGAAGCTTTTAATTTAGCTTCATATTCTGTTTTAGGATTATCAGTAACAATATAACCAGGTTCTGGAACAACCAAAATATTGCCTAAAAATTTTGCTTTTTTGATATTTAAATAATTAGGGATATCTTTTTTAAGATATACTTTATAATTATTTTCATTTTCTTTAAGTTTTTTATAAACATCTTTTTGTTTTTTAGCTTCTATACTAAAAATTGTGCCACTTGTAACCTTTTCATACTTAAATGTTTTAAGATGTTCATATAAATTAATAACGCCTTTAATATTATACATACCGTGATCAGATACCAAAACTATGTTAGTGCTATCTAAGAGATTAGTTTTTTTTAAACCATTTATCAAACTGCCAACTAAATTATCAAGAACAACTATAATACTATCAATCTCTTTGCTATCTGTGCCGAATTTGTGCCCATAAGTATCTGTTGCATCAAAATATAATGTAAAAAATTTTGGTCTTTGGTTATATGGTAGAGTAATCCAACTTAAAATTGAATCTACTCTTTGAGTATATGGGAAAAAATGATCATATTTTTTGTATATAGAAGGCCTTTTGAAAGGAATACTATTATCAGAAAATGGCCAAAAATAAGCGGATGTTTTTATACCATTCTTTTCAGCAGTTTCCCAAAATGGTTCACAATTATACCAGTATGGGTTTCTAACTTCGAAAGTATCAGTGATTTTATATTCTTTATTATTTTTTATATCCTTAAAAAAATTGCTAATAATATTATGATTTTGGGGATAAACACCACTTATAATTGAAATATGATTAGGAAAAGTAATTGATGGATATACAGGCTTTAGTGAAACAGCGTGAACACCATTTTCAATCATTTTATCTATATTAGGAGTTATATTTCTTTTCAAATAATCCCACCTAAAACCATCAAAAGAAACTAGAATTGTATAAGGTTGTGCATACAATAAAATTACTACAAATAAAAAATTAACTATTTTTTTCATAACAATCTCAATAAAATTGAATTATAAAAATATAAAAAAATTAATAAAAAAGGCCACCTTTTTTCAAGGCAACCTTTCTTATTACTCATTTCAAAATATTACCTAAAAAGAATATCTTATACCAAATTGAATTTGCCATCTGGATAATAAATCATCAGTTGTATAAGGATCGTTAGAAGTTTTGCTAAATGAAAATACATGCTTTCCATCATTATCTTTACCAACATAAGTCAATAATTTGTCTGTTTGATTATTTACATATTTAATTCTACCCCACTCATGGTTTAATAAGTTTGGTAAATTCAATATATCTAACGAAACCTGTAATTTATGAGTAGATTGCTCTAAATCAAATAAAGGTATATCTTGAACTATTCTTAAATCAAGCTGCTGTTGCATAGGCTCACGGGCAGCATTTCTATCCATAGTTTTGCCTTTATTATTCTTCAAATAATCATCATTATTCAAATATTTGAAGAAGTTAGTATACATATTACCATCCCTAACATAATTTCCGCTAGTAATTTTTCCTAGATAAATATCATTTTCATCTTTTGGAATATAAATTAGGTCGTTATCTCTTGAACCATCACCATTTACATCACCATCATAAATATATGAGAATGGTCTACCTGATTGAATATTGTAGAACAATGAAACTGTTGTTTTCCAATCTTTAGCAAATTCATATGTTTGAGATAAAGCTAAGAAATAACGATGTCTAATTTCATAATTAGCAGTTACCAACTTAGGATTATTCATATCATAAGCTATAGGATTATATCTCCATTGTGAATAAGCCTGTGATGAAACAACAGAGTTAATATCAAACGCACGGTTATAAGTATAAGCTGTATTTAAGTTTATATTGTAAGGTAAATCACCCTGTAACTGGAATGTAGCACTATATTGATAGTTTTTGTTTGTATTTTTCATTAAAATTATATCTGTATAATTTGCAGTATTAACTTTTGAGTAAGTTTTTCTACTGTCAACTGACCATGTACCAGTTTGAGTATAATTTAAATTTTGATAAGCAACATCATTAACTGCTTTTGAAAAAATTAATTCAACAGTACCAACAAGACCATAAATTAGTTGCTTATCAGCAGCAATGTTAGCTCTAAAAACTTGTGGCATTTTGAAGTTTTTATCAGTAATATCAATTTCTGTTGTTGCAACTGGGCTTAATCCGGATTTATCACCTGGTTTTGGTTGATTTAATGGATTTGGCTCAAACCATCCATTAGTAAAACCTGTTTTAACATCAAGCCTTGCAATATCCATTCCAGTATTGCCATATTGGTTAGATATCCAAACATAAGGTACTCTACCGGTAAATACTCCTAAACCACCTCTAATCTGGAATGTTTTATCATCAAATACATCGTAATTAAAGCCAAATCTTGGTGATAATAATACTTTTCCACTTGGTACTTTGCTTGTATTTAAGCCGAATAAAGAATCTAATTTAGCATTATATAATGGCTTAGTTGGGAAAATAGGAATATCAGCTCTTACACCAATTGTTAATTTCAAGTTTGATAATACTTTCCACTCGTCTTGTGCATAAAAACCAAGTTGTGTAACATCAAATTTTGCAGTTGGTTTATCAATTCCAGGCAATTTTGAATAACTTATTCTGTATTGCGCCGGTTTTGCGTTCAAAAAGTCATCTATACTGCTAAATGAGTAAAAACCATAAAAATCTCTAATGAATAAATTTTCAAAAGAGAAAAATTCATTATGTGTACCGAAAGTTAAAGTATGTTCATCCATATACCAGGTAAAATTATCAGTAATTTCAAAGATATCCTGGTCTAATCTATTAGCCTGAGAAAATTCCTCACCACCTGCATTAATTGTCAAACCGGAAATAGGTGTTCTAACCTGTATAGAAGGAAATGATGAAGATTTAGGATCTCTTTTATCTCTAATTCTAGTATAGCCTGCTATAAATTCATTAGAAAATTCTTTTCCAAAAACGCTATTTAACTGTAATACAGTAGAGTTTGTATTGTTATTCATTTTGTAAACTCTATCCGAGAAATTTACAACCTTATCATTTCTACCAGTTTTTTCATCAAATGCACCTACATAATTGTGTCTAAGTGTTAGTTTGTGGTTTTGATCTATGTTATAATCAAATCTTAAAAATAATTTGGTTGATGGCCTTTCAGCATCATATGGTGAATATGAACCAGGATTATAACCATATTTATTTTGTAAAATCGAGTCAACACGGTTTGCATAACCAATTATTTGATCTCTAGTAGCATCGGTTGCGGCTTGATCAATTACAAGATTTTTTGAAGGTTCTATTCTTTTTGTCATTTCTGCATTTACAAAAAAGAATAATTTATTCTGAAGAATTGGTCCACCTAATCTTATACCAGTTTGGTGTTCTGTAAAGTTAGGATATTTTCTTTTGAATGCATCTGGACTAGTACCCATAAAATCTTGATTTCTCTGGTATGTATATACAGCACCAGAAAATCTATTTGTACCACTACGAGTGATAGCGTTTATACCACCACCTGTAAAGCCACCTAATCTTACATCATAAGGTGCAACAACAACTTGAAACTCCTGTATAGCATCAAGCGAAATAGGATTTGATCCAGCCTGCCCACCAGGTGTACCAGAAGAACCTAATCCAAATAAATCATTATATTGAGTACCATCAATCTGAATATTATTAAACCTACTGCTTCTACCTGCAGCACTGCTGGATTTACCATCAAATTGTGGAGTAAACTTAGCAAAATCCTGAAAACTTCTTGCAATTGTAGGAAAAGATTCTATCTGTTTATCAGTAACATTAGTGGCAGCACCTGTTCTACTTTGTGATATCACTGCATTCTTTTTAGCAGTAATTTGTATTTCCGCTGTTGTCATACCTTCTGGTAAAAGTTTCAAATTAGCTGTTAATACTTGACCCAATTTGAAGGTAATTCCAGAAATTGCAGGATCAATGTATCCAGGAGCTACTATTTCTAACTTATAATTTGTACCAGCTTTGATATTTGGTATTGTAAAAGCACCATTTTCTCTTGATTCTGTAACATATTGGGTACCTGATAATTCATGTGTCAAAAAGATAAAAGCGCCAGCAATAGGTTCATTTTTTGTGTTTTTTAAAGTTCCCTCAAGGGTTGCACCAGTTGAACTTTGTGCATATAAATTAGCAGCCAGTAATATGGCAGCAAGAATTAGAGAAATTTTTTTCATTTTTACCTCAATTTTTTTTAGTTGTGTTTTAATTTAATAAAAAATAAATTTAATTGCAAATAGTATTTCATTACGTATTCGAATATAACTTGCTTAAATTATCTTATAGTTATCTTAATATTACATAATCGTAAAACTCTATTGCTTTTTAGCAATCTTTTATTGTTAATTTTTGATTTATTAATTGAAAAATAAAATATATTTTGAATATAGATCTATTACTTTTTGTTGTTTAATCGCGATAAATATAAAATATATATATATATCACTTTAAAATATTTTTTTTAAAAGTTTAAAATAAAAAACGTAGCTTTTTGGAAATGCTACCTATAAAATTTAAGGTCTAATTTTTTTAAATTCTTCTTTCATTCTACAAATATCAGTAATCCAATCTTCAATATCATTTTCATGTTCAATTTCTTCATTTAGAATATTAACTGCCATTTGATGTGTTGTGTGGTCTTTTCCATTAGTAAAATCGGCAATTTCTTTATACCTTTGGATAGCACATCTTTCACCTTTAAGATTTTGTTCAAGAATAACTTCAATGTAAGGATCATTAGGTGCATCATAATCACAACGGGCATATTTTTCCCAATCAAAAGGCGAAAGAATTGGAGTTCCACCTAATTGAATTATCCTATTGCTAACAAGTTCTGCATGATTTAATTCTTGTTGGGCGTGAAGAACAAGTTCTGGTTCAATCTCACTTCTCATTGGGCCTTCCATAACTTTAGCCCCTATCCAGTATTGATAGTAAGCAAGCCACTCTTCGGCTAATGCTTCATTAAGCATCTGGATTAATTTTTCAACATCAACGTTCGAAATTTCAATTGCTTTTTTACCCATAGTAGCCTCCATAAAAAGGAAGGCTCATAAAACGAGCCTTCAAATGATTGTTATATTTTGAATTTTGTAATCAGTTGTCTTAAATTTTCAGTAAGTCTTGTTAGGTCATCAGCTGCACGAGCAATTTGTTGAATACCCATTGCAGTTTCCTGTGTAACGGTAGAAATAGATTCAATATTACGGCTAATACTTTCACTTGAAGCAGACTGTTTTTCACTAGCATTAGCAACTTCAACAACTATTTGACTTACTTTATTGAACCCATTTAAGATTTCACTCAATGATGTTGACACTTCCTCAGTTAATTGCATACCATACTCAACTGCTTTTGTAGCTTGTGCCATTGAATTATCTGCTTCAATAGCTTCGCTTTGTATGGCTTTAATTGTATTTGCAATTTCCTTGGTTGCTTTAGCAGTTCTTTCAGCCAATTTTCTAACTTCATCAGCAACAACAGCAAAACCTCGTCCCTGTTCACCTGCACGAGCAGCCTCAATAGCAGCGTTTAATGCGAGTAAGTTTGTTTGTTCTGCTATTTCTTCAATTACTTGGGTTATTTCACCAATTTGATCTGTCTTTTTTGTAAGAGAAGCAATAATTTCACCAGTTTGTTTTGTTGATATTACAATTTTTTGCATACCATCTTTAGTTTCTTGAACTTTTTTAACACCTTTATTAGCATCAACACTTGCTTGTTGAGCAGTTTGAGCTGCTTGTCCAGCATTTTTTGTACTTTGAAGAATTAAGGCTGCCATATTTTCAACCGCCATAGCAACCTGACTTGCTTGTTGAGTTTGTTCATTAGCACCAGCAGCCATTTGCTCTGTACTAGCAGAAATTTCAGAACTTGCACTTGCTGTTGCCTGAATTGCTTCGGAAACTTGCCTTACAAGATTTTTAATATTTTCAACTACTCTATTGAAAGCATATCCTAATTTTCCAATTTCATCATCTTTTTCTACCTGAATATATGCACTTAAATCGAAATTAGCAAATTTATCCATTTCAATCATGAATTTTTCTACAGATCGTTTTAAATATTCTTCGTTTTTCTGTATTTCATCTAAAAGATTTTTCAGTTCTTCTTCTTTCATTTGCATTTGTGCAGCAGTAGCAATTTGTTCTTCAATAAGATTTCTTATATTGTCCATCATTAAACTAAAGCTTTTAGCAAGAGTTTCTAATTCATCACCAGTATTAATATTAGGTTTTCTCTGAAAGTTACCTTTACCAATTTCACCAGCAATTGCTGTTAATTCATGCAGAGGTTTTGTAATATTATTAGAAAGATAATAACCTAAAGCCATTACTATTGCAAGTGCAATAATACCTAATAATAATGAATTCATTGAATTTTTACTTGTACTATCAAGCATAAATTTTTCAGAAAAATCTATTTCAACATATCCTACTATATTTTTCATATTATCCAACATTGGCATAAAAGTAGTAAGGATTTGGTTATCTTCTTTAATTTGCATTTTATCACTTTTAGGGAAAGAGGGTTTTTCGTTTTCTGCGGCATTAAAAGCTTTAATTAGATTTAAGTCAGCATCATACACTTTAACTTTTGAAATAGTTGCATATTCACCTTGTTCCTTTTTCAAAGCTCCTAAGGTTTCATCTATTTTTTGCCCATTATCAAGGAGCATTATTTGTATACCTAAAGATAAATTTTCGCTTAATAATTGTGTTGTAAACTCTGCATCTTTTGTTAATATTTCTAATGCCATTTCTTTGGCTTTATATGGAGAATAAACAGCTAAAAGTAAATCCATAATAAAAACTGCTAAAAAAACCAAAAACAAAATTTTGCTGCGTACCGATTTAAATTTCATTATTATTACTCCTTAAATAACTATAATTCTGTATTAAAATATAATTGTTTTTTTTTTAAAATCAAATATTTTTTTAAAAGTAAAAAAATTTACTAAATACTATCAAACATCTTCCTAAATTCTTTATGGAAACTTTTATCTTCATATACATCTTGCCCATTAAATAACTCTTCATTACTATAACCACTTGTAATATCAAGAACTATTAGTATTTTATTAAAGCGATCTATTTGATATTTAATACGCCAGGTTCTGTACGATAATTCAAAGTTATTATCATCCAATTGTTTAATTCTTTTTCTTTTAATATCATCTGGATAAAAGGAAAGCTGAACATATATATAATTATCAAGATTTATACCAATTCTTTTTTTTATCCATTCGATTTTTAACTTTGCTATTTCATTAATAGTTATTTGAAATTCATTTTCTTTAGTATCTTTTACCCAGCCAGTTTGAACATTATAAAAAGCATCTGAATATGGCAAATATGGTTTAATATCTAAAACTGGACTGCCATCTAGAATATCACTCTCTGTTATATAAATATTCAATTTATCTATTTTTACAAGTTTTACACAACTTAACCCAATGCTATTAGGTCTATATGGAGCACGAGAAGCAAAAACACCTACTTTTTTTCTATTTGTATGTCGTGGTGGAACTACCATTGGTTTCCAATTCTTATTTAAGTGGAAATCATAAATAATCCACAATCTTTCAAATCCCTCTATACCAATAAGTGCTTGTTGAAAATTTGATTTTTTATTTAGTTTAATTACAGATATATTATATTTTGCTAATATTCCTTGTCTTGGGGTTTCATATCTATATTTAAAATCTGATTTTACATATCCTATAGGTTTATAAATTATTTCATTATCATTCATGTAAATTATCCTCTATTAATTCTGCTAACTTTTGAGCAGATATACTGTTAAAATGTACCCCATCAATTGTTAGGTTATAATTTCGTTTTTGTGATAATTCATCAATTAAGGCAATATCATTTATTGCTGAATCTCTTTCAACATCCACAGGTGTATTTGTCATAAGTTTTGGATTGCCAGATAAATTCTCAACTTGCCAACTAAAAAAATCTATTAATTTAATTGAATTTTTCAAACACATTTTTTTTAATTCATTGTTATAATCAGAAACAATTTTATTGTATCTATTATTAATATTTTCACCAAGTATTGGATTACTTATCACTATAATATTTTTGCTACCATCAGCTTTCAAATATTTAATAATATCTTGCCAGGTTGAAATATATTCATATATATCACTTGAAGGTATAGAGCCACTGTTTATAATGTTATCAATTACTTTACGCCACAATGGTCTTTCTTCATAGAACAACGGAAGTAATATATCATTACCGCCTCCTTCAATAAATATATAATCATAATCACAAAGGTCTATACTTTTTAATCGATTATATATCCCTATTATTGTATCCCCAGCTTTACCATAGTTATCAATTTCATAATTTTTTAAGAATTGAATGTAAGATAAACCAGGTTTACCTAATGTGATACTATCTCCTATTGCTAAAATTTTCATTGATTTCTACAAAGTTTTTTTTTAACTTATTGGTTAATATAACTAAAATATTGGAGATAAATATGAATAATTTAAATCAAATTGTAGAATTATTGAAAAGCATAAAAAATTTAGTTTTCTTTACTGGTGCAGGGATGTCTGCTGAAAGTGGTGTTGCTACTTTTCGCGGAAGTGATGATAGCATCTGGAATAAATTTAAACCAGAAGAACTTGCAAATTTTGATGCGTTTATGAGAAATCCTGATTTAGTTTGGGAATGGTATCAATATAGGCGACAAATACTTTCAAAAGTTCAGCCCAATCCTGGACACACAACTATAGCTAAATTTGAAAAATATTTTCCAAATCTGGCTGTAATAACTCAAAATGTTGATAATTTACACAGAAGAGCAGGTAGTAGAAATGTTTATGAACTCCACGGTAATATTGAAAATAATTATTGTATTAAATGCAAAAAAGAATTTAAATCAATTGATTTAGGTCTTGAAAGTAAAGAAAATCCGAAATGTGATAGTTGCGGCGGACGAATAAGACCAGATATAGTATGGTTTGGCGAATCGTTGCCAATGCATACATTTTCAAAAGCTGAACAATTAGCCAAGAAAGCAGATTTAATGTTTGTAATAGGTACAAGTGGAGTTGTATTTCCAGCAGCTTATATTCCAATTTGGGCTAAACAAGCTGGCGCTAAATTAGTGGAAATAAACATACAAAAGTCTGATTTATCAACATATTGCGATTTTGTTTTACTTGGAAAAGTTGGGGAAATTTTACCTCAAATTTATGACCTTTTTGTAAACCAAACAACTTAATGTGGATAACTTGTGAATAAATGATATAAACTTATCATTTTTTTGGTGTATAGCAACGACTTATCCACATTTTTATGTTGATAACTCTTATAATAATGTGGATAAATGTGGAAAACTCAATTTTTATTGTTGATAATTTTTTAAGTTATCCACAAATGTGGATAATTAACCCTATAAATGTGGATAACTTGTTAATTATTTGTGGAAAAATAATTATATCTTTCAAGAGTTCGCCTTAATTTATGCTATAATTTTTCTTATAATGCAATCATTATCCTAATTAACTATTTATACGTATTAAAAAAACTGATAGAATAATTTCACAAAAAAAGGCTGAGTTTTCACCCAGCCTTCTATATCATTGTTTCAAATTATTATCTAACTATAGCAGTTAGTTCTTGTAACATATTATCGGATGTTGTTATTACTCTTGCGTTAGCCTGGAAACCTCTTTGGGCTACAATCATTCGTGTAAATTCTTCTGCTAAATCAACATTTGATTGCTCTAGTGCTTGAGATTGAACAGTAGTTCCAGATTCTTGACCTAATGCTTCCACAATAGGCTCTCCAGAGTTAGCAGAAACTACAAATTGATTATCTCCAGATGCTATCAACCCATTTCTATTTGCAAAGTTAGCAACCATAATTTGAGCCAAAGATTTAGTTTTACCATTAGAAAATACACCTTCAATAACACCATATTGGTCAATATTTATGTTTAACAAATTAGCTGCTGCAGCACCATCTTGTGAAGTTACAGTTAAAGTTGATTCTGCTGCTGTTTGTGTAATACCATTAAATTCTCCTATAGAACCTAATTGTAAAGTTATCATTTGGTTCTTTTGAGCACCTTGTGCTGGATCAAACTCAATTTGAACAGTAGGAGGAATGATAGATTTTATTGTACCATCAGTGTTGAATTCAAGTGTACCATAGTTATTATACAACATACCGCTATCCGAAGGAACAGATGCTTCATAATGCCATTTATTATCATCTATTTTCATAAATGTTAATGACAATGTATGAGCTGTACCTAAAGAATCATATACACTAACTGCCCCTGTAATTTTTTTACTTTTTTCAGATTCAATCACAATGTTATCACTAGAATCGATAGAATTAGCTAGTAGTTTCTGTTGAATATTTGTTGGATCAATAGTAAAATTTAAATATTCTGCTGGTACATCAATTTTATTAGCGATCCCATCAAATAATTCTTTTGATGCTTTTGTCATCGTCCACTTTCCTTCATTATCTTCAAATTGTATACCAGCAATTGAACCTGAAGAACCTGGTACATCAACACCTGCTTTTTGAACAACCCAATTCAAAGTCCAAGTATTAGCCGCAGTTTTTGTCCAAGTTGTATTTAATGTGTATTCATTACCTACATCACTATATATTTTTTGGCTGAAACCACTAACGCTGCTACCTACTGCTGTCCCTTGATCAATGTTACCAAACATTTTTGCAACTCTAGTCATGGTTTTAGGTACTGTTTCATTAGTACTTAAATTACCTATCCAATTAACAGTAGATGTTGCTTTTGCAGGTATTTTTTGTGATAAATCTATTTTAATATCAGTTAAAGCATTTCCAGAAGGTAAAACCCCATTAGCATCAGCCAATTTACCTTGAACTTTACCTCCAGTTTGAGGATTTACCAAATTACCTTCTTCATCAAAAGTAAAAGATCCAGCTCTTGTATAGGTAGTTTTGTCATAATTTTTTAAGATAAACAATGCATTACCTTGAAGTGCAAGATCTGTAACAATACCAGTTCTTTCAAATGTTCCTTGTTGCCAACTTCTATCAATTGAATTTAATTTTGTACCAAAACCAACTTGAAAAGAATTTTGACCACCTGAATATTGATTAGGTTGTTTACCTGATCTAATAACTTGACTTAAACTTTCTGCAAATGTTACTCTTGATTGCTTGTATCCAACTGTATTAACATTTGAAATATTATTACCAACAATATCCATCATAATTTGATGGTTTTTTAATCCAGATACACCAGAAAGCATTGAATTTAATAGTGCCATGGTTAACCTCCTAATTTTTTATCAGCGTCAATCATTCCGCTGATAGAGGGACCTCCCGAAGGTCCAGTCCCTTCAGTTTTTGTTAATATCATCCCTGATTTTTATTCCTGATTTTCCTTAATCAGATTTACATTTTTTTGTTTTATGCAAATACAACTGTATCAATATTTGTAAAAATATTTTTATCACCATTTATTAAAGGAACAGCAGTTACAACAATTTTATTTTTTATATTCACTATAAGTGCTGATTCATTCATAATCACCAAAGATTCTTTAGCCCCTTTTTGATCAGCTTCTTGTATAGCATTTTCCAATTTTTTTAATTTCACATCATCTATTACTATATCACGTTTTTTTAATCTTTTTATTGCATGTGCAGAAAATCTTAAATTTGTATTTTGCATTACAGCACAAATTGGTTTTTCAACTTTATTATTCATAACTCTTCTCCATAATTTTACAACGTTTGAAAAGTTTTATTATCTAACAATATTTGTAGCTTCTTGCAAGAGATTATCTGTTGCAGAAATTACTCTCGCATTAGCTTGAAAACCTCTTTGTGCTATTATCATTTTTGAAAATTCTTCAGCAATATCAACATTAGATTGTTCCAATACTTGAGTTTGTAATGTTGAACCAGAATCAGCGCCAAATTCATTTATTACTGCTTCACCGCTATTTGGAGAAACTCTATACAATCCATCTCCAACACTCTCTAAGCCATTAATATTTTTAAAGTTCGCAACTAAAATTTGAGCAAGTGCTTTTGTCTTTCCATTAGCAAAAACACCTTCAATTATTCCAAATTGATTTATTGTAATATTTGTTAAAGGAGCAAATTCAGAACCATCTTGAGATAAAACATTCAAATTAGAACTTGCTGTTGTTTGTGAAATTCCACTCAATGAACCAACTGTACCAATATTGAAATTGATTACTTGATTTGTTGAAGCACCTGTAGAAGGATTAAATTTTATTTGCAATGTTGAAACCTGTTTACCATCTTGTACAATTGATTTAATTGAACCATCCGAATTAAATTCTAATGTACCATTGCCATTTTCTACATTTCCAGTATTGCCTAAATTTTCAATAACATATTTCCATTTATTCTCTGCAACTTTTACAAATTTCATTGTTAAATTATGTTTATTGCCAAGTGAATCATAAATTGTAACTATACTAGAAACCTCTTGAGATTCTTTTGAACCATCTTGAGATGCTAAAGCAGAATCAGCCGCAGCTTCTTGTGTTAATGATTTAGCATCGATTACAAAATCTAATAAATTTGTACTATTTGTAACTCTATTTTGGATACCATCAAACTTTGCTAATGAAGCATCATTTAATAGCCATTTCCCATCTTTTTGTTCAAAAACTAAACCAGCAATAGAACCATCTATAGGAGGTGTTAAATCTTGATTCGATGAATCTTTAACAGAATAATTTAATGTCCAGGTATTATCAGCAGATTTTGTATAATTTACGTGTAAGTTAAATGCTTTACCATCTTCATTATATATTTCGATGATGTTACTATTAACAATTGAACCAACTGCATTAGAAGATGATAAATTGCCATTTACAGTTACTTTTTGCGTCCTTTGAATTGGTGTTGAACTTGATAAGTTCCCTATCCATTGTACATTTTTTGTAGGTTCAGCTGCTAATTTTTGGTTCTGATCAATAATAATATCACTAATAGCATTACCTGAAGGGATTTCTCCATTAGTGTTTGCAAGTTTACCTTGTAAAATAGCACCATTAACAGGATTAATTAATCTACCAGCTTGGTCAAAAGTAAAATTACCTGCTCTCTGGAAATATGTTACTCCATTAGATTTTACTATAAACATACCTTTACCTTGAATAGCAACATCTGTTGCAACACCTGTTCTTTCAAAAGGTCCTTGCGACCAAATGCGGTCAATAGCACTAACTTTTGCGCCTAAACCTATTTGATTTGGATTGATACCGCCTATTGTAGATGTTCCTTTTTTACCAGCAGATAAAGTATTAGCAAATGTTTCTGCAAAACTTATACGAGATTGTTTGAAACCGATGGTGTTAACATTGGAAATATTGTTCCCAATCACATCCATCATTGATTGGTGGTTTTTTAAACCTGATACACTAGAAAATAATGATCCTGTAAAAGACATGATTATGCCTCCTGTTTTGGTTTATGGATTTCCCAGTCTCAGTCGGTCAACTGGGAGGCGGGCATCCTCTAGGAGGTCCTGCCCGATTAACTAATTAATTCTCAATTTATTATCGAATATTTCTCTTTACAGTTTAGTTTTTTTACTTATTCGCTTTTGTTCTCTCTACTTAAATTATCGAAAAACTAAACTAAAAGTTTATAGATTTATTTGAAAATTAATGAATTATACAAAATGTTATGAAATATATTCTGAAAATGCCGCTTTTAAAATAGAAAAACGGTCGTTTTTATTTCCTACTATAGATTCAAAACGACCGTTTTTGCAGCTAAATTATCAGATATTATCAAATAATAATATTCACTATTGAAGATTATGGATTTCTTTTCCTAAAATCTTCCATAAATGCAACTAAATCTTCAACGCCTTTTTTAGGGAATGCATTATAAATTGAAGCTCTTAAACCACCTACTGATCTATGTCCTTTTAATCCATCAAAACCAGCTGCTGTTGCTTCTTCAATTAATTTCTTTTCTAATTCTGGTGTTCTTAAATTAAATGTTACATTCATTAAAGAACGGCTATCTTTATCAGCATGTCCGATATAATATCCATTTGAATTATCAATACAATCATAAAGAATTTGTGCCTTTTCAACATTTCTCTTATACATTTCATCAAGCCCACCCATATTTAAGAGCCATTTTGTAACAAGATTAATTATATAAATACCAAAAACTGTAGGAGTATTGTATAAAGAGTTATTTTCAGCATGAATTTTATAGTTTAAATAAGTATGTAGCTCATCACTAGATCTTTCCAACAAATCTTTTCTGATTATCACAACAGTCACCCCTGAAGGTCCTAAATTCTTTTGCGCACCGGCATAAATCAAAGCATATTTCGAAACATCTATTTTTCTATGCATAAAATCAGATGATGCATCGCATACTAGCGGAACATTACCAACTTCTGGTTCAGTTTTCCATTGTGTACCATAAATTGTATTGTTGGAAGTAAAATGAACATAATCAGCCTCTGGATCCAATTTTAATTCTTCTTGTTTTGGAATTCTTTTGAAACCACCCTCTTCTGTAGAAGCTGCAATATTTACAACTCCAACTCTTTTTGCTTCTTTTACAGCTTTTTTAGACCAAACACCTGTGACAATATAATCTGCTTTTTTATTAACAGTCATTAAGTTTAATGGAACCATAGAAAATTGTAAAGTTGCTCCACCTTGCAAAAATAAAACTGAGTAATTATCAGGTATTCCCAATAACTTTCTCATTCCTTCTTCAGCACCTTGATGAATTTTATCAAAAGTTTTTGAACGGTGTGAAATTTCTAATACTGACATTCCAACACCTGGCAAACAATACAATTCTTTTTGTGCTTCCAATAATACTTCTTCAGGTAAAACTGCTGGACCAGCACTAAAGTTATAAATTCTCTTTTCCATTTTAACCCTCTATTATTAAATTGTATGAATAACTATACCATCTCTTAACTTAGGCTCGAACCAGGTTGATTTTGGTGGCATAATTTCACCAGCATCAGAAATTGCCATTAAATCATCTAATGTTACAGGATATAATAAAAACGCTACTTTAAATTTTCCACTATCAACCAATTTTACTAATTCTTGTGTACCTCTAATACCACCGATAAAATCAATTCTTTTGCTCGTTCTTGGATCATCTATTCCCAAAATAGGATGCAATAGATAATTTTGTAAAATACTAACATCAAGATTATCACCAACACTTGCTGCTTTTTTGACATTTGTATTAGGTTTCAATAAATACCACTTGCCATTTAAATACATACAAAATTCTTTTGGATTTTTTGGTTCTTGATATTCAATTTGTTGTATATCAAAATTTTCTTTTACTTTTTCCATAAATTGAACATCTGTATATCCATTCAAGTCTACAACCACCCTATTATATGGTAAAATTTTCAATTCATCAGCTGAGAATAAAACAGCAAGGAAATAATTATATTCTTCATTACCAGAATGATTAGGATTATTTTTTTTCATTTCTTCACATGTTCTAAAAGCACTTGCTGCACGATGGTGACCATCTGCAATATATAATTTATCCACTTTAGCAATTTCATCAATAATAATTTGATTATATTCTTCTGGACAAACCCACATTGTATGTTGTATGCTATCGGCTGCTGTAAAATCGTATTCAGGTTTTTGATTTTCAGTTACTTTTTTGATAATTTCTCTAACTTTTTCGCTTCCACGATATGTTAAAAATACAGGACCAGTTTGCGCCTTTGTAGTAATAATATGTCTTGTTCTATCATCTTCTTTATCTTTTCTTGTTTTTTCGTGTTTCATTATAACATTATTTTTGTAATCTTCAACAGAATAAGTAGCAGCAATACCAGTTTGTGCTCTACCATTCATTATTTGACGGTAAAAATAAAAAAATGGTTTTTCATCGTTAAATAAAATACCATTATTAATAAGTTTTTCTAAATTCGCTTTAGCATGTTCATAAACTTCAGCAGAATAATGATCGATATTATCAGGTAGTTCAACTTCTGATCTTGTAACTCTTAATAAAGAATATTCGTTACCTTTAACTAATTCTTTTGCTTCTTCAGTATTGACAACATCATAAGGAACACTTGCAACAAGATGAGCAAATTCTTTTTTTGGTCTTAATGCCTTAAAAGGCCTGATAATAGCCATATTTACCCTCTACAATTTATTTATTATCAAATATTCAAAGTTAATAAAAAGTTTTGAAACTTTTAATAATTTTTTCAAATTCTAAATATTAGAAATTTTACAACAATTAAATATTTGCAAAAATATGATAATTTATGTAATTTGTAGGTTTAAATTTTTAATAAAAGGGAAATAAATATGAATTTAAATATATATATCGAAACATACGGTTGCCAGATGAATGTTGCTGACACCGAGCTTATCAAAACAATTTTAACAAAAGCAGGTCATACCTTTACAGATAATCCACAAGATGCAAATGTATTTTTTATGAACACTTGTTCCATTCGAGAAAATGCAGAAAGTAAAATTATACATCGTTTAGAAAATATCAAACCAATCAAAACTAAAAAAGATAGATTTATTGTCGGAATACTTGGGTGCATGGCCGAAAAAATGCGTGATAATTTAATTAAAAATTATCCTATCGTTGATATAGTTGTAGGGCCGGATGAATATCGCAAATTACCACAATATATTGAGACAGCACTTCATGGCGGTAAAGGTATTGGAGTTAAACTCTCGAGAGTTGAAACATATGGCGATATCGTACCAACCAGAGATAACAAACTTTTAGCACAAATTTCCATAATGCGTGGTTGTGATAAATTTTGTACTTACTGCGTTGTTCCTTATACCAGGGGACGAGAAAGAAGTAGAAATTTTATCTCAATCATTAATGAAGTCAAAGAATTAGCTGAACAAGGATATAAAGAAATTACTCTCTTAGGGCAAAATGTTAATTCTTATAAATTCGAAAATTATGATTTTGCTGACTTACTTGAAATGGCCGCAAAATCTGCACCTAATGTTAGAATTAGATACACTACTTCACACCCAATAGATCTTTCTGATAAATTATTAACTACTATGGCCGAATATCAAAATATATGTAAATACTTACACTTACCAGTTCAATCCGGCTCAGATAGAATTTTGCAACTTATGAACAGAGAATATACCATTGAACATTATTTAAAAATTATCGAAAAAGCTAAAATTTTAATGCCCGATATTGCAATTTCTACTGATATTATTGCTGGATTTTGCACAGAAACTGAATATGATCATCAACTAACACTTCAGCTCATGGAAGCCGTAAAATACGATGGTGCTTATATGTTTAAATATTCACCACGTGAAAACACAAAAGCTTACAAAATGCCCGATGATGTACCAGATGAAATTAAAACCAGAAGATTACAAGAAATTATCGATCTACAACAAAAACACAGTTTAGAAAATAATAAAAAACTTATTCGTACAAAACAAATCATACTAGTAGAAAATTATAGTAAAAAATCAAATGAATACGTTGTAGGTAGAACTGATAATAATAAAACAACAATTGTGCCCTTAAATGATGGCATAAAATTTGGTGATTTAATAGAAGTTGAAATTACTAATGTAACTTCTGCTACTTTATTCGGAAATTATATAAAACATGTTTAATATATGAAAAAAATTTTATTCTCTCTATTTATTTTAACTTTAGCTTATGGCCAAATTTTAACTGATGAATATTACGATATCACTGCATTTTTGCTAGATATTGAAAGTGGAAATGTTACATCTGTACAAAAAGAACTACCTAAACTACAAAAGGCTTACCCAAATGATCCAAATATTTTATTACTAGATGCTTTACTAACTACTGATGGAATTTCAGCAATTAATAAATACTCAAAAATTTTTAATGAATATCCTACTAGCCGATACGCAGATTTAGCACTTTATAGAGTTTATTGTTATTACTTTATAAATGAAGACTATGCCAATTCCAATATTTACTTTAATAAATTTAAAGAAGATTACCCAAATTCACAATATTTTAAATCATGCAGATATATTAACCTCCCTAAAAATGCTAATACAACGCCACCAGTTTCATCAAAAGATGAAAACAAAAAAAATAATACCCAACCTAAAAATTTAACTACTTATGAAATTCAAATGGCTGCTTTTTCAATGAAAGAAAATGCTGAAAAACTTTCCAATTCCTTAAAAAACCAAGGATACACAACAAAATTAATTAATAAAAACGAACTAACAGCTGTTATTTTAATTTATCAAACAGATAATGAAAGCAAATTAAATGCATTACTTGATAATCTTTCAAAGCAATATAAATTATCTCCCAAAATTTTAAAGTAATTATTGCCTTCTTATTAATAAATACTCAAAAGAATATTTCTTCGCTGCGGCAAAATATCCCAACCCATCTCCTCTAATATTTGTTCTTGGATGATGGAAATTACCATCCATCTCTTGTGTGTTTTGTGCTGTTACAAAATATTGCTGGAAATCATTATTTGCAGCATAAATTGTAAGTCTATACTTTCCATAAAAGAAAAAGTCAAACCAATCCAACGACTTACTTATTGGGAAATTTATATCTTTAATATTTTGTAACCATGTATATCTATTTTTATAATCTACAATTTTTTCTTTTATATCTTCATACTTAATGCCCAATATATTATCATTAATAAAACTATTACTATCTGCAACACCAATATAATCATTTGCAATCGCGTAAAATTGAATATTAGAGATTGATTTAAAAGTTATTGTCGGTAGTTTGCTTTTGTAATAAATGACTGTATCATCATTTTTGATACTTAGATCTTTATAAATAACTAACGAATCATTTGGCGTAGATGTTTCTGCCCAGCAAAATAGTTCTTTCCCATCAATTGTAGCTTTTACTTCAATCTTATAATTTTTATTATAACCAATAACCAAATTATTACCCGTATAATAATAGCTTTTAGTAGCTGCATCATATAATAAATTGTATCTTATACTACCATCTATAATTGTTACATCGGCATCATTTAAATAAATATTATCTTTATCTACACTACTTAATGATAAATTATAATTTCGGCTAATTTTAATACCTTTTACATTTTCACCAGGATATAGCATTGCTTCAACTACAATCTTAGGCTCATAATCTATATCTGTTATGTCTATTTTACCTTCCCCACAGGATGTTAATATTGTCGAAATTAAAACTAAAGCGATTATTATAAATATTTTTTTCACTTTTTACCTCAAAATTTTATAGAAATGCCAACCGTTGGCAAGAATGGAATTTGGTTAAAAGTATCCATTTTATTTGTAAAATTACCATCTATATCTGTATAATTATACTGTATAAACCACACATTTTTTCTATTACCAACATTAAATATTTGTAAATAATAAGTGGTTGTTAACTTTTCATATTTTTTTTCATAACTAATACTCAAATCGACTCGCATATAATAAGGTAAGCGATATTTATTTATTTTTCCAGGATAAATTTTCCTTGTTGGTTCATTATCCGGGAAGTTAGATGCAAAATAATACGATGCTGGATAAGTTATATATTGCCCGGATGAATAAAATAAGTTAAAACCGAATAACCATTTAGAATTACTTTCAGTTATCGGATTATTAAATACTTCATCCCAGGCTTTAACAATATCTGTATTTATCACAAAGTTAATTACATTTCTTCTATCGTATCTTGGATAAAACCATTCATTATTATTAATTCCGTAAACTTTATTTTTTGTTGATGATAAACTATAACCTAACCAACCTGTTGTAGTGCCGTAATCTTTTCTTATCAATAATTCTAATCCATAAGAATATGCATCAGACTGATTAAATAATCCTTTAAGTCAACTAAATATCGGCTCACCAGTAATAGGATCACTGTTTGTAGGTTCTATATCAAGTGAAGTGTATGGATTTAATATTGAAATATTTTTATAAGTTTTATAATATCCGTCAATTTCCAGGGAATAAATTTCATAAATTTCTTTTGCCCAACCTAAAATATAATGATTAGATGATGAAGGCGGTACATATTTATCTGCTACAGTCCATATACCAACTATAAAACCTCTTTCAATTTTATTAAGAAACTGTGAATATCTTCCTGTTGAAAATTTTAATGTTTGGCTTTCATCTAATCTATATTTTAATGATAATCTCGGATTTATTTCTCTGTATATTTTATCAGAATTAAACTGTTCATATCTTATTCCAATATCCATGATTAAATCATCGATTAAATGAGTTTGAGTGGTAAAATAAGTAATAAAATAGTTTTTGTGACCATTAAATTCAACTTTCCCTCCGCGGAATTTTTGTTTATAAAGTCCATACATATATTTATTCTCAAAACCAATGTTAAATTTCATATTATCAGTATAGTTATATTCCAATATTATTTTTCCGGTAACATCATCTATAACATTTTTTTCATCTATATCAAGCTCATTAAAATCAAATTTAGAATTGAAATTACTGTATGTAACCCATAAATTAGCAAATAAGTCATTATTTAAAATCTTTCTGTAATTCAAACTTGTAGTTCTATTACCCCAAATGTAATTTATTTCTGGGGAATCTGAATTTTTCTTATCAAATTTATATGATAGATCATCTTTGCCACCATAAAAACTAATAGACAATTTATCTTTATCAGATAAATCTAAAAATGCTTTAATATTTCCATCATAAAAATAATAATCAGGGAATTCATCACTAATTTTGCTGGCAAATACATCTAAATAAGTCCTTCTATAAGAGCCAGAAAGTGAACCGAAACTACCAAGTGGCGTTTGTATTGTAGTTTTAGCTGAAAGTAAACTAATATTTATATTCCCTTCAAAATTATTTCTGTTACCGTCCAAATTAATAATATTTATAACAGACGACAATCTTCCGCCATACTCAGCACCCAAACCTCCTTTTATCATCTCTACTTTTTTTATTGCATCTGTATTGAAAGTAGAAAATAATCCGAAAGCATGCTCTGGATTGTAAACATCAGTTCCATCTAATAAAAATAAATTTTGATCGGATCTTCCACCTCTAACATATAATGCCGATGAATAATCGGAACCAGATAAAATACCTGGTAATTGTTGTAATGTTCTTAATAAATCACTTTCTACAAATTGCGGAATTTTCTTAATTTGAACAGGAGAAAGTTCAACTGCTGAAATAGATTTTGTAAAAAGCTGATCACTTAATTTTACAGAGTCACCCTTAACTACAATTTCTTTTAATTGATAGGTAGTAGGCTTCAAATAATACTTTTCGATTTTATTGGTTTTTATTTCAACTACTTTGTTTAATGGCTCATATCCAATGCAAGTAATTTGTATTTGATATTTGCCAGCTGGAATATCTGGTATCGCAAAAAAACCATATAAATTTGTTGAAGCCCCTTTTTTTAATTCTTTCAAATAAACACTAGCTCCTATTAAAGCTTCTCCATTCTTTTCATCGTAAATGTTTCCTGAAAATGTTAATTTCCCGACTTGTGCAAATAAAAGACCAATACATACAAGCAATTCAAATATTGTTTTCATTAATTTTACCTTTTTTAAACTGGTTATACAAATATAATTACTTACTATATCATTTTTGGTTAATTATATATTATTATTAACTTTATGTATACTTACTAAAATTCAGTTCATCATTTTTTAATGCATTTACAAAATTTCTTATAATAGCCAATAGTTTATAGTATTCAATTATTCAATTTATTCTTTTGACCTAATAATTATAAAATCTGTTACAAAGTACTGAAGATAAAAATGATTAAATAATTTTATCCAATAACTATATAACAATAAAAAAATTACATTAACATTTTATCGTTTTATTAATTGTGCTTTAAGAACTTAATCTGTCTATGATTTTCGAAAAAAAATAACTTTTGTGTTCTTTAAATCCTTATTAAATAAACACAATATAAATAGTGTTCTTCTAAAAGAATGCAAATAAATTTATGTTCTTTAAATTGAGATTTAAAGAACATAAATTAAAATTATAGATTGATAACTATTAAATTTATTATTATAAAGCACTCTTTTATAATAGATAAATACAATAAAAAAGCGGGCTGCCCTTTCGAGCAGCCCGCTATAACTTTATAACCTGCAGCAATAACTATTTCAATAACATCATCTTCTTAGTATTTACAAACTTAGAACCATCCTTTCCTAAAACTTCTAATCTATAAATATAAACACCGGAAGCTAAATTGCTTGCATTGAAGTTAATAGTTTTCATTCCAGCAGTCATTTCGTTATTAACTAAAGTTGCTACTTCCTGTCCTAAAATATTGTAAATTTTCAGGTTAACCATAGCGTCTGTTTTCAATGCAAACTTTATTGATGTTGTTGGGTTAAATGGGTTAGGATAGTTTTGATACAATACATAGTTTTCTGGTAATATATTTCTATCACTTTCAGTACCTACAACAGTTGCTTTTTCATAATATGTCTCTATCCATAAATCAGAATTTATATTGGTATAATAACTGCCTTGTTGCCATGCATACCAATTTGCATCTCCCCATTGTTCCCAAACACGATAATTTATAGGTACATCTGTAAATCCTCTGTGCTGGTCACAAATAATTGCAAATGTGTCATTTAATGTAGGTTTCCATTCTACTGTAACAAATATTTTACTATCATTATCAACAACTACTGGTTGATCAAACATAAACACGTTACCATAACCCATTGTATCAATTTCAGCTGTTGTGGATGGTATTTTAACTAAATAGTTATTTTTGTTCGGTCCATTTAATTTCGGATCATTATTGCCTACTGCTTTTCTTAAGCAATACCAAATAGAATCAGCTTCATCTACAATTTTTTTAACACCAAAATATACTCTGAAACCATAAATATTATCATTTGGATTATGATCTAATCTTTGTGCTTTACCTAAATCACCATAATAGTTAGGTCCAGCATACCATCCACCTATTGACATTTTATACAATGCTGGTTTTGTAACATCATAATATTTTAATGTATCATATTGTTTGATGGCAATATTTAAATTAGTTGTAAACCTTGCAATACCATTATTAGTGCCTATAAGATAAATATCAAAATCATCTGTTTCTGTTTCACTATATTTATTCAAATTGGAAACAACTGTAACATTACCTGTTGCATTACCATTTTTGTTAGTACCAAGTGATGGTGTTTGACCAACTAATACTGCATCTTCTAAACCATCTGTAACATCAAATATTAAAGCTTTTTCGTTAGGTGGATTTGTGTTACCGAAATAATCACAAAGATAAGTTACAATATACTTTCTTCCTTTCTTTGAAAATACATTAACTGTTGTAGCATTTGTCGTTCCAATAGCTGTTGGCATAGTTTCTAAAATTTCACCATTTTTATGTACTCTTACAAAAGGTTTGCCATAAACTTTAAATATATAGGTAGAGTCATCAAATGGAGCAACATAAGGAACTATACCTTTTATATTTTCATCAGAAATTGTAATAACATTAGGTGTAAATGTATTGCCATTATCTGTTGTTGAAAATACAACAAATTTATTTAAGTTAGCTATACCAGCGTAAATTTTTAATGAGTTATCGTTTAATTTTCCATAGACACTAATTGCATCACCCATGCGTGCAGTTGCTTCATCACTTGTGTAAGAAATAACTACTTTATGTGAATCTGGTTTTGTTGAAGATGTTAAGTACCTGTAAACAGTAAATTCACTACCTGCTTTTGCATTTAATGTCATATTTGAAACAAATATATCACCTTCTTCGGCAGCACCAACAACATTAAGTGGGAAATACCCTTTATCAACTGCTGGTTTAGGCAAAGTTAAAATACTATCACCTTTTGTAATATTGTGTACTACTATTTTTGGTCCGCCATTTCTTGCAACTACAAAATATGCCCATTCATTACCAAGTTTACCAACTGTTGCACCTCTTTCAGTATTACCTGCTGGAGAGAAATATCCAGGTAACTTATTACCAAATCTGCCCCATGCAGTATAAAACTTTATTGGTTTAGGTCCTGCTGGTGGTTCTGGTAAATTATCTAAGCCAACTACTACTATACCGTTATTGGGTGATAATAAATAAACAAAATCTTTAGATAGTCCAAAATTAGCTGTAACAATATTAGCAATACCCTGATAATTAATTATATTTCCAAATTTTGGCAAAGCATATTTATTAAAAGCAGTTTCTCCAGTTTCATATACATCTGTAAATAACAATGTATTTTGTGGTAATGTATCTGCATAATTTGGAGTATAACTTACAATATAACCTTGTTCATTAATATCTATTAGTTCAATATCCGAAGCTTCTAATGGTATTATATTGCTTTCGATAGAATCAACTATAGAACCACTACTATTCAACGCATATAACTTCTTACCAACAGCTTTGATGAGATATTTTACAAAACTATCTTCCATTGGAACAATTGAAGGAATACCAACCGCCAATTCATTATCTATTATAACAGAATCTAATACAGCAGGACTTTCTCCTGGCTGCTTGGTTATAACATAAAATTTATTTGTATTTTCAACTGGTACTACAACTTTTGTTAAACTATCTTCACCAAGATATTTAGCCTTAACTCTATTACCAGCTTTACCACTTACACTAAATTCATACACTTTTTTAGGCAATAGATTATCGTCATCATAGTTAAATACTTCTAGTTTACCTGGACCATCAGAGTATGTAATGCCCAAAAGTTTATCCTCAAATGTAAATACAGAGCCAAATACCTTACCTGCAGGAACTTTAACTTCTTTTATAAAATTACCAGTCAAAGCATCATATGCGTGTATTTTGGAAACACCTCCTTTATTAGATAAAACATATAACCTTGGTTTGCCATTTTTATAAGCCAGAGTCATACTTTGCTGACCATTAGCAGAATCAAAATATGCAGGTGCTGTAGCATTAACTTTTTGCCATTTAACTGGAATATTTTCAACTAAAGGCGGTAAAAAGTCTGCATTTGAACTTGGGAATATTTGATATCCATCAGTTTTAACTGTAGAAAGTGAATATTGGCCAACATTACCAATAAGGTCAATAACTTTTGGTAAATTACCTGCTGTAAATATATTTTTTGCATTTACAATTCTTACAATAATGGTATCATTATATTGAGCATATTTTACATTTTTTGTTTGCCCGTTGATTGGAAATACTTTTGCGGTATCTGCTAATCTTAAACCCTTAATAACTACCAATTTCCCTTCGTATTGTTCACCATTTGCATTAATTTCCGATACTGTTAATTCCTGTGGTATTGGTCTTTGTTTTTTACTAATAAATATTACACTATCACAATTTGGAACAATTTCTGTTAACCCATTAAATTGTGTTAATCTGCCATATACTTCAATCTCATCACCAATTTCTGGTATCCAGTTTAAATTACTTGAACGATAAATATAAATACCACCAGTATTATCCTGGATAAAATATGCACCTTTTGTATCTAAATTTTTAGAAGTTACAATACCTTTCGTATGCACAACTTTATTTAATTTATCAGGTTTATCATTTACAATTGTTTGTTTACGAACCTCTGCTATGTTTTGATAAGTATAAAACTCAGTTTCATAAGCACCAATACCGTTATTAGTACTTAGTACATAAACTCTTACTTTTCCATTTGCTAAATCTTCTATTGCAACATCTCCAGTTCCATTACTATTTGAATTTTTATACATTGAAGGTGTAAAATGTATATAATTTGTTTTTCCGCTACCATAAGTTACATCATAGAAAGCACCATTTTCTGTAGAGCTTCCATATCTAAACATAAATATATAATTTCTTCCATCATAGCTAAAAAACTTATGAGCGTTTGAACCTGTAGGCACCATTGAAGAAGTTGATATTGATAATTGATTACCATCTTTATCAAAGTATCTTAAATTTTCACCAGCTGCTTTCCAGAAAAAGTTTGTATCTCCAACACCTAAAGGACATACGACAGCACTACCAGCACTTGTAATCGCTGGAACTTTTAATTTTATAATTTTTTCTAATTCAAGAGTATCTTTTTCAGCATCATATTTGAATCTTAAAACATTGTTAGCTCTTCCTGATGTTGTTGTTGCACTGGCTGCATATAATCTAAATGTTCCATCAGAAATTTTTCCAACAACGGTAAACTTATCACCCAAACGAATAGTTGCACCAGAGCCTAAACCAACAGTATCTTTGTATTCTAATACAACTTTTGGCATTGTATCAGTTAGGCTTTTCCATCTGTAAATCTTAAAAGGTGAAGTTATGTGCCCTGTAGTTAAATTTCCAGCAAAAATTTGTCCATCTTCACTCACTTCTACATCGCATAATACTGCACCAGAACCACCAGTAATAATTTCAGGTTTTGGTAAATAACCGAGTGAATCACCTGTAGCTGCATCAAGAATTACAATTTTATTTCCAACAGCAGCAGCTCTTGTAGCAACGAGTATTCTCTTTTGTCCATCAAATTTACCAAATGCAAAACCCCTAACATACCCATCACTACCCGTTCCTAAATATGCAGGTGTGTTGCCTGCTTTAAAAGTTTTTTCCCATAATGTGTTATATTGCCCCCAGAGAGTGGTAGCAAATAACAACACAAGGAAAAATGAGAGAAATTTTTTAGACATAATGGCCCCCTAAATGTTGTTGAAAAATTGTTTATTACAAAGAGGGAAATTCAATCATTACCTATTTATGTAATAAAAATAAAAAAAAAAAAAACTTGACATTGATATATTTATTTATTAAATTTATTGTTTTATAAAGGCATCTTTTATTACACTTCTAACCTTTCTGAAAGCACTTTCTAATTCATTTCTATCCTCATAAGCCGCTGTTCTTACAATGTACAAGTTTCTACCTTTATCAAATTCAATAAAAATTTCAACATTTAATCTGCTTGAATATTTTTGGTAAAATTTCATAGCATTATCTTCGGTTGAAAAAGCCCCACATTGCACATAAGGGCCACTACCCCCACTTTTAGATTTTGTTTTTACCTCTTTTTTTTCCTCTTTTTTACCAATCTTTTCAGATGTTTTTTCTATTTTTTCTTGTTTTTCTTCATTTTCATCTAGTTTAATAGTTATTGTTTTTTTAAATGGATTTTGAGTTTGCATTGATAAATTATTTTGTTCAATATCAACAGTATCTGTAACAGCAGTTGTATCTGCATCAAAATTAGCATCATCTAAAAAAGCATCTTCATTTAATAATTCTGGTTTAGAAGATGAGCAACCAATCCAGAGGAAAGCAATCAACATGACTAAATATTTTTTCATTTTTATCCCCAATTTAATCTATAATTTATTTGTAATAATAGCAATAATTTATTAAATTTCAAAACAAATATTTTTTTATTCTATATAAATTTTTATTATTTGAAATTTGGAACTTTAGTAATAAACACATTGTTGGCTATTAATAAATTATTATTCACCACAATATGAGGTAGTTATGAAAAAAATAATTGCTATTCTTTTATTTATTCTTTTTGCGCAAAATTTGCCCGCCGAAGACCTTAAAAATATCTTGCAAGGTTTAGGGCAAAATGTGGCAAAAGCATATGTATCTCCATTAACAAATTCATTTGGTTCAAACATAACATCAGGGTGGGTACATAGGGCAGCACCAAACAAATTTTTAGGTATTGATATCGAATTAAATGTTATTATGATGGCTACTCCATTTAACGATGATAATAAAAAATTTAATGTTGGCGGTAATTTTAATTATGTATTTACTGCAAGTGACGCTACTACAATAGCTAATCAATTTGATTATTCATCTATCAAAGCTCCTGGAGATCCAGCTGGAACATCACCCGAAACAACAACATTGAGAAATCAGGTTAAAAATGAACTCATCACACAATTGCAAGGTAATTCTTTAACATATTTAATTGAAATTAGTGGACCCACAGTAGTTGGTAAAAAAGATGAATATTTAAATGTAAAATTTCTTCCACAAGATTTAATTTTAAATGTAGCAGGTCAAAATTATACTGTAAAAGTTAATAACCCAATAGACCAGCAAATAACCTCAATCTATGGATTTTTAGATGGATTACCAATGCTACCTTTTGGAGTTCCACAACTTACATTAGGTACAGTTTATGGCACACAAGTAACTTTTAGAGGATTACCTTCAGTTAAAATCAATGATGATTTGGGAGATTTCTCATATTTCGGTTTTGGTTTAAATCATAACATTGATCAATGGATACCAGCACCTATTCCTTTAAATATTTCTGCCGGATTCTTTATTCAAAATATGAAAGTTGGTGATATATTCAAAAGTAAAGCCACTACATTTGGTATATTTGCTAGCAAAACATTTGGATTTGCATTTCTAAGCGTTACACCATACGGTAATTTAACATTTGAAAATTCAACTACAACAGTAAGCTATAATCTACAAGTTTTAAATCCAGTAACAAATAATCCTGAAAGTATTCCTTTAAGTTTCGATCTTTCCGGGGACAACAAAACTAAATTAGCACTTGGTGCCGCATTTAAATTAGGCTTGATTAATTTGAATTTTGAATATGGTATTGCAAAATATAATACACTTTCTGCTGGTGTAGGCTTTATCTTCTAAATCCTATAATTTATTTTGTGAGCAAAAAAGACTTTTACTATATTTGTAGTAAAAGTCTTTTTTTTATTAAAATAGGTGCCAAAACTTATGAAATCCCTTTTCATAATCGACTCAATGTCTATAATTTTCAAAGCTTATTATGCTATGATTAGAAATCCCTTATATAGCCCTAATGGATTTCCAACAAGTGCAATTTACGGTTTCTTTAACCAATTATTTAAAATACTGGATGTTTACAATCCTGAATATTTAGTTCTTACCTACGATTCGAAAGAAAAAACTTTTCGTCACGAGGAATATGAAGCATATAAATCATCAAGAATAAAAATACCAGAAGATTTAATTCCACAAATTGAAAAAATTAAAGAAATTGTAAACCTATTAAATATACCTTCAATTATAAAGCCTGGCTATGAAGCAGACGATATAATAGGAACTCTTTCAAAAATTTTTACTGAACAGAAAATTAATTGCTATATACTATCACCCGATAAAGATCTCTTGCAATTAATTAACGAGCATACCTTTTTAGTTAGAACAATCAAATCTTTTGATGATTTTATATTATACGATACTAATAAATTTATTCAAGATTACGGCTTTGAACCCAAATACATGATAGATTATTTAGCTTTAGTTGGAGATAGTAGTGATGATATACCAGGAGTAAAAGGACTTGGGGAAAAATCTGTTATTCCTTTAATTAAAGAATTTAATACAATCGAAAATATTTATAATAATATTGATAAAGTTCCTCCCAAAATACAAACCAAATTACTTGAAGGTAAAGATAATGCTTTCTTATCCAAAAAATTAGCAACTATAAACAAAGATATACCACTTGATAATAACATCGAAAATTATCAACTTAAAAAAGTTGATACTACAGAAGTTATTAAAATATTCAATGAGTTAAACATCAAATCATTGCAGCAAAAAGTTATACATCATTTTTCATCAAATTTAAATACTACCAAAACACATCAACAACAAGAAATAAAAATAGAAATTGCAGAAATTAATACAAAAAAAGAATTAAATGAATTTATCAAAAAATTGCCTTATGTAATTTCTATTGTAATTAATAATAAGATCGAAAATAACCTTATAACATCTATAAGCTCCATTGAGATATCTTTTGGACAAAATATTGTATATAAAATTGTTTTAGATACAGAAACTGATTTATTTGGTAATATCTCTAACCCAAATAGTATCACAAATGAAGATTTGAATAAATTCTTCCAAAATATTAATAGCAACACAACATTACTAATTACAGAAAACTCAAAATCTTTATTTCATACTTTGAATTTTCTAAAAATCGAACCCAAAATGAAAATTTTTGATTTAACTATAGCACACTATCTATTAGACCCGGAGGCATCACACAAAATAGAGGATATTATCAAAGAAAATATTACATCAATCAATCCCAATTTATCAAACCAATATAATATTGTTTATTTTCAACAATTATTACCTATCTTAAAACAAAAGTTAGATGATAAAAATTTAACTAATTTATTAAATGACATTGAATTACCATTAAGTAAAACACTTACTAAAATAGAATTAAATGGGATTAAAATTGATACCAAGACATTACATGAATTGGGAATTACTCTAAAAGAAAAATTACAGGAAACAGAAAAAACGATTTATCAACTTGCAGGAGAAGAATTCAATATCAATTCGCCCAAACAACTTTCTACTATACTTTATGAAAAACTTAGTCTTAAACCAGTATCAAAAACCAAAACTGGATTATCTACCGATGCTCAAACATTAGACGAATTAAAAAGTGAACACCTAATAATAGAACACATCATTAACTATAGAACATATACCAAACTTTTAAATACCTATATCGAAGCATTACCTAAATATATTCATCCTGATACCGGCAAAATTCACGCTCAAATTAATCAAATTTTAGCATCAACAGGAAGACTAACAATATCTAATCCAAATCTGCAAAATATACCAATTAGAACAGAATTAGGTAAAGAAATAAGAAAAGCATTTGTGTCATACGATGATAATTCTTTACTTCTGAGTTCTGATTATAGTCAAATTGAATTAAGAATCCTTGCACATTTTACACAAGATAAAACTTTAAAATATGCTTTTGAAAATAATTTAGATATTCATTCACAAACAGCCGCTGAATTATTCAATATTAATATCAAAGATGTTGATACTAATATGCGTAGAACAGCAAAGACAATAAATTTTGGTATTATTTATGGATTAGGCCCTTTTGGTTTGAAAACTAGACTTGGCATTTCTTCAACAGAAGCTAAAGAAATCATTCAAAACTATTTTAAAAAATTTTCTGGAATTTACGATTATATCGAAGATACTAAAAAATTTGCCAAACAAAATGGATACACAGAAACTCTTTTAGGTAGGAAAAGATATTTTAAAAATATTAATTCACAAAATAAAGTTGTTGCTAGTTACGAAGAAAGAGCAGCGATTAATCATCCAATACAGGGCACAGCAGCCGATATTATAAAAAAAGCTATGATTGATATTGATAACTATATTACTCATAATCGTTTACAAAGCAAAATGATTTTACAAATTCATGATGAATTGTTATTTAATATTATCAAAACTGAACTTGATTTTATTAAATCTGCAATCAAGCAAATTATGGAAAATACAATTCAATTAGATGTTCCTTTAAATGTAGAAATGGGAATTGCTAAAAATTGGTTAGAAGCACATTAATTTAGGAGGCAAAAGCATGAAGAATATTTTGTTATTAACTTTATCTTTTATAATATTTTCTTGTGGTAGTGATAAAAATCGAGAAATTGCATTAGATTATTATGGTAAAGGTTGCTACGAAATGGAAAAGAAAAACTATACCAAGGCTATCGAATATTTCAAAGAGTCTTTAGAATACGATCCTGAAAACTATGCTACTTATAATCAATTAGGTAATTGTTATGATTACACAAATCAATTTGATGATGCAACTGAATGTTATTTAAAATCTTTGCAAATAAAAGAAAATGCAATTGCTTATAATAATCTTGGTAACGCATATACTAACAGCTCAGATTACACAAAAGCTGAAGAAATGTACAAAAAAGCAATAGATTTAGATCCTAAATATTCACCACCGTTATATAACTTGGGTAAATTACTAATATTTATTAAAAGAGAAAAAGAAGGTATAGAGTATATAAAACGTGCAGCCGCATTAACATATAAACCTGCTCAAAGATTTTTGAAAGAATATTACGGTAAATGATTAATATAATCTTCTTAAAATTGCAGGTTGTAAAGGTGGAATTTTTTCTTTTTTATCATAAATAATTTTTTCAAGAAACAATCCGGAAGGTGGTGCTGTATAAATTTGTTCAATTTTTTTCTTATTTTCAAGATAATTTATAATTTCATTTTTACTTAAATTCCCTCTGCCAACTTCAACAAGTGTTCCAACAATTCTTCTAACCATATTCCATAAAAAATGTGAAGCTACAATTCTGATTACAAAAAGTCCATTATTAAAAGCAGTTTGTATATCCTCAACGAGTACTTTGGGTGAAACGCCTTTATCTTCCAATTTTGCAAAATTTCTAAAATCGTGCATTCCAATAAAGACTTTAGCTGTATCAATAATTTTATCATAATTTAATTCATCTTTAACCCACCAAACAAAAGGTTTGAGAAAAGCTGTTCGCTCGTTAGTTATTTGATAGATATAAGACCTGGAAATAGCATCATGTCTTGCATGAAACTTCAAATCTGTTTCTTCAACATTAAGGATATTGATATCATAAGGCAATAAATCATTCAAGGCATACCTTAGATTTTGAGGTTTGAAATATTTATCAATTGTAAGATGTGCAACTTGTTGTAGTGCGTGAACACCTTTATCGGTACGGCCTGCACCCATCAATTCAAATTTTGAGGTTTTTATAATATTTTCAACAGCACTGGCAATTGCACCTTGAACACTTTTCGAGTTCTTTTGCAATTGCCAGCCCGAATATCTTGTTCCTTCGTATTCAATTGTTAGTTTGTATTTTTTCATTATTTAGTATCTATTATTGTAAATGTAAATTATCGGCAACCCTACCGGCACCGATATAGGTTCTTTGATAATATGCTTCATTAAGAGATGATTTAACAACACCCCTTCCACTGCTTGCATGAATAAATTCATCGTCCCCTAAATAAATACCAACATGTCCTACCCTTACACCTCTTCTAGTATTAAAAAAAACTAAATCCCAAGGTTGCAGTTCATCTTTATCAATTCGACGTGTAAAATTATATTGTTCAGCTGCTGTTCTTGGTAATTTAATATTAAAAATATCCTCGTAAACAGATTTTGTAAAAGCTGAACAATCTATTGCATTAATAACATCGTTCCCACCAAATTTATATTTAGTACCTAAATACAAATTCAATTTTTCTACAGATGTTATACTTAATTCTTTTTTATTTTTTTCTTTATTCGATGATTTATATCTGAGAGGATTAGTTACAGCATTGCGTCCTATAAGAATTTCATCAGTATTAGTTTCAGGCACATCATCAATAAATTCATCACTGTCACTTTTTGTAATTTGATTACAACTTGAATTTTCATTATACCTATCTTGATAAGAAATTGAACTACAACTGTACAAACTAAACGTAAATATAATTAAAAGGACTAATAATAATTTATCTTTTATTATTATCATTGTTATCCTAGATATGCAACTAAATTTTTACAACGATTACCAGATTTTAATCTTTTTATAGCCTTTTCTTTAATTTGTCTAACTCTTTCACGAGTAAGATTAAATTTTTCACCAATTTCTTCAAGAGTTAAAGCCCCTTCTCTTCCGATACCATAATATAACCTTAAAACATCAGCTTCTCTTTCGTTTAAGGTTGATAAAACACGTTCAATTTCAATTTTGAGAGATTCTTGCATTAATACTTTATCAGGAGATTCTGTTTTTTCATTAGGTAATACATCAATATATTTACTGTCATCACCTTGAGCAAATGGTGCATCAATAGATACTGGTTTCCCAGCAATACGCATAGCTTCGGTAATTTCTTCAATATCCATATTTAAAGTAGCAGCAATTTCTTCGTGACTTACTTCTCTTTCATATTCTTGAGAAAGCTCGCTTATTGCTTTGTTTATTTTATTAATAATACTTTCCCTATTATTAGGCAATCTAATTAACCTTGTTTTATCAGCAATTGCTTGCAAGATAGATTGTCTTATCCACCAAACTGCATAAGAAATAAATTTAAACCCTTTTGTTGCATCAAATCTTTCAGCGGCTTTCATCAATCCTAAATTGCCTTCATTAATAAGATCACCTAAACTTAAACCCTGATTTTGATATTGTTTTGCAACAGATACAACAAATCTAAGATTAGATCTAACTAATTTATCTAAAGCTGCACGATCACCTTTTTTAATTTTTTTTGCTAATTCAATTTCTTCTTCGGGTGTCAACAATGGATATTTACCTATCTCTTGCAAATAACGATCAATTGACTGACTCTCGCGATTAGTAAATTGCTTTGTTAATATCATTGTATCACCCCTAATAGTTATAAAATATTTTGGTTCGTTAATATTAGATTGAGTAATCTAGAAAAAGTTACAAAATAATAAAAATCTTACAATTGATTATAAATACTATCAACTATACCAACTATCGACGCATCAACTGGTGCTAAACCAACCTTCATTGGAATAGGTGCCTCTGATGAAGTAGAATAAATAACAATTTCATTATAACCTGCGCCAATTGTATCAACCGCTATGATTGGGGAGTTGATGCTTTCCTTTTTTGAATTTATAGGCTGAATTATTAATAGCTTAAAACCTTCCAAAGCTTCGTTTTTCTTTGTAGCCCAAACAGTACCTATAACTCTTGCAAGATGCATATCAAACATCCAATTTATCTACAATAGCCATAATTACAGCATCAATTGGTTTATTAAAAGTTAATTTAGTTTGTCTAGCAGAGCTACCCTGAGCATATAAAACAATTTCACCAACACCGGCCCCAACAGAATCCATTGCTACAATATATTCATTTGTTTCTTTTAATTCGAGTGTTAATTTCTTAACAATTAAAAATTTTGCACCCACTAAATTTTCATCTTTTTTTGTAGCCCAAACTGTACCTACTACTTTACCAAGATGCATAATTCACCATTAATCATTTAAAAAACTTGTACCTTGTAATTCATTTGAAACACCAAAAAATTCAGCCACTGTTTTACCTACATCGGAGAATGTTTTTCTTACACCTAAATTTTTCCCAGCTTTGTTTTTTCGATAAAAAAGAACTGGTACATATTCTCTACTATGATCAGTAGATGGTGTAATTGGATCATTTCCATGATCTGCAGTAATTACTAATGCATCGTCATCATCTAATGCATTTAAAATTGTAGGCAACTGATTATCAAATTCTTTTAGTGCATTGTAGAAACCTACTGGATCATTTCTATGTCCATAATAAACATCAAAATCTACTAAATTCGTAAATATAAATGAATTATTCACTTTTTTGGCCCACTCAAGTACCTTTTCCACTCCTTCGTTATTTGATTTTGTTTTTATTTTCTCATCGATTCCTGAATAATTAAATAAATCGTTTATTTTCCCAATAGCAACAGTTTTAATTCCATTTTTCTGCAATACATTTAGAATAGTATCTTGCGGTGGATCTATAGCATAATCTTTTCTGTTAGTAGTTCTAGTATAATTTCCACTCTCGCCAATAAATGGCCTTGCAATAACTCTACCAATATTTCTATTACCAGTAAATACTACATTCCTTGCAACTTCGCATATTTTATACAATCTATCTAAACCAAAATAATCTTCATGCGCTGCAATTTGAAAAACAGAATCAGCAGAAGTATAAACTATTGGGTAACCTGTTTTGATGTGTTCATCACCAAGTTCTTTAATTATTTCTGTCCCACTGGCTACTTTATTACCTAAAACTCCGTCAACACCTGCTTCTTTGCAAAATAAGTCAATAATTTCTTTCGGAAAACCTTCTGGATAATAAGGAAAATCAACTTCAACTTTCAAGCCTGCAATCTCCCAATGCCCAGTTATAGAATCCTTACCTTTAGATACTTCAGCCATTTTACCATAAGAAGCTATTGGCTTATCAATTTTACTTATTCCCTTTATATCAATAATATTACCTAATCCTAATTTTTCAAGATTTGGCAAAGTAATCCCACCTAAATGTTCAGCCATATTTCCTAATGTATTACTCCCTTCATCATTATACAAATGAGCATCTGGTAATTCTCCAACACCAACACCATCCAATACAATAACATGAAAATTTTTCATTTTTTACCTCAATTTAACTATCTATTCTTTGTATATTATTACCGCCTTTTTGTAATCCTTGTTCTAACGAAACAATTGCATCCGAAATAATATTTTCTAATGATGCTTTACCTGTAGAATTAACCAAGCCGGCAGTTATTGTAAATAAATATTCTTTATTATTATAACGATACTGATTTCTAGATATATCTAATCTAATTTTTTCAAGAGTAATTAATGCTTTTTGACTATCCATATTAAAGAAATAAACTATAATTTTGTCAGAGTCATATATACCTATAAGATCATATTTCTTTAAATGTGGTTTTGTATTTTTTATTAAAAATTTAACGGGTAATTTTTTAAGTGAACCGCCAAAGTCATTAGGATATTTCGAATAATCAATTCTTATAATAGCAACAGAACAATTAACATTTCCGAGTAAGATATTTTTTTCTAACTCAAGTTGAACTCTATCATAGAATTTATTTAATGTAAGAACTTCAAATTCTGTATCATATTCAACATTCTTTTTAAGAATTTCAACTCTTATATCTAAAGCAATTAAATTACCCCAAAACCCCATTAATTGCTTAATGAAAGTTAAATGGGCTCTGTTATAAAAATTTTTTTTAGTGTTTTCAATTAATATACAACCGTAAACATCTTCTGCAATAATTGGAACAGCTATTATTGAACCATTAAAATTAATATTTTCTTCTTTATTAAATCTATAAATGTAATTACTATTTTCTAAATTTTCAACAAAAATATCTGTTTGCTGATATATACAATCAGAGCAAATAGAATTTTTTTCAATAATATTCCCAGGACCTGGATATTTATTAGGGGTATTATTATATGTATATTTAACTTTTAATTGATTATCGCTAACATCTAAGAACACTATAGACATAAAATCATATTCAATAAAAGCTAGTAAACTTTTTGCAAATTTATTTATAATATGCTGGTCAAAATTAAGAAAATTATTATCGAGTAATTCTAATAAATGATAGAACTTATCTTTGTAATCATCCTTTTGAGATCTATTATTGTAAATTATTATAAAATAAGATATTAATTTTGAATAACTTGCTAAATCATCAATTAAAGTTTGTGTAATGACGTTATCAATTTTAAAATCAACGAATAATGCTCCTACAACTTGATTATTAAAATATATAGGTACACCCCCAAAACTCTTTATGTTATGATAATAATCATCAGTATAATAAGTGAGTAAATCTTTTTCCTGATTAGTTTCAATCTGGTTTCTAACTACCGGTATACCATTCTTTATAATACTACTTAATAGACAGTCATTCAACTCAATGAATGTATTTTTTAAATCTACAGTATTAGATTTCTTATACTTAATTTCGATATTACCAGATTTTTTTTTCCATGCAATCCCTGTTGTAAAACAACTATATTTATTATATATAAACTCTAATATTTCATTCATTAATACATCAAATTGAGCATCATTTTTATGTGGTAATTCTTTTAATATTATTTTGTTTTTGTAATATTCTAAAAAACTTTCAGTTAATACAACATCCGATGCTGTTTTTTTCTCATTCATTAAAGAACTTGTAGTGCCTACAATAGTTATCTCATCATCATCAATTTTAATTGTTTTATTAGTATTTAATTCATTTATTGAAGAATTATCACTAACAGATTGTTTAACACTATTATTATCTATTTCATTATTCTCATTTTGTGATACTTTTTTAACAATGACAAAACCTTCATCTGGCTCTGTAGATTGATTAACAGGATTTGTATAAATATTATAATCTTTTGATTGGTTTTCCTTTTGAAAACTAATTATTAACAAATAAATTCCAAGAAGCACTATTAAAAACAATATTAAGATTGGATTCTTTATAAAAAATATTAGAATAATTAATAAGAAAGGCAAATATTTAAGTATTTTTTTAAAATCAATTGGCATTGATATTATTATATATTAGTTTTTCGATATTATCTTTATATCTACCAATTTTTACAGAAACAAGGTAAAGATTTTTATTTAATTCAAGATTATTCAAAGTGCTTGTAGTAACTTTTATGGACTTACTTAGTTCACTCTGATTTAATCTATCAACTTTTGTTAACAAAACAACAATATTGCGAATATAATTACGAGTAAACTCATATGCATGAATATCTTTATCAGTCGGCCCCACCTTACTATCTATCAAATGTAATACCAGATTTATATAAACGTTTTTGAAATATTTACTTAGGAATTCATCCCATTTAAGAGAAAAAGATTTTGGTAATTTAGCATACCCATAACCTGGAGAATCAACAATGTAAAATTTATTATCAACTAAATAATAATTTAAGGACATAGTTTTACCAGGTACAGAACTTATTTTAGCAAGATCTTTTTTGTTAGCAATATAATTAATAAAGGAAGACTTACCAACATTAGATCTTCCCATTAAGAATACTATAGGTCTATTTTCTGTTGGTAAATCTTCCATTTTGTAAACTGATTTTATATATTTAATCGATTTTACCATAGCAAGAAAAAGAGTAAGTTAAGAACTTACTCTTTTAATTTATTCGTTAGTATTATCTTTTTGTTCAGCTACTTGATTTTTTTCTTCTTGTTTTTCTTTTAATTGAGCATTGATTGCATCATTATAATCTACCAATTCAATCATAGCCATTTCAGCACCGTCACCTAACCTATGTCCAAGTTTAACAATTCTTGTATAACCACCTGGCCTATTAGCAACTTTAGCAGAAATCTCATTAAATAACTCAGTTAATACTTTTCTATCTCTTATATCTTTATAAACAATTCTTTTTGAATGTACGCTATTATCTTTAGCCTTAGTAATTAATTTTTCCACAAATGGTCTTAGTGCTTTTGCTTTTGCTAAAGTAGTTTTTATTCTTTTATGTTTTAACAATGATGTAGCTAAATTGTTTAACAAAGCTTTATTGTAGCTACTACTAATACCAAATTTTTTTACTTTTTTTCTATGTCTCATTTACAGCACCTATACTTTTTTATTATTTTCGTTATTGTCATTAATATATAAATCTACATCCATACCAAATTTTAAACCAAAGTTATTCACAATATCAGTTAACTCAGCCAATGATTTCTTACCAAAATTCTTGAATTTCAATAATTCACTTTCCTGTTTTCTTACCAATTCAGCAAGATATTTTATATTTGCAGCTTTTAGACAATTATATGATCTAACAGATAATTCTAAATCATCAATAGTGGTTAAAAGTATTTTTTTGATTCTTTCTTTTTCATAATCTTTTTCAGTTACGGGCTGTTCTTGTGGAATTTCATAATCAAAACTAAAAAACATACTAATGTGATCTTTAATAATTATAGCTGCAACCGCTAAAGCATCTTCTGGTGTAATTGAACCATCTGTAGAAATTTCAAGTGTTAATTTTTCAAAATCATTTTTATCTTTAACACGCACATTTTCTATTTCATATTTAACATTTTTTATAGGAGTAAAAATAGAATCAATAGCTATTACTCCAATGCCACTTTCTAGTAATTTTTGTTCATAGGAAGGAACATAGCCTTTACCTTGGGCAAAATAAATTTCCATTTTAATTTTAGCATTGGAATCTAGTGTTGCAATATGTAAATCTGGATTCAATACTTCAATTTCAGGACATGCATCCTGAATATTTTTAGCAGTAAATTCACCTGCACCATTAATTTCAACAACAGTTTTTAAAGATTTATTATTTAATAATTTTAATCTAACTTGTTTTAAATTTAATATAATTTGTGTAACATCTTCAAAAACACCTGGGATTGTATCAAATTCATGTAATACTCCGTCTATTTTGATACCAGATATAGCAGCACCAGGGATAGATGACAACAAAACTCTACGTAAAGAATTGCCTATTGTAATACCAAAACCTCTTTCAAGAGGCTGAACAATAAACCTACCAAAAGTACTTGAATAAGTAGCTTTATCACACTCAACACTATCTGGTAATTTAATTATAGGTGTTATCATTTATATACCTATTTTAATTATTTAATTATTTTGAATACAATTCTACAATTAATTGTTCATTTACTTTCAATGGGATTTCAGATCTTTCAGGTATTTGTAAAAATTTACCTGTTAATTTTGCCTTATCAATTTGCAACCATGGATACATATTATCACTAGCTTTCCTAAGAGCGTTGTGAATTACTTCTAATTCTTTACTTTGTTCTCTAACTTGAATTTCATCACCAGGTTTAACAAGTATTGAAGGAATATTAACTACTTTACCATTTAATGTAAAATGAGAATGTAATATTAATTGTCTAGCCGCTTTTCTTGAAGGTGCAAAACCTAACCTATAAACTACATTATCAAGTCTTCTTTCTAAAAGCTTAATAAGGTTTTCACCAGTTACACCTTTAATTCTAAGCGCTTTTTCAAAATAATTTCTAAATTGTTTTTCAAGAATGCCGTAGATTCTTTTTGCTTTTTGCTTTTCTCTTAACTGAAGTCCATATTCAGAATATTTAGCTCTTTTATTAGCACCATGTTGCCCAGGTGCATAGTTTTTTCTTTCTAAAGGACATTTTTCAGTAAGACATTTGACACCTTTAAGAAACAATTTTTGTCTTTCTCTACGACATAATTTACAATTTGCACCAGTATATCTAGCCATTAATTATCACCCTATTATAATTGTTATTAAACTCTTCTTCTTTTTGGTGGTCTACAACCGTTATGAGGAATGGGAGTAACATCCTTAATTGTCAAGATTTGTAAACCTGCAGTGTTAAGCGCTCTAATTGCAGCTTCTCTACCTGCACCAGGTCCTTTTATTAATACATCTACTTTCCTTACGCCTAAATTATAAGCTTCTTTAGCAACTGCTTCAGCTGTAACTTGTGAAGCATAAGGTGTATTTTTTCTAGAACCTTTGAAGTTATTTTTACCGGCTGATGACCAAGAAATAGTATTACCATAAATATCTGTAATAGTAACAATTATATTGTTAAAAGTAGCCTGAATATGTGCTACCCCATGAGCATCAACTAGTACTTTTTTCTTTGTTTTTCTTTGCGCCTTAGCCAAATTTATAATCTCCTATTTTTTACTTTTTAACAGCTTTTTTCTTATTAGCAACTGTTCTTCTTTTACCTTTTCTTGTTCTAGAGTTAGTTTTAGTCCTTTGACCTCTAACTGGTAAACCTTTTTTATGTCTAGTTCCACGATAGCAGCCAATTTCCATCAATCTCTTAATATTTTGTTGAATTTCAGTTCTTAAAGAACCTTCAACTTTGTAATCACGATCGATTATGTTTCTTAAAGCTGCTATTTCTTCTTCTGTCAACTCATGAACTCTTTTGTGTGGATCAACATTTGCTTTTTCACATAATTCAAAAGTGTTTGTAGGACCAATTCCATATAAATATGTAAGTCCTATCCATACTTTTTTATTTTTTGGTATATCAACACCTGCTATACGAGCCAAATTATCCTCCTATTATTAACCCTGTCTTTGTTTATGTTTTGGATTTTTACTACAAATAATTCTGACTGCACCTTTTCTTTTTATAACTTTACAGTGCTCACATATTTTTTTTACAGATGCGCGTACTTTCATTTCTTCTCCTGATGTACTTATTTATATCTATAAATTATTCTTCCTTTATTTAAATCATATGGTGATAATTCTAAGGCAACTCTATCACCTACTAATATTTTAATATAATGCATTCTCATTTTACCAGAAATATGAGCTAAAACTTCATGTTGATTATCTAATTTAACTTTAAAATACGCATTAGGTAAAGTTTCTGTTACAATCCCGTCTACTTTAATTAAATCTTGTTTTGACATATTACTCTTCTGTTAATATTTCTGGTTTATTACCGTTTATTAATATAGTATGTTCAAAATGTGCTGAATAACTATAATCAGCTGACAATACTGTCCATCCATCACTTCCTGTTATTACTTCATCAGTACCTATATTAACCATAGGTTCTATAGCCAATGTCATACCATTTTTTAATTTAGTTCCTGTCCCAGGAATTCCATAATTAGGTATCTGTGGATCCTCGTGTAAATATTTACCAACACCATGACCTGTAAGAGCTTTAACAACACTAAAACCATGTTTTTCTACATGATTTTGAATAGCAGCAGAAATATCACCTATTCTATTGCCCTCAGTTGCCTGCTCGATCCCTATGTATAGTGATTCTTTTGTAACTTCAACTAATTTTTTTACTTTTTCAGTTACCTCTCCAACTATAAAAGTTTTAGCCATATCACTATAGTACCCATCGACAATCAATCCTGCATCAATAGAAACTATATCACCACTCTTAATCACCCTATTATCTGGTATACCATGGACAACAACTTCATTTACTGATATACATAAATTTGCAGGGTAAGGTGGTAATCCATACACTTTATAACCTTTAAAAGCAGATTTTATATTATTTTCTTTAATAAAGCTTTCTGCTATTTTATCAAGTTCTAAAGGTGTAACACCTTCAACAACATTTTTTTGCAAAATTTTAAAAAGTGAGCTAAGTAATTTACAACTTTTTTTGATAAATTCAATATCTTTTTTTGATTTTATTATAATCAATATCTTCTGCCTTTTATTCTTCCTGTTTTCATAAAGCTATCATAATGTCTCATCATTAAATGAGATTCAATCTGCTGTAAAGTATCCAATGCTACACCTATTACAATCAATAAACTTGTACCGCCAAAGAAACTAGCAAATCTTCCTGATACACCTAATGAATTAACAAATGTTGGTAATATTGCAATTATAGCTAAGAATATTGAACCAGGTAATGTTATTCTTGTTAGAACATTATCTATGAATTCAGATGTATGTTTTCCAGGTCTTATACCAGGGATAAAACCACCTTGTTTTTGCATATTATCAGCTACATCTTTAGGATTAAATGCAATAGCTGTATAGAAATAAGTAAAGAATATAATTATTAAAGCATAAATAATAGAATATGTCCACGATGTATGATTAAAATATCCTGCTATACTTTGTGCAAATTCACTATTTGGAAAGAAAGATAATATAGTATTTGGCAAAAACATAATAGCCTGAGCAAAAATAATTGGCATAACACCAGCTGTATTAACTTTTAATGGTATATACTGAGTTACTCCACCCATAACTTTATTACCAACAATTCTTCTAGCATACTCAACAGGAATTCTTCTTGTACCTTGTGTCAATAAAACTACAGCTGCGATAATAAACAACATAAAAACTATTATTATTAATTCAACGATTAAATTTCTTGCTCCTGATTGTATTAATCTAAATTCGTCTAATAAAGCATAAGGGAGTCTATCTATAATACCAATAAAAATAATTAAGGATATACCATTTCCAATACCTCTTTCAGTAATTTGTTCACCCATCCACATTAAAAACATAGTTGCAGTTGTAAGAACAATTACAGTTGTAATAATAAAACCAAATCCTTGTACTGGTTCAGGTATTATCGAAACCCCATTAGCTTGAATATATGATAAATGTATTGCTACTCCCCAAGATTGAATAGCAGAGATAAATACAGTACCATATCTTGTTAACTGATTAATTTTTTTCCTACCTTCTTCACCTTCTTGTTGCAACTTTTGAAAATAAGGAATAACAGCTCCTAAAAGTTGAATAATAATTGACGATGAAATATAAGGCATAATACCTAATGCAAAAATAGCTGCATTGGAAAATGCACCACCGACAAACATATCATATAAGCCAAAAAGAGTATCATTTCCACCTGAATTAGCCATTGCTTGTGCTAATACTGAGGCATCAACACCAGGTAAGGTGATATGTGCACCTATCCTTACAATAATTAAAAGAGCTAATGTATAGAGTATTCTATCTTTTAGCTCTTTGATTTTGAAAATATTACGAATGGTTTCTGTAAATGTTGCCATTAATCTTCTATAATTGTTATTGTTCCACCAACTTTTTCAACTTTTTCAACTGCAGATTTACTAGCTTTATAAGCTTGTATATTTACTTTACCTTTTATTTCTCCATCACCAAGAATTTTATATAAATCGTTAACTTTTCTTAAAATTCCATTTTCTACTAAAACTTCAGGAGTAATTTCTGTTATGTTTTTCTCAACTAGCTCTTCAATTCTATTTAAATTAACAGGTAAGTATACTTGTCTAAATGGGCTTTTAAAACCTCTTTTGGGAACTCTACGAATTAAAGGCATTTGACCGCCTTCAAAACCTATTTTTCTTCTATCACCTGATCTAGATTTTTGTCCATTCATACCTCTTGTAGCTTGTCCACCATGTCCTGAACCTTCACCTCTACCAACTCTTTTATTGTTTTTTCTTGATCCCGGATTATATTGTAAATTACTGAGAATATCCATTTTCACACCTTAGAATTAATTAATCTCTTTAACAGAAACAAGATGTTTAACTTTTTCGATCATCCCTCTAATTTGAGGTGTATCTTCAAAAACTCTAACACTATTTATTTTTCTAAGACCTAATGCTTCCATAGTTCTTTTTTGATCTTTAGGTCTATCAATTGTACTAGCAATTTTTTTTACTTCTAACTTAGCCATTTTATTCTTCTTCTTTGTTAAACAATTTAGATAATGATAATTTTCTTTTATTAGCAACAGTTACAGGATCCATTAAATTTAATAAAGCATTCATTGTTGCTTTAACTTGATTATGAGGATTACTAGATCCTAATGATTTTGTCAATACATCCTGCACACCTGCCATTTCTAATACTGCACGAACTGCACCACCTGCAATAAGACCAGTACCAGGAGATGCTGGTTTTAATAATACTTTAGCAGCACCAAATTTACCAATAATTTCATGTGGAATTTTACCATTAATAACATTCACTTTATATACATTTTTTTTGGCACTTTCAATTCCTTTTGTAATAGCATCAGTTACTTCATTTGCCTTTCCTAATCCATAACCAACATGACCATTATGATCTCCTACTACTACTATGGCATTGAAACCAAATCTTCTACCACCTTTTACTACTTTTGCTACACGATTAATATGAACTACTTTTTCTTTTAAATTTTCAATTTCGCTAACTCTTATGTTTTTCAATTTTAACCTCACATTTTAGCTTGCTGCCGAGAGAGGATTCGAACCTCTACATACGGCTCCAAAGGCCGCTGTCCTACCCTTAGACGACTCGGCAATTATTTATTAAAATTGTAATCCTGCTTCTCTAGCTGCATCTGCTAATGCTTTTATTCTACCATGATATCTAAAACCATTTCTATCAAATACAACTTTAGTAATATTGTTTTTCTGAGCTAATTCTGATGCATACTTACCGACAATCTTGCTTTGATCAATTTTAGTTTTAGCGTCTTTCAATTGCTCTTTTACTTCTTTTGTTAATGAAGAAACACCTGTAATTGTTTTATTATTAACATCATCAACAAATTGTACATAAATATATTTCAAACTTTTATATACAACCATTCTTGGTCTTTCAGGAGTTCCTTGAATTTTTTTTCTTATTCTAAATTTTATACTTTCTCTTGATGATTTTCTAGTCTTTATCATGATCTCTTACCTTTTATTTTTTACCAGATTTACCGGCTTTCCTTAAGATTACTTCATCAGAATATTTAATACCTTTTCCTTTATAAGGTTCAGGCTTTCTAAATGATCTGATTTTAGCAGCTACCAACCCAACTAATTGTTTATCAATACCAGTTACTTTAACTGTGTTAGGGTTTTCTACTGTTACTTTAACTTCTGCTGGGGGAATAAAATAAATTGGATGTGAATAACCTACAAATACTAATAAGTTATTTCCTTTTTGCTCAAATCTGTAACCTATACCAACTAGTTCTAAAGTTTTTGTATATCCTTCAGATACACCTACAACCATATTATTTAATATTGCTCTAGTTGTACCATGTATAGCTCGAATAAACTTTTCATCACTACTTCTTTTTACTTCTATAGTGTTATTTGCTATTTCAACAGTCAAATTTTCATTAACTAAGAATTTTAATTCTCCCTTTGGTCCTTTTACAGTAATTTCATTATTGTTTTTACTTACTGTAACACCATTTGGAATATTGATTATTTTTTTTCCTACTCTAGACACTTTTTACTCCATGTAAAATAATTACCAAATTTTGCAGAGAATTTCACCGCCAATATTTTTGCTACGTGCTTCTATATCACTAACAACACCGTTTGATGTTGAAATAATAGCTATACCTAATCCGTTTTTTACCTTAGGTAACTCTTTAGCACCCTTATAAATTCTTAATCCTGGTGTACTTACTTGTTCAAGACCTGTAATAGCAGAAACACCATTTACATATCTCAACACAATCTTTAGAGTTTTTTTACTGCCATCTTCAATAACTTGAAAATCTTCAATAAAACCATATTTTTTTAGTACATCTGTTACACTAACTTTTAAATTAGTGGATGGCATAGTTACATATTTTTTGCCAGCTTTTATAGCATTTCTTACTCTTGTAAGCATATCTGCAATTGGATCACTTATAAGCATTTCGTATCTCCTATTTTACCAACTAGCTTTTTTAATTCCTGGAATCTCACCTCTTAAGCACATTTCTCTAAACACCAAACGTGAAATCCCGAATTTTCTATAATTCCCTCTTGCTCTTCCAGTAAATTGGCATCTATTTCTTAATCTAGTTTTAGATGAATCTCGAGGAAGTTTTTGTAACGCTTCGTAATCGCCTTTTTCTTTTAATTGTGCTCTGAGTTCAGCATATTTTTCAACTAGTTTTTGTTTTTTTATTTCTTTTGCGAATTGTGATTTTCTAGCCATTATATTAGATCCTTAAATTAATTTCCTTCTTTTTTCCTAAATGGCATACCAAATAATTTTAATAATTCGTAAGCTTCAGCATCAGTATTTGCTGTTGTTACAAAAGTTATATCCATACCAAATACACGAACAACTTTGTCTAAGTTAATTTCTGGGAAAATAGGATGCTCTTTAATTCCTAAAGTATAATTTCCTCTTCCATCGAAAGCTTTATCTGATACTCCTTTAAAGTCTCTAACTTTAGGTAATGCTAAGTTTATTAATCTATCCATAAATTCATACATTCTACCACTTCTTAAAGTAGCAGCAACACCTATTTTTGCACCTTCTCTAAGCTTAAAGTTTGATATAGATTTTTTTGCTTTTCTAATACTAGGTTTTTGACCAACAATAGCTGTTAGATCTTTTAATATATCTTCAATAATTTTAGGATCCTGTGTAGCTGCTCCTGCACCAACATTAACAACAACTTTTTCAATCTTTGGTACTTGCATAATATTTTTATAACCAAATTTTTGCATCATTGCAGGAACTATTTCAGTCTTATATTTTTCATACAATCTTGCTGGTACTTTATCAACTACTGCAACCTTTGTTTTATCGACAACTTCTTTTTTTTCTTTAACTTTAGGTTGTATAGTAGTTTGTTTTTTAGCTTGTGTTTTATTTTTTTCAGCCATTTTTAAGTATCCTTACTTTATATCATTTCACCATTAGTTTTTAAAACTCGAACTTTGTTTTTTTTTCCTGTTTTCTCATCAATGATAAATTTATAACCAATTCTACTTGGTTTATTGGTCTTTGTATCATAATACATCACATTTGATGCATCAATAGGCATTTCTTTTTCTATAATTCCACCTTGAGGATTTAATTGTGAAGGTCGGGAATGTTTTTTCCTAATATTTACGCCTTCAACTACAACTCTATTTTTTTCAGGATAAACTTTTAATATTTTTCCAGTTTTCCCTTTATCATTACCTGCTATTACTAAAACAGTATCGCCTTTTTTTAATTTCATGGTCAAACCCTTATTATATAGTATTATAATACTTCAGGTGCAAGTGAAACAATTTTCATAAATTGTTTATCACGTAACTCTCTAGCAACAGGTCCAAAAATACGTGTACCTATTGGATCATTGTTTTTATTTATTAACACTGCAGCATTATCATCAAATCTTATATAAGAACCATCTGGTCGTCTAACTTCTTTAGCTGTTCTAACTACTACAGCTTTTTGTACATCTCCTTTTTTAACGTTAGCACCAGGAATCGCAGCTTTAACAGATACAACAATTATATCACCTACACTAGCATATCTTCTACTTGAACCACCCAATACTCTGATACAACGAACCTTTTTTGCACCAGAATTATCAGCAACGACTAAATTTGTTTCTTCTTGAATCATCACCTACTCCATATTATTTGGCTTTTTCAATAATTTCTACAAGACGCCAGCTTTTATTTTTACTTAATGGTCTAGTTTCCATTATTTTAACAATATCTCCAACTTTGCACTCATTTTTTTCATCATGAGCCATCAACTTAGTTGTTCTTTTATAATATTTTTTATACAATTTGTGTGATACTTTTCTTTCAATCGCAACAACAATAGATTTATCCATTTTATCGCTAACAACTTTACCAACCCTAACTTTTCTTGCTCCTCTAGTTTCCATCTGTTCCTCCAGCATTATTCAATTTTTCTTTTAATACTGTATGTAATCTTGCAATTGTTTTTTTTGTATTTTTAATTGAAGCAGTATTCACTAATTGTCTAAATGCTAAACTAAAATAAAGATCTTGTAAATTTTTATATTCTTCTTTTAGTTTTTTATTAATGTCTTCAACTGACATGCTTCTTATTTCATTTACTTTCATCTTATTACCTTAATTTATGCTTCTACTTCTTCGTAATCTACTCTTGTAGAAATTTTAGTTTTAATTGGCAATTTTTGAGCTGCTGCATTTAATGCTTCATAAGCTTTTTCTTTAGATACACCACCTACTTCGAACATTATTCTACCTGGTCTAACAACTGCAACCCAAAATTCAGGTGCACCTTTACCTTTACCCATTCTTGTTTCAAGTGGTTTTTTAGATACTGGTTTATCTGGGAAAATTCTTATCCAGATCTCACCTTCTTTTTTCAACTTTCTATTTATAGCAATACGACAAGCTTCAATTTGTCTTGCAGTAATCCAATGTGGCTCAAGTGCTTTTAATCCAAAGTCTCCAAAATCTACATTAGATCCTCTAAAATCCTTACCTTTCATCCTTCCACGTTGTTGCTTGCGGTATTTTACTCTTTTAGGCATTAACATTATAATTATCTCCTATTATCTTAATCAGTAAGCCTTTTACCTAATACTTCGCCTTTACAAATCCAAACTTTTATACCTATCTTACCATAAATAGTCAAAGCTTCAGCAAATGCATAATCTATATCTGCTCTTATTGTATGCAAAGGTATTCTTCCATCTTTATATTGTTCTGTTTTTGCCATTTCAGCACCACCTAATCTTCCTGAGCACATTACCTTTATACCTTCTGCACCCATTCTCATAGCTGCTGTTATAGCTGACTTCATTGCTCTACGGAAAGATACTCTATTTTGCAATTGTTGTGCAATATTATCTGCTACTAAGTAAGCATCAAGTTCAGGTCTTTTAATTTCATTAATCTGAACTTTAACTTCTTTATCGAACATCTTTTTTAATTCTTGTTCAAGTTGAGCAATATCCTTACCGCTTTTTCCAATAACCACACCCGGTCTTGATGTTGAAATTGTAACAGTAACATTTTTTGATGTTCTATCAACTACAATTCTAGAAACACCAGCTTTTTTTAATCTGTTTCTAAGATATTTTCTTATTTCACTATCTTCATAAATTTTTTGGGAATATTTGTCTTTTTCAATCCAGTTTGATTCCCAACCTCTAATTATTCCAACTCTAAACCCAATTGGATTAGTTTTTTGGCCCAATTAATCCTCCAAATTATCTTTTAGTAGCAACTTTAACTGTTATTGAACAAGTTCTTTTTCTTATTCTATATGCTCTTCCCATAGGTGCTGGCAAGATTCTTTTTAGCATAGTACCGCCGTTGACAAATATCTCTTTAACAACTACTTCGCTGGGATTTATTTGTCTATCTTCTTTAACCATCAGATTAGCAACAGCTGATTTTATAACTTTTGCTACATGTAAAGATGCGTGTTTTTTTTGAAAATGCAATGTATTTAATGCTTGTTCAACATTCATTCCGCGTACCAAATCAGCTAATAATCTAACTTTTCTTGGTGATGATTGTATATATTTTTGTACAGCTCTAGCTTCCATATCCTTATCTCACAATTTTATTTCTTTTTTGCTGCTTTTTCTGCTTTTGTACCTGGGTGACCTCTAAAGATTCTTGTAGGTGCAAATTCACCTAATTTATGACCAACCATATTTTCTGTTATATAAACAGGAACAAATTGTTTTCCATTATGGACACCAATAGTATGACCTACAAATTCAGGTGTAATCGTAGAAGACCTTGACCAGGTTTTAATCATTTTTTTCTGGTTAGCAGCATTCATTTCATCAATTTTTTTAGCTAATTTCCAGAATACAAATGGTCCTTTTTTAACAGATCGTGGCATATTTCACTCTTATTTTCTTCGTTTTATAATAAATTTATTTGATGTTTTTTTACGTTTTCTAGTTTTAAGACCTTTAGCTAACTGACCCCATGGTGAGGTTAAATGTTGTCTACCACCACCACTCTTAGATCTACCTTCACCACCACCGTTTGGGTGATCAATTGGGTTCATAGCCATACCTCTTACATGCGGTCTAATACCTAACCATCTTTTTCTACCAGCTTTACCATAACTAATATTTTCATGTTCAGGATTTGATAATGCTCCAACTGTAGCCATGCATTCACTAAGAACCATTCTTACTTCACCAGAAGGTAATTTTATTTGACAATATTTTTGATCTTTTGATACAAGCTGAATTGATGTTCCAGCACTTCTACCTAACTGACCACCTTTTTTTGGTTTTAATTCAACATTATGTATAACAGCACCAACAGGTAAATTTTTTAATTTTGTAGCATTTCCAATTTTGTATTCAACATTATCTCCTGATTTTACAATATCTCCAACTTTTAATCCTTGAGGTGCTAATATATATCTTTTTTCACCATCTTTATATACAACTAGTGCTATTCTACATGTTCTATTAGGATCATATTCTATAGTTTTAACAACACCTTCAATATCAAATTTATCTCTTTTGAAATCTATAATTCTATAATGTCTTTTATTTCCACCACCAATATGTCTAGATGTAACTCGTCCATAATTATTTCTACCACCGGTTTTTCTTATCGGAGCGAGTAATGATTTTTCAGGTGTACTTGTAGTAATTTCTTCAAATGTATGAACTGACCTATGTCTAGTACCTGGTGTTACAGGATTTAATATTCTTATACCCATTCTATAACCCTAAACTAAATTTGTTCGAATAAATCAATAGTTTGTCCGGCTTTAATTTTAACAATTGCTTTTTTAAATTTAGGTGTTTTACCAACTAATCTACCGGATTTTGTAAATCTAGACTTAATTTTTCCTCTATGAATAACTATATTGACAGATTCAACATCTACATTAAACAATCTTTTAACTTCATTTTCAACTTCAATCTTATTTGCATTATAATCAACTAAGAATGTATATTGGTTCTGATCAAGTCTTAAATTATTTGATTTTTCTGTCAATAATGGCATTTTCAATATTGTTTTCATCTTATACTCACTTATAATATTTTAATCAAATCATCTAATGCAGATTTTTCAACAACTAACTTCTGATTGTTTAACAATGTATATGTGTTAGCATCTTTAGGATTTATAATATTTAATTTTTCGATATTCCTACCAGCTACATATACATCAGGATTATTAGTTAACAATGTAACTTTTTTATCTGTAAGATTTAATGATTTTAATATATTAGCAATGTTTTTTGTTTTAACTTCTGATAATTGTATATCTTCAATTACTAAAAATTGTTCTGATTTAATTTTATTAATTAAAGCAAATTGTCTTGCTAATTTTTTAACTTTTTTATTAATATATTGTCTATAATCTCGGGGTCTAGGACCAAAAACTGTACCACCACCAACCCAAAGTGGTGTTCTTATTTGCCCTACTCTTGCAGTTCCTCTTCCTTTTTGACGCCATAGTTTTCTTGTTGAACCAGCTACTTCAGATTTCTCTTTAGTTTTATGAGTACCTTGTCTTTGATTAGCTAAATAAGCTTTAACATCTAAATAAATTACATGATTATTGGGTTCTCTTGATATAATTTCATCACTGATTTCAACAGTATTTCCAGACTGTGAACCATCTATTTTTAATACGTCAAATTTCATTTTTTATCCTACTTAATAATTTCTACTATGGAATTATTATGACCTGGAATAGCTCCTTTGATAAACAACAAATTATTTTCTTTATCAATTTTAACTATTTGTAAATTTCTAACAGTAATATTATCACAACCAGTACGTCCGGCCATTCTTTGACCTTTAAATACTCTTGAAGGATAAGATGAAGCACCGATTGAACCTGGAGCTCTTAATCTATCACTTTGACCGTGTGTTGTTCCACCAACACCGCCAAATCCATGTCTTTTCATTACACCTTGAAAACCTTTACCTTTAGAAACACCTTTTACATTAACTTTTTCACCTTCTGCAAATGTTTCAACATTAATAACATCACCAATTTTAAAATCGCTAGATTTTATATTTCTAAATTCCTTCAAAATTCTTACTGGTTCTACACCTAATTTATCAAAATACCCCAATAATGGTTTATTTAATTTACTTTCTTTTACATTTTCGTAACCTAACTGAACAGCTTCATAGCCATTTTTTTCTAAAGTTCTAACATTAACTACCGTACATGGTCCTGCTTGAACAATAGTCACAGGAATAATTTTTCCATCATTGTCGAATATATTTGTCATTCCAAGCTTTTTTCCTATCAATGCTGGCATTTTTACCACCTTATACTTTTATTGCAATATCAACACCCGCAGGTATCTCTAATTTCCTTAAAGATTCAACGGTTTTAGTATTAGCGTTATGAATATCGATAATACGTTTATGTATTCTTAATTCAAATTGTTCTCTGGACTTTTTATCAACGTGTGGTGATCTCAACACCGTGAAGACACTTCTACGTGTCTTCAACGGTATTGGGCCAGAAACTACCGCACCAGTTTGTTTAGCTGTCATTATTATCTTTTCAGTAGATTTATCTATTAATAAATGATCATACGATTTTAAATTTATTCTAATTGCTTGACCTGGCACTTTCTTTCTCCAAAATTATATTATTTTATGATTTTAGTAACTACACCTGCACCTACTGTTCTACCACCTTCTCTGATAGCAAATCTCAATCCTTCTTCCATTGCTATTTCAGAGATAAGTTTTACTGTTAATTTTACATTATCACCTGGTGTAACCATTTCAACACCTTCTGGTAATGTTACAACACCAGTAACGTCTGTTGTTCTGAAATAGAATTGTGGTCTATAGTTTGCAAAGAATGGAGTATGACGACCACCTTCTTCTTTTGACAAGATATATACTTCACATTCAAATTCTGTGTGAGGAGTTATTGAACCAGGTTTAACAACTACCATACCTCTTTCAACTTCATTTTTAGCAACACCTCTTAACAATAGACCAGCGTTATCACCAGCTTGTGCAAAATCTAATTCTTTTCTAAACATTTCTATACCTGTACATACAGTCTTTTTATGTACACCGAAACCTATCAATTCAACTTCTTCGTTTAATTTCAACTGTCCTCTTTCAACTCTACCAGTTACTACAGTACCACGTCCTGTAATTGAGAACACGTCTTCAATTGGCATCAAGAATGGTTTATCAGCCTCTCTTTCTGATAATGGTACGTATTCATCTACTGCTTTCATTAATTCATATATGCATTGTAATCTTGGATCATCTGGTGAAGCATTTGGATCTGAACCAGCTTCAAAAGCTTTTAATGCTGATCCTTTTATAATTGGAATTTCATCTCCTGGGAATTCATATTTTGACAACAACTCTCTAATTTCCATTTCTACAAGTTCTAATAATTCAGGATCTTCAACAGCATCAACTTTATTCATAAATACTACAATTCTTGGCACACCTACCTGCCTAGCTAACAAAATATGTTCTCTTGTTTGTGGCATAGGACCATCTGTTGCTGCAACTACAAGAATAGCACCATCCATCTGAGCAGCACCAGTAATCATGTTTTTTACATAGTCTGCGTGACCTGGACAGTCAACGTGTGCATAGTGTCTATTTTCAGTTTCATATTCTACGTGTGCTGTAGCAATTGTAATACCTCTTTCTCTTTCTTCAGGTGCATTATCTATAGAATCAAACGATCTTACTTGAGCAAGATTTTTTTTAGCTAAAGCCATTGTTATAGCAGCTGTCAATGTTGTTTTACCATGATCAACGTGACCAATTGTACCTACGTTAACGTGAGGTTTTGAACGATTAAATTTTTCTTTTGCCATTTTCTAAACTCCTTATTGTATTAATTTTTTGAGTCTATTATTTTTTCTGCTATTGATTGTGGAACAGGCGCATAGTGATCAAATTGCATAGTATATAAAGCTCTACCCTGAGTCATTGACCTCAATATAGTAGCATAACCAAACATTTCCGAAAGTGGAACTTTCGCTTTAATTACTTGAGCATCTTTTCTAGCATTAAAACCTTCAATCTTTCCTCTTCTTGAGTTTATATCACCCATCACATCGCCTAAATATTCATCAGGTGTAATAACTTCTAAATCCATAATTGGCTCTAACAATATAGGTGACGCTTTTTTCATTGCATCTTTAAATGCTAATGATCCAGCTATTTTAAAAGACATTTCATCAGAGTCAACTTCATGATAAGAACCATCATACAACTTTACTTTAACATCTACTACTGGATAACCAGCAACAACACCTGATTTCATTGCTTCTTTTACACCTTCCTGTACAGCCGGTATATATTCTTTTGGTATAACACCGCCCACAATTGCATTTTCAAATGCAAAACCAGCACCTGGCTCATTTGGCATAACTTCTATCACAACATGACCATATTTACCACGACCACCAGTTTGTTTAGCAAATTTTGTATCTTGATTTACTGTCTTTGTAATCGTTTCTCTATATGCAACTTGTGGTTTACCAATATTTGCATCTACTTTAAATTCTCTCTTCAATCTATCAACTATTATCTCCAAATGCAATTCACCCATACCAGCAATCAATGTCTGACCAGTTTCTTCATTAACCGAGACTCTAAATGTAGGGTCTTCTTCAGCTAATTTTACCAAACTATCTGTCAGCCTATCTTGATCAGCTTTTGTTTTTGGTTCAATTGCTATTTGAATAACAGGTTCAGGAAATTCAATTTTTTCAAGAACAACCGGAAAATCCTCAGCACAGAGAGTATCACCAGTTTTTGTATTTTTTAAACCTATAATACCAACAATATCACCTGCCCATACCTGTGGCATATCTTCTCTTTGAACAGCATGCATTCTAAGAACACGACCAATTCTCTCCCTCTTGCCTGAAGTTGTATTCAATACATAAGAACCTGAACTTAAAGTACCACTATACACTCTAACAAATGTCAATTTACCAACATAAGGATCATCCATAATCTTAAACGCTAATGCACAAAGTTTCTCTTCAGCTACAGGTTTTAATTCAACTTTTTCATCTGAATTTAATTTATGCCCAACAATATTTCCTTTATCTATAGGTGACGGCAAATATTCTACTACTGCATCTAACAACATTTGCACGCCCTTATTCTTAAACGATGAACCACATAACACAGGAACTAACTTCAATTCAATCGTGGCTTGCCTCAATACTCTTTTAACATCTTCTATAGGTAATTCTTCACCATTTAAATATTTTTCTAATAAAGTATCATCAACTTCCGATACAGCTTCCAACATATGCGTTCTATATTTTTCAGCTACCTCCTGAAGATCCTTAGGGATTGGTATTTCATCATATGTTGACCCCAAAGTTTCTTCATGGAATATCCTAGCTTTCATCGAAATCAAATCTATAACACCCTTAAACATATCGCCAGAACCAACAGGCAATGCAATTGGAACTGGATTAGCTCCAAGTCTTGTTTTTATCATTTCAACTGCATTATAAAAATCAGCACCAACTCTATCCATTTTATTAATAAACGCAATTCTAGGTACTCCATACTTATCAGCTTGCCTCCACACTGTTTCAGACTGAGGTTCAACACCTCCAACCGCACAAAACAAAGCCACAGCACCATCCAATATTCTTAACGATCTTTCCACCTCAACAGTGAAATCAACGTGTCCCGGAGTATCTATTATATTAATTTGATGATTCTTCCACATACATGTTGTTGCAGCTGAAGTTATCGTAATACCTCTTTCCTTTTCCTGCTCCATCCAATCCATCGTAGCACCACCATCATGTACCTCACCCATTCTATGCAACTTACCTGTATAAAACAATATTCTTTCAGTAGTAGTTGTTTTACCGGCGTCTATATGCGCCATAATACCAATATTTCGAACTTTATTTATATCTAAATTCATACCCTTCTTCTATAATTATTTTACCATTTAAAGTGAGCAAAAGCTTTATTAGCTTCAGCCATTCTATGAGTATCATCTTTCTTTTTTACAGCAGCACCTTCGCCATTATAAGCCGAAATCAGCTCACCGGCCAATTTAGCAGCCATTCCTCTTTCACCTCTAGCACGGGCATAAGTTTTCAACCACCTCATCGCCAAAGCAATTTTTCTCTCTGGTCGTACTTCCATAGGAACTTGATATGTAGCACCACCAACTCTTCTACTTCTCACCTCTATAACTGGAGATATATTATTTATAGCCTTCCTAAAAACTTCCAAAGCAGGTACATTTAATTTCTTCCCCGCAATCTCTAATGCCTGATATACAATTTTTCTTGCTACTGTTTTTTTACCATCATACATAATATGGTTTATTAATTTGGCAACCAAAACATCATTATATTTAATATCTGGTTTAATAATTCGTTTTTCTGCTCTTCTCTTTCTCATATATTCACCACTATTTTGCTTTTGGTTTCTTTGTACCGTATTTAGATCTACCCTGTTTACGATCATTTACACCAGAGCAATCTAAAGCACCTCTAACAATATGATATCTAACGCCAGGCAAGTCCTTCACTCTACCACCTCTAATCAACACTATTGAGTGCTCTTGTAAATTGTGTCCTTCACCAGGTATATAAGCAGTAACCTCAATACCGTTAACCAATCTAACTCTCGCCACCTTTCTTAAAGCCGAATTAGGTTTTTTAGGGGCTGTAGTATACACTCTAGTACAAACTCCTCTTTTTTGAGGATTGTTTTTTAATGCTGGAGACTTACTTTTGTAAGTCTTCACTTCTCGACCTAACCTAACCAATTGATTAATCGTTGGCAAATTACATCCTCCAAATTTAAAACGATTTAAAATTCTAATATACACAAAAAAAACAAAAATATCAAATTAATTTTTTGATATTTTCGTAAAAATTTGCGAATATCTTGTCAAGTGATATCCGCCATCAAATTTATTACTAGAGGAACGGCTAATCCGTTCATAGTTTTTTTAATTTAGCTTTGTAAATATAAGATTAATTATCTTTAAAGTCAAATTTTTTTTTATTTTTTATAATTTTTTTCCAATAAAAAAGCTGCACTTTTGCAGCTTTTTATAGATCTTTTATTAATGATTCTGCAGTTTTTCTAATCACATCTGGTTTATTATAATACCCATCATTAATTTTTTTTCTAATTTCTTCTAAATTAACTTTTCCACTTGCAACCGCCTTTGCTTCATCCGATATTTCACTTGTATCTTTTAATATTTTACCAAATTCATTTTTTTCTGTTTTTGCTTTTTGTTTATGAGTATTAATATTGTTATCTATACGAAAATTTCCAATTTTTCTAATTTCCATCTTAGCACCTTACTTTAAATAGTTAGACAATTTTTTATTATTGACAACACTTATTAGCTTTTTATTTTCTTTATCGATTTCTATTTTGTAATTTCTTATTATATTATCGAATAATTCATTGATTTTTTTAATATTATTTTCAAAATATTTTTTTACTTTTTCAAATTCTTCTTCTTTAATACTATCGTGAAGTTTTTTAAATACAATATTTAAAACTTCAATTTTATTATTAATTTCAATAATCAATTCATCATTAAAATCAAGTTCATCAATATTAACTTTTATTAATAGTTGCTCAATTTCTTCAAATATTTTTTTTAATTCTTCCATAATTAATAAATACTACTAGTATAACCACCAAAAAATGAATTAAACGAACCCTGTGCAGCCATCATTTGTGCTAATTGATTTTGCATTTTATTTAACCTTGTTTTTATAACATCAGCTTCCTTATCAATTCGTTTGTTAAGCAAATCTATGTTGTTATTGATTTGAGTAATATTTTTATTGTATGAATTAGTTAAGTTTGTTATCATTGCTGTTCTAAATGTACCACCAGAATCATACTTACCATCAAGGAATGTTCCAATTATACCATAATTAAATTGCTTTGCAAACCCATAATTTTCCATATTTGTTTCATCTATTGTTGTACCCACCACATCCGTATTAAAAAATGCTTCAACAGATGACAATTTTGCTTGTATAGCATTATTAAATTTGCTTGTATCAGATATACTAAGCCCTGTTGATGCATTAAAAGTAATCCCCATTTCTTTTAATGATTTAATATCAGCTGCTGATGTTACTTCTTTTTCTGCAAATTTTTTCATTTCATTCAATAAAGCATAAGCAGTTTGATCTCCTGCCAACTTACCTCTTGAACTCATCGAACCCGATGACATATTATTTTTAACATATGTATAAACATCATTAAATTTTGATATAAAATCATTAATTTTAGATTTTATATCTGTTTGATTTTCAGTTATAGTAATTGTTTGTGTGTTTGTATTTGTGGACTCCAATTCAAATGTTACACCACTTACAAGATCTGATATTGAATTAGATTTTTTTGTTACATTTACACCATTAAATTCTAATTGCGCATCCAATTCACTACCCAAATAAACCCAACCTGCAGTTGCTTGACTTGCGTTTAATTTAGTGTTTCTATCAGCAATCACAGAAGATGATATACCTAATGAGTTTAATAAATTACTTCCCGTATCATCTGCTATATTTAATTTTCCACTTCCTGTAGATTTAGCCATTATAGATAATCTACTATTACCTGATAATGGAGAAAATACAGATACACTAGCTAAATCCGATGCAGCTTTATATTTTTTATTATCTGTAAAACCTATTGCTTGAGCCACTTCTGTATCAGTATCCACCGCCACATACGAACTTTTAGTGTTTGATGAGATTTTTAGTTTCCCATCAACTTTTTCTGCACTAACCCCAACATTAGCAGCATTAACTTTACTAACTATTTCATCGACTAAATCATCATATGAATTATATGTACCGTTAGATAATGTTATATTTTTAATAGAACCATTTAAATTTATTTTAAATATATTATTGCTATTATCTAATGTAATTTGGGAAAAAGAACTATTATTGCCATCAATTACTTTAGCATAATAATCAGCATTAATTGCAGTCTGCAAACTATTCATAACATCTTTAGATGTTCTTCCACTTGTAGCAGATAATGATATATCAACAAACGAATAATAATCACCATCATTGATTAAAACTCTATGTGATTGGGCATCGTCACCCAAGCTTGATATATCAGTATCCGATACTTGATTCGACATTAAAATGTCATTTTTAGCTAATTGATTAACTTTGATATTAAATACTGCCGGAACAGCACTTGAAGATACTTTTGCAGAAATAACGCTTTCATCACTAGATGTAGCTGTTTTATTCTGGAAAACAGATTCTGAACCAGTTTTAGCCAACTCACTCAATACACTTTTTAAACTAGATAATTTGGAGCTTACATTACCCCAAATTGATACTACAGCAGAAATATTATTTTTCTTTGTGGATAAAGGAAGAACTCTTTTATTTACTTGTTCTTGCTTAAATGTATTTATATAATTTGTTATTCCAGATGTTGTCAAGATGCTCATGTTGGACATGGCATCCTCCTATTGTTTTTTATTTTGACTAAATACCTGCGCCCAAGTATCTCTTAACTCAGTCAACATTTTCTCAACCATTTCGAAATTTCTTTTTCTAACTTGATCCTGACAAAATTTATACAAATTAAACAAATCCATCGACATATTTATAGCTTCTTCATCTTTAAAGTTCAAAGAATCTATAAGAACTTGAATAGCTTTGTTAGTTTTTTCAATGTTTTTGATTTTAGCATTCGCAATAGCAAAATCATATACTTTTAATATTAAAGTTTCTTGTGAAGCATCTAAAATATCATTTTCTAAATATCTATTAACAGTTTGAGCTTTTTGATATCTAGGATTTGTAATCATATCAACACCTTCATTTTAAAATAACACTCCGCCGAGGCGGAGTGTTGAAATATTGTTACCGTCAACTATTATCTGAATAATGCTAATACATTTTGAGGAGCAGCATTTAACTGAGCCATCATTGATGTAGCAGATTGACTTAATATTTGTCCTCTTAATGCATTCAATGATTCTAATGCAAAGTCTGTATCGAATATTCTACTTGTAGATGATTTAGCATTAGCAACTGCTGTATTCAAGAAATCTTCTTTAACATTTAACCTTTGTACAAAGTTACCAATATTACCTAAAGCTGTAGTAATAGCATTCTTTAATGTTGTCAAATTAGCTTGCAATGATGTAGCAGTATCTGTAGCTATACTACCAGCTGAAGCACTTGCAAAGTTTGACAAGGAAGCCGAGAATGCGCTCTGATAACCACCAGAACCAGCAACTCCAGTTGCAAAATTAACCATTAATGTTTCATTTGAGATTGCACCAATTTGGAAAATAAAGTTCTGATCTTTACTACCTTCACCTGCAGCACCTGCACCAGAGAGTAAGTTTGTTTCGTTGAATCTTGTTGACTTTAATATATTGTCAATTTCTTTAGCTAAAGCAGTGATATCACTTGCAATTGCAGATCTATCTTTAGCTGGGTCTTGTGCATCTGCCATTTTTCCTTCTATTTTTGTAAGAAGCTCCGAAATACCAAGCAATGCACCTTCTGCAGTAGCAAGCATATCTTTAGCTGAACCAATGTTACCAAGGGCAGCTGTCATTGTGTTAACTTTTCTTTCAAGTGCGCTACCTACATTGAATCCAGATGTATCATCCGCTACATTTTGAATTCTTTTACCAGATGATAATCTTAATTGTGCTTTTTGTGTTTGTTCGTTAACTTTAGCGAGTTGGTAATAAGCTTTTAAAGCACCAACGTTTGTGTTAACTCTAAATGTTTGTGACATTTTAAACCTCCATGTATTAGGTTATTGTTTACTATTTTAGGCGTCCGTGCCTTTTAATTACTTCTTTGACTTATTATCGTTTTTTTCTTCTAAAAGTTTAGTAATTTTTTTTAATTTTTTTTCAACAATACTATAAAAAGTTCCTCTTTCATACATATTGTCTCTGCCAATTTTACCAGCTTTTATTCCTGTTAGTATTTCAATTGCTTCATCTATGTTTTCAATAGCATAAATGCTAAATTTTTTATTTTTAACAGCTTCAACTATTTCATTCTTTAACATTAAATCATTAACGTTTAATTTAGGAATAATAACTCCTTCGTTACCTTTCAAACCTTTTACTTTACAAATTTGATAAAATCCCTCAATTTTTTCATTTACTCCACCAATAGGTTGAATTTCTCCTTTTTGATTAACAGAACCAGTTATAGCAATATTCTGTTTTAGTGGTATTTCTCCAATAGCAGATAATAAAACACATATTTCAGCAGCGGAAGCACTATCTCCATCAATATGACTATAAGCCTGTTCAAATACTATATTTGCATCAATTTTTAATTTTTCTTCTTTTGCAAATTTATTTTTGATAAAACCTGAAATAATCATTGCTGCTTTATTAAAAGTTTTTCCTGCAAGTCCTACCTCTCTTTCGACAATATTTATTTTCCCATCACCAGCTGAAATTGTTGCCGTAATTCTGGTTGGCTTACCAAAAGAATAAATATCGCTTTCATATATCGTCAATCCATTTATCTGCCCAACTTTTTCTCCTTGTGTATCAATTAAATATTGCCCTTCTTCAAAAAGTTCAATAACTAAATCGTCATATAAAGAATGCCTTTCTATCATACTATCGTAGGCTTTATCAATATGTTTAACATCAACTGTTTTAGATTTTTCTTCTGTAGCCCAGAAATTAGCTTCTCTCAACAAATCAGTAATATATGAAAATCTTAAAGTTAATTTATCTTTTCTACCTACATATCTTGCTGAATACTCTAAAACTCTTGCAATAGCTTTATCTTTAAAACTAAGCAAATTTTCTTTTTTAATCAAATTTTTAATAGCTGCAATATATTCTACTAAATTTTCTGTATCTTTTATTTTATAATCTGTATCAAATTCTGCTTTTATTTTAAATATTTTCTTAAAATCATCTTCGTAATTTGAAAGTAGCCAATATGAATATTGATTACCTATAAGTATAACTTTTAAGTTTATATCTATTGACTCTGGCTTTAATGAAGATGGAGATGAAAATACCCCCCCAAACAAATCGTGAATTTCTAATTTACCATGCAATAACACTCTTTTTAAATTTTTCCAGATATGAGGCTCTTCAAAAATATCCTGGGCATTGAGAACTAAATATCCCCCATTAGCTCTTAATAATGAACCTGCTTTTATTCTTGTAAAATCTATCTCAGGAGCATTTTTAGTATCTGGATATTTTTCTATTGTACCAAATAAATTATTATAGGTTGGAAATGTTTCAATTATAACCGGACAACTTTTAGTATCACTATTATCCAATATAATATTAACTTTATAATCAATTATATCAGAAGCTTCAAAATCCTCTTCTTCATTATCTGTATTCATATATTTATGATTTTTCTTGAATATATCAAGATTTTCTAATACACTATCTTGAACAGATAAAAGGTAATCAACTATTTTGCTATCATGTTTATATTTTGTTATAAGTTTATCTATAGCTGCATTAACAATCTTTTTAGCTGTTTCTTTTTCTAATTCGATAATTTTTTCATCATATTCTTTTGATATATCAAAGCCTTCTTGATATAAAACTTGTAATTCCTGCTGATATTCGTTATACTGATCATAAATTGATTTTAAATCATTTTTAGTTAATTTCCCGGATTGTACCAATTCATCTAGCATAAATATAGGATATGGTTTCCCATCAATAATAGGCATAAGATCGGATTTTGTATAATCACCTTCTTTAATTTGCCCTAAACAAAATCCTTTTTTTTCTAATTTTTTTTCAAATTCCAATAATAATATTTGTTCTCTATCGCTAAATTCTGCTAATATTTTTTTCTTTTTATTTATAAAAGTATCGTTCTGCAAAGCTTTGGCAATATTATCCTGGAAATACTTTATCGTTGCTTCCATATCTTGTTTAAATACAATAGCTTTGCCAGCGGGAAAAGTTATAAGAATTGGCCTATCTGGATCTTTAAAATTGTTTACATAGACATAATCATATAAAACAGGTTTTTTGGTTGATATTTCCTCTAAAATTTTCTTCACTGTTGTTGCTTTGCCGGTTCCGGAAAGACCAGAAATAAATATATTATAACCTTGTGCCCATAAACCTACACCAACTTTTAAGGCTTTTAAAGCTCTTTCTTGCCCGACAATTCTATCATGTGAAGATATTTCTTCAATATTGATATTTCTTTCTTTTGGATTAAATATCCATTTTAATTGTTCTGGTTTAAGAGAAAAATATTTCGAAGATTTTTTAAACATCGCAATATTTTATTTTTATTGTTTAGAAAATAATATTTTTTTATTTTTAAACAAAATTTTTTTTACATTATTTTAAACAAATCAGGATAACACTTTGGAAAAGAATAATAAAAACAAAGTAGCTCTAATTACCGGTATTACAGGTCAAGATGGAAGTTATTTAACTGAAATATTATTAGAAAAAGGATACACAGTACACGGAATAATTCGCAGAAGTAGTTCTTTTAATACCGGACGTATTGATCATCTATACAACAACCCCGAAATTTATGGTAGAAAACTTTTTCTCCACTATGGTGATTTAGTGGATACAAGCTCGCTCCATCGACTTTTAGAAAAAATTGCTCCGGATGAAATTTACAATCTTGCTGCACAAAGCCATGTAAAAGTAAGCTTTGAAGTACCGGATTACACCGCACAAGTTGATGCATTAGGCACATTAAGATTTCTTGATGCTATCAAAGAAGTTGGATTAGATAGGCAAACTAAATTTTATCAAGCTTCCACCAGCGAACTTTATGGAAAAGTAAGGGAAGTTCCACAAGATGAAAATACACCTTTTTATCCAAGGAGCCCTTATGCTGTTGCTAAATTGTATGCCTACTGGATAATCGTCAACTACCGAGAAGCTTATAATCTTTTTGCATGCAATGGAATTTTATTTAATCATGAATCTCCAAGACGTGGTGAAACTTTTGTTACAAGAAAAATTACTCGTGCAGTAGCCGCAATAACTTTAGGATTACAAAATAAATTAGTTTTAGGTAATATGGATGCTAAAAGAGATTGGGGTTATGCTCCAGAATATTGTGAAGGCATGTGGAGAATCTTAAATTATTATACCGCTGAAGATTGGGTACTCGCCACAGGAGAAACTCATACAGTTAGAGAATTCGTTGAAAAATCTTTTGCCCATCTTGGATACACTATCGAATGGAAAGGTAAAGATGAAAACGAAAAAGGTTATATCGCAAAAATTGAAGATAACGAAATTAGGAACAGTTTACAAAATACTAAATTTTCAACAAACAATTTAAAAGTTGGTGATTTGGTAGTTGAAGTTTCACCTCAATATTTTCGACCTACCGAAGTTGATTTACTTTTAGGGAATCCCCAAAAAGCCAAAGAAAAACTTGGGTGGAAAGCTAATACAAAATTTGATGACCTTGTTAAAATCATGACTGAAGCTGACTTTAAAAAAATGGCTGCGCGAGGGTACTAATTATTCTCTTTTAAATATGGTTGTAATAATTCATACAATTCTTCAAAATCATTTTTCGAAACGGGATATTCTTTCTGGGTATCCCAATTTTTTATTGTTTGATAACATATTCTTGCTGCTTCTTGATAATCACCTTCGTCTATTAATATTCTTATTCTTTCAAAATTTTCTAATACTTCATCATGCAAAAGAGGGATGTAGTAATTTCTTGGTGTAATTTCTTTTTTCTCAAAAATTATTTGATTGAAATCTGCACCCCACTTTTCTATAAATTTTTGTCTATTTTTTTCTAACAAATCCAAATATTTATTTTTGCCCTCCGAAGTAAAACTTTTTGAACCAAAATGATGAATAAATACATCTTTTGCAACTAAACATTTATAACCAGCAAGCAAAGCACGAATACAATAATCATCATCTTCAAAATTGCCGGGGCTAAATCTTTCATCAAGTGCACCCAATTTTTCAATTAATTCTCTTTTTAATAATGTACATAAAAATGTTATTCTTGGAAATTCTATCGACTGCCCTTTAAATCTTTTAGATATATCATCTGCAAATATTTTCATCTGATCTAGTGTGATATAATTAACTTCCACTTTTTGGATACCACTTACTTCGTTTGAAAGAACACCGATTATTCCATTTCTTTTATCTTTTTCAGCCAATTTTACCATTTTCTCGAGCCAAAATTGCGTAACAACAATATCGTTATTGGCAATGAGCACGTATTGCCCCTTAGCAATCTTTAATGCTTGATTTATAGCTTTAGGAAAACCCAAATTTTCATTATTAAGAATTATTTTTACAATATCAGGATTATTTTTTTTGATATTATTTAAAAGTTCCCGAGTTCCATCTGCACTATTATTATCCACAACTATTAATTCAAATATTACATTTGTTGACCCTTGCAACGACGCAAGAAACTGTTCAGTAAATTTACGGTTATTATATGTTAATACTATTATGGATACTAACGGAAATGTAGGTGAAAAATCCTGCTGCCATATATTATTGAAATAATTTATGATTTCTTGTCGATTTGTTATCTCTTTTATTTGGTTTGAATATTCTGCATAAATTTTATCACGAGTTTTTTTAAAAAGCTCTTGTTTGGTTGTTGTTAAACTTTCTTTCCCAATAATCAAATTTACATTTGCAGTGATTTCTTTTATATGTTTGAAGTAATGTTCTTGAGAAAGCCTTAATAAAAATTCCCAATCTTCTAAGACTTTAAATTCTGGATTGAATTTATGTTCTTTAAATAGCTCTTCAAAGAACACAAAACAGTTAAATGGAGATATATTAGCTATAAGTAATTTATTTTTATCAAAATCTATTGAATATGGAACATATCTTGAAATTAACCAATAATCATCATTGTAGTATTTATAAGTTGAGCGATATGCATCTGTATAATAAATTTTACTATTGTTATCTATATTATCAAGAATTATTTTGAAATGATTTGGCAAAAAGTTATCATCATCATCCAAAAAACAAACCAAATTTCCGGTAACATATTCCAATCCTACATTTCTCGCATTTGCTAAACCCCTATTATTATCCAACCTAATATATTTGATAAAACTTTTATCGTAATTATCAATTACAGATTGAATATCATCACCTGCGTCATTTACAACAATTATTTCAAAATTTTTATACGTTTGTTCAAATACAGAATTAATTGCTACTTTTAATTTATCAGGCCTGTTATATGTTGGTATTATTACTGAAAACTTCATCATTTTTTAATTCCAAAAAGTATAAAACCAGGATAAATCCAGTACAAGTTATTAAAATGATTATATATGATATCTTTTATTTCATCAAGAGCAAAATAAACATCATTAAAAGGTGATTTTTCAATAAATTCTAAATTAAAATCGTGCCATATAATTAAGCCACCAGATTTTAAAACAGATAATGCTTTAAGTGTATCATTTATAACCAATTCTTTTATGTGCCCGCCATCAATAAAAACAGTATCAAAAAAATCAGGTGGATAAACACTTTGTGGATCCCATTTTCTACTATCGCAATATATTTGATTTACACGATGACCTAAATCAGCATTTAAATATCTATACCCAATTATTAAAGGTGAATTCCCATTAACAAAATCAGTCTTACTTTCAAATCCAAATTTTTCAAGCCACTTTTTAAGAGATATGGATAAGTTAAAAAAGTAATCATTCTTATCGTTTTCTAAAATACAATTTAATGTCCAAACAGTTGCATCGGTATATTGTAATGTAGCTAACGTACTTGTTCCAATAGATGTACCAAATTCTAAATGCCTTTTGGGTTTGAAAATTTGCAAAAGATATATTAAATAATAAATATCACCTTGTTCTAAATTCCAATTGTTAGGATAATGAACAAAGTGATCAGTTTTATTAAAGATATAATTTATTCCCAATACTTTGTGTAATTCATTATATAATATGGATTTAATAAAATTACTCTCAATCATTTTAACCTTATTTATGTTTTCTGTTTTTTCTTTTTAGCAGCAGGGAAAAGTATATTATTTAATATTAAACGATAACTGGGACTATTTTTATATAGTTCCAAATTAGTAGGTGGGTCTCCAACTAAATGTTGATAATCCTCGGGATCGTGCCCACCATAAAATGTAAATGTACCACGCCCAAAATTACCGTGCAAATATTTTACTTGGTTTGTATTTGCTTTTTCGCCTAAAATAATTACAGATTTCTTTATTAATTCTTTTCTAAATGATGTTGTTTGCCCCATAAAACCTGCTATCATATTAGTATGGCATTGTGTTAACATAGTTGGAACAGGATCATATTTAGCAGAAAAATCAAAAAGTGTAAAATAATCATTTTCTCTACTTAAAATTTCATTTGGTTGGATATCAATATCCGAGTACTCGTAAATATATGGATCTATCATTATTTTAAAGTTTTCAAAAGCAAATGTTTGAGAAAAATCTAGTTTTTTTTCATAATCTGGATCAATGGGATCCCCATCAAACATAGGACCACATATATCTGTATTTTGAGCGGCCAAAGCAATATCATAGCTATCCGTCGCAGAACACATTGCAAAAAGAAATCCTCCATTGGCAACATATTTTTTAATTTCAAAAACAACATCTAATAACATTTTTGAAACTTTTTTATAACCTAAACTCCTTGCTTCTTGTTCATAAGTTGCTTGTTGTTGTATATACCAGGCTGCATTTGCATAACTTGCATAAAATTTTCCATATTGTCCGGTAAAATCTTCGTGAAAAAGATGCAACCAATCATATTTAGATAATTCACCACTTAAAATTTCTTTTATCCAAACTTTTGTATAAGGAACTTCTGCATATTCCAATGCTAACATAACAGCATCATCCCAGGGCTTAAAGTAGGGTGGAACATATATCGCTATTTTGGGTGCTTTTTCCAGACGAACTACATCCATATTATTATTTTCATCCTGCACAAAAGAATAGATGTTTACCACATTTGCATCTGATACAATATCATAACTAACCCCTCGCAAATGGCATAACCTAATAACTTCAGGATTATAATCAATTAAAAAAGCTCCCCCTTTATAATTAAGAAGCCAATCCGCAATTGAGCCCAATTCAAGTGCTTTATATGTAACACCATAAGCTTTTAAATGATTTGTTTGTGTAAGATCCATTGGGATTAATATCTTACCCTGAGAAAAAAGAATTAAAGGAAATATCATTAAAAAAAGCAATTTTTGAATCATTTAATCATTCCAAAAATATGTTTTAGCCTCAGACGAAAATGGATATTTTTCAATTATACCTTTAATTAACATTTTAAAGTTATCTTTATTCTTTGTCTTGATATATTCTGCTAATCCTTTTTGCATAAGTAACTTGGACGCAAATGATGTTGTGGAGAGCTCATCAAAATCATTCATAGTTAAAGAAATAACATCATCGTATTTGCCTTTAGGAATTAAGATTTCCGATAGCGCAACTCTCATTAAAGCCCTAAATTCATTTGCAGGCAAATAACCATTAAAAGAGTAAGCATTTCTGCCATTTTGATCCAAAAAGTACATTGCAGGAGTCCAATAAGCACCTAATGATTTTCTAATTTCTCTTTCTTTTATTATATCCAATTTAAGCAATACAAACCATTCTTGCATCTCGTGCGCAACTTTTTCATCCGTATAGGTCTCAGAATACAACTTTTTACAACCTCCACAATTTTCCATTTCAAATTGCAAAAGGATGGGTTTTCTTAATTCTTGTGCTTTTTCTAAAGCTAACTGATAATTATTTAACCATTCCATAGTAAACTCCAATTTTAATTAAGCAATATAATAATTTTTAGCAATTTTTTGATATTTTTTTTGAACTTATTCAAATCTTTTTTAGTTTAATATTTAGTAATAAAAAATAATTTTGGAGATAAAATGTCCTTTAATAATATTGATAAAATGAAACAAGAAGAGCTACAAGAATGGTTAGAATCTTTAGAAGCCGTAATACAAACAGAAGGTAAAGAAAGAGCAAAAGAACTCATTTTAGAACAAATGTGTTACGCATATGGACAAGGAGTTGAATTACCTTTTACAGCTAATACGCCATATGTTAATACAATTCACTATACCCAACAACCACCATTTCCAGGCAACAGAGATATTGAAAGACGGATAAAAAGCCTTATTCGATGGAATGCAATGAATATGGTTGTCCGAGCCAATAAATACGATGATGGTATAGGAGGACATATTTCAAGTTATGCATCTGCTGCAACACTTTATGAAATTGGGTTTAATCATTTCTTTAAAGGTCCAAACCACCCAGATGGGAAAGATTTTATTTTCTTCCAGGGACACTCAGCACCTGGGATTTATGCTCGTGCTTTTTTAGAAGGCAGATTAACCGAAGAACAACTTAAAAACTTTAGGCATGAAGTTCAACACGGTAAAGGAGCTGGATTGTCATCATATCCACACCCATGGTTGATGCCTAATTTCTGGGAATTCCCCACTGTATCTATGGGACTTGGGCCTATTATGGCTATTTATCAAGCAAGATTTATGAGATATCTTGAAGATAGAGGATTAAAACCAATTAATAAATCTAAAATATGGGCTTTCCTTGGAGATGGCGAAACTGATGAACCAGAAACTTTAGGCGCTATAACACTTGCTGCACGTGAAAAATTGGATAATTTAATTTTTGTTATTAACTGTAATTTACAACGCTTAGATGGACCTGTACGCGGAAATGGAAACATTGTACAAGAATTAGAAGCAGCATTTAGAGGAGCTGGTTGGAATGTAATTAAAGTTGTTTGGGGAAGTGACTGGGATTCAATTCTTGATAAAGATAAACTACACGGCTTTATTTTATTTAAGCGTTTGCAAGAACTTATTGACGGCGAATCGCAAAAATATAGTGTTGAAGGTGGCGCCTACTTCCGTAAAAATTTCTGGGAAAAATATCCTGGACTTGCTGAACTTGTTAAAAATTACACTGATGAACAACTTGGTAAACTTCGCCGTGGTGGACACGATCCAGAAAAAGTCTACGCCGCCTATAAAGCCGCTGTTGAACATACAGGACAGCCAACTGTTATTTTAGCTAAAACTGTTAAAGGTTATGGTTTAGGCGAGAGTGGAGAAGGGAAAAATATAACCCACCAACAGAAAAAGTTAAATGAAAACGAACTACGCGAATTTAGATCTCGTTTCGGTATCCCTATCTCAGATGATGACTTAGCTGAAATGAAATTTTATCGTCCTCCTGATGATAGCCCAGAAATTAAATACCTTTTAGAAAGAAGAGAACAACTTGGCGGATTTTTACCACATCGTGAAGTTAAGGCTAAGCCCCTCGATCCAATTGATGAAACTCTATTTGATGAATTCTATCAAGGCACAGATGGAAGAGAAATTTCAACAACTATGGCTTTTGTCAGATTACTCAGTAAACTATTAAAAGAACCTCAAATTGGTAAATTAATTGTTCCCATTGTTCCAGATGAAGCACGCACTTTCGGTATGGAAGCTTTATTTAGACAAGTTGGTATCTATTCACACGTTGGACAAAAATATGAACCCGTTGATAGAGATACATATCTATATTACAAAGAAGCTAAAGACGGCCAAATTTTAGAAGAAGGCATAAATGAAGCTGGTGCTATGAGCTCATTTATTTCCGCTGGAACAGCTTATGCCAATTACGGAGTTAACACAATACCTTTTTATATTTATTACTCTATGTTTGGTTTCCAACGTATCGGAGATTTAGCCTGGGCGGCTGCAGACCTCAGAACAAAAGGCTTTATGATTGGCGGCACCGCAGGAAGAACAACCCTTGCTGGCGAAGGACTTCAACATCAAGATGGTCATAGCCATTTACTTGCTTATCCTATTCCTACTCTTAAAGCTTATGACCCTGCTTTCGCCTATGAAATTGCTGTTATTGTTAAGGAAGGTATTAAAAGAATGTATATCAATCAAGAAGATATCTATTACTATATTACCGTAATGAATGAAAATTATGCTCAACCACCTATGCCAGAAGGTGTTGAAGAAGGTATTCTCAAAGGTATCTATAAATTCAAAAAAACTGAGTTAAAAGATAAAAAACTTAAAGTTAACTTATTTGGTAGTGGTTCGATACTGAATGAAGTTATCAAAGCTGCAGCAGTTCTTGAAGAAAAATACAAAATCCCTGCAGATGTTTGGTCTGTTACATCTTATAAGGAATTACACCTTGATGCATTACAAGCAGAAAGAGAAAATTTATTAAATCCAGATAAACCCGAAGTTATACCATATATCAAACAAATTACACAAAATGAAGGTGATATCTTTGTAGCCGCTTCTGATTATGTTCAAATGTTACCGGATTCAATATCTAAATATTTACCAGGTAGACTTTATTCTCTTGGAACATTTGGTTTTGGTAGAAGTGATAACAGAGCAGCATTAAGAGATTTCTTTGAAGTAGATCATCGCTATATAGTTTTAGCAACTTTGCTTTCACTCAAAAGAGAAGGTAGAATACCTGCCGAAACAATTATTAAAGCCAAAGAAGAATTAAACATTAAAAGCGATAAGTTAAATCCTATTAAGGATTAAATAGCCATCTCCCCTCATAAATAAAAAAGCCTCGGATGTTCCCGGGGCTTTATATTTTTGTAGCGCGTACGGGATTCGAACCCGTGATCTCCGCCTTGAGAGGGCGGCGTCCTGAGCCACTAGACGAACGCGCCTCTAATATTTTTATAATCTTCTTTTACAAATTTAAGAAAATTTTAGAAATAATGTTACAATAAATATTATATAGTTTCAATATTATCATTCTTTTGTTCCTTTTCTACACTCTCATCTACAAATAACGTTTGAGGTTTGTTTGTTAAATTATTTATCATAACAATAGAATACAAATTTAAAATTTTCAATTAGTTAATTACAGCTACAAATAATTAATTTAAAACAAATTATTTAATTTGTTTTTTAAAAAAACACTCCCTCAAATTTACTAAAAAACATTGCAATTTCTCAAACAAAAAATAAGGATAAAAAAACTGTAATTAAAAATTTTTCAACAAATATTGAACCCATATTACTAAAATCTTAATTACATACTTCAACAATAAATATTATATTATTCGCTATCAATGTCGTATATAATTTAAATTTCACAAAACAGAAAAAATTTATTTCTAAAAGTAATATTTATTTATTCATAATTCTCATCAAATTGCTCGGGATCAATATCTGGTAAGATGATATCTTTAATTTTTACTTTTAATTGATTAGCTCTAATGATTACGTTAATAACTTTTTCAAACATATCATCATAATCCTTTAACTCACGAAAAATAGGTGTAATTAATTCACCAAGATCAAGTTTAATTAGATCTTCTTTATCTAATATTTCATTAAGATAATCATCTTCTTTATTATCTTCCGAATCGGACTCATCTTGATTGTCATTAGCTACATTATTTACAAAATTTTCTTCGGTATTATAGGACATCAACATTTCAAATTCTTTTTGTTCACCGCAGTCTTTAAAATACTCTTCAACAAAACCCCATATAATTTCTAAGTCTACACCAAAGGCAAAACCAAACCTTTTATATAAACATTTTTATTAACAAATTCAATTATTTCATTGGGTCCCATAGGCTTTTACCTCCTGGTTTTTTATATTTATGTTAAATTAGAGCATAATTTTTATAGTTTTTCCAAAATGCAACATAGCTTTATAAAAAAACTTTAAGTGTTGATTATTAGCATTTTTGATAAAACTTGCTTGAAAATTTTTTAACTAACAGTTTAAATTTCTTATAAATAAACAAACGGATAAAACGATATATAGTGACAACTTTTTCTATTTTTTTAAAAATATTATTGATAAACAATAAATTACAATTTCAAACCGAAAAAAATTCTATAAATAAATTTGTTAATTTAAATGTTATACTCTCCTACTCTTTTTCATCTGAAAAAAAGTACATCAAAAGGACCTTCTGAATTTACAACTTCTAAAATTTTTACATTTAATTTATTCGCTCTCTCAGCTATTTCACTAAATTTATTCAACATATCATCACAATCTTTTACATCAGCAAAAAAAGATATAATTAATCTTTGAATATCAAACTTAGTCATTTTAGTTAGTTTTTTATCATTAATCTTTTCTTTTACAAGTAATATGTTTTTATAATCTTACTTAAGTATTTCAATACATACTTTCTTTGGCGAGAAATTTTTCTCATCGTTATAAGAAATTAATAAATTAAACTCTTTTAGTTTATCGTATGCCTTAAAATACTCCTCTATAAACCCCCACACAATTTTAGCATCTAAATAACTAAAGCTTCTATTAATATAATTTTTTTTTTAATAAATTACATTGTTAACAAAATTTATTATTTCTTCTGGGCGCATACTACCCCCCTTTATAATATTTGTTGGTAATATTAATAGTGTAATTTTTTTTGAATTTTTCCAATAATTAAATAATAAACATTATCTAATGACTATTTTTTCAAATGTAATAAATAAAAAATTATCAATTTGAATAAATATCAAGAATAAAATGTTGGTTTACTTAAATTCTAAAATGGTAGGTTTCCACAGACATACAGAATTGAATTATTATTATAAATTTTAACTGTTAATTTATTTGTATATCTTAGGGAATTTTTTTTATAGTAAAATAGTAAAAAATGCTGTTATTGTAATTTATGTAATTTTCAATATCATTACTGATACACAAAGAGTATTACACTAAAACTTTAAAATTAATTATTGAATAAAAACTCTCCTCTTTTCTATTATCTTTATATGCTATAACATACTTTAAATTTTTCATTAAGTTGAATAACTTTATTAAAATCCCTGTTTGCTGCATCAAAATCCTGAATATTATGATAGGCTGCTGCTCGATTGTTGTAAGTTAAGGTATAATAAGGTATAATTCGGATTGATTTCTCAAGCCTTATTAGAATTTTCAATTGCTGTGTTATAATCACCTAATTTATAATAGCAATCTCCAATTTTTTTGTAGTAGTAAAAAGAATTATTGCTATCCAGTTCAATTTCGTGCAAATAATCATTAATTACTTTGGCATATTCCTTTAAAATATAATATGCTTTAGCTCTGTTATCGTATGCAGATACAAAATTTGGCTCTAATTTGATAGCAATATCATAATCTTTAATTGCACTATTTAAGTTTCCCAAATTTTTATAAACTACACCACAAGTGTTATAATACAACGCAGCACCAGAATTATATTCTATTGCTTTATTGCAATCTGATAATGCACTTTCAAACTCCTGTAATACAATATATAAAATACTTCTGTTGTTATAAGCATCGGCATATTCTTTATTTATTTCTATTGCTTTATTAAAATCCGAAATTGCATTATTGTATTTAACTAATTCATAAAAAATCACACCACGGTTATTATAAAGTATAGCATCATCTGGATAATGTTCAATAGCTTTAGAATATTCTGAAATAGCTTCTTGTAAATCACCATTTGAATATAATATTTCACCTTTCTTTTTGTAAAATTCATAATCTTTAATTACAATTTAATCATTAACTTTATTATAATCTTTCAAGGCTTCATCAGTTTTACCTAATTCATAATTTATATCACCTCGTAGCAAATATGCATCTGTCATATTACTTCCATATTTGATTGCTCTGGAAAAATCCTTTTCTGCGGCTTCATAATTTTTCATACTGTATTTAGTTTTAGCTCTTTGATAGTATCTTTTAGCAAGATTATTTTTTATATTTTTCATTAAATTTTTATAGAATATATCCTCTTCTTCAAAAACACGAAATAGAAAATCATTTTCAAATATTAAATTTTCGATAAAAATAGCTATTTCAAATTTTTTATATCCTTCTTGTTCGCTTTTTCATATAGAGAAATAAAACTAGCATTGTCTATTACACCATTTCTGATAAAATTCTTAATATCTATAGCAAGCTTTTCTTTCAATCCTTTAATTCTATTAGCAACATTAATTTCAAAATACCTTTCCCTATCAGATTTATAGCACAAATTTTTATACGCTTCTTTAATTTTTGTTCTTGCTTCATCTGGATGGAAATCACCCTCACAGTAATACTCTTCCATTCCAAATAAACGCGCTTCTTCTAAATTATTCCAGAAAACTATTAAATTTTCATAATTGTTATTTACTTCCTCATCTGTAAGAACATTTAATAGCTCTAATGGTATAAGCAGACGCTCGTTTAACTTCTCCGATATAGATAATTTACATATATCAAGCCTTCTTAATTGAAATAAATTTTAGTATAAACACCTTTGCAATAATTACTCATAAATTCTTCTAATTTTTCCTGTTCAGATAATTTACTATAATCATACTTTTTCATTTTTGCCTCTGTGCATCTTTAATACATTTTTTTATGTTAATTTGTTAAATTTCTTCTTCTTTGACTTTTTAAAAATCATTTTGCTTTTTTGAGCGTTTTTCCAAACACTCGTATGCAAAACCACGATTAAAATGGCATCTCTGCTATTCGGTTCAAAATTAATTAACTTAGTAAAATCTTCAATTTCATTATTATATCGCTTTATGTTTAAATATATTAATGTCAAATAATCAGCACAACAATTTATTGATAACACATAATTCTTAATTCAAATGAATAATTATAATCCTTCAAATATAAAAGTAAAATTTATTTTTTTTTTGAGCGTTAAATTTATTATTCCCTACTTTCAATTTAACTTTCATAATTTAAGTATAAGTTATGTTAAAACCGCATTATTTTTATTTAAATAAGCACAAAATTTTGGGAGTTTATTTAATTACATACCACAAATTTATACCGGTCTCATTTGTAAAATTTTTACTAAGATAGTTACTATGTTTATCAATTTATCACAATAACTTTTTCTTTAACTTCTTGATTATCAGAATATTATAATTTATACCATATTTTTTTTAATTTTCAAATCACCTTTTACCAGTAACTAGCCAACGCCAGAGTGGTAAGTAAATTGGATAGTTATCATCAAGCAATATTCCGATATGTGAATCTTTATGTTTGATGTGAGATATAACAAAATTATTTCGGTATGATATATTTGGTTTTTCGTTTGTTATAATATCGTATTTATGGCCACCAATTTTTTTCCAAACATTTAGTGTATAATTATAGTAATAATCGTATTTATTTAGCAATCCGTATATATTTTTGTTTGATATATTAATACTATCTGTAACCCAGCTAGCAACTTTTTTCATCACAAAATTAGAATCGACAGGACCTGCAAATAATACAATTCTATTTACTGGATGTAATCCCCCAAATAACAATGCCATTCCTGCACCTTGGGAAAAACCACAAACAGTAATTTTAGAATAATCTATATTTCCATTATCATCGAACAGAAAATTAACATCAATAGTAGTATTATTTTTCAAATAATAAAGCAACTTTTTAAATCTATTCATCAAAGAATTACTTGTATCAACTTTTATAGTAAGATGTAAATTTTTCCCAAACATTATCTCGTATCTAAATTTATCAAAGATGTGCTCATCTAATACAGCTTGACATTTTTCAAAAGTTAACCAATCGTTTGGATATCTTAAATCTATTATCATATTCTGGCTATCCAAAACAGAACTTTTAAAATATTTATACCCTCCAGGTTTACCGTAAGAACCCTGGAAAAAAAGTATTAATTGTTTTGGTTTTGCTTTTTTTCTGAATAATATTTGATGTGGTTCATTCCATTCACGGATATTAGTATCAGTTTCGTAAGGATATATGAAAATTTCGTTAATATTTAAAGTATCCAACTGTAAAGATACTGCTGCAAATAAAAATTTAACGGTTAATATAAATGTTATAATTTTCTTCATAATCTTTTACTAATTCTTGTATGGATTTTTCAATATCTAAGCGATTTTTAAAGATTAAATTTAATTTATCTGAATTGAGTTTTAATTTATAAATTTTATTTTCAGCATCAATTTTAGCAAGTTCAATAGGATTTAACATATCTTTACGTTTTTTCATCACTCTGCATAATATTTCCCCAATTTCATATCTTGTAACAAAATCTTTGCCACAAAAATTAATTACATCATTTTGCAAATCGGATTTAAAAAGAGTTTCTAAAATTCTGCTGGCTTCCAAAACGGAAAGTGGAGTTCTAATCTGATCTATAAACAAATTAGCTTTTTCATTATTTTTAAATGAAATATAATTTTTATGGAAATTTGATGTTATTTGCTCACTATAGGAAAATCCTAAAAGCAGTGCAACTCTTAAGATCACATAATTTTTAGAAATTGATGAAATTACATTTTCTCCTTCCAATTTGCTTTTAGCATATTTTGAAAGTGGATTTAATTTTGAGTGTTCATATATTTCATCATCGCTTTGTTCATAAACTAAATCTGTTGATGTAAAAAACAATCTCGCATTAATTTTATTGGATAAATCTGATAAATACTCGCAAGGCTGGATGTTTATTTTACTTAATTCATCATCACTCATTTTTTCTGCAATTTCAGGACGAGAAACCGCCGCTGTATGGATAATATAATTGGGCTTATAATCCTTTACTAAATTTTTAATTTCTGTGTAATTTTCTATATTTAATTTTGTAAATTTGAATTTTTTTGTTTCAAATTTATGTTTATTATAAGTAGATAAAACATCAAACTTATTTGATAAATAAAATGAAAGATTACTTCCAAGTAATCCACTACCACCGATAATTAAAACTTTCATAATTCAAGGTTATTTATGAATAATTTAATAGGCGCCCATTGTTTTACAGCTGGCGGACTTGAAACCGCTTTACATACTGCAAAAAAATTAAATGTAAATGTAATACAAATTTTTACAAAAAACAACAAACAATTTGAAGCACCAGATATTTCACAAGAGATAGCAAATTCATTTAGTCATTTAGCTAAACAACTAGATATAATGCATATATTTTCTCATTCATCTTATTTGATAAATCTTGCAGCTGCAAAGGAAGAAATTTTTAAAAGATCTTTTTCTGGTCTCATAAACGAATTAAAAAGATGTGACCAACTTGGTATTGAGTTTTTAGTCCTTCATCCAGGTTCTTATAAAAATACAACTCTTGAAGTTGGAATCAATAATGTTGCAAAAGCAATTAATGAAATTTATGCAAATCATCCCAACATTAATGCAAAAATTCTATTAGAAAATACTGCAGGACAAGGAAGCCAGCTTGGATATGATTTACAACATTTACAAGAAATTCGCAACCGGCTAAAATTTAAAGACAAAGTTTTTTATTGCATCGATACAGCTCATCTTTGGGCTGCTGGATATGAATTTGTTAATAATTATCAATCTATCATTGAAATAATTAATTCCACACTTGGGCTTGAAAATATTAAACTTTTCCATTTAAATGATAGTAAAACTGCCTTAGGGTCACGAGTAGATAGACACGAACACATTGGTAAAGGAACAATTGGCTTAAAAGGTTTTAAATTTTTACTCAATGACCCGAATTTTTCAAACATTCCTAAAGTTATTGAAACGCCAAAATCCAAAACACAGGAAGAAGATATAGAAAACTTGAAAATATTGAATAGCTTAATAGAATAACTGCAATATTTTATAATCGAATAAAATTTTTTACTTATGAATAAAACTGAAAGCACGTAAAGCATTTTTTTTGATTTTTTTGATTTTCAAAAGCACACCTCTCTGATAGTCAGAACCAAAAAAAAATGAACCGTTTTCTCAATATGTTACTTTTATAGGAGCAAAACTATTTATGTGTATCAGAATTACTATTGATATATCTCTATGAATATAAGTTCAATTGTTTAATTTAAAAGATACAACATAACTAGCAATTATAAATCTAACGATAAAGTAAAGAAAATATTTCTATGCGGCTGCGGTATTAATGATGCTTGCCAACCACTACTTCCTTGCCATACACCATTTACCCAGCTTCCTGGTTGATCACCGGCATCTGCATAACCAATACCTGGATGATAATATTTTGTATCAAATATATTATCAATTGTTAGACTTAAGTTAAACCCATCTACAAAAGCATTTTTAAACAAAAAATTTGCATCCATTACAAAATATGCATCAACTTTATTAATTGGATTTGTAATAACTGTTTTTCTTTCACCAATATATCTAGATCTAAAATTAAATAATATATCTCTTGTAAAATAGAATTTCCCACCGAAATATATTTTATGATTTGATAAATCACCAATATTTACTTTTCCTAAATTTACTCCATTTGCATCAAATATTTCTTCTTTAGCATAAATATAAGTAGAATAACAAGCCCATAAATGCAATTTTTTTATGAAATTAGGGACTAAATAATTTGCATAAACATCCACCCCTACAATATTTCTAGTCCCTAAGTTTTTTGCACCTCCAGCAATTAAAGCAATTGTATTTCTATTGCGTACATAATAAGTACTTAAAAAACTTGTAAAATTACTTTTTACTTGATTTACTTGCAACTCAAAAGTTTCTGATCTCTCAGGTTTTAAGGAAGTTGAAGAACCAAAAACTGTATAATTTGTATAAAGAGTTCTTGGAGTTGGAATTCGATAAGCTTGCCCATACAATACTTTTACACCAAATAGATCATAATTACCGACAAAACCTGCTCTAAAAGTTGTACTTGTACCATACTCTGAATTATCATCAATCCTGATACCAGAATGAAGTATACCGTTACTATTAATAATATATCTTATTTGGCTAAATATACCCATATCTTTCCAAGTAAATATATTATCAATATTATTATAAGTATCAGTTTTATCAGGTATCAAATCTGAAAAATTAGATAAAAGCTTACCAACAGTATACATCTTGCCATAATAACCTTTCTGTTTTGATATATCTTTATATTCATAATTAATACCAGTAATAATAGATATATTATCATGAATTAAAAATTCAAAATTTTGCATATAAGATAAAGTTCTATTTTCAGCTGGCCAATAAGAATAATTCAGTACCCTAACAGTTTTTCCAGGGTCAACAAACTCCCAACCAATTAGCATAACAGTATCACTCGTATTCGTAATATTATAACCTTCAAACCAATCACCCTTCTGCAAGTTTTCTATTTTGTAACTTAATGAAAATTGTGTACTAAACTCATCACTAAATTTATGTGTTTGTTCTATCCAAAAATTATAAGTATCGAAATAGAATGGAATACGATTAAATACTCTATCGGTAGCATCAGCATTACCCCAGTTATCATATTTTGAATTATACGTAAATCCAACTTCGGTTTTTTGATAGTTAATCCTGAAATCCAAATAAGTATAATTCTGGTTTATATTGTATTTACCTTTGTTAAATATTTTATTTATCCAATCTTTAGTCCAAAGGAGTGTATCAAGATGATATTTGGATGATGTATATTCATAACTATCAAAATCAATAAAATTTGTCAAATTACTTCTTTCTAATCTTGAAGCAATTTTGATAGATAAATCATTATTTTTCATCGCAACAAAGATATCGCTTATAAAATCGCCCTTTGGAGTTGTTGTTATATTAGATTTAAATGTTAATCCTTCATTTAAATTTTTTTGAGTCATTATATTTATAACTCCCATAAAAGCATTAGCACCATAAACAGAAGAAACAGGCCCATATACAACTTCAATTTTTTCAATATTTGATAAAGCTATTGTTCGTATGGTATTTGAGTGATTATAATATGTTTCATTTAGAACTCTACCATCAAGAAGAACTAAATATGGTTGTCCAAAAGAAGCCCTATAGCCTCTCCAATAGTTATTAAAACCAATTTGTCCGTTAATTATGGAAAGATCCATCCCTGGTAAATCAGATAAAATATCAACAATACTTTTATAACCTCGTTCTTGAATATCGTTCTTGCTGATTACAAACATAGTAGCTGGTACATTAGATAATTTCTCTTTTATTTTTGAAGCTGAAATTACCTCCAATTGCAATAATTCTTCTAAATTCAAATCAAATGCATCAGTCTGTTTTTTATTTGATATAGAATCATTTCCCCCATAGCTATTTTCAAAAACTGCTACATTATAATCATCTTTCATAACCATAAAATCATCTTTTTTTTCATTAAGTCCTAAAAAATAAAATCCTTTACAATCAGCTATTGTTTGATCTCCCTTATTTTTATCGATAAATGTAATATCAGGTAGCTGTTTCTCATTTTGCTCAATTACTATACCTGATGTTTTTGGCTGCCCTACCAATATACTAGAAAGGCATATTATTAGTAATATAAACATTTTAATGTTCATAATAATATTTTATTTTGTTTAACAACTATCTTAATTTACGAAATAATAAAAAAAAAAAAAAATTTTTGATGAGAAATATAAAAATTTATAAAATTTAATTAGAAGATTATAAGATATGAACAGCCTTTTATTATTTCAAATAGCATTTTTTTACTATTTATGCAAATACAAATTTCTGAATAATATTATGAAAGTTGAATAATTTATACTACTAAACCAATCTAATTAATAATCATCCTCATCATCTCTAAATAAGCTTTCGAAATCGTCATTGTCAAAATCATTGGATTTATCTCTTATATTCTCATAGTAGTATGTTACGACATCAACCACATCATCTGGATCAATAAAATTTCCTTCCACTTTTATTTTTGAACCTACATGACCTTCTTTATAATTAATAAGTTCACTTTCAATTTTGCCTATTTCCATGACAGGATATTTTTTTACATAAAATATAACTTTTTTTTTACTATCCTCAACTACTCTGATATCATAACCTTTTCGTGAAAATTCCATTTCAAATCTCCTTATATTGGAAATTACTTTTTATTATTTTATATTCGAAAAATTTTTATCAATATTTATTTGTTAAATTTTTATTATTGTTGTTTCAAACGGTAAATAATAGCTTCCAATCAATTTTGAAACTCTATTTATATCAACTTTAATATTGCCGTCATATTCAAAATCAATAATTTTACAATTTTTTACTATTAATATAACATCAAAAACTGTATTTTGGTTTAAAACTTTTGTTTTAATTTTAGCAGGCGGTGTTTCATACAAATTCCAATCAACATTTTTGTACTTATTAATATAAGCAATAATTTTATTAAAGTCCAAATCTTCTACCAATTTGATATCATAATACTGCCTGTATTTTTGAACAATAAGAGAAAGCAATTCGTGTATATCTATCTTAGGCAAGTAATCCTTTAAATTTTTAACAGAACTTTTTACAGAATTAGAAGCATAAGTTTCAACTTCGATATCCATTTTGTGTAAGGCATTTTGTAAATTTTTAATGTCTGCATCAAATAATAAAGTACCGTGTGTTAAGATAACATCTTTTGTAGTAAATTGTGCATTACCAGAAATTTTATAGCCATCTACAAATATATCATTTCTTTCTGTATGATAAGCATTTATATTAAATTCTTGTAATAATTCTACAAGTGGTTGCGTTAAGTGTCTGTATTGATTAAAATTTTTACTTTCAAATCTTGTAACAAATGAAATATTAATATTGCCCAAATCCTGATAGACAGTTCCACCGCCAGATATTCTTCTGTAAATTGGAATTTTGTTTTGATGCAAATAAGGTAAATTTAGCTCAGTGTAGATACTTTGGTTTTTACCCAGAATAACACTTTTATCATTAATATATATATGTAAGATATCTTCGCCGTTTTCTTTGTAAAATTCTCTAACAAAATATTCATCAACAGCTAAATTATGATATGGGAAATTTGATTTACTTATATATAGTAACATTAGAATCTATACTGAAAATCAATTGTTGTAAAATATGGAAACATATCCTTGATGTAATAATTAGGCTTTACATTAACATTCAAGCTCATATTTTTCTCTTCTAAAAATCTGGAGTAACCTGCCTCAATAGCACTCAAGATATGATTTATCAAAATTCCAACACCTGCTTTGGTTGCATAGTTATAAAAATCATTCGCTTTAGCTCTTTCATTCATATAATATTCGGAATTTTTAGTCTTTAAACTTTCATAAGTAAAGTTAACCGCGTCGCAATCATCCCAACCGGAAATAAATTGTGTATATTTTCCAATAAGCTCATAATATTGTTGAGTTCCAAAAGGCGGTAATTGATGAGAATACCATTTATTCAATTTTAATTCAAATTCATTCATTCTTTGCCAGTTGAGCTTACCGTTAACAATAAGTTCATCTTCTTTAGGTATGTCTTCATCTTTTATATCGGGATTAATAACTTTAGCGTTTTTTATAGAATATCTGGCATATTTCAATGGATCCCAATGTTGATGTGCATAATTTTGGTAAAACTTTGTTTGGTCATCTCCTTTTTTGTTATAATGGATATTAGTATATATCAATCCAATTTCGATACCCAAGAAAATAGCTGCTTTTAAGTATTCTTTATTATAAACCTGTCCAGCACCGGGCAATAGTAAAGAAAGACCTGCACTCGCTAAAGCCTTTTTTTTATTTCCTTTTGTTGCAGTATTATTTTGTAAATTTTTACTATCAATATTTAAGTTACCTGTTAGTAAAATATTCTCATTTACATCATTAAAAATATAATAATTTTCATTATATTGAGTTTTAGAATAAACATTAAAAACTATTATAAGTATAATTAAAATATGCTTTTTCATTTTTTCTCCTAAAAAGCAAAATCGAACAAAATACCAAAATAAAATTGTAATTCTTTACCGTAAGAAACAGTTGTTTTAGTTGTTTCTATATACTTTTCATATTTATCTAATCCATAAGCAGCATTAAAAAATAAAGCTGTGGGAAACATATAATAAGAATGCAACTTAAATCTAAGCTCTCCACCAACACCTTTTACAAATTTATCAAAAGTTTTTGTGGTTGTTTTTCCATTCCAGGCATAGCCATAATCGAAATAAATTCCTCCAAATATTTTATCTAGATACAATGTTGCAAGAGATTTATCAATATTTTTAAATATCGGGAAACGATAGAATAAATTCATTGCAGCAATATGATTACCAGAAATTGAATAAAAAGGATAAGATTTTAATCCAATTAATCCGCCAAGATAAAAATCATAAAAATCTGGGACAGTTTGATTTAAAATAGTTCCCATTCTTAAATTAATCCCTGTTGTATGCGAACCATATACTCTTTTTGAAAAATTAAGCTCTGTTTCTAATCTATTGAATTTATAATTTCGATAAACATATTTAAGTTCGTTATTATCACTTACTTCATATTGTGGATTAAGTTTACTACTTTCATAATCATATTTTAATAAAAATTTTGTTTCTTCAGGCGAGATATCTCCATCAAGATAATAATTTTCAATATTAAAACTATATTTAAGTTGATAATTATTTCCAACATAGTATGCTTCTCTCATTCCTAAAATTGGTTCGCCATCTATTGGATTTGTAAAAGTATGGATATTGCTAAAATATTTACTTATAGCAAATTTAAATTCCAACAAATTTGCAGGATTAAATATATAATGTTTTATTTTGATATCTGTTTCCCATAAATCAAAATTAATTTTTGCTTTTGTTTGATAATCATAACTTCCATCATCATTTTTGCTTAAATAAACATCCACATTTGCCGTTCTGGAAATATTATAAAATTCAAAGCTTAATATTGGTTTTAATCCTAAAGACCAAAATATTGGTAAGCGGTTTTTTATTTCAAAATTTAAGAAAATATCTCTATCGAATTTATAATTAGTTGCAATTCCAGCAAAAAATTGATATCTTTCCAAAACATCACTAGTAATAAAATAAACACCTAGCTTTATTCTCTCACCAAAATCATTAGAAATTGAATAATTATCAATTCTTAAAAATGGGAAAAAGCTATAAGTAGAATAAAGACCTTTCATTGGCATTGATTTGTAATTTGGTATAGAATAATCATCGAAATTTCTAAGTTTTTCGATATCAAACTTAGCTAAATCTCCTTTTGGTTTATCCTCCTGCAATGGCGGATTTGATATTTTTACATATTGCTTTGATGAATCTACTTTTTGTTGCTCATCATTTGCTAGATAAAATATTTTATAGCCCGTAGATGTAAAACCAGCATAAACAATATTTCCAGTAGAATCTATTGATGGATAAAATGCTCCACCTACAACATTAGAAAGCTGTGTTATTTGGTTAGTTTTGAAATTATATTTATAAATGTTAAAAATACCTGTTTTATCGGATACATAAATAATATTTTCATTATCAATAGGATATGGATTTCTTTCATCATCATTTGTTTTAATAAGTGGCTTTACTTCCTTAGTTTCAAGATTTAAAACATAAATATCTCTTTCATCTTTGTAAGAATAATCAAAAAAGATATATTTTCCATCTTTTGAGAATTTAGGATTGTAAACTTGTTCGCCATATTTAAAGTTTGTAAGTATTTGCGAATTTTTGCCATCAATATCAATCATTCCAATATTTGTTGTTCCGTCTTTTTGTGTAACATAAACAATTTTTTGATTATCTGGCGAAAGATTCGGATAATATCCCCTTAAACCTTTTGTTAATCTTGTTTCTTTTTTTGCTTTAATATCAAAACTGTAGATATCATTAATATTTAAAAAATCTGAATTATTATCATCCAATTTTGAATAAATTAATATATTATCATCATTTGCAATAGAAAGAACTGAGCGAATGTTTTTAACAACGATTGAATAATTTTTATTCTCTAAATCATAACAATATAAATCACCTTTAAAGTAATCTTTGCCCCTATTGGAAATAAAATAAACTTTTTTACCATCTTTGCTAAATATTGGATACAAATTCCCAAAACCTTCGTCAAATATAATTTGTCCCTCGATACGATTTTGCAAAACTGGTTCTATTCTTCTTTTATAATCATTAGTTATAAATTCCTTCCACTCATTATAGACTTCTTCTCCTAGTTTGCCAACGGCATCGTTGATTGCTTTATCAATTGTAAAAGTTGAAAATCTGGAAAGATTGGTTGTAATTTCTTTGAGTTTAATCTCACCGTATTTTTGAGAAATATATCTTGTAAAAGCAAAACCAGAATTATAAACAGATTCATTTCCTAAACTATTTTTGCCAAATGAACCCATTTGAGAAAATGTCAACATCTTGCCATCAAGTGCGTAACATCTTAAAATCATATCTCTATGAGAATCCCAATAATCATATTCTAATTCTTTCCTTTGATACTGTGCTGTTCCTTCTGCTAACCAATTTGGTAAATTTATGCTCGAAATTGGATAAGATACAACACCATTTGGAAATTCATAGAGGATATCTGGCCTTTTCTTTTTGCCATAATTCATAAATTGAAAATAAACTACTGGCATCCTGCGACTAAACTTAAGAGTTGACTGCACCTGAACCATATGAGTAAACTCGTGCGTTATAACATTTCTCAACCAATTGTGAGTACCGCGTAAATCAAAATCCAGAGCAGTTGCCCAAATTTCTATTTTATTATCAAAAAAATATGTTGCGCCGTTAGCATACTCATCGTAATCTTTAACAATATATTGTGTTGGCTCAGGTTCATAATCATATAAAGAAGTAATTGGATCCCAGACTTCATCGTGAATTTTCACAATAGTTTTTGCTGTGTATTCTGCACCTTTGTGGTAATGAACATAACAATGTTTACCTTTAATTGTAAACCACTCAAGCTCAGGATGAAAAGAAAATTCCTGAGAAAATAAAAATCCAAAGCTTATAAGGAATATGTATATTTTTTTCATTGTAGCCAATTTTTATTTAACAATAGCGATTTTTATAATATTAGTTGATTTTTTCCCTGTTATTTTACTTTTTGCTTCAATACTACCATAATAAACACCTGCACCTAAATTGCTTAAATCTACCATAGTTTCATTTTCAATATTTGCATTTGCAATTGTATTTAATTTCTTTACAATATTTCCATCAAGTGAAGCAATTCGAATTGTTATTTCAGAATCTTCTGTTACTAAATATCTTATATAAGTAATACCATCGTAAACTGGATTTGGCCAATTGTAGCATAATTTTTTTGGGAAATATTCATTTTGCAATGCAACTGGATTTTGACTAGTCAAAACTTTGTTATTTTGTATGTTAACATTAGCACCATTGCAAAAAATTTCATAATCTTTCAAATTTTCTATTTGATATAATTTTAGAGTGTTATCTTTTAAGATAATCATCTGGGAATTTTTTGTAAGATAAAAATCTTTAATAGTATCACCTACTGCAACAACTGAAAAATTACTTGCTTTATTATCTTTTCCGTTAACGATATATACTCGATTATTAGATGATGTAATAAAATCGGCGTATCCATCTTTATTATAATCAACCACAAGAACTCTTTTACTCAAAAAATTATCGTTGATATAAAAAGGGAAATTATTTGTTATTGCACCCGTGAATTTTTTCGCTATAATTTGATTACCTTGTTGATAGATATATGATAAGTTGCCAGATTTATCAAAATCTCCAAATGATAAATTGGTTGTTGTTATAGTATTGATATTTTCATTTTTCCAGATAGAATTATCAGATACTGCTATAATTTCTTTTGTTGCATCTACAAAATAAATACTCTTAATATTTTGCGAATATGTTTTAATAAGTTCACTGTTTTTGTATAAGGAATTATTTTCATCCAAAGCATAAATATCATTGTTAGCAACCAACACCTGTTTAACTGGCTTTGATGCTATATTAATAATTTCATATTCATCATTTTGTAGATTAAACTTTATTATACTTCCATCATCTAAACCAGCAAAAACAAAATTTTCACTAATTATAATATTAGAATTTACATTTTTATTTATGTTAATTTTTTTTATAAAATTAGCTTGTTTATCGTAAATGGATAAATCACTTAAAACTATAAAACTATCTGTTACAGCTGGTAATAAATTATTAAATATAAATTTTTCCTTAATCCAACCATCATAGACAAAATAAATTGAATCATTACTATTGAGCAAAGACAAATTGCCATCAGTGTATATAATTTTATTGATTTTTTGCCCTGCTGTTGGAATTACATTTTCTCTTACGAGTTTAATAGGATTTGACGATTTAATTGTAAAACTCATAACAGGACCAGCTTCGGAAAAATCTTTAAATTCAATAAAAGTAGGTAAATTATCTTTAGTAGTTGCTGGCGGTTTGCTATTATTGTTAAAGATATTTTTATATAATTTTGCTTTATTGCCATTATACCACAAATCAAACTCATCACCCTCACCTATAACATTACCAAGTGGCGTTTCATAAGTGTATCCAATATTATAAACTCCATCAGCTTCTACAAGAAAAATTCCCTTATTTTTTTTATCTGCGTTAATTTCATTTTTTTCAAATTTTTCCCGAATTACTTTTTCATCAATATACCAAATTGCGATACCACTCACAGGTAAAGCCCAATCGAATTCATCAATATTAGTAATAACTCCTTCTAAATTTTTAATATCGTAATATTGAAAACCGTTTTCATCTTTTGTAAAAATTAATTGTTTGGTTGTGTTTGTGGCATTGCTATAAATATCAATGATTGCACCGTCTTTATTAGCATCCCTTATTCTGTTTTCTAAAAGATAATATTCATCATCGGAAATTCGCACTTTTAAAATAACAGTATCGCCTAATTGATATTTACTTCTTGCTTTTAAATTAACTTTCTTTGGTAATCCATCGGATAAATCAATTTCATAAAAACCGGGGAATTGTATCCCAAGTAACTCGTATAGTTTTATTTTTTCCCAAGCTGATGGTTCTGGTAAAAATGCTCCGCCATAAGTAAAAATTGATTGTCCATCCATCAAACCAAATCTGCCAATTGCGGTAAGACCCGTTTTTGTATCAAATAAATCCGGTAGGCCAATATAGCTTGCAATTGATGATACTAATAAACCATTTATAGATAATTCCAAAAGCGTTTTTGAACCAAAAGTTTCAATCTCTCTATTATCTGTTGATGGACAAATAATTGTATTGTATTTACCACTTTTGTTTAACGGAAAATATTTATCATTTAACGTATTAGAAATAATTTTATGTGATAAAAACACGGATGGTAAATCTCTCGAATAACCAAGGCTACCTGGAATTTCGACATCTCTTCCGACACCAGCGTGAAAGATTAAAAATACATCATATTCACCTAAATTAATACCTTTACTTGCAACTTTTTCCCAAACTTCAGACGCGAGGTTAACCATAGGACTAAAATTATTAGATTTTACAGGCGGACTATATTCACGCATTTTCTTATCGGTTGTAATGATATCATCCAAAAGCGTGTAATTAATTTTTAACTGTCCATTTGTAATATAATTGTAATAATTAACAGCAAAGGCTAAGTGTGCCTCAAAATATTGTTTATTAAATGGAAGCGGATCTAATATTTTCGTGCTATCTTTATATTTTGTATATATTGAGCCAAATTTACCATTTCCTGTTGTTGCTTCGTCATTATCTTCAACAAATTCCACTCTTACAGCAATAATTTTTATTTCTTTTTGCGGTAATTGAGCAAAAATTAAACTCCAGAAAGCACAAACGATAAAGAATATTTTAATAGTTTTTGTCATTTTACTCTGATGATCCTGTTAATTTATAGTTTAGACCTAAGTTTATAAATCCTGTTCCGTGTCCGTAATCTCCACCTATAATTTTATAGTTCATATCTAAACTTAAAGATACTGGGAAATCTATAATATCATCTAAGTTATAAAAGAAAGTAATACCGGGCGCAAAAAATGTTGCATTTATTGTTTTAATTTTTTTTTCTGTGCTATTAACTGCTCCTGTTCTTACAGAAAGATAATCATTTTTGATACTTGTCATTCCTACTACCAAATATGGTCTTATAACTTCATAAGTATTTTTAATTATTGAAAGACCTATTTCAGCACCATAATATGAAGATTTATAATCATAAGCTGAATCTAGATAAATAAGATTACCACCTCTGCCATCATCAAATCTTTTGTGTTCTGTATTTTTTCTACCAAAGTGCATTCCATAAAAAGCACCTATGTAGATATCCCAACTATCTTCAATATAATTACCGCCTATTTTTATATTTATTCCATCTACAAAAGCATTATTAATACCAGCACCGTATAACAACGATATTGTAGTAAGATTTTCTAAGCCTTTATAGGAAGGAACAAAATATAAAGTATCACTCTCAACAAGTTGTTTTGTTGTATCTGTAACTTCTTTTTTTATATCTTCATTTCTTTCAACTTCTTCTTGTATTTCTTGTGCAAAGATTAAACTTGTTAATAAACCTATTGTTATTATTAATTTCTTTACCATATTATTACTCACCTATAATTTTATTAAATTCCTTTAGGAAAACCATTTGAAAAAATATCTTTAGAATCCCAATCTACACTAATTGTAAACCTTAAGGTCCCATTCAATGGATGATTATCTCTATTTTCAAACATAGAAGTTGTAATATAGCTAAAATCTACCCTATACATATCGTATTTAACACCACCACCAAAAGTTAAAAATTTTCTTGCGCCAAAAAGCGGATCTTCGTAAAAATAACCACCTCTTAAAGCAAATTCGAATTCACCAGGGATAACATAATCATACTGTAAACCAACGCCAAAATTAAATTCACGCATTGTTTTAGAAATAGAATAATCTCCCCAGGTTGTAAACATAGCTTTATAGAATTCATCTTGTGTTGTTGAAGTATCTTTTTTTGCATTTACAAGTAATTTATTTACATCAGCTACAAGTGTAACAGAATTATACTCATCTCTATAAAGATTAACAGCCGCCCCTAACCTCAAATTTGTTGGAATAGGATCTGCCTGGTCGCGATCTATGTAATAGATTTTTGGCCCAATATTACTAATATTTACCCCTAAGCTGACTTTTTTACTTAAATCAACATTATCAAAAACTAATTCATCTGGTCGCCATATAAAGCCTAAGTCAAATGAAGCTGTAGTTGTTACACCTTTTCCTTTTTCCTGGGCTGTCGGAGTTTCTGAAAGCTGGCTACGAATAACTCTAAAATTGAATCCCAAGCCCCAATCATTATCAATTTTGGTTGAATATCCTAAGGTTAAAGCTGCATCATAAGAACGGAAAGTCCCAAGCACATCACCTCTATCACTTGTTCGAACAAATTCACCATAATTCATAAAAGTAATTGAAGTTGTAACACTTCCTTCAAGATCTTCAATGTATGTTCTATAAGCCAAATAATCGTAATATAAATCAAGATTGAATTGTGGTAACCACTTGCTGTGTGTTAAGCTTACTTCACTTCCTGTAAGAAAAGCAATACCAGCAGGATTCCAATAAATTCCTGCTACATTATCTGATAATGCAGATCCTGCTTCTCCCATTGCACCAAATTTAGAATCTGGAGCAATTAATAAAAAAGGAACAGCAGTATTACCCTGCGAAAATACATCTTTCACAACAAATGTTAATAAAATTACAGCTATTAGCTTTAATTTGGTGGTTTTCAACATTACCTCCACTAATATTATTTAATTACAGTTAATTTGCCGATTTTCTCGGCTGTTTGTTCTCCATTACTTGAATTTATTTTAACTTTATAAAAATAAACTCCATTTGCAATATTGTTATAATTTTCATCTTTACCATCCCAAAATATTCTCACATATCTATCGCTAATTCCATATTGTTTAATCGTTTTTATACATCTACCTGCTATAGTATAAATTTTTATTTCTGCATTAATTTGTGCAAGATTATGCTGAAAGACAAAATAAGTATTAGAATTAAAAGGATTAGGATAATTATAAACTTCGCTTAAAACAGCCTGATTGCCCTCAACCACCAAAAACTCTACCTCTTTCATTGAATAATTATTCAATATATCCCACGCAATTATTTTAATTTTGTTTTTCCCGGGTTTTAAATTCGATAAATTATACTCTACAAGTCCACTTTTTCCATAACTATCCAGATCGCTAACATAATATTGTGATAAATCTATACTGTTTTTTTCTTCATCGTTTAAAATTGCTTCTAATTTATGCCCAAGCCCTAATCCTGTTGTATTAATTCCACTCTCGTCTTCTAATTTTATTAATAACTTTAAATTTGAATTTACAATTCGTCCAAAAGAATTACCGATATTATCAAAAAAGATTTCAATTTTTGGGCCTTTAGTATCATTGAATGTTTTTGTAGTATCCAGACCATCCAATTTTATATTTGTAAATACACCAATACCATCAGATTTGCTATTTTCATCGTAAAAATAAACAAATACTTTGCCTTTTTGATCGCTATAAGAAATATCTTTTGGAACAATAAACTTATCTTCTATTTTTCCGTTTTTTATAGTAGCCTTACCTCTATAAATTACGCCACCTTTATCTTTTATATACTTATTTAAGGGTTTAATAAATTCTTGTCTATACGCATCCAATACAGTTGTTTCACCAACTCCTTTTGTAATATTTAATGAACTTGCATTGATTTTAACATCCTGCAAAGCAGAAATTTTTATCTCATCACTTGAAATCATTTGCCCATTTACAGAATCAATTGAAACATAGTATCTTGGAACTTGTAAAACCAAAGTAGGATCACCAAAATAAATTAATTTTTGAGTAGCAAATCCAACTTTAACCTGTTTTAACTTAAACACTCCAAGCCCAGCAGATTTATTATAATCGAAATAACCCTGTAAATTTTTATCGTATCTGAATAAACTATCAAAAAGATGATACAAAATTATTGCGTTATCATTTCCAAATACTGGTCGATTAAAAGCAATACCGGCAATTATTCCATACTTTTCATTAAGCAATAATTTTTCAGCAGCAGATTGTTTTTCAATAAAATCAAAATAGCCAAAATCACAGGTAGCGGCGCATAGGAAAAATAACTTATCATTTTTCATTTGTGGCAATGCCAAAGAAATATCAAATATTTGTTCATCTGCCCAAAGATCAGGACTTCCGTGTCCAATATAATTAACAATTAAAGTTCCATTATTAATTGCATCGATAATAGCTTTGTTGACCAAAGGTCTTCTTCTACCTAAAGATGTATTTTCAAATGGATATCTTATTGAATATAATTTATATACTGAAAACAATGGCGGTATGATATATTCGGCCAATTGCTCAGATTGATATGTAAACTCAAACTCACTGCCACCATCATCAGGATTACCTGGACGATAGTGATCATCTGCAACCAATGTTATACTATTTTTCCAATTTCCAGGTATTATTTTACCATCATAAGCAATAATTTTATCCACAACAGCTTTAGCTTCACTTTCTGTTCTGCAAGGGATTCTACCCGGTATTATATCAATAGTCATTGAATTTATATTTGCGTTTCCCACAACATTGCAAAAATAATCATCTGTAGCCCACGAATAAATTATATCTAAAGAATATTCCAATTGATAAGTAGGTACAAAATTATTTCCTTTTCCTTCTATATTTCTAAAATCGTATGTGCAATCACCAAAAAACAAAACATACTCTGGTTTTTGTTGAAAATTCTCATATGCCCACTTCAAATAATTTCTTATAGCTGTAGGATCATTTAAACCATTGGCAAATTCATTAATAATATCTTCCACATCAACAACCATTGTTGAAATAGGGAAACGACTTTGAGTTTCTTTAAATGTTTTTAATCTTTCTGCTTGAGCCTTAAAGTTTTTATGAGTTATTATTATATACTTTGCGCCAATAACCTCTGATTTTAAATCTTTAAAATTAATTTGTTCAGCTTTATTAGGAGTTAAAAATTTATCTCTTGTTAGAGCAATAATTTTTCTAATTTTTCCAGTTTCAACATTTATGCTAAAAACTGCCTCTCCACCACTTATTGATAGTGGAACTATCTCTTTTACATTATCAAAATCTGTAATATCATAAATTTTAATCAAACTATTTGTAAAATTTTTAATATTATAAATTAAATTTCCAGTAGTATCTTTTGTATAAATAAACAATTGATCATTATAAGCATTTAAATTTTTTAAATAATCAATTTCAATATAATTCAAAAAACCACCAACATTACTTTTACCGGGTAACAAACGAATTTGCACAACATTTTGTTGAGTCCCATCAGAAATTGAAGAAAAATACAAAGTATTATCTTTTCCATAAAAATAATCTTCAACCACTCCGTACAAATAACCAGATTCTCCAATTATATTCCCATTAAGTGATAATCTCAACTTTTGATAATTTCCCTTATTTAATGTATTAGCAAATGCTATTTTATAATTTATACTTGTATTAGGAATTATATCATTAAAATTAAACATAAAACTTCTTGAAGGAGATAAATCATTAAACTCTTCGCCATAAAATTCTCTTCCAGTACTACCTAAATTATATTTATCTACTTCCCAAAATGCATAAGCTTTTGTTTGAGAAACACTAAAACCATTTGAATTAGAATTTAGTTTTTGAATTCTTAAGCCCTGTTCTCCACCAGATGTTATTAAATAATAATTATTATTGGTATATGGATTACGATTTCTAAATATTGTACTATTATTACTACTTTGCCAATATTCTACTCCGCGGGCATAAAATATAATATAATCATTATCATCAAATTTGCCATCTTCTTCGCCAACAACTTCGATTGTGATTTGTCTTGGTTCGTATTCAACACCACCATTAAAATTTTCTTTTAATGGTATACCACCAAAAGAATATATTTTAATAGTTCTTGGGTCAACAGTATTTTTATCAATTCCATAATCTGCTAACTGATTAGCTCTAATTATATAAATACCTTCATCTTTTACTGAGAATCTATAAAATTTATTGTTTTTATAAATCGAACTATTTATCTTATTCAATTTTAACTGAGATATCTTCCATTGTTTTGCTTGGCTATAATTTAAAACTATATTTTTAATAATATCATCATCATAAATTGGTAATTGATTTGTAGTAATACTTCCATTAAATTTGAATAATACTTCGGCTTGTTCAATAATGATAGTTTCATTTTTTGATGAATCATATAAAATTGGGAAAAATTTGTAGTATGCCACCCAATTATCTCTTGTTAAATCTATTCTATCAAGTGAAAGTGGGAAATCATTATTAACTACTTCTTTATCAAAATATTTTAATTTTCCATTATACCTTTTTGATTTTAATATTTTATATTCAAATTGTGGATTATTATTTGTAGGTATTGCTATATTAAAAGGGAAAAATATATCTATACTATTACTAAGAGAATATAAAATTCCATTTTGAATATCTAAGGAATTCTCATCTACTCTAATAGAAAAATTAAAAATTAAATCTAATCTATTTTGGGATTGAACAACTTCAACAGGAGTGTCTGCCCATAATACTAAAGGTAAAAACAGCAGGAATATTTTAATTATTTTTCTCATAAAACCAAAATTAATAAATATAGTAGCGAAATACCGCTAAAACCTCCAAATTTTTATTACAAAATAAACATTTTTTTTTAATTTTACAAATAAAAATTTAAAACAACACAACTATAAAATAAAAAAAGCTTCTTGATATAAATACCAAGAAGCTAAATTTATAATTTTTAGTAAAACTAAAATTCAATTTTCTTTTTAATCCTTTCAGCATAATCTAAAACTATAGCACTAGCAACGAATATAGATGAATAAGTACCAGTTATAATACCAATTATCAAAGTAAAAGCAAATGCTCTTAAAACTTCACCACCGAATAACAATAATACAACAATTGTTAATAATGTAGTACTACCTGTTAATATTGTTCTAGACATTGTTTTATTGATAGCATCATTGATATGCTTATAAAGATTATCAATATTTTTATAAATTTTTAACTGTTCCCTAATTCTATCAAAAACAATAACGGTATCATTAACTGAATAACCTACTAAAGTAAGGAATGCAGCTAGAACAGTTAATGTAATTTCAAGATTTAATCCTGGGATAACATCATATAATAAAGTATACATACTAAATGTAATCAAAACATCGTGGAACAACGCGACAACAGCACCAACCGCAAATATAAATTTAAATCTAAATGCTAAATAAATTAAGATACCCAAAATTGATAAAACGATAGCAATAATTGCTGTGCCTTTGAGTTCATCTCCAACTTTAGGACCAACTTTATCTACTTTAATTACTTCAAACTCATTGTCAGGGAATAAGTTACTCAATTTCATTTTTATAAAATCAGCTAATCCTAATCTAACAGAAACTAATGTTTCATCATTTTCTTCTAAAACTCTACCTGCCTGTGCTCCTTTATTTAATAAAAACTCAACTATTTTTTGAGCTGTTAAAGCATCATCGAATTTATAAATATACTCATCATTGTTAACTGATTTTAATTGGAAATTAATATCCGGCTTATATTCTTTAAATATATTTTCTGTATATGACTTCAATTCTTCTGTTTGTTCTTTATTCATTGTTTGTAATTCTGTTCTAATCAAGATACCATTTTCACCAAATGTTTTGATTTCAGGATTACCTATCCCCATATCTTTTGCCTTAGCTCTCATCTCTGATAAAGCTATTTTTTTATCGAAGTTAATAACAACTTCTAAACCACCTTTAAAGTCAATACCAAAATGTAACCCACTTACCAACATACTGATTATACCAGCCAATATAATTACGGCAGAAAGAAGGTAGAACTTCTTTCTATGCGCCATAAAATCTACATTTAAGTTATGGAAAATTCTCATTTTATTTATACTCCTGGAAATTATTATCCAATTGAAATTCTATTTGTTTTATCAGTTGACCAATCAATTAAAACTCTAGTTATAACAAGAGCACCAAATAATGTAGTGAAAATACCAATCATTAATGTTAACGCAAACCCTTTAATTGGACCTGTACCGAACTGATAGAGAATAAAACCTGTAATTAAAGTTGTGATATTTGAGTCTAAAATAGCAGATAATGAATTATCAAACCCACTTTTAATAGCTGCTTTGACTGTCTTTCCTAAAGCTAATTCTTCTCTAATTCTTTCATATATAAGCACATTGGCATCCACAGCCATACCCATAGTTAATACTAAACCCGCAATACCAGGAAGAGTTAATGTAGCGCTAAAACCTGCAAGTACACCCATAATATAAAGCACAATTAATACAAGGGCAACATCCGCAATAGCACCAGCTTTTTGATAATAAATTATCATAAATATAGCCACCAACATATATCCTAACAATGCAGAAATAAATCCAGCAGAAATTGAATCTTGTCCTAATGATGGACCTACTGTTCTTTCTTCAACAATATCAATTGGCGCTGGTAATGCACCAGCTTTCAAAATAATTTCTAGGATTTTAGCTTCTTCTAAAGAACCTGAACCAGTAATTTGTGAATTACCACTTGGAATTTTTGATTGAATAACAGGAGCAGAATATACTACACCATCCAAAACTATAGCACATCTTTTTTTAATATTAGCACCAGTAATTCTAGCCCATTCAACAGCACCCTGACTATTCATTTGCATTGTTACAATTGGAGCATTAGTAGTAGGATCAATATTAGCTTGTGCATTTGTAACAACTTCACCTGTTAATTCTGGTTTTGCATTTAATAAATAGAGTGTGTAATATTTTTTACCATCTTTAAATGTTTCTGGTTTAGCACTAAACACAAACTCAACATTAGAAGGAATAACACTTCTAACATCACTTCTTTTCAAAAGATTTTCTACAACTGGAACCATTTTTTCTTCAACATATCCATCAACTGTATAAGGATTAATTTGCATATATTTGAATAATGGATTTTCAGCAAGGAATTCCTGTTCAGTTTGTTTTTTACTATCCTTAGTTGTATCTGAAGATTTTTTATTAGAAATTGTATCAATTATAGCCTGATTTGTCGTAGTATCAATTTTAGCTTTACCAGCCAAAACTAAGTTAATATTTTCGATAATTTTAGCTGTATATTGTGGATCTTTAACAAGTCTAAACTCAAGTTGTGCTCTTCCTTGTAAAAGTTGTCTTGCTTCTTCTTGTTTAGAAACGCCCGGCAACTCAACAATAATTCTTCTACTCCCTTGTTTTTGTATAGATGGTTCAGAAACACCATATTGATCAATTCTGTTTCTTATAATTTCCATGGCTCTATTGATAGCATCATCAGATTGCTTTCTTAAATTTTCAGCAATAACATCTTCATCTTCTCTTACAGAACCGAAATATTTACTTAAACGAATTCCTTTTTGTTTAAACTTTTCAATCATTATATCAACTAGTGGTTTATCGCTATATTTAGATTCTTTTTCAGCTTCTTTAAGAATTTGTCTAAAAGTAGCATCTGCTTTATTTCCAACAATTTTTTCGAACATTTTAGCAGTATTGACCTCTAGTGCCAAATACATACCACCCTGCAAATCAAGACCTAATTTAATTCTTTTTGCTCGAGTTTCAGCAATAGAAGGATCTGCATTTCTAATACTATCTTCCATAGCGTAGAGATATTTATCGAGATCATTTTTGCTAATTTTAGGATTTTCTTTTAATTTTTTCTGTTTTAGAACTTCCAATTTTTGCTTGATATCTTTTGTATTTTGATAATCCTTATAAGTTGGATACAACAAATAGATACACAAAATTGTGAAGATAGCGATCAAAAATAATCTGAAGCTATACTTTTTCATGTTTTATACCTACTAAAAGTGATTAAATTTCAATTTTAAACTATGTAATTTAAAAAAAATATATTTGTTTTTCAAATTGTTTTTATTAGTAACTTTCTTTTTCAGACGGAAAATTTAAAGTTTTTATATCACTTACATAATTTTTTATAGCCTGGTCAATTTCTTGAGCAAGATTTAAATATTTTCTTACAAATCTTGGTTTAAATTCTTCGTTAAGACCTAGCATATCGTGCAATACTAATATTTGACCGTCACAATATTTACCTGCACCAATTCCAATTGTCGGTACATTAACACTTTCGGTAATTTTCTTAGCAAGTTGTGCAGGAATTTTTTCTAATACAATAGCAAAAGCACCAGCCTCTGCAACCGCTTTTGCATCATTAATTATTTGTTGTGCTTCTTTTTCATCAACACCACGAGCTTTATAACTGCCATATTGATGTATGCTCTGTGGCATCAATCCCACATGTCCCATTACCGGTATTCCGTTACATGTAATCTTATAAATAGTTTCAGCAATACTAATGCCACCTTCAACTTTTACCCCGCCGGCATTAGTCTCTTTCATTATTCTACCAGCATTTCGAAATGCATCATCTGGATTTGTTTGATAACTCATAAATGGCATATCACAGATAACCATTGCCCTGTTTACACCTTTCATTACGGCTTTGGTATGGTATATCATTTCTTCTATAGTAACCGGTAAAGTTGTTTCATTACCCTGAAAAACATTTCCCAAAGAATCACCAACCAAAATTAAATCAATACCAGCTCTATCAACCAACTTTGCAAAAAGAAAATCATATGCAGTTATTGCTGCAATTTTTATATTTTGTTGTTTCATTAACTGCAATGATTTCGTTGTAACTTTTCTAAAATCTGAAGTTTGTGTACTCATTTTATACCCTTGTAGGAGGAATAATTCCTCGCTTACTGTTTTCGATAAAATTAATTATTATTTCAACTAAATTATTATTAGAGAATTTATTTTTTAATTCCTGCAATGCATTTGAAACATTTAATCCAGAATAATATACAATATTAAAAGCATCTTTAAGTAAATTTAGGTCATCAGTTGTAAAACCTTTACGCATCAAGCCTACTCTATTAAGTCCTAAATATTTTAAAGGATCATCTGCAGCAAGGCAATAGGGCGGTACATCTTTTGAAACTTTACTACCTCCCCTTACCATTGCATATGAACCAATTTTAGTAAATTGATGAACTACTGCAGCACCACCAACTGTTACAAAATTACCAACCTCTACGTGTCCGGCAAGTTGAACTACATTAGCTAAAATAGTATTATGACCAACAATACAATCATGAGCAACATGCGTATAAGCCATAAGTAAACAATTTTTACCAATTTTAGTTACTCCATTTTCACCAGTGCCTCTATGCACAGTTGCAAATTCATGAACTGTTGTGTTATCATCAATTTCAACAAAGGATTTTTCATTATTATATTTTAAATCCTGCGGTCTGTGTGATATAGAAGCCGATTGATATATTTTTACATTATTACCAATTCTAGCTCCATTATAAATACAAACTTGTGGACCAATATAACAATTTTCCCCGATAATAACATCATCTTCTATCAACGCAAAAGGACTTATAACCGTCCCGTCGCCAATTTTAGCTTTATCACTAACTATAGCTGTTTTATGAATTTCAATCATTTTCCATACTCCAATTATGAAATTTCTTTAGCTTTTTCCATTACTGCAGCCATAAATTCAGCTTCACATACTAATTTATTATCAACAAATGCTTTTGCCTTCATACTAACAAAATTTCGTTTTTTAGCAACCATTTCACATTCCATTACAAGTTGATCGCCCGGACCTACTTGTTTACGGAATTTTGCATTATTAATTTGTGTAAAATAAACTAAATAATCATTTGGATTTTGCATAGAATTTAATAATAAAATTCCTCCTGTTTGAGCCATTGCTTCAATTATTAAAACACCTGGCATAACTGGTTTTTCAGGAAAATGTCCCTGGAAAAATGGCTCATTAACAGTAACATTTTTTACACCAACTACTTTTTTATCAAAATCTAACTCAATAATTTTATCTACAAGAAGGAAAGGATATCTATGTGGCAATATTTTCTTAATAGCATTAATATCTAATACAACACCTTCAGTTTTAACATATTGATATTTTTTAATAATTTTTTTCTGTAGATATAACTTTCTCACCATTTTGGCAAATTCAACATTTGCCTTGTGACCTGGTCTAGCAGCTAAAATCTGTGCTTTTATAGGTGCACCAATTAAGGCTAAATCACCAACCATGTCTAATAATTTATGTCTAACAGGCTCATTTTTATATCTAAGTTGTTTTCCATTTAGTATACCATTTTCACCAACAAAATACTTTCCTTTAAAACCTGTATTTTTAGCTAATTTGCCTAAATCTTCATCATTAACTTTTCTATCAACAATAACCACAGCACTTTCAATATCACCACCTTTAATAAGCCCTGCATCTACTAAATGCTCAACTTCACTTAAAAAACAAAATGTTCTTGCTTTGGAAAATTCTTCTACATATTCTTTTTCCAAGCTAAATAATCCTGTATGCTGACTACCTAACGCAGGATTTTGATAATCAACCATAACAGTTATTCTATAATCATTTAAAGGCAAGGCAACAATATCTATCTGATTTTCTTCATCATGATATTGGATTGTTTGATCAATAATTAAATAATCTTTTGGTTCATTTTGTTGTTCAAAGCCAGCCTCTAGTAAAGTTTTAACGAATTCATAAGAACTACCGTCAAATACTGGCGGTTCTATACCATCAATCTCAATAATTATATTATCAATCTGCAAACCTGCAACAGCTGAAAGCACATGCTCAACAGTATGAACTTTTACTTCGCCAACCCCTAATGTGGTTCCTCTTGATACATCAACAACATTATCTGCTATAGCTGGTATTTCGGGATTCCCACCAAGATCAACTCTTACAAATCTAATACCATAATTCGGTGGAGCTGGTTTGAATGTTAATTTAGAATTTGTTCCTGTATGTAAGCCTAACCCAGTTAAAGAAACTGGTTTAGTAATAGTTCTTTGCATTTCTAACATAGTAAAGCCCTACTATTTTTTCAAGTTTTCTATTTCTTTTTCCAATTCTTTTACTTTATTAAATAATTCTTCTAAATTTCTCTGATAACTTTCTATTCTTAAATATTTTTTGAATTCTTTTGCAGGAGTTCCCATATACGCCATATCACCTTTAAGAGATTTTGATACTCCACTTTGCGCACCAATCATAACTCTATCACCAATTGTAACATGATCTGCAACACCAACTTGGCCACCAAAAGTGCAATAAGAACCAACTTTACTACTACCTGCTATTCCCGTCTGAGATGATATAGCTGTCTGCTCGCCTATGACCACATTATGTGCAACCTGAACAAGATTATCTAATTTTGTCCCTTTCTTTATGATAGTAGAACCCAACGCCGCTCTATCAATACAGCTATTTGCGCCTATCTCTACTTCATCTTCTATAATTACATTTCCAATTTGTGGTATTTTATGATGATTTCCTTTTTCATCTCTCAAATATCCAAAACCGTCTGCACCAATTACAACACCAGGATACAATATTACATTATTACCAATTTTTGCCCTATCACCGATATAAACATTTGGATAAATCAAACAATTATTACCAATTTCAACATCATCACCTATAACAGTATTGTGAAATATTTTATTGTTATCACCAATTTTACAATTTCTACCTATAACAACATTTTTCCCTATTGCTGTATTATGACCTACTTTTGTTGTTTGATCAACAAAAGCAGTTTTATCAATACCCTCAAGAATAATTTTTGGTTTGAAATATTGATCAATTATCATTAAAAAAATAAGATAGGGATTTTGAGCTTTAAGATATGTTATATCATCTTTATATTCATTAAAGTCATTTTTAACGATGATAACTTTAGCCCTGGTTGATTCAAGTAATTTTTTATATTTGATATCTGCATAAAATGTCAAATCATTTTCATTTGCAAATTCCAGATTTGCAACTCCCTGAATTTCTCTTTTCGGATTTCCTATTAATTCTAAATTAAACTTTTGCGCTAATTCACTGGCTTTCATATATTTTACTTTAATTTTTCTATTACAATTTGAGTTAAATCGTATTTATCTTTGGCGTAAATAAACATTACATCGCCACTTCTATCAAAAATAAAATCATAGTTTTCTTTATCTGCAATTTCTTTAATTACATTAAAAATTCTATTATGTATCGGTTTAAATAACTCTTCTTGTTTTTGTAAATATTCGCCTTTAGGTCCAAATTTTTTTTGCCTAAATTCGTTAATTTTTTCTTCAAGTCGTTTAAGTTCTGTTTCTACTCTTGCTCTAGTTTCATTAGTCATAATTAATTTTCTATTTTCATAATCATCATACTTAGCTTTCCAATCGTTTTGCATTCTTTGTAATTCATTTTTCCATTCATTAACAATTTTATCCAGCTCTTGTTGTGCTTGCTGTGCATCAGGAATTGATTTAATAATAGCATCCGAATCTATATATCCAATTTTTAATTGTCCAAAAGATATTGTATTTAAAACAAAAAAAATAAGTATAAAAAATACTTTTTTCATAATTATTCCTCTCTAAAAAATTATAAATGGGGAATTACAAATAATTTTATAATTAAATTAATTTTAACAATTAATTTTTGTGATTATTTGGAATTCCCCCATAAGAAGATTATTTGTTCATTGTCAGTTCTTTTAATACATCAAATGTTAAATTGAACTTAGGTTCCACATACAAAGCAACATCTTTGTCTAATACATATGAATAACCATCTCTTTTAGCAATTTTTTCAATTGTTTTTGTAATTTTATCATAAACCGGTTTTAACAATTCCATTCTTAATTTAACATATTCACCCTGTTCACCAAATTTTTCTTGTTTGAACCGCAACATCTCTTGTTCAGCTAGTATAAGTTTTTGTTGTTCTTCTTTCTTTTTATCATCAGTCATCATTGCTTGCTTTTTTTGATATTCTTCGTAATTTTCTCTTAATTTAGTTTGCATACTATCTAATTTATTGTACCAAAACTCTTGATATGTTTGTAACTGCCTTTGAACAGCTTGCGCTTCTGAAAATTGTTCAAGAATAACTTGTGTATCAACATAACCAATTTTTAATTGAGAACTTTGTGTTTGTTTGCTTTGTGCAAAGATTGCCACTGTTAAAACGAGCATTACTAATAATTTTTTCACTTTATTTCTCCAAATTATTGAATACAAAATTTAAATTTAAATATTTACTTAAATATTCACAAATTAAATTACATTCCTATTCCAAATTGAAAATGGAATTTCAATGAAGGTTTGCCGCCATCAACATCCCTTTTATCAAAACCATAACCAAAATCAAATCCAACAAGACCAACTGGATTTATTAATAATCTTGCACCAAAACCAATAGCTCTTCTTAAATCAAAGAAGTTAGTTGATTTTAAATCATAAAACACATTACCAGCTTCAGCAAATGCAATAAAATAAATTGGCACAGGTTCTAATGCAGCTGCAGCCCTTATTTCAAAAGTATGTTTAATCATTGTGCTACCACCAACAACTATATAACCTTCACTTTGAGAGTATCTTCTTGGACCAACAGTTCTATCATCGTAACCTCTCAATGGCGTAGTAGCAATAATCATACCGTTACCACCCATAAAGAAATATTCAAAAGGATTGATTTTTGTATCCCATCTAAATTTATCTAAAAATCCAAACTCTGAACCAGCATACAACGCCAATCTATTAGAACCAAATAATCTTTTATACCACTCATTCTTTAAATTGATTTTATAGTAATCAACACTACCGGGCAAAAATGGCCCACCGGAAACATCAATATCCAAACTAATGTTAGATCCTTGCGATGGGAAAATAGGATTATCAATATCTTTTCTACTTAAACCTAATCCTAAAGTATATTGCTCTGATTTACCAGTTGCGTAATATCCACCGCCATACTGAATGTTGTTATTTTGATACTTAAAGTATGCAGATACATAAAAATAATCATCCGGCCACTTTAATCTTCTACCAAATCTAAATGTACCACCAGTTTGTGCCAACTCGTAGACGTAATTTTGTCTTGTATCAAAAACTTCAAACCCCAATAAAGTTGGAGTATCCATAAACCATGGCTCTGTAAAGCCTAATGAAAATGTTCTATAATAATTACTAACTCCAAATTGCCAGTTAAAGTTAAGTATTTGTCCAGCACCCATTTGAAATGGTTCTGCAATAGAAAAGTTAGTTAATGTAACACCAATCATACCACTAAATCCAAAACTTCCACTATAACCAACCGATGCATTTAAATAATCACTGGATTTTTCTTCAACTTTATAGGTTATATTAACAGTAGAATCATTAACTGGAGCATAATCTACACCTTCCTGATATAACTTTTCAACATTAAAATATTGCAAATTTGAAAGCTGTTGGATACTTCTCATTATAGCAGCACGACTAAAATAATCTCTTGGAACAGTATATAATTCCCTTCTGATTACTTTGTCTTTTGTTTTAGTATTACCTGCAATATCAACTCTTCCTACTCTAAAACGAGTTCCCTCGTAAACTCTTATATTTATATCAATTGAATCCTTACCAACTATAATTTCTTGTGGTCGAATATTTAACCCCAAATAACCGTTATCCAGATACAATGCAGAGACATCATTTTGTTTTTGATTTCCTCTTAAATTTTGAGTAAATCTTTCAATATCATAAATATCACCTTTTTTAAAATCAAGCCTATCATTAAGTTCTTCATTTGAATAAATCGTATTGCCTTCCCATGTAATATTTCTTACTTTATATTGTTCACCTTCATAAACATCTATTAAAATAGTAACATATTTTTTGTTAGAAGAATAAATTAAAGTATCTTTTATAATATCAAAATCTTTATACCCATTTTTCCTATAGAATTTTTTTACTAATTCCTTATCTTCTTCATATTTTTTTCTCTTAAATTTTGCTGTATTCCAGAATTTCCACCATCTTCTTTCAACGGTTTCTTTAAATTCATCTTTTAAATCATCATCAGAAAAAGCCTTATTACCTCTAAACTGTATTTTTTCAACTTTTACTACATCGCCCTCATCAATTTTTATTTTTAAGATAACTCTATCTTTAATTCTTCTTAGAATATTTCCAAAACTTTTCTTTAAATCATATTTATTTTGATACTTATCACTTGGATCATTTATATTACGCCACAAAACAACTAAATTATTTTTTACAGTATCTGCACTTTCAAACTCATATAAAATTGTTTCCACATTAGCTCTTAAATAACTTTCTTCTTCATAAGCTGCTTTTATTTTGTATCTAATTGTATAAAGATCTTGATCTTTTAAAGTTTGTCCCGATGCAATTGATACTTTTTTTTCTAAATCACTTACACTTAGCTCATCATTTCCTTCATAAACAACAGTTTCTAATTTTTTTGCCTCCTTTACTTTAATCAAAAGATAAACTCCATTACCAACAACTTTTTCCTGTATAATTTGAATATCATTAAATATTCCAAGATTCCAGAGATTTTTTATTGCATTAATCGTCTGCTCACCTGGAATTTCGATATCTTGCCCGATTTTCAACCCACTATTAAAAACTATAGTATTAGCATCTGAAATATTATTACCTTGAACTGAAATACCTAAAATTTTTAATGTTTTTCTTGCAGGCTCTTGCTGCGGAAAGATAAAAGTTGCACTTAAAAACAATATTACAATAATTAGATTTTTTTTACTCATTTGCACCATTCTTATTAATTTGTTCACTTGTTTTTCCGAATCTTCTTTCTCTATTTTGAAAATCTATAATAGCATTATAAAAATGCTCTTCAGTAAATTCAGGCCAAAAGACATTAGAAATATATAATTCCGAATAAGCCAGTTGCCAAAGTAAGAAATTACTAATACGATATTCGCCGCCAGTTCTAATCATCAAATCTGGATCTGGTAATTCTTTTGTGAGAAGATTTTGGGATACTACTTGCTCATCTATATCCTCAGGTAATAATTCACCTTCCTTCACTTTACTTGCAATTTGTTTAATAGCATGTAAGATTTCCCATCTTCCGCTATAACTTAAAGCTAATGTAACAATAATACCATCATTATTAATAGTTTTTTCTATTGCTCGATTTAATTCATTCCTCACAGCTTTAGGCAACATATTAAAATCACCGATTGTATTAAGTCTTACTCCTTTTGCAATCATTTCATCAAGTTCTTTTCTCAAACTTTTAACTAATAATTGCATAAGAGTAGAAACTTCATCTTCTGGCCTACTCCAATTCTCAGTAGAAAATGTATAGAGAGTAAGATATTTAATATCAATTTCTTTTGCTGCTTCGATAATTTTTTTAACTGTTTTCACTCCCTCCCGATGGCCAAATACTCTAGGTCTATTTTTTGCTTTTGCCCATCTTCCATTACCATCCATGATTATAGCAACATGGGATGGAATTTTACCGTTTTCTTTTATTTTATCTATTAATGTTTGTGGTTTCATTTTATAATTTATTTTTAATCAATCTTTTAAAGTTAAGTTTTAATTTGCAAAAAAACAAATTTTATATTATTCATACTTATCTTTAAACTTCTCATAAAGTCTTTCTGCTACACATTGCGGCACAAAGCTACTAATATCAGCCCCAAAAGATGCTAGTTGTCTTACAATTGTGGAGTTTAAATAAGTATATTTCTCATTAGGCATCAAAAAAACAGTAGTAATTGTCTCCTCTAATTTCCTATTCATTAATGCCATTTGAAATTCATATTCAAAATCCGATACAGCTCGCAAACCTCTTATTATTCCAACTGCTCCAATTGCTTTTGCGTGTTCTACAACCAAACCATTAAAACTATCAACTTTAACATTCTTCAAATGTTCTAAACTTTTCTTAAGCATTTCTAATCTCTCTTCTACAGTAAACATAAAAGTCTTTGCAGGATTTTTTGCAACTGTAACAACTACCTCATCAAAAAGTTCGCTTGCTCTTTGGACTATATCAATATGTCCATAAGTTACTGGATCAAATGTTCCTGGATAAATTACCTTTGACATCTTTTACCTCTTTTTTCGATAATTTCTTTTATAATATTAAATGCAAAATCAACCGTCAAATCTTTAATACATTTAAATTTTTTGTCCAATCTATTACAAGTTAGCGGTTTCGGACTGTAATAAAAACAAGGGGAACACTCTAAATTTAATGTGATTGGCATATACTCTGTTTGCCATGGATGGATATAATTTAAATTTGTAGGTCCTATTATTGGAAAAACAAAAACTTTTGCAGCAGATGCTACATGCATTAAGCTAGAATCATTTGTTACAAAATAATCACAATTTTTAATTATCTCGTAAGATGTTGATAAATCCACATTTTCAACACTCACACAATTTTCAGAATTTACAATTTCCAATATTTTTTCTCTTAAATACTTTTCTTCTGGACCACCAAACAATAATATTTTAGATTCAAATTCTTCAATTATTTTTTTTGCTAACAACCCAAAATTCTCCACATCCCACCTTCTTTTATCATGATTCTTTAAAGTATTGCAACCGGGATGCATTCCAATAATTAAATTATCTTTGCCAATTTTATCTATAAATTGTTGTGCTATATTTTTAGCATCATTATTTGTATAAAACTCAAGTAGTATAGAATAATCTTTTGGAATATTTAAATGCTCGGCAAGTAAGTCAATATTTTCAACCACATTATGTTTTTTATCATCTTCAAGTATTCTTTTATTATTAAAAAAACCCAAATTAATAAAATCTTCTCTTAAATACTTAACTGCTAATCTTTGTTTAGCTAAGGTCATCAAGTTGATAATATTATATTCAACTCTATTAGATGGATAAACATTTATACTTACATCATATTTATTAGCAATGTGATAAATAAATTTTAAGGATTTCCAAATTCCTTCCTTTAAAAAATCAAAATGATATAAATTATTTATATTTACATTATCTTTAAATATATCATAACTCCCTTTATACATTACAACTACATCAATAATTGCATCAGGATATTTTTTCCTTAGTAAGTTTAAAGCCGGCGTAAACATTAATGCATCACCAATACCAGAAAGTGCCCATATTATAATTTTCATATTATTCCTTTATTGATAAAGCAAATATAATAATTTTTAAAATATTTTTAGATTATTATTAAGATGTGATTTTTTTAGGAAAGGTTTAAGCAACAACATTAACAAAATTTCCTTGCATAAAGATATTAATACCACTACTATAAATTTTATTTATAAGTTCTTGGACTGGCTCTTTTTTTTCTTGACTATCTTGAGTAATATCATTATTTAATGGGGAATTGATTTTATTGATATCTGTTTTTTCGTTTAGTTTTTTTTGTGCTTCAAGTTTAGCTTTTTGCTCAATTCTTTCTGCTTGTCTTGCAACTGAATAATCTTGTGGAGATGGATCAGATGGAGCCAAAGCAGCTCTTTTAACCTTTTGCATTTTAACGACTGTTGCTTCTGGATCACCTTGCACTTCTTGTATATCGATTTTCACCTCACCAGCAACTGCATATTGATTGCCATCAGGTCCTCTTTGATATGAATAGCTTGTCCCTCTATATAATTCACCAGCTGCAACTTGATGTTGCACTTCGTGATTTTTTACCTTTTGGTCTATTTCTTTTAATTTTTTTAAAATTTTATCTTCTTTGGATGGCTCGTAAGTATCCTTAGTATCCCATTGTGAAGATACTTCTTCAATAATTACTTTTTTAAAATCTTCTTTATTCTTTTTAGAAAACTGATATTGATTTACTTCTTGTTTATACGATATATTTTTTAAAGGGTATACTGGCATTTTAATATTTTTTTTTAAATATAAAACATTTTTTTAAAATAGTCAAGTATTTTTTTTAATTTTTTTTTGAGATTTTTAAGACCCATTTTATTCAATTTAATCTGGAGTATACAATGAATCCTGTTGAAATTATCCGCAAGAAAAGAGATAAGAAAGAATTATCTTCCGAAGAAATCAAATTTTTAGTTAATGGCTACACAAAAAAAGAAATTCCCGATTATCAATTTTCCGCATTTTTAATGGCAGGTTTTCTTAATGGTATGACAAAAGAAGAAACCTCAGCTCTCACCCATGCTATGTTATATAGTGGTAAAGTGTTAGATTTAAGTTCCATACCAGGAATAAAAGTAGATAAGCACTCAACTGGCGGAGTTGGAGATAAAACATCATTAATATTAGCTCCAATTGTAGCCGCTGCTGGCGTACCTGTTCCTATGATTTCCGGTCGCGGTCTTGGACACACCGGCGGAACATTAGATAAACTCGAAGCTATACCTGGCTTTAGAACCGATTTAAACCTACAGCAATACGAAGAAGTATTAAAAAAACATAATGCTGTTTTAATAGGTCAAACTGCTGAAATTGCACCTGCAGATAAATTAATTTACGCACTCCGTGATGTTACTGCAACTGTTGAATCTATTCCTTTCATCACAGCATCTATTATGAGCAAAAAATTAGCCGAAGGTATTGACGCTTTAGTCCTCGATGTTAAAACAGGTAGTGGCGCTTTTATGAGAAAAATTGAAGACTCTGTTGCACTTGCAGAATCTCTTATGAACACAGCTAAATCTTTTGGCAAAAAAGTTATTGCTATGATAACAGATATGAACCAGCCATTAGGCAACTATATTGGAAACTGGCTCGAAGTTTATGAATCTATTCTTTGCTTACAAGGAGAAAATGTCGAAGACTTAATGGAAGTTACTCTTGCTCTTTCCGGGGCAATGATTATGCTCGGCTGCAAAGCTACATCCTTAGATGAAGGTATCGAAATTTCTAAAGAAATGATTAAATCCGGTAAAGCATTCGATAAATTTGTCGATATCGCAAAAGAACAATTTGGAGATGTATCTTACATAACAAATCCTGAAAAATACCCCAAACCTAAATTCTCCGAAAAAGTTTATGCTATTACAGATGGATATATCAAATCAATGGATAATTATGAAATTGGCATGGCATCACTGGAATTAGGCGCAGGAAGAATGAAAAAAGAAGATATTATCGACCCTAAAGCAGGTATTATTTTCTACCCCAAAATTGGTACTAAAATATCCAAAGGCGATTTAATTGCAGAATTATTCACCGACAAAGAAGATAAAATTGAACCTGTTAAAAACAGAATTCTTAATGCTTTAGAATTTAGCACAAACCCTGTTGAAAAAGTAAAACTAATTCACAAAATTATGGAATAAAAAGACTATTTGTCTAAACACTATAATTTAAAGTTGAGCATTTAGAAAACCAAAAAATCGGTCATCAATTAACTCGTTAATACACATTTAGATGACCGATTTTTTTTATATTGCATTTATTAACCTAAATATGTTATATACTGCTTATCAAATTACCTGATAAATAGCCTATCATTACAAGTTATTTATTTAATCAACAACATCTTTTTTACATCAATATATTTATCTGTAGATAATCTATAAAAATACACACCGCTTGGTAATCCGCTTGCATCGAAATCTACATTATATAGACCTTGAACTCTGTAACCATCAATAAATGTTTTAATTTCTTTACCACTTATACCATAAATTTTAAGCTTTACATTGGTTGAATACGGTAAATTAAAACTTATGCAAGTTGTTGGATTAAAAGGATTCGGATAATTTTGATATAATATAAAATCTTTTGAATATATTTTATCATTATTATTAAGAATATTATTAAATGAAGTTTCGAACAGACCTCTTGTTTCCGTTCTTACGTATAACTTTCCATTATATTCTTTAATAACATTTATATCAGAATATTTGGGGAAAATTGAAATTTTTTCAATTGTATTGAAATTATTTTTTGTCATATACAAATCATAACCAATATAAAAAAATACATTATCATCCTTAAAATATATACTATTTGTAATTTTTTCAGATACTTTATTCCAGCTACTACCATTATTCTCTGCTTTAAATATTCCATTAATATAATCTGCAAAATAAATAGTACCATTATCTAAAGCTACTAAATTATTTCGTGACATCATCATAGATGAATAAATACTATCTTTTATAACAACAAAAATAATTAAATCGGAAGATCTATACATTTTATATGGATAAGGACCATTACATGCTATGAAATAATAATCTTTATTTTTTGTTATGTTATAAGGGCCAATAACTGATGTTTTGTTCCAGGTATTACCTGCATCATAAGAAACATATAAATTATCCGATGCAACTAATATTGTATCATTCCCAACTGTATAAATTTTTAATATTTTTTTGGTGGTGTAGTATGATATAAAGCATTCCAATATTTACCGTTATTGGTTGATTTGAGAAGTCCAGCAGAATTAGTTGCAGCATAAACTGTCCCATTAGGCGTAACAGCAATATCATTTATTATCGAATTACTTACTGAAGACCATTTACCGGTCTTCAAATTTTTCATCTGAATACCGAGTTTCGTTGCAGTATATATTATACTTTCTTTCCAGAAAGCTATATTATATACAGTTCCAACCGGTAATCCTGTATGCTCAAATTTATTTGAATTTTGATTTAATTTAAACAAACCATAAATTCCAGAACCAACATACAAATTATCATCTTTATCAAGTGAAAGTAATAATACATCAACAGCAGGGGATAAACCCCAATCTGGTTTTATCCATTCCTGACAAAATTTATTGTCATATAAAGTCCTTCATTAATAACACCAACAAAAATTACATTTGTTTATTTTTTGCAATTGAAAATACATGTTTATCATTAAAACCTATTTTTTTATATGTTTTGGTAGCAGGAGAATAATGTATAACTCCATCCCCATTTACATTAAAACCATATCCAGTAGTGCAATAAATATCACCTGTTGAATCATCAATCATTGAGTTTATTGTTACAGACAGAAACGATGTATCTTTTAACCAGGTTTTCCCATCATCTTTTGAAACATATAACCCATATAATGTACCTGCATAGATATTATTTTTTTTATCAATTCCCAAACAATACGGATAAATATAACCAGTTATTGTATCCCCGCTAAGCCCATAATGAGTTGATCTATAAATAAATCCTAACCAATATACATCACAAGCTATCATAGTCCCTTTTTTTTGTTTTTAATATTGCATTGGACATTACATGAGAAAAGCCTTTTGATCTTGGAATCCAGCTATTTCCCCAATGTGTTGAAAAGTATATTCTATCTGAGTATCTTGTTCCTAACCATATATGATCTTCTTCTGTAATATAAAAAGCATATACATCAAAATCATCAAAGCCATTATTAATATATTGCCAGCTTAACCCTTAATCTGTTGATTTATAAATTCCTTTATATGATATAAATCTATCAAATAAACCGCCGTAAAGATAATTCTTACCATCAAATGCTATTGCTCCAATTTGTCCACCAAATGGACCACTTAAATGGCTAAACTGTATCAGTTGCCCATTTGTAATTACTGTAAGTGTAAAAATGAATAATAATAATTTCAATCGTTTCATTATTGTTCTCCATTTATTTTATTTCATAAGTAAAAGTTTTATTGATTGCCTATAATCTTTTGTTTCCAATACACATATATATATCCCGCTAGCAAGATTTGAACCATCAAAACTAACACTGTACATACCCGCAGGTTTAGAACTATTTTCTATTTGTATTATTTTATTCTTATAAATAACAAAATATTCTTATCTCCTCCCAATATACTTTGATTTAATTAAATTACTTAAAAGTAAATTTTATATATTTTTAATATTTACAATACATATTTCTACAACTTTAAAACTTATTACAATAATAATAAAATATAAAAAAATCAAAGCACTTTTTTAAAGAAAATTTAAAGTTAAAGTTATGATAAGACTTAAATTTTTAAGTTAAATATTGGAAAGAGTTGAAACGAGTAAAGTTTTAAATAATTACAATGTATTTATATTTTTACTCATTGTTCATTTTGTTTTGTTACTTTTTCAATTTTTTGTTTATCTAATTTATTATAATCGAGCTCAGATCCTAAAGTGCTATGTGGAATTAAATACATCATTACCATAATAATAAGACCAACCAGTGCATATTTTTTGGAATTCTCTTTAATTTTATTGCCTAAATAATAAACAACAAGCCATATTATAAATGTTAACAAAGTTTTATTATCAGTTAAATCGATACCAAACGGAAATCCAGTCCAGTATTCTCCAAAGGCATATTTTTGCATTATAGGACCAAGCAAAAATCCGCCGATAATTAAAGTTATTAAAGTTAATAATACATAGAATTGATTCTTATTATCATCTTTAAAAAAATGTGATAAACCAGCTCTAAAACTAAACAATAGAGAAACAAACATAAATATTATATGCGGAATTAACACATAATTTGGAACAACACCCTTAAATCTTATAATAATATCTTCATCACTAATTTTTTGTATCTTATCTTTATTAACAATTTGAATATTGTATTGTAGTTTTCCAGCAGGTGGTTGTTTTGGTAAAAAAGCTACCATTTCGCCATCTACTTTTTTGAACTCAACTAATTGAAAAGTATCTTTGGTTTTATATCTTTTCCACATTAAATAAACTTTTATATCATCTTTAATAGGTAAAACTATTTTACAATCAGAATTATTTTCCGCACTTCTTGGAAATTTTACTTTATATTCATTGTTATTTACTTGAAATTTTACATTTTTAGGATATGTCGGGCCCGTAATTCTTTGGTATACAGCAACTGAAATAGTTGCAATAAGAGAAATAATCCATAATATTATTATATTTTTTTTCATAAATAATCCTCAATATTAAAAGATGTTTCTCTTTCCCATTTAATTTCATCATTGTAATCAATTTTATTGCAAAATCTAGCCAAGACAAACAATAAATCAGAAAGTCTGTTTAAATACACCAAAACCATTTGATTGATATTTTCATTTTTCATCAACAAAGAAACTTCCCTTTCTGCTCTTCTACAAACAGTTCTAGCATAATGCATATAAGATGAAGCTATAGAACCACCTGGTAATATAAAATTTCTTAATTCTGGTAATTTTTCATCATAATAATCTATCATCTTTTCAATAAATTCTACAAAGATATTATCTATTCTTTTTACAGGTATTTTATCATAATCTAAAGGTGTTGCTAAATCTGCGCCCAATTCAAATAAATCATTCTGAATTTTATAAATAACTTTTTTAATCTTATCATTTTCGATAAAAGATATTGCCAAACCTAGCAATGAATTGAGTTCATCAACAGTACCGTAAGCAATAAGTCGCAAATCACATTTATCAACTCGCTTACCATTGGCAAGTGAAGTTTGTCCTTTATCGCCACCTTTTGTATAAATTTTCATAAAATTTTCCTAATAATTTCTAGTTTGTTTAGGATTTCTGGTATTTACATATAAATTACCATCCCATACGAAGCCAACAGAATCCAGCTTTTTAATTAATTGTTCACTACTAATAAAATAGTATTCATAATAATCAGGATATTTATCACCATTTATATCTGCTAATTTTCTTAAATTATCAATTCCGGAATATGTTTCTAAAAGATGTGGTTTTTGCAAAAAATGATTAATAAAGAAATAATTAAATCGTCTTGTCCCTTGTGAAAGTGCATCCACAAATTGAACAGTTATAAAATCAATATTTTTTTCTTGCCAACGATCTAAATAAATAATATCAAACCCATTATGAATAGGAACTATCTCTTTATACTTTAGTGAAAATTCTCCACCGTAATTAGCAACTAAAATTAGATAGAAAAATGCAGTGCCTTTTTTTGTACTATCAAGATTACCAAAACTACTATAATAACCTACCAAATCATCTAGATTTAAATTTTTTATTATTTCCTTAGGTTTAGCTACTACTGCAAAAATATAATTTGTATCATTAGAATACTTATAGTTTAAAACTGCATATTTTACATTTTTTGTATTTCTTTGGTAGCACTTGAGTAACAAAGTATTTTTTTCGAAATTCTTTTCTATCCAATTTTTAAATGCTAATGTATCGAAATAATATTCACCGTCATTAAGTATAGTTTTATTTACAAATTTATCATTAATTAAAGTGGGTTCCTTCTTACCTGCAAAAAACAAAAAATATGATATAATTGTTAATATTATCAAAGTTATAATATAAACTTTATTTTTTCCCATTGCTGTTACCTACTTCAAATACAAATTTAGAAATAGCGATAATACCTTTTTTAAAAGAATCCAAGCTAAAATGTTCATTAGGTGAATGTAGATTTTCAGAATCTAACCCAAAACCCATAAGTAATGCAGGTGCTTTAAGTTTCTTTTGAAGTGTTGTTACAACAGGAATAGACCCGCCTTCTTTTATAAATTTTGTATCTTTCTTAAAAGCAAATTTTAACGAATCCTTTGCAATTTTCATATACTTGTTATCAATAGATACTAAAGAAGGCATTCCACCATGTAGCTCTGATACTTTAATTTTAACAGTTTTTGGTGCAATAGATTTTACATATTTAGTAAATAATTTAGCAATTTTTTTTGGATTTTGGTTGGCAACCAATCTCATACTAATTTTAGCGCCCGCTTTAGAAGGAATAATTGTTTTTGCTCCCTCTCCTTGATAACCACCCCAAATTCCGTTACAATCCAAAGTCGGTCTTGATGTCATTGCTTCATAAATATCTCTATTTTCAGATGGTTTACATTTAGGGACTCCAGTTTCTGCAATAATATCTTTCTCTGTTATTTTTAACTTTTTGAAATTATTTCTTTCTTCATCAGTTACTTCAATAACATCGTCATAAAACCCTGGTATCAACACCCTACCATCTTCATCTTTTAATTTTGCAATAATATGCGCTAAAACATTAATTGGATTATCAACTGCTCCACCAAATGTACCGGAGTGTAAATCTCTTGTAGGACCTTCTAAATCAATTTGCATATAACAAAGTCCTCTAAGCCCGTAAGTAATTGCAGGCTCTCCTGGTGCATACATTGAAGTATCTGATATTACTATAGCATCACATTTTAGTTTTTCGTAGTTATCTTCCAAAAATTTTTCTAGAGATTCACTCCCTACTTCTTCTTCGCCTTCAAGAATTATTTTAATATTAACAGGCAATGACCCTTTGGTTTTCATAAATGATTCAAGTGCTTTCAAATGAGTAAACAATTGGCCTTTATCATCAGTAGCACCTCTTGCCCAAATCTTGTTATCTTTAATAATAGGATCGAATGGTTCACTGTGCCAAAGTTCAAGGGGCTCAGGTGGTTGTACATCATAATGTCCATAGAATAGTATTGTTGGTTTTCCTGGTGCACAAAGCCACTCACTATAAACTAGTGGATGTTTTTCTGTTGTTATAATCTCTGTATTCTTTAGACCAATTGATATTAAATGTGATTTCAAATACTCTGCTGTTTTTTTAACTTCTCCAACATGAAAAGGAGAAGAACTTATACTTTGAAGTCTAAGAAAATCTTTTAATTCTGAGATAAAATTCTCATAATTATTTTCGATGTAATTCAATACTTTTTCCATATATCACTTCTTATTAAATTTATAAATTATTGGTATATAGTTCTGAAAATTATTCTGTGTTTCATTATCAAGCTTGCTAAGAATAATCTTAGGTGGTATATAAAAAGATTTCCATGGATCATCTACGCAATAAATACTACCATTATTATCAATCGTAATACTTTCAATTGCTGCAACATATTGTAACTTTTTATATTTAGGAATTTGTATAGTAATATCAAACTCATCAAACTTTCTTATATTAAATTTGCTATCAAAAACTATTTTAAATATTTTTTGTTTATTTCTATCAACACCCATAATGACATTATTTTTTACAGATGTCAATCCACAAATTGTCCCAATCTTAAGACTTTTTGTAGAAACTCGTTTTTTTAACACTAAATTTGATTTATCAATAATATAGATATATGTACTATCAGCAAATAATTTACCAACTTCAAAACCTTCTAATCCAAGATAAAAATTATTCTCATCAACACACACACCTTCAAAACCAATATTTGAACGCACAAATTCAAAGATTTTATTATTATTTTTGAATTCTATTTTTTTGATATCTTCGATGTAATAAGTAAAAATATCATTATTTTTGAAAAATAACTCATATAATCCTGCCTCACTCAGATAATTCTCACCATTACCTTCTATAGAAATATACACACGATTTTCAAATTTATCATAAACTATTTCTTCAAAATCCCATTTCTCAAATTTGCTCAATTTTTGATTAACTTTTTCTGAAAAATTAACACTTCTCAAAAAAAAATTTTCGTTATCATCAATTTCTAATAAATGAATTTTACCAATATCATCTGCTAAGAGAAAATATCTAGTATTATCTTTTTTTTGTATAAAACATATTCCAGATGTTTGATCAGTAAAATACTCCCCACTTTTCAACCATTTTGGATAAGGATTATCAAGTATATAGTTTGGTTCATCTGGCGAAAAAGCAATTGCTAAAATAACAATAATAAAAAATAAACCATAAACTGGAAATATTTTAACTATCTTCTTCAAATTCTATATCCATATAATTAAAATATAAATATACATTTTTTTTATTAAAAATTAAATATTCTTTTATCATTATAATTTGTAACCTTAATTTTTGATAAAGTATCTAAACAATAAAAAGCAGATGTTACTATGAAAAAAATTTATGTCATTATAGCTTTATTGCTAATCATAATTCTAGTTTTGGCTTATTTTACAAAAAACAAAACAGAATTTTACAAGGCGGAATTCCAAAACGCATTAGTTATCGAAATAGCCGACAAAATCGATACTTTGGATAAAAGCAAAATTGTAATTTCCCAAAATATAGTCGAAAATTTTATAATCAAAACATCTGAACCTTTTATTCATATTGACAATTTAAATATCCCCAAAGATCTTCTCAAAAAGCTGATTGAAGAACGCAAAGATACAATTATCTATACTGATTTTAGAATTTACAATACCAAAAGTAATAACAAAAATAAAAAAGATGTTAAAATCAATATTAAATTTAAGCCAGATGACAACAGAGATAGTTCACTTGTAGATATTAAAATTTATTGTGGAAATGTAAAATTAAACAAAGTATTACAATTCAATAAAGGGAAACATTTTGTTATAGAAACAACAAATTATTCTAAGAGCCTCAACTCATATGATAAAGTTGAAATTCCATTAGCACTTATAACAACTGTTAAAGAATTTATTACTTTATTTGCAAATGATATAAGCAAAAAAGATATGGAACATCTTTCTAAAGCTTTTAATAATGAGAGACTTATAATGATGGTTGATAACTTTAAAGATAGTACAAATATACTAATGTATATAAAATAAAATTTTAGATAAAACCAATCCAGCGCATTCTAAATAATATTCTGTAACCTCCCATAAGTTCAATTGGAATTTTTACATTCCAGTTAAAATTTTGGGATGTATCTTTATTAATAAAAAACTTTGCACGCGAAGAACTTACATCTAATCCAAATTTTTGAAAAATAGAAATATATGAGCTTGCTGCTTTTTCCAATAATCGAGAAAAAACTACCGGAACTTCTTGAACATTCTGGATCGGACCACCCATTATTTTAGATGCTACAACCAATAAATCTTTTTGATCACATACAATACTTGATATAACCTGTACATCATGCGATGAAGTATCGAACTCTATAACTGCTTCTGCTTGTGCAGGGATTGTTGAAGCAACTTTCTCATCATAATACAATACGACTTCCCTTAAAACTGTTTCACAAGCTTGATTAAGAGAATTAATAACATAAAAAACTATTTGGCGTTTTATATAATCATAAACTTGTTTATAATCAAAACCCGGTATTTGCATATAACTACTTAACTCAGATACAATATTAGAAGGCGAATAACATTTTGTTATCTCTCCATTATATTGAAATTCTTCCTCTTCTTCTTCTTTCTTATTTTGTGTAATTTGCTCAACACCATCCATTATTTCATCAAGTTCAGATTTTACTACTGGCGTTATCATCTTAAAAACTTTAATTCTATCAGTTTCCAAACTTCTACCCGTCTGAATAAGTAAAGCATTTCCAATACCTTTAATTCTTTCATCTACTAATATAAAATCCGGTTTTCTTCTTTTTAATACATCAACCAATGTAACAACATCGAGTACTTCAATAACATTAAACCACGGTAAAAAAACCTGTGAAAAAAATCTTTCAAATTTTTTATTCTTGTCTAAAATTATAACATTCATCTTCTGCGTCGCCACTTTTTCCAATTCCTCTTGAAATACAACATCTTCAGATTTAATCCTATTAACATACTGCAAAAAAGACAAAGGTTTATTTGTAGCTTTAAAATAAGCTAAATTTGCACTTGTCTCTTCTGCAAATTTTGCCTCTTCTATTGCTGTTATGATATTTCTTAATTTTTCCAGAATTAAGACAGGATCTATTGGCCACAAGAAAAACTCAATAACATCCAATTCTATAATTTTTCTTATTGTTTCTTTATCTCTCGAAGATGTAACAATAACAACGGGTAATTTTTCAAAACCCTTAGCATTTCTAATTCTCTCAAGAACTTTTAATCCGGAAAGTTTAGCAACTGAAATATCCAATAATAGAAAATCCGGCTTCCATTTAAATGTATACTCAATAGCTCTTACACCATCATTAGTAATTTGCAATTCGCAATTAAAATTATTATTAATAAGCATTTCAAGAAAATTTGTTGTTTCAGAATCACCAAGGGCTAATAATATTTTAATCATATGATCCTCTTAAAAAATATTTTTGTAAAAAGTATCTCGGAAAATACCTCTTGCACCAAAATTTTCTTTAAATCTTCCAAGTCCCCAATTAGGTTCCATATTTACAGTAAATATTCCAAAATCTAAATATTTAAAACCTTCTATCTGGTATTTTCGCATAATTTCATAAAACAACAAATTTACTGGTCTATATTCCTGGTATGCATCGTTGTGTGAAATATAAAAAGCCAGTACCACTTCTGAATTAGCTGAAAAATTGCATACTCCTGCAATTAAGTTATCGCCCAGGAATGCACCAAATAGTCTTATTTTTGTAGGATATAAATTTTTTAATTTAATCAATTCATCTAACGAATGTGTTGGAGTAACATTATGCCTCATTCTAAGATTATTTTTCAATATTTCATAATATGCATCAAACTTATCAGTCTCGGCTATCTCAACACCCATTTTTTTAGCTTTATTTAATGCCCTAACCGCTTCTTCACGATATATTACAGCCGGATTATTTTGTGGAAAATCTAACCTTACAACACTTGATATTTCTCTTTTTAAATAACTAAATCCATTTCTATACAATGCAAAATCTATATAGTTTGAGTATTTCTTTTGATAAATTATTGGTGGTAAAGTTAAAACAACTCTATTACAATGTTTTTCTTTAGCAAATTTTTCTATTAGTTCTACTAACTTGTGGGCTTCTTGAAGATTCAAATCTTTATAGACAAAACCACCGTAAGAAGCTCCTTGATGAGATACCAATATTCTCATCCCATCTCTTTCTACTATAGTAGCCGGGAATAAAGCTAAAATTTTATTCTTTTTATAAAAAACTATTGAATTATTAGAAAATCTCTCCTTCGGATGGTAAGATAAAAATCTTTGTTCATGAAATATTGTTCCATTATCTGATTGTCTTACAAATTCATCCCATTCTTGGTAGGTTAATTTAGCTTGATTAAATTCTACATAATCTATCATATAACTATTACCAGTTTATTTTTAAATTTAAGCTATTATTTACTCCCATCTGATATTTTGTTGGGAGATAAGAATAATAAAAATTTATATTTCCAAAAGTTATGCCAAAGCCATAGGTAAAACTATATATTTCATTGTTTATAATATAGCCTATCATCACATTCATAATTCGATTGTAATCTATATCAATTGCTATTTTATTCAAACCCTTTTTATCAACAATGTTGTACTCTAATTCATAATAATAGTCTGTATTTATCCCTATATTACCAATATTTGTTAATTGATAAACAATTCCCATACCACTTGTTTTAGGTAGTTTACTTTTTTGGTTTCTTAGCCCGTTGGAATTACCATAATTATTTAAGTATAACCCCAAACTTAATTTATCGATAATATCATTATAAAACAATCCCATATTAACAAAATATCCAGACTCATCATCTATTGATAGTGTTTGATATATGTAATTTAATGATAAACCTACATATAAATCTTTATCAATTTTATAAGATGTACCAATATTTGTTAAAAATAAATTATAATCAAATTTCCCTTGTGGCTCTCCAGGTCGTGTTCTAATCTCAATATTTTCAATTTTTGAATTTAATATATTTGTCCCAAAACTTAAATTTGAGTCGTATTTTGTAAAATAACCCAATTTGTATGTATTTAAATCTTGATAAGCTCTTTGATAACTAAATAAAATATGGTTTTTATAAATATTTTTATTTAATAAAGATGGATTGTTAAATAAATTATCAGCTCCACTACTAATAACACTTTTTATATTTGCTGCCGCACTATTTTTACCAATAAATGGCATATTCAAAAAAGAAAAAGAACTTTGTGCAAAAACAAATAATGGGAAAATGAGCAACAATACTTTTTTCATTTGTAATTCAATTTTTTTTTATAAATTAGATTAAAAAATAAACAATTTTTATAAGAAATTCAAATTTTTATGCAAGAAGCCAAATGGTATAAAAACACAAATGATATCATAAAATGTAACTTATGTAGTCATTATTGTGTAATTAAAGATAATTCACAAGGCGTATGCAAAGTTAGATACAGAAAAGGGGATAAACTTTATACAAAAGTTTACGGCAGGGGATTATCCATAGCAATTGATCCGATAGAGAAAAAACCTTTATACCACTTCTTACCAAATACTAAAATTTTAAGTTTAGGTACACCGGGATGTAATTTCCACTGTGATTTTTGCCAAAACTTTCAACTAAGTCAATATGCTAATTTTTGGGATGATAGCATTATAGCACCAGAACAAATTATTTTTTATGCAAAACAACAAAATTTAAGATCTATAGCCTACACTTATAATGAGCCTACAATTTTTGGAGAATACTTATATGATGTATCTAAATTGGCTCATACGAATAAAATAAAAAATGTAATTGTATCAAATGGTTACTTTGCAAAAGAGACAAGAGAAGAACTCTTACAATTTATTAATGCAGCCAATATCGACTTAAAATCATTAGATAAAAAATTCTATTCTAAAATTGTCGGTGGTAATTTACAAAAAGTACTAGAAAATCTTATTTGGATAAAAAGAGATACAAAAATATGGTTAGAAATAACATTTTTAATTATCCCAACCCTTAATGATTCTTTAGAAGAATTCAAAAATTTTGCCAGTTGGATAGTAGACAATATCGGTCCAACAACGCCCATTCACATTAACGCTTTTCACCCAGATTATAAATTGAATAATCTTCCTCATACTCCTGAATATACACTAAAGCAAGCAAAAGAAATTTTTCAAAAATATAATATTAAATATATTTATTTGGGAAATATTTATTCTGATAAGGAAAAAAATACATACTGTCCGGCTTGTAATACGCTTTTAATTCGTAGAGATTTTTACAAAATTGAGAATAAACTTTCAAATAACTATTGCCCCAATTGCAATAACTTTATTGATGGTATATTTTAAAAGAATTTTCCACTTAAATATTCTTCTGTTTCTTTTTTTACAGGTCTTTCAAAAAATCTTCTAGTTTCATTACATTCAATAACTCTACCATCTATAAGTAAAAGTGTATGTGTTCCCAATTTTGCAGCATGTTTATTATCATAACATACCATCAAAATTGTAAATTTTCTTCTCAGCTTGATAAAAACATCCGAGAATTCTAAAAATGCACTAATGTCTATATATCTTGTAAAGTCTTCTACTAAAAGTATATTAGGATTAAGAGCTATAACTCTTGCAAATGATATTTTTAATTGATTTAATTTAGATAGTTTTTTTACACTTAAATCTAGTTTATCTTTAAAGTATTCCCAGGATTCTAATGCGTCTAAGGAATATCTAATATAATTAGCCCAATATTTTTCAGGTACATTATGTATCTTAACACCCAAAGTTAGATTATCCCACACAGTTCCATTATACATTATAGGTTTTGCGCTTATATATGCATTTTTCCTTCTCAAATAAGATAAATCATAATTTTGTATAATATTTGTTTTGTCAATTAATATTTCACCACGTATTTCTACTTTTTTGTGAAATAATTGATTAGTTAAATTTAACGATCTTAATAAATTAACTTTACCTGCCCTTGATGGACCTATAATAGTTAAAATAGTATTTTTCTTTATCATTAAGTTTATATTTTTTAGTCTGATCTCATCGTCTAAAATCAATGAATAGTCGTTAAATTTTATAAATTCATTTTTCATATTGCAGTTCTCGATTATAATAATTAATAAAATAATTTACAAAAAACAATATAACCATATACGCAAAAACATCTGCTCCAATATTATAATTTTGTTTTATCATCTGATCAATCAAGTAATAAGGGTAATAATAACTTATAATAACAGGTTTGAAATCAAAATACAATATTCCAATCTGTATAATCAAATATAAGGGCAATATATTTACTAAAATATATTTTATAAAGCTTAATATGTATATATACAAATTGGTTTTTAAATTACTAACTGCAATAATTTTAAAGTAATCTTTAACTTTTCCACCAAGGTAATCTACCAATATCATATATTCTTGCTCTTTATTTTTAGGAATAATCAAAAGTAAATGCAAACTACTAAACAAAGTTGATATTATTAGAGATAAAAAAATTGAAATTTCATAAAAAAGACAATTATTCCAATATAAAAACAAAACTTTGTAACTAAACAAACAAATACCAATAAATGTAAAAAGCAACGGAAGAGATGATAATTTAATTAAAATATCAAAAGCTTTTTTTATGCTATTTGAATATTCTAAAATTAATTTAAAAATTGTATATCCACATAATAATGCTAACATACTAACAATTGATATAATAACTAAATTGATAACAAATCTATTAAAAACATCATAAGTAAATTTACTATAATATATAAGAATAATCATCCCCATTATTGATAGCAAATAAAATAGATATTTTAAAGACATAAACAATGAGTCAAGGGAATTAAATATTTTTGACATTCTAATCATTACTACTACTTGATTTTTGATAAATTAATAATAACATTAAAGAGATAATTCCATATAATACCGCTATATTAAAATAAATGCCTTCAAATATTTGGTTATTAAGCATTAATGAAAATATGTAATAATGAATATTTGAATTAAAAATAAATAATTGGCTAAGTTGCTTATCATATAATGGAAATAATGATATTAAATTTACCTCAAAAAAGAGATTTAACAATATTGTTATTAATAATAACTTCCAACCTACATCTTTTATCAAAATAAAAAAAATCTGATATTCTTTAGCACCTAAATTCTTTAAACTAACATATAAATTATAATTATTCAATTTTTTACTAAGTATTTTTGACGATATAACTACAACAACCACAAATAGCATAAGGAAAATAAATATAACTTTTAATGTTAAACTTTTAATAAAAGGGGATAGAAAAAAATATACAACTGCAATAATGAAAGAATTGCTATAAAAAATAAATAGGTCATATATGGGATTTTTATCTTTGAGATAAAAATTATTAACAAAAGCAATAAAAGCTCCTCCCATAACCCCGATAAATGTAATTAAAAAATGGAATAACATATTATAAATCAACAAACAAAAAAAATCCCCGCAATTTATCATTCTTGTTACTTTTTTATGTGTTTTAAAAATATAAAAAAAAAAGGATAAATACAAGTAACAAAAAAAAGGGCTACCATATGGCAGCCCCTTGATATAAATAACTAATTATTGTTCTGGAGTAGCAGTTGGATTACCTGCTTCCATTTCTGGTTCTGGTTCAAAAGCTTGTAAATCACTAGGATCTATAGTATTAACTTCAGCTTTTAATATATCTTCTACTTTTACTTTATCCAACTTATGTGCTTTGATATATTCTTCAATTTCAGCTTCCGACTTATCTTTTAATACAGCTAATGCACTTAAAACAATTCTCTTTTTATCTTTATTAAATTCAATAACTTTTAATTCTAACTCAGTATCTACAGGGAAGCCAATATTTAAATTTTTAATTTTAGTAGGTGATAATTGTTTTGCAGGAACAAATCCGTCAACACCTTTTGGCAATTCTACAATCACACCTCTTTCAATTATTCTGCTAACTTTTGCAGTTACAACTATACCAACTTGGTAGTCTTTTTCAAAATCATCCCATGGATTTGGGAAAATTTGTTTGTGACCAAGAGATATTTTTCTTTGTTCAGTATCTATAGATAATACAATAACTTCGATTTGTTCATTTTTCTTAACAATTTCACCGGGGTGTCTAATTTTTTTAGTCCAAGAGAGATCAGAAATATGAATTAATCCATCTACACCTGGCTCTAATTCAACAAATGCACCAAATGTTGTTAAGTTTCTTACAATACCAGTGTGTTTTGAACCAACAGGATATTTCTGTAATAATGTTTGCCAAGGATCTGGTGTAAGCTGTTTGATACCTAAAGATATTTTTCTTTCTTCTTTATCTAATGTTAAGATTACAGCTTCAACCATTTGTCCCATTGTAACAAATTGTGATGGATGCTTAATATGTTGTGTCCAGCTCATTTCAGAAATATGAATAAGTCCTTCAATACCTTTTTCAATTTCAATAAACGCCCCATATTCAGTTAATGAAACAACTTTACCTTTTACTTTATCGCCAACTTTATATTTTTCATCAATATTTTCCCAAGGATGTGGATATAACTGTTTAATACCAAGAGAAATTCTTTTTCTTTCTGGGTCATAATCTGTAACAACAACTTTAATTTTTTCATCAAGTTTAACAACTTCATTAGGATGATTAATTCTTCCCCAGCTTAAATCTGTAATATGGATTAAACCATCTACCCCGCCTAAATCAACAAATACACCGAAATCTGTAATAGCTTTAACTGTACCTTCAAGAACCTGGCCTTTTTGTAAATTATTAAGTAATGCTTCTCTTTGATCTTTTGTTTTTTCTTCAATAATTACCTTGTGAGAAACAACTATATTTTCTTGTAAATGGTTAACTTTAACAACTTTAAAGTCCATTGTTTGACCAACAAGAGCATCAAAATCTCTTATAGGCTTAATATCAATTTGAGAACCTGGCAAGAATGCTTCCATTCCATAAATATCAACAACCATACCACCTTTAACTCTTCGTAAAATTTTACCAGGAATAATTTCATCTTTTTCGTAAGCTTCAAGAACTCTATTCCAAATTTTAATGAAATCAGCTCTTTTTTTGCTTAAAATGATATTACCATCTCCATCATCTTCTACTTCAATAACAACATCAATAACATTACCAACTTTAATTTCTTCTCCAGCAGCAAATTCTGATTTTGGTATCATACCTTCTGCTTTGAAGCCAATGTCAACAGCAACATTATCTTCTGTTACACGAACAATTGTTCCTTTAATAATATCACCCACTTTAACATTTTTAAAGGATGATTCATACAAACTTGAAAGCTGCTGCAATTCTTCAGGTGAATATTCGTCAGCATTCAAAAATTTAGCAGGTTTTGATTTTACATCGCTCATTAAATCCTCCGAGCATTGTTTATTCTACATTATTATCAAAAACTATCGGGTAAAAAAAATAATAATGTAGTTTTGTTATTAATTTAATCCAACAAAACCCCGACGTTTTTAAACTTTTCTTCTAATTTATCTTTAATCTCCTCCATCAACCACATCGGTGTTGAAGTAGCTCCAGTAATTCCAACAGTTTTAACCTGCGCATTAAAAATTTCAAAATCTATATCTTCAAATTTTTCTATAAAATAAGTATTGGAATTAACATTTTTCGCTATATTAAAGAGTACTTTTCCATTACTACTTTTTTTGCCTGCAACAAATAATATAAGATCATTATTTTGTGCAAACTCAATAAGTTTTTTATCTCTTCCGCTAACTTGTCCACAAATTGTGTCTTTTGCTAAAAACTCTCTGGCAACATTCTGTGCACTATCTACAATTAAATTTTTAATTTTCTCTTTTAAAAAATCAGCAATTTCATAAAAGGTTTGTTTATCCATTGTTGTTTGAGAAAACAACACAGTATTTCTTTCAAAATTAACTAAGTTCTCTGCTTCTTCTAATGATTTTATAACAATCGAAGTATAATTTGTAACGCCATTGAGTCCAATTGTTTCTGGGTGATCCCTTTTCCCAAAAATTACAACCTGATAACCGCTCTCATAAAACTTTTTAATTCTCTCCTGCACTTTAGTAACAACTGGACAAGTAGCATCAACTAACAATAATTTTCTATCTTCAATTTTTTTATAAATTTCTGGTGGTTCACCATGCGCTCTAATCATTACAACACTTTTTTCAGGTAAATCATTCAAATCATTATGAGTAATTGTAATCAACCCTAACTTTTGTAATCTTTCAATTTCAATTGGATTATGTATAATATCACCTAAGCAATAGACTGTTTTGTATATTTTCAACTGTTCTTCTGCAATTTGAACAGTTCGAACAACACCCCAACAAAAGCCAGAATTTTTATCAATATTTATTTGCATTTATTAGCCCTTTTACATTTTTTCGCGTACAAGTTGAATTACGCGCTCTACCTGCTCTTCAATTGTAATATTAGATGTATCAATTTCAATTGCATCATCAGCTTTTTTTAATGGTGCTATGGCCCTGGTACTATCTTTTTCATCTCTTTCTTTCAGATTAGCTACAACTTCCTCAAAAGTAGCTTCTTGCCCCATTTCTTTAAGCTCTTTTAATCTTCTTTCAGCTCTTTTATTAACATCAGCTACAAGAAATATTTTAATATCAGCATTAGGAAAAACTACAGTACCAGTATCTCTACCATCTAAAATTACATTTGAATTTTTTGCAATTTCTCTTTGAATAGATAACAAATATTTTCTTACTTCAGGTATCGCACTTATAGGGCTAACAAGTGAACTGACCTCTAAAGTTCTAATTTTTTGAGAAACATCTTCCCCGTTTAAAATAACTGTAGTTTTCCCTTCTTTATAGAAAATTTCAATATGTATATTCTTTAAATTTTCAATTAATTTTTGAAAATCTTTTGTAAAACCGTTAGATATTGCATAAAATGCAACGGCACGATATAATGCTCCTGTATCTAAATAAGTAAAAAATAATGCATCAGCTACTTTTTTAGCTGTAGTACTTTTTCCGGAACCAGCCGGACCATCTATTGTTACAATAAAATTTTTTCCCATATCATACAAATCTAAATAATTTTTTTGTCATTTACAAAATCTATTTTACCTTAGCAATCTTACCGAGTTTTATAATTTTTTTATCTTTATGTTTTACTTCAAGCTTATAAAAATATACTCCATTTGCTATTCTATTATTATCTTCATCTTTACCATTCCAATAAATAACATTATAATCATAATTTAACTCATTTTTATTCTTTTTGATTTCTTTTATTTTTCTGCCTGCAACAGTATAAATTGATATTCTAAGTTCATCTGGTATTTGTGTAGCTATAAAAGTAAAATAAGTATCATCTTTAAAAGGATTAGGATAATTATATACTTCCATTACTTCCAAACTATTTTTAACCTTAAATGTTTTTGTAACAGGTTCCGAATAATTCCCGTTAAAATCTTTCCCTATTACTGTAAGCTCATAATCACCATCAGTCAATTCTGGTGCATAGTAAACTTTCATTAAAGGGTTTTTAGTATTATATTTAATTTTTATTTTCGAATTATTGTAATAGTTAACTCTTTTTTTATTCATCGTAATTGAAATATGTGATGTATCACTTAAAGGTATTTGAGTATCATCATTAAGTTTAATTATAATTAAAGGATTTCCACTTATATAATTACCACCATTTGAAGATTTTAATAGCTTTCCTTCATTATAAACAAAGATATTTGCCGTTGGATTGTTATCTATATTAATACTCACAACTGGCTTACCTGTATCTTTTTGTACATAAAAAAACTTTTCAGTTTGGTTATTAAATTTATAGTACTCATTAATACTATTAGCAGAATCAACAAAAACAATAAATGAATTATTACCTTCAAGATAACTCGTATTAATTTCTATATTATCAACAAATACAGAATTAGCTAAAAACTCTTTGATAATTTTTTTTGCAATTTTTTGATATTCATTATTGTTAGTTTTTATATAATATAACACAATTAAACTATCAATATTAACATTACCAACATTATATATATTTATTTGCGCCCTTAAATCTTTACTTTGATAAACACTATCCTTATCCAAAACAATTGATTTGTCATCCACTACTAATTCTGCTTTGTCTTTATGTTTGATATGTATTTTCTCCACACCTGTAACAACATTTTCAACATTTCTAATTTCTCCAAATAACTTAACTTTTTCAAAATTATGAATATTATAATCGCTTAGATCAATAACTTTATAACCTCCTAATTGAGTAAATGATAAATTACTCAATGTATCAATTTTAGCTTTATTTTCAAGCAACAATCCATAAGTTATATTACCGGTATTATTTGTATCTTTTATTATAATTTTTTCCGCATATTTATCAATATTATCAACTAAAAAATTACCATAAACATTTACTTGTTTAAAAGTTGTATCACACATTGCTATTCCTTGATATTGTGGGCTATAAACTTCTGGAATAGAGCCCACAGGTGCCCCCTTATATCCTAACATACTCCACGACGCTCTAAAAGATATTTGGTCAGCATATTTACTGCCAAACTGCTTTAACAAATTTCTAATTGTAGAATTTAAATTAGTTGACCCCTCATCTTTGATAACAACCGCTAGATAAAACTTATCAGATAGTGTATCCAGGAAATTTTGATATGCACTAACATCTGAAGAATTAAAAGTATCAAATCTTCTTCCCCAAATTGGTTTTAATGTTTTTCTTTCAAAAATGTAAACATGGTGACCTCTTACAGAATTTTCCGATATCATCTGCGTACCATTATATAAAATAAACGCTGTATTCCCATCATTATAACCACCAGAAATTAATTCAATCTTAACTTTAACTGTATCCAAAACTAATATTTTATTATAAATTAAATTTGTTAAATTCATAATAGAATAAGAAATTGAATCATTAAAGATAATTCCATTTTCTTCTTTTATAAAAGTGCCTTCACCTATAATTTCATTTTTACTATCCTTAACAGCATACCAGTACCTGGTACCATTCAAAAATTCATTTAAATTAATTTTTGTTACAACACTATCTTTATTTATATCAAATTGATTTATATTATAAAAATATTTATCATCCGATATTTCAATAGTTTTAATATCATTATTTGACCTTAAAATTTTTATCTGATTTACACTAGCATTATTTTTTAATTCTGGTATTGTTAAAACAGACGATGACTTTACTATAAAAGTTATTTTAGCACTGTTGTCACTATAGTTATATTCATCAATTTTATTATCATAATTTACTAAAACTTCTATACTATTAGCTCCGGAAGAATTGCTAACATTGATAGGAAAATAAATACTGTCTATACTAGCAGGAATTGCCCTTTGAAGAAGTATAGTTTTACTAAAATCCTGATTTTTATGAATAATTTTTATATTCACCGTATCATTTATAGGTTTCCCAAAATTATAATAAAAGGCTTTAAAGTATAATGTATCATCTTGAACAGAAATTTCTGATTTAGGTATTATTATATCTTTTGCCTGAATTGATAAATTTGCTTTTTCTGGCAATTTAACCTGAACAATTGGATCTCCAACAAGTAAATTTGTAAGTTTATATAATAAATAAGAACCAGAATTTGAATATGTATTCACAATACTATTCTTAGTTAGTAAGTGCATTTCGCCAATTGATTTACCCGGATTACCAATATTTAAATTAAACCAAAAATTAGGTGCTGTATAAGCTGTACTTGTATAACCTAAAGAACTATTTCCAATATATGCTATTGCTTTTGCATTTATTTTACAAGTTGCAATTTCACTAAAAGATAATATGTCTGGTTCCCCAAATTTTCCAGTAGAACAACCAAAATCTATTATTATTGGATATAGATTTTTTTTACTATTTAATTGAGTTATATCATAAATTCCATTATCCCATGTAGATATTGCACTATGCCCAATATATGAAATAAACAGCGCACTATTCTCAATTACATTTTCAAAATAATTCTGTGTAACATGAGTTCCAAAATTTGTATTAGGATTGACAGTTTTGCAGAAATGTTCATAAAATCCACCGTAAGGCTTAATATAAGTACTAGCAACATTGTTATTAATATTTTTAATATCAAGATATTGGTTTGACGTTGTAGAACCACCAGAAAATAAAATAAAAGATTTATTCCACTTATCATAACCTTTGGAATTATAATTTTTTAATCTTTGGAAATAATTTTCAAACTCTGTTACACTGTTAACCGGCAATCTACCAACTTTCATCTGTGGTATATAAGCACCTGTAGTATCCCAGCAAACAAACCAAATGTCACTTACTGGTGACCCATAAGATGGTACCCAATTTATCTGTTTGGGTGCACCTCCATATTTACTACGATTATTGTAATAATCATATGTTGCATCACCAACAATAAATAAATACTCCGGTTTAGGCAAATTAAATTTTTGATATACATCTTTTAAAAATTCTTTTATTGGCTCGGGTGCAAAATAGCCATAATTATAGTAATCATATACATCTTCAATGTTTACCAATAAAGAATTTACATTATAATAACTTTCAATATAGTTAAGATAGTTATTTGTTGCTTGAAGAAAGTTTTTATGAGTTAAAAGAATATAATCTGCTTGATTTTTATCTGTAATAAAATTATTAAATTGCTTTCTGTATAAAAATTTTGGATTTTTAATTTTATTCACATCATAACAAAAATAATTTATTTTTTCTTTGATAGTATCATTAAATATAATTGTATCCTGAATTAAAGTATAATTATCTATAAAATAAGTTTCATTATTTTGTGGATTGTTTTTTATTAGAACAAAATTATTGCTGGTATTTTTCAAAATTTTTATTTTATAGTTTTGATTGTAAATTGCATTATTTCTAAAACTAAAAATTATTGTATCTTGTAATACTAATTTTCTAGGATATTCTAATTCAAACCAATCGTGAAATATTCCAGTACCATTTAATACATTTAGAGTAAATGAGTTAGAACCATTTTTTAACAAATTAGAATTAAACTCACCCTCAACAACCTTATGCTTGTATCTATCAAAAGTTGCTGTGGCTACATAATCAGAATTATTTACTTTTATTCCTACTTGATGTGCATTTATAATTGTAGTAGCCGATCTGCTTAATACTTTCCAATAACATTTTGCTATTTTATTGCTGATTAAATTATTAATATTCAAATTTGGCGAAGCTCCCCAACCTAAGGTCCATGTTTTATTTTCATTCCATTCTGGAAATTCTCTTCTAATTTGTACATCATAAGGAAAATCAAACCAAATATTAGTTTCATCATGAACTAGTTCATCATAAAAATCGATTTCATAAGTATAAATTGATATAGAAGTTGATGATTCCATTCTTAAACCATCACTTCCATAATCATAAGTAAGCCAATAAATACTAGTATCAGTATATCTATTCAAATATTCATTATATGGCTTACCGTATTCGGCTTCTTTTCTGTAATTATCTCCGGAATAATTTCTATACCCTACGAATAAAAAAAATTCATCAGATGTTAAATAATCATCATTATTACCAATAAATTTTAATGGAATTTCTTTCCCCTTATTAAAAACTTTTATGTATTTTGGATTAATTTCTGAAGGATTTAAACCTATACTCTGCAAAAAATTATAATCAAGTTTAAAGATACCATCATAGTATAGAGCTAATTTATAATATTCTTTCCCAGCTTTAAACCACTTATTTTCTTGTTTTGTATCTTTTTTTGTAAATATTTTTTGCTTTGATGAGTTTATAAAAACAAAATTATCTTCTATTTTCGCATTATAGCTATCATCTACTCCTGAAATTTCAAATTCTATTTCACTTAAATATTTCAATTGATTTGATACAATTTTTAAATAAGGAATATCAATATGAACAAAATTTCTTCCTTTGTATTCAAAATTTCCTTTAATAATATAGTTAGAACTTTCAAATATATATTTTTCTTCGGGTATAAAATTATATTTTTGATACGATATATTTTTAATTTTGATATTTTCAAAATTTATTTCAGAAATATCAATATATATACTTCTAACTGCTGTAAAATCTATATCATTTGATATAATTTGTTGAAATTTTATTTTTATATTAAATATATTATTCTTATTTTTGTTAATTATAAAATTATTTGCTTGTAAAACCATATTAGCGAAAATAATTATACCAACTAAAAATATATTTTTCATAATATTTTCCTTTTTATGATACAGTTATTTGATACATTTGTAAATATATATTCTTACAACGATTTAAATGAAAAAATTTTAGGTTCTATTTCTAAAGATAAAAAAAATTTAACTTTTTTTTATTTAAATAGTTATGCTTTATATTTAATTAATAAAAATCCAAACTATAAAAAACTTTTCAATCAATCAGATTATATAATTCCTGATGGTATTAGCATTCCCATTGCAGCAAAGATTTTATATAACAAAAATATCTCAAAAATAAGGGTCAATTTAAACTTTTTTTTATATCTTCTGGATATTATTATCAAACAAAACCTAAAAGTTTTTTTGTTAGGCTCGCATAAAAAAACAATTAATAAAGCTAAAGATATTTTAATCGGTCAAGGTGTTAACATTATTGATATTAACGATGGATATAATATTACTCAGGAAACAATAACAAAAATCAATCAAGCAAAACCAGATATATTAGTAGTTGGTATGGGAATGCCAAAACAAGAAATATGGATAATGGAAAACAAAGATAAAATTAACTCTAAAGTTATTATTACTGTCGGTGATCTAATAGATATTATAGCTGGGGAATCAAATATTGCCCCTGAATGGCTAACTAACACTCCATTTGAATGGGTTTATAGATTATTGCATGATCCTATAAGGCTTTTCCCCAGATATATCAAATGCCAACCGTACTATATATATTTGTTATTAAAAGAATTTATCAAAAGATCGAGATAAACTTCTTTTAATTTAACTATATAATCTTCTGGTTTGTGATTTTCCAATACATAATTATAAAGGTTATTTGCTAAACTTTCTCGCAATAATTTATCACTATAAACTATTTTTATTTTAGTGATCAAATCCTTGCTATCATTAAATAGCATAACATTTTTTCCATGTAGCAAATATTCACTTACAGCAGAATTACTATTTGCTAAAATTACTTTTTTAAATAACCCTGCCTCTAATGTAGTCAACCCAAACGATTCAATATAAGAAGGGACTATTATAACATCTAATAAATTATAAAAATCTCCTAAATTTTTAGGCGATATAATTATTTTAACTTTTTCTTTATAATCTTTTACTTCATTTTGTAACAGAGATAAATCATCACCATTACCAACAAATAAAAATTTAATATTATCAGCTATTTGTAAAATTTCGTTTATTTTTGAAGTTATTATTTCAAGATTTTTAACATCATATTTAAATCTACCCACATAACCAATAGTAAAATCTTCTTGTTTAATTTCTAATTCTTTCAACAAAATTTCTTTTGGAGTTTCAATTTTTTGTATAGTTTTATCAACAGGATTATAAATTGTAATTATTTTACTTGCCTTGATGCTATAATTTTTAACAATTGTTTCTTTAATTTTATCACTTACACTTATAATTTTATCTGCTTTGTAGCTAAATAGTTTTTTATCGGATGAATGATAATGTGCTGTAATTACTGTTTTAATTTTTGGGTTCAATTTTTTTACAAAAAAAGCGAGTAAATCATAGTAACGATGATGGGAGTGTATTATATCAATTTTATTTTTTTTTGTAAACTTGTAAATTTCCCACATTCTTGTTAATAGATTTTTAGTTTTAAATAACGAAATATTTTTATTTAACTCAATAAAATACTCAAAATTATCCCCGCCTTCAAACAATCCAAATAGCTTAATATCATCTAAGGGATTTTCGAATATGCACTTTAAAACTCTTGTTATGCCACAAACTTTATTCAGTTTTGTATGTAGATGTAAAACATTCATAAAAATCTTATTGGGAATTTTTTAAGTTTATAATCAATATATGCATAAAATACTTTTTTGATTCTTTTAAACTGGAAAGTTAATAACAGATATAGTATCTTAGAAAAACTATGTAATTCAGGTTTTAATTTTATCAATAAATTTTTACCATAATTTTTATAAATATAATACATATTTCTATTTAAATAATATTCTTTCCAATCTGTAATTTGGGTTTGTAATGGCAATTGCCTGTAAATAATTGAATTTTTTATAAGGAAAATTTTATACCCTGCGTTGATAGCCCTTATTGCATAATCGGTATCATCACAAAAGATAAAAAAATTATTGTTTACAAATCCAATATCCTCGACTAATTTAAAAGGGAGTAATACACCTTCAAATGTAAAATCGTTCAATTCTTTTTTTTCTGGTAAATTTTCATAATTGTATATTTGGCTAATTATAAGTTCTCTGGGATTATTTTTAAAAGGATTGGATAAATTGAACTTCAAGCAAGTACTCTCTACAAGTTTACTATCTAATGACATTCTTACTGGTTGCAAAATTGTTTTAGGCTTAATATTTTTTATTAATTCTTCCAAAGCATTTTCTTTTGGAAATACATCATCATCAAAAAGCCATAAATAATCGGGCTTTAGCTCTAATGCTTTTTTAATACCAATTGTAAACCCTCCGGAACCTCCAAGATTAGCATTATTTTTTATATAAATTATATTTTCATCATTCAAAGACTCATTTATCATTTTTGAATTATTATTATCAACAATAATTAAACCATTTGGTTTAACTGTTTGGTTTAATAAACTGGTTAACAATTCCTTCAAATAGTTATCTCTATTGTATGTTACAACTATTGCAATTACTTTTAATTGCTTCATTAATAAGCCTCAAAAATTTTTGTTTATCAAATGGTTGATAGTAATATTCATATATATCTTTTCTCTTTTCAAAATTTTCACTATTTAAGTAAATTTTTTTCTCTATTTCATTTTTACTAATTTCTGCATACCCAAGCCCGATATTATAATTAAATTTAGAAAAATGAATATGTTCGCAATCGAATTCATCCAGTGGATAAATTAAGGGGATGTCGTATCTTAGCAAATCAATAGTTAAAGATGTATCTTCTGCAAATATGCAGTATGTTTGAGAAAGTATTTTATTTAAATTTCCTTGATAAAATTCAAAATTATTCAGATATGATTTTAATTTTTTTATTTCATCTGATGGATGTGCTCTTAAAACTAACTTCCAATCAGGATAATTATTTTTAATTACTTCGCTTAATTTAACTAAATATTTTTTTAAATATTCTAAATTTCGTCCTTCTGTTCTAGCAAAAGAAAATAAATATGGTGATAATATATAAAGGAAATATTTATTTTTTTCTTTTTTAATATTTTTAACTAGATAATTTTTTTGTGGGCAACCAACAATAAATTTTTGTTTAGCACCATTGATTTTATCCAAAGAAAATTTTCCAAAAGCAAAATAATAATCTGCAACTATGTTTTGGTATAATTCATTATAAAAAATTAAACCATGGTCAATCATTACTTTTGAAAAATTTCTATCAAAAATTATATATTGAGAAAAATATGAAATTGGGAAATAAGAATCTGTTATAAATAGTATTAAATTTTTCTGAATGCTTGTTATCAACTTTTTACATTTTACGAACAAATTATAATGGTTATCTTTTCTAACTTTTGTTAAATAATTTACCTCTATGTTATATTTTTTCAATAAATCGAAAACAATATTTGTTATATTTTCAAAAGTATTATCCAATTCATTTGTATTTTTAATAGATGTATTGACAATACAAAAAACTTTTTTATTCATTAAAAGCTTTTTATTTTCAATTGCTCCTACAAGAAAAACAATATAATTTCTCGATAAAACTTCAATTAAGTCAAAGCTACTCTTCACATTATGCATAGATAAAAAAAGAATTACTTCGTTTTTACTATTTGCAAATAAAATATATTTTATTTTCCATAAAAACACCCACAACAAATGCTTAATAAATTGGGATAATTTATTCCATCTTTGCATTATTTTGTTAGAATTTTTATCATAAAAACCAAATACTGTATCAACTATAAAATCTTCGTAAGAATAAAGTAGTAATTTTTCCTTATCACTTAAGTTATTTGCAAGATTATGGAAATCATTTAAAATATTTTTTAGGGTATTATTTTTCATAAATTTCAATATATTCTTTTGAAATTATATCCCAGGTAAACTTTTCAATTAATTTTGAGCTATTTTTATATAATTTACTATATAAATCTTTATCGTTAAATAGCAAATCAATAAATTTAATAATTTGTTTGGTATCATCAGGTTCAACAATTATTGCATCTTCTAAGTGTTTTAAATAGCGTGAAATACCACACCTTTGTGAAATAATAATTGGTGTCCCTAAATATAAACTTTCTAATGCCAAAACAGAGAAAGTATCATATAAACTGGGAATAATAACAATTTTAGCTTTTTTAATATAATCATACATTTTATCAGATGGAATAAGACCAATAAATTGAATATTTTCAGTAGCTATATTTTCCCCTTGTTTATTAACACCAGCTATAATAAATTTATAATTTGTTGATTTTGCAATCTGAGAAATTATTTCGTAGCCTTTTATTAAACTAGTTCCTCCGGCAAATAAAATATAATTTTCTTTTTCTTTTACTGCTAAGTTGGTTTCTATTTTATGAATACCATTTTTAACTAAAATTACTTTTTTTTTGATAATTTCAGGTAGATAATTTTTATCTAACTCATTATATACAAGTATCTTACTAACAAATAACACTAAAAATTGTTTAATGAAATTTATTGATTTTGGGAATTTATTAAAGTATGGATTTTTTTTGAAATTTAATGTATCGTGTAATGTAATAAAAGATTTTATCCAGGGCAAAAAAACCAATGGTAAAAAAAATAACTGGTATTTTCTTTGCACAATAAAATGGATTATATTAATTCTAAAGATAATAAAAAATATAAAAGGTATTATTCCCCCAGTATATACAAAAGAATTATTAATTTGTTTTATTAGTTTAATTTTACCAAAAATTTTGGAAAGCTTATTTTCCGTTTTGCAAACTTCAAAAAAATAACTGGTAATTCCCATCTGCGAAAGATTATCAAACAGATTAACCTGCACTTTATGAGTTGAGCTTCCCGTTATAATTGGATAAGTATATTCTCCTAAAAATAATATTTTAAGCTTTTTCATAATTTAGTTTTTTAATTTCCTTGTTTAGCTTAATAAATTGATATAAAAATAAAAACATTTCCGAAAATATCGAAAGAAAAATTGCGATATATACACTTTTATAAATAGCTAATAAAATGAAATTCAATGTAATATTAATAGTCATTACATAAGTAATTGAAATAGCTGCAATTTTTTCTTTGTGCATAGAGTTTAAAATGATACCAGTAAAATTATTAAAAAAATAGAAGATAATTCCAACTGAAAGAATTTTTAAATATCTACTTGCATCATTATATTTCTCACCATAAATAAAGTTGATAAAATAATCACTAAATAACAAATAAAAAATTATTACTCCCATAGCTATCAAAAGTAAAAACAACGATATATTTCTTATTTCTTTTTTATCATAAATAGCATTTTTAAACTTTGCACTTAAATTTGAAAAAGCTGGTAATAATACACTACTGGAAAAAATTTGTGGGAATTTATAATAAGAATAAGCTATAGAATAAAATCCAATTTCTTCTTTACTAATAAATATATTCAATATCTGGATATCAATTTTATCATAAATAAAAACAATCACTAAAGATATTCCTAACATGTATGAATTTTTAATAAGTGCATGCATTTTTTGAAATGATAAATCATTAAAATCAAAATAAATATTGTAATTTTTCAAAATTATAAATTGCCCGGTCAATTGTAACAAAGCAACTACTAAAAAAAATGTTAATAGGTTTTGAATGTATCCATTTTGCAATACAAATAAATTGATTACTAAAAATAAGATAAAAAATAATCTAATCAGGAAAAAAAGATTAAAAACTCGTTTATATTCGTTTAATCCATAGAAAAGTTGATTTAAACTACTCGAAAAATTTAATAAATATTGCAATAAACCATAACTTATAACAATCATAAGATTTACTTTAACAACATTAATTAAATAAACAATACCAATCAGCTGGTATAATAAAAAACCTAAAATTTTAAACAAGAAAAAATTATTAACAACTATTTTCAAATTCTCGTTTTCCGTTGCAGCTTCTCTTTGGAGATAATATCTTATACCTATATCAAAAAATGGGTTTAATATAGTATAAAATCCACCTATGATGATAAAATTTCCATAATCATAAGGAGAGTTTAATCTTGCAATAGTGATAAAAAAAAGGAAAAAGGTAATTTTTTCAATTATATTAATAAAAAAAATATATGAACTTTGAGTTAGTATTCTTTTCCAAAATATCATAAAAATGGCTTGATAGATTCCAGAAAAGTGCTTGCACTTTTTTGCCAGGTAAAATTTTTCATAAAATTTGCGGCTTCCATACCTTTTTGAACATTTTCTTGACGGTGATAATATGCATATTCTAATTTATCAATAACTTCGTCGATATCTGGTTCAACCCAATCATGCAAAAGTATATTTCCATTGTAAATTTGCAATCCTTTACTTTTTTTTAAAAGATAAGCAATGTTTTCATTTAATACATCTTTATGCCCAGTTTCATATGTAGCGATAGCAGGTCTTCCAGAAGCCAGATATTCCATCAAAACTAAATTTGTTCCACCTTCACATCTATTAGGGAATAGACCTATATCTGTTAGTCTGTAAATTTCAGGAAGTTTTTTGTTATCAATGAGCTCAAGAGTAATTGTTCTTTCTAAATCAATATTATTATCGACTAAAATATTATTTATCATCTCTAAATAATTATTTCCACGAAGATTAAATTTTATATGTTTTGAACTTGCCATATTTAACATAGTTTGTGGCCACATATTAAACCAAGCATTGACCAAAACAACATCTGGGAATTTTTTTTGCATATGAGCAACTGCTTTGATAACAACATCCTGTGCTTTACGTAATTCAAATTTACCTCCTGAAAAAATAACAAAATGATTAAAATCTTTTGGTTGTTGGTAATTGAAAATGTCAGGATCTATACCTTGTATTAATGTTCCAGAACTTGGTATTCCTGCTGCTTTCAATTTTTTTTCATTCCAGGTAGAACCACCAAGAATTAAATCATAATTTTTAGCATTATTTTTTGATTGCTCATTTAATTCTTGTTCGAAAAAACAATACCCAATGTTAATGTTAGCTCTTGCTTTAAATAAAGGGTCTAAAATATGGGAAACGAGTGCGTGAAACATTATACCATCAAAATTTTTAATTTCATCGTGTTTACATATATTATCTAAAACAAATGTATTGGGATACTGTTTAGTAATTTCTTGTTTTAAATATTTGCTACAAACACCCCAACCAAAATTTTCTCCGTAAGATAAAGCTAAATATAAGTTTTTCATAATTGGATATTTTTTTAAATTTGTAAATTATAAATTTAATAAAAATTATGGAAAAAACATTAGAATTAATAAAATTTGATTTGCAATTTGGTAATCTAATAGTAGGTATAGATGAAGCTGGACGCGGTCCTCTGGCTGGTCCAGTTGTTGCAGCAGCAGTTATTATGCCCTTAGATAAACCAATAAAAGGAATAAATGACTCTAAAAAACTAACCAAAAAGCAAAGGGCTATACTTTTTAAAGAAATTATCAGAAATGCTATCACAGTTAAGGCAACTGTTATATCAAACAAAATAATTGATGAAATTAATATTCTTAGAGCATCCCTGCTTGCAATGGAAAAATCACTAAAAAAAATTACTTTGAACTATGACAAAGTATTAATTGACGGGAATAAATCCTTCGAAAATAATCCATCTATTCAAACTATTATAAAAGGTGATGCAAAATCTTATAATATTGCTTGCGCTTCAATTGTTGCAAAAGTTGTTAGAGATAAAATTATGCAACATTATTCCAAAAAATTTCCAGCTTACCAATGGGATAAAAATAAAGGATATCCTACAAAAATGCATCGAGAGTTGATAAAACAATATGGCATCTCAAATTTACACAGAATAAGTTTTTTGAATAATATTTTACAAGGAGAGTTGTTTGATGAAATCCCAGAATAAGAAAAAAGGGAATAAAGGCGAAGAAATCGCTGTAAAATATTTGGCAAAAAAAGGCTATTCAATCATTGAAAGAAATTATAGATATAGCAATAAAGGCGAAGTAGATATCATTGCACGAAATGATAATTTTATAATTTTTATTGAAGTTAAAACAAGATTTAACGATAAATTTGGCAACCCTATTGAAGCAATTACAAGAAACAAACAATTACAAATTAAAAAAGTAGCTGAAGCATATCTTTACGAAAATAATATCACTGATATAAATTGCAGATTTGATGTTATTACAATTGAAAAAATAAATGATAAACTTCATATCGAACATTATGAAGACGCTTTTACTTAAATATAACCAAACTCTGTAAGTAAATTATCAACCTTAGATTTATCTTTATATCTTTGGTAAATTTTATCAATTACCAAAACTTTATTTTTCTTTAATTCTAAATCATTTGCAAGTATAATAGCATCTAAATATATATCGTTTGTAATTCTATTTGTATGATGATTTTCTATAACATCAATTACCTTCATCGGGAAACCCCACAAATTTAATAAATAAGCACCTATAACAGAGTGGTTAGTTTTGTAAGTATAGTTTTCTTTTTCAATTAAATCTGTTTCTATGTTGAACATATCTCCAATAATTTCAATGTAGAAATTTAAATCAAGCATAACAAGTATACCAATATCGTGTAAAATACCAATTGCAAACACTTCATCCAGTGTTTTATTATCTTTAGTATCAATTTCAGCCAAAGATTTTGCAATACTTGCGACTTTAAAAGAATGTTCCCAAAGTTTTTCAAGGAATTTTTCAATTCTTGGATTTTTATATTTTTTTTGAAATAACCCACTCATCAAAACAACAGATTTAACAACTTCAATACCTATTAAATTTACTGCAACTTTTGGATCTATTATATTTCGAGCAACCCCATAATAAGCGGAATTGACAATTTGTAATAATTTGGTAGAAATAGAAATATCTTTTGCTATTTTTTCTGCTATATTTCTTATGGAAAAATTCTCCGAAAGTATTTCTTTTTCAATTTCAGCATATAGTGATGGAATAGTTGGTAGATAAGAAATGCTATTAATTACATTTCTTACAGCATCATTACTTAAATATTTTTCGTACTTGATAAGTTGTAAAATTAATTCATTAATTTTATTGGCAGATAATGGTTTGGCAATAAATTGATGAGCATATTTGAAAGATTTAACAACAACTTCTTCTTCCGAATAACCAGAAAGAATAATTCTAATTATTCCTGGATAATGTAAATGTACATAAGATAAGAAAGAAGAACCATCCATATAGGGCATTTTCATATCACTAATTATAATATCAATTGCCTTTTCTTTTAAAATCTCTAAAGCTTGCTCTGCACTATTAGAAAAATAATATTTAATATTTTCGTTGTCCCTTAATAATCTTTTAAAGCTATTAAGTATCCTTTCATCATCATCTACAAAAAGTATGTTAAATTTCTTTTCCATTTTGCACTTTGATTGGTAAAAAAATTAAAAATTCTGTTCCTTCTCCATACACAGAATTGCATTGAATATTTCCATTGTGTTTATTGACGATAATATCATGTGCAATAGCTAACCCTTGCCCGGTTCCTTTACCAACTTCTTTGGTTGTAAAAAATGGGACATATATACGATTTAAATGTTCTTCTTTAATACCCTTACCATTATCTTTGATAGAAATAACAATAAAATTATCTTCTTGCCATGTTTTAATTTCTATAATACCTTTTTGTCCAGTATCTTTGAATTTCTCTTCAATAGCATGTGCAGAATTTACAATCATATTTAATAAAACCTGGCCTATTTCATCAGAATTGCATTCAACTAAGGGCGAATTTCCATCAAGCTCGCTTTTTAAGTTGGAATGATATTTCCATACATTTCTACTAATCGTTAAAGTTGTTTCAATTATTTTATTAATATTTACAAGAGTTTTTTCTTTGGAACCTGATGTATGAGAAAATTCTTCCATTGCAGTAACAATTTTTATTATGCGCTCTACTCCATCAAAACTTTCATTAATGGCAGTAATAACTTCATCTTTAAGATAATCTATATCATATTTTTGTAATAACTCAATAAATTTATCATCGTTTTTATAATATGATAGTATTTTATTAATAAAATCATTAAAACTTAAACAAGAATCTTTGAGAAAAGTTAAGTTGTCATTTATAAACTGCATTGGAGTATTTATTTCATGTGCAATACCGGCCACGAGCCTACCAACAGCTTCTAATTTTTGGGAAAGAGTTAATTCCGTTTGCAATTTTACTTTTTCAGTTTCATCAATTATAGTAATAAGATAAAGTTTAGTATTTTCCCCAAAATTTGATATATATGCATTTATATATCTTGTTTTACCATTATAAAATATCTCTATGTTTTCAATATTTTTATTTAAATTATTTTCTAAAAGTTTATGGTAAAATTCATACTCTTTATTGTATAAAATTTCTTTGCCTTTTTTAGCTTTCAAAATTGTAGCTAATTCAATTAAATTTTTTGTAGTATCGAGACCTAATAATTCATTTGCTTTTTTATTATAAAATAAAATATCAAAATTATCATCGCAGGTTAAAATACCGGTATTCATATTTTCAAAAATGTCATATAATTTTTTTCTTTCATATTCTAAAAGATATTCAGTTTTAACCTTATGCGCTATTCTGACAAGTGACTTAATTATTAAAAATATTAATTCATTGAGAGAAGATTTACAGTCTAAAACAAGATATTCATTTGTATGTGAAAATTTTATTTTATCATTATAAATAGATATAATCGGAATTGAGTATTTTATTTTATTTTCTATTTCTGGATTTGAAACATTTTCAAAAATTATAATATCAAAAAGTTTGTATTGTTCATAAAAATTATCTTGTATTTGACTAATAGAAAAAGATTGACAAATAATTCCATTAGAATTTAAATAATCGATAAGTTTATCGGGCTCATTATCCTGATAAATTATTAAAGCATATATCATTTTGTTATACCTTTTTAAGAATCTTTATAGGCTCTTTTATGCTTTTATATTTTTGAAAATTGATTAATTTTTGTCTTATAATTTCAGTAACAAACATCCCTTTACTAACAAGCACTCTATCGTCTTCATCTAAAATATTATCGGCTAACTGGCAATTTACAGGTAGCTCTTTAAGTGATACATTTTCAATTATAAAGCTTTCAGCTAACCCAGAAAAATCAGAAATTAGAGCAGATAATAAAATTTCGTTGTAAAAATTTTTTCTTTTTTCTAATTCTTCAATTATTTGCTTAGTTGTCAAACCTGATGTTTCTAAATCGATATAATAGTTTATGAGAGCAATTAAATTTCCAATTAATTCAGGTGGGAGTATATTACCAAAACTTATTTGATTAGGATTAAAATCTTTGTTATTAGTTTCTAATATAGCTTTTGCAATATTACTTAACCTTGGAATGTTATTTATTAAAGAATAAGCTATTTCAGCGTTTGTATCATATAAAATTTGTTCATCTTTGGTAAGTTTTACATTGCTAAGTTTTTTTTCAACAATTTCGTTAGGCAAAGTAATGAGCCCAATAGTTGAAAGGAGAGCAGTTATTTCAATTTCCCATATATTTTGTAGTTTTAATCTTTGCGCTACTTTTTTACAAATATATCTCAGGTGATCTGCTCTTCTATATGCTTTTGGATATAAAACAGCCAGTAAATCAATTAGTAATTTTACTGTGCCTTTTAGTGTTTGAGAAAGTAATTCTTTTTCGGCACGAATTAAATCTGTTTGTCTAATTCCATCTTCGATAGCTTTTATTAAAACATCATTTGGACAGGGTTTGATAAGAAAACGGAAAATTTGGCCAGAATTTACTATTTTAATTGTTGCGTTTATATCTGCTTGACCAGTTAACAAAATACGAGAAACATCAGGAAGGATTTTTTTTGCTTCTGCAAGAAATTTGGCGCCATCCATTTCAGGCATTTTGTAATCACTTACAATAACTTTAGGCTTTACTTTTGAATTATCATTCAAATATTCTAATGCATCAACTGCCCGCGTAAACATCACTAATTCATACTTCGAACGCAATACTCTCTTAATACCTTGCAAGAGTAATTCTTCATCATCGACAAACATTATAGTATTCATAAAAATACCACTTTTAGTAAAGAATATATAATAAAATTTACAAAAAGTCAAATACTATTATTATCTTCTTTCGAAAATTGTAATTTTTTAGGAATAAATTTATTTAGGAATGTAAAATCAAAACTTGAAAGTTCCTGATTGGCACGATAAGTAATTATCAAACCCGCAATTAATAATAAGAAATTAGGTGTCCACATTGACCAAAAAGGCGAAATTATACTTCTATCTGCAAGTTTTTCACCACCTATTAAAAAAGCCCAATAAATTAAAAAGAATAAAAGACTTACTCCAGCAGCTACACCAAAGCCACCTTTTTTAATTTTAATACCTAATGGAGCACCAATAATAATAAAAACAATACAAGCAAATGGAATAGAATATTTTTTATGATATTCTACCAAAAACGAATTTATCTCATCTTGATAAAATTTTATATTTTCAATCTGAGAACGTAAGAGATTATTATTCGAAATTATTTTTAATTGGATTTGATATTCTTTTTCATCATCATTATAAATGGATGTATTAAAAAATAAACTATCCGCTATGGCACGATAGAAAATTGCTCTAAATGATTGTTCATATTGATATTTAATTTGTTGTAAGCTATCAGCTACTTCTTCTAAATCTGCAGCACTCATTTCTCGTCCGCTGCGTTGGGCAACATTGCCAGATTGCTTAAAGTTAAAATCATCTGCAGGAAATGCAATTTTATGATTTTTGAAAATAAATTTTTGATATATTTCTCTATTATCACTTGTCTTTTGATGAATTTGCCCATTTTCTAATTCAAAGATGAGCTTACTATTATCTGAAGTAAAAAATACTTTTCCTTTTTTTGCCGTTATAATAGATATCTGATTAGGATTAGTATAATTATAAACAGTAATATCTTCCATTATATTACTATTAGGATCTAACTTTCGCACTAAAATAGCATTATTTGGTATTTCTTTTGAAAAAACACCAGGGACAAGAGAAAGCGTGGGTTTTGTTCTGCTAATATCGCTAAGTAAAAGCCTTGCATTATGATTAGCATCTGGATAAATATTATTATTAAAATACACTAAAAAATATGCGATAAAAAAACTCCAAATAAGCGGTGGGATTAACATTTTATAAACACTAACACCAGAAGCTTTCATTATTGTAATTTCATTCCTTTGCGAAAGATTACCAAAAGCCATCAAAGTAGATATTAAAACAGACATTGGAATTACAAGGACAAGTATCCAGGCTAAATTATATACAATTAATTTAATAATTACCCAGATACTAAGTCCTTTTCCTACAATTTTCTCTGCATATTTCATCAAAAATTGCAAAAGAAAAATAAAAATTAAAATAAACGCTGAAAAAATAAAAGGTATAATATGATTTAAAATTATGTATTTAATTAATTTCAATTATTCGCACTGGAATTATTACTTGACTGAGTAGTTTTAGATTTATAATCTGTTAAATAATAACCAGTACCATTAAAAATTAAACCAGCACCACCACTAATAATTTTTTTTACTGGGGAACCACAATCTGGACAAGTAGAAATTGGATTATCGCTAATTTTTTGAAACACTTCAAAATTTTTGTTGCATGTTTTGCAATGATATTCATATGTTGGCATAATAACCCTCCATTATTTTTTCATAAATGCCTTTGCTGGAATACAAAACTCTAAAATTCCTGTATTTAGATTCGGTTTATTAAAAAAAGTTACTTTACTTATGCTACCTTTTTTTATTTCAATTCTTAAATATCCATTACCTGTTAAATCCGATATAGCAGATGAAATATCCGGCTCATGTCCAACTATCCCAATATTATCATATTCGGAATAATTTTCAAGTATATCCAAAATTTCATTAGTAGTAACACCACAACCTAATTGTTCAACAACTTTTAACGAAACATTAAAATGCTTAGCAATTACTTCAGCAGTTTGTAATGCTCTGTTATATGGAGAAGAGAGAACTATATCCAGTTTAATAAAATATTCCCAAAATTTCACAGAATTTTTTATTCTTTTAATTCCAACATTTGTAAGATTTCTATCAAAATCTTTTCTGGAAATAGCAATATCTTCTGCTTGCTCGTGTCTGATAAAATAAAGATTCATTTTTCTCACTTTGCAATATTATCTGATTTTAAATTTATTTCTTTAATAATCCATTTTTGCATAATATCGTATTTGCTAATGTATTTCATTTTTGCGAAGTCAAAAATAAAATAATCGATTGTATCTTTTGGGTTAAAACCTCTTTTAATCATTTCCGGAGATGGTTTTATTTTTGCGTATATAGTATCTCTTGTCAATTTAATTTCTTGAGTTATATTGCCTTCAGGTCGAGTAAAAGATAAAAAAGTTCTAAAAACTAATGGGATATAATTTTTAAAATCTGTATAAAGTGAAAACCTTCTTACAACAAAGATATTTTTTGAGATATAAGATTCATCAATGGCTATAAATTTTCTATTTCCTTTAATAACAGGAGTAAAAATAATCTCACCGTTTAATGATTTATCCAAAAGAAATAATTTCAAGTTTTTACTGTATAATGCAAATCGACTGTAGCCCGGTTCAGAATATTGTAAAATAACATAAAAAAATGTAGCACTATTGAGTTGGATAGAATCTATTACAACTTTTTGTGGTTTATGAATTTCTTTTGTAATATCAATAAGATTAGTTAATTTAGAATTAGCGTCTTCATCTCCTTTAATAGCAAGTGTTACAAGCTCTTTAAAATTTTCGAGATAAGGATCTTTCTTAATTTCAATTTTTTCTTTCTTTTTACAAGAACCAAATAGAAGAGCAATTATAAAAACTAAGGGTATTATTTTCTTTATCTTCATAATTATTAATTTTAATTTTATAAAAATTTTTTTTAATTTTAAATTTACAAATTTTTTCATATTAATTGGAGAAAAAAATGAACAAAAAATTATCAGTTATTGCGTTATTACTTTTATCATTAGTTTTTACAGCATTTGAATGTGCTTCCCCTGAAATTGAAGGTGCAAAACTCTACATTCAAAGGAAACAATGGGATAAAGCAGTAGAACAATTACAAAAAGAAGTTGATAAAAATCCTAAAAGTGATGAAGGCTATAAACTTTTAGGTGATGTTTACAAAAATCAAGAAAAATATGATTTAATGCTTGATGCCTATAACAAATCATTAGCTATTAGCAACAGATTTGAAAAAGATATTGATTTTAACAAAAAAGTTAGTTGGGCTGATTGCTTCAACAAAGCAATTGGTTACTACAATCGTGGTATCAAGTATTTAGAATCATCAGAAGATACTGCAAAAACATTTTTCAAAAAATCAATCGAGTTCTTTACATTCGCTACAAAAATTCAACCAGATTCTGCTGAGTCTTATAGACTTATGTATCAAGCAGCTACTCTAACAAAAGAAACAGACAATGCTATAATTTATATTGAAAATTCATATAAAGCTAAGAAAAATTCAAAAGTAGCTATAATATTAGGCGAAATATATTCTAAAGAAGGTGTTAACTATTATAATCAATATAAAGAAACAAGAAAACTTGAAGATAGCTTAAAAGCTTTTACATATTTAGATCAAGGTATCAACATTTTATCAGATGCTGCTGATAAAAATCCAACAAACAGAGATATTTTATTAAATCTTGCAAGTGCATACATAGCAGCGAACAAAGTTAAAGAAGGCCAGGCTACTTTTGAAAAATTAGTTAATTTAGATCCTACTAATAAACTTTATCGATATAATTTCGGAGTTGTATTATTAGAAATTAAAAAATATGATTTAGCTGCTGAACAATTTTCAAAAGCGTTGGAAATTGACCCTGAATACACAAACGCTATCTATAACTTAGGTGTTACTTATGTTCAATGGGCAGTTCAACTAAAACAAGAAGCTGAAGACAAAGGTGTTAATGATGAATCTTACAAAGAAAAATTCAAATTAGCATTGGAACCGTTAGAAAAATTCATCGCTGCTAATCCTAATGATTCACAAGTTTGGAATTTATTAGGCAAAATTTACGCTAACTTAGGTATGAATGATAAAGCAAAAGAAGCATTTGAAAATGCTGGAAGATAAACATAATTTATTTTAATTATTACATTAAAAGAAGCTAACCCAACAAAGTTAGCTTCTTTTTTTATAAATTTTATTTTTCTGCATTAAAAAATAAGATAAATTAACATCAATATAATTATGAATATAAAAAAAATTGTCCGTAATTTATTCCGCAGCTTTGGCTATGAAATTACCAAAATAGGTGATTTAAACTTATTACCTTCTCTAATCTATAAATACCACCATAAAGATTTCTTTTTTATACAAATTGGAGCAAATGATGGTATAAGTTTCGATCCTATATATGATGTTGTAAAAAAATTAAAACTAAGCGGAATAGCAATTGAACCGGTAAAAGATTATTATGAAGATTTAGTTAAAAATTATAAAAATTCAAATGTAATAACTGTTAATAAAGCTATCTATGAAAAAAGTGGTAAGATCTCTATTTATAGAGTAAAAAATGATAACGATTTACCCAAATGGTCAAAAGGAATTGCCTCACTTAATCCTGAACATTATAAAAAATCCAATGTTGATAAAAGTTATATTATCGAAGAAATTGTCGATGCTTTTACTTTTGAAAATTTGTTTGAAATTTACAAAGTTCAAAGGATAGATCTTTTGCAAATAGATGCAGAAGGATATGACTATACTTTATTAAAACTTTTCCCATTTGATAAATTTCAGCCCTCAATAATCCATTTTGAGCACGGTCTAAGACACGAAAATATGAGTATTAACCAATTATATGAAATTATTACGATGCTATTAAATTATAACTACAAAATAATTATGAAAGATTATGATTGTTTAGCATATAAATAAAAAATCGGTTAAAAATATTAAATATCTGGGCAAATATTTAAAGAAAGTTATAACTTTTTAATAGCACAAAAGTTCAAAACTTGCTAGTGGAGATTTAACAATAAAAATAACATTTCAACGTTGTTGTTAAAATTAACAAAAAATCCTGAGAAAGCCCCAGGATTTTTAATTTATTTTATTAAAATCTTAGCATATACTGGAAGGTGATCGCTATAACCTCCAATCCATTTTCTACCTTCAAAAGTTCTTATTGGTAAATCCTGAGCATCGACATTTTTACCTGTATACATATTAAATGAACCGCAAGGATATTCATATTTTTCGCTGTTTATTAGATTGGTTGAAACTATAATTTGGTCCAACATACTCCACTCATCATCGAAATAGTGTGAACCCTCATCATTATCTGCTCTTGCCCACGATAAATTGTATAAGTTCATTGGTTCAACTTTATCTTTATCTTTTTCACAAACAAATTTATTAGCTTTAAGATGTTTGAGAATTGATTCGTTTTTAGGTGTATCGTTAAAATCTCCCATTATAATTATATTAGCAGTTGGATTATATGAAAATATGTAATCAACTCTCTTTCTTAAAGTTTCACCAGCTTTATTTCTGGCAGGGGCTGATCTTTCTTCACCACCTCTTCTGGAAGGCCAGTGGTTTGAAAATACATAGAATGTATCTTTGGTTTCTTTATGAACTAATTTACCCATTATTATTGTTCTTGTAGGCCAATCAATTTTTACAGTATCGTCGATTAACTCTACAAAATCAAAAATATCTTTTTTGTAAAAAATTCCAACATCAACACCCCTTCTATCTGGCGAATCCTTGTGTATAACACCATAGTTATAATCCCCTAAAAATTCTTTATACATAGCCAAGGTATTAAGAACGGCAAGATTTTCAACCTCGCAAACAGTTAAAATATCTGGTGCTTTGTTATCGTTCATTGCTCGGATAATCTCTGATAATCTCACAAATTTTATAAAAAGTTTTTCATTTGTCCATTTATACATACCTTTTGGAGTAAAATCCTCATCATTAGTTAAAGGATCATCTTCAGTATCGTAAAGATTTTCTAAATTCCATTGTGCAATAAAAATGTAATTTTGTCCTTGTGCAAAAAGTGGCAATAAGGAGATAACAAATATTAGAAGCATTTTTTTTAACATTTTTTATCCTCGTTTTTAATTATTGTAGCATTTAAATTAAGTTTTTTTTTTTCAAAAAAAAAATTTCTTATTCAATATTTATATTAAGCTATAAACAAAACAGGATAGAGGAATAATTTTTTAATGGATGTTAATAATTGACTACTTAATACAAATACCTATCAAAAGAATTGTTCGCTAATTTATTATTCTAAAAAAAACGGTCGTCCTGATATTGTGCATATTTGACGACCGGTTATAATGTATAAAAAACAATTTTTATTGATAATTCTTGCATCAAAGTTATTTGAACTTTATAGAGTAATGTAAAATTTTTTTATTTAATTAGCTGCATTTTTATTGTTTTTAAGTTATTCTGTGTTTTTAAGATTGCAAAATATATACCAGCAGGCAAATTTTCCGCATTAAAATCCACTGTATATTCACCCGCTTTTGTGAACCCATCTTTAAGAGTAGCTATTTTATTTCCAAGAATATTATAAACAGATATATTAACATTCATATTTTCTGGTATTTTATAATATAATTTTGTTGAAGGATTAAATGGATTTGGGTAATTTTTAAAAATAATATAATTTTTATTAATTTTATTCTGTAGCTCAACAGAGACAATATCATCAAATGTAGCAATTCTTACTGCATCTGCTACAACATATAAACCGGTTGAATTTGGTGCTTTATCTGAAATTTTAATATATTGGCCTTGTTCGTTACTGAAATCAAAAGTTCCCAATTTTACCCACATACCGTTATTGACCGTTTGATCTACATAAACCGTATCATATTTATTGTTGTGAAAAATAATATAAGGAGTTTTTTTACTACGATTAGAAGAAGCAACCCACAAACCAAAAACATCATAATTTCCTGCTTGTGGCGGATTTACAGCATATTTTGCATATGCACTGCCGTCACCAGCAGTTTTAATATTAGCTACTGTTGTACCATAATACCCAGAATTTGCAGTAGTTATCCAACTGCCAACTAATTCAAATCTGGTGTCGATTTTGTCATTATCAATTATTTCTTCCCAAGTATATTGTTTAGGAAATTTTGCTGAATCAGCGTGAGTAACTGCTAAAATTGTTACTAGTGGTCTTTCTGTTCCATCACTGGGGTCATTTATAACTTGATTTCCAACGGCCATTTGAGTAGAACCTCCACCATCAAGATTAATTGCTTCAACACAACCTAAATTTTTCACAATTGCAGCAAGTTCGTCCATTGAAACACCATAACTTAGGTTACTTCTACCATCTGCAACAAACATTATTACATGATTATCATTTGTATAACCAACTGCTGTTCTTGGATCTTGATTCGTTTTACCAACACCAGAACCCCAGAAAACTTCCTGGTAGTAGGTTATGTTAATTTGATCGTTTTTTATTAACATTGGGCCGCCACCTATACCGACAAATAAGCTATCGAATTTTTTACCATCACTTTTTGTTGGTACTGGCGCGGGAGTTCCCGAAGACGAAGAAGGATTATTTGTCGGTTGATTGAGTTTCCAAACATCATTAATTGTAGATCCGAAATGATATATCCATTCACAAGCACTTTTTCTGTTTGTTTTTATTCCAAAAAATGCCCGCGATACCGGAAATGTTTTACCATCTCTTGTTACAGCTGCTATATTTTGTGCTTTTACTTCACCTGGATAAATACAAGCGGAATAAGATTCGCTACCACCAAAATAACCACCGTTTATTGCTGCATATGCACCCACGCTAGTTGTAAAACTTGTTATACCTTTTTTTACACCATCTTTAATAATATAGGGACGCACTGCTATATTTTTATTATTCATATCAATATCCAGATAGTAGCAAACCAGCAAAGGATTTGATCTAGTTCCTTTGAAGAGTTTAACTCCCTGTGGCAAACCTGGATATGAACTCGTTACATCTTGCCAATTAATATTAGATTGTGCAAGTATAATCCCCGATAAGATAAGAAAAATAATTCGTTTCATTAAATCCCCCTAAATAAAAATATTATATCTACAATATAAATTACAAAAATTAAATTAAATAATCAACAACTCTCAATATATCCGAAAACACCCCAACAGCAGTAAGTTTTGCACCCGCCCCTGCACCTCTTATTACCATTGGTTTATTGTTATAATTATTTGAATAAACGGAAACTATTGCGTCATTACTACTTAAATTATAAAATGGATGATTGCTATCAATAGTCTGTAAAGAAACGCTTGCTTTTTCATTTTCATAAGATGCTATATAGCATAATTTTTTATTTTGCTTTAATGCGTTTTGTTTGATAGAATTGAAATAATCGTCATATTTTTCCAGTTTATTTAAAAATTCCTCAGGCGATATTTTGGTATCTCTTAATTCCTCTGGGACTAAATTTTCCACTTCAACATCATTTAAGTTTAATTTAGCGCCAGTTTCTCTTGCCAAAATTAAAATTTTCCGTGCTACATCTAAACCATTTAAATCATCTCTTGGATCTGGTTCGGTATACCCCATTGCCTTAGCATCTTTTACAAGCTGGCTAAAAGACTTATCTGATGTATTAAACTCATTAAACAAATAACTCAATGTTCCCGATAAAACTCCTTCTATTCTATTGATTTTATCACCACTTACTACTAAATCTTTTATTGTATTGATAATTGGTAAAGCAGCTCCTACATTTGCGCTATATCTAAACACTGTGTTTCTTTGATACGCTATTCTCCTTAATGTTTGATAAAACTCATAATCCATTGAATTTGCAATTTTTGATGGAGTAACAATCGCAATTGAATTATTTAATAGTTTAGGATAAAACTCAATAATTTCTTTAATACCCGAGCAATCTAAGAAAATACTATTTTCTAAATTCATTTTGATAATTTCATTGATAAAACTCTCTATATTCGATTTTTCTCCTTTAGTAATTAAATTTTGCCAATTTTGAATATCAATACCATTTTTATCAAAATAAAAATACTTTGAGTTTGCTATACCAACCAATCTTAAAGATACTTTTCTTTGTTCTAAAATGGTTTTATACCTTTCATTTAAAACACTTAAAAGTTCTTTTCCAACAAGACCTGGACCAAACAAAAATAAATTTACATAACTAACATCTTTAACAAATAATGCGTTATGAAGAACATTAACTGCTTTTTGTTCATCTTTATTATCAATTATGATAGAAATATTTGTTTCTGATGAACCTAAAATAGCACCCTGGACATTAATTGCATTTTTGCCTAACGCTCCAAAAACTCTACCTGTTATTCCAGGAGTATCAATGATATCTTCTGCTACGACAACAATTAAAGCAAGATTATCTCTTGTGTGCAATAAATCTTTATTCTCTCCAAACTCTCTTTTAAAGAATAAATTAGATATTTTTTTAGCTTTATTTAAATCTTTACTATAAATAGCAATTATAGTATTTTTTTGTGATGAAGCTTGCCCAAAAAGTAAAATTTCTATATTATTTTTTCTGAGTTCTTCTATGAGTTTAGCTTCATCATATTTATCGAAACTTTGATATCTTAAAACTGCAATATTTGGAATTGATGAGATTGATTTAAAGGTAAAATTAATTCCCTTTTCCCTTGGTAAAATAACCGTCCCAGGGAAAGCTGGATTAAATGTATTTTTAATACGAATTTTGATATTTTTTTGTAATGCAGGTAATATAGTAGGGCTATAAATAACCTTAGCACCGAAATAAGACATTTCCATAGCTTCTTCATAAGTTACGGCTTTGAGTGGCACAGCATTTTTAACTTTTCTTGGATCAGCAGTAAGAATTCCATCAACATCGGTCCATATTTGAATTTCAGTTGCATCAATCAATGATCCAATAATAGAAGCAGTAAAATCTGATCCACCACGTCCTAAAGTGGTAGTCACACCATCCTGAGTTGCGCCAATAAAACCAGTAATAACTTTAACTTTATCATTTTTATAAATAGTATCTTTAACTTTTGGTAAAGATAATTCATAATTAACTTTAGCTTTGCCAAAATTATCATCAGTAACCAAAATATTTCTTGCATCAATATATTCTGCTTCGATATTGTTATTGTTTAGAATTTCTGTTATAATTTGGCAAGATAATCTTTCTCCAAAACTTAAAATTAAATCTTTCGTTCTTGGCGATAATTCTTTTAATAAATAAACTCCATTGAGTAATCTATATAAATCATCAAATTGCTTTTCAATCTGTTGCAGGAAATCTTTTTTTGGCTTGGATAAAAAATTCTTTATAAAATGCAAGTGGATATCTTTAATACTATCAAACTCTTTTTTAAAATCAATTCCTTCTACAGCCAGGCCAGAAGCTGTAATTAATTTATCTGTTACTTTGGCAAATGCAGAACAAACAAGGCAAAATTTTTCATTTTTTTCAATTAATTCCTTTACAATTTTAATAATATTGGATAAACCTTCATCTGTACCAACAGAAGTACCACCAAATTTTAATACTTTCATATAATCACCTATAAATAATTTTTTAATATTGCATTTAATTGCTCAAATTCTATTAAAAATGCATCGTGCCCATAAGGAGATGAAATTTCAAAAGTTTTAGAATCTGGAATTAAATTAGTAAACTTTTTTTGATGTTCTGGTAAATATAATAAATCTGTATCAATGACAATCGAAATTGTTTTAGCTTTGATACTACCTAAAACATCCTCAAAAGGAGCACGTTCGTAAGAGATATCGTGTAAATCTGTTGCTTGTAAAATAGTTAAATAACTTATAGGATCGAACCTTGTTATAAATTTATTTGCTTGATGATTAAAATAACTCGATACATCAAATCTAGTATTTTTAGAATAATATTTTTCAGATATATATTTTCTGCCAAATTTTTGAATATAATTTTCAGGCGTGCGATAGCTCATCAAACCAACCATTCTTGCAATACCTATATTTTCGATTGTATTCCCATTATAATTACCGTTATTCCAATTTTTATCTGCCAAAATAATATTTCTTTGAATTTCATTAAATGCAATAGCCCAATCAGAATTAATTACATCACAAGCAATAGGGAAAAGAATTTCGCAAACATCTGGATACATAATTCCAAATTCTAACACTTGAAATCCACCAAGTGAGCCACCAATACAAGCTTTAATATTTTCAATTCTTAGATAATTAAGCAGTTCTTTATGAACTTTTATCATATCCCTTACAGTAATAACTGGGAAATCTAAGCCCCAATTTTCATTGGAATTAGGTTTATAGGATGTTGGTCCAGTTGTGCCATAACAACTTCCAAGAATATTAGCGCAGATAATAAAATATTTTTCAGTATCAAGTGCTTTACCAGGTCCGATAATTCCATCCCACCAACCAAGCTTATTATTATTCATAATTGAATATTTTTCCAGAAAGTCATACTTTGAATTGTTATCCTTTTCAATATTTGATAATATTCCACCAGCATGGGCATTACCTGTTAAAGCATGAAAAACTAAAATAACATTAGTTTTTTCAGAATTTAATTTACCATATGTTTGAAAAGCCACCTGGATATTGGCAAGCTTTTCTCCTGCTTCCAACTCCAGGGGCTCATTTACAAAAAGATTAACAAAATTTGTTTTTACATTAAAAGACATAATAACCTATATTTTTGATAGAGATTGTTCCAAATCATCAACTATATCATTAATATTTTCGATACCAACAGAAAGCCTTACTAACTCTGGAGTAATACCACCAGCTCTTTGCTGTTCTTCACTTAACTGTGAGTGAGTAGTAGTGGCTGGATGAATTGCTAAAGACTTAGCATCTCCTACATTAGCTAAATGAGAAAAAAGAGTTAAATTTTCAATAAATTTTTTACCTTCATCAGCACCGCCTTTAACACCAAACACAACCATACCGCCAAAACCATTTTTTAAATATTTTTGTGCAATTGGATAAGAAGGATCATCTTCAAGTCCAGGATAACTAACCCAATTAACTTTTGGATGTTGTTTTAAGAACTTAGCTACAGCTAATGCATTTTGTGAATGTCTTTCCATCCTTAATGCAAGAGTTTCAATACCTTGTAAAAACATCCAGGCATTATCAGGAGAAATACAAGCACCAAGATTTCTTAAAGGAACCAGTCTTGCTCTCATTATAAAAGCAATCGGATTAAAATCGCCCAAATCATGTGCGTATCGTAAACCGTTGTAACTTGGATCTGGCTCATTATAAAGTTTGAACTTTGGATTTTTCCAGTTAAATTTACCAGCATCAACAATAATACCTCCAATTCCTGTGCCATGTCCGCCAATCCATTTTGTAAGTGAATGCACAACAATATCTGCACCGTGATCAATTGGTCTTAAAAGATACGGCGTTGTAAAAGTTGAATCGACAATAAGTGGAAGTTCGTATTCATGTGCAATTTTTGCAATAGCTTCAATATCTGCAACATCCAATGCAGGATTACCAATTGTTTCGATATAAATTGCTCTGGTTTTTTCGTTTATAGCATTTCGAAAATTTTCTGGATTTTTTGGATCAACAAATTTGGCTTTAATTCCAAATTGTGGCAATATATCATTAAACATTGTATAAGTGCCACCATAAAGATTATTTGCAGAAACAAATTCTTCGCCATTGGATAAAATATTAATAATTGCATAAAAAATTGCAGATGTACCAGAAGCAATAGCTAAAGCTGCAGCTCCGTTTTCCAGAGCTGCAATCCTATTTTCCAGAATCTCTTGTGTTGGATTGTTTAATCTGGTATAAATATAACCAAGCTCTTTTAACGCAAAAAGATTAGCAGCATGTTCAGCACTTTTAAATATATATGACGATGTTCTGTAAATTGGCACAGCACGAGAAAGAGTTGGATCAATATTATGTCCGGCGTGTAAAGCCAGTGTTTCGAATTTTAATTGGTTGTTAGGCATATGTAAACCCTTTCATATTGTTAATTAAAAGATTAAGTTAGTAATGAGGCCTCATACAAATTTAAAAACAAAAAACCCTCGCTAAATAGCGAGGGTGGTCAAAACTTACCGGCTATTTAGCAATTTATTTAACGTCGGTGCAAGTCGCCTTAAATCCCGACAACAAATTTTTAAGTATAACACACTACAAATATACAAATTTAAAACCTGAAAGTCAATACCTGAATATTAATTTATTGTTATAGTTATAAAAAAGTAAAAAAAATTTGTTTTTTTATATATTTATTTAGACCAATTTTTTAGGAGGTACAAAATGCCAGAAAATTGTCCTAATGCTGAAGCATGTCCAGTTTTCAACAATATTTTAAAAGATAAAGTAATGACTGCAAAATTCTTTCGAATGCTTTTTTGCGAAGCAGGAGAATCTTCTTTTACAAATTGTAAAAGATTTCAAATGAAACAAAAATATGGCAAAGTGCCACCAAATTTACTACCAAACTCTATTAAACCAATTGAAAAAATAGCAAAAGAAGCTGGTTTGATTTAAAATTTATTGCAATCTAAACATTTTTTAATTTAAATGTTTAGATTGCTTTTTATTTATTTTCTTTTATTAGATTTTCTAACTCATTATACCAGTTTTCGCCATACTTACGAATTAAAGACTCTTTACAAAATTTGTAAGTTGGTAAGTCTAATTTGTTACCATTTTCAAGAGCCGGAGAACAACCTACAAAATTTTCAAAAACTAATATGTCTCCACCAAAATCGTGTATTCTAATAGGGAATAAGTGGCACGATATAGGTTTCTTAAAATCTATTTCGCCATTATAAAAAGCTTTCTCAATAGCACATTTTGCTATACCATTTTCATCATAATAAACAAAAACACAATCTCTTTTATTTATACCTTTAGTAAAAATTCCATTTTCATTAATCTCATAAAAGCCATTTTGTTCGATAAATTCAATATTTCTTTGAGTAAGATACTTTTTAACTTTATTGAGAATACTTTGAATTATTGGTATTTCTTCCTGTAACAAAGGTGCTCCATAATCTGATTCAAAAGTGCAACAGGCCCCTTTGCATTTTTCAAGATCACAACAAAATTTTTTATTTATAACTTCATTTCTTACTAAAACACCATTAACAGATATTAATCTTAAATTATTAAAACTCATTTATCTCTCAAATTGTGATAAATCAATATTCAGCTCATCGATCAATTTTTTTAATTTAGTTTGATTTAATTCCAATAAATTAGAAGCTTTTACTAAATCACCATTAGCAATTTTCAAAGATTTTTCGATATGATTTTTCATTACACCATTTAATGATAAATTAGTATCACTTGAGTTAACTTGTGCATCTTTAGAATTACCTGGTATATATTCGTCGTATTCTTTAAGGAAAGAAAAATCTTCTAATTTTATATTATTTCCAGATGAAAGAATAATAGCTCGTTCAACTGCATTGTGTAATTCGCGTATATTACCTTTCCATCTCAATGTTTTAAGGAAATTAAGTGCTTCGCTTTCAATAGTTTTTGTTTCGATATTACAACTTTTACATATTTCATCAAGAAACATAGTGACCAAAAGCGGAATATCTTCGTTTCTTTCTCTTAATGGGGGTAAATAGATTTTTCCAACATTTAATCTGTAATACAAATCTTCGCGAAATCTTTTTTCTTCAACTTCTTTTTCAAGATTTCTATTAGTTGCAGCAATGATTCTAACATTAACAGCTACTTCTTTTTCACCACCAAGACGATAAAATTTCTTTTCCTGTAAAACTCTTAAAAGCTTAACCTGTAAATCCAGAGAAAGCTCACCAATTTCGTCGAGTAATAACGTGCCATTATCAGCAAGTTCAAATTTACCTAATTTAGTTTTAGAAGCTGCACCGGTAAAAGCACCTTTTTCGTATCCAAAAAGCTCGCTTTCTGCTAACTCTTTTGGTATTGCTCCGCAATTAACAGTAATAAATGGCCCTTGCCTACGCGGACTCATAGAATGAATAAACTTAGCCATAACCTCTTTACCGGTTCCACTTTCACCTTCAATTAAAATAGTTGTATTATCCGTTTGAGCAAATTTTTCTGCAAGGTCAAGAATTTTTTGAATTTTATCACTCTTTCCAAAATACTCTCGTGTTATAACCGGACCTTCCTGTAATAATTGTTGTAGTTTAAGAACTTGTTTTCGTAATTTTACAGGTTCTAAATTCTTTTCAAGAATGAATTTTAATTGCTCCATATCAATTGGTTTAAGTAGAAAATCCTTTGCCCCAATTTTCATAGCATTAACAGCAATCTGAACATCTGCATAACCAGTAATCATAACCACTGGTATTTGTTTGTGGCTGGCAATTATATTTTTAAGAATATCGATACCATTAACATCATCAGAAAGATATATATCAAGTAAAATTAAATCTGGGTCAAAATCTTTAATAGTTTGATTAATTTCATCTGGATTCTGGCACAAGAATGCGGAATATCCAATTTTAATTAATGCTTTTTTTAAGGATACTCCTACTAACTCATCATCATCAATAATAAGAATATGATATTCTTCCATAATAATCCACTATTTTGTTGGAAATTCTATATAAAAAACAGTAAATTTATTTAACTTACTTTCAAAATAAAATTTAGCATCATACTCTTCCAATATTATTTTACATACACTTAAACCAATACCTGTTCCATTTTTTTTGCTAGTAAAAAAATCATCGAATATTTTTTTCTGATGCTGTTCACTTATTCCTTTTCCGTTATCCTTGATTGAAAATTTAATAATATCTTTTTCAAATACAGTTTGAATTTCAATTTGTTTTTGTTTATTTACAATTGATAAAGCTTCAATCGAATTTGTTATTAAATTTATAAATACCTGAAGTATTTTATTTGGGTTTAATTGCAATGATGGTAAGTTAGCATCTAAATTTTTGATAACTTTGATATTATTATCTCTTAATTTTAAGTCTAAAATTTGTAATGCGTTATTAATTATATCATTGATATTTATGAGTTCAAGATGCTCATTTGATTTTCTACTTAAATTAAGCGTATTATCTATTAAAAATTCTATTCGATTCGTTGCTTTTTTACACAATTCGATTATCTGTTTATCTTCATCACATAAATTTTCAGAAAGCCCCAGATTATCTAAATTTAATTTTAAAACTGATAAGGGGTTTCTAATTTCGTGTGCTAGAATAGCTGATAATTTACCTAATTCTTCTAATTTTTTTTGTTCATTTTGCATATTCTACAATCTGTAATAAATAGATATATTAAAATTATGATTTTTCCCTAATTGATAATCGAATGTTCTGCTAAAATCATTTAATTCATCTTTAAAGTTTGTATATTCATAATGAAATTGGAAAAAAAGATTATGCCAAAATTGATAACTTAATTTAGCACCTACATAAGTTCTATTTGTTACCTTGCCCCATAAAAATTGTGGTTGTGGTACAGTATATTGTCTTAATCTCATTAAAGAATCTGAAAGTCCACCATTACCTTTTCTCAAATATTTATAGTAAGCTTCGATATCTAATCCCCTAAAAATCTTATATTTTGATGATAAATAAAAAATATCACCATTATCGCCAAGCCAGTGCCCAAGAGAATAATTTGATGATGAATACTCAGTAGTTTTAATATAATGCTGATAAGCGAAAGGAAATATTTTAGTATATTCAACTGTAAAACCAAAATTATCAAAAAATAACCCATAATTTGATAACCCAAAATTCATTGCAACCTGATATCTTTGCTTTTGTTTATCAAACATATCGCTTAAAGTTATCTCATCAATAAACAGAGTTGTGTAAATATGAGTATTTGGGATATGATTTTTTGAAGAAATATTAAAGAAGAACTGAGCATTATCACCTGCGTCATTATTATTATTACTATAATAATGGTCTGCTAATCTGAAAAACATTACTGGTAAAAGGTATAACGCTTTAATCTCATCCCCATAAACCATTGATTCGCCAGCACTCAAACTTAAACCTTTATATTTAATTGTCACTGTGTGAGATGCAAAAAATTTCTTTCTATAAATCACTCTATCTACATTTTGATAAGTATATATTTTATAAGTTTCTAAAGAATCTATCATTCTTGATTCTAAAAAAGCGTGTATGTAATTAAAACTAAACCAGGGCGCTGGATTAATATCAAGCCTTATATATGGATAAGTTGGCGCCTTTCTACCAAGGACAACATTTCCACTTTTTTCATATCCCCAGGTTAAATAATCTTTCACAAAAGAAATTGAGCCCCAATTCCAATCATAAGAAAGCCCCCCCATAGCTTCACTGTACTCAAGTCCATCATCTTTTGGAATTGCAGTAATCCCCATCTCATCAGTTAATGTTTTAGCAGGGTCTAAAATTTTGCTTTCTTCCCGATTGTCTCTAAAATTAAAATAATATCCTAATTTATCGGAAAGATAGCCATAAACAGAAGCACCGTTCCAACGATGAGTAAATTTTTTACCAAATTTATTTTGTATAGAATATCCGTAAATAATATCAGCATTGATAGTAAATAATTCATTTTTATAATTAAATAAATTAGCACTTTGGAAATCGGGATATATAAAATTATAGCTTTCGGTTGTATCTTTTACACAGGAAAGCCTTTTAATTTCATCTTGATAATCATTTAAATAGAAATATAATTCATCTTTTTCAACTTTTGATAATTTATTTTCTTGCTTTTTGAATTCTATTAAATAGTTTGCAATATTTTTTCGAGCTAACGGTTTTATGATATCTTGATATGTTATAATACCTTTAACGCTCATTTGTTCTAAAAATTCATACACTGGGGAATTAACCGGTTCATATACAATTTGTGCTAACAAATTATGATAAAGAATTAATAAGATAAACAATAAAATAAATTTTCTCATTTTTAAAGCCTAATAATTCCAAAATACAAATATAATTTATTTATAAATAAAATAAAATTAGTTTTTGCAAAATTATATGTATGATAAGCGATTATTCTATTTTGGTATGTGTATAAACAAAAAAGGCTCAAACAAAGAGCCTTTTTCATATTAAAATTTCCATCTGTTTCCAATAGCAAAATTGAATTTTCTGGATGAATTTGGTGCAAATAGACTATATAAATCCAGTGTAGCTATATCAAATTCCCAGAGACCCGTATCAAAACCTAATCCAAATGCCCAATTAAAACCATATTTACCACCAGCGGAAAATCCAGTTCGAATATAAGGTGCCCACTCTGATGGAATATTATAATTAAAACCAAGTGAAAATCTTGGAGTTGTTGAATTGCCTAATTCATTGTTAAAACCTTGATTATAATTAAATTCAACAAATAACCTACCCGGTATTTCTTTAATAAATTTTTGTAATTCAGTAGCTACTCCAATTCTTAATGCTGTTGGTAAACTGGTAGTAAAACTGCCCGTATATCTACCGTAATACTTCAAAGAATCGCCAAGATTTTCTGTTTGTTTTTTATCTGTAAAAGATGTAATTTTTCTAGAATTATTTGCTTCATAAACTGCTATTTTTTTATCCCATTTCACGCTACCAATATCTGTAATAGCAAAACCTAAAAGGAATAAATCATCACTTGTTGAAGCAGAAAAGCCTATATCAAACCCCAATCCAGAACCAGCAGGCTTGCTAAAAGGGGATACATTCGCAGAACCATCACTGGCTATAGAATCGAAATCATATTTTACATTCATATCTGGAGATGTAGCTATTAATATTTTAAATTTATTTGTAATGGTTGTCGTAACATTATTATTTAAATTTTCTGTCAAAATAGATAACTCGTTGGATTGAGTTTTTGCATAAGCCAAGCCATTTACAATTTTAAATGAAAGCCCTGCAGATATGTTTTTAAAACCATCAATTTTTACTTCATTAATGTATCTTGAATAGCTAAAATTATACTCAGTAAACACACCTGCTTTAATATTTAACTTATTAAAGTTTAACAATTTTAAAGAATTTGTACCTTCTGGTAAATTTATATTATCAATTAGAAAATGAAAAAAAGATTTAGGTAATTGAACATCTGATACAAATCTACTATTAAGAGCAAACCCAAAACTGCCATAATTTTCTGGCATATTATAACTAAAAGCTAACAATGATGTATTAAAGGAGAGTTCCATTTTAGCATCATTTGAAAAAATATCTTTAAATTTATTTTTATCTGAATTAGTTAATTTTCTACCTACAGTTTCACCATTTGCACCTTTAACACCACCGAAGAAATAATTAATTTCTTCAAATGTCATAAAATTACGGTATGCAGAAAATTTGAGTGATGGCAACAATGGAATATATAAATCGAAATTGTAATTATCACCAAAAATATTCGATTGGACCAAATTAGCTGGATTTTTACCAAAAGAATAAATACCACGAGAGGATACAACATAAGTATTTGCCATACCGTATGAAGTTGGATCAAAAGCACCATCAGAACCTAATCCATTTTGTGCAAATAATCCAAAAGTTATTACTAATAAATTTATAATTTTTTTCATATTGCATCCTTTCTTTATAGATTATCTGGATTAAGTTCAAAATCCATTTTAATATAAGCTTTAATTTTTATAGTCTGATCAGTTGTAAACTCTACTAATTTATAAGAGGCTGCGTCTTTTGTATTTATTCTAAAATCAATTATTGCTTTATCTAAATCAAATAATTTATCAATATATTTTGTAGATATCTCCTGAATAACAATTTTTTTATAAGACTGCGTTACTTTTCCATCATCATTTACATAAGCTGCAGGGATATAAATAGAATCACTTTTAAGAAGTGTATCTGTAATTGGAACATTAAACAATAAATCGCCATTTTTATCAATTATTTTTACATTTGCATAAACACTTGCAGGTATACCGTTATCAATATCTAACACAATTCTTACTTTTTTTATATCATTTGCTTTTTTACGATCATCTTCCGAAGGTGGGTCAATGCTATCAGTAGTATCAGTATAAGCACCATTGTCAATTGAAATTTTAAGAGGAATTTCAACAGTATATGATGGTGTTACAGTATTTGTATCAAAAACAGTAACCGTACTATAATTTGGGTTAAATACTGGAGATATATTATAATTAAGCTTACTTATCATTTTACCGTTTAGGCTATTAAGAAAATTAGCTAAATTTAAGCTAATAGTAGGATTACTTTCATCAATATAGTCATTGAGTACTATATCATTTGTTGCTTCTGCTGCACTTATTTTACCAGTAATTTTAACAGGGATATTAGTCGTCATATTAAAGTTTAATTTTATTTTAGCTAACTCGCTAAATAATAATTTATTAAAAGTTAAATTGTCAAAATTAGCATCTCCAGTTGCAAAATCTGCAGTTTCAATAATAGGATCTAACGAAGTAGGCTTTACTTTTGCTTTAGCTTCTTTTATTATAAACTTATCTGTATTAGTATTTATTATTATTTTGTCATCTACAGATATATTCTTATAATCATTTTTATTTAATGAACTATCAAGTTCCGAGATTACCACATAACGTATGAAATCTACAACATCATTTGGATTTTTTCCTCTTAATTGATAATTAGCAAAATTTAAAACTACTCTTGTTACTGTTTTTGGTGATATATATAAAGATGTATCAAATGGTATTGTAGAAAGTGGTGATCTATATATATCATAAAATACAATATTTGTTTTTGCTCCCAATGATAATTGGTTATCGATATCAATACTAATTTTACCACTTCTAAAATTTGCATAATATACTTTAAGAGAATCACTATTATCTAACTTTATAGAATCATTATCAACTATTGGAGTTTGCGATGGAACTATTACAAGACCATTTTTTATAAATATAGTTGATTTTTCAATAACAAAAAGCCCTGTTTGCTGTGGTGCAATAAAAGAACTATTAGATTGTGTACTTTGAATATTTAAAATTGCCTTAATATTATTTTTGATTAGTGAGTTTTGAATAAGTGGAATATCAGTCAGTATTGACTGACCTGCCGGAATAACGATAGGCGTATTATAATTTGCTACATCACCACTGTTATCTGCATTTTTTATAACAATACTAGAAATTGTTAACTGAACACCGGAATTTGCAGGGAAACTATTCGTAATTGTTAATTTTAACGAACCACTTTCTATTGTTGCATATTGAAAGTCATCAATAGGATCCAATATTACCTCTTGTGTACCAGATACAGCAGGGAACCAAGCAACATTTTGCCCCGGGGAAATTCCATTTGTCCAATCATAACCAATATTGCTTTCAACTCTACTAACATCTACTTTAAAATTATCTTTTCCAGATGTCAATTGCTGGATATGTGCCTCACTGGAAATTTTGTCACCAATTGTAATAGTGGAAAGAGTTTTTGTTTGCCTAAAAATCAATAAATTATTTGATGTTTTTGTAATATTAGTTGTATCTTTTTTAATAGCATCCCATAAAGTATAAGATTTATCTAGTATAGGTATTGTAATTCCTTCATAGGATATTATCGGAGCCTTAAATTCATTGGGTAGATCAATACAGCCCGTAATTGTTAATAAATATACTAAACTTAATAAACTTACAATTTTTTTCATAAGAACTCCTAATTTCAAATTTAATATAATAATAAAAGTATTCTAATAAAATAGCTTATTATTAAATAATTGTTAATTTTATTTTATACAATATTTACTTTGTTTTACTTTGTTTTGTTGTTTTTTTTTCATAACTTTATTTTTTAAATTATTAAAGGTTATAAAAGTGCAAAATTTTAATAAAATTTTTATCATACTATCGTTAACATTCGCTTTCATAAGTTGTTCGTCAACAAAAGATTTATCGAAATTATCCGCCAATGAAAAATTTGAGAAAGCAAAACTTGCTTACAATAATAAAGATTTTGATGAAGCAGTTCAAATTTTACAATCTATTTTAATTGAATATCCTGGAAGAGAAATTATTGATAGCACTCAATATTATTTAGCATTGTGCAGATACCAAAAAGAGGAATATTTAATGGCTAGTTATGAATTTAGCAAACTAATTCAAAATATGCCATTAAGCCCTTTAGTTCCAGAGGCACAATATATGTTAGCTGATTGTTATTACAGATTATCTCCACCTATGCCGCTTGATCAAAAATATACAAAAAAAGCTATCGAAGAGTTCCAAGCTTTCATTGATTTTTATCCACAACATAAACTCGTAAAAGAAGCATCTGAAAAAATTTCCATATTAATAGAAAAATTGGCATATAAAGATTACAACGCCGCTTATATTTACGAAAGAATGGAAAACTACAACGCAGCTATTTTCTTTTATTCTCAAATTATTGAAAATTATCACGATACTAAATATGCACCTTTAGCTTTAGTTAATAAAATTAAGCTCGAAATCTTGAAAAAAAGATATGATAATGCTAAAGAAGATATCGAAAAATTCAAAGAAAAATATTCATCCAGTGAATTGTTAAAAGATATTCTCGAAATTGAAAAGTCATTAAATTAATGTACAAGATATTTTTTATAATTCTTTTTGCAACATTTTCTTTTGGCAGCAATCTTGATGTTTTATTTAATAAATTCATATCGATTTACAATAAAACAAAAACTGAAAAGCTAACTACTGAAAATATTCACAAATGTAATTTTGAAACAATTTATAATATCAAAACCAATTTTCACCTTTTTAATAAATTTCAACAAAATTTAATCGAATATCATTTAAATAGTGTAACTATTACTGATACTTTTATTATATCTCCCAGTGGCAAATTTCGTATTAATTTCAGCAAAGCTCTTTCATCATATCCAAAGTATAATGTTGATAGCGTTGGCATAATTATTGACTCTGTTTACAAATATCAAGTTGAGTACTTAGGTTTTATCCCTCCCAAAGGGAAAGTAGATGATATTTATGACATTTATATAAATAATATTTCCGATTATGGCTATACTGAACTATTATACCAAAATCCTATCCGCAGCCAAATTGTTTTATCTACAGATTATTCTAATTATTACACAAGTGGATTAGAAGCTATAAAAGTAACATTAGCACACGAATTTCACCACGCTATTCAATTTAATTACAAATTACCAGATAGTGATATTTTCTTCTATGAGCTTACATCTACCTCAATGGAAGAATTTGTTTTTCCAGAAATTAATGATTATGTACACTATATTAAAAATTATAAACCTTACTATAATTTTAAATTTGGTGACGGTTATTCCCAGGCAGTTTGGAATTTATTTTTAGTAGAATATTTTAATGATATTAGCATTATCAAAACTCAATGGGAGTTTTTTAGAACAAATTCTGCATTAAATTCAATTGAACTTTCATTAAAAAGTAAAGGAGAAAAATTTTTAACTGTTTTTCCTGCATTTGCAAGTAGTTTACTACCAAATAATAGATATAGATACTATAAAGATTGGGAACTTTTCCCTAAATTAAAATTTATACCTTTATTAAAATATCCAAATACCACAAATTATTTAACAGATATATCATATGGCGGAATAAGATACTTCGGTGTTATAAAAGATAACATCGATACCAGCTATGCATTTCTAATAAACTCTAATTCAAAAGCAGCCAACGAAGCTCAAACTGATAATGAAGGTGTTGGCGTAGAGCTAATTATTTCTAAAAATCAAATTTCTAATTCTCAAATTTTATCCAATGGCTTATATATAGCAGCTAATTTTAATAAATATGACGAAGGAAATAAGTTATTTACGCAAGGCGAAATATCAAATCTTTCCAGTATCACTATTTATCCAAATCCTATTGTAATGACAAAAAATAATTTATTAAATTTAAGGTTTAACACTCATATTACTTCTTGCGAATTAGACATTTTTGATATAAATTATAATAAGAAAATTAATAAAATTCTTTATAATAATAACTTATTCCAAATCGTGCTGGATAATAATTTATCAACGGGTATTTATTTTGTCAATATCAAAGCAGATGGAAAAGTTTTTAAAACTAAAATTGCCGTAATAAAATAGTGAGGTTATTATTACTGGATTAGTTACAAAAATAGAAAGTATTAATTATTATGTCAAATGCGAAGATAAAATTTATCATTGTTTCTTAAAAGGAAATTTTAAAAAGAAATTTGAATATAAAAAGAATAAATTAATCACAACTGATATAGTTGTAGTAGGCGATTATGTTGATTTTGAACTTAATAAAGAAGGATTTGGACTAATTCACAAAATACACAAAAGGAAAAATTATCTTTCGAGAAAAGCACCACGAATTAAAGGTGCTACAATAAAAGGCTCAAGATTAGAACAAGTTTTAGCAGCAAATATAGATAATGCTATAATTGTAATGTCTCCCAAAACGCCCCAGTTTAATAATCGCACTCTGGATAGATATATTGTAACTGCAAAAGCCTGTAATATACCAGAAACAATTGTAATTAATAAAATTGACTTAGCCGATGAAGATTTTAAATATTGGATAAATTTATACCAAAAAACCGGCCACAATATTATCACTGTATCTGCAACCGAAAACATCAATATTGATAAATTAAAATCACTAATTGATAAAAAAGTTTCTGTTTTTTGGGGACCTTCCGGCGTCGGCAAAAGCTCTCTCATCAATACTATTTACCCGCAAGCAAATTTAAGGGTTGGTGATATATCAGATTATACAACAAAAGGAAGACATACAACAGTAACAGCACAACTTATTGAAATAGAGAAGGATACATATCTGATCGATACACCTGGTATACGAGAAATTGAACCATTCGGTGTTTCCAAGATTGATTTAGGACATTATTTTAATGATATCGCAAAATACATTCCAGATTGCAAATTTAATACTTGCACCCACGAACACGAACCAGATTGCGCCGTCAGAGAAGCATTCTATAAAGGAAAAATTTCAGAAGAAAGATATTTGAGTTATCTTAATATGCTTGATAGTATCGAAGAAGATATTAATTATTTGTAAATTTTATTTAATTCATATTTGCAAATAATATTATTTTTTCACCTTACCGCAATAATTAATTTGCATATATTATCAATATTTTGTAAATATTGTATAATAATTTTTTAATATTTTACACCATTCATTTTATAGGAGTAGCAAAATGCGTAAAGTGATTTTTTTCATTTTTTGTGCAATATTAGTATTTGCACAACAAAAACCACCTATTTATATTGCTTTCCATTGGCATATGCATCAACCAATTTATTGGCCTTATGAAACTGTTTGGCAAACACAACAAAGGGGAGCATACAGTTATAATGTTGTAGACATTTTTAATCAAAGAACTGGACCATACACAAGCTGGCCAAAAGATGCTGTATATAAAGGAATTAACAACGGATTAGGAAATTTTGGGGCTCAGGTTAGTTTATCTGGCTCATTGATTGAAAATTTAAATAATCTTGAAAGTGGTGGAAATGGAAATTTTTCTGGTTGGAAAAACCATTGGAAAGATATTGCAAGCAAAAAAACCGTTAAAAATAATCCTCGTATTGATTTAGTTGCATTTGGATATCACCACCCGCTAATGGGATTAATAGATTATGAAGATATCCGCAAACAAATACAAATGCATAGGGAAATTATTACTTCAAATTTTAATGTAAGTTATTCAAAAGGTATTTTCCCACCCGAAAATGCATTTACCCCAAGAATGATACCAGCATTAGTAGATGAAGGATTGCAGTGGGTAATGGTTGATAATATCCATTTTGATAGAGCTGCTGAAGGATATCCATTTAACACTGGTGGTAATTTATATGAACCTAATAAAGCCGATATACAAAATCCTAACCCTAACGATTGGGTTCAATTAAATGGATTGTGGGCACCGACAAAAGTTTCTGCTGGTTGGGGACATAAACCTCATTATGTAAAATATATAAATCCAAACACAGGACAAGAATATAAAATTATAGCTGTTCCTACAAGTAGATATTTAGGTAATGAAGATGGAAGAGGCGGCTTTGGAGCATTGAATTATGAACAAGTAATGAGCCAATTAGAATTTGCTAATAACGACCCTCAACATCCAATTTTAGTAGTATTACACCATGATGGCGATAACTATGGAGGCGGAAGCTCTGGATATTACGGAAGCAATTTTGATAATTTTGTAAACTGGTTAAAAGCTAATCCTACAAGATTCGTTTGCACAACTATTCAAGATTATCTCGATATGTTTCCTCCTGATCCAAATGATGTTATTTGGGTAGAAGATGGAAGTTGGTCTGGTGCAGATAACGGCGATCCTGAATTCTTAAAATGGAACGGTGATCCAGGTCCTGATGGTTACAGTCCAGATAGAAACAGTTGGGGAATTGTCACTGCAGCAAAAAACTATGTTATTACAGCAGATAAAATTGATCCTAACAATAATAATACTAAATTAGCCTGGAAATATCTAACAGTAGCACAAACAAGTTGTTACTGGTATTGGGACGGTTCTGAAAATGGGGTATGGGATTCTCATCCTGCTCGTGCTTGCAACGAAGCTGTAAAATATGCACAAATGGTATTGAATAATAATGACCAGGTTGGCCCAAATATTTATGTGCCTCAAAGAGAACCTTACAATCCCGGTGCAACTGAATGGAATATTGGAAAACCAAAAGATTTTACTGTTTGGACTTATGTATATGATGTGAGTGGCCTATCTTATGTAAAACTCAAATATAGAACAAGAAATGATGATTCTTATAAACTTACAAGTGACAATTTCACTTACTCTGGTGGTGCTAATGTAGGAAATTGGCAAGAAATCTCAATGACTTCTAAAACAATTCAATCCAGAACTAACCCTGCTCCTACTGTTAAAGCTGACGAATACTCCGCAGTAATATCTGGAATAACCAATAAATTAGTTGATTATTATGTTGAGGCAATGGACACAAAAGGTAATGTAACTAAAAGCGCTATTAAACATGTATGGGTAGGTGATGGTAGTGGTGGCAATAGTAACCCTTCAGGCAGTGTAACATGGATACCACAAAGCCCTAGTAAAGATGATAAAATTACAATTAAAATTGTTAGTTCAAAAACTGGCAAATTACACTGGGGAGTAAATCCTGTAGGTAGCACTTGGACAACTCCTAACCAAACATACTGGCATACTGGTTCTACATTATTTAACAATAGCGGACCAGCAATTGAAAGTCCTCTTACAAAAGTTGGGGATACACTCAAAATTGAATTAGGCCCGTTTAACAACAATGCTCAAATTGTTAATTCTATTGCTTTTGTAATTCATTACGATGATAATACCTGGGATAATAACGGTGGCAACGATTATAAAATTATAATTAGTGGAAATTCTGGTGGTAGCGAACCTCCTGTTACATTTAACATGGATGGTAATTTAGATGAAAACGCTAAAACTGCTGCTGAAAATGGAAATGAAAAACTCTATTATATCTACAGTGGTGGTAAATTATACCTGGCAACAAAATCTGCTCAATCTTATGGAAAAGATGTTTTCATCTTTGTTTCAAAAACACAACTATCAAACACAGTAAACGCTCCTTGGGCTAAAGCTGGAAACGTTGGCTCTTATGATTACTTCCTTGCCAACGAAAGTACAAATAACTGGTCAGGTTGGTTTAATTCTTCAGGTAATGTAATTTCAACACTACAACAAAAATCTGGTAGCTACCTTGAAGGTGTTATTGATTTAGTTAATAATTTAAATTTGACAAATCCAGAAAAAATTTATGTTGCCGTTGGAATGTATAATACTAATGATAATGGTAATTTAGAATTACAAATACCTCAAGGTAATGGAAATGGCGATATTGAAACTACAGAATTTTTTGAGCTTAACTTAACTCAACCAACAAGTAACGAAACCAGTACTATTATTAAAAATTATTTAACAATTTCTAGTTATCCCAATCCTTTTAATCCAGCAACAAGGATAAAATACCATATCCCATTAAATGGAAATGTTAAAGTTGAAATTTATAACAACTTAGGTGAAAAAATATCCACACTTGCTGATAGATATCATACAGCTGGCGAATATACAATAAATTTTGATGCAAAAGATTTAGGTACTGGTATTTATTACGCTGTTGTAAAAATGGAAAAACAAATTAAGACACATAAACTAATGTTAATCAAATAACTAAAAGGGGCAGCCATAAGCTGCCCCTTTTAGTTTTATATATTAGAATTTTTCTTTTTCTGCTTCAAGTTCATTTGCATCCAATCTTTTGACGTAAGTATATAATTTATCTCTTGAAATTTTCAACATATTGGCCGTTTTTAATTTATTATTGTTATTGTATTCTAGTGCTAAGTTAACTATTTCTAATATATATTTTTCAATATCCAATTCATTGCCACCTCTAATATACTCAGCAATAGGAATTTCAAGATAATTTATATTTGTTTTTCTCTGTCTAAATTCTGGCAACACTTGTAGATGAATAGGTTTTAATTCTATATCATTAAAAAGCACAACTATTTTTTCAATGATATTACGTAGTTCGCGAATATTACCGTCCCAAGAATGATTTAAGAAAATTGTTTGGGCTTCATTTGATATTCTTTTAAATCTCTTATTCCTTCTTTCAGAAAATTCTAAAAGAAAAGATGTAGCAAGCGGAATAATTTCACTTTTTCTTTCTCTTAATGGCGGTATAACAATATGACCTGTAGTTAAACGATAATATAAATCTTCACGAAATTTACCTTCCTGCACTAATGCTTTTATATTTCTATTTGTCGTGCATATAATTCTTGCATTTAAATCATATTCTTTGATACCACCGACCTTAAAATATTTTCTTTCTTGTATAATGCGGAGTAATTTAGCCTGTATTTCATTAGGAATTTCAGAAATTTCATCTAATAGGATAGTGCCTCCAGCAGCAAGTTCAAATTTCCCTTTTTGTCCTTTAGCTAAAGCACCTGTAAAAGCACCACTTTCATAACCAAATAATTCACTTTCAAAAAGGTTTGGATTGATAGCCGGGCAGTTGATGGCAACAAATGGAGCGTTAGGTTCTTCATTGGCTAAATGTATATACCTTGCTAGCATTTCCTTTCCTGTACCAGTTTCACCTTCAAGCAAAATAGGTACAGTGCGGTCCTGTCCAATCATCTCCGCCATTGCATAAACAGATTTCATTGTATCTGAATATATTGCAAGATGACTTAATCCACTATTTTCCAGTATTTTCTTTTTAAGTTCAGAAATCTGCGAAAAAAATGTTTCTTTTGTTTTTTCTAATTCTAATTGGAAATCGTGTTTAATTGAATCTAACTGAGATTTTAACCTTTTAATATCTTCAATCTTACTGATTGCACTAACTAATTCATCTATTTCTATAGGTTTTGATATGTAATCAAACGCACCAAGCTTGAGTGCTTTAACTGCTTCTTTTATGGTAGCAAATCCTGTTACAAAAATAACTTCCGTATTTGTGATAAGATTTCTTCCATTTAATTCTTCTAAAAACTCAAGCCCGCTCATATTTGGCATTTTTACATCAGAAATGATAATATCACATTTTTCCTTACTTAAATAATCAAGTGCAGCAATAGGATTTTCAAAAGTTATAATATCATGATTAATTTTTTTCAAAAATCTTTCTAATGCTACTCTTGAACCTTTGTCATCTTCCAAAAGCAAAATTTTCATAAATAACCTTGTAATTTCTTAAAAGAGATTTTTATAACAGTATTATTATCGTTATATATATCCATTTTCGAACTGTATCTACCTAAAAGGTTTATTATAGCAGAAATTATTATCCCATAGTATAAATCTTTCCCTTCAATTTTTGAATTAAATATATTATTTGGATTAATTAATTTTTCTAACTTATAATTTACAATAATATTTAGTATTATATTTTCATCCTCTTCCTCAATAGAAATACCAATTTCTTTATGGGAAATATTTTGTGGTGAATAATTTAACAAATACAATATAATATTTGATATTACATATTCAATATAAAATTGTGGAAATGACACATAAACTGTACTATCAATATTTGTCTTTAATTTAAAATTTTCCTCAGTTAAATAACTATTAATCAAATCTAATGAAGTAAATATAGAATGCGTTAAATTTACAATTCCAACTTCATTTTGTGGCTCAGCATTTTCAAGAAATCTCAATCGATTTATAATATCTTCTATTCTATTTAACTGTGAAGAAATAAACTCATAATCTTGCAACAAATCTTCTTTCTTTACTACTTCATTTTCAAATTTCAAATTTGTGTCAACTAAGATTTTAATAGCATTTAAAGGTTGTGAAATTTGATGTGTTAAATTACTCATCATACCCGAAATAAGCAATAATTTTTCAAATTGACTTAGAAATATTTTATGATTTTCAAAAACTTCTTTTCTCTCTTCTAATTTTATATTTGTAATATCAATTATTCCGCCAATGATATATTTCTCACTATTATTATAAAAAAAAGATTTAATAATCATTAACTCTTTATTTAGTGTTTTACAATAAAATTCAAATATTTTTTCTTTAAAACCATTTTCAATAAATTCATCAGTAAGCAGGAAATCTGAATAATCATTTACAAAAACATCTTTAATGTTTTTGCCAAGTATTTCTTCTTTTGATACATTTAGTAATTTCAAAAAAGCATCATTAATATACACATATTTACCGTATGCATCTCTTACAAAAATTGGTATATTAATCGACTTGAAAATATTTTCTGTAGGTATAAAATTTAACATTGTTAATTTTGATTATTTTTTTTATCATTAAATTTTAAAAATAAAAAAAATAGGTCAGTAATGCAACCCTTTACTACAAACAAGCAAAATACTTCTTCTGAAGCACAAAATTATACATTATATTTAATAATATTAACTGCACTATTTTTTATTTGGGGATTTATTACTTGTTTAAATGATATTTTAATACCACATTTAAAGTCTGCTTTTAGCTTAAATTACACAAAAGCAATGCTAATACAATTTAGCTTTTTTACTGCATATTTTATAGTATCTTTGCCTGCAGGAATTTTGTTAGAAAAAATTGGATACCAAAAGGGAATAGTGTTAGGCTTAACTACTGCTGCTATTGGAAGTGCTCTTTTTATACCAGCCGCCAATTTAATAAGTTATGAATTTTTTCTTGTTGCACTTTTTATTTTGGCAAGCGGAATAACTGTTTTACAAGTTGCAGCAAACCCTTATGTAGTTGTATTAGGAAAACCTGAAACTTCTTCAGCAAGGCTTAATCTTACACAAGCGTTTAATTCATTGGGAACTACAGTAGCACCTTTTATTGGTAGTTATTTAATTTTATCAGTTACTACAAATTCTAATTCTTCTACAGAATCTGTAAAACTACCTTATTTAGGTATAGCTTTAATTTTATTATTCTTAGCTATATTTTTTTCAGTTGTCAAGCTACCTAAAATAAATCACACAACAGACGAAGAAGCTGAAATAATTAGCGAAACCAAGCATAAATCTATTTTTGAATACAAACACTTAATATTCGGTGTTGTTGGCATTTTTTTATATGTTGGAGCAGAGGTATCAATTGGTAGTTTTCTTGTAAATTATTTTAAAGAATTAGTAAATATGGAAGAGCAAAATGCCGCAAAATTAATCGCCTTCTACTGGGGAGGTGCCATGGTAGGAAGATTTATAGGTTCATTTCTACAAAATTATATTAAACCAAATTTATTATTAGCAATAAATTCACTTTTTGCAGCGAGCCTTGTAATTCTTTCCATGATTGGCAGTGGCTATTTTTCAGTTATAACAATATTAGCAGTTGGATTTTTTAATTCCATTATGTTTCCAACCATTTTTTCATTATCATTAAATAAACTTGGAAGATTTACCGAAAAAGGTTCTGGCCTATTATGTATGGCAATTGTTGGCGGTGCAATTTTACCTGTTATACAGGGTATGTTTGCAGATAAAATAGGAATACATCATGCATTTATTATACCTGTTTTATGCTATCTATATATTTCTTTCTTTGGATTTAAGGGATATAAACCAAGCATATAGTAACTTATAGGTAATATTGATAAATTTTTTTTCAAATTAAATTATAGGGAAATGATAATATAACCAAAACTTATACATTCAAAATCCTTTTTCTACGAAATCATAAACGGCAAATATGTGATATTGTTTTTTATATAATATATTGTTATCAAAACTTTTTTCACAGTAGAATACTGATTTTACCGTATAGAAATTCTAATTAACTTTATTTTTTAACGATATTTCTACGGCTCAACCGTATAAAACTCACACGAAACAGTTGATATATCTTTTTAATATTTTAATTTACAAATAATATAAATTGCTATTAATAATTTTCAAAAATAGAAATAATTGTGAGTTTAAAAAAAATTAATTTTATTTTTTTTTTGAAAAATATTTATTAATTTGAGTTCAAACATTAACCAATATTAGGTAAAATTATGGCAAAAGTAAAAGGAGATATCATTATTGATATCGAAAAATGCAAAGGTTGCAAACTATGTGCCAGTGCATGCCCGCAGGTTACTCTTGAACTTTCCAAAAAAGTTAATAGCAAGGGCTATTTGTACATTGTAAAAGTTAACGATAAGTGCACTGGATGTACCAATTGTGCTTTAGTCTGTCCAGAAGGTATTATAACTGTTTATCGCAAAACATTAGATGGCAACAAAGAACATGTAGCAACTATAACAAATGTATCCAAAGATATAAATATTACGGTGAAAGAATGAAAGAGTTAAAACTAATGAAAGGCAATGAAGCTATTGCCGAGGCTGCAATTCGTGCTGGGTGTGATGCCTATTTTGGCTATCCTATTACACCACAATCAGAAATTTTAGAATATCTGGCTGCTAATGCTCAAAAAAGAACAGGAATGGTTGTTCTACAAGCTGAAAGTGAAATTGCATCTATCAACATGGTTTATGGTGCTGCAGGTTGCGGAAAACGAGTAATGACTTCATCATCATCCCCTGGTATTAGTTTGATGCAAGAAGGAATTTCTTACATCGCATGTGCTGAGTTACCTTGCTTGCTAGTAAATGTTATGAGAGGTGGACCAGGCTTAGGAACTATTCAACCATCGCAAGGTGATTATTTCCAAACTGTAAAAGGCGGTGGTCACGGCGATTATCGACTTATTACTCTTGCTCCTTCCACTATACAAGAAGCAGTTGATTTTACCAAATTAGCTTTTGATTTAGCTTTCAAATGGCGTAATCCGGTTATGTTACTTCTTGATGGCGCAATTGGGCAGATGATGGAAAAAGTTGAATTGTTCTCTCAACAAGAAAGATTAAAAGAAGCACCAGATTGGGCTACAGTTGGTAAGCCAAAAAATCGAGAAAGAAATATTATTACATCTCTCCATATGCAACCAGAAGATATGGAAAAAACAAATCAACATCTACAAGCAAAATATAGAAAAATCGAAGAAGAAGAAACTAGATTTGAATGCTACAAATGTGATGATGCTGACTATATTTTTACTGGTTTCGGTCTTGTGGCAAGAATTGCAAAAAAAGCAGCAGATATAGCCAGAACAAAAGGTTATAAAATTGGCGTTTTTAGACCAATAACTTTATTCCCATTTCCTTATTCAGAAATTAATAACTTATCTAAAAAAGTAAAAGCAATTTTGGATGTTGAAATGAATACTGGTCAGATGCTTGAAGATGTAAAATTAGCTGTTAATGGTAATATTCCCGTTGAGTTCCATGGTAGAACAGGCGGTATGATACCAACTCCAGAAGAAATTGTTGCAGTTTTCGAAGAAAAAATTATTAAAAGGAAATAACTATGGGAAATGAACGATTACTACTCCAAGAAGATATACATCATATGTATGATCATCTTCATCCGGAAGATGAAATTTGTGTTAAAGAAAATATCGTCTACCAAAAACCATCTACATTATTAGATACTCCATTTCATTACTGCCCGGGTTGCGGACACAGTACTGTACATAAGCTAATAGCTGAAGTAATCGATGAAATGGGCATTCAAGAACAAACTATTGGAGTTGCTCCAGTTGGCTGCGCAGTTTTTGCTTATAATTATATTAATATTGATTGGCAAGAGGCAGCTCACGGACGCGCTAGTGCTGTTGCAACGGGAATTAAACGTGTTTTGCCTGATAAATTTGTATTTTCATATCAAGGAGATGGCGATTTAGCCGCTATTGGAACAGGCGAGACAATACATACTTGCAACAGAGGCGAAAATATAACTATTATTTTTATCAATAACGGAATTTACGGAATGACCGGCGGACAAATGGCGCCTACTACTCTTGAAGGTATGAAATCTACTACTTCTCCCAACGGAAGAGATGTTCACTGGGCCGGTTATCCTTTAAAAATTTCTGAACTTCTTGCGCAACTACCAGGAACTTATTACGTTACTAGACAAGCTGTATTTTCACCTAATCATGTTCGTAAGGCAAAAAAAGCTATACGAAATGCTTTTGAATATCAAAAACTTAATAAAGGTACTTGCCTTGTTGAAATTGTTTCTAATTGTCCTTCGAACTGGAAAATGACCCCAACAGAATCGAATATGTGGTTACAAGATAATATGATTAAATATTTTCAACTTGGCGATATTAAGCTACCTAAAAAAGAGGAGGCAAAATAATGTGTGAGGAAATTATTATTGCTGGTTTTGGAGGACAAGGAGTTCTTTCTCTTGGGCAAATATTATGCTATTCCGGCGTTGAAGAAGGAAAAGAAGTAAGCTGGATGCCATCTTATGGACCTGAGATGAGAGGCGGTACAGCAAACTGTATTGTAATTCTTAGCGATGATGAAATCAGTTCTCCTATTGTTTCTAAATTCGATACTGTAATTGCACTTAATCAACCCAGTTTAGATAAATTTGAAAAAGCTGTAAAACCCGGTGGATTGCTTTTATACGATTCTACTAATATAGTTCAGCCACCTACAAGAGATGATATTAAAGTTGTTGGCATAGAAGCATCTCAAACAGCTGCTGAAATGAAAAATACTAAAATTTTGAATATGATTGTTCTTGGTGCATTTATTCAGTTAAAACCAATTATAAAAGTTGAAAATATAATTAATGGTCTCAAAAAAGTTCTACCTGAAAGATATCACCATCTAATACCTTTAAACGAAGAAGCTATTAAAAAAGGTATTGAATTAGCTAAAGAGCAAACTGTTACAGCATAACCTATAACAAAAAAGCAAGCTAAAAAAACAGCTTGCTTTTTTATTTATAGAATTTTAAAAATCATTTTACCAAAAACAAATTTAATTGTTATTATATTTTCTTCCCTTTAATCTATCAGATACATAATCAAAATTTGGTAAATTTAAATAATACATTTTCATCAATCCTTTACCTTTAACTTCAATTTCTCCTCGTTCAATAAAATTGTATTTATTTTCGAGTTCTTTTTTTACACACTCACTTACATTTATCTTAAAAGGTTCACTTGCACGTTCTAATCTTGAAGCAATATTTACTGTATCGCCCCATATATCGTAAGAAAGTTGAGATATTCCTATAATTCCTGCTGTTACATCACCATAATGTAAACCCACTCTTACCTCACACTGAAATTTATGTTTTCTGTTTCTTTCAATTAAGTATTCAAAAATTTCCTTTGCTATACAAACTAAATTTTCTAAATTATTATCAAAATATTCTGGTAATCCACTTGCTATTAAATACGCATCTCCTACAGTTTTAATTTTTGTCCCTTTGTATTTTTCTATAATTCTATCAAATTCGTAATAAATTTCCGAAAGCTCATTAACTATATAATCAGGTGAATAGGTACTACTATATTTAGTAAAATCTACAATATCTAAAAACATAACACTCACGTTTTTAAAAAATTGTGGTTCGATTTTGTTTTTCTTTCTTAATTCATTTGCAACAGGTATTGGGAATACACTATTAAGCAATAAATCGGATTTTTCTTTTTCTTTTTGAATAATTTTATTCTTAACCTCAAGAGCATTAGCATATTCTTCAATCTCTTCATTTTTCTTAAGAATTTCTTCTTTTTGCATAGTTAATATTTCATTCTGCTTATTAATAATTCGATTCTTTCGATAAACAAAAGCAATCAAAAATCCCAGTAAAGCAAGTATTATAGATAAAGAAATTCTAATATTTCTTTCTCTTTCAATTTCCAATTGTTCAATTTTTCTTTGCTTAGCTATCTCATATTTTTCATTAATATCAAAAACACTTGCAAGACTATATTTTGCATCAAGTGAGTCTACAGCATCATTGTAAATCTTAAAATAAAAAAGTGCACTATTAAAATCTTTATTTCTTTCGTAAATTTCACTAATTTTTTTTGCTACTTCAGCAAGGTTATCCCAATATTTTATTTTTTGTGCAATAAATAAAGCATCTTTATAATTAGCTAATGCCTCCTGATTTTTCCCATTTTTTACATAATAATCGCCATTTAATATCTTTAAAGCTGCTAAATATCCATAATTATCTGTATTGTATGCATAATCGTTTGCTAATTTTAAATAATATCTTGCAGAATCTAAAATATTTTCTTTCAAGTATATTTTAACATAATTAGAATATACTTTACTAATACCAACACTATCTTTTTCTTCAAATCTTAGCTTTAATAATAACGAGTTATATTTTTTTGCTTCATCTAATTTATATTTTTCAACAAGGGTTAAAACAATGCTATGGTATGCAAAACCCATACCTGTTTTATGATTAATTTTATGAAATATATTCAATGCTTTCAAGCAATTGTAATATGACTCATCATATTGATATAGATAGTACAAATTAGCACCTAGATTATTATAAGCAAACCCTAATTCAATAGTGTCATTATATTTTTCTGCATATTCCTTTGCAAGCAAAAAATATTTCTGTGCTGCAGGATATTGAACAATTCCTCGATAAACAACACCTATTAAATTATATAATTTAGGTAATCGTTCAAATTGTGATTTATTATTTATTATCTCAAGTGCGTTATAGCCATATTGAAGTGCTAATTTAGGATTTGTTGCTCTATACTTCCAGCAAAGATTTGATAATGCTACAATTGTATCATTTACAATATTAGCTGATGAAATACCAGTTGCAAACAAATAATTAAATAGCAATAAATATAAATAAATTTTTTTGAACATATAGAATTGTAATAGTTAAAGTCAAATATATAAAATTTATGATTATATAAAAAATTAAATTTTTACAATATTAGATGATAAAACTCACTAACTAAAATGATATTTAATTATTGAATTGGAATTTATAGCGGTTAAATATTTATAATATTGTCACAAACCATATATTATACTATAAAATATTTGTAGTTGTTATATAAAAATCAATTGATTTTTTTTCTTCTTAAAAAGTATATAAAGATTGGTGAGCCTAAAAGTGCAGTTATAGCACCTACAGGAATCTCTGCAGGTGCAAGAATTGTTCTACCAATTGTATCTGCTATAGTTAAATAAATTGCTCCAATTATAAAAGAATATGGTAAAACTTTACGATTATCTATTCCAAATAACAATCTAGTAAAATGGGGCACTACTAATCCAACAAAACCTATTATTCCACTTATTGATACTAGGACAGCAACCACAACAGTTGATAAAATTAACAAAAAGTATTTCACTACCGTTATATTCACTCCAGTATATCTTGCATAATCTTCACCCATAGACATAATATTCAACTTAAAACCAAATAGAGATAATACAAAAGAAATTAAAACTGTAAAAAATAAAATAGGAAATGCGTAATTCATATTAGCAAGCGTTAAATTACCTATCAACCAAAAATATGCGTTTCTTGCAGTTTCGTGTGCCATACTTATCAAAATCAAAATAATAGCTGAAAAAAACGAAGACAACATAACACCTGTTAACAGCATTGTTTCATTCTGTGATGTTAATATCTTTTTAGATATTACAAATGTAAATCCAGTAATCACTAACGCAATAACAAATGCCAGAATATTAATAAAAAACATACTTAAGCCTAATAAAATACCTATAACTGTGCCAAGTGCAGCACCACTTGAAACACCTAAAATATAAGGTTCTGCAAGGGGATTGATAAATATAGCTTGAAATATCGCTCCAACTATTGCTAAACCGCCACCTACAGCAATTGCAATAATAATTCTTGGTAACCTTAAGTCGTATATTATAGTGGAATTAATTTCAGTTCCTTTTCCAATTAAAACATTTAAAACATCCATCATTGGAATATGTGAACTGCCAATACCTAAGCATAATACAACAGAAACTATCAAAAAACCTATAAGTAAAATAAAATTATAAAAAAACTTTTTTATGCTAAACTCAGATATCATTTATCACTTGTAATTTTTCCCACAAATAATCGATCAATTCTTTTATACCAAAATTTGCTACGGATGATATAAAAAAAACTTTATCTTTATAATCGCCGAATTCTAGCATTTTTAATTTTTCAATGTCTTCATCCAACAAAGCATCTATTTTAGTCAAAGCTATAACGAAAGGTTTTCTACTTAGTTTTTCAGAATAATTTCTTAATTCTTTTCGTAAAATCTCATAATTAGAAACTATATTATCATAATCTACAGCATCGATTAAAAATAGTAGCAACTTAGTTCTTTCGATATGCCTTAAAAATTGTAACCCTAAGCCTTTCCCCTCAGATGCACCTTCAATAATACCGGGAATATCAGCTACAACAAAACTTTTAAATTCATCATATTTAACAATACCTAAATTTGGTTCTAAGGTTGTAAAAGGATAATCAGCAATTTTAGGTTTTGCAGCCGAAATAACAGAAATAAAAGTAGATTTACCAGCATTAGGAAAGCCAACCAATCCAACATCGGCTATAAGCTTGAGTTCTAAAATTAAATGTTTTTCCTCACCTGGTTTTCCATTTTCTGCCCATCTTGGAGTTTGATTTGTAGGGGTTGCAAAATATGCATTACCGTGACCTCCTCGTCCTCCTTTCAACAAAGTAACACGCATATCTTTTTTATCTAAATCTAATAATATCTCGCCCGTTTCTTTATCTTTTACAACCGTACCAACCGGAACTTTTATAATAACATCCTTTCCATTTCGACCTGTTTTTAATGAACTTTCTCCTTTTGCTCCATTTTCTGCAATAAATTTTTTGTTATACTTAAAATCTAATAATGTATTCAAATTTTCATCTGTTACAAAAATTACATCGCCGCCTTTACCACCATCTCCACCAGAAGGACCTCCTTTGGGGACATATTTTTCTCGTCTAAAAGTTACTGCACCATCGCCACCTTTACCTGATGCAACATATATTTCTGCTAAATCTATGAACATTTTCTACCTTATATTTGTTATTTCATTATACAAATTTATGAAAACTTTATGAAATTTACATATTTTTGTATTATCGATTTTATTACTTAATAAAGAAGTTACCCAAAAGCTTATAATAACTTAATTTAGTATATGAAAGAACTACTGCCGCTAAAAAAATATCTTCTAAGATATAAGAAAAAAATCATACTGGGTTTTATATGTATTATTTTTTCAAATTTTTTTGCTACTATAATACCACAAATCATTCAAAAAACTATTGATATTTTCAATAATTCAAATAATCTTATACATCAAAAGCCCATTTTAATTGAATATACCATTTTAATAATTTTATTTTCTGCTATAAGCGGAGTTTTTAGATATTATATTCGTCAGACCATAATCGTCGCTTCGCGACTTATCGAAAATGACCTAAGAAATGATTTATTTACACATATTATTAAGCTACCATATTCATTTTTTTACAATAATTCAACTGGCAACCTGATGGCTTTATCTACAAACGACATAAACGCTGTTAGGAATTTTTTAGGGCCTGCTATAATGTATTCAACTGATAACATAATAAAATTTCTGTTTATTTTTATTATGATGTTAAATATAGATATCCAGTTGACAATTTATGCATTATTACCTTTACCTTTTATCTCTATTCTGGTTGTTATTATAGGGCGAAAGGTTCAAAACTATTACTCACAAGTATTAAAACAATTTGGCGTCCTTACAACAATTGCACAAGAAAATATTTCTTTAGTAAGAGTTGTAAAATCATATTCAATACAAGAAAATTTTATCAAAAAATTTGACAAAAACAGCAAAGAATATTATCATATTAATATCCGTATGATGAGAATAATGTCTTTAGTCCAGCCACTTTTAATCTTTTTGGTTGGACTTTCTTTAACAATAACATTACTAATTGGCGGGTATGATGTAATAACAGGCAGATTGACAATCGGTGAAATCACTGCTCTAACAATATATCTTGGATTACTTATCTGGCCAATGTTTGCTTTTGGATGGGTTACAAATATGATACATCAAGCTAATGCTAGTATGAAAAGATTAAATGAAGTTTTCAATTTACCCATTGAAATCGATGATAATTCTCAGGTAAACTTAAAAGAAATCAACGAAATTGAATTTAAAAATGTTTCGTTTGAAGTAGATAACAAAAAAATACTCGATAATATTACATTTAAAATTCAAAAGCATCAAAAAGTTGCAATTATTGGTAAAACTGGCGCTGGTAAAACAACTATATTTAATCTCATAACTAAAATTTTATCTCCTACAAGTGGCGAAATACACATCAACGGAATTAATATAAATTCAATACCTGCAAAAGATATTCGAGCAAATCTAGCATATATTACTCAAGAAGCTTTTTTATTTTCCGATACAATTAAAAACAACATACTATTTTGTTGCCAAAACTCCGATAAAAATTTAAATGAAATAATAACCCTTTCTGCTCTGGATAAAGATATTTCATCTTTTCCTAATGGAATAGATACTATCATAGGAGAAAAGGGAATAACTTTATCCGGCGGGCAGAAACAAAGAGTAGCAATTGCCAGAGCATTAGCATCAAACTATAATTTCTTTCTATTTGATGACTCTTTTTCTGCAATTGATACAGATACAGAAAACAGAATTATATCTAATCTTTACAACTTTTTAGAAAACAAAACTGCATTATTTATTTCCCACAGAGTATCAACTATCAAAAATTGCGACTACATTTATGTATTAGATAAAGGTAAAATTATCGAACAAGGCACAAACGAGTATTTACTTAACAAAAATGGCTATTATGCCAAACTTTATAATCACCAAATGATTGAAATTGAACTGGATAACGCATAATGGAAATTACAAAAGATGTAGGATATTCTAAAATATCAGGCAAAAAGTTATTTTTTAGATTATTAAAATTCACAAAACCATATAAGCATATAGTTATATTGGCTATTCTTTTTAATATATTACTTTCTGCAATAACACCATTAAGGCCCTACCTTTCCAAAATTGCTGTGGATGACTATATTTTAAAGAATAATTTTAATGGATTACTTATTATATCTTTAATAATTTTAGTATCAATATTTATAAATGCGTTATTTCAATATCTTTTAAGTTATATAACTCAACTATTAGGGCAAAAAATTGTTTATAATATACGAACCTTAATTTTTTCCCATCTACAAAAATTAAGAACTGTTAATTTCGATAAAACCCCCGTTGGTAGGATGGTAACCCGCGTTACAAATGATGTCGAATCCTTAAACGAACTATTTTCAGCTGGTATTATCCAAATTTTCAGCGATATCTTTTTAATATTGTGGATAATTGCTTTTATGCTCTATATAGATGTTAATCTTACACTAATTTCTCTTTCGGTTATACCTTTAATTATGATAGCATCATTTATCTTTAAAAAGAAAGCAAGAGAAGCATTCAGCAATGTTAGATTACATTTAGGGAGATTAAATACTTTTGCACAAGAACATTTCTCTGGTATTCTGGTTATAAAATCTTTCAACAAGTATCAAGATATTAGCAATAAATTTAAGGAAATAAATAAAGACCATACCAAAGCGAATATTGACTCCATATTTTATTATGCTGTTTTTTTCCCTTTTGTTGAATTTCTGGGCGCCATTTTAATATCTTTAATATTGTGGTATTCTTACTATGAACTATTAAGTGCAAAATTAACTCTGGGAACATTATTTGCCTTTGTTCAATTAACAGAAATGTTTTTTAGACCAATTCGCGAACTTTCCGAAAAATATAACATTCTACAAACAGCAATAGCGTCATCCGAAAGAATTTTTATGTTATTAGATAACAACGATACTGAACAAACAATAACGCAAGTTAATTCATCAAAACCTTATTTTAATACAATAGAATTTAGAAATGTTTGGTTTGCATACGAAAACGAAAATTGGATATTAAAAAATGTTAGTTTTACAGTTAACAAAGGAGAAATAGTTGCAATTGTGGGGCATACCGGCGCCGGTAAATCTACAATAATAAATCTACTATTACGATTTTATGATATACAAAAAGGGGATATTTTAATAGATGGCAAAAGCATATACGAATACGACTTACAAGATTTGAGAACTTACATTTCTATTGTATTACAAGATGTTCAATTATTTACTTCAACAATTTATGACAATATTTCACTTGGTAAAGATATAAATATCGAAGATATAAAAATTCTTGCAAAAGAACTTGGCCTTTATGAAGTATTTCACAATTTCGAAAATATTCTTTTTGATAATCTTGAAGAAAAAGGTTCTACTTTAAGTTTAGGACAAAAACAACTTATTACTTTTGTTCGTGCATTAGCCCACAAACCTAAACTTCTTTTATTAGATGAAGCAACTTCCAATATAGATTCCAATACAGAAATAATAATTCAAAAAGCAATGGATAAACTTTTTCACAAACAAACATCAATAGTAATAGCGCACCGGCTTTCAACTATAAAAAAATCAACAAAAATTATTGTATTACACAAAGGAGAAGTAAAAGAAATAGGCACACACAAAGATTTGATACTAAAAAAAGGGTTGTATTATAAACTCTATATGCTACAATTTTCTTCCAAATAATAATAAAAAAGCCCCAAAACGATGGGGCTTTTTAGTTAATTATCTATAAAATTTATATCTTTCGTCTTTAATTTCTGCTTTTTCTTTAATATTAGCTAGCCAATTTTGAATAAATTCATTACTTTTTTGCATATAAAGGTTACTTGCTATCTGTCGTCTTTGCATTTTGTAAGCATTTTTATCAAATTGATCTTTTTCCCATACTTTTACAATATAAGCACCTGTTCTACCTTTAAATGGTCCAATAACTGAACCTGTTTTTGCTTCCATAACATTATGTGTAAATTTAATATCATATCCAACATTTGGTGGGTAACTTTGATAACTAAATCTACCTGTTACACCTCTTTTAATTAAAGGATTGTTTCCATAAACAACACTTAGTGAATCATTTGCACCAATTTTTGATTTTACACCTTTAAGTAAATTTACGCCATATTCAAGTTTTTTATTTCTGACAACTTCACTTTTAATTACAGCTTTTAGTTCATCAAAAGGTTTAACTCCAGCTTCTTTCACATCTGTTACTATGGCAACAACATAAGCATTTGGAGTAGAAATAACAGGACTAATATCTCCCTTACCATTTTCAAATGACCAATCAACTAAGAATTTACTATATCCAACACCTGGAATAAATGCCTGGTTCTTTGTAAATAATGGTGTTTCCATTTCATATTGCTTCATGTTAAAATGCTTAACAGCTTCATCGAAAGAATTTTTATCAGCAAAATATTGGAAATCAGCTGCTTTTTCGTATAATAAATCTTTTGAAGCACCTGAAAGTTTAATTGGGCTTTCAAGTTCTTCCACAATAAATCTTGCGTTAGATTTTTCTTTGACAAGAATTACATGATATCCATAATTAGTTTTTACAGGTTTTTGTACTTTTCCTACAGGTCCACTAAAACAAGCATTTTCAAATTCAGGAACCATTCTTCCCTTACCAAACCAACCTAAGTCACCACCATTTTGAGCACTACCTGGATCTTTAGAATATTGTTGTGCTAATTGAGCAAAATTATCGCCTTTATTAACTCTTTCATATAATTGATTAGCTGTAGCTTCATCATCAACTAATATATGGGCAGCTCTTACAAAAGTTTCTTTGCCTGTTGTTTTACCTAACAATCTATACAAAGCATAACCAGTTTGACTTTTTACTGGTCCAACAACTTGCTTTAATGAAGCAGAATTAAGCACAGTTAATGCTTCGCTGGAAAGTTTACCCATATCAAGAGTATCTTTTTTATATGTAAAAGGATTTTCAAAATTTTTAAGTGATGTTGTATCAGAAGTTATCAATTTTTTTGTTTCATCTATTAAACTGAAAGCAGAAGTTGAATCATCAGCAGTAGGTTGTTTAGGGAATACAACAACTTTTAATTTTCTTTGTTCATCGTATCTATATTTATATTGATTTTTCTCATAATATTGCTTTAAGTCATTATCTGTAACTTTGATTAAATTATCAGCAACATCTTCAGGTCTTACAACAAGATATTCAACATTAGCAAAGATGTTTTGATTTTTATAATTTTGTAAAAGTTCACCTTCACTTAAAACTACACTTCCGCCAAGCACAGTGATTAATTTTTGTTGTTTAAGCTCTTCTTTTAATCCAATTTTTAAATTTTCAACAATTTGTTTATTTCGTGGATCTTTAAGTGCTTGCATATAAATATCTCTACGGAATCTACCAGTAGAGTCAGTAAATTGTTGTCTTAAAAATACAGGTGGATTAGGACCGAAAAGATAATCTTCAACTTCTTTATCTGTTACTTCAATTTTCATTTGTTCCATTTGTTGTTCGAGCAACTTTTGAGTAACAAGTTGATCCCAGGCTTGCTCCCTTAAAATATCTATTCTATCTTCATCAACATCTTGTCCATATTGGTTTTTAATTTGTTCTCTCATATTTTCAATGGCTTTGTTGTATTCTTCGTATGTAATCTTTTCTCCATTTACGCTACCTACAACATTCTTACTTTGTCCTAAAACTTCAAGAACTCTAGTATCAGATAATACCATAAATAAAATAAACAAACCGCCAACACCAATAATAAAAACAGGTGTTAAGCTCCTCATTTTTTGCATCATACCCATATTAGATATATTCCTCCATAATTATACAATTTTAATAGATTTAAAGATTGTAATTTAATTATTTTTAAACTAAAATTCAAATAAAATAAATGATTATTGAAAATTTTTTATTGCGTCTATATACCATTGAGTAATAACGCGTGGTCTTGTAATAGCTGTACCAACAACAACAGCCCAGGCACCAACTTGAATTGCTTTAGCTGCGGTATCAGGTGTATTAAATCTTCCTTCTGCAAAAACAGGCACTGATGATAGACTACACAAATCACTTAATAACTCATAATCGGGTTGGTGAATATCTGCTTTATGTTTAGTTTCTGGTGTATAACCACTTAATGTTGTAGAAATACAATCAGCCCCAGCTTTAATACAAGCTAGTGCATCCTCAATTGTAGAAATATCAGCCATTATGCATACATCTGGATATTTTTCCTTTACTTTTGAAATAAATTCTGGCCCGGTTAGTTCTTCTCTTTTTCTAAAAGTTCCATCAATAGCTATAATATCGCAATTTGTTTTTAATAAATCTTCCACATCTTTAAATGAACCAGTTATTCTTACATAACCATCATCAAAATATGATTTTATCAAACCAATAACTTGAACAGATACATTCTCTTTTATCATTTTTGTTTTTTCAAACCCTTCAGTTCTAATACCTGCTGCTCCGCCCATAACTGCTGCTTTAGCAAATAAAGTTACTCCTTCTTGTGAATTAAATGGATCATTACCCTTAGCCTAGCAGGATACTATTAATTGCTTTTTTAATCTATCTAAAATTTCTTTCATTACAATTCCTCAAAATATTCTGGAAAAACTATATTTTCTGTGATAATTTTGGAATTTGGTTTCTTGTAAATTTTGTGCGTATTGCCCGGCACTAATTGCGACCTTACCGGATAAATTGTTACATCAAAATTCATCAATATTTCAACCATTCTATTGTCTAACTTAATTAAATCTTTCTCATCATTTTGGAGTGTGATAAAATACCTTTTATCTTGCAATTGCAAATATTTTATATTTTCTATATTATTAACGATTTCAATTTCTAATGGTTTATTTGTTATCAAATGGATATATGCTTTTTCAAATGTGTAATTTGAGTTAAAATACTTATAAATATCAAATTGCTCTGATGCATCAACAAAAACATCAAAATAAAACTTTAAATTGCCTTCCTTTGCAATCAACTCAACTTCATTATCTTTAAATTGTAAAACAGTAACATAAAATAAATGTTCAATACTATTATCAACGAGAAATTTGTGAAGATAAAATTTAAATGTTTCCGGTTCTACAATAACTTTATTACCATCATCATAAAGAAATTCTGGTAATTTTTCAAATTGAAAAGATAAAATATTGTTCTTATATTGAAGCAGATTTAAAGTCTCTGTAATTGTATCGCCACAAAATCCAATATTATTAATAAGTAATACTTTTTTCCCTTGCTCAGTAAGTTTTTTGGCTAGCTTAATACCTTCCAGACTTGCTTTGTAAATAATTACATCATATTTATTTTGCATAAGTTAACTCTTTTTTGTTGCTATAACAATAAGTTTATCTGATGGCAATAAATTACCTACTTCAATATCCACAACAGCAAATACCTGAGATTCTTGCACCAACCCGGTCATATCAATAATTTTTGCGCCGTTAATAATAAAAATATCAGGAACAAGTGCACCTGCATCGCCAAATGTTGTTAATTGTTGAATAATATTGGAAATTTCCTGTTTTATAGTTTGCACATTTGTTTCCTTTACAATAGCATCGTTAAGCTGAAGTTTTATAGTTCCTTCGTTATCAATAACTCTAACTGGATTTTTTTCTGTTTTAATCATACCCAAAAGGTATTTTTTAACATCGTGACAACTAAATACATTAATAAAATCATTTTTAGCAACCAAATGAATAAAATTTTTATCTTTTTTAAATGATAAAGCTACAATACTCAGAAGCTCATCAGAAGTTAAATCCATAATTCTTAAATCTTTTGTTCTTAGTTCGCTATTTCCCATTGCGGTAGCGATAACTTTTTTATTTTTAGAATCTATCTCAATTTGCACTTCAACAGTTTCTGGAACAGCGCCCATTTTAATTACGGAGTTACAGATTCCTGTCGTAATGCAATTAAATCGGCCTCGGTTGGATTGATAATATTTTTTTCAACGCTATCGCGTATCATTCCCAGAGCTGCACCAATAGCAGAAATCACTTCACAATTCTGAGCTATTTCGTGTGGTATATTCATATGTTCAGACGCAAATGGCACAACAGCTGAAGCACCTCCACCGCCACCTATAAATTTAATTAAACTCTTATCCAATTTATATTCTTTAATAAGTTGATGTATTACCGGCTCAACTTTGCCTGCTGTAATTTTACCAATAGTTTTTGCGATATGTTCAGCCGTTGTATTCCATTTTTTTGCATTTGTTATCAAACAGCTTTTAATAGCATTAATATTACCAGCTCCGTGCCCAACTTCTTTAACTTTATTTAAATAATATGCCGCTGCCGTAGGAGTTATCGTATATTTTTTTCTTTTCCTTTGACATTTATAGCTAAATAATCTTTAGGATCTGATTTTGTTGGTTGAATAGCTTCAAGTTCGATATCCGTAAAATTATCAAAATCTGCAAAAGATGTATAACTTAAATTAGCAATATGAGCACTTCTTGGCCCTACATCTATTATTTTATTGCCGCTAAATCGTGGCACAGAACCGCCACCAATTCCGATTGTTCGGACATCAAGAGTTCTTACATATAAACGATTGCCGCCAATTTGTGCAGATTTAACCTGTGGTTTTCCATTCTTGATAACAGTTATATCTGTTGATGTACCACCGACCTCAAGGAAAATACCATCTGTGATTTTAGCATACATTAACGCAGCAGCAACACCGGCAGCAGGACCAGAAAGCATTGTTAAAATTGGTCTTTTTCTCATTTCATCAATATTCATAATACCGCCATCGGATCTCATTACCATTAAAGGAGCATTAATATTAGTTTCTCTGATTGCTTTTTCTGTCATATTAGCAGTTTCAAGCATTTTTGGCATCATAGATGCATTAATTATTGCCGTTCTTGTTCTTACCCTTAAACCATACAATTTAGAAATAGATGAAGCAGATGTAGCAAGCAACCCTTTCTTTTGAGCTATATCCACAATTATTAATTCATTAGCAGGATTTTCAACTCCAAACGCTTCAGTTGCGACAATAACTTCGGCGCCCTCTTCAACTAATTCATCAATTAATTTGTTGATAATATCATCATTTAATTCGTTTGAAGTATCAAAAAATCTGTATCTTATAGGTAAAAATTTTTGTGGCGCAAGCTCAATATTATTTAAATTCGTCTCTTTTTTAATTCTGAATTTTTCGATACCTTTTCCTAACCCAATTACTCCAACCGTTGCAACATCTCCTTCTAACAAAGAGTTTGTCGCTTGCGTTGTAGAGTGGGCAATCAAAATAATTTCATCTTTGTTAATTTTGTAATCTTCTAATAATTTGAAAAGGGAATCAACAACCCCTTTTGCTACACCTTCTTTTGCTGTGTGTGTGGAGGTACACAGGCTTTACCAACAATTGAATAATCTTTAATATCAATTGCAACTGCGTGTGTGAAGGTCCCCCCGACATCAATTCCAATTTTGATTTTTTTCCCCATATTATGTATCACAAATATTTTTTGTTTTACAAAATACTAAAAATATTTTTTATTTTTTCTAAATTTTGAAAATTTAATAAAAATTTAATTTTTAATTCCTTTACAATTAAAAAGTTATAAAATTAATTTGTCTTTCAGATAATATTATCTTATTTTTGTATATTAGATAATTTTATCTTATTTTAACTATTAAGGAGTTTTTATATGGAAAATAATTATAAATATCAAGAAAATTATCTCGATAACCTTATTTCCGACCATAATCTAATAGAAAAAGCTTTAATTTTGTTTGAAAAGGAAATCGCTAAAAACGAAATGGCAAACAAAGAAATTTTACAATCTTTAATTTCTTTCATAGATGAATATGGCGATACATACCATAACCAAAAAGAAGAGCAATTTTACTTTCCTTTATTGTTACAAAAAGGTTTGCCCCCTATGGGACCTGTCAATGTTATGCTAATGGAACACCAGAATGAAAGAGAGCTAATCTCCGAAATTAAAAATTTAATCAATAAATTTGAAAATGAAAATATCTTTGATGAAAATCTTAATAATTTAATAAGAGATTTTTGCGAACTTACCAAAAATCACATATGGAAAGAAAATGATATTTTATATCCAATGGGCGCAAAATTATTAGATGAAAATGATAATAAATTTCTTATTGATAATTTTGAAAAACTAAGTCAAGAAAAATACGGTCAAGATCCTTACAAAAGATTTTCTATTATGTTAGATTCGTTTGAAAAAAAACACGGGAATAAAATAGACCTCCTTGCAGAATTAAGTACAGATGTAATAAACAATATGATTGATGCTTTACCTGTTGAACTCTCATTTGTCGATGAAAACGATATTGTAAGATATTTTTCACACCAAAACAAAAAGAAGATTTTCCATCGCTCACTCGGAGTTGTTGGAAGAAAAGTGCAAAAATGCCATCCAGAAAAAAGCGTTCATCTTGTTAACCAAATTTTAGAAGAAATGAAAGCAGGAACTAGAGATTCCGCTGAATTCTGGATTAATTTCCAATCTATGTTTGTTCATATCTCATATTATGCCGTTCGTGATGAAAATGGTAAATATCAAGGTTGCGTTGAAATGGTACACGATATTTCAAAATACAGAAAATTAGAAGGCGAAAAAAGACTTTTGGGATAACCCAAAAGTCTTTATTTCATTATAATTAATATATTTGTTGTAAACATTTTTATCGATATCGCCAACAATATCACCCCAAAAAACCTTCTTAAAATATTTAACACCGATTGTGATATTAAACGATTTATCGATGTAATATATTTTAAAACTACAAATACAAAAAGCATATTTACTAATAATCCTATAAAAATGTTTATCACACTATATTCTGCCCGTAATGAAAGAAATGTTGTTAAACCGCCAGGTCCAGCTATTAAAGGAAACGCAACAGGGAAATAAGTTGCATCTTGTGTATTACCTTCTGTTTTTATGATTTCTATCCCTAATATCATTTCCATCGCCAAAATAAAAATTACAATCGAACCAGCAACAGCAAATGACGGAACATCAACCTTAAACATTCCAAGTATTGCATCCCCTAAAAAGAAAAAAACAGCATAAAGAAAAAATGAAAATAAACACGATATTAACGATTTATAAATTATTTTTCGTGATACAAAATCTAATAAGATTGGAACTGAACCCAAAATATCAATTATTGCAAACATTATAATTGTTGTACTGATTATCTGCGTAAAGTTAATATCTCCCAAATGCATATTATAATTCCTTTATTTTTTTACAAATTATTTGAATTTTGCAAATCATCAAACAAACTATTACCTATTTCTGGTTCCTTTAAATTATCAAAATCAAAACCATTTTTTCTATAAAATTTTGAATTTTGAAAAGCTTCTTCTGGATTTTTATTTGCATAACAATAAATGCATCCATGTGGGCAACTATTAAAATATCCAATATCTTTTGCATCATAACACAAACACCCCTCACGAGTTGGTTTTTTATCATAACACAAAAAATCATCTTTTACTATATATTTTATTAAATTAAGATCAATGCAGCTGGTAGATTTTATATCAATTTTATCGGTCAGTGTCGGTTCTGTGCATATTTCTAAAGTTAGATTGAATTCATCAGCTATTTTCTTTAATTTTTTTAATATTGAAATTTGCTTTTCAATCGATGGTTCATAAAACTGTATTTGTTTCTCTCTATAAGCTTGATAAAAATTCTGTTTTGTTTTTTCGTAAAAATCGACAAAACTTGTAATACATTTATTAACCATTGGAGATAAAATTTTTGCAAGTTCATAAAATTTATCATAGATATACAACTCAGTTGTTATTGATGAAAGAATAATTGGATCAAATCTCCATTGCACATAATGCTTACCATATCTTTTTGCAAGATACTCGACAGTCTTAATAACAAAATCTAATTTTGGATTTCTGATTTCTAATTCTTTTGGTTGCCCATTGATTGTAATATGCATATAATGAGCTTTATTGTAATTATCATCGATATAATTTAAATATTTCAATAGAGGATAAGGATTTCTTGTCCAGAAAACAAAAGCAGTAACAGCCTCTGGTCTCAGATTTGTATAAATAGGCTTTTTAGAAAACGGATTAGGATAGTAAACATATCCAACTTTAAGTCTATTGTAAAACCAATCAGCATAGTAAGCTGGGATATCAGTTCTTCTACTAACACTTATAATTTTTTTCATAGTATTTTTTAATTTTTCTTTGAAATATATTGAAATTCTATACAACTCTACAACATTTTTTATATAACATTATTCATATGTTAAAATTATTTGTAATATTTTTTCAATAATTAAAAACTTAATTTAAAAATATTATTTTTATTTATTAATTTCAAGTTTAATTTTAATTTATCTAACAATAAAATAATCAAATTAAATTATGAGGAAATAATGCCTGCAACAACTAAAAAAGACTAAAAAAGTATGTCAAAGATGTAAAAAAGAAAAACTTCTTTCAGAATTTTACCATAATACAACCAAATCAGATAAACATAATGGCATCTGTAAACAATGCCAGGACGATGTAAAAAAAGTAATAGATAAGTAAAAATCATATCCTATAAGTGTATTAGAAGTTTAAATTTCATTGGCAACTAAATTATCCCACCTTTGAATATTTAAACTTCTCACTAAAAAAAATTTATATAAGTATCAATAGATGATACCGTTAAACCTTTAAATTTGTATAAAAAAAATTATTTAGCTTATGAAAAAGAATTTATTAAAAAATTTAAGAAATGGAATTATTTTTGTAGGAAACAGCATTAATTTAATAGAAGAAAGTAACTTTCAGGTTCCATAAAAAATTATTCTATTTCATGGACTTGATGTTGTTGAAACTGATAATTATTTTCTTCAATACAATAATGAAAATAGAGATTTAAATGGAAAAGAAATAACTATTTCCAATGATGAATCTATAAAAATAAAAAGGAAAACTAATAAAAGTTGATGAAAAAACTGTTGAAGAAAATAGGCTGGAAACAAATTCATACTATATTACTATCGATAGAAACATATGCCATCTCAAAATAAATTAGATCACAATTTCAATTTTAAATTATACATTGATGATGAATTTAAATATATAAACTTAAAAATAGAAAAAGCTGAAGAAACAGAATCTGTATTATGTATAGATTTTGGTACAAGTAATACAACTACCGGCACTCAATTCGCTGGAACTAAAAATAAAAAATTAAAGAAACTTTGTAAAGGTGAGTTTAATTATGTTAGATTTAAAAATAATACCAATGAAACTGAAGTATTTATTCCAACAATTATGTTAACATATGATTTTAATGATACAGATAAAAAATTCATTATAGGCTATGAAGCACAAAAGATGATTGAAGAAGCAGATTTCATTCCTAAAGGAACAATTATAACCAACTTAAAAAAGCTATTAAATAAAATTGATGATACACAAACCCTTTACGACCAAAATAGAACTCGCGAGAAAGTTAAGAATTCAGAACTTGTTAAATACTTTATTGATTATATAATTAAATAGGTTTATTTTTAAATTCTGACAGAATTTACACAAAATATTACTTTACATTTCCTGTAAAATTTCCAGAAGATGTAAGAAATAAGATAAAAATATCTTTCAAAAGAGGATTATTAAGAAGTATTCCATATAGTATTATTGATGAAAACTTTATAGAAAACTTTATAGTTGCATATCAAGGAACAGAACTAATAGCATATTTTATTAAAGCATTAAGAGTTTATAACTTAACGGATGATGAATTTAATTTTGCTATCTTCGATTTTGGTGGTAGTACATCCGATTTTGCTTTTGGAAAATATAGACCTTCTAACGAAAAAGAAGAAGAAAATAATATTTATTATGTTATAAGTATATCTGATATGGGAGGAGACTAATATTTAGGGGGCAAAAATATATTAAATAACTTAGCCTATCTTACTTTTAAGGAAAATATATCCTTATGTAGAGAATTAGATATCCCATTTGTATGACCGGACAATGTTTCTGAAGACGTGGCAAAATTTTTCTTAGATGAATCAACCGCTGCTTATGCTAATATGTCAATTATGCGAAATGTATTGAGGGAATTCTGGATAAATTTAGGAAAAGCTTCCGATTTTTACATCCCTCCAATACCAGTACAAAATTTTCTAAATAAAAAAGGTGAAAATATAACCGATACAGAAAATAACACTATTTCTATACCTGTTGACATATTAAAAGAATGGACTTATAATAGAATATTAGATGGAATTAAAGAATTTCTTGGTGGATTTAAGCAAGCATTTAAGAATATAAAAAAAGATGAACCAGTGCATGTGTTTTTATCAGGCAATGCAAGTAAATCATTAGTTCTTCAGGCAATTATGGATGCTTTATTTAATGATGGTAATAATCTTGATAGCAGTAAATATTCAGATGACCTAATTGATTTTGCAACAAATTCAGCCAAAATTGAAAACTTCAATTACAAAATTGAATATCACCTACCTTTAATTAATGAAGATAACGATTACAATAAACCAAATTGTAAAACTGCTACTGCTTTAGGTCTTTTAGAACTTTGTACATACGAGGAAAATTATAAAATTGACGATAAAACGCAAAACAAGAAATACTTCATATTGGGAACACGTATAAGAGATAATTTTAAAATTATAATTAAAGATGCAAAATCTGAGTGGTATGATTTTGGTAAAGTAAGTAATACAACTAAGTGTATTAACATATTTTATACTAATAAAGATAGTATTCTTCTTGAGGATAATATAAGCTATGACGATAATAGATTATCTAGAACAGAATTAAATTATGAAGATAAAAGAAAAGATTTAAGATGTTTTATCAAACCTATAGATAACAGTAAAATTCAATATACTTTTGCTTTAACTGAAGAAGATATTAATGAAAAAAACATAAAAAAATTAGAATTAAAATTTAATTAAGGTGTAAATTATGTTATTAGTAGATTTATTAAAATTTCTCATACCAACAGACTTATTCCAGGTATTTTTTCTTTCTTATTTTACTTGGTTTAGGTCTGTGGAATTATTTATCAATTAAAAAGCAAGCTATTCCAGAAAATTGGGAATATAATTGAGCTAGCGGCACTAAAAATAATGATAATGATTTAGATTCTGAACATGGCTCACTTATTGAATTAAGCCCAGCTATCGCAACTAAAGCAGAAAAATGGGCTGATATGATACCCGGTATTATGTTGATAACTGGCTTATTTAGAACTTTTATTGGATTAGGTATAGCTTTGAATAAAGTTTTTTAATTCTTACCAATGCTCAAAGCGGTGATTTTAATACTTTGATGAATAATCTTATGCAAATGATGGAAGGATTGGGCACAAAGTTTAAAACTTCAACCTGGGGTATAATAGGCTTTTTAGTATATAAAACTATTATCTATCTCAACGGTTTTGAAGAAAGAAGATTGCGATGGGTTATTATCAAAATGAAAAAGGAATTCGACTCAGTTAATTATAAAAAAACCTTTAAAAATCTGATTTTTGAAAAAAGTAGTGCTAAAATTAGTCCCAAAGTAAAAGAAATATTCATACAAACACAACCGCGTAAAAAAGAGTTTTTACAAAAAGTTCCTATTGGTAAAATTTATATTGATGGTCACACAGATAATGAACCAGTACCATATCCAATAACAGATTTTCAAAGATACGGTGCTGTTTATGATGATAATTATACTCTTTCTCCAGCACAAGCAAGAGAAGCAAGAAACATTTTAGTAGGTAACCTGGACGAAGAGCTATCAAGGTATATTATTGTAGCAGGCTATTACTCTTCGATTCCTTTAGATCCTAAAAATCCTGCTGCTGATATAAATAGACGAGTAGAAATAAGGTTTGTAGTTGAATATAATTGAGGGTAAAATAGTATGAACAAGTTTCTCAAAATAATTTTTCTTTTTTCTGCGGCTATGTTATTTTTAGGTATATTTAATCAGCCAACTGTTTTTTATAAATACTTGAGATTTATAATAACAGTTGGAGCTTTAGTTGGAATTTATAATGAATTTGATAAAAATTCTTATTTCTGGATAATTTCCTTTTTGATAATTGCAGTTTTATTTAACCCAATTTTTCCTGTTTACTTATAAAAAAAAATTTATTGGATATTTATCGATTTAATTTCCGGAATTTTATTTGCTGTTAAAGCATTTTAGGTAAAATAATCTTTATTGAAAAATATATTTAATCTAATGGATAAACTTCATAAACCCACATTATATCATCAAAATCAACATATAGGTGGAGCTTATCATTTTGAGAATATAATCTTACACATCTAACATCACATATTAGCCCATCTTCATTTACATATTTCCATTTAATAATAAGATCTCCATCCTCGTCATATTTTTCTGAAAATTTTGTAACTATGTCATAAACTTGTTGCTTAGCACTAAATATTTTTATTCTTTCTTTATCTGTATTTACAATAATAAGAACATTTTTAGGCTCCCAACTACTCCAATCAGACCACTTTTTAGTACTTTCATTTCTTACTCTTATTGATAAAGCACTAGATTTTAATTTAAATACTTCTGCCATACATGTATTAAAAGTTAAAAAGAAAGTTATAAAAATCGAAAATAAAATTTTGATTTTTGCATACTTCCCCCTTTTATCCTAATTTGATTAGTGTGTATAAAATTGAATTTTTCCATAAAAAATCTAACAAAGTATTAAATTTTACTTTGTTAGATTTTATATAAATTGAAACTAAAAAATAGATATTTCATTATTTTTTACTTACTATTTTTCACTGCAGCAAGAATATCATTGACATGATTTTCTATATCAACATTTCTTATAATTTTGATAATTTTCATATCTGGAGAAATGATAAATGTAACTCGGCTGGAAAATCCCAGTGCATTTAATACACCGTAATTTTTAGAAACCTCTTTTGATTCATCGGATAAAAGAGTATAATTCAAATTATATTTTTTTGCAAATTCCTGTAAAGCATCTTTACTATCAACACTTACACCAAAAACTTGAATATTATTATCTTTTAGCGTTTGTATATTATCACGAATTCCGCAGGCTTGTTTTGTACATCCTGGAGTAGAAGCTTTGGGGTAAAAATAAATAACAACAAAATTTTTACTTTTATAATCGTAAAGAGTATAATTTTTTCCATCTTTATCTGGAAGAGTGAAATTTATTGCATCCTGCCCTTCTTGAATGGATTGAGCATTTCCCCCACAAGAAGTTAATATTAAGGATGATATCAAACTAAAAAATTTCAAAAATTTCATTATATTACCTGTATTTTGTTATATGATTAACAAAAACTCAGGCTAATAAGTTCTTTTATTCTAAGTATTTTTTTAAATATTTACCTGTTATAGAATTTGGATTTTTAACAATTTCTTCTGGAGTACCTGTGGCAACAATATTACCACCATCATCACCAGCACCAGGACCTAAATCAATTATATAATCAGCACATTTAATTAAATCAAGATTATGCTCAATTACAATGAGAGAGTTATTTCGTTTTATTAGTGTATCAAAACTTTTTAAAAGATATTTTATGTCTTCAAAATGTAAACCGGTTGTTGGTTCATCAAAAATGTATAGTATGTTATCAGAAGATGTATTTTTGCTTAATGAATAGGCTAATTTTAATCTTTGAGCTTCACCGCCGGATAATGTGTTAGAAGGTTGGCCAAGCTTAATATATCCTAATCCTACTTCTTTGAGTATTATAAGATAATTTAGTAATTTAGGAACATCATAAAAAAACTCAAAAGCTTCATCAACTGTCATATTTAAAACATCAACTATATTTTTGTTTCGGTAGTAAATTTGTTGTATTTCTGGTTTGAATCTTTTTCCGTGGCAAGATTCACATTGCATATAAACATCAGAAAGAAATTGCATCTCAATTTTTATAAATCCTTCTCCTTTGCATTCATCACATCTACCGCCATCAACATTCATCGAAAAGAAACCGGGTTTAAAACCATTTGCTCTTGCAAGCGGAGTAGATGCAAAAATATCTCTTATTATATCATATCCACCAATATAACTAATAGGATTTGATCTTGAAGATTTACCAATTGGCGATTGATCAACTATTTCAATTCCATCAATATTTTTTAAACCAGTTATATTTTTACATTTACCAACCACCTTTACAGGATTTCTAAAAAATTTCGCAATATTTCCATAAACTACATCATGAATAAGTGTACTTTTGCCACTGCCACTAACACCTGTTACAACAACTAATTTATTTAACGGAATTTTAACACTTATGTGTTTCAGATTATTTTCATAAGCATCTACTATTTCAATTTTTGGAGTGTCATATGCTCTTCTTTTCTCTGGTAAAGAAATTTTCAGTTTCCCAGATAAGTATTTACCGGTTAGGGAATTATCATTATTTTTAATTTCATCTATTGTTCCACTTGCAACCAATTCGCCACCATGAATACCAGATTTAGGACCAATTTCATATATAACATCTGCATTTTCTATCATATCTGGATCGTGTTCAATAACAAGCACCGTATTTCCAAAATTTTTTAGTTTATGCAATAGATTTATCAATCTGATATTATCCGCAGGATGCAAGCCAATGCTTGGTTCATCTAGTATATAAATTGATGATGTTAAAGCAGAACCTAATGAAGTTGCTAAATTTATTCTTTGTGCTTCACCACCGGATAAAGTACCACTTTGTCTATCAAGTGTAAGATATCCAAGCCCAATTTCTTCAAGAAAAGTAAGTCTTTTTATTATTTCATTTAGTATTTGTTTGGCAACCTCTTTTTCAAATTCACTCAATTCCAGAGAGTTAAAAAATTTCAAGTTATCTTTGATAGACATTATTATCAGATCATGAATATTTTTATTATTAATTTTTACCTGCAAAGCTTCTCTTCTTAATCTAGTTCCTTTACATGCAGAACAAGTTGTATAGCCGCGATATTTGTTAAGCAAAATTCTATAACCTACTTTATAAGATTTTTTTTCTAATTCTTCAAAAAATGCATTAAGCCCAATATAATGACCAAAACCTTTAAAGATCAAATTAATTTGTTCATTTGTTAATTCTCTAAAAGGAACATTTGTAGGAATTCCAAAATATTTTGCATATTCTATTAAATCTCTTTTAATCCAAGCGAAATTTAAAGTTGAAATAGGAACAATAGCATCTTCCCTTATTGATTTTTCCGGGTCTGGCACAACAAGATTTAAATCTATTCCTATTGTTTTGCCAAAACCTTCGCAAACAGGACAAGCACCAAAAGGACTGTTAAAAGAAAACATTTTCGGATCTGGATCATTGTATGTAACGCCGCAACATTCTAAAAATTTGCTAAATTTTTTTGTTTTATCTTGAGATTTGTTTATTATAACAATTCTTCCTTCTCCAACGGAAAAAGCGTTATCAATGCTTTCTTGTAACTCTGTAAAACTATCCTCATTAAGAATAAATCTTTGAAAAACAATTAAAATTTCGTTTATTTGCTCAAAATTAAAATCTTCATTATCGGAAAAATCATAATATTCACCATCAATTAAAAATCTATAATATCCTTTTTTTAATAAATATCTTAATGTATTGCTAGCTCCAAATTCTTGTTCTATATTAACAGGAATAGCTAATATATATTTATCACCTAAATTTTGTTTTTTTAACCATTCAATAACTGTTTCTGTAGAATTTCTTTTAACTTCATTATTGCAAATTAAACAATATGTTTTTCCAACTTTAGCAAATAATAAACGATAAAAATCATAAATTTCTGTTGTGGTGGCAACAATAGATCTGGAATTTTTTGTTAAGGTCTTTTGTTCAATAGCAATAGATGGTCTTAAACCATTAATAATATCCACATCTGGTTTAGGTAACTTTTCAAGGAATTGTCTTGTATAAGAAGATAAACTTTCAACATATCGTCTGTATCCTTCTGCGTAAACTGTATCCACAACTAAAGAAGATTTACCGCTTCCGCTTAATCCAGTAAATACACTAAGTTTATTGTGGGGGATTCTTACATTGATATTTTTTAAGTTATTTTGTCTTGCTCCTTTTATATCGATATATTTCGTTGGCATAAATTATTAAAATTCCTCCTCCATCAACAGGTAATTTGTTTCAACCATTCCTAAAGATTTATACACATTTTGTGCTATTAAATTTTCTTTGTCCACATATAATCTTAAACCACAAACTTTTTGAGAATTGTCTTTAGCTAGATTTTTGACAAAATTATAAAGATCTTTAAAAATTCCTCGTTTGCGGTATTCTGGCATAACATAAACACTTTGTATCCACCAGAAGTCACCATTTCTCCAATCACTCCATTCATAAGTTATCAGTAAAGATCCGACTATTTTGTTATCCATAATAGCAACAATATAAAATCCTTTATTATCTGAATTAATAACTATTTCTGTTGCTTGAAGTACACTTTGAAAATTTAGTTTCTTATTTTCTGTTTCTAAGGCCATTTTAACATTAAAATCTGCAATTAAAGGAGCGTCCTGTAAAACAGCCTTTCTAATTAGTAGATTTTGATTTTTCACTTTTTTTCTCTTTTTCTAATTTTTCTTCGAGCATTCTTAATTCTTTTATTTTTTCATCAAGCTCTTTATTTTTTCGATTTAATTCATCAATTTTTCTATTCAGTTCAATTTCAAAAATTTCTCTATCCCAATAGCCTCTTTCTTCAAAGTATCCTTTAAATAACCAGTTATGTTTAAGTGCTTCCATATTTTCGGCAAATTTATAAGCAGCAATTCTTGTATTTTCTGTTGTTTTAACAAGATTATTTATCACCACCTTCATAGAATCATAAGAACTTCTATCTGTTAATAAAGTACCTAAAACTCCTTTACCTTCTTGAATGTTATCAATTATTAAATTAACTTTATCAACAGCTTCGTTAGTTCCTTTAATCACATTATCAATACCTTTTGATAAATCTACAATTGTATTTGTTAATACATCTAACTTGCCAGTTAATTGAGAAAGAGTAACATCTGCACTTTGTGTAACATTTACGGCAGAATTATAAAGAGAATTATCGTAAAGCAGCTTACCTAAAGTTCCTCTTCCGCTATTGATTTGTTTTGTAACCAAAGCAAGCTGATAAGTAAATTCGTTTACATTTTTAATTGAAGCTCTTGTTTCATCGATTATATCATTTAAGGATGTTTTTTTGGCGCTTTTAATAACACCACCATTTTTAATTTTATCAAATTTAGATGTTCCTGGAGTAATAGTTACGATTTTATTTCCCACCAAACCTTCTGTTTCGATATAACACTTAGAATCTAATCTAATAAAATTTTCTATAGATTTGCTAAGTTTCATTACTACTTCAACAGTACCTTTTTCATCATTTGTAATGGTAATATCCTTAACACTACCAATATTAATACCGTTTAATCTTACTAATGCACCGTTTTTAAGCCCTTCTACATCATCAAAATAAGATTTAACAAAATATGTATCTTGAAATAATTGCTCTTTACTACCAATCAAAAAAATACTTAATACTATAAGAACTGTTCCTAAAAATACAAAAATACCTAATCTAGCGCCTTTTAAGCTTTCTTGCGCCATAATAAACCTCTTAATTAATTACATCAAAACTAAAAAAGTTTCTTAAAAATTCATCTTTGGAGTTAAATAATGAATTTAAATCACCATTGTAAATAATTTTTCCATCTTTTAAAAATATACTTCTATCAGCAATAATTTTAGCACAAATCATATCGTGAGTAATTGTAACTGATGTTATGTTTAACTCTTGTTGCAATTTTTTTATAAGTAAACTAATTTCTTTTGTTGTAATAGGATCTAACCCAGTTGTTGGTTCATCATAAAAAATAATTTCCGGTTTTGTAATAATAGCTCTTGCAAGCCCAACTCTTTTTCTCATACCGCCAGATAAATCCGAAGGCATTTTATCAATAGCATTTAAAAGTCCAACTGAATCTAATGCCCATTCAACTCTCTGATTAATTTCTTTTTGTTCCAGTTTAAAAACTTTTTTTAAAGCAAATTCCAGATTTTCTCGTACGCTCATGGCATCATATAAAGCAGCACTTTGAAAAAGGAAACTTATCCTTTTTCTAACATCAATAAGTTCTTTGCCTTTTAGTTTTGAAACATCTTTATCAAAAATAGATATTGTTCCTTTATCCGGTGTTAGAAGTTTAACAATGCATTTGAGTAATACACTTTTTCCTGTTCCACTTTTTCCAAAGATAACTAAATTTTCTTTTTCATAAACATCAAGTGAAACATTATCTAAAACTACAAAATCATCGAATGATTTTGATACATTTTTTACTTGTATTATTACATTGGCCATATAATTAAAGTAATTTTTACTAAAACAGCATCAAAAATTAAAATTAATAAAGAAGATAACACGACAGCACTAGTTGATGCAATACCTACTCCTTCTGTTCCTTTTGTAGCATAATATCCTTTAAATGAGCCTACTATTCCAACAATGAAACCAAAAACAAAAGTTTTAGAAACACCTGGTATAAAATCTTGAAAAGATAAAGCATCCTGAACAGCAGTAATGTAATAAATAACACTGGTTGGAGTTGATAAAATTATTGCAACATAACATCCTATCAAAGCTATAACTATAACATAAACGGCTAAAATAGGCAAAATAAGTGTAGTAGCAATAACTCTAGTTACCACAAGATATTTATAAGGATCAATTGCTGATAACTCCATAGCATCAATTTGTTCTGTAATTCGCATAGACGCAATTTCTGCACCAATTCCTGAACTTACTCGACCTGCAAATATTATAGCTGTAAGCACTGGTCCCAATTCTCTTACAACAGATATAGAAACCATAGCAGGCAAAAAAGCTTCGGCGCCAAATCTTCTTAAAACTGGTTCACTTTGTAAAGCTAAAACAAAACCAATTATAAATCCGGTAACAGATACAATAGGAAATGTTTTAACTCCCAAATCATACATATGTTTTTTTATAACATCTATTTCATATGGTGGAAGAAAAAAAACTTTGAAGAAATGTAAAGTAAAATTAAATAAATTTCCTACCGTAGCAAAAAACTCTATCAAAGAGTTTCTTTTTTTAGTCATAAATTTTATATTTTAGTTAAAAAAATTAATTTGAATAAAAAATATCTTTGGTAATGTCTTTTATATTTTTTATAGGAATAACATTAATAATAAACTTTTTTTCGATATTTTTAAAATTTTGTTTTGGTATATAAATTGTTTCAAAACCAAGTTTTTCTGCTTCTGAAATTCTTTTATTAATATCTGTTACAGCTCTAACTTCTCCACTTAATCCAATCTCTCCTACAACAACTATTTTACTTTTTACATTTAAATTTAAAAAACTTGAAATTATTCCGCAACAAACAGCCAGGTCGGCTGCTGGATCATCTATTTTAATACCTCCAACCATATTTATAAAAATATTAGCGGTTGAAAGTTTTAAATTTAATCTTTTTTCCAGCACGGCAACAATTATTGAAAGTTTTCTTAAATCAAAACCTGTTGCTACTCTTTGGGGAATACCAAAATTGTTCTTTGTAGTAAGTGCCTGTACTTCCAGTAAGATTGGTCTTGATCCTTCCATAACAGCCGTGACCACAGAACCATTTACCTCTTCCATCTCATCTGACAAAAAGAATTCACCAGGATTTTTAACTTCTACTAATCCAGATTCTGTCATCTGGAATACACCTATTTCATTTGTGCTTCCAAATCTATTCTTCAAAGATCTTATTATTCTAAAATTTAAATTCTTATCTCCTTCAAAAAATAAAACTGTATCTACCATATGTTCTAAAACCATAGGACCAGCTATATTACCTTCTTTTGTAACATGCCCTATAAAAATCAAACAGAAACCTTTACTTTTTGCCTCTTGTATTAAAGTTTGTGCACATTCTTTTATTTGTGTTACTGTTCCAGGTGAATTTTCTAAAGAAGAAAGATAAATTGTTTGAATTGAATCTATTATAACTAGTTCTGGTTTTAATTCTTTTATTTTTTCGATAATTATTTCAACTTCTGGAGAAGTTAAAACATAAAGATGTTCATTATTAATATTAGTTCTATTAGCCCTTTGTTTAATTTGATTGGCAGATTCTTCTGCGGAAACATATAAAACTGTTTTATTTATTTTATCAGCAACTTGCATTAATAAAGTAGATTTTCCTATACCTGGATCTCCTCCAACAAGAGTAATGGAATTTTTCATAATTCCGCCGCCCATTACTCTATCATATTCACCTATATTTGTGATAATTCTTTCTTCTGTTTCTATTTTAATATCTGTAATTTTAACAGGTTTAATATTTAAAGAAGTTTGTTGATTATTTTTTGTTTTCGATACTTTCTCTTCACTAAAAGTATTCCAACTTCCGCAATCGGGACATTTACCTAACCATTTAGGACTTTCAAATCCACAATTAGTACAAACATATTTGATTTTAATTTTTTGCATACTCTAGCTTATTCAAATTGTTCTATTTATAAATTTTTTAACAACTTTATCTTCAGAATTTAACAAATCATCAAAAGAACCATCGAAATGTACATTACCATTATAAAGCATAACCACTCTTTTAGAAATCTTTTTTACTGATAGCATATCATGTGTTACAACAATGGATGTTACTTTTAACTGTTCATTTAAATTTGCAATTAAGTCATCTATAGCATCAGATGTTATAGGATCTAATCCTGTTGTAGGTTCATCATAAAATATGTATTTTGGGTTAGTTATTAGGGCTCTTGCTAATCCAACTCTTTTTTTCATACCTCCAGAAAGTTCTGAAGGTTTTAATTTTTCTATACCAGGTAATTTAACTAAATCTAATTTTTCTGAAACAAGTTTTTTTATCTCTTTTGTAGTATATTTATAATTATTTTCTATTAAAGGTAAAGCAATATTTTCCTCAACAGTGATAGAATCAAATAGGGCTGCTCCTTGAAATAAAAAACCAAATTTTTGCCTTATTGAATAAAGTTTTTTTTGTGAAAGATTTGTTATATCAATTCCATCAATAAATATTCTACCTTCATCTGGTTTAAGTAAACCTACAATGTTTTTTAATAAAACACTTTTACCGCAACCACTACTACCTATTATAGCTAAAGATTCACCTGTTTGAATCTCAAGATTTATATTTTCTAAAACAATTTTATCATTAAAACTTTTTTTAATTTTTTCAATTTTTATCATATAAAATTACAATTTAATAATTACAAAAATAAATAATTTTTTTTTAAGATTTTAAAAAATAAGAGTAATAGTAATTGAATTAATATTGTGGATTGTGGATAAGTTTTTTATGTAATTGAAAAACAAAAAAATACGAAATTAAATTATCCTAAAGTTATCCACATTGTATGTGAATAAGAAATAAGTAATAAACATTCAACAGAGAGAAAAAATAAAATTTTTAACATGTTGAAAAATAATAAGTTAACAACAAATTTATCCACAAAAATAACTTAAAAATGTTGATAATTTATGTATTTATTCACAAGTTATCCACATTTAAAAAGTACGTGTTTGTAGATATAAAGCGATTTTTTTGGCTAATTTTTCTTGTTCTTTCCAATTCCCGTGAATAATTTTTTTTGGAACAAGTTCATTTATAATTTTTTGTATTTTGGTATCGATTGTTCCAGCGTTTGCTTTAGAAAAAGGAGTTTGTGGAAGTGGCATAAAAGTATGAGCGTGTATTCTTGCACCTAAATTGACTAAATCTTTCATTGTTTTTATTGTAAGAAAAATATCTTCTTCTGTTTCACCTGGTAATCCAAAAATAAAATCTACATTAGGAATAAAACCAGCTTTAACAGAAGATTTTACAGCATTGTAAACATCCACTACTGTATGGCCTCTGTGACAAAGATCTAAAATCTTCTGACTTCCTGATTGAGCACCTATTACAATATTATCGTTAGCAGCGTATTTTTTTAATAAAGAAATAGTTTCATCATTAATGTGTTCAGGTCTAACTTCGGACGGAAAAGAACCAATAAATATTTTTCCTTCTTGCCCCATACACTCTTTTATTGATTTTAGAAAGGTTTCTAAAGTATCCAAATTGATTGTTTTACCATCCTGAGAACCATAACTAAATGCGCTAGGAGTAATAAATCTAAGATAAGTGAAATTATATTTACTTAAAATTTTTACATATTCGATTATTTTTTCGATGCTTCTGTGTCTTACTTTTGCTTTGAATAACTGTGGTGTTTGGCAGAAATAACAAACAGATGAACAACCACGGGTAATTTCAAGTGGTCCAATTCTATAATATTTTAAAGAAAAAGGTTTGTATTTATTTAAATCAACAAAATCTCTATGACCATTAAAAATGAAATTGTTATCATCATCCAAATAAGCAATACCTTTGATTGTTTTGTAATTATCATTAAGGTCAAATTTTTTTAATAATTCAATTAAAGTTTCTTCGCCCTCGCCACAAATAACTAAATCAAATCCCATTTTTAATGTACCTTTTGGGTCGCCTGAAGGATGAGGTCCGCCAGCTATTGTTAATATTTTACTTTTTAAGTTAGATGAGTTTATTAAAGAAATAATTTCGTAAGTTTCCCAAATTTGAGTTGTAAAAAAAGAAAATGCTAAAATGATTTTTTTATGTTTTTCGAGTAAAGTTTCAAGATCTGATATTATTGAATTTTTATTTTTGATAAAATAAATATTCAAATCTTCAAAATATTCATCACTTTCTAATGTACCTAAGAGAGAATTAATAGTATATTTGTTAAATTTAGTTGTGTAAAAAGCTAAAGCGAAGTTGGTTTGCATATTTAATAATAAATATTGAAAATTAAGAAAACAAAACTAAAAAAAATATTAGAGTAATAAAAATGTATTTATGAGATGAACATATAATGTCAATAGAAAGGTTGAAAAAAACAACAATAATAAAGTTAAAAATTTCTTCTAAACATTTAGAAACACTATTTTAATTTGTTTTTTAACAAAAAAAAACTTAAATTTAAAAGTTATAAATATAAGGATATTGATATGGAATTCGAAGTAAAATCATCCGTATTTAATGAAATTTTATCAAATGTTATTCCTGCTATCCCTACTAAAACAACACAACCAATTTTAACAAATTTTTTATTTGAAATTACGGATGGAGTGCTAAATGTATCCGCAACAAATGGTGATATGACAATAAGATCTAAGACGGATATTTTTTCAACCGAAAATATATCTTTTTGCTTACCTGCCAAACTTTTATATGAAACTATAAAAAATGTTTTATCAACAGAAAATTTAAAGTTTGTATTCAAAGAAAATCATAAACTTATAATACATGCTGGAAGAGGTGAATATAAATTTACATATATAGATGCTAATGAATATCCTAAAATTCCTATCGCAATAGATGAAAGTTTTACAGAAATAAATGGATTATTGTTAAAAACATTTATCCAAAAAACATCTTTTGCTGTTGCTTCGGAAGATGATACAAGAGTTGCTATGACAGGTATTTTGTTTGATTTCGATAATAATAAACTAAAAGTTGTAGCAACAAACGGACATCTTTTAGGAAAGTATGAAAAAGATCTCGAAAATATCGATTTTAGTTCTCAATATATTGTTCCAGCCAAAGCAACAGATGCTTTATTAAAAGTTTTAACAGATAAAACAGTAAAAATTATTTTCCAACACGGAAGTATAAAATTTTTAATGGGCAATTATGAGTTAACAACAAGAATAATTAATGCAAAATATCCCGATTACAATACTGTTATACCAAAAGAAACAAAATACGAAATGATAATTAATTCTGGGCAGTTAAGAACAGCTATAAAAAGATTGTTAGTATATGCAACAGGAGAAACAAAGAAAATAGTATTGACATTAGGAGATAATAAAATAATCATCAAAGCCTATAATGAACTTAATGCAGCTGAAGGTGTTGAAGAAATAGATTGTCAATATAGCGATACACCGTTTGATATCTCTTTTAACGGTGGAAATTTGGAAAAAGTTCTTTCTCAATTTGATGGAGAAGATATTGTATTTAAAATGAATTCTCCTGATAGAACAGTTTTAATAAAATCCACAAATGAAGTTGAAGGAGAGGATTTTCTAATTCTTACAGTTCCTTTGAGAATAAATAAATAAAATGGTTTTAAATAATCTTATACTTAAAAATTTTAGGTTACACATAAATACAGAATTGAAACCAGCTGAAAGAGTGAATCTGATAGTTGGAGAAAATGCTCAAGGCAAAACTTCATTACTCGAAGCAATTTATTTAATTTGTACAACAAAAAGTTATTTAACAAATTTTTTAAGCGAAATTGTAAATTATAATTCGTTAAATTTTGAAGTTGCAGCTAATTTAACAACTTTAACTAATAATAAATTAAGAATATTTTTCGATAAACAAGAAAATAAAAAATATATTTTTAGAGATGATAAAAATATCAAAAATCCTATGGAATACATAGGGTTTTTTCCTGTTATATTACTAACTCCAGATGACCACGAAATAACAAAAGGAACTCCAAAAAATAGAAGAAAATTCGTTGATGGTTTCTTATCCCAAATTAAGCCTAATTATTTAAATAATTTAATTGATTATAATAACATAATAAAAAACAGAAGTGTTTTATTAAATAAATACAAAGAAACAAGAGAAAAATATATTTTTGATGAATTAATTTTATGGACCGAACGATTAGCAAATGTTGGTGAATATATTACACAAGAAAGAATTGAATGGATATCTAGTTTTAATAAATATCTTGAAGAAATTTATAATAGAATTATTAAAAAAAAAGAACAACCAAAAATTGAGTATAAGTTTAGCTTTAATGGAAAATCGTTAAAAGAGCATTTGTTTAATAATCTCGAAACTGAAATTAATAAAGCTCAAAACTTGTATGGACCTCATAGGGATGATTTGCTATTTTTTATAAATAATTACGAATTGAAAGTTTACGGCTCACAAGGACAGCATAAAACATTTTTAACAAGTTTGAAATTTGCACAGTATTTTTATTATAGAGATTTATTTAACAAGGATTCAATATTTTTAATGGATGATGTTTTTGGCGAATTAGATAGCACTCGCTCTCAAATGATAGCGGAATATTTAAATCAAATAGGACAAGCTTTTATAACAATTACAGATTTTAGTAATTATAAATTCCTAAGAAATTTTACTAACGATGCTATATTTCAAGTTCAAAATGGGGTTGTAACTCTCAAATGAAAAGCATCGGAGAAATTATAAGAAATTCGCCAGAATTTTCAAAAATAAGATTTTATTTATTTGCTGAACAAGTAATCAATAAATTTTTTGAATATTTTCCTGAGTATAAAGAATATATTTGCTCTATAAAATTAGATGATAAGAAATTATTTATCTATGTAGAAAATGCTACAGCAAAAGCAAGTATTAAAGAAAATCAAAAAGAGATAATAGAAAAAATAAATAAAAGTTTTAACCAGATTGTAATAGAAAAAATAACATTTGATGTATAAATAATAAAGGAAATAGATATGTCTGCAACAAATTATGATGCATCTGCAATACAGGTGTTAAAGGGGCTAGAAGCAGTTCGTAAAAGGCCAGCAATGTATATAGGTGATGTAGGAATAAGAGGATTACATCACTTAGTATATGAAGTAGTTGATAATAGTATTGATGAGGTTGTTGCTGGATATGCTGATAAGATTTTGGTAACAATTCATAAAGATGAAAGTATCACTATTGAAGATAATGGAAGAGGTATTCCTTGTGATTATCATCCGGAAGAGAAAAGATCTGCATTGGAAGTTGTGTTAACAGTTTTACACGCAGGTGGAAAATTTCAAAAATCTGCTTATAAAGTTTCTGGTGGTTTGCATGGTGTGGGAGTTTCAGTTGTTAATGCACTTTCTGAAAGAATGTTGGTTCAAGTAAGAAGAGATGGAAAAATTTATCAACAAGAATATGAAAGAGGTGTCCCTAAATATGATGTTCGAGTTGTAGGTGAATACAAAAGGGGTGGCAGTGGAACAAAAGTAAATTTCCTACCAGATAAAGAAATTTTTAAAATTAACAAATTTAAGTTTGAAATATTAGAAGAAAGATTAAGAGAACTTGCGTATTTAAATAAACAAGTTACAATTATCTTTACCGATGAAAGAGATGGAGAACAAAGAGAATTTCACTTCAAAGGTGGTATAATAGAATTTGTAAAATATCTTGATGAAAGTAGAACACCTTTGCATAAAACAATTTATATCGAAGGAGAAAAGGATAATATACCAGTTGAAGTTGCTTTCCAATATAATGAGGATTATTCAGAAAATTTATTCTCATATGTAAATAACATAAATACTCACGAAGGCGGTACACATTTAATAGGATTTAAATCTGCTTTAACCAAAGCATTGAATAATTATGCATCTAAAAATAATCTAATTAAAAATGAAAAAATCCAGTTAACAGGTGATGATTATAGAGAAGGGTTAACAGGTATAATTTCTGTAAAAGTACCAGAACCACAATTTGAAGGTCAAACTAAAACAAAACTTGGTAATAGTGAAGTTAAATCTATTGTTGAAACATTGGTATATGAAAAATTATCAGAGTTTTTAGAAGAAAATCCATCTGTTGGTAAAAAAATTATTGAAAAAGCAGCAAGAGCAGCAGAAGCCAGAGAAGCTGCACGCAAAGCAAGAGATTTAACAAGACGAAAAAATGCTTTGGAAAGTTATTCCTTGCCAGGTAAATTGGCAGATTGTTCTAATACTAATCCAGAATTTTGTGAATTGTATATAGTTGAGGGTGATTCTGCGGGAGGTAGTGCTAAACAAGGAAGAGATAGAAGAACACAAGCTATTTTACCATTAAGAGGTAAAATCTTAAATGTTGAAAAAATCAAAAGTATGAATAAAATATTAGAAAATAATGAAATTAAATCAATTGCTGCTGCAATTGGCGCTGGTATAGGACCAGATTTTGACCATACAAAATCTCGTTATGGGAAAATAATAATTATGACAGACGCAGATGTTGATGGTAGCCATATAAGAACTTTACTTTTAACATTCTTTTATAGATATATGAATGAACTTATAACTGCTGGTAAGGTTTATATTGCACAACCTCCTTTATATAAAATTAAAAAAGGTCGTGAAGAATATTATGCTTATGATGATGAAGAAAGAGACCAAATTTTAAAAAGATTTAAAGGTGAAAAAATAAATACTTCGGAAGAGGAAATAGAAACTGATGAAACGGGCGCACCAAAAGGAGTTGTAATTTCAAGATATAAAGGTTTGGGTGAAATGAATCCAGAACAATTATGGTCTACGACAATGGATCCTGAAAAGAGAACTCTGTTACAAGTAACCTTAGAAAGTGCTGCGGCTGCAGATAAAACTTTTGAAATTCTTATGGGGGATGATGTTGAACCTCGTAAGAAATTCATTGAGAAAAATGCTAAATATGTAAAAAATCTTGATGTTTAATAAAAAAGAAGAGAAGAGAAAATGGCAGATTTATTTGATAATCAGAAAATATTACCGGTATCATTAGAAGAAGAGATGAAATCTTCTTACATAGATTATGCGATGTCCGTAATTGTTTCAAGGGCTTTACCAGATGTTAGGGATGGGTTAAAACCTGTTCATCGTAGAGTTTTGTTTGGTATGTATGAACTCGGTTTAACTTACAATAAACCTTACAAAAAATCAGCAAGAGTGGTTGGTGAAGTTTTAGGTAAATACCATCCTCACGGCGATAGTGCAGTATACGAAACAATGGTTAGAATGGCTCAAGATTTTTCTTTGAGATATCCTTTAGTGGATGGTCAGGGGAACTTTGGGTCAATTGATGGTGATTCAGCCGCTGCGATGCGTTATACTGAAGCTCGTATGGCTAAAATTACCGAAGAAATGTTGAGAGATATAGATAAAAATACAGTTGATTTTGCTCCTAACTTTGATGATTCTTTGCAAGAACCAAAGGTTTTGCCATCTTACTTGCCTAATTTATTGGTAAATGGTTCCAGTGGTATTGCTGTTGGTATGACAACTAATATACCGCCACATAATTTATCAGAAGTAATAGATGGATTAGTTGCATTAATTGAAAATCCTCAAATTACGATACCTGAAATTATGAAACATATTGTGGCGCCCGATTTTCCAACTGGTGCTATTATTTATGGTTATGATGGTGTTAGAGAAGCTTATGAAACAGGTAAAGGTAAAGTAGTTTTACGCGCAGTTGCAAAAATTGAAACTCTAAAAAATGATAGACAAAACGTAGTTGTTACAGAAATTCCATATCAAGTTAATAAAGCTAATCTGATTGAAAAAATAGCAGATTTGGTAAATGAAGGAAAAATAACAGATATTTCTAATATTAGAGATGAATCTGATAAAGATGGTATGCGTATAGTTATCGAGCTTAAAAAAGATGCTGTTCCTGAAATAGTGCTTAATAATTTATATAAACATACAAATATGCAAACGACTTTTGGTATTATAATGCTTGCTCTTGTCAATGGTATACCAAAAGTACTTAATTTGAAAGATATGATGCAGCATTTTATCAATCATCGTATGGATGTATTGATTAGAAAAACACAATTTGAATTAGATGCTGCAGAGAAAAAAGCGCATATTTTAGAAGGCTATATTATAGCTCTTGATAATATTGACGAAGTTATAAAAACAATTAAAGAATCGTCTGATACTCCTACTGCCAAAAATAATTTGATGGTCAGATTTAATCTTTCTGAAATTCAAGCAAAAGCAATTCTCGATATGAGATTGCAAAGATTAACAGGTCTCGAAAGAAAGAAAATTGAAGAAGAATATAAAGAAACAATTAAATTAATTGAAGAATTAAGAAGTATTTTGGCTAGCGAAGAAAAAAGATATTTAATTATTAAGCAAGATTTATTGACAATTAAAGAAAAATTTGGCGATAAAAGAAGAACTCAAATTATTACAGATTACAAAGATTTTTCTCTTAAAGATATTTTAGCTGAGGAAGATTTTGTTGTTACTATTTCACATAATGGTTATATAAAACGAGTAGCAGCAAATAGTTATCGTAAACAAGGACGAGGTGGTAAAGGATTAACAGGCGCTAATGCTAAAGATGAAGATTTTATTGAACATATGTTTGTTGCCTCAACTCATGATTATATTATGTTGTTTACTAACTTTGGTAAATGTCATTGGATTAAAGTTCATGAAATTCCAGAAGGCTCAAGGACATCTCGTGGAAGATCTATTTTGAATTTAGTGCAACTTGAAAAGAATGAAACAATCACTGCTTATTTGAGTGTACAAGAATTTAGTGAAGATAAATTTGTTGTAATGGTTACAAAAAATGGTACTATAAAGAAAACAGAACTTTCTGATTTTAAAAATGTAAGAAAAGGTGGAATTACAGCAATTACTTTGGCAGAAGGCGACCAATTAGTAGAAGTAAAATTAACAGACGGAAATAATGATTTAATTATTGCAACAAATAAAGGCCTTGCTATTAGATTTAACGAAACACAAGTTAGAGATATGGGAAGAACAGCACAAGGAGTTAGAGCTATTAAGTTAAATAACGGCGATTTTGTTATTGGTATGGTTGCTATAAAAACTGCTTCAACTATTCTTGTTGTTACTGATCAAGGATATGGTAAGAGATCTGATTTAAATGATTATAGAGTAACCTCTCGTGGTGGAAAGGGAATTATTACGGTTAAAACAAGTCCTAAAAATGGTAATTTAATCGCTATAAGAGGTGTTAATGATGGTGATGAATTAATGATAATAACAGCACAGGGTATGATGATTAGACTAAGTGTGAAAGATATTAGAGTAATGGGAAGAAATACACAAGGGGTAAGAATTATTAAGCTTAAAGAAGGTGATACAATTTCCTCTGTTGCAAGAATTATTCCTGATGACGATGATGATAAAATGGAATTTAATGAAAACTAATAAAAAAAGGCAAGTTGAAAAAATACACTTGCCTTTTTATTTTTTTATAACATTTTCTATTATATATTTTGAAGAGCATTTGATTTGGTACTGGTAGGATTTTTCTAATTCATTATAATTTATAATTGTAATCAAATCCTTTATTTAAATTACCAGCAAATATCAATTCTATATTTAAAAAATGTAATGTTGCTTTATTTAAGTTTAAGAAGGCAATATTAGCATCTTCATCATCTTCTGAATTATAGATTTGTATGAGGTAATTTAATTCCAAATTATTATTTTGAAACATCTTAATTGCAGAGTATGCATCCATAATATCTTTTACGGATGGTGTTATTGAAAATAGAATATAATTAGATATTGTTGCAAGATATAACAAATATTCATCGATAATTGAATTATAATTAATAAGAATTAAATCATAATATGATGATATTTTTTTTAAGTTTTCTGTAAAATAATTCAAATTATCAAAATCAAATATCTTACTGAAATAATTTTTGTGTAATATTATAGTATGAAAAAAAGAGTCATTTTCAATAATTGTTTCATCCAATAGCAATTTATTGTCAAAAAATAAAGATAAATCTTGAGAATTATTTGTATAGGTACTATTTAAATCTACATATAAAATTTTTGCTTTAAGTTCAGCAAGTGTTTCAGCGGTTATTTTAGTTATATTAAATGGTATTTCATTATTAATTTTTCCTGTTAAAATGATTGGAGTAAAAGAGTTATTTTTGTAATCAAATAAGCGATGAATTTGTCCTAAAATTTCCTGTTTCATTATACTTTTGATAGTTTGTTAGTAAATATTAAATTTGCCAAAAATTCGGGTGAAACGGAAATTATATCGTCGGGTATAACCTGTCCATTAGTTACATATTTAATAGGGATATTAAAAGAATAGTTAAGATTAAGAATATTTCCAAAAGATACAGCTTCATCCAGTTTGGTAAATATAAATGCATTGTATTCTAATAATTTAAACTTTTCTGCTACATCGTATAAATATTTAGTATTTCCGCTTGCACTGAGAGTTAGATATATTTCGTCAATATTAATTCGGCTAAAAAAGGCTTTTATTTCGCGTAAAGAATTAAGGTTATTTTGTGCGCGACCTGCTGTATCGATAAAAATAATATCTTTATTTCGCATTTTATATAGAATTTCAGGTAAATCTTTGGGTTCGTATGCAACTTGCATATCAATATTGCTTATTTGAGAAAAAATTCTTAATTGATCAATTGCTCCTAATCTGTATGTATCCAAGGATATTAGACCTATGTTTAAATCGTGCACTAATTTGGCAATAACAGCAAGTTTAGCGATACAAGTAGTTTTACCCACTCCAGTAGGTCCGACAACAGCTACAACTTTTGGTTGTCCTGTTTTTGAATATTCAAATGCAGATGTTGTTATCATAGATGATATTGTTGAGATAACATAACTATCAATATTTTGTTTTGTAAGCAAATTTTCATATTTGCTAAGAATATCAATAATTGTATCAACAATTCTTTCGTTTACATCTCTTGCTAAAAGAATTTCTTTGATTTCTTTTATTTCAAAGTTAACATCGTTAACTACAGGTTTTGGTTTAGGAATATCATATTTTTGTTGAATTGGTGAATAATCTTTTTTTTCAGTGACTTTCTGTTTTGGCTTTGGCCTTGTATAAGGTTTAAACTCTTCCTCGGAGTCATCTGAGATAGTTCTATCAATAGAGGAAGTTGGTTTTGATTTTTGCGATAAGTAAGAAGGTTTGGGTTCGTTTTCAAGAGCCAGTTCTCTTAATTTTTGTAATTCTTCTTCAAATTTATTAGAAGGTTTAGGTTGTTCAATAGGTGGTTCTGTGTAATTAGTATTATTTACAGGTTGATATAATTTATCGGAAACTTTTATAAATTCTGTTGGTTTTGAATTTGTTGTTTTATCGAATGGGAAAGGTTGAACAGCTTTAACTGTTCTATTGTTAGGGTTATTTATTGAATTTTTATCATTTTCTTCTATAGCAGCAGTAATTTCAAATAATTTGACCATATTATGTGGATCATCACTATCAATAATGCGAGTGCTCAAAACAACAGCATCTTCGCCAAGCTCTAATTTCATTTTATCTGTTGCTTCTTTTAGGGTTGGTGCAATATATTTTTTAATTACCATAATTTACCTCGATCTTACCAATAAATTCAATATCAACATTAGCAGGTAATTCAGTGTAAGATAGAACAAAGAAATCGGGGAATGATGAATTTATTAATTTATAAAAATAAGGTCTTATAGTAGCTGATGTTATTATAACAGGTATATATCCTAAATTTTGAAATTGCATTTGAGCATCTTGCAATTGGAAATTTAAATCTTGCAACATAGCAGGAGTTAGACCTAGTGTTTGGGTAGCATCTTTGTTTGTTTGCAAAGCTCTTGTTACATAATTTTCTAAATCTCCTCCTAATGCATAAGCGTGGATAACATTATTATTATCTTTAAATAAATTAGCAATAGTATCTCCTAATGAATGTCTAACATATTCTGTTAAAACATCAACATTTTTAGTAACTTTTGAATAATCTATTAGAGCTTCCAATATTAAAACTAAATCTTTAATTGGTATTTGTTCTTTAAGTAGATTTTGTAAAACTCTTTGAATAGTACCAAGTGGCAACAATTCAGGATTTATTTCATCTATCAGAACAGAGTAATCATTTTTCAAGTTTTCCAATAATTGTTTAACTGCTTGACGAGTTAAAATTTTATCAAAGTTTTTCTTTATAATTTCTTGTAAATGAGTTGAAAGAACAGATGTAGAATCGACAACAGTATAACCGAGCAGATCGGCTTTTTCTTTTTCTTGAGGAGTTATCCAATAAGCATCTAAACCGAAAGCTGGGTCTTTAGTTTGGATACCGCTGAGAGGTTCGTCAATATTTCCAGGATTCATTGCAAGATATCTATCTGGATAAATTTCATAATTAGCAACAACATTTCCTTTGATTTTAAATAAATATTGATTAGGTAGCAGTTGTAAATTATCTCTTACTCTAATAGGTGGAACAACAACACCATATTCCAGAGCTATAAATTTTCGGGTAGATGCAATTTTGTTAAAAAGAGTTCCTCCCTGGCTTTCATCAACAAGAGAAATTAAGCCATAACCAATTTCAATTTCAATAGGATCGACTTGCAGATAATTTTCTATTCTATCTTCTTTTGGTTCTTCAATTGGTTGTTCTAATTCAGGAGCCGCTTTAATAGCTTGTTGTTGTTTGTAAGTTAAATAAGATAGAAATCCTAAGCCTGTGCTAATGAAAGCAAAAGGAAGAAAAGGAAAACCAGGTAAAAGTGCGAATGTAAATGAGGCACCTGATACAACACCTAATACTCTTGGATTAGCTAATAATTGAGTTTTTAATTGTGAATCTAAAGATGTTTTATTAGCACTCTTAGTTACAAGAAAACCAGCAGAAACAGAAATTATTAACGAAGGAATTTGTGAAACTAACCCATCACCAATGGTAAGAATAGTATAAGTTTGTAATGCTTGGATAAATTCCATATTTTTTTGAGCGATACCAATAATAAAACCAGCAATAATATTAATAGCAGTTATAACAAGACCAGCGATAGCATCCCCTTTTACGAATTTGCTGGCACCATCCATAGCTCCGTAGAATTCGCCTTCTTGTCTTATAGCTTCTCTTCTTTCTCTTGCTTCGGCTTCTGTAATAAGTCCGCTGTTAAGATCTGCATCAACAGCCATTTGTTTACCAGGCATAGAGTCTAAAGCGAATCTAGCTGCTACTTCTGCAATACGTCCAGAACCTTTTAAAATTACTACAAAATTTATAACTGTTAAGATTATAAAGATAATAAAACCTACAACATAATTACCACCGACAACAAAGGTACCGAAACCTTCAATAATCTTTCCAGCTTCTGCCTCTAACAATATCAAACGAGTAGAACTGATATTCAAACCTAATCTATACAATGTAGTAATTAACAGTAGTCCTGGAAATATCGTTAGGTCTAATGGCGTGCTAATATATAGTGAACTAAATAAAATAATAAGAGATAATGTAATATTTATCGCAAGCAAAACATCAAGTAAAGCAGGGGGTACAGGTAAAAGTAATAAAGCTAATATTGCAAAAACGCCAACCGCTAAAGCTATGTCTGTATTTTTTAGTAATTTAGCTATCATATAATAGATTTATTTTTCTTTTCTTTTAATTGGAAAACATATGCTAATATTTTGGCAACAGCTTTATAAAGATTTTCAGGAATAACATCGCCAATATCACATAGTCTAAACAAAGTTCGTGCCAATTCCACATCTTCATATATATAAACATCATTTTCTTGTGCTATTTTTTTTATTCTAAGTGCAACTTCGTCAACACCTTTTGCAACAACAACTGGAGCTTCATCTTTGGTTTGGTCATATCTTAAAGCAACTGCAAAGTGAGTTGGGTTAGAAATTACAACATTTGCTTTTGGTACTTCTTGCATCATTCTGCTTCTTGCCATTTGAATTTGTTTGCTACGTATTCTACCCTTAACTTCCGGATCGCCTTCTGTTTGTTTGAATTCTTCTTTTACTTCTTGTTTGGTCATCATCAAATCTCTTTTATATTTCCATTTTTGATAATAAAAATCAAGGGCTGCAATAGCTGCATAAACAATTGATAATTTCCAGATTAAGCTAAATAATCCATCCATTAAATATTTTAATATATCCATAACGGTTAATTTTGCAAGCTCAGCAGAATTTTTAATATAATCCCAAATAACTATTACGGCAAAAGTAGTGATTACTGCTAATTTAATAATATTTTTACTTAATTCTACAACTGAACGAGAAGAGAACAATAAGCCTTTTAAGTTAGAAAAAATTTTAAATTTTGTCCATTTAGGTGCGAGTGGTTTAAGTTTGAATTCAAAACCAAATTGTGCTATATTAACGGCTAATCCGACTATCATTAAAAGTATAAAAAGTGGCGCTAAAATTTTAAAATATATTGCAAAAGCGGTAAAAGTATATGTGCGAATTAAATCAATTCTTAAATCAAGTTCATTTAAATAAAAAAAAGTTTTGTAAGCTAAATTAAATATAATTTCAGAAATATATTTTTGAAAAAGAATTATGAAAAGAATGCCAGTAGTAAAAATGGCTAAGGAGTTAAGTTCCATACTCTTAGGAACATTACCTTTTTCTCTTGCTTCTTCTAACCGTTTTCCAGTAGCTTCTTCGGTTTTTTCTTGACCATCGGGTGTTTCTGGCATAATGTCCTCGCTATCTTATCATTTGGTTAATAAGTTCTAATAAAGATGTTTCGGTATGTCTTAGTAAATTTTTTATTACATATGTGTAAATTGGTATAATAGAAACTAAAATAAGAAAACCCAACATTGTTCGTAATGGTTGTGTAACAAAAAATACCTGCATTTGAGGAACTACTCTTGCCATAATTCCTTCTGCAACATTAACTAGAAAAAATGAAACTATTATTGGTGCAGCTATTTTTACTGCTATAACAAAAATCATTCCAGATTGCTTAATAATATAATTGTATAACCATTCATTTACAGGGTATTTACCAATTGGGATAACTTTAAATGAATAAACAACAGCCTCTATTACATAATGATGTCCATTGATAATAATAAAAATTAAAAGAGATAGATATAATAACAAAGAACCAATAACATTGTTTTCTATTTCTAATGCAGGGTTAAAAACATTTGCCATAGTTAAGCCCATATCAAAACCGATTAACATACCTGCATAGCTTATTCCATAAAAAACAAAGTTCATAAAGAAACCAATTATTAATCCTGTTATAATTTCTTTAATTCCAACAAAGAAAATAAATCCTATGCTTATTTGTATATTTATAGTAGATTTATCAATTGAAAAATATGTAAGGTAAGCAATAATTAAGGCTATAAAAAATCTAGCAGTTGGAGGTATGGTGTTTGAATTGTATGGTGGAGCAACAACCATAGCTGCGATTACACGCATTGTAATTAGAACTAATATTACCCACTCTGTTACAATAACATTTAATATCATTTTGGTGCTGTTACCATAATATTAAAAATTTCTTTTGTAAAAACAAGCATTTTATCCATCATCCAGGGGAGCATAATAACTAAAACTATTGCGGTTGCAATTATTTTAGGCACAAAAGTTAAAGTCATTTCTTGAATTGAAGTTGCAGCCTGAAAAATTGATATCATAATACCTATTAATAATGCAACAAGTAACGCAGGTAACATAATTAAAAAGGATGTAAAAAAAGCGTTGGATATAACTTGAATGACTAATTCTTGTGTCATTTAAAGCTCCTAACAATAGAATAAACTATTAAATTCCAACCATCAACCAGGACAAATAAAAGTATTTTGAAGGGAAGTGATACTAACATAGGCGGCACCATCATCATACCCATAGACATCAATATGCTACCAACAATCATATCTATCATTAAAAATGGAATAAAAAGGAAAAAACCCATAATAAAACCTGCACGAAGTTCACTTATACAAAAAGCAGGTATAAGAATATAAGTTGGTAAATCTTCTCGATTTCGTGGTCTTTCTATTTTTGCAAGGCTTACAAATAAAGCTAAATCTTCATTTCGTACTTGTCTAAACATAAATTCTCTAACTGGTTTAATGCCTCTATCATAAGCTTCTTGAATAGTGATTTTATTATCCATATAAGGAGTAAGAGCTTCATCAAAAACTTTTCCCCAGGTCGGTGCCATTACAAAAAATGTTATAAATAATGCTAAGCCAGCCAGCATTTGAGAAGGTGGCATATTTTGAGTTCCTAAAGCACTTTTTAAAAAATGAAATACAATGATTGTTCTTAAAAAAGAAGTTGTCATAATAACTATAGAAGGTGCAAGCGAAAGAATAGTCATTAAAAATAAAACCTGCAAAGTTAGAGCAATATCTTGCGGTTTATCCGATGTTCCAACTGATACACCAATTTGTGGTATCGGTAATTGTAAGTTTGCTTTATTTTGTGTTGTTTGGGCAAATGAAAGTGTTGATAAAATAAATAAAAATATGATTAGCAATTTTTTCATTTGTTTTTCTGAAATAATTTGTAAATTTCTGAAAAGTTAATTTTGGGTGTAAAGTTATTAGTGTTTTCTTGAACATAAGTTAATATATTAGGATCGAGTTCAGAAATTAAATTAATATTGTAATCTGTAACTCCCAACAAAAATACTTTTTCGTCAACTTGAACAATAGCAAGGAATTTTTTTTGCATAATTGGAAAAGTGTAGAGAATACGAACTTTAAATTCAGGGTTTAATTTATTGTTTATTTTAATATTGAATTTTTTTATCAAATATAAAGTAGCACCAAGTATTCCAATTAAAAACAAAAATGCAAAAAAACCTGATAAAAAATTTAGCATTACATATCCTTAATTCTTTCTGCTGGGTCGATAAGATTAGTAATTCTTATACCAAAGTGTTTATCAATAACTACAACTTCTCCTTCGGCAATTTTTTTATTATTGACGTAAATATCAACAGGTTCAGAAGCAAGTTTATCTAATTCAATAACATAACCTCTTTCGAGTTCAAGAATTTCTTTAATTTGCATTTTTGTTCTACCGAGTTCGATATAAACATTCAACTGCAAATCTTTAAGAAAGTCTAATTTATCCGCGCCAGCAAAGGCGTGTGTTTTGGAATCTTCGAAAGATGGAAAATCTGTTGGGGCAGCAGCTGGTTTAGGTGTTGGATCTGCTGCTGTACCTAATTGTTCTTGTAATAGTTGACTCGCTAAATCATCAATGTTTATGTTATCCATAGTTTTATAACTCCTCTTCTTCTACTCTTCTTAAAATTTTTACAGCCTTGTGACCATTAACTTTGCCGGGTATGCCCCAGAACAAATGTTTGTTATTTACCATTATTTTCAATGGTTCACCAACTTTAGTATTCATTTTTATTACATCACCTACTCTTAAATTAATCATATCCTGAAAAGTGATAATAGATCTACCAAATTCAACATTAATATCAAGATATGTTTTTTCAAGATGTTCTGTAATAACTGTTTTAGCTGATTTACCATTGTATTTAGTAGGCCTAATTGACGATAACTTTTGGGCAGATAATTTAGATAAAATTGTATCGAAGGCAAATGTTGCATAACACAAGTTCATCAAAAATGATTGATCGCCAATATAAATTTCAAACGATATGATTAATACAGATTCACTTTGTGATGTAATTTGAGCAAAATCTATATCAGATTCAAATCTTTCGATTACAAATTCCATTTCATCAACAGTTTGCCAGGCTTTTTTAAGCTCTTGCATCATTTTTTCAATAATAGGTGAGAGAACTTTTTGTTCAATTGGAGTAATTTGTTTGGATTGTTTATTACCAACTCCGCTACCACCTAATAATCTATCTACAACTGCTAAAGTAAGTTCTGTTCCTATTTCTAAAATACCTTTGATATCTGTTCCTTTCACATCAAAGAGATAAAGGCAAGATGGACTACCAACAGAAAGAACATATTCTGAGTAATAAATTTGGTCAACAGAAATAACATTAATATTTACTATTGCTTGCAATTTAGATAACAAGAAAGAACTTATCTGCTCCGCAAAATTTTCGTGGATATTGCGGATAGTTCTTATTTGATTTTTTGAAATTCTATTGGGTAATCTAAAATCAAAGGGTAATATTTCTTTCTCAGGACCGGTAGATACAGCTTGCCCACCGGTCTTGATATTGTTCAGCAGGGCATCTATCTCTTGTTGCGAAAGTACTTCAGCCATATTATTCTACCTTTAGTTTAGTATAAATTTACTAAAATAGATGTTGTTTAATCTTAAACCAGGTATTCTAGATTTAATATTTCTACCAATTTCTAATTTCAAAGAGTCTCTGTAATTTATATTTTCAAGAACAGGAATTGTTTTAGATGTTAAAACAGAAAGTATAGCATCCTTAACCATAATTTGTTTTTGATTCAACAGATCAAGATGTTTTTGTGATGGAACATCAATAGCTAAAGATACTAAAAGAATTTTAGAGCCACCTGTTCCTGCAGGATTGGCGGTAAAATCTTCCAGGTTATACAAATATTTACCAAATTCTCTTTTAACGCCTTCATCTTCTTCTAATTCTTCCGGGGTATCAAAAGGAAGCATTGGATTAAACCCTTCTGGATTTTCCTTTGCTTTTTGTACTGCTGCAGCTACTTTAAGTTTTTTATCTAACTCCATTTCTTTTTTGTGGAGTTCTTCCATTTTTTTATTCAAAAGTAAATTTGCAGTTACAAAATAAACAATAACTGTATGTATGGCAAATAAGGGGATTCCAATTAGTAATCCCTTAATATTAAAACCACCACCACCACTACTTTTTTTCTTCGTTGATTTTTCTTCGTCTGCCATCAGTAACCCTTTTTTTTATATTTATCAAAATATGTGCCAAATAATTAATTATCAATAGCTTGCAATAAGTCGTTAGATAAATCATCAAAACTTTCTATTCCAATTGATAATCTCAATAAACTTCTTGTAATTCCCATCTTTAAAGCATCTTCTTCTGGTACATCATTATGAGACATCAACCTTGGATAAGTAATAATAGATTCAACGCCACCTAAACTTACAGCAACAGACCAAATTTTAACATTTTTCATTATTTTATAGGCAGTTTGTTCATCTTGACAATCAATAGATACAACACAACCGAACCCACTTGCTTGTTGTTTTTGTATTTCATAATCTTTTGTCCCTTCAAAACCAGGATAATAAACATTTTTTATCCATTTTTGTTCTTTTAGCCAACGAGCTAACTTGTAGGTAGTTTCTGCTTGCTTATCTATTCTAAGCTTTAATGTCTTAATACCTCTAAGTAGTAGAAATGAATCTTGTGGACCTAATATACTGCCGAGAGAATATTGAATAAAATAGATTTTTTTAGCCAATGAAAAATCATTTGTTATTACAGCGCCTGCTACAACATCGCTATGACCACCTAAATATTTAGTTGCACTATGTATAACAACATCTATGCCTAAATCCAATGGTTTTTGAAATACTGGTGTCATAAATGTATTATCTATTGCAGTAATTAAATTATTTTCTTTTGCAATATTAACACAAGATTTAATATCGACAACTTTAAGTAAAGGGTTTGAAGGTGTTTCTAAATACAATAATTTTGTATTTGGTTTTATAGCAGCTTGAATATTATTTAAATTGGTCATATCTACAAAAGTTGTTGTAATACCGAACTCAGGTAATATTCTATTAAATAATCTGTGACTGCCTCCATAAATATCAATTGGCGCGATAATGTGGTCACCATTTTTTAACAATGCAAAAGCTACACCCGAAATTGCAGCCATTCCGGAGCTAAAAGCATAACCATATTTACCATTTTCTATTTTAGCTAAAGCAGTTTCAAGTCCTTTTCTAGTTGGATTTTCGGATCTTGAGTAATAATAATCTTGTTTTTGAGTTACATCTTTTTGTTCAAACGTAGATACTTGATAAATTGGTTTACTAAGCGCTCCTGTTGTTTTATCATATTCATCTCCAGTATGTAATAAAAGTGTTTCAAAGTCCATTTTTTATCCTCATTTTTATATCTTATAAAAATAAAAAATTTTTTTCAAAAAATAAAATTTATAAATTTAAATATATGAATTACTTAATTTGAGGTCAATATGAAAAGAACATTAATTCTATTCCTATTTTGCACAACTTTGATATTTTCTCAAAAGAAAGTGTTGGACCATTCTGTTTATGAAAGTTGGAAAATTTTACAAAGACCTTTAATATCAAATGATGGTAACTATATCTCTTATGAAATAAATCCTCAAAAAGGGGATGGGTATCTATATGTTTACGACAAATTAAATAATAGTTTAGATTCTATTCCTCGTGGTTATGGTGCCGTCTTTACTTCAGATAGTAAGTTTTTAGTATTTAAGGTAAAACCACAAGAAGCTTTAGTAAGAAAATTAAAGTTAAATAAAACCAAAAACGAAGATTTGCCCAAAGATTCACTTTTTATATTATCTTTGAAAACAAAAGAAATTAGAAAATATGAAAATCTAATCGATTATAAAGTTCCTTTTGAAAATGATGCTCTGGTTGCTTTTCTACAAACATATAAAGATACTACCAAAAAAAGCATAAAAAAAGATCAAACAAAATTTAAAGATGTAAAAGTAAATAAATTAATTATTTACGATTTGCAAAATGATACTAATTATAGTTATACAAAAATAAATAACTTTAGTATTGATAAAAATGGTAAAATAGTTGTATTTTCCAGCTTTGATAAAGATAGTTCATCTTTATTTATTTTTAATTTCACAGACAAAAAAGATAATTTGATTTTTAATGATTATGGCTTGATAAAAAATATTGCCACCAGCAAATTGGGAGAGCGCATATCTTTTATCCATACAAATGATACTTCTGTTGTAAAAAGACACAAACTATTTGAATATTATAATCAAACAAATAAAGTTATCATCGATACTCTTCTTCCGGATGGTAATTTGAATTATGAGTTAAATCCTTCTAAAGTGCCAGAGTATAGTGAAAATTCTCAAAAGTTATATTTTTATATCTGGGAAAAACAATGGCCTGAACCTAAAGATACTTTGTTAGATGAAGAAAAATATAAAGTAGATATCTGGAATTGGAAAGATGATAGGTTACAAACTCAGCAATTAAATCAACTTAAAAATGATAAAGAAAGATCTTATTTATGTGTTTATGATTTTGAAACAAATAAATATTTCCAGATCGAAGATACAATTATATTATCTGCACAAAGATTTTCAAAAGGGGATAAAGATTTTTACCTTGGGATTACTTCTAAACCATATTGGAAAATATTCTCGTGGGAACAAGCTGATTATAAAGATGTATATTTTATAGATTTATCAACCAATAGTAAACAAAAAATTCTTGAAAAAATTGAGTTTAATGTATCATTATCTCCAAATGGCAACTATTTATTATATTATGATACAAAGACACAATCATACAATATTTTTAATTTAAAAGATAAAAAGAGTTATACTGTATTAACAAGCAAACCATATCCATTATATGATGAAGAGTTTGATTTACCAAAAAATCCAACCCCATACGGATTTGCTGATTGGGATAAAAATGAAGAATTTGTTCTTATTTATGATAAGTTTGATATTTATAAAGTTTCACCAAATAATTCTTTTAAACCAATTAATATAACTAATGGTAGAAAAGAAAAAATTACAAGTAGATATATTAAGGTTGGAGATGATGAATATATTAATAGTGATAATATATATGTAAAATCTGTAACTGATGATTATATTACAGAATCGTTTAAATTAGTTAATTTGACAAACGGTAATAAAATAAAACTTTATGAAGCTAAAGCTAGTCTTTCTCGAATTATAAAAAGTAAAAATTCTCCAAATTTATTATTTACCGAAAGTAACTACCAAAAATTTCCGGATTTACTACTAACCGATACAACCTTTAAAGTAATTACTAAAGTATCTAATACAAATCCACAAATGAGTGAATATTGGTGGGGCACTGTGGAAATATTTAAATGGAAAGATAAAAAAGGAAAAGAATATAAAGGATTATTATACAAACCAGAAAATTTTGATCCAACAAAAAAATATCCCGCTATAGTTTATTATTATGAAAAATACACACAAGATATTCATAGGCATTATATACCAGCTCCAAGTCGTTCTGTGATTAATTTTCCACTATTTAATAGCAATGGTTATGTTATTTTTATCCCGGATATTGCTTATAAAATAGGTGAACCAGGTAAAAGTGCTACTGAAACTGTTATAAATGGCACAAAAGAACTTATAAAATTGGGTTTTGTAGATAAAGACCGAATTGGCTTACAGGGACAAAGCTGGGGAGGTTATCAAACTGCCTACATTGTCACTCAAACTGATATGTTTAAAGCTGCGATGGCTGGGGCACCTGTCTCAAATATGACAAGTGCTTATGGTGGTATAAGATGGGAATCTGGAATGAATAGAATTTTCCAATATGAGCAAGGGCAAAGTAGAATTGGTGGGACATTGTGGAATAAATTAAATAAATATATAGAAAATTCGCCACTATTTTATGCCGATAAAGTTAAAACGCCATTACTGATTATGGCTAATGATAATGACGGAGCAGTTCCTTATCAAGAAGGTATACAATATTTTGTAGCATTAAGAAGATTAAATAAACCCGTGTGGTTATTAAACTATAATGAAGATGCCCATAACTTACTTAAATGGCCAAACAGAGTTGATTTATCAATTAGAATGTCTCAATTTTTTGATCATTTCTTAAAAGATCAACCTGCACCTGTTTGGATGACAGAAGGTGTTCCGGCTATTAAAAAGGGTAAAGTTTCTGGTTATGATATAAATAAATAAGATATATGGGGGGAGCTATGCGATGGCTATATTTAATTCTAATAATTACATTTAATATTATGGGTATGGAAAAGCAAAACAAACTTGATTTGATGCCTTATCCAAAACAAATTGTTGTAAATGAAGGAATCTATAGAATTGATGAGAATTTTAAAGTTGCAATATCAAATAACTCATCTAAAAGAGTTGTAAAGTATACTAATGATATATTAAGAAGACTATCAGATAAAACAGGGTTATTTTTCTTAAATCCTTATGCGATTGTATCAAACAATAAAGAAAATTGTAATCTATTTATAGATTTTAAAAATATTGCTAAAACTATACCAGGTGAAGATGAAAGCTATGAGTTAAAAATTGATGATGAATTAATATCAATTCTTGCCAATACAGATTTAGGTATTTTAAGGGGATTAGAAACTTTATATCAATTGTTAAATTTTGATGAAAAATCTTACTATTTCCCTTGTGTTTATATAAAAGATGAGCCAAGGTTTAAATGGCGTGGTTTAATGATTGACGCTTGTAGACATTTTATGCCAGTTGATGTTATAAAAAGAAATTTGAAAGCTATGGCTATGATGAAAATGAATGTTTTCCATTGGCATTTGAGTGAAGACCAAGGGGTGAGAATTGAAAGTAAAATATTCCCTAAAATTCAAGAATTAGCTAGTAATGGAATGTATTATACTCAAGAACAAATGAAAGAAATTGTTCAATTTGCAGATGATTTAGGAATTATGGTTTATCCTGAGTTTGATATCCCAGGGCATTCATCATCCTGGTTTGTTGCTTATCCAGAGCTTGCTAGTTTGCAAAAAGAGTATAAAATAGAAGATAAGTGGGGAATTTTTGATGCTGCATTTGATCCAACAAATGAAAAAGTATATGAATTTTTTGACAAACTTTTTGGTGAAATGATTGATATTTTCCCATCTCCTTATTTCCATATAGGCGGAGATGAGCATAAAGGAAAGCATTGGTTGGAAAACCCAAAAATAAAACAGTTTATGGACGATAAAGGATTTAAAGATCCTCACGATCTTCAAAACTATTTTAACAAAAGAATACTTGAGATTTTAACAAAATACAATAAAATTATGGTGGGGTGGGATGAAATATTTTATCCAGAGTTGCCATCAAATATAATGGTGCAATCCTGGCGTGGGAAAAAATCTTTTTATGAAACTGCACAAAAAGGATATTACGGAATTTTATCGAATGGTTATTATATAGACTTAAACCAACACATTGAATTCCACTATTTAAACGATCCTCTTCCGGAAGATGCTCTTTTGAATGATGAACAAAAAAAATATATTTTAGGTGGTGAAGCAACTATGTGGAGTGAAATGGTTACTCACGAAATAGTTGATTCAAGAATTTGGCCCAGGACAGCAGCTATTGCTGAAAGATTCTGGAGCCCACAAGAGATTAAAAATATCGATTTTCTATTCGATAGAATTGAAAAAATTAATATACTCCTTGAGGATGCTGGTTGCCTTCATATCTCATATAAAGATAAATTATTAAGAAGAATGATAAATTCCTACAATATCGAACCATTAAAAATCTTCTTAGAAACAGTTGAACCAGTTAAAGAGTATAGAAGGCATTTTTTAGGCAAAAAATATACTCAAAATTCACCACTTACTCGTATGGTAGATGCAGCAGAACCTGAAAGTCGGATAGCTACTTTGTTTTGCAAAAAAGTTGAGAAGTATCTTGAAAGCCAAGATCAAAAATTGTATACAGAGATTGAAAATAATTTATTAAAATGGAAAAATAATAATACAGAAATGATTAAATTAATAAAAAAATATCCTATACTTTTTGAACTTGATACTCTGGCTAATAATGTTAATCAATTGTGTGAGATAAAGTTAGAGATTCTTAATAAAATAAAATCTTCAAAAAAGTTTACTTCAAAAGAAATCGAAAAATATGAAAAAATTGTAGCAAATTCCAAAAAATCACATGGACAACTTGAAATAGCAATATTACCTGCTAGTGAAAAATTGTTAAATTTTATAAAAAAATAACCTAAAATTATTTAACCTTTTTTGTGTAAGGATTGTCAAAACTATAGAATGCTAATTTCTTTAGCACTCCTTACACACAATATTTGAGGCAAGTCCAATTGGCTTGCCTTTAATTTTGTAAACCTGTGTAAATTACTTAAATTACAACCTTAAATAAATAATATTATGAAGCAAAAAATCAAAAATATAAGAAATAACCGTAAGATTTTTCCATATTTAATGCTCTTTGTCGGAGTAATAAGTATTGGGCTTTCCGCAATTTTTGTTAAGAATGCTAATTTACAGGGCACAGTATCTTCTTTTTACAGATATTTTTTTGCATTACTTTGTATTCTACCTATTCAAATTTACAGAGGTTTTAAAAATATAAACTATAAATATTTGATTTTTATTGTTGTAGGTGGATTATTTTTCGCTACCGATTTAATGTTGTGGAATACTAGTTTAATTTTAATTCCAGCAACTACAGCAACTATACTTGCTAATAATGCTCCTATATGGGTTGGAATTGGTACAATGATTTTCTTTAAGAAAAAATTAAGTTCAAAATATTGGATTGGTGTTTTTGCGTCGATGATAGGAATTTTTTTAACTATTGGAATAAAAAGTATTTTACAATTGCAAGTAAATATAGGTGTTATCTTTGCTATTGTTGCAGGTGTATTTTATGCTGGTTATTTACTAATTACACAAAAATCAAGGACCCAAATCGATACTTTTACTTTTATGACAATTACAGTTTTAATTGGTACTATTTATACATTACTTGTTAATATCTTTTTAGGCACAAAACTATTAGGACATACTAATTTTGTATGGTTAAATCTAATAGGGCTTGGTATAATATCGCACTTTGTTGGATGGGTTGCTATAAATTATTCATTAGGCCATTTACCTGCTTCAAATGTATCAGTTACACTTTTAGGACAGGTATTAGTTACAACATTTTTAGCTTTTTTTATTTTTGGTGAAAAACTACAGTTATTGCAATATATCGGTTGTTTAATTCTTATGACAGGAATCTATATTGCTAATTCAGAAAATAGATAAAAAAATCGGTTGTCAAAAGTTAAGAATATAGATTAGAATTTATTTAGACAACCGATTTAATAGTAAAAGAAGGTTATTAAATATCCTTTAAAATTTAGTTAGCAAGAGAATTATAAGCAATAAATGAATTAGAGTAATTAATTTTAACAATTTCAACTTTAATTTTGATTTTACCAGCTTTTACCATATCTAAAGCTTTAGCAGCGCCTCGAGAAAGATCAATACGCTTTGGTGATGTAAACCCCGGTCTATCGTTTACTCTAACAATAATTGATTTGTTATTTTTTAAATTTGTAACTTTTAACAATGTCCCAAATGGTAAGGTCTTATGGGCGGCAGTTAAGCCATCCTGGTCATAAATATCTCCACTTGATGTATAACGCCCATGGAAATAATTACCATACCATGTGGCAACCATTGTACCATATTCTTCATAGCTAAGAAGATTATTTTCTATAACAGAATTATCATTTTCAAAATTTAAATTATTATAATTCTTAGCTATAAGAGGTTTATTAACAATCAATCCTACACCGGGGTTACTATTAATAACAATGAAAGTCAACACTATTAATAATTTTGCAATGAAACGCAAGGCTTATACCTCTTATTTGTTTAAAATCACAATGCAAAGGTAACTATTAGTCTCAATACAAAACAAGTGATAATACTCACTTATGAACAGGATACGAAAAAATTGACCAAAAATATTGTAGTGGTCAAAAAAAATATTGTTTTTTTTAAATTCAAAAAAATAGTATCTTTAGTATAAAAAAATGGTATCTTATGGCTTTCTATCCCATGCCAAACGACTACGAGTGTGGCCCTTTTAGCTTAAAATATGCTATGGGGTTATTTGGTATTTTTGCTTATGAAAAAGATATATCAGTTTTAGCAGGTACAAGCTGGTGGGGAGGCACTGACGAATTTGGTTTGACGCGAGCTGCCAGAAACTATGGATTTAAGTTAATTCATTTTTTTGAATTAACTCCAGCTAAAGCTATTACAAAGCTTAATAAATATTTGAGTAAATATCCATGTATTTTAGCTGTGAATGGTTGGAATCATTGGATTACTGTTGCACAAAGACTTGATGATAAGTATATTATAATGGATTCTGGTACAACAAAAGTTTTTAATATTTATAACCAAAAGCAATTATTGCAATCATGGGTATATATAGATGATAATACCAAAACTAGATTTGATGGATATCTGCTAATACCAAAAGATGAAAATTTAATTAAAGCAAAATTCAAACTAGAATATATAAAATTGCTTAATAAAAAGGAGAATATTAAAATTAATCATAAATGGCAAGAATATTATGAAGATTTATCTACAATATGTAAAACTTCCTCTAGATTACATTCTATAAGTTTTAATGAATTTATTGACCAATATTCTGATGAGATAATTCAATCAATTGTATATTGGTATGGAGATGTAAAAAAAAGCGAATTGAAAAATGTATTGTTGGGAATGAAAATTGTTGCAGATGTTCACCAGTTGCGTATAAAAAAAGAAGAGATAACCAAAGCGATTATCTCTATTACAATCTTGTTGACATTATATGCTTGTGGAAAGCATGGTATGGTTGAAATTTATTAATTGTAAAGATAATATTTTTTAGATAGTTTTTTAAATGGTTCAACATCTTTATTTAAGTAATTTTCAATATCTTTATAAAGAAAATTTTTTGAAAAAATTGTCGCAATTTTATCTGTTCCAATTGCTTTATTAAAACTAGATATTCTTTTATTATCTTTGAATGGATTTTTATCAGGATATAACTCATTGTGAACTTGCATAAAATAAAACTGCAGAGAAATTAGATTTACTTTATCATAATCTTGAATATAAATCTGAACTCCACCGAGTTTTTTCCCTTGATATCTTCCAAACATTCCTTTAATTGTAATTGGTCTGAATTTTACCCCCGGCAAATTTAAGGCATTCATTTTTTCAGCTAAAAGTATTGGGTCAATCCATTCGGCTGCAAATAATTGAAAAGGTAAAGTATAGCCTACGCCTTCGCTAAAATAACTTAGTTCACCCATTATTCCACTTGCAACATAATAAAATGGGCTAAATTGGTGTGGAACATTTGGAGAAGTTAATACCCATGGTAAGCCTGTTTGTTCAAATATCATATTTCTTTTCCAGCCTTCCATTTTTATAACTGTTAGTTTACATTTTTTACCATCTTGAAGCATACCTTCGTTATTAATGAGGTTAGCTAATTCTCCAGGAGTTAAACCATAAACATAAGGTATAGGAAGTTGACTTATAAAAGAAAAAAATCCTTTTTCAACTATGTTACCTTCAACTCTCTTACCTCCAAGTGGATTGGGTCTATCAAGAACAATAAATTCTTTGTTATATTCTGCGCAAGCTTCCATACATAATGCCATAGTAGAAATGTATGTATAAGAACGGCAACCTATATCCTGTATATCGTAGATAAGCGCATCAATATCATTAAGCATTTCTTTTGTAGGTTTTTTGAATTTCCCGTGTAAAGAATAGACCGGTAAATTTGTTTTTGGGTCTATAGTATTTTCTACATTATCTCCTGCATAGTAATCACCTCTTACTCCATGTTCTGGTGCAAATAATGCAACTAATTTTACATTGGGTGCTTGAAACAAAATATCTATTGTAGAGTTTAAGTCTTTATCAACGCCGGTGGGGTTCGTTATTAAGCCAACTTTTTTACCTTTTATCTCTGCAAAATTATTCTCTTTTAATATTTCGATGCCAGTTTTTACCTGTGCTAAAAGTAATACCTGTAATATGAGAATTATAAATAATTTTTTCATAAGTTCCACGATAAATTTATTTATCAATATTTATAAAGTTTAGTAATATTTGTTTACCTTGTTCCCCAGATTTTTCTGGTAGAAAAGAAAATGCATAAAAATTGTTTTTAATTATAATTGCAGAATAATTAAGTTCTTTTATTGTAGCTATGGTGTTAGGGCAAGAAACAATATCTAGTATATTTTCGAAATAGAAATTTAAGTTTGAGATATTTTCAAAAATCTTGTGATTAAAGGTTATTTCTATATCAAAAAATGTATTGACTTGTATGAAATTATTTACTTTATTATCGATAATACAAAATGAAGGTAAAGTAAGATTTTCGTAAGATTCACATAATAATGCGGATGAATTGCCAAGGCACAATATATCTTTTTTTAGCATTTTGATAATTTGATAAAGATTAGCTTTGTTCATTTTTTTTAAAAGATTAGTAATTGAGTTACAGGATGGAATAATTAATTTTTTACATTGAATAATTTCGTCTTCTGTATAAACAAGGTTAAAAGATATTTGACAATTTTTTAAAAAGTTTGCTAACTCGTTACCTTCTTCTGTAATATTTAAAATGCCGACCATATTTACTTCTTAAATTTTAGTGGTAAAATAATTGTTGTTATATCTTCGATTGAAAAAATATCATCCCAATATTCTTTTATATTGTTTATAGCATCTAAAGCAAAATAGTCACAACCAAAGCCTAAGTAGTATACAATTTCAGATTTAATTAATTTCCCTTCCGGTGAAATAATTATTTTTATCCAGCTAATACCTTCAAGTGAATATTCATCTATTATTGAAGGATAGGGAATATATTGATATATAAAATTCAGAAAATCTTTATCTTTTATAGTAACATCTTTGTCTGATAATACAAGGTTATTAATTACTTTGTAATTAGAAAGAATTTTAGGAATTCTATCTTTGATATTAAAAGATTGGTAAGATAAATAATTATTTACTGAAGTATTTTTTGTTAAAAATTTTAAATATCTTCTTTGTAAGATAGTTTCTTTTTTCTGATTAATATTTGCTGGCGTTACAAGGGTGTATTGTTGTAAAGTATCCAGAAGAATAGTTTTTTTTACAATTTTGCCATATGAATAGTTTGTATATTCGATTAAATTGCCAAGCGAATCATATAAAAATTTAATTCCATCTAAAATGCCGTCTTTGTAATAAGCTTTAATATGTAATTTACCGTTAGGATGAAATTGCAAAAACTCACCGGATAAAATACCCTTATCAAAAAAAAGAATTTGATAAGGGTTTCCGTTTTCATAATAGTATTTACAAATTCCATCTCTAACAGAATTTACATAAGAAATTTCAGCTTTTAAATTACCGTTATCGTAATATGAATTTATAATTTCGTATTGTCCTAAAGCAAATTTTACAAAAAAAGTAAAAAATATTAACAAATATTTGTTATTCAAGTGGTTAACTCCATTTCAATAGCTTTTCTAACAAATCCGTCAGCAAGTTCAATTCTTTTTCTTGCTACATCTGCAGAGCAATTAGCTTTAATCATAACGATAGCAGTTTTAACATGGCCGCCGGCTTCATTTAAATACTTAGTAGCTGTATCGTAATCAACACCTGTAATTGTCATAACAACGCGTTTACTTCTTTCAACTAATTTTTTATTAGTCATTTGCAAGTCTACCATCATATTTTCATATACCTTGCCAAGTCTAATCATAGAAGCTGTGGTAAGCATATTAAGAACAAGTTTTTGAGCAGTACCACTTTTCATTCTGGTAGATCCCATAATGACCTCAGGACCAACATAAGGGCATATAGCAACATCAACTTCTGGTATATTAAAATTTTCTCTTGGGTTACAAGTTATAAAAAGGGTAGTAGCCCCTAATTCTTTAGCTTTTTTAACAGCTCCAATAACATAAGGAGTACGACGACTTGCAGCAATTCCGCAAACAACATCCTTAGCTGTAACATTAGCTTTTAATACATCCTCGGCACCATTTTCTTCATAATCTTCTGCACCTTCTTGTGCTTTAAAAATAGCTTTATGTCCGCCAGCAATAAATCCTTCGACCATACCATAAGGAACACCATAAGTAGGAGAGCATTCGGATGCATCAACTATTCCTAACCTTCCACTTGTTCCAGCACCGAAATATAATAATCGTCCCCCGTTTTTGAATGCTTTAACAATCAATTCAACAGCTTGTGCTATGTAAGGTATTTCTTTCTCAACAGCTAAAGGTACAGTTTTGTCTTCGTTGTTGATAATTCTTAAAATTTCTTCAGTTGATTTTGAATCGATATCCATTGAGTTTGGATTTCTTTGTTCTGTTGTTAATTGTGCTATTTCTTCAAATAGCTTTTTAGACCCCGATAATTTTGTCATTTTTTAATCCCCAATATTATGATTTTCTTTTCTTTTTCGTTATCTATATTGTTTGGTTTATAATTCAAATTTAAAATTTCTAAATTCGTAATATACTTAGAATATTTCTTTTTTGCCAAAGAAATTTCTTCAACGAGCGAGCCACCCTTCAAAAAATACATTTTTGAAACTGCCTTACTAACAGGGAGAAAATATTTTATTAAGTCAATCAACGGAGCAACGGCACGGCTTATCATAACATCAAAATAATTTTCGTATTGCTTAATAAAGTTTTTATCTTCAACTCTTGTGCAAATTCCTTTTATATTTGATAAATTTAATTTATCTATAAATTCGTTTACAGCATTAATTTTCTTTGATATTGAATCGACTAAAACGCCTTTTGAGTTATTATAATAAATACCAATAGGAATACCTGGCAGCCCACCGCCTGTCCCTATATCTATAAAATTAAATTCGTTTTCTGTAATATATTTTGTTAATAATAAACTATGGAAAATATGATTTTCAATTATATTATCTGTATCTTTTCTGGAAATTAAATTAATAATTTCGTTTTTTTCTTTTAATAATTGTGCATAATTTGAAAGTAAGGTTAATTGAGTTTCGTTAATTAAAATATTGTTCAGGTTGAAATAGTCTTGTATTTGTGAATAATAATCCATTTTAACCCTTTAAATAAATTAGTAATATTGATATATCAGCTGGGTTGATACCTGATATTCTTGATGCTTGCCCAATTGTTCTAGGTTTGAACATTTTTAATTTTTCACGTGATTCCGTTCTTATAGATGGAATTTTATCATAATCAAAATTTTTAGGTATTTCAAGGTTATCATATTTGTTTAGTTTTTCAGCTAATTCTTGTTGTCTTTGAATATAACCTTCATATTTAATTTCAATTTCAACTTGCTCAATGGCTTTAGGATCTTTTTTTAAATCATTTAATTCAGGAATGTCAACTTCTTCTAGAAATTCCTTTAGCGTTATTTCTGGTCTTTTAACAAGTTTATTAAGAGTTTCTGATGAATTTATTTCATTTGTGTTGAATATTTTGAGAACGGGGTTAATATCTTTAGCAAGAAATGAAATTTTGTTAGAAAGTTCAACCGATTTTTGGATAATAACTTCACGTTGTTGCAATTCTTTATACATATCTTCAGAAATTAAGCCAAATTCATAACCATATTTCAATAATCTTCTATCTGCATTATCCTGTCTTAAAAGTAATCTATGTTCAGCACGGGATGTAAACATTCTATAAGGTTCAGTAGGTGGTTTGCTAATTAAATCATCAATCAAAACTCCAATATAAGCTTCGCTTCTTTTGAGAATAAATTCACCTCTTTTTTGAACTTTTAAAGCGGCATTAATACCTGCAATTAAACCTTGAGCTGCAGCTTCTTCGTATCCGGAAGTTCCATTGATTTGACCAGCAAAATATAAACCTTCAATTAATTTGGTTTCAAGTGTTAGGTCTAACTGATAAGCAGGGAAAAAGTCATATTCGATAGCATATGCAGGGCGAACCATTATAGCTTCTTCTAATCCTTTAATTGTTCTTATTGCTTTTAATTGGACATCCTCGGGTAATGAGCTTGAAAATCCATTAATATATACAAGATTAGAAGTTAATCCTTCAGGCTCAAGAAAAAGATGGTGTCTTTCTTTATCTGAAAATCTCACAATTTTATCTTCAATAGAAGGGCAGTATCTTGGTCCAATACCTTGAATGATACCGGTAAAAAGTGGTGAACGGTCGAAACCTGTTCTAAGATATTCGTGTGTTTTTTCGTTTGTATATGTTATATGGCAACTTACTTGTGGTAAAAAAGGAAATTTTGATTTATCAGTTCTTAAAGAAAATGGAGATGGGGGATTGTCACCTGGTTGTTCTTCAAGAACAGAGTAATTAATACTATCTTTAAGAATACGTGGGGGAGTTCCTGTTTTCAATCTTAAGGATTTAAAACCGTAATTTAGTAAATTTTCAGTAAGTCCATTTACGGCATCGTCACCATATCTACCGCCAACCATTTGTTTCAAACCAGTAAACATAATGCCATTTAAAAACGTTCCAGCACAAAGAACAAAAGCCTTACATTGAATTTCCAGTCCTTTTAATGTTTTTACTCCAACAATAGCGTTATTTTCAACGAAAATATCTATAACAGAATCAGCTATTATATTTAAATTATTTAAGTTAGATAAAAAATCGTGTGCCACTATAGTATATAATTCTCTATCAATTTGAGCACGATCAGCCCAAACAGCGGGTCCTTTTGATCTATTTAATACACGAAATTGAATTCCGGTTCTATCAGCAAGCAATCCCATGGCGCCGCCTAAAGCGTCAATTTCGTGAACCAGGTGACCTTTAGCAGAACCACCAATAGCTGGATTGCAAGACATTTTGCCAATAGCTTTTGGGTCTAATGTTACAAGTAATGTTTTACAGCCCATCTGGCTAGCAGCATATGCAGCTTCTATTCCTGCGTGTCCGCCGCCGCCTACAATAATATCATAATACATATTAGTTCCTTTCAATGTTTCACGTGAAACAATTATTTTCCAATGCAAAAGCGACTAAAAATATTGTTTAAAATATCATCCGTTGTTATAACACCAATAATTTCTGATAACTTATCTATAGCATTACGAATATCTACGCTTATAAGTTCTCCAGTAAAACCTAATTCTATTGTATTGATAGATGAAAGTAAATAATTTTTAGCTTCTTCAAGTAATAGTTTATGCCGGATATTAGTTATCACTAAATCGTTTTCAGTGTAAGTGTTTTTATTGTTGATGTTATTATATATTATATCCAAAAGTATATCGATATTTATATTGTTTTTTGCGCTTATTGTAATATCATATAAATTTTTATCGGAATTATATAAATCGCATTTATTGCCTACTAAAATTACATTGTTGTTATAAGTTTTAATTTTGTTTAGCAATGAAGTATCAATACCAGTGGAGATATCGTTTAAATAAATAACTACATCAGATTTATGCAAAATATCAAAAGATTTTTTAACTCCAATATCTTCTATTAAATCGTCTGTTTCTCTTATTCCAGCTGTGTCAATAAAATTTACTAAATAACCTTTTAAGTTAATTTGTTCTTTTATAATATCTCGTGTTGTGCCTGGTATATTTGTAACGATTGCTCTATCATCTTTTAATATTGCGTTTAGTAAAGATGATTTACCTACATTAGGTTTACCTATAATAGCTATATTATAACCGTTTTTAATAATGATGCCATATTCAAAAGATTTTATATAGCTGTCAATTGTGTTGATAACATTTTTTAAGAGAGTAGTTAGTTGATTTCGATTGATAAATTCTAAATCTTCTTCCGAAAAATCAAGTTCAAGTTCAACAAGTGAAATGGCATTTATGATTTTTTCTTTTAATTCGTTGATTTTATTTGTGTAAAAAGTTGATTTTTGTTTGCGTGCCCAGTTTAATGCAATTTCGTTTGATGAATTTATGATGTCAGCGATTGCTTCTGCTTCTAATAAATTTAGTTTACCATTTAAAAATGCTCTTTGAGTAAACTCCCCATTTTCAGCAGGTTTTGCGCCATGTTTGATAGCAAGTTCTATGATTTTTTTTACTATTAGTGGATTGCCGTGAGTAGATATTTCTATAACATCTTCTCCAGTATAACTGTTAGGTGAAAAAAAAGGTAAAATTATAACATCATCAATAACATTATCATTATCTTTGATTGTTGTGTAAAAAACTTGTTTATGTTTTAATTCTTTTTTATAATTTATTAGTTTGTATAATATGTCAAATGCTAATTTGCCGCTAATTCTTATAACTGATACAGCGCCTATACCTGGTGGTGTTATTTGTGCTATTATTGTAGTTTCTTTTGTCATAAAATTTAAAATTTTGACTTTAAATTTACATAAAAAATTCTTATAATTGTAAATCTTAATAATTAATTAATAATTAAATGTTTCACGTGAAACACTATGAAAATTTACACTAAATTATTGATAACTTTTTTGCTTGTAGTTGTTTGTGACTTGTTCCCACAAAAATTAAACTTTGTGCATTTAAGTGATACTCATATCGGCTCTCCTAAGGCTGATTCGTTGTTAGAATTATCCATTAAAAAAATAAATTCTTTAGGTAATGTTGATTTTGTTGTTGTTACTGGTGATGTAACCGAAAAAGGAACGGCAGACGAAATAGCAAAAGCAAAGTCTTTACTTTCAAAAATTAAAGTGTCTTGTTATGTTTTGGCTGGGAATCACGACGCAAGATATTCCTTTGATGATTTATTCGTTTTTAATAAGAATTTTAATACCAGGTTTTTCTTTAATAAAAATGGAATTGATTTAATTGGAATTAATACTGCAATTCCAACAAAAAGTGTTAATGGATTTATAAATGAATTTGAAGTTAGATGGCTAAAAAAACAGTTGGCGAATAAGAAAGGGAAGTATACAGTTTTGTTTACACATCATCCCCTTGATGATATCGAAAATATCGATAGGGTTTTTAATGAAACAAAACTAAAGGTGTCTGTTATGTTTTCGGGTCATCAACATAAGAATTTTTATTTGGTGTTGGGTGGTGTTAAGAATATTATTGTAAATGCTAACAAATACTTAAAAGGTGGTTTTAATGTAGTTGCTATTGAAAAAGATTCCATTAGAATAAAACATTATACTCATTCTAATGAAGTCATAGATTTATATAAGTTCGCTTTAATAGATGTGCAGTTTAATGGAAAGTCTTCTGAAATATTTGAAATAGATAAAAATTTCTCTGTAAAATTTAAGGAGTTTGGCAAAAAAACTTTGTATAACTCTCCTGCAGTGTTGGATAGTTTGCTGTATTTGGGGTTTTATGATGGAGTAATAAAGTGTCAAACAATAAATGGCAAAACTATCTGGCAGAACAGAGTGCAGGGAAATATTATTCATTCTCCAATTGTTGTAGATTCTTTATTGGTTGTGGCAACTACACAAGGTGATATTTCTACTTTTGAATTGTTTACAGGTAAACAGATACAATCTATTGGAACAGGTTATTCGTTATCTTCTCCTTTGTTTGAATTGGATTATAAGGGAAATAAAACACTATTTTTTAGAAAATATCAAAATAAAGTTCCTTCGTTTGGTATCTTTACAGCGGATGGAAATTTATTAGTTTATGAAGTTTATATGCTTCAGCCATTACAACAAATAAAACTAGCTGAAGGTCCTATTCAGAATAAACCAATTGTTGAAAATAACAAAATATATTTTTCATCATCTGATGGTAATGTTTATTGTTCCGACCCTTTTAATGGTATTGTTTTCTGGAAATATTTTCATAATGATGATATTTATAACAATTCTATGCATTCTATAATCAATTTATATGAAAATAATCTATTCTTTTCGTCTACCGGTGGAAGTTTAGTATGTATAAATAAAGATTTAGGAAAATTGAATTGGAAGTTAGACCTTGATAATGCTGGTTATGTATCTAAAAATATCCAAGATACAATTTTTGTGGTAGGGAAACAAAATAATTTCTATAAAGTGAATTTAAAGAATGGGAAATTACTCGGCAAAATAAATCTTCAATTCGATAAAAATTACCATTCTAATAGTATTCTAGAATTAAATAATACATTGTATTTTCAATTATCAAATGGTGCATTGTATAGTTATCAAAATGGTGTATTGTCTGATGTTGCTTATACCTCTTCTATAACTCCAAACAATTTACAGTTGTATAATAATAATTTGATAATAACCAATATTGCCGGTGATTTATTTGTAATTAGTAAAAAAAAGTGATTTATGTATAAAGCTATTATTTTTGATGTTGATGGAACTTTGCTAAATACTACCGATTTAATACTTGAATCTTTTAACTACATTTCTGAAAAATATCATAACAGACGATTTAACTTTAAGGAACTTACAAAGTTCTTTGGCCCACCGGAAGATGTTATTATTAAAGAGTTATTCAAAGAAAATTTTGAACAAGCACGCCAAGATTATTATCATTATTACGCTACATATTTTGAGCATCATACAGAAAAATATCAACAAATATTGGATGCTTTAAAACTACTTAACAGTAGTGATATTATTTTAGCAGTTTATACTGGCAAAGGTAATTTGTCAACATATATAACCTTAGAAAAACTCGGTATTGATAAATATTTCCAAAAGATTATGACCGGGGATAACCTTCCAGAATATAAACCAGATGCAAAAGGAATTCTGGATTTTATGAATGAATTTAATCTTAGAAAGAAAGATGTTCTGCTAGTTGGAGATACAACAACAGATATTAAAGCAGCACGCAATGCAGGTATTGATGTAGGTATTTTTTTGTGGGCTAGTTATGAAAAAGTAAAAGTATTACAAAATGCACCAGATTATTGTTTCCTTGAACCGAATTCTTTTTTCTTTTTTATCAAAGTTTTTTTTAATTTTAACTGTAAAATTTAAATATTTTTATGCTAGATTTTTTATATCAAATAGATAAAAGTTTGTTTTATTTTTTTAATGTTACTATCTCCAATCCATTTTTTGACGCAATTTTTCCGTTTATAACAAATATTCGTAATTGGATACCAGTATATTTTTTAGGTATAGTTTTAATAATTTATTATGATAGAAAAAGAAGCTGGAAAATAATAATAGGTCTAATAATCTTAGTGGTAATCTCTGATCAGTTAAGTAGCCAGTTGCTAAAAAACTTATTTTTTAGATTAAGGCCAATGAATGACCCATATAATATACCTATAATCAATGTATTAATTGGGCATACATCAACCGGATCTTTCCCATCATCTCATGCTGTAAATAATTTTGCTGTGGCTGTATTTCTTGGATATTATTATCAATCATTAAAAAAATATTTATACATCTTAGCTGGTCTAATAGCATTTTCAAGAATTTATGTTGGGGCTCATTATCCTTCCGATGTAATAGCCGGTATCTTAATTGGTTTTATTGTTGGATTAACAGTTTTAATATTTTATAATAAAATTATTGAGAAGTATTTTAATGAAAGTTAAAAAAAACAAGCCTTATACTGAATTATTATCTGCGAAATTAACAGATGTTGAATTTGTAGTTTTAGATGTTGAAACTACAGGTTTGAAAAATAACAGTTATATAATAGATATAGCATTGGTTAAAGTTAAAAATTTTGTAGAAATTGACAGGTTTAATACTTTAGTAAAACCACTGCAACCAATTAATATTTTTATTCAAAAATTAACTCATATTACAAATGAAATGGTGATACTAGCACCAAAATTTAATGAAATAAGAACTTTTGTAAGATATTTTATAGGTAACAGTGTAATAGTAGGGCATAATGTTAAATTTGATAAACAAATGCTTGATTTAGAGTATACAAGATATGATGACCCGCCGCTTAATAATCTTACAGTAGATACTCTTAGATTGGCGTATAAAATTTTCCCAAAAGAAGAAAAAAAATCCTTAAAGCACTTATCTAAATTGTTAAATATTGAACATAAAAATATGCATCGAGCATTAGGTGATACATTAGCAACGGTAGAATTGTTTAATGTTTTACTTGGTAAAGCTATTGAACAATTTAAATTAGAAACACTAAATGATCTAATCAAGCTACTACAGCCAAGTAAAAATAATTCCAATTAATTGGAACATTAGAAATTAAAATATTGTTTGATATATTTGATAATTATTTAGGATAAAAAATGAAAAATTTAGTAGTAATCGGTGCTGGTCCTGGTGGATATACTGCTGCTTTCTATGCAGCTGACTTAGGGCTCAATGTAACATTAATTGAAAAAAGTTCTACTCTTGGCGGCGTTTGTCTTAATGTTGGATGTATTCCATCAAAATCTTATTTGCATCTTACAAAAGTATTGGAAGAAGCTAAAGAAGTTTCGCACGCTGGAATATTTTTCGAACAACCCAAAGTCGATACTGATAAAATGAGAGAATATAAAAATTCTGTTGTAGCAAAATTGACCAACGGATTGAAAACACTTGCTAAGCAAAGAAAAATTAGTGTGATTTATGGCGAAGCAAAATTTGTAAATAATTCTACAATTAATGTTAAAGATAACTCTGGGAACGTTACCACAATTAATTTCGATTATGCAATAATAGCAACTGGCTCCAGACCTTCAACAATTCCAAATGTGCCACTTTCGGATAGAATCTGGGATTCAACAGATGCTCTTGAATTAAAAACAATTCCTAAAAAAATGCTCGTTGTAGGTGGAGGAGTAATTGGTCTTGAGCTCGGTAGTGTTTACGGTTCACTTGGAAGCGATGTTACAGTTATTGAATTTTTAGATGGATTGTTGCCCGGAGCCGATAGAGATTTAGTTGCTGTATTACAGAAAAAACTTTCAAATAAAATTAAAAATGTGTGGACCAGTAGTAAAGTGGTATCGATGGAAGATATGGGAAATGGAATAAAAGTTAAATACGAAGGTAAATTTACCGGCGAAGATGTATTTGATAATGTTCTTCTTTCAGTTGGTAGAAAACCAAATACTGAAGTGCTCGGGCTTGAAAATACCAAAATAGAACTAAATCGTGGTTTTATTGTTGTAGATGAAAAAAGACAAACTAAAGAACCAAATATTTTTGCTATAGGTGATGTTGTCGGCAACCCTATGTTAGCACACAAAGCGTCCGCAGAGGCTAAAGTTGCAGTTGAGGCTATTCTTGGGCATAAAGTTGCTTTCGAACCTAAGGTAATCCCTTCGGTTGTTTATACCGATCCCGAAGTTGCTTGGGCAGGTATTACAGAAAATGAAGCTAAATCTATGAACTTAAATTATGACGTTGTTAAATTTCCTTATCAAGCATTGGGTAGAGCTATTGCTATGGATAGAACTGAAGGTTTTACTAAATTGATAATCGAAAAGGAAACTGAAATAATTCTTGGCGTTGCAATGATAGGCCCTAATGCTGGAGATATGATAACAGAAGGTGCTCTTGCAATCGAAATGGGTGCTACAGTAAAAGATATCGCTTTAACTATCCATCCACATCCCACCTTATCCGAAAGTATGATGGAAGCTGCTGAAATGTTTTATGGACATTGCACTCACTTATATAAACCAAAAAAATAATGTATATTAAGGCGGTAAGAAACAAATATAAGTTTAGCTTGTTCTTACTGCCTTTTTCTTTAATTTATTGAATTCAAAAAGCATATCTTCAAATAATACATTATAATAATGCATTTGGATTTTGTTTTTAATATTTGTAATTTTAAATATAAGCATTAAGGAGTTTATCCAATGCGTAGATTACCTATAGGAATACAAACATTTAGTGAAATAAGAACAGATAATTATTTTTATGTTGATAAGACAAAAGAAGCATATGAAGTAATTAACCAATATAAGTATGTTTTTTTATCTCGTCCACGCAGGTTTGGTAAATCATTATTCTTAGATACACTAAAATGTATATTTGAAGGGCGAAAAGAATTATTTGAGGGATTATATATATATGATAAATGGAACTGGGAAGAGAAATATCCGGTTATCCATTTGAGTTTTTCGGGTGAATTAAGGAAAGACAAGGATTTAATTGAAACAATAATGTGTATTCTAAGTGAAAATTATGAAACCTTAGGATTGCTAAAAAATGAAAATTTAAATTACAGTAACTATTTTCGAAAACTCATTATTGAAGCACATAGAAAATATCAACAAAAAGTAGTAATATTGATAGATGAATACGATAAGCCGATTTTGGATAATATAACTAATATTGAAAGAGCAAAAGAAGCAAGAGAAACCTTAAAATCACTTTATTCGGTTATAAAAGATTTAGATGAATACATTCGTTTTGTATTTTTAACAGGAGTAAGTAAATTTAGCAAAACAGGAATATTTAGTGGATTAAATCAATTAGTGGATGTTACATTGGATGAAAAATATGGTAATATCTGTGGTTATAGGCAGGAAGATGTTGAAGAATTGTTAAATGAGTATAACGCTAATGTTGATCTGGAAGAAGTTAAGAAATGGTATAATGGATATTATTGGTTAAAGGATAAATTATATAATCCGTTTGATATATTATTGTTTATATCTAAAAATTATAAGTTTTCAAACTATTGGTGTAAGAGTGGGACTCCGACATTTTTGGTAGAATTGCTAGAGAAAAAGCCATATTACTTGCCGGATTTAGAGAATATAAGAGTAGATGAGCTATTATTAGAAAAATATGATGTAGATAAAATAATATTTCCTGTTTTATTATTTCAGGCAGGATATTTAACAATAGAAAGAGAAGAATTGATAGGGAATAAAATAACCTACAAGTTAAGGATACCGAATTTAGAGGTAGGTAGTTCATTGATGGATGCATTATTGGATTTATATCAAAAGGATGTAACAGAAAAATCAAAGTTACAGAATGAAACAATATTGGCATTGGAGCGAGGAGATTTAGAAACATTCAGAAAACAATTGGAAGTATTGTTTTCATCGATACCATATGAAAATTATACAAATAATAAGATGAATGAGTATGAAGGATTTTATGCAGCGGTTGTGTATACATTTATATATTCGTTAGCATTTCCTGTAATAGCAGAGGATACAACAAACAAAGGTAGAATAGATTTAACAGTAGTATTGGATGATAAGATTTATATATTTGAGTTTAAGGTGAAAGGCGAAAATCCATTAGAGCAGATAAAAGAGAAAAAGTATTATGAGAAATACTTAAATCAGGGCAAGGATATCTTTTTAACAGGAATTGTTTTCGATACAGGAACAAAAAATATTAGTAAAATTGAAAGGGAAAAAATTTCAATATAATAAGGTTAGTTTTATGGAAAATTTAAATAACTCTAATAATCAAGAAAATATTGTAGAACTTTCTTTGATCGATCGAATTATTGCTTTTTTTACCGAGCCAAAAACACTTTTTCTTTATATTAAAGAAAATGGCTCAAAAGTAAGTGATTGGATAATTCCTGTTTTACTTACTTCATTTATTGCAATTCTTATTAATACTTACTATTACAACAACGATTATTTTAGAACAATAGTAATCCAAAAGCAAACTGCAAAAGTCCAGGAGCAATTAAAAGAGCAAGTAGAAAAAAAACAAATAACTAAACAAAAAGCTGATGAAATACTTGAACAAACAATCAAAGGTATGGATGAATGGATAGAAAAATCATCAAATCCTATAGTTATTGTTTTTCAGTTTGTTTCTTCTTTTATAGTAATGATAATATTTTCCCTAATAATAGCATTATATTATAAATTAGCATTTCAGTATGTTGGTAAAGTTATGGTAACATTTGATGTTATTTTTTATTTGTGTGTTGTAACTTTATGGTTTGCTATAATTGATATAGTTTTAGCTTTTATATTATCGATTGTAAGCGGTAATCTTATTTCATCACTTTCTTTGGGTAATATTTTAGGAATAGAAAATTTTCATATATTGTTTTGGCTTAATAAAATTTCAATATTTACAATTTTAGGTTATATTTGGGTTGCTAAGGGTATTTCTACAATTTGTGTTGTTGATAGTAAAAAATCTCTTATACACATATTTATTTACTGGATCGTTGGTAGTGTAATTATGTATTTACTGGCAGCAAATATCCCATTATTTAAAAATTTTGTGCAATAATATGTATGAGGATATAACTAAAATATTAGTATCCCTATTATTAGGTAGTTTATTAGGGATAGAAAGAGAAATAAGAAATCGTTCGGCTGGTCTTAGAACGTTAGCTTTGATATGTGTAGGTAGCACTTTACTTACAATTATATCTATAAATTTTAGTAAAGGATATGATCCTTTAAGATTAGCAGCTAACATAATAACAGGAATTGGTTTTTTAGGTGCTGGGGCTATTTTTAGAGAATCCAAACAATTGCAAGGGTTAACAACGGCGTCATCTATTTGGGTAATTGCGGCAATTGGAATTTGTGTGGGAGTTGGATATTTTAAGCTGGCTTTGATTGTAACACTACTATCATTAATTATTCTTACTGGTTTTAATTATGTTGAACATTTTATCGAAAATATTAGTTTTATGAAAAATTATGAAATTAATATCAATATAGAAAATAATAAAAATGTAGCTGAACTTATAAAAAAGTATACAGATATTAAAGGAGTAATAAAATTAGCAAATGTCGATTATGATAATAATATCTTAAAAATTAATCTTTTAGTAAAAGGTGACAAAAAAACTCATACAGATTTTATAAAGCAAATAACAGAAGACGCTAATATTGTAAAAATTAAAATGTAATAAAATTTTAATGTTTCCGTATTTACTTACTTCCCCCTTGCAGAAATACGAGGGGGTTTTATTTTAATTTTTTTTCTTATAACAAAAAATATGGAACAGGCTTTATAATTTTATTTGTTACTATATAAAAAATGGAGTGTTTATGAAATTACCTATGAATTACATAAATGATATAATTCCAGATAAAATTTTCAATAAACTAAATGAGCTTGAACTTTTAGATTACAAACGAGTACGAGATTATTACTTACGAAAAAAATTTAATGAATTGAAAAAAATTCACGGATCTTCTGGTACAATTGAGTTGTTGGTAAAAGAATTCCCAGATTTGCAGCCAGAAACAATAAAGAAAATTATTTATCAAAAGTAAACTAAGGCAAAGTAGTAATAGTAATACGGGCTTCTGTTTGTAAACTTTTCTTGTTAGCTTTTTTCAATCCCCTGGTTTTTATTATAGTAGTCTGTAAATTATCGATAATAATCCCATCTGCATTGGTATTGAGGTGAGGAAATTTTTCGGTTGCGGCAAATATTTGTAAATTTTCAACTCCAAATGGCTCAGTTACTACAAATTCTTCGGGTATTTTAAAGGCAAAGTTGACTTTGCTTTCATCAATATAATAATTATCCAGAAGCAAAACACGAGTGCCATCTGCTTGATGATAAATAAATCTTATAAAGCAGGGAATGTTAACACGTAAGTAAACATTTAGAAGTTCTCCATTCTTCAATACAAGTCCATTTTTACCTTTATCGGTCCAAACATCGAGTAAAATACCTCCGTCTATGAGTTCATCTTTTCCAAATTCTTTGGCTTCATTCATAGCTTGCACAAAATTTTGCGGTTTAAAATCGATTTTTTCTTTTGTGAGTATAGATTTATTAAATTTAATTTGTGCCGCTGCTTCTGTTGAGGCAGTTTTTACATTGATTAAATTGACATTTATAATGATATTTTCATTTCTTTCCAAATAAGTGCCAGTTAAGACATAATTATAATTAATAGAATTTGATTTGATAATATTCCATTTAGTAATTTGTGGAAATTTATTCTCGAGCTCATCTTTTAATATAGCAGAAAACTTACTTCCCATTTTTGTGTTTTGATAACTAAAATTTGCAATAGATAAATTCGCGTTATAGTTAGCCTGGTTTGAGATTAGAACAGTTAATTGGGTAGCGATATCAGAAATATCTTTAATTTCCTGTGTGGTAATTTGACTGATATAGTTTTCGATATCTTTTCGGGTTATAAGTTTGGTGGTAATCTTAGCATCTAACGCAAATAAAATTTGTGAAATTTTTTCCAATTCAGTAACAATCTTAAATTGATTAGAAAATATTTTTACAGCTTCAGTTATATTAGATTTAGATAACTCTACTGCTTTATTGATATTTTCGTTGATTTCATTGCTTAAATCATTTAATTTTTGGGTATAAAATGAAGTAATTTTAGATTTGTTAATATATGCAAGTGCATAGTAATAAAACTTATCGTTGTAAATTTCGAAATTAGTTCCTTCTATTTCAATAGATGATTTTGATTCTACATAAGATTGATAAGTAGAAATAATATTATCTTGAAAATCAGTAGTTGCTGATTGAGATTTAGCTTCAATTTTAACAATAATTTTCTGGATAAGATTAGCTTTAGCAATATCTTGAGCTTCTTGTAGTGCAGAGGATTTATCATTATTTTTGATAAGTGCTATTCCGTAGCCGGTGATAAATTTATTTTCATCGTATTTAGAAGATTTCCCATTATTTTCAATCCAATCTGGTAATTGTTGTGCTGAAATTTTTATCAATATAATTAAGATAAAAAATATGTTTTTCATAAGTTACTCAAATAATTAAGATTGTAAGTTAAATATAATCAATTAATTAAAGCAAGGCAACAGGTATTGAAGTATTAATATTTAATAATAATCAAATTGGAACAAAATTAATTTGATTATGTTATCGTAATATGTATATTTCGGTAAATAACGAAATGTATTATGAAAGAAGAAAAATTAAGTGTGGATGAATTATTTAAAGTGTTAGCAGATTTAAACCGCATAAGAATATTAAAAATGCTACAAGAAAGAGCTTTGTGCGTTTGTGAGATAAAGGAAATACTTGAAATGGCTACATCTACAGTATCTCAACATTTAAGCATTTTGAAAAAATTTGATTTTTTAATAGTGGTAAAAAAGGGTAAATGGGTTTTTTATTATATCAATCCAAAACCAAAAGATAAAAGAATTAAATCAATACTCGATAATTTGAATTTCTGGATAGGTAATAATGCTATAATAAAATCTGATTTTAACAAATTAAAAAAGTTGGATACATCGAGCAAATGCGAAATATAATTTTTATTCTATCAATAATTAGTTTTTTATCGAAATGAAAAATTTAAATAGCAAGTATAACTAGTATTTAACTTAAAATACTAATGCACGATAAATATCTAACAAAACAAAAATTAATAACAAAAAGGAGAAAAGATGCGTAAAAGAATTTTAATCTTGTGCACAGGTAATTCCTGTAGAAGCCAGATGGCAGAAGGATTCTTAAAATCATTTGATGGAGAACTTGAAGTATATTCTGCTGGAACAAATCCTTCAACTAGAGTTCATCCTAAAGCAGTAGTGGTTATGAACGAGCTTGGTATAGATTTATCTAATAATTTCCCCAAGAATGTAGAGCAATTTTTACAAGATGAGTTTGATTATGTTATAACAGTTTGTGATAATGCAAAAGAAACCTGTCCAGTTTTCACTGGCAAAGTGGGAAAAAGATTACACATAGGTTTTGAAGACCCTGCTGAAGCAACAGGAACAGAAGAAGAGATTTTAAGCGAATTTAGAAGAATACGCGACCAGATAAAAGAAGATTTCTATAAGTTTTATCTTGAAAATTTAAAATAATGGGAAGGTTACAAGGTTATGCTTACAAAAAAATTAGCTTTTCTGGATAGATATCATACATTGTGGATTTTTATTGCAATGATAATTGGAGTTTTTTCTGGCTATCTTTTCCCTGAGATTGTAAATTTCTGGAATTCATATCAAAGAGGAACAACAAATATTCCTATAGCGATAGGACTAATTTTAATGATGTATCCGCCACTTGCAAAAGTTAAGTATGAGGAGCTGCCCGATGTTTTTAAAAATATCAAATTACTCTTACTATCGTTAATTCAAAATTGGGTTATAGGTCCTTTGTTGATGTTTTTGCTTGCAATAGTTTTTTTGCAAGATTATCCGGAATATATGGCAGGGTTAATATTAATTGGTTTAGCAAGATGTATAGCTATGGTAATAGTCTGGAACGAGCTTGCAAAAGGAGATACAGAATATGCCGCCGGTCTTGTAGCTTTTAATTCGATATTCCAGGTATTATTTTTTTCTGTTTATTCTTATATTTTCCTGACAGTTTTACCTAAAATTTTTGGCTTAAAAACATTTACAGTAAATATTACAATTAGGCAAATAGCAGAAAGTGTTTTTATCTACCTTGGAATACCATTTCTTGCGGGATTTCTAACAAGGTTTATATTAATAAGAATAAAAAATAAAGAATGGTATCATAAGAAATTTATCCCGAAAATAAGTCCTATAACATTGGTAGCTTTATTGTTTACTATAATAGTGATGTTCTCGCTTAAAGGTGAATATATTGTAAAAATTCCTTTTGATGTTGTAAGAATTGCTATACCATTGGTATTATACTTTGTGATAATGTTTTTGGTATCTTTTTATATAAGCAAAAAAGTAGGGGCGAATTATTCAAAAAGTGCCACATTATCTTTTACAGCTGCAAGTAATAATTTTGAGTTAGCTATAGCTGTAGCAATAGCAGTATTTGGAATAAATAGTGGTGAGGCTTTTGCCGCAGTAATTGGACCTTTAGTCGAAGTGCCAGTTCTAATAAGTTTAGTAAATGTTGCACTATGGATTCAAAGAAAATATTTTTCAGATGAATTAAAACTTGAGGTAGATGTTACTAAAAAGCCAGTATAATTGAATTATAATTTACAAAGTCAAGAGAAATAATCAAGTCTAATAAATATATAAAATTTGATTGGTAAATTTTGAAAAAAAGGCTGCTTTATAAAAAGTGGCCATTTTAATTTTAGAATTGTGGATAGTTTTAGAAATTATTTAATGTCTAAGATTTTAACCCTTGCCAGTAAGTAATAACTTATACCTTGAACATCAATATAAAGCCTTTGGAAATTGTATTTATAATTTGTAATTTTTATTAGTACAAAAAATAAAATATTTAAATTAAAGAGAAAGCCAATGCGTAACTTACCAATAGCATTCAAACACTTGAAAAAATAACAACAGGTAATCATTTTTATGTAGATAAAACCAAAGAAGCATATGAATTGATTACACAATATGAATATGTTTTTTTATCCCGTCTATGCAGGTTTGGTAAATCATTATTTTTAGATACATTACAATGTATATTTGAAGGGAAGAAAGAATTATTTAAAGGATTTATATATACGATAAGTGGAATTGGGAGGAAAAATTTCCAGTTATTAAAATAAGTCTTTCTGGTGATATGAAAAATGAAGAAAAATTAATAATTACAATCACTAATATACTTGCAAGCAATCAAAGAAGATTAGGATTAGAAGGTGTTGAGAATAAATTATATTTAGAATATTTTAGAAATTTAATTGAAGGAACATATGCAAGATATCAACAAAAAGTAGTAATATTGATAGATGAATACGATAAGCCGATTTTGGATAATATAACTAATATTGAAAGAGCGAAAGAAACAATAGAAACCTTAAAATCACTTTATTCGGTTATAAAAAATTTAGATGAATACATTCGTTTTGTATTTTTGACAGGGGTATGTAAATTTAGCAAAACAGGAATATAAAGTTATTGTTTAATGTAATTATAGTATTGAAATAAGATATTTGATTATAACTAATATTGTGTTTATCAAAAAAAAAACGGCTACCAAATAGTATGGTAGCCGTTTTTTATTATAGAACAAATTGAATTTCAGACTGAGGTGTTCTGCAATCCATATCTTGACCACGATCTCTATGGTCTGCTATCTCAGCAGCTACACCGATGCATCTACCGTATAAGAATAATGTAAAAACAATATCTTGCACATCTTTTAAGCTAATTTTTCCTTCTTGTAAATCTTTCCAGACTAATTTTAATGTTATTACTGCGAGAACTGCATCGACATTAACGCAAAAGACATTTTTTGTAACGCCTTCGTTGTATAATTCCCAAACAAGAGTATGATAGAAATCTAAAAATATGTTATAAATATTTCTATTTTTTAATTCTAGTGAAACAAATTGTTCACGAGGGTCGATATTCACATCATTACCTTTGAAAACAGGGTGATTAATACAAGGAATTTTTTTATAGTTAAGTAAACCAAGTTCTTTTTCTTTCTTTTTGTATTCAGCGTATTCAAGAGTAGCTTTGTTTGCTATTTCTTTAAGGTTAATACTGTGATTTTGATTACCTGGGTCATTTAAATTAAACTCTTTGAATTTGTTATATAAGAATTCAACAGCTTCAAAACCGTTACCGCCGTGTGCAAAACCGGTATTAGTTAAGAAGCCAACAAAAGCCATAGATATATGATTTCTAGCACTTACAGATTCTTTAGCACCTTTAACTGAAAGTGTTCCTGGACCATTGGTAATGGTTAAACCAATTAAGGTTTTAAATTCAAAAAGTTCTTGTTCAGTTGGTTCACGGTTGAAAAGTATTTTAAATGCATTTTCAGTAAATGAGGCGTTTAAATTGCTAATTAATTCAGTATCAGTAAGCTTTTGCCAAAATTTATTATTTTCTGGATGTATGCAGGAATATGCATAAATGCGTGCCAAAACATAAAAATAAGATAAAGAATCTTCAACCAATTGTTTAGTAATTCTTTTTTCCATCATAGGTTTCCAGAGGATGCAAACGCAAACAGAAGCTAATAAAAATTCATAGGTATCTTTGATGTAAAGATTATTATCTTCGGCTAATTTGATAATGTATTGGCACATTTGAAGTGCAGTGCATTTTTTTGTGCTTTTTGTAATTTCTTTATAAAGGATTTTGGATACTTCGCTTTCTTGTTGGTTTTCGTTTGTAAGTAATTGTTCTAAAATAATTTGACGAATTTCGGGAGGATAGAATTTTGTGTCTTCGTCTATTTCGTGTTCACGGATTAAATCAATAATAAATCTTGCGTGCTGGCGTGCTTTTTCAAGTAATTTTTTATTTCCAATAAGGCATAGTAGTGAACCGATATAAGCATTAGGAGAAGCCGCATTGTCTTTTCCGATTTTAACAATATCCATTCTGGATTTATCCATTTTGAGGAAAAGATTCAATAGTAAATTAATTGTCGGAATATCATTTTTTTCTGGCATTACTTTAGCAAGTGCGAAATAGATATTTTCTTCGATAGTATGTTTAGATAACTCTAAGATAGATTTGCCGTGTAATTCAGAAACATCATTTTCAGGATTCATTCTTGAGGCGCCAGATTTATTACGCATATTTTGTCTAAGATATTGAGCACCAACAAGTTTATTCATTTCTTTGATTTGCTGGTCATAAGGAGGAATAGCCCTTACTACAGGAATATTTAAATCAGCAGGAGGAGTAATAAATTTATCCGAAAGCCATAGTTTTAAAGAAAGATCGCCAATAGGATTAAAATCTGGTTTGATTTTTAGTTTTTCAAAAATATACTTCATTGCTTCTGGAATAATCTGAATAGAACTTACTCTAACGCCTTTTTCAGAAACTACAGGGTTGTGAGGATCGAAAACACCAACGCCGAAGTAATCATCAAACCATTTTTCTTTGCTTTCGGCATCATCACCGCTTCCTGCAAGTGCACCAGCGTGCCCACAAGCGCGTTGAACATTTTTTTTCCATCTTCCTGTAACGCATACTACAATAGGTTTTGTAAATTTAAGTTTTCCTTCTTGAATCATATCCAGAGCCATTTTTTCGTAATATCCACCGGGTTCTACATAAAGCACAACTGCTTTTGTGCGTGGGTCATTTTCCGCGGCATATAGAAATTCTGGAACAGCAAAATGGATATAGACATCCTTACCAGAGCTTACAACAGTGGACGTTCCAAAACCTGCTGTTTTTAAGTATTCAGCAATCGTAGTGGTAAAATTTCCTGAATTAGAATGAATAGCAATTGAACCTTTGATTAATGTTTCTTCTGGTTTATCACCGGCTAAGGCGCCACCAACTCTAACGTGATCCCAAACATTTGCAACGCCAAGACAATTTCCGCCTATTACATCTACTCCTGCTTCCTGGCAAATTGCTCTAATTTCACGTGAATCTTTAACAGAAATTTTTTCTGTTAGAATTACAATTTTTTTCAATTCATCATTATAAATAAGCAACTCTGATACAGCCTGAAAAACTGCAGCTGGCGGGAGATAAATTACTCCAATGGTAAATTTATGTCCAGCTTCGATAACTTTTTTTACACTTGGGTAAACGGGTATATCGCCAATTTTTGTTTCTAATTTTCCACTTTTACCATATTGAACACCAGCTACTATGTTACCGCCACTGTATTCGTGTGATACCGGAGTTACTTTTTTACTTTCATTGCCTAATATATTTATGACACAAACTTTATCGTCTTTTGTAACAAGTTCTTCAAGAGATTTAATACCAACAAAGTAATTGAACGGATAAGTTTTTAATACTCGCATAATTCACCACCATTAATTGTTAGTTAGTTCAAATTTTTGTGCATATTCTTTTTTGCCTTCATTCATCCACCAATCACATATTTTTTTTGCATATTCAAGAGTTAAAATCATAGATGTATCATATCCAAAAATTTTGTAAGGTAATTTTAGTGTGTCGAGTATATCTTTTGCATAGAACATGCCTTTAATTAAATTAGGGCCGCCCCTACCAATAACAGTATAAATTGGTTTTTTACCGTGTTTTGCAATATGATCTCTTAATGCATCAAAAATACCTTTGAATGTTAAATAGATATCTGTGTTGTTTGCTTTACCACCAATAATCAAAAGGACATCTGCTTTATCATACCAATGTTTGAATACAATTTTTGCTATTTCATACATTTTTTCGTAGGGAGGATTTCCGCCAAAATCTGATGAAAATATTGCATAAGATCCTAAAATTTCAGTTGCGGCAGAGCTTGCACCACCGCCAAACATAAATGGGATAATCTTACCTTCAGGATTTAATTCCAAAACATCACTTTGCCCTTGATATGTTCTTAGTTGATTTATTTCTGTTTCAAATGGTGTCATTTGAGTTCTAGATACAGTTTCTGGTAAACCGAGCCTTTTCCAGGATGGATTATCTATATCAAAAGCGGCTTTAAAATCGCAAGCGTAGGGAATAATTTTCCCTTTTTCTCTTGCCATACGAATTGGATTTAATTCGACGGTTGTTAAACCATAATTATTGTAAAGTTCCCAAAGTTTAGGTAGATGTTGAACAAGTGGAGAGATAAACTCTTCGGGGCAATTAAGTTCTGTTAGGGCATTAGTAATATCAAAAGATTTTAATCCAGTTAATGGATGGATATCAATAACTCTTTTTTGATTTTCATCTGTGCTTTCGATATCAACGCCACCAAAAGTGCTAATTGTAAAAATAGGGCGTCTAAAAATTGTAGATTCTGTGATACTAAAATAAACTTCCATTTCAGCGGGGATGTAACCTTCAAAAGTTACTCCATTTGCCGTGATTGTTTTGCTATTGTAAGTGTGTTCAGCAAAATATAATTCTTTTTTGGCTTTTAATGCATCCGGAACATTATCAACAATTTTAATAAGTCCGGCCTTGCCTTTTTTGCCTACTCCACCAGTAAAAACAGGTTTCACTACAATTTTTTTATACTTGTTGAGTAGTGCTTGTAAATCTTCTGGAGTTGCTGTAGCCAGTAATATATCGGGCACAGGATAATCTACAAGTTTTAACAACTCTACGCCGTAACGCATTCCGGATATCTGCATATAATTTCTCCATTTATTTTTAATTATTTAATCAGAAATATTAAAAAAAAAATTTATATATAGGTTGATTTTTAACTTTTTATTTTTTAAATTCCAATGAATTTTTTATATATAATTTAATAATTGGGGGTAAAAGAAATGTTTAGAGTTTTAATTTGCTTGGTGGTTTCATTATCTTTACTTTTTGCATCAAATGATACAACAACTATTAATTTAAAAACAGTTACGATAACATCAAGTAAACGAATTGAAAGTAAATTTAATCTTCCACAAAGTATTGAAATTATTCAACAAAAAGATTTTTTATTTAATTCCAGCAACAATATTTATGATGTTACCAAAAACATATCAGGAGTAACCTTTGCAAGTGATGGAGTTTGGGGAGTTAGCCCACTTATTAGAGGCCTTTCACCAAACAATTCACATATTTACATAGATGGAATAAAAATTGAAACTGCAACAGAACACGCAGCGGCAGCATCTCTTATAAATTTAAATGACATTGAAAAAATTGAAATATTAAAAGGGGCAGTAAATTCGTATTATGGAAGTGGTGCAATTGGAGGAATAATTTATATTATATCATCGCAACCTAAGTTTACAGAAAACTTTGCAATAAAATCAAATTTTAATTCATATTATCAAAGTAATAATAATTTAGTAGGAAATGATTTATCTTTCTTCCTTTCAAATAATAATTTTGCAGGTAAAATTAGTTACGGTCAAAGAATAGCTGAAAATGCTAAAAACTCCAAACAAACAATTGCTAATAGTGCATTTAAAGATAAATATGCAGCTACACAGTTAAATTATAAATACGATAATTTATTACTTTCTACTAACTTGCAATATTATTTTGGCGATGATGTTGGAATACCAGGAGCAGGAAATGTTTTTCCAACAGCTGCTACAGTTTACTATGATAAAGTGATAAGAAAAATGGCCAATTTTACAGTTACTTATAATAGTTTAAGTGACTATATTCCATACATTAAACTTAAATTATCTATGCAAGATATTGAAAGATATGTTGTTAATATACCAAATGTTTCGCAAACAACAGCTAAAGCAAAAATTACTACAGAAAATATTTTGCCAGTTGGATTGCATTCAACAAAATACTTAAATTTGGAGAGTATTTTTAAAATTGATAATCAAAACAATATTGTTTATGGAGTTGATATCTGGCAAAGAAATCTTGAAACTAGAAGAGAAAGAAATATACGAATAGATTCATTAAATCCTGATAAATCAATTTTTAAAACTGTTTATAGATATCAATTTGAAACTCCGATTCCAAAAAGCTATTACACAAGTTATGGGTTGTGGTTTTCCTACAAAAACTCCAGTGGTTTAATAGAAAACCTTTCTAATGAAATTGCTGGTAGAGTTGATTATGTTAAAATCAATAACGATTACGCTGAAACACCTTCTGTAGATATTTTAGACGGTAAAAGCATATTAAATCCAACACGCCAGATTAAATGGGACGAGAAAAAATCTGATAATACATCCTGGAGCTTATCTCTTAATAATGACTATAAAGTTTTTGATGATTACAAAATTGCATTAAATATATCAAGAACATATCGCATTCCAACAATTGAAGAAAGATATCAATACATCGAACAAGGAACTATCGTAAAACTTGGCAATACAGAACTAAAACCAGAAGAAGGGACTTATTTTGAATTAGTCCAAAAATTTGCAAATGATAATATCTCATCAAATTTATCTTTGTATCGATACGACTTTAAAAATCTTGTGAGTGATGAATTTAGAAAAAAATATTTTGTAAGATCTCAAGGAGATACACTCGATGCTTTTGTAAAAGTTAATATTGGTGAGGCTTATTTGATGGGTAGTGAATACGATTTTACAATTAGTAAAGTGTTAGATTTATTCAATATATATACAAATGTAACCTACATCATTGGCAAAGATAAAAATACTAAAAAATATTTACCAAAAATGCCGCCATTGTATGGAAGATTTGCACTTGAAATATTACCAATAAGCAGTCTTTCAATTTTGTATAGTATAGATTTTGCCGCAAAAGCAGTTAATTCACCATCATCAGAACCGTTAACAGCAGGTTATGGTATTTCAAATATTTTAATAAATTATAGTTTTGATCTATTTTCAACTAAACTAAATCTTGTTGCTGGATGCAATAACATATTTGATAAATTATACAAAAATCATTTATCAACTTATCGTGGTTATTTCCAATACGAAATGGGAAGAAATATCTACGCAAAGTTAAGGGTAGAAATTTAATTTAAAAATTGAAAAAATATTCGGGCTACCTGTATATTTTGTGAAGGTAGCCCAGTATTCAAATAAATAGGAGCTTATTTGACAGTAGGTATAATATTTGCTTTACTTTCAGCCATACTTTCAACTTTAAGTGCAGTTTTTCAAAAAAAGGTTTTAAAAAATATAAGTGTAATTAGTTTTTCATTTTTGATAAATTTATTAATACTTATTTATACTTTGTTTTTGTTGCCATATATTTCTTTGGATATATCGTTATGGAATAACATTCTGCTAATCATAAAATCTTTATTTGTAAATGTTGCTTTCTTTTTTGTGATGAGATCGATTCAGCAACTCAATTTATCCGAAGCGTTACCTTTGTTGGCTTTATCTCCTATTCCATTATCATTATTTGCTGCTTTGATATTAAATGAGTATCTTACTTTTTTACAAGGCTTAGCGTTATTATCTATTTTGTTAGGTGTTTATTTAATTGAATTGCCAAATTCAAAAGATTTATTTCATCCATTTAAGTTGCTTATTCAAAAGAAATATCACACAGTTTTAATTGCATTGGGTATTTTTATTACTACATCAATAATTGATAGATATCTCCTTGGTAAGCAAAATTTTCCTGTTTTACAAATAATTCTTTATCAACACCTTATAGGCGCTTTATTTTTCTTTTTTCTTCTTTTATTGCATAAAGAAGCCAAAACATTGCAACAAGCAATTAACCCAGTATTCTGGATAATTGTTTTGATATCAATTTTTACAATAGGATACAGAATTTTTGAGTTTCTTTCAGTGAAAAATATTCCAGTTGCAATAGCAATTTCGTTAAAAAGGGTATCTGTACTGATAGCTGTTGTAATTGGAGGAAAATATTTTAAAGAAGAGCATTTAAAATACAGAATCCCGGCTACTGTTTTAATCTTAACCGGGATTACAATATTCTTATTGCAGAGATAATAATCTTACACAACAATTTTATTAACATAATTTGATGTTGATGCTGCTAAAAGGCCACCGTAGGTTAATTTAAATTCTATTTTATCGCCAACTTTATAATTTTGTTGCGAATTACTAACATTTAGGATTAAATGATCACTGCTTCCGCCTAAAATTTCAATTTTATCATCATATGGTATAATGCCGTCCAAAGTTATATCTTGTTTACCGATGCCGCAAATTGCTCTTTTAATAATTCCTTTATCAACAAAAGTTGGTTTGTTCCCAAAAGCATCCATTCCAATTTCGCCAATGGGAACTGATGGTTTTTCCTTTAATTCGACTATTTCCACAACCAATTTGAAAGCATCATCATAAGTATCTGGAACAGGATTTCCAAATGCGGTTTCTCTCCCAAGAACTATGCTTTCTCCAAGGCGAAGTTGATTTATTCCTTCAGGAAATTTATTTTCATATACCAAATAAAGTGAACTTGAATTGCCGCCGGAAATTATTTCGATTTTTTTACCATATTTTTGTTCAATAGTATTAGCAAAATCGAGTAATTGTGATAAATTTTCTGGTTTAGGAATAACTCCACCATAACAAGTTAAATTGACGCCAATTCCTATGACATTAATATTTTTCAACTTAAAGACAGGTTCAATATACTCGATGAAATTCTTATACCAGATACCTTCTCGTAAATCGCCTAAGTCTATCATTAATAATATATTATGAATATTATGTCGTTCTAAAGCTGCATCATTCAATTTAAATATAGTTTCAATTTCGGAGTTAAAACTAATGTCTGCATATTTTACAACTTCATTTACTTGAGAAATCATCGGAATACGGAGAAGCATTTTGGGAATATCATACTTTTGTAATTTTTTTAGGTTTTCAACTCTAGAATCGGCAAGGAAATCTGGTTTTGCATCAAGAATTATTTCTGTAATTGAGTTTTCTGCGCAGAAAACTTTTGTTACAGCCGCTACTTTGATATTATTTTGATGGCATTTTGAGATAATAGAGTTTGCGTTATGATACAATTTATCTTTACTAATTACTAAAGCAGGATATTTCATAAATAGCTCTCTTGAGATTCTTTGAAATTTAAACTCTGATATAAAAGATGTAATGCTTTACCAGGATATTCTTTTGATAGTACTCCAAGCGAAGCCATAATATATTGATTATCAATAAGTATTGAAGGATTATTTTTAGGATACAATTTATCTGTATTTTTATAAGCTGTTTTAACCTGTTCCAATATTTTTATTCTATAGGGGAGACCTGTAAGTGCCCCGCCGGTTCCGATAATATATTTTATTACGGTCAAATCTTTTCCTTCTGCAACTGTGCGTCTACCGGAAGGAGTATAAAAACTTCTAAAAGCACCAGCGTGACGTTCTAAAGCTGTTAATACTGCTTCGAGCGTTAATCTTTCGATAAATTCAATTTCTCTTGTTGTTTCTGGGATAGGTTTAGCATTTTTTATTAATTCTTCTGCGTCAGGGAATTCTTTTTTTAAATTATCTAATCCAATTTTTTCAACAATGTGAATTAAATTTACAAATACACCTAAATCGCCTTCAACAGTTCTTTTAGCAATTGGTTCTGGATTGGTAAGAATTAAATTTATATCTTCGCTACCAGCAGTTACGGAGTGTAAGTCTGTTGTAGCACCGCCGACATCAAAAACAATTAAGTCCCCAATGTGTTGATATAATAATTTTGCAGCTTCCATAACTGCGCCGGGTGTTGGAATAATGTGCCCATCGACTAACTCACGCACTCTTGTCATTCCGGGGGCGTGAATGATGTGGTCTTCAAAAGCATCCTGAATAATTTTTCTCGTAGGTTCGACGTTTAAAAAATCGACTTTTGGGTAAACATTTTCGGTTATGTAGACTTTAACATTATATTGTTCAGCAAGAAATTTAATATCATCGTGGTTATCGATGTTACCAGCGTAAATTACGGGAACTTTTAAATTTAATTTTGCAATTTTTTCAAAATTATATAATGCTGTATCCCTTTCGCCGTAATCGACACCGCCAGCAACTAGAATAAGATTAGGTTTGATACTAATAATTTTTTGCAATTCAGAAGGTCTTAGTTTGCCGGAAGTAACCATTTTAATAATAGCACCTGCACCTAAAGCAGCTTCTTTGGCAGCTCTAACAGTCATATCGTGAACAAGTCCGTGGACAGTCATTCGCAATCCGCCAGCGGCACTACTTGTAGCGAGTATTCGATTATATTTAATATCATCAAGGCCTAAATTTTTTTTCAAATCTTTGATTGCATTAGTAAGACCAATATTAACATCGCCATCTAAAACGGTAGTAGGTGCCTGTCCTTGGCCAAGAAATTTAGGTAAAGAACCGGAAGCATCATTTTCGCTTCCGGTTATATTACTAAAAGCATTAATAACCGTTGTAGTGCTACCAATTTCTGCAACTAAGGTATCAATTAGCATTTAGTTTTTCCCTTCTTTTTTTTACAAGGAAGCTAGCAACATCTATACCTTTGGAACCACGGCCAAATCCTGCATCGCAACCATTTTCTACTGCAATTTCATTGGTTACTTGTGTACCACCTACAGCAATAATTATTTTATCTCTAATACCTTTTTCTATACAAACTTCGTTTAATTTTCTCATATTTTTGATATGCACATCATCGTGAGTAATGATTGTGCTTGCTAAAATTGCATCAGCATTAGTTTCAATAGCAGCGTCAACTAATTTTTCAACTGGGCAAGATGTACCTAAATACAAATATTTGATACCAAATTTTTCAATTCCGCCGTGTTTGATATCTAGTGTTTCTTTTAATCCAACTGAGTGTTCATCTTGTCCAACAGTTGCAGCAACAACGAACATTGGTCTTTCTTCGATATCTTTGCGAATTTCTTCTTCGCTTAGTGTTGGAATTTTTTCAGGTATTACTAGTTCATCTCTATTAATATCAAATTTTACTTTACCTTTAATTTCAACAACTGTACCTTCTGCAGGATGTAAACATTGTTTATGCATAACGGTAACATCTTCCAATCCCATTTTTTCACCACATTTGATTGCAGCAAACTCTGCTGTTCTTTCATCGGTAGGTAAGAAAATTGTTAAAGATACGATACCGTCGGCTTTCCACTCAACTTCTGGTTTGATAATTTTCGGATCATCATATTTTTCGAGTTCTTTCATTCTCACATAAACATTATCATTTTCATCAAGCTCATCAATAAATTGGATTTTGCTTCTATCTTCAAAAGTATCGCCACCGATAGCATCACTTGGTTTTGTAAAATTATAACCTTCTGGTATTTTATTATAACCAAAATGAACAGATACAGGTGCAAAATAATCTTCGTCTCTTTCGAATACCATACCAGCGCCAATACCGCCGTTAATTTCTCTTTTGATACCATCACCATTTCTTTCAGGATAGTAACCGCTATCAACAAAGAAGCCTTCTTCAACAGCTTTGAAATATCCGCCGACTTCCAAAATTTCTTCCATAAAAAGTACTGCTCTTTCTTTTAATTCTCTTACTTCTTTGCCAAGTGGACCATCAAAATCTAATTTTACCATTTCACGTAAGCCATCCATACCATTTAATGCTTGTTTAGCAGTATTGATAGCTGCAATATTATTATAATGCCATGGGACATTTCTACCTTCATCTGGTGTAATGGTAGACTGAATATCGGCGCTAGTAAGTCGGGAAATAACTAAATTTAAAGTATGAGTAACCGTTGCTTCACGCATATCGGATTCCATGTACTTGGTATTTTGCTGAGCTCGCATTTTGTAATCACTGAACAATTGTCTGAGAGCAACAGCATAAGGAAGATCCAAACGCATACATGGAGCAGGTGGTGCTGTTGGTGGTACGGTAGATAACGCTATATTTTCAGGTTTCATTCCAACTTTACGTGAAAACATACAATTGATAGCGTGTTGTACCATTAATTCAGGACGCACTTTCCATGCTTTCATAGCAGTTGCATTGGCATTATGTGCACCATCAATTTGTAACATATCCGCCCATGCCATTACTTTTTTTGCCTCGCATGCATCAACAAAACTTCTTATCATATTAACATTTCGGTAAAGAACGTTATATTGTGGATCTTGATGCGCCCCATTAATTCCTTCTTCTGCGAACATAACTGCAATATCTGGACCAGCAACGCCGGAAACATAAGAGTGGAAATTAATAGGTCTGCCTACTTCATCTTCAATTAAATCCAATGCTTTTCTTGTAGCTCTAACTTGTTTCCTTGTAACAGCGATACCACCAATACCTTGTGGTGTTCCTTCTAAAAGAGAATCTATGTGAGATTGCCCAGCGGTTCTAATTACCATAATATGATCTGCACCGTGCCAAGCTGCCATTCGCATTCTTCTGATATCATCTTCAAAGCGACCGGATGCAATTTCAGTTGTTATAACGCAATCTGGTTGTGGATCGATATATCCAAAACCCCTTGAGCCTGGTAGGGGAATATAATTCTTTAAACCTTCGGATGTTTCGTGATATTCGAAATCTCCTATAATTCTTTTCTGATTGCGTCCTTCTCGCCAGTGCCATCCACGACGGCGTGGTTGATATTTATCCAAATCTTTTAATATCTCTTTGATGTTTATTTTTTCATTTGGTTTTAGTTCCATAGTTCATCTCCCCATAAAGTAATTATTTAGTAAATAATGTTTCTACTTCTTCCCAGTATTTACCGTTTGCAAGCGCAACTCCAGCATCTCTTACGGGAATATTTAGTTTTAGGGAAAGCTTCCAAACAACATGTCCTGCACCTTTACCCATTAATCCTTTTTGCATAACACCTTCAACAATAGCCTTAGCTTCGATGCTTGAAAAACCCATTCTTAATAATACACTTCTTTCAATTGCAGGGGTTGTATGTTTGTATCCTAACTGAACTAATGGATCTACAATTTTTTCTGCTAATTCCCAGAATCTTTGTTTAAGTTCTTCATCTGTTAAATTAGCAAGATGTTTTCTTCTTTGTTCGAAATCATCTGCTCTTTTCATCTTTCATCTCCCTATAAAGTTTATAATGTTAACATTTCGTTATTTAACGAACTATTTTTCAGTCAACCATTTTAATATTTCGTTCTATAACGAACGATTTTACAAAATCAACATCCTCTTTAACTTCAGCAGCTAAAAATTCAATTTCAGCTTTAGTTATTTCTGTTAAATTATAACTACTAACACAGTTCTTTAAGTATGATAATTTTGCTTTTTTTAAATCATAATTTCTCAATTTGATATAAGAAGGATCATTTGGTAAAATAATATTTTTACCAGGCAATTCATCGTCAGGATTGCCAAAAATTATATCTATACCATTAGATTTTGCAAAACTTAACTGTGCAAGTGGATGTTTGCCAGCTCCAGTATATTCAGTTTCTTGAACAACAATAATTTCATCCTCTTTCATCTGTTGAGAAAGAGCAAACGCAGCTGTTAATGATGTATTACCGGCTGGTCCCCTTTCTAATCCTTCAAGGTTTGCAAGTGCTTCTGTGATATAAAAAACTTCGCCTTGTTTTACAAGCAAATAATCGTTAAGATATCTAAGTGGACGTGCAGCATTTCTTGGAACATCTGATCTATCTGGCCAGGTGGCAAAAGGAATTCCAAAACCAGTGTGCCCGGTTGTAAATGATTTTCTATTAAAATCAGTATCTGATGCCATATGAAGACCACTTAAATCAACGCTAGCACCAACAACTTTTGTATCTTTAGCACCTGCTTTGATAAGTCCTCTTGCTGTGCCTGTAACATTGCCTCCACCAGCATGAGTTACCAGAACAGTTTCCGGGAATTTGCCTGTTTTTTCCTTGCATTGTAAAGCTAATTCATATCCCAAAGTTTCAACACCGGCTATACCAAACGGTGTGTATAAAGAAGCATTAAAAAAGCCTGTTTCTTCAAGCAACAATAAAAATGTATAAAATAATTCTGGTCCAACAGTTAATTGAACAACTTCCGCTCCGTAAGCTTCACATGCTCTTTGTTTTTCAAGAATTTCGGGTTGTCCAATTTTTCTGCTATCATAGCATTCCTGTACAATGATACATTTCAATCCATTAATAGCAGCTTGAGAAGCAACAGCAGCACCATAATTTCCACTAGTTGCTGCAATTACTCCTTTGTAACCCAATTTTTTAGCATGATAACATGCTGTTGCTGCTCTTCTTGCCTTAAAACTTCCAGAAGGATTGCATGCTTCATCCTTTATAAATATTCTTGCGCCGTATCCTCTTGGTGCATATTTACGTGCTAATTTTGTAAGATTTCTTAATTCAATTAGCGGTGTGTTTCCAACACTTACACGGTTTTGAATTTCCTGAATTTCTTGTAATGTATATCCAGCCTCTTTCATCATTTTTTCATAATCGAATGCGATACCGCCCAACTCAAAAGTTGAGTAGTCTATTCCAATAGATTTTTTCATAATTTCATTTTTTCTGCTCATTATAGCGTTATAACTTTTGTCAATCATAATTCGCCCTCCATAATTTCTCTAAGTTGGGCATCAATTTTATTAAGTTCAGGAACGCAATCGCCAAAATCGTGAATATATCTAGGATTTATTTCGACTAATTTACCAGATACAAATCTACCGCTCATTGTTTTTATTGTAATTTCCTCGCCAATAGCTGCATCTTTTATAACAAAACCTTTAACCCATAATTCTAATGGTACTTTTTTAGTATCATCTGGTAAATTTTGTGCTCTTTGTTCAGGTTGCAAAACAACTTGGTGAATTTGTACCCAATCACCAATATTTGCTTTTTTCATTTTAAACTCGCTTATTTTTTAATAAGATCTCGCATATCACCAAGAATTGCTCTTGGAACTGGTAAATCTATCATAGTTTTTAAACCAGGTTCAGCATTGATAACATGTGGTATCATGTTAACACACATAGCTATAGTACCTAATCCACCTTCAACTTCGGGTTTAATAGACATATTAACTTCTGGTGTTCCTTTGATAGTAATATAATCACCAGTTTGTACGCCAACTAATTCAGGTTCAATTTGTTGGGGATGTATCATATCAATCATTACTTTACCATCAACATAACCTTGACCAGTCATATTAACTCCGGCAACATTACCGGGTGCAGCATAACCATATTTTGATCTTCTTTCAACACTTGTAACTATTGGAGCCATTTGAGTTTCAATTTTATCTAATTTTAGACCTAATGCATCGGCAATCATTGTTATAGATTCAGCAAATCCAACATGTCCGGCAATTTTTTTGTTTGCTACGCCTTCATTAAATTCAGATAAAGTTAAACCAACGCCTTGTTCTTCCATAACTGCAGGGCCAAATGGAGAAAGAGAATTAACTCTTTTGGCTTCAATGTGTTCAACATCAATCATACATCCAGTTAAACAAACAACTAATAAGTCCATTATTAAGCCAGGATTGATACCTGTTCCTAAAATTGTAACACCGTTTTCTTTGGCAATTCTATCCAATTCTGCTGCTAATTCAGGGTTTTGTGCTTTGGGATATGCCATTTCTTCAGCTGTAGAAATGACATTAACTTTTCTTTCAAGAGCAAATTTTAATTTATCAAATGCTTTTTTTACGAAAGAATCCGTTGCACAAAGACATACATCACAGCATTTTTCAGTGAGAACTTCTTCAATTTTATCTTTTACAACTACATCTGGATGATTACCTCTTTCAACTCCAAGTAATTCAAAAATACTTTTACCAACACGTTCAGTGTGTAAATCACAAACACCAACAATTTCAACGCCTTTTTTCTTAAGTAACATTTTTGCCATGCCACTTCCCATGGCACCAAATCCCCAAATTACTACTTTGATGTTTTCCATTTGAGTATCTCCCCAAAAATTTTTATAATGAAATAATAAATAACTAATTAAAAGAACTAATTTATGTATTGTTAGAAAAAATGAAAATTTAAAATGAATTGAAGCAGGATATGGTTATAAATCTGGACAGTGTCTTAATAAAAGAAGGTTTGTTTTTTGAATATAGAATTTATTTTCGCGATTTCTTAACATAAATGTTAAAATGATTTTGTCAAAATATAATACAAAAAAAGTGTAAAAAAAAATTTTTTTTGAAAATTTTTGCAGTCTACAAAATTAAAATTTAAAGTTGCAACGAGTTATATCTCTATTTATAAAATTGATATGAAAGTAAAGAATAAAATATTTTAATAATCAAGGAAGGTTAATTATGAATTAATAATAACAAATTGTGTACAATTTAATGATTAAAATAATGAAAATAAAAAGGTCGTCTTCATAATTCATTAATTAAAATACCAGAATTACTCGACGACCAATTTATAAGTAATTTTAATAAAGCCTGTTAGGTTAGAGCTTCTTAAGAAGATTTTGAATTCTTGAACAAAATTTATCTATCAATAAAATATTACATTATAAGTTTTGAATTTGCCATCTTCGTAAATGAATTTAGCAGAGAAAAATTTATCTCCGTTGAGCCATTCCATAAAAATTTTATCGCCGTCCCATAGTTCGAGTTTATCTAGAACAGAATTAGGTATCCATTTTAAAACGCCTTCGTTACATTCTTTTTTTAATTCACCTTCATAATGTTTAGCAGTGAAAACAAAAACATACCAATCTTCTTCAAAATCAAATGATGGAAAAGTAATAATTCCTCTTAATTTAGGATATTTAATTTTTAAGCCTGATTCTTCGTAAACTTCTCTTATTACGCATTCTTCTGGGGTTTCTCCAGGTTCAAATTTCCCACCTAAACCATTCCATTTGCCGTAGTGTAAATCGTCTTTTCTTTTAATTCTATTAAGCATTAAAGTATGTGAACCATTATTGACATAGCAAAGTGTTGCGAGTTTCATTTATTCACCTATTATATTTAGTCAGCTAAATGTTTATTGTTTTTCATTAAGTAATTTTGAATATAATCTTTAATACCATCTTCTAAAGAAGTAAATTCATCTGTATAACCTGCATTTCGTAATTTGGTAATATTTGCTTCAGTAAAATATTGGTATTGATTCCTAACGCTCTCAGGCATATCGATATATTCTATTCTAGTAGGATAATCCATAGCTTTAAAGACGGCATTTGCTAAATCGTTCCAGGTTCTTGCTTTTCCAGTGCCAACATTAAAAATTCCATTGGTTCTATTTTCTAAAAAGAAAGAAATAATTTTTACAACATCTTTGATGTAGATAAAATCTCGTTTTTGTTCACCATCTTTAAAGTCTGCGTGGTAAGATTTAAATAATTTAATTTTTGCTGTATCCAGAACTTGCTCATAAGCTTTGATAACTACGCTTCTCATATCGCCTTTGTGATATTCATTTGGGCCATAAACATTAAAGAATTTTAAGCCTACAATTTTATCAATTACTTCTTCTTTTTTTGCCCATATATCAAAAAGATACTTAGAATATCCATAAGCATTTAGTGGTCTTAGGGATTCAAGTTGGGAATGATCATCATTGTAGCCTTTTTCACCTTTACCATATGTAGCAGCTGAGGAAGCATAAATAAATCTTGCATTTTTGGGCAAACAATATTTTGCTAACTCCTTTGTATAAAGATAATTGTATTTAAGTAATTTATCCATATCCCTTTCAGTTGTAGATGAAATTGCTCCCATATGGATAATTGCTTCTGTAAAAAAAGGGAAATTGTCATCAATAACTCTATTTAAAAATTCTTCGGTAGTGTACATATCTTCAAATTTCAATCCTAATAAATTTTTCCATTTATCATCGGATTTCAAATCATCAACAACAATAATATCTTCAATGCCTTGCTGATTTAGGTGCCAAATTATTGCACTTCCTATAAATCCTGCTCCACCTGTAATTACTATCATTTTATTACTCCTAAAAAATTATTTTCAATTTCTAATAATTTAATTATATTAAAATTTAAATTCAATTTTTTTTTGAGGGAGATGAAAAAATTAATATACGATCCGTTAAGTGAGCTCATAGCTTACTTCCAAAGTAATAGAATTAATAATGATTCTTCAATTTCCAATGAAGATTTATCAATTGAGGATAAATTAAAGAATCGAATTATAAACGGTAAAAAAATTGATATTGAAAAGGATTTAGACGAAGCACTTAAAAAATATGAGCCATTTCAAATTATTAATAATATTTTATTAGATGGTATGAAAACCGTTGGAGAACTTTTTGGAAGTGGACAGATGCAACTTCCATTTGTTCTTCAAAGTGCCGAAACAATGAAAAAAGCAGTTAGTTACCTTGAGCAATTTATGCCAAAGGAAGACCAACAAGTCAAGGGAACATTGGTTTTGGCAACCGTAAAAGGCGATGTTCACGATATAGGAAAGAATTTGGTCGATATAATATTGACAAATAATGGTTATAAAGTAATAAATCTTGGTATTAAAGTTCCTATTGAAGAAATGCTTGATGCTTATAAAAAACATAATGCCGATGCGATTGGGATGAGTGGCCTACTTGTTAAATCTACTTTGATTATGAAAGAAAATCTTGAAATAATGAAAGAACAAAGACTTCAAATTCCGGTTGTTTTAGGTGGTGCAGCGCTTACTCGTAGGTTTGTTGAACAAGATTTAAGAGAAATTTATGGTGGTTATGTATTTTATGCACAAGATGCAATTGATGGCCTTCATTTTATGAATAAGTTAACAGCTGGTGAATTAAGTTTTTCAACTCAAGTAGTTGAAAAAAAACTAGTTACTGAAGCCAACCGAGATAATGATCTTGATGAATTAACCGGTATTGAATCTAAGTTTGCGATGAATAATCCAGATGAGCAAATAAAATCTAATGTTAAAATTCTGGATGAAGTGCCAAATCCACCATTTTGGGGAATAAAAATTGTTGAGAATATCAATCTTGAAGAAATATTTAAGTATGTAAATACTACAGCTTTATTTAGAGCACAATGGCAGTTTAAGAAAAAAGGTAAAACAGATGATGAATATAATAAACTTTTAGAAGAAACTGTTTTACCAATTTTTGAAAATTTAAAGAAAAAAATTATTACAAATAAATTGCTTGAGCCTAAAGTTGTTTATGGTTATTTCCCTTGTAATTCAGAGGGAAATGATTTAATAATTTACAAACCCCAATATATTAATAATGAAAATTTATACAATGAGTGGGGAAATAGCAATTTCGATTATGATGATCTTGTTGAATATGTGAGATTTACTTTCCCAAGACAGCAGGCTAAGAAAAATTTGTGTATCGCTGATTACTTTTTACCTAAATCTACCAATAAACTAGATGTAATTGCTATTCAAATTGTAACAATGGGTAATATCGCATCTGAGCATTCAAAAATGTTATTTGAAACTAATCAATATCAAGAATATTTGTTCTATCACGGTTTTTCTGTTGAAGCTACTGAAGCATTAGCTGAATACTGGCATAAGGTTATAAGAACAGAATTAAATATTCATCGGAATGATAGTGATGATATTTATAAATTATTCCAGCAAGGTTATAGAGGTTCTAGATATTCTCTAGGATATCCTGCGTGCCCGGAATTAAAGGACGAAGAAAAAATATTTGATATTTTGAAACCAGAAAGAATAGGTTTACAATTGACAGAAGGTTATCAAATAGTTCCTGAACAAAGTACAAGTGCTTTTATTGTTCATCATCCAGAAGCTAAATATTTTTTCTTATAAAATGATTACTAAATTTACAAGGTGGATCGATGCAATATTTAAATACTAATAATATTAAATACATTGATAATACAATTTTTGTGGAAAAAATTAAGGTAAAAGATTTAGCATTAGAATTTGGTACTCCTTTACATATATATTCTTATAATCAACTTTTAGAAAATTACCAAAAATTGAGAACACAACTTGATAAATACATACCTAGGGTAAAAATATATTATGCTTCAAAAGCAAATACAAATATATCAATTATTAAAGCTTTACATAGCTTTGGTGTAAGTGTTGATGTTAACTCAATGGGTGAAATGTATAAGGCTATTAAAGCTGGTGTACAACCCAAAAATATGATTTTTAGCGGTGTTGGTAAAACCTATAACGAAATTGAATTTGGTATCGATAATAACATTCATTTTTTCAAATGCGAAAGCTTCTCGGAAATAATGCATATTAATGATATTGCAGAAAAAAAGAATAAATTCATTAAATATGCTATAAGAATTAATCCTGATGTTGATGCTCACACTACATCCCATATAACTACAGGCACTTATTTAAATAAGTTTGGTATCTTAATTGAAGATTTAATTAATAATATTGATTTTATAAAATCATTAAAAAATATAGAGTTGAAATATTTAGCTGTACATTTAGGCTCACAAATTTTTGATATTGAACCTTTTGCTGCAACTTTTGATAAATTACTACAACTTATCGATAAACTAAAATCATATGGTATAATAATTGAAGAGATAGATTTAGGCGGCGGGCTTGGGGTTTCTTATCAACCAGATGGTCGTCAATTTCCTGTCGAAACTTATGCAAAATTAATTGCAGAAAAATTTGGAAACATTGATATCGATATTAGTATTGAACCTGGTAGATATCTTGTTGCTAATGCTGGTATTTTAATTACAAAATTATTATATTGCAAACAAAATAGAAATAAATTATTCTATATTGTGGATGCTGGTATGAATGATATGATAAGACCTGCTTTATATGAATCTTATCATCATATTCAACCTGTTCATATAAAAAATAAAGAAACGGTTAAGGTTGATGTTGTAGGACCTGTTTGTGAATCTACAGATGCTTTTGCCAAAGATAGAATTATTAATAGATGTGATGAAGATGATTTGTTAGCAATAATGACAAGTGGCGCCTATGGTTCTGTTTTATCATCTAATTATAATGGAAGATTAAGACCTGCTGAAATTTTAGTAAATAGTGATAAATATTTTGTAATAAAAAGGAGGGATATCTTAGATAATCTTTTATTAGGAGAAGAAATTATTCAATAAAATTAAGAGGTGGAAAATGAAATTAAAAAGGTATTTACTACTAGTGGTTTTTATTATTAGTAGTTCTTATCTTACAGGTTGTCTTGTAGGAAATAAATTAAGTTATAAAATTGTACTTGAAAGCCAAAATTCTGGAACTGCTATTATTAAATATTATTACATTAGGTCTGATGCTGATACAAAAGATAGACTTGAAGAGGATAAATATCTTTTGTATGAGTATATGGCCAAAAGTAAACAATTTGTTGCAGATATGAAAAAAGAAGGTCGTGAGATAATTGATAGAAAACTTTATCTTGATGAAAACGGTAAATTAATTGCTGAAGGAACTTATAAATTTAAATCTTTGAATTCTGTTGAAAATTTGGTATATGACAATGGATATTATTTTATAACTTTGCAATTAGAAGATTCGGTTTTATCTACAAACGGTCAGGTGATTAGAACCGCTAATTATAAAAGAATTATTTGGGATGAAGGTTATAAAACATTAGAGTTTGAAATATTAACAGAACCAGCACCAGACAATTATATTGATATGGCTAGATATTATAAAAATTATTACTAATTATAAACTAAATTAAAAAAATCAAAAGCCTGCATAAATTTTATGTAGGCTTTTAGTTTTTCCGTTTGTTGTAAATTTAACTTAACAACAGAATAGTGACACTATGTTACATTATTTTGATAAAGTATTAAAAACTTCTTCAGAGCAAACAAAATCAATTATAACTGTATCACCATCATAATTTACACTTTTTACATCACAAAGATTATATATTTTAGAAAGTAATTTACCATTTCCAGCATTTATTCTGAGTTGATAAAATTTACTTTGCTTTTCTATACTTTCCTTGATTTTGTTTAATAATTGATTGATGTTAAGTTTTTCTTTTGCTGAAATTATCACTGATTGGGGATATTTAACAATAATTTCTTCTATTTTATTTTTATCTTTAAGAACATCGAATTTATTGAGTACAAATAAGTTATCCTTTTTATCACAATTAAGTTCTTTAAGAGTATCAAGGACAACTTTTATATGGTCTTCAAAAAAAGGATGACTGATATCAATTACGATTAAAATTAAATCAGCAAGCTCTACTTCTTTTAATGTTGAACGGAAAGATGCAATAAGATTATGAGGTAATTTGCGTATAAATCCTACAGTATCAGATAATAAAAACTCCTTATTTTCGAATTTACAATATCTTGTAGTTGAATCTAATGTTGCAAACAATTTATCTTCTGCCAAAACATTTGCATTAGTAAGCAAATTCATAATCGTAGATTTACCAGCATTAGTATAACCGACTAATGAACATTTAAATATTTCGCTTCTGTTCGAAGATTTTGTTTTATGTTCAGTTTCTATTTTTTGTATTTTTTCTTTAAGAAGTGCGATTCTATCTTTGAGAATTCTTCTATCGGTTTCAAGCTGAGTTTCACCAGGCCCTTTGGTGCCTATACCACCATATTGTTTGGAAAGGTGAGTCCATAGTCTTGTTAATCTGGAAAGCATATAAGTGCTTTGTGCTAATTCAACCTGTAGTTTAGCTTCTTTTGTTTTTGCGTGTTTTGCAAAAATAGAAAGAATAAGTGATGTTCTATCAATAACTTTGCGATTTAATATATTTTGTAAGTTTCGTGTTTGTGTTGGGGTGAGTTCTTCGTCAAATATAATTAAATCGATATCGTTTTCTTCTACAAATTGTTGTATTTCATATAATTTACCTTTGCCAATATAAGTAGCAGGGTTAGGTTTATCTAAAGATTGGATAAATTTTGCAATTGTATTGGCGCCTGCAGTTTCAGCTAATAATTCAAGTTCATCTAGATGTTCATTGATTTCATCAAATGAGAGAGCAGGAAATTTGATAGTTACAAGTACTGCTCTCTCGATATAATTGTATTCTTCGGCTACATTTATCATTTAGTTCTAATAATTATAATTCTATTGTTCTTTAATAATTGTTGAGGATCTTTAGAAACAACTTTAGGGAAGACAGAGCCCATTCCATAAACAGTAAATCTTGTTTTTTCAATATTTCTAGCTGAGAAATAGTCTCGGATAGCTAAAGCTCTATCTGTTGCAAGTTTTTTTGCATTTTTTACTTTTGCGTCAGTGTAACATTCAATTCGCCAATTAGTATTGTTATTTTCTTTAAAGAATGTAACCAATGTATCCAAAAATAATCCAGCTTTTGGGCCAAATGTATTTGTATTCGCAGCGAATAGTTCATTTGCATCAAATTCGAATAAACTAGGAATATTTTGTTGTACAAATTTTGTAATGAATATTGTATCAACTTTTACTTCAGGTGTAAAACCATCAGGACATCCGTCTGTGTCATCTATTCCGTTATAAGTTTCAGGAAGATCGGGACATTTATCGTAAATATCTAAAATTCCGTCGCCATCATTATCAGGATCTGGGCAGCCGTCATCATCCTGAAAACCATCAAAATCTTCGGGTTGATTTGGGCATTTGTCGTTTACATCTAAGATACCATCGCCATCATTATCAAGGTCTGGGCAACCGTCATCATCCTGGAAACCATCAAAATCTTCGGGTTGGTTAGGACATTTATCAACAAGATCGAATATTCCATCACCGTCATTATCTGGATCTGGGCAACCGTTATCATCCTGGAAACCATCAAAATCTTCAGGTTGGTCCGGGCATTGATCAACATCATCATATATACCATCACCATCTGTATCCTTTTTACCGCCAAAATAGAAAGTTACTCCTGCAAAAGCAGAGTTGAAAAAGTCATTTTTTCCTGTTACTAAGTTGTCCATTCTATCATTTGGACTGATATTCGTATGTGCAGATAAGTTAAGGCTTAAATTACTTGCTAACATTATTCTAAGTCCTACTTCTCCTACTACCTGTAATTCACGAGAGTCAAATTTTGTATATTTAGGAACTTGATTTCCATCAATATCATATAATGTATATTCTAAAACAGCAATACCAGTTCCAAAGTATGGCAAAAATACATCAGAGATTGAAAATGTATAATTAATTTGTGTCTCTCCATAATAATAAGAATTGCGTAATTCTAATGGATTGATATTTGAAACTTGTGTTTTAGGGAATTTAACATTTAAATATCCACCTCCACCAAGAACTTTGAAGCCGAAAATACCTACGCTTGTTGTGGGAATATAATATTCAAATGAAAACCTCCCTATGTAATCATTTCTGTTGCTATAATAATCAAATCTTGGTGCAGAAATTCCTCCTTCTGCCGATAAACCAAATTTTGATGATAAAATATGTGGCTTATAAAAAACTTGTGAGTGTATAAGATGCGTAAAAAATAATAATATTAAAAATAATTTAATACTTTTCATAAGGTAATCCTCATTACTTTTTTGTTTTTTCAAGTTTTATTTTTAATTTTAAATATAATAAATAATATTATCAAATACAAAGGTAAGGTTATGCTTGGGAAAAAACAAATGGATGTATTGTTATCGATAGCCAGAAATTCAATAAAATCTGTTTTTGAAAATAAAAAAATTAAGTTAGATAATAAAGAGCTTGATGAATTAGGTCTAAATGATATTAAAACTGGTGCTTTTGTTACATTGCATTTAAATGGGGAATTAAGGGGATGTATTGGCTTTATAGAAACCAATGAGCCTTTGCCAATAACAGTTTCGAAAGCGGCTCAGCTGGCTGCATTTAATGATTATAGATTTGAACCATTATCCTTAGATGAATTTGATAAAATTAAAATTGAAATTTCTGTTCTTTCTAAACCGTTTAAAGCCAAGTCTTATGATGAGATTGAAATTGGAAAACACGGCTTAATAGTTGACGAATTTGGTCGCAAAGGTTTATTATTACCACAGGTTGCTACAGAATGGAATATGACGCACGATGAATTTCTTTCAGCTGTATGCAGAAAAGCGGGGTTGGATTCCAATCTCTGGCGTAAAAAATTTATTAATCTCTACCTTTTTACTGTAGAATATTTCTCAGAGTAATATTCAAGGGAGCGGGGGATATGAAAAAATTATATTTTTTATTTTTTTTAGTTTCGATCATCTTTTCTCAATCAATATCATTTAAAATTGATGAATTGATTAAAAATAAGTATTTCGAATATACTAATATTGGTATCAAAGTTGTAAACCTTTCTCGCAATAATCAAATTTTATATCAAAAAAACAACAAAATGCTTTTTAGACCTGCTTCAAATATGAAAATTTTAACTACTGCTGTAGCTTTAGATCTATTTGGAATTGATTATAAATTTCAAACTATTCTATATACAGATGGTAAAATACATAATGGTACTTTGGGTGGTAACTTGTGTTTAAAATCTGAGTTTGATCCATCTCTTAAAGTTAAGAATTTTGAAAACTTAGTTAACCAATTAAAAAATAAAGGATTAAAAAAAATAGAAGGCGATCTGTTGATAGATGTATCCAACATAGATACACTCGAATGGAATAGAGATTGGGCGTGGGATGATGAGCCTAATTATTATGCTGCTCATATTTCGTCAATTTCGCTAAATGGAAACTGTATTGATATAAGTGTAAAACCATCAAAAATTGGTAAAAATCCGGATGTTTTCTTATATCCCAATTACACAAATTTAAATATTATAAATAATGCTATTACGGTCGATACTAATCAGCAAACAAATTTAACAATTACCAGAGATTGGTACTATCGCAATAATACAATTATTATAAATGGAAAAATTTCTTTAAAAGATGCTCAAATTACCGAAACAGTAAATTTCGAAAAACCACATAAACAAATATTGATGTTTTTTTATCAACTTTTGGTTGATAATGGAATAGAGGTAAAAGGGCAATTAAATGTCATATTTGATAATAATAAAGCTAATCAGTATACAATTTTAGCAGCAGATTCTACTGATATAAAAGATATCATTAAAAATTTCAATAAAGTTTCTGATAATCTGACAGGGGAGATGTTGTTAAGATGTTTTGCTAATAAAATTTATAATGAAAAAGGTTCGTCTCTTAAAGGTATTGAAGTTGTTAAAGGCTTTATAAAAAAAATAGGGTTAGATTCTGATAATTATCAAATTATTGATGGTTCGGGTTTAGCCCCAACTAATTATATAAACAATGAATTAATAATTGCTGTTCTTATTAATTTATATAATGATAAATTGAAATTTCCAATTTTTTATGAGAGTTTGCCAATTGCCGGAGTGGATGGAACTTTAAGAAGGAGAATGAAAGATACACCTGCGTTTAATAATGTGAGAGCTAAAACTGGTACAATTAATGGTGTTAGTTCGCTCTCTGGTTATGTTAAGGCTAAAAATGGTGATATGTTAGCGTTTAGTATCTTTATACAAAATCATTTAAGCCAGGCTAAAGCAAGGGCTTATCAAGATGAAATTTGTAATATATTAGCAACTTGTGAATTATGAAAGAAAAAATGAAATATTTCCAATTAGAAGATATTGAATGGCTCATAGAACAATTCAAAACAAATCAAGAACAATTTTATTGGACAGCAAATGTATTTCCATTTCTATTAGATGCAAAAACTTTAACTGAACATTTGAAATTCGCTAACTACAATAATGCCAGAAGATATTGTTATAAATATATCATCGACAATAAAATTATAGGCTATTGTGAGTTAAATAATATTGATTACCAAAATAAATTAGCTACAGTTTCAAGAGTAGTTATTGATAAAAATTTCAGAAAACGTGGATTTTGTTATAAAATGCTAAAAAATTTGCTTAATTTTGCATTTTACGATTTAAAATTACATAGGATAGAACTGTTAGTATTAGAAGAAAATATCCCAGCCTATAATTGTTATTTAAAATTAGGTTTTAAATCCGAAGGAATTTTAAGGGATATTCGTTTTTTTAATAATAAATTCTACTCTGCTTATCTAATGAGTATTTTGGAGAATGAGTATATTGGTAAAGATGACTAAATATTTTCTTTTTATTTTTTTTATTGCAGATATATATAGCCAAAATTATATATTAAGTTATAATCAAAAAAATTATGAAATTAAATCAGAACAGAAAAAAAACATTACTTATATATCGCTTAATGATATTTTAGATGCATTAAACATAAAATATTATAAAAATACAACTTTTTCAAGTGTTAAATTTAATGTAAATCAGGTTGATTTTGGGGTAGCAAGAAATAATCCGTTTATTAAAATTGCAAATCATACAAAAAAGGTTGTACAGATACCTGTAAGCCCTATTATGGTACAAAGTGATTTTTTTGTTCCAATACCATATTTTATAGAGTTCTGGAACGAGTATTTACCTTATAAAATGACATTAAATGAGAATATCATACAAATTAAATATATAGAACCACCTAAAATTGATTTTGTAAAAAATATTGAAGTTAAAGATAGGGCTAATGGTTGCATTATTAAGATTAATTTTACTTCTAATTCACAATTTGTCAATCACAGCAAAAATAAAGATACTATTAATTTAAATTTTGGCAATCGACTTTTGGTTGATGAACTTAAAGAAAAATTCCCTGAGAGTTTATTTATAAAATCTGTTGATAAAAAAGAAAAAGTTTTGAAAATTATAGTAGACAAAAATTTTTCTAGTTACGAAGTTGAAACCAATAAAGATAATCTTATAATATATATTTATGGCAAAAATATTGTGATACAAAAACAAAAACTTGATGTGATTGTGATTGACCCAGGACACGGTGGAAAAGACCCAGGTGCAATAGGTATTAGTGGTGTTCAAGAAAAAGATATAAATTTAGCGGTTGCAAAAAAGTTAGGTGATTTAATTAAATCAAACTTAAAAGATGTAAAAGTTGTTTATACAAGAAACGATGATTATTTTGTTGAATTGGATAAAAGAGGAGAAATTGCCAATAAAGCTAATGGTAAAATTTTTATCTCAATTCATTGTAATTCAACTGATGAAAAACCTACTAATTTAAGTGGTTTTGAAGTTTATATTCTAAGACCAGGAAGAAGTAAAGACGCTATTGCTGTTGCAGAGAAAGAAAATAGTGTAATAAAATACGAAAAAAATCCTGAAAGATATAAAAAATTAAACGAAGAGAATTTTATTCTAGCTGCTATGGCTCAATCTTCATTTATGAAATATTCAGAATTATTTGCTGAAAAGTTACACGAGCAAATAACAAATTCCAGAATTATTTCTAGCAAAGGAGTTAAACAAGCTGGTTTTTATGTGCTTGTAGGGGCTGCAATGCCAAGTGTTTTGATAGAGCTTGGTTTTTTATCAAATCCAATTGATGAGAAAATATTATCATCAGAAAGTGGACAAAATAAATTTGCAAGACAGATTTATGATGCAATTGTAAAATTTAAAAAAGTTTACGAAAATAATTGAAAGGGCAAATAAATGTTTCCTCAAAGAATTAAAGTTGTTGATGGCAAAAAATTATATATTCATTGGGATGATAATGTAGAAAATCTTATTGAATTGAAAAAATTGCGTGAATTTTGTCCGTGTGCTTTTTGTAACAAAAGAAGAGAACAAGTAAATATTATTCAAATCCCTATATATAATGCTGATGCAACTAAAGTAAAATCTATATCCTTAGTTGGAAAATATGCAATTAATATTGTTTGGGAAGATGGTCATAAAGATGGTATTTATGATTTTCAATGGTTAAGAACTATAATGCCCGAATATCATCATTGTCATAATAATAAAGAGAAGATTGATTAATGTTACTACCTAATCAATTAACAACATTAAGAATAATTCTAACACCTTTTTTTGCTTATTTTTTTGTTTCAAGTGATCCATTATTTAAAAAAATATCTTTGATTATTTTTTTAATAGCCGCTTTAACCGATTGGTATGATGGTTGGTTGGCAAGAAAATTGAATTATTTTACTACATTTGGTAGATATATGGATCCACTTGCTGATAAAATTCTTGTCTCTACTGCTTTTTTGTGTCTTGTTTATGACGGTATTTTAGAATTGTGGATGGTTTTAATTATTGTTTTAAGAGACCTTCTTGTTACTATTTTAAGATCTGTTGGTGAATTTTTAGGCGAGGCTTTTGTTACGACCAAAATTGCTAAATGGAAAACTGCTTTGCAAATGGTATTTTTATATTATTTGTTAATTATCTATATTGCACAATTTGAAAAGCAATTACAACCTTATAATGATATTATTCAAACTCTTTTAAATAAAGATTTTGTTTATTATACTATGTTGGTTATAACAATTTTAACTTTTTATACTGGTATACATTACTTTGTCACAAATTATAAAATTTTGATTAAAGTGGCGAAAAAATTTTATGAATAAATTTGAAAAAATTATTGGCTCAGGATTTGGAACGGGATTTTTATATCTTTCTAAAAATAAAAAAAATAGTGCATCTGGAACTTTTGCAAGTTTAGTAGCAACTATTATTTATTTCATACCAAATTTTGAAAAACTTTATATTATTATTCCCTTTATTATTTTGTTTACTATTATAGGTATTCTAATTTCCTCAAAATTTGAAAAAGAATATGGTAAAGATCCAAAAGAATGTACTATTGATGAGGTAGTTGGTACATGGATTTCCTATTTATTCCTTCCTAAAAGTTTAATTATTATAGCAATAGCTTTTCTATTATGGAGGTTATTGGATATAATAAAATTACCACCTGCAAATTATTATGATAAAAAGACTGGGGGTTTATCAATTATGCTTGATGATATTATTTCCGGAGTCTATACAGCAATAATAGTAAATATAATTGCTTTTTTTTTATAAACTAGATAAAACGTGTTTTATTTTTTTGGCACACTTCTTGTTAATAATTAATAAGTTGCAAGGAAGCAACAAATAATTAAAAAACAAGGAGTGTTAAACTATGAGTAGTAGTTTCCGTGTAAACACAAATGTTAGTGCCTTAAAAGGGTACTATGAACTCGCAAGAGTTAATGCGCAAACAGAAAAAGCGCAATTAAAATTAGCATCCGGTAAGAGAATATTGCATGTTAGTGATGATACTTCCGGATTCAATATCGGTAATGCCTTAAACCGTAAAATCTCTACAATGCAGGCGGCCTTAGGGAATATTGGTTCTGCAAAGGACATGCTTGCTACTGCAGAGGGTGCTTTAATAGGTATTAATGAATTAATTACTCGTATTGAAGGTAAAATGGCAGATGCAACAGACCCTGCAAAAGATAGATCTGCTATTGCTAGTGATATACGAGCTCTTGCTGTTGAGATTGACAATATTTTGAAAGTAACACGTTTTAACGATGTGAACCTTCTTTCAGGTTCTGGCGCATCAGGTGTTGCTATTCCTGGTGGAAAGAGTGCTACAAACTTTATATTCCAGATTGGCGAAAATACTGAAGAAACAATTTTAGTGAATTTCGCAACAGGTATTGCTGCTCCTGGCGGTTATGCTGCTGATTTCTCAGTATCTTTAAGTAATTTCACACAAGCGGGTGCTTATAGCATATCATCAGATTTTTCAACAACATTACAAGCTAACTTATCAACATTAAAGGCAGCATTATCATTCTCATTAGGTCAAATTGGTAATATGATGCAAAGACTTGATGTTAAAGAAACATTCTTAAATACAGCTATGACAAATGCAATGTCTTCTACAAGTCGTATTTTTGATGCAGATTTTGCAATGGAATCACTCAATGCTATGAAAGGTCAAATTATGAGCCAATCTGCAACTGCAATGTTATCTCAGTTGAATGCTGCACCTCAAAATGTGCTCCAATTGTTCAAATAGATTCTTTTCTAAGTACTCGCCGTCCCATTTCGGGGCGGCTTTTTTTATTTGTATTAATCAAGTTTTTTTTATATTTTATAATGATACAAATTAAAAAATGTGATAAACATGTTTGTAACCATTGTTAATATCGGAGATGAATTACTTATTGGACAAACTATTAATACCAATGCTGCATATATCGGTAAAAAGTTGGCTGGTATTGGATTTATCCCAAATGTTAATATCATCATTCCTGACGATGAAACTTCTATTCTTGGTACATTTGAAAAATTTATTCCTATTAGCGATGTAATTATTGTAACCGGTGGATTAGGTCCAACACACGATGATATTACAAAAAAATGTATTGCTAAATATTTTAACGATGAACTTACTCTTAATGATGATTTATATAAAGATTTAGTAAGTTTTTTTGAAAAAAGAAACAGACCTTTAACAAAAACTAATGAAGAACAAGCTTATTTCCCTAATAAGGCTATACCTATCAAAAATAAAAAAGGTACTGCTCCAGGAATTTATTACAAAATCGATGGGAAATTATTTTTTTCTGTGCCCGGTGTTCCTTTTGAAATGAGAGTTATGTTAGATGAGTTTATTCTTGATGAGATTGAAAAGCATTTTAAACCAAGCAAAGTGATAAAAATGAAAACTTTGTTAACCGCGGGTATTCCAGAATCATTTTTATATGAACAGCTTGGCGATATTAATGAATTATTAGGAAATTCGAAACTTGCATTCCTGCCTGGTGACTTTGGAGTTAAAATGAGAATTACTGTTTTTGAAAATTCTCAAGATGAAGCAGATAATAAAATTTCTGAAATAGAACAAAAAATTAGGGCTCTTGTTGGACAATATATTTATGGTGTCAACGATGATACTATTGAGAAAATTGTTTATCGACTACTTTCTCAAAGAGATTTGAAAATTGCAGTTGCTGAATCTTGTACTGGAGGATTAATTTCTAAATTACTTACAGATATACCTGGTGCGAGCGAAGTTTATGATAGAGGTGTGGTTGTTTATAGTAACTCTGCAAAAATCGAATTGTTAGGTGTAAATGAGGAAACAATTGTTAAATATGGTGCTGTAAGTAATGAAGTAGCTATTGAAATGGCTAAAAAGATAAAATCCATATCTGGTGCTGATATTGGTCTTGCTGTTACTGGTATAATGGGACCTGGTGGCGGAACTACTGAAAAACCTGTCGGTACCGTTCATATTGCAATTTGTGATGAGAAAAGTATTATAAGTAACAAATTTATTTTTGGTGATGAAAGAGAGTTTAATAGGAATAGAACTGCTCTTTACGCACTTGATATGCTAAGAAAACATCTTTTAGGTATTAAGGATATTGAATTATGACAGAAAGACTTTTTATTGCCTTTGACCTTGATGAACAAACTAAGTCCTATATTTCTGATTTAATTGATGAATTATCCGGCCTTAATAAGTATATAAATTGGGAAACAGAAGATAAGTTCCATGTTACGCTTAGTTTCCTTGGTGATACAGATGTTTCAAAAGTTGATAATTTAAATATAATTATTAACAAATTGGCTAATAATAACAAACCAATAAAAACTTATTTTGAAAAATTTCAGATATTTGATATTAAAAATAAATATTCAATTTTGAATATTAAACTAAATTTGAATAAATATTTTGAAAACTCAGTTAGACAGTTAAATCAATTACTTAAGAATGGTGGTTTTGTCGTTAATGAAAAAAGATTTAATCCACATATTACAATTCTTCGTATCAAAAATAAACTTAAAGGATATGATTTTTCACCATTCCTTAATTATAAATTTGAACCTGAAGAAATAACTTTAAATAATATTGTACTTTTTAAAAGTACACTTACACCTAAAGGATCTATTTATACACCATTGTATAGCAAAAAACTTATTTAAAGGATAAATTTATGGCTAAAGAACAAACTACACCGATTGAACAACAAGGTAAATTAAAAGTCCTTGAAGAAACCCTAAATGCAATCAGAAAAGCACACGGCAAAGAAGCAATAATGAAATTGGGCGAAGGTGCTGTTGAAACAATTGAGGCTATCCCAACTGGTATTTTATCGCTTGATTATATTTTAGGTATTGGTGGTTTCCCAAGAGGAAGAATAACAGAAATTTTTGGACCCGAAGCATCCGGTAAAACTTCAATTTGTCTTAAAGTAATTGCTCAAGCACAAAAAAATGGTGGAATTGCTGCATTTATAGATGCTGAACATGCCTTAGATGTTAATTATGCAAAAAAACTTGGGGTTGATACTGCAAATCTTTTACTTTCCCAGCCAGATTTTGGCGAACAAGCTCTTGAAATTGTTGATGCTTTAGTTAGAAGTAATGCTGTTGATGTTATTGTAATTGACTCGGTTGCAGCACTTGTCCCAAGATCTGAGATTGAAGGAGAAATGGGCGATCCAACGATGGCAGTACAAGCTAGACTTATGTCTCAAGCTTTGAGAAAAATTACTTCTGCAATATCAAAATCAAAAACCTGTGTTATTTTTACTAATCAATTAAGAAGTAAAATTGGTGTAATGTTTGGGAATCCTGAAACTACTACTGGTGGTAATGCATTAAAATTTTACGCATCTCTTAGAATTGATGTTAGAAAAACACAAACGATTAAAGATGGTAGTGATGTTGTCGGCTCTACAGCTAAAGTGAAAATAGTTAAAAGTAAAGTTGCCCCACCCTTTAAAGAAGTTGAAATTGATTTCTTATATGAAGAAGGAATTAGTGTTATAAATGATGTCCTAAGGCTTGCTGTTGATAATGATATTGTAAAGAAAAGTGGTGCATGGTTTACGTATGATAATGAACGATATCAAGGACAGGAACAATTCCGTAAAAAACTTAAAGAAAATCCAGAGCTTTTAGAAAAGTTAACAAATGAAGTTAAAGAAAAACTTGGGATGATAAAAGCAGAATAAATCTAAATCTTTGAGCAAGTAGAAAAATGCTACTTGCTTTTTCTTTAATTAAATAATTATTACTATGGTTATTAAAAGCTATCAACAAAAAGGAAAATATATTAATATCAAATTCGATGATGAAACTTGTATAAATATACGATACGAAACTTTTTTAGCCTTCAAACTTACTAATAATTTAAATATTTCCGAAGAAGATTTGGCAAAACTCAAATACGATTCTGATACATATGATATTAAAGATAAAATTTTTGATTTAGTTTCTCGTAGATTGCACAGCAAAGATGAACTTAGAATTAAACTACAGAAATTAGGTTATCAGAATAATGTTATAAATGATGTATTAAATTATCTCGAAGAAAAAAAATATCTTGATGATAAAAAATTTGCAGAAAGTTATTTTAAAACTTTAATTAATAAAAATAAAAGTAAGTATGAAATCATAGGGAAGTTGAAACAAAAGGGAATAAATGATGAATTAATAGAAAATCTGTTTGATAAATATTATAATCAAGAGGTTGAGTTAGAAAATGTACTAAAACTTGCCAAAAAAAAACTAAAACTACTTAAAAACCTACCTGTAAATCTGCAAAAAGAAAAACTAATTCTTTTTTTACTAAGAAAAGGTTATAAAATTGATATTGTTAAAAAAATAACCGATAAAATATAATAATATATGATAATTAATACATAATATCGAGTTGCTATAATATTATGGTATCTAATGAGTTATAGTATCGTAAATACAAATAAATTGAAATAAAGAAAGATAAGTATTGCTGAAGTATTGTATACTGTAAAAATTATTGATATATTTTAATACCAATAATTTATTTAATTTTATTATATAAAGGGAGGCTTCTATGCAAAAATCAATTGTGGGTAAAGTAAAACTAATAACAAGTGTATTACTTTTAATTACAGTAATTGTTATAGCTACAATTAATATTATTAAGTTATCTACTTTCTCAAAAGATAAAGCTACGAAAGATGCTATTAATATTAATAAGCAGATAACACATTCTGTAATAGTAGAATTATATAATTCTTATTATGCTGCTTATAATTTGGCAATTTATTTAAAGGGGTTAAAAGAAAATGGTGTAATTTTAAGTCGAGATGCTGTAATAGATATGTTAGTCCAAAATGTAGCCGTTAATAAAAATACTTTTGGTAGTTGTACTATGTGGGAGCCTAATGCGTATGACAATAATGATCAGAAATTTGTAAATTCCATGTATCATGATTATTCCGGTAGATTTTTACCATATGCTTATAAGAATACAGGTGGTGGTGTTTCAATAGAACCAATTGTTAATTATGAGGTTGATAATAGCAATAACGAATGGTATTATAAACCCAAAAAATTAAAAAGAGCAATCCTTTCTGAACCTTATTTTTATCCAGTAGATGGTGGAAAGAGAAATATTTATATGGTTACAATAACAATCCCTATTATTGTCGATAATCAATTTGTTGGTGTAATTACTGCTGATACCGAAATAGATTTTATACAAAATCTTATCGATAAAATTCAAACAGAATATGAAACAACAGGAATTCTTATTATTAGCCCTTCTGGTATAATAGTAGGTAATAGAGGTAATAAAGCAACTATTAATAAAAATATAGCTGAAGTTTTAGATAATAAGTTGGCTACCACAATTTTAAAATCAGATAAAAATGTTGTAGAAGATAATGACTTTATATATTCAATAAATAAGCTTAAAATTGGAGAAATCGAAGATCAGTATATAGTTGTTACCAAAATAAATAAAGCTGAAATTTATTCTGAAAGAAATAATAGTATTTTGCTGATAGCTATATTATCAATAATAATAATTGGTTTAGGTTATTATATTATTAATGCAATGATTATTACAATGTTAAAACCTATAAAAGATGTAGAGGAATACATTGAAAATTTAAAAGATGGAAATGTAAAATATCGTTTGAATTACGAAACTGAAGATGAATTCGGTGTTATGATAACAAAATTAAATCAATTTGCTGAATATCTAGAAAATGAAATAAATTATAATATACAGCAACTTGCAAAAGGAAATATTGAAATAGATTTTAGGCAAAAAAGTCATAAAGATGCAATTACTCCTAATTTTATTCAATTAAGGAATAGCATTAAAGCTTTAGTGGATGAAATAAACAAGTTAATATTGGCAGCACAACAAGGTAATTTAAATGAAAGGGGTAATATTCAGATATTCGAAGGAAGTTTCAAAGAAATTATACAAGGCTTTAATCAAGCATTAGATTTAATTAACAATCCATTGAAAGAAAGTTCAAAAGTATTGGAAGTTATGGCAAGTGGTGATTTTAGAGTAATGATTGATAAGAAGTTTAATGGTGAATTCGAAAAGTTAGCTAATAGTATAAACCATTTAATAAATTCAGTTAATCAAATTGTAAATGAGATAAAGTTAGCTGTAAGTACTAATGCAAGTTCAAGTGCTGAAATTTCATCAAGTATAGAAGAAATGTCTGCAGGATTGAATTCACAAGCAAATCAAATAAAAAATATCGCTATCTCAATTGAAGAAATATACAACTCTATAACAAAGAGTTCAGAAGATGCAGAGAAGGCAATGAAATCTTCACAAGTTGCTGTTGAACAAGCAATTGAAGGTGGTAAAGTGGTACAGCAAGTAATTAATGGAATGAATAATATATCCATTGTTGTTGATAATTCTGCTAATAAAATTTTTAAACTTGGTGAAAGCAGTGAAAAGATTGGAGAAATAATTCAGGTGATAGACGAGATTGCAGACCAAACTAATTTGCTTGCATTAAATGCTGCAATAGAAGCTGCCCGAGCAGGTGAACAGGGGCGTGGTTTTGCGGTTGTTGCTGATGAGGTAAGAAAGTTAGCAGAAAGAACAGGTAAAGCTACAAAAGAAATTGCTGAAATGATTAAGCAAATTCAAATTGATACACAAGATGCTGTTGTTTCTATGAAACAAGGTATAACTGAAGTTGATAACGGTAAAAATTTGGTACATATAGCTGAAGAAATTCTAAATGTAATAATTGATGCCAACAAGAATTTAACACAAATGATTTCTGCTATTGCATTAGCAGCTGAACAAGAAGCAGGCAAAGCGCAAGTTATTTATAACAATATTGATGAAATTAATAAAATTAGTAATGAAGCAGCACTAGGTATAAATCAAATTTCAAGGGCCGCAGATGATTTAAATAGGTTAAGCGATAATCTGATGAATATAATACAGAAATTTAAAACTAATTAAGAAAAAATCCCGAGCTAAAACTCGGGATTTTTATTTAAGTTATATATTTTTTTGTTATTATTAAGCATTTATAATTATTTGCCAGCTTTATTTTTATTTATTCTTGCCATAATTTCAAATGTTCTAATTTTATCTTTGTAAAAGTTATATGTATTAGCTTTTGTAATATCAAGATCAGCATCTGAGTTTCCTTCCCATCTGCGGCAATAATATATTGGCTCGTATATTCTTCCAATCTGGTAATTTCTGGAAATTGCTAATCCAACAGCGTAATCTTCACCATAGCTAACATTTGGAATTTTTATTTTACTGATAAGTGGTGTAAAGAAGGCTCTTGGTGCTCCTAATCCGTTAATTCTTAATGCGTTGTTTCTACCGTTATCTGGTGTCCATTCTTTGTGGTCGATAATTCCAGGTGGAATTTCTTCTAATTTAAAGTTAACCATCTGATATGAGCCGATAACCATACCTGTTTTCTCTTTGTTGAAAATATCAACAATTTGTTGTACAGTAGTTTCAATATAAAGGTCATCGCTATCTAATTGAATAGCAAACCTACCACATTTGGGGTGGTGCACAGCTGCATTCCAGCATCCACCTATGCCCAAATCGTCTCTTTCAGGTATAATGTGAATAACTCTTGAATCTTTAGAAACATATTCTTTAATTATATCAGTTGTACCGTCATTAGAGTGGTTATCTACAATAATTAAGTTGAATTTATAATTTGTTTTTTGTGAAAGAACTGATTTAATAGCATCTGCAATAGTTTTTGCTCTATTTTTAACAGGAATGACTACAGATGCGTCATATTCAAAATTACCTTCTGTAAGATCGATTTCATCAAATTTAGGTTCAAGATAAGCACCAATTGCTTTTAAGTGTTTAGTAGCTGCAATTTCCATTTCAATTTGGACAGCACGATTTCTTGGATCTACATAATCAAATTGTTTTTCGCCGGTTTTTCTTGTATCTTTTTCTAATTTGGTATATAAAAATTCTGCTATTCTTAAAGGAAGAGCAAATTGCGAAAGTTTTAATCTCATATCGTAAAGACCAGCGAATTTGTAGTCTTCATTTTCTACATCGATTTTTCGTAAATATTTGTTGTTGATAAATAGAATAGCTCCAAAGTTGAAATCGTCTCTAATACTTCCTAACTGATAATCAATTACTGGTAAGGCATTTCTTTTACCTTCTTTGATTTCATAATAATCGGAGTATAGAAGAGGGGCATCTGACATATCAGCAAGATTAGTAATTCTTTCGAGTGCAAAATATCCGAAATCAATTTCGGTATCTTCTTTTAAGAAAACTATATAATCGCTTTTTGCAGTTTCTTTAATTCTTTTGATTGTAGTAGATGATTGTAAATTATCAACTTTGAAACCTTCGAAACCGTTGATACTTGTTGTGTTTTCTCCTAAGAGTAGTAGATAGATTTTTTCTACAAGTTCAGAATTTTTTAACTGATCAACAGTTCTTTTGGTATACTCATTACCTGAGTATGGTACGAAAGCAGTGATTCTTGGCATATAGTCCCCCATTTGTGAAAAATCAATAACTAAAGTTAATTAAAAAATAGTTTTATTGCAATACGCAAATTACGAATTAATTTTTATTTAATAATTTGATAATACAAATTATTTTTGTAAATTATAAATATGGAAAATAAAACCTACAATTTAAACTATTCAATACATAAAGTAATTGAATTATATTCTATTGGTGCCTTTCCAATGGGCGAAGATAATGGTGATATTAATTGGTACTTACCAAAAGAAAGGTGGGTATTATATCCATATAATTATATCTTACCTAGATCGTTACGAAAATTTTACGAAAAAGCTCCTTTTGAATATCGATTTGATACAGAACAGCTTGAGGTAATTTACAATTGCGCTGATAGAGATGAAACGTGGATAACACCAGAATTAATTGAAATCTATAAAGATTTAATTGCTTCTAATATATTGCATACGGTTGAAGTTTGGAATAATGGCGAACTTGTAGGAGGTCTCTATGGAATTGCCCTAAGGGGAATTTTCTTTGGAGAATCTATGTTTTCTAAAGTATCACAAGCTTCAAAATGTGCATTGGTTAGATTATTGGAACATTTAAAAGAAAAAGGATTTGAAATGTGTGATGTTCAATTATATAATGACCACCTTGCAATGTTTGGCATTCAAAAACTTTCTTATGCAGAATATAAAAAAATCCTTGCCATTGGTTATGACAAGGATGTAAATTTTTAATTTTTTTCTTGAGTAACTTCATCTACTAAATACAAAACTGATTTATATTCAATTCCGGTTTCTTGGGAAATTCCAATTTCGCAGGTCCTACTATTGCTGTAACCGCATTCACAGTGATGTTCTTCGATTTGTGATTTTAATCTGATTAAGGCGGAGTTGTTTAACTCGGGATATGTAAATCCTCTATCTCCAGCTGTTCCACAACAGCCAACATTTTTAGGAAATAATACTTTATCGCTACATAAATTTGCTAATTCTATGAAATATTTATCAAGATTTAATTTTTTAGAACTGCAAGTTATATGAATACTAATTGATTTTTGGGTTTTATTGAATATGAGTTTATCTTTCAAATATTTTATTGTAAATTCAAAAGGTTCATAAATTTTTATTTTAGGTAGATTATATTTTTCGGCAAATTCATATAATCTATAAATGCAAGGGCTTGTATCAAATAGAATTGGGTATTTGCCATTGTTGGAAAGTTGTAGTAATTCATTGTATAATTCTTTTGCCATTAAGTCGCCTTGTTCAAAGTATCCTTTGCTTGCAAATGGCATACCACAGCATAGCTTTTCAACATTATTTGGTATTAGAACATTAAAATGTGCTTTATTTAATAATTTAAGCATTATTTCAGTTTGTGATAATTCAGTTCTTGTTGCTGTTCCAAATGTTCTGGATATACAACTTGGAAAATAAATAGCTATATTTTCAAAATCGTTTGTTTTGTGTTTGTTAAATTTATTCCCTTTGGGCAGGAATTTATTCCACACCGGTATTTTATGATTGCTAATTTTGTTTAATGCCAGATTAAATTTGTTGAAAATTTTATTATTAAACATTGGTTTTAGAGGATAAATTATGGATAATAAAGTTGCAATAGTTTTAGTAGTTTTGTCAAAATTATTTTTAATATAGTTTGCTATTTTAATATCAAATTCCTTGATATTTTTATGACGATAAAACTTTACGAATTTTCCTGTATCAATATGAACAGGACAAGCTAATTGGCATAATCCATCTGTTGCACATGTTTGATTAAAATAATAGTCATAATCTTTTAAGATGTTCTTATATGATGATTTATCATTTAAATTATCCAATCTTTGCAATTCTCTTGTAATTACAATCCTTTGTCGAGGTGTTAGAGTTAAATCTTTGGAAGGGCAGTTAGATTCACAAAAACCGCACTCAATACATTTATCAATAAGTTCATGTGCTGTAGGCATTGGTTTGAGATTTTTCAAGTGTATATTATTATCATCATTAATTATAACACCAGGATTTAAAATGTTATTGGGATCGAATAGTTGTTTGATTTCTTTCATAATGCTGAAAGCTTTTTCGCCCCATTCTAATTCTACAAATGGAGCCATATTTCTACCAGTTCCGTGTTCTGCCTTTAGAGAACCATTATATTTATTTACAACCATCTGTGTAATATCATCTATAAAATCAGCATAGCGTTTTATTTCTTTGGCATCGTTAAAATCCTGGTTGAAAACAAAATGTAAATTACCTTCTAAAGCATGTCCAAAGATTACGGCATCATAATAACCATGTTTTTTAAATAATTCCTGTAATTCCAATGTCCCATCTGCAAGGTGTTTAATAGGGAAAGCAACATCTTCAATAATTGTTGTTGTGCCAATTTTTCTCATTCCGCCAACAGCGGGGAAAATACCTTTTCTAATTTTCCAGAGTTGATTATATTCATCGGGAATATCGGTAAATGATATTGGAACAATTGTTTTAAAATCACTAAGATAACTTAATATTTGTTCAATATTTGAATTTAACTCTTGTTTTGATTCCCCGCTAACTTGAACTAAAATAGAACAAGCATTAGCTGGTAAAGTTTTTATAACTTCTGGTATACCGTGTTCATTTTCAACAGAACGGAGAGCGGCTCTATCCATTAATTCTACAGCGTCAACTTTACAGTTTAATTTGAGTTTAATAACAGCATCACATGTAGTTTTTGTATCATAAAATAACATAAGGGATGATGCTTTAAATGGATTATCGTCCACTGTGTAGAGAGTAATTTCAGAAATAAAACCAAGTGTTCCTTCGGAGCCTACTAGTAGATGTTGAATTATTTCAATTGGGTCTATAAAATCTACAAAAGAATTTAAACTATAACCGGTTGTATTTTTTATTTTGAATTTTTCGGATATTTTAGAAAGCAATAAATTATCACTATGAATACGATTTCTAATATCAAGAAGATGTTGAACGAATTCTTTTTTAATTTTTAAAAAATCATCAACATTTTCTTTGTTACCAGTATCAAGAATATAACCATCTGAGAAAATAATTTTCATTCTTTTGACGGTTTTATATGTGTTTTCAGCAACACCACAACACATACCGCTTGCGTTGTTTGCTGCAATTCCGCCAATCATAGCTGCATTTATTGATGCAGGATCTGGACCAATTTTTTTCCCATATTGAGCAAGATGAGCATTAGCAATAGCTCCAATAACAGATGGGCCTAATGTAACAATTTTTTTATCTTGAGATATTTCTATCTTATCCCAATGTAAAGCAGTTTTCAATAAAATTGAATCGGTTATAGCTTGTCCGGAAAGACTGGTCCCGGCTGCTCTAAATGTGATAGGTAATTTGAATTGTTCTGCTAATTTAATTATATTTTGAACTTCATTTTCATTATAAGATTTAATTACAATTTTAGGAATTAATCTATAAAAACTAGCATCGGTTCCATAAGCAAGAGTTTCGATTGGTTTTGTGTAGATATTTTTATCTTTTACAACTTGCTTAACTTTGTGGATAAAATTCTTATAAATTGTTTCCAAATTTTCCCCCTAAAATATATTTGATGTTCCCCTTCTGCAAAAATAATAAAAAAAAATATGCTTAAAAAGAATATTTATACATTATAAGAAATTTTTGTATTTTACAATTAAAAATAATAAAATGGTTGTTTAATATGAAACAATATGAACAAATAATTGAAATTATGGAAAAAATGGAGGATTAGCTACTTTAGGATATTGATATAAAAATGTTGATACTACCAGTTGGGGTACTTAAACACCGCAAGCAACAATTAGACGAATTGTTCAAGATGAAAGATACTTTTTCAAAATTAGACCTGGTCTTTGGGCACTAAATAAAAATAGGGGATGAAGTTTTAAATAAGTTGAAACTTAAGAGACCTTTAGAAGATAATATTCAATTTGATCATACATATTATCAAGGATTAATTATTGAAATAGGTAATATGAAAGGGTTAAAAACATATGTACCATCACAAGATCAAAATAAAAATTTCTTAAATAGAAAAATAAAGGAGTATATCTCATTTTATAAAATACCTAATTTTTCGTATAAAAATTTAGTTGGAAAAGCAAAATATGTTGATGTTTTATAGTTTAATTCCAGAAATATGCCAGATTCATTTTTTGAAATCGATTTTTTAACTAATTTTTTGAATTCTTTTATCAAATTATCAGGATTACAGGACTTTTATAGTAGCTTTTACATAGTGAGTTCAAAAAAAAGGAAAAAAGAGTTTAAAGAGAAAATATCATATAATACTTTTAGAGATATAAAGAATAGAGTTGAATTCGTTAATTTTGATTATATTGCTAATTTACATGCAAAACTCAATGAGTTATATTTATTTAATTCCACTATTAAATAATATATAAAAACTAATTTCATTTTTTATTATAGTAATTTTTCTTTTATTCCCCAAAAAATTGTATTTTAGTAAGTTATAAAATAAAATGGTGTGCAAAAATGAAATTTAAATCAAGAACACATACTTGTGGCGAACTAACTTTAAAAAATGTAGGTGAAAAAGTTGTTTTAAATGGTTGGGTGCAAACAAGAAGAGATCTTGGCGGGCTAATATTTATTTGGTTAAGAGATAGGTATGGTATAACTCAAGTTGTTTTTGAAAACATCGAAAATGCTAAGGAATTAAGAAGTGAATATGTAGTTTCTATTGAAGGTATTGTTAGAAAAAGACCCGAGGGACAGGAAAATAAAAAGCTAATTACTGGCGATATTGAAGTTTTATGCGAAAATTTAGTAATTCTAAATCCAGCACAAACTCCACCTTTCCCAATCGAAGATGAATTAGATGTTAATGAAGAACTCAGATTAAAATACAGATATCTTGATTTAAGAAGACCTAAAATGCAGCGAAATCTGTTACTCAGACATAAAATAGCACAAATTACAAGAAATTATTTTGATAAAAATAATTTTGTAGAAATCGAAACTCCTGTGTTAATGAAAAGTACTCCAGAAGGTGCAAGAGATTATCTTGTTCCAAGCCGTATACATAAAGGAAAATTTTATGCACTACCACAATCACCACAGCAATATAAACAGTTGTTGATGGTTTCCGGTATGGATAGATATTTCCAGATTGTTAAGTGTTTCCGTGATGAAGATCTCCGTGCCGATAGACAACCAGAATTTACTCAAATTGATATCGAAATGTCTTTTGTTGATGTCGATGATGTGTTGACAACTTGCGAAGGACTGATGAAAGAAATTCTAAAAGAAACATTGAATTATGATTTAAAATTGCCATTACCAAGAATTCCATATGATGAAGCATTGGAAAAATATGGAAGTGATAAGCCTGATTTAAGATTTGATATGCAAATGATAACACTAAATGATATCTTTACTAATTCACAATTCAAAGTATTTCAGGATGTTTTATTGAATAAAGGAATAATTACATCTATTGTTGCTAAAGGTGCTTCAACATACTCCAGAGGGCAATTGGATCAATTAACAGAATTTGTCAAAAATCTTGGTGCAGGTGGCTTAGTTTGGATAAAAGTTAAAAATAACGAGCTTGAAGGTCCTTCTGTTAAATTTTTAAGCGATCAAGAAAAACAAGATTTATTGAAAAAAACAAATGTGCAAGATGGAGATTTAATTTTAATTTTATCCGGGTTAAAAAGAATTAAAACTCTTGAAATTATGGGTTCGCTTCGTCTTGAAATGGCTAAAAGAATGGAACTAATAAAACCTGAAACTCCACCAGCTTTACTTTGGGTTGTAGATTTTCCTTTACTTGAATTTGATGAAGAAACTAATAGATATTACGCAATGCACCACCCATTTACATCGCCTAAATTGGAAGATATTCCGCTTATGGATACTGACCCAGGTAAAGTTAAAGCTCGTGCTTATGATATGGTATTTAATGGAAGTGAAATTGGCGGTGGTAGTATTAGAATTCATAATGCAGATTTACAACAAAAAATGTTTGATGTTTTAGGTATTTCCAGAGATGAAGCAGAGGTAAAATTTGGCTTTCTAATGAATGCATTTAAGTACGGCGCACCACCTCACGGAGGTCTTGCTTTTGGATTAGATAGGCTTGTTATGCTAATCGCTGGGGAAAATTCTATAAGAGATGTTATAGCATTTCCCAAAACAACTAGTGCAATGTCTTTAATGGATGATTCTCCATCCTATGTTGATGAACAACAATTAAAAGAATTACATATAAAAATTGTTGATTAATTTTTAATTTAGGAATGTTCAATAAAAAATTGAGCATTCCTTTTTTTGTATTAATGAAAAAATTTAATATATTAAATTATTAAATCATGATAAATTAAAAAGACATATGATGGAATATATTTTAAAATTGTTAAATCCACCCAATAGCACTATTGAAGAACAGAGAAAAGTTCTGTTATCTTTTATGCTTTGGGTTGTAATTATTGCATATTTCCCGTTGAGTATTTATTTTTATTTCTCATTCCATAATATTATTTTCTATTATGCATTTTTTCTTTCTTTTTTCAATCTTTTTTTATATTATTTGCTAATTAAAAGGGGAAAAACAGTATTTGTAATAAATGCCATGCTAACAGTTAATTTCATATTTTATTTTTTGGAAGGTTATTTGTTTGGCTGGCATTCAATGTCATTATTTAAAATATTTTTATCAATACTTTGTGCCATATTATTAGAGTATAAAGAAAAACTATATTCTTTTATATTTATAGTTGGTTTTATGTTGAACTCTTTAATTATTACTTATTTCCCGCCAGTTATACAAGGGTATGATTTTTCTTTGATTCCCTTTTCTGTTTCGGTTTTAACATCATCTTATGCCTATATTGTTATTAAAATATTCATTAATAATAAAGTAAAACTTACTCAAGAAATGAATATTTTGCTAACAAAAGTTGAATTATCTCATAAGGTTATAGAAAATGTAAATATGGGAGTTATAATTTTCAAAAATAATAATGTTGTTTATAATAATACATGATTTGAGGAAAATGAAATAAAAATTGACTATTTAAAAGAATTGCTTTGTAATCATCAACACATTAATAAAAATTATATTGAAAAATATTTCGAAGAAAGAGAAAAATATTATAGAATAATAGGAGTTAATCTAACTACTGAAGAACAAAATAAATACTATGCTTTTTTTATTGATGATATTACAGATTTAAGAAGACAGCAAAAGTTATTAGAGCTTACAAGTGAAAAATTAGCAGGTGAAATTACAGAAAAAAATACATTAATTTCTATTTTAGCGCATGATTTAAAAAATCCATTTAATGCCATTCTAAACTATATCGAAATGCTTACAATTTTTAAGGATAATCCAGAAAAAGTAAATAGTACAATTGATAAGCTGAAAAATATTACATCAAATACATACAAATTTTTTGAAAATTTGTTGACTTTAATAAAAATTCAAACCAATAGAGTATCATTAAATTCAGAGAAGATAAAAATTAACAATCTCATAGAAGAAGTCATAAATGATAATCAAATAATAGCCGACTTGAAAAAAATTCGTATTACTAAACAATGTATAAATATAATTGTCAATTATGACTATATGATGATATACACAATAGTGAATAATATATTATCTAATGCAATTAAGTATTCTTATTCAGATTCTGAAGTCAAAGTTAAAGTTTAACTCAATAAAGACCTAAAATTGCAACAAAATAATATTACTATTTTCTCAACAGAAAATGTTGAAGATCGTGAATATTTAGAGATATCAATTACTGATAGTGGTACCGGTATATCTCAAGATAAGTTAAAAAAACTTTTAAAAATGGATAATATTCCGTCAGAAGATGGCACTGGTAACGAAAAAGGAACTGGATTAGGTCTTCTTATTTGTAAACAGTATTTAAATAAAATTGGTGGTATTCTTGTAATTAGCAGTACTTTAAATGAAGGAACGGAAATTAAAATATTTTTACCTTATAATGGGGAGGTTATATGATTCTTAAAGAGCAATTTAAAAAACAAGGGAACTTTTTATTTAAGTATCGTAGTTATTTTCCAATTCCATTTTTACTTTTTGCAATCATACTTTATGTATATGATAGAAATTTAGAATATATTTTATATAGGAAACAATATTATTACGGTGTGTATTATGAATATTTTTGTTTACTGATTAGTTTTTTGGGATTAATAATTAGAATTTATGTTGTCGGGCATTCTGCTAAAAATACTTCTGGGAGGAATGAAGCAGAACAAGTAGCAGATACAATTAATAAAACAGGATTGTATTCGGTTGTTAGACATCCATTGTATCTTGCTAATTTCTTTATGTGGATGGGACCAGTTTTACTAACAAGAAATTTCTGGTTTGTGTTAGCTGCAGTATTATTGTTCTGGCTTTTTTATGAAAGAATTATGTATGCCGAGGAACAATACTTAACTGAAAAATTTGGCGATGAGTATTTAAATTGGGCTAATAATGTTCCTACTTTTTTCCCAAAATTTAAAGGATTTGTAAAACCAGCGCTACCATTTAGCTGGAAAAAAGTTTTAAGACAAGAAAAGAACGGGCTATTTGCTATATTTCTGGTATTTTTAATTTTTGATATAGCAGCAAAAACTTATACACATGGATATGACTATAATCAAATTTATATCTATGGTTCTATAATAACAGCTATAATCTATATTGTGTTAAGATATTTAAAACGAAAAACAAAATTATTGGCAGATGGGAGATAAAAAGTAAGGCTACCTTTTTGGGGTAGCCTTTTGTTATTTGTATGTAAAATTATTTTTTCTTAGGATTTAAAGCACTTAACCCTAAAAATCTTGAAGATGTATATAATTCTTCTTCGATTCTTAAAAGTTGGTTATATTTAGCAATTCTATCTGTTCTGGAAGTAGAACCAGTTTTAATTTGTCCTGAGTTAGTAGCAACAGCAATATCAGCAATTGTTGTATCTTCTGTTTCACCAGATCTATGGCTTATAACTGTTGTGTATCCAGCTTTATGAGCTAACTCGATAGCATCTAAAGTTTCAGTTAATGTACCAATTTGATTTACTTTGATAAGAATAGAGTTTGCAGCTCCCATATCAATACCTTTTTGGAGGTATATTGGGTTAGTAACAAATAAATCATCGCCAACTAATTGTACTTTAGAACCAAGTTTTTGTGTTAATTTAACCCATCCTTCCCAATCAAACTCAGCTAAACCATCTTCAATTGAAACTATTGGATATTTATTAACCCATTCGCTCCATAATTCAATCATTTCATCAGATGAAACTTTTTTATCAGGGTTAGATTTAAAGAATTGGTATAATCCTGTTTCTTTATCGTACATTTCGCTAGTTGCAGGATCTAACGCAATTGCAACATCTTTACCAGGAGTATATCCAGCTTTTGTTATAGCTTCAAGGATAACTTCAACTGCTTCTTCGTTTGATTTTAAACTAGGAGCAAAACCGCCTTCGTCACCAACAGCAGTATTATAACCTTTTGATTTCAAAACATTCTTTAAATTATGGAAAACTTCAGCACCCATTCTCAATGCATTTTTGAAAGAGTCAGCACCTACAGGCATAATCATAAATTCCTGGAAATCAACATTATTGTCTGCATGTTTACCACCATTAATAATATTCATCATAGGAACAGGTAATGTTCTTGCGTTTACACCGCCGATATATTTGTATAAAGGTAAGTCAAGATATGCAGCAGCAGCTTTAGCAACAGCAAGTGATACACCAAGAATAGCATTTGCACCTAAATTAGATTTATTTGGTGTGCCATCCAAATCAATCATTAATTTATCGATTTCAGCCTGGTTTGTTGCATCTTCATCTATAATTTCTTCTGCAATTTTTTGTACATTTTCAACAGCTTTTTGAACACCTTTTCCTAAATATCTTGATTTGTCGCCATCTCTTAATTCAACTGCTTCGTTTTCGCCAGTTGAAGCACCACTTGGAACGGCTGCTCTTCCTACTGTACCATCTTCTAATATAACTTCAACTTCTACAGTAGGATTTCCTCTTGAATCTAATATTTCTCTTGCAATTACATCATAAATAGCTGACATTGTTTACTCCAATTTTATTTTAAAGGTAATATACAAATTTATAAAATAAATCAATAAATAACAATAAAATTATAAAATACTTTTTTCTTACTTTATTAATTTTAATAAATTAAAATTCGGGGGACTAATGCGTGAAAATTTACTCCTAACAAACAATAACCATCCTCAATTCAATCAAGATGCTAAAATATATGAAAATATGTATACCTTGTTAGAGCAACAATTACAAACATGGGAATTATGTAAGTCTAATTATTCAGCTCTTGATAATGTGAAAATTAAAAAATTTGTTTTTGAAAATGGTATTACTATTAATGTTCAATTTAATCCTGCCCGTGTTATTTCTTCTACTGCTAAAGTTGATCCTAAATCAATAAAAGAAAGGAAATGTTTCCTTTGTGTAAATAATCTTCCAGAACAACAAAAGGGTATTATTTATAAAGAAAAATACTTGATTTTGGTTAATCCTTATCCAATTTTTAATCAACATTTTACAATACCCGATTTGCAACATACTCCTCAAGAAATTCTATCCAGATTTAGTGATATGTTAGATTTTTCAAAAGATTTAAATAAAAAGTTTGTTGTTTTTTACAATGGACCTAAATGTGGAGCATCTGCACCTGATCATTTCCATTTCCAAGCTGGACAGAGAAATTTTATGTCAATTGATAATGAATATGAGATTATAATCAATAATTGTGTTATTGCTAATAAAATTACTAATAACATCAGTAGTTATTTGGTTGGAGAAAATTATTTAAGATCTCATTTTATTTTTATTTCTAATAAAAAGGACCTTTTAATTGATGAATTCAATAAGCTATATAAAAGTATGGCTAACGGAGATGAAGAACCTTTAATGAATATTATAGTTTACTGGGATAACATTCTTGATTTGGAAGGCTGGCGAATACATATTTTCCCAAGAAAAAAACATAGACCAGATTGCTACTTTAAAGAAGGTGATGAAAATATAACTATTAGTCCAGCATCTGTTGATATTGGCGGAGTAATGATTACACCTTTTGAAAAAGATTTTGAAAAAATTACAAAAAATGATTTAATAAATATACTTCGAGAAGTAACTCTCTCAAATGATGAAATTTTGAGTATTTATGAAAATTATTTATCCCTTTAAAAAAATTGGAATTTAAAGAATTTTAATGTATATTTATTTTACAACTAAATATATTTAGTTTTACAAACTGTATTCTAAAAAACTATAATTAGGAGGTATTTTATGAAAATCAATAGTTGGTTGAAAAAGATTACAGTAATGGTTGCATTGATTGCAACAATTAATTTGTTCGTTGGCTGTTATGGTAGTTTTACTTTAACTAAAAAACTGTACAAGTGGAATGGTACTGTTGGTAATAAGTTTATCCAATCTGGATTAATGTGGGTATTGTTAATTTTACCAGTTTATTCAGCTACTACTTTTATCGATTTTGTTGTATTAAATACTATTGAATTTTGGACTGATTCAAATCCATTAGCAATGAGCGAAAGCGATAAAGAAATCCAGATAGTAAAGAGTGAGAAATCAACATATCAGATTACAGCAACAAAAAATCAGTTTGAAATAATGGTAATTGAAGGCGAAAATATAGGGAAAAAAGCTACATTAAAATATAATGAAATAGAAAGTTCCTGGTATTTGAACGATGGAATAAAAGATATTAAAATTGCTGAGTTTGATGCAAGTAATTTAGCAAATTTAAAAATATTTACTCAAAATGGTGACGTCATTTATAAGTCACTAAATACATCATTCTAGAGTTCAGTAAGCTAAAAAATTGCCACTTTTTGTGGCAATTTTTTTATTGTTATAATACTTATTAATGGGGGATATATGCGAAAATTATTTTTAATGATTCTTATTTTTGCTTTTGTTGCAAAACCACAAAATATTTCTGATTCATTAACTAATCAGCTTTCTAAAATATTTAATAGTTATACAATTGCAGGGATGTCTGTAATTATTGTTAAAAAGGATAGTATTGTTTATCGCAATCATTTTGGGTAACGAGATATTGCAAAAAATTTACCAGTTAATGATAATACAATATACAGAATTGCTTCAATATCAAAGTCATTTGTTTCAACTGCAATAATGCAATCAGTTGAAAAAAATCAATTATCCTTAAATACAGATATTTCATCTATATTAGGTTTTCAAGTTAGAAATCCAAATTTTCCAAATGACCCAATAACTGTTGAAATGTTATTAACACACACTTCTTCACTTTCCGATAATGCAGGATATAGCACAATAGATGTTTTGAATCCAAATTTTTCTTCTTATTCACCATCATTATAATTAAATAAAAAACCTGGTGCTTATTTTACATATTGTAATTTAGCTTATAGTACACTCGGCTGTATTGTAGAAAAAGTTACAAACAAAAGATTTGATATTTATGTAAAAGAAAATATTTTAGAACCTTTAGAAATGAATGCAAGTTACAATATTGATGATTTTACGCAAACTGATTTTGAGAATATTGCTGTTCTTTATAGATATCAAAACTCTCAGTGGGTGCCACAAAAAGATAATTATAATGGTGTAAAGTCACAGCCCCAAAATTTATCTAATTATATTCTAGGTAAAGATGCTTTTATATTTCACCAACTGGAGGTTTAAGGACAAGTGCTATGGATTTAGCAAAATTTATGATAGCACATATGAATGGAGGTGTATACAAAGGGAAAAGAATTTTGCAAGAAAATTCCGTTCAACAAATGCATTCTGTAAAGTGGAGCTATAATGGAAGTAATGGAGATGGTTTATCGGCGTTCTTTTATAAATACGGTTATGCATTTCACTGGCCTAAAAATTTAATACAGGGGCAAAATCTTTGTGGCGTTCCCGGTGAAGCATATGGTCTATTAAGTGATATGTATTTTTCCCCTGATTCCTCTTATGGTATTATTTTTATTACTAATGGAGGTGTATTTGATTACGCAGCAAATGATTTTTATAATATCGAAGATCAGGTAATTAACGCTGTTTATAATTTTTTTTTATATCCAAAAAAAAAGTTATTGATAAATCCTTAAAAGAAGGTTTCGAAAAAAATTTCCCACCGGATGGCTGGGCAATAACTGATATGAATGGTAACAATTCAAATACATGGACAAGCTTTACAACATCTAAGCCATCTGGGGGCACAACAACAACCAAAACAGCAAGAATAAGTTATACAAAAAGTGGAATTTTAATAACAAAAAGGGTGTTAGTATCTGATACCTCTAAAATACTTTATTTTAATTTTCGTATATTTTGTGGTAATAAATATAGTTCTAAATTTGATGTTATGGTGAGCGAAAATTCAAATCAAACTGATATTTCTAAATATCAAATAGTAAAAACATATTTAAGAGATAATGCAAGGGGTAGTTATATTAATGATAATACACCTGTAAACTGGGAAAGTGATGCAATTGATCTTTCTATTTATAAAGATAAAGAGGTTTTTATAGCATTTAGAGTAGATAATACTTATGACGATGGTGGAGGCCCTAATTTAGCAGGAGATACGTGGGATATTGATGATATTAATTTATCTAGTACTGTTTCAAATGAAATTATAAACAATAAAAATTATGATATAGTAAAAATTTATCCAAACCCATTTAATCCATCTACTAATGTTGAATTTAGTTTGTCAAAAAAATCAAATGTTACATTAAAAATTTATGACATAAGGGGCAGATTATTAGAAAATTTGCAAATAGGTAATTTATTGCCAGGGTTATATAATTATCAAGTAAACTTAAGTAATTATACAGCTGGAGTTTATGTGTTTAACTTGCATATTGGAGAAAATTCAAAAAAAATAAAGGCAATACTATTAAAATAATTGATAATAATCACTAAAAATAAAAATTGAAATAATTTTGATAAAGAATTTAATTATTGTATATTAAGATTAGATTAACAAAATAATAGGTATAAAAATGAGTACCTTAAAAAATTTATATGAAAAAATGATTATGGCAATGAATGTTGAAAAACTCCAAATTCCGCTCACGGCTGTCAAAATTTATAAAAATGATGTGGAAATCCCTAAAGAAGTAAAAAATACCTTTGTTAATGATATTACTCTTACATCCTGTCAGGCATACAAACAAGGATATTTAGGCGATGCTGTTTTGCTTACTGCAGAAAATATTGGTTGTATCGCGGCAGCGATATCTTTTGGGCTAGTTGATCAAAATCAAGATAGACCTTTTGAAGGTAGCAGAGTTTACACAGATGTAATGAAAAGTCATGCCGAAAATCCTGATGAATTTATCCCACCAACACCAAAAGAGTTTACGGAAGGAATTGTTTATGCTTGTATGGATTCTGGAAGATTAGATTTTGCATTATTTGGTAAAAATGATGTTGGTAGATTTGAAAAAGTTGAAACTGCTAAAAAAGCTGTAGCTGAAATGATGGCTATTCAACCTGCAACTACGCAAGGAGTATTTTTTTTTAATACAGATTTTGATGCAATTGATATTATTCCTGATGTTGTAATTCTCAATGTAAGACCTGTTGAATTAACAAGAATTATACAGGCTTATCAGTTTTTAACAGGTGAAAGAGTTACAGCTAATATTGGGCCGGTAAGAGCAGTAAATTCTGATTTAATTGTTAGACCATATCTAACACAAGAAATAAATATAACTCCTTACTGTATTGGTGCAAGGTTGTTGGCGGTTTTGGACCCAAATAAATTAGGCATTGCTTTCCCATGGAAAAAATTTGAGATTATGGTTGAAGGTATGGTAAAATCTCAAACAGGTTATCCTTTTGAAAAATATCCAGGAGCTAATCCATACTCATATGAATAATCTTGTAAAAACTAATATACATATGATGGCAAAGTTAACTCAAACAGAGTTAACGCAAAGACATTTAGAAATATTAGAATTTGCTTACGAATATTATAAAAAGAATAAAATAGGTCCTCTTTATAATAATTTCTTTAAATTTGTAAAAGCTACAAAAGAAGAAATTAATAATCTTTTCCCACACGGACTTAATTCGATTTATACTTGGATCGGTATACCTATTCAAACAACAAAAGATGGGTGTAAACCAGCTGCCGAAATAACAGTAGAAAATCCCAGAGAAGTTTATTTAGATTACAATGCTACCACACCATTAAGAAAAGAAATAATAGAAGAATTAAAAAGTTTTTTTGATGCAAATAATAATTATGGGAACCCTAGTAGTAGTACAAATTTAGGCGTTAAAGCTCATGATTTAATTGAATTTGCAAGAACAAAAATTTCTAATATTATTAATGCTCCAGAAAAATCTAAAATTATTTTTACAGGTGGCGGTAGTGAAGCTATTAATATGGCTATTAAAGGAATAGCTTTTGCAAATTTTGAAAAAAAAGGATATATCATAACTACGGCTATAGAACATTCTGCAGTATTAAATTCAGTTAAGTTTTTAGAAAAACTTGGCTTTCAGGCAACTTATCTCAAGCCAGATAGATATGGAATTATTCATCCTGATACATTACAAGAAGCTATACAAGATAATACTATACTTGTTTCGGTAATGATGGCAAATAATGAAATTGGTACTATAAATGACTTAAATGAGCTAGCAAAGGTTGCCCATAAGTATAATATACCATTTATGACTGATGCAACACAAGCTTTTTGCAAAATCCCAATAGATGTACAGGATTTAGATATAGATTTAATGGCTTTTTCTGCCCATAAAATATATGCGCCTAAAGGTATTGGTGCTTTGTATATCAAAGATGGTATTTCTATTGAACCTTTAATACATGGTGGAGAACAAGAATTTAATTTACGTGCAGGTACAGAAAACACTGCTTTTATTTATGCTTTTGCTTTAGGTTCAATGCTTGCATACAGAGAAATGAATGTTGAAATAAAAAGATTAACTGAATTGAGAAATTATTTTTTTGAAAAATTAAAGGAAATTCATCCTGAAATTATTTTGAATGGACATCCTGAAAAGCGATTACCAAATAATTTAAATGTTGGCTTTAAGGGTTTCGATAGTGGGTCCATACTTTTAAGCTTAAATAAAATAGGTGTTTATGTCTCAAGTGGTTCAGCATGTCATGCTGGAAGTGTTGAAACATCTCACGTAATTAAAGCTTGCGGAATTAATACAGAAGATTATGGGATTATACGTTTTAGTTTGGGTTATTACACTACAAAAGAAGATATAGATTATGTCATTAAATATCTCCCTTCTATCTTAAAGGAACTCAAGAACTATTAATGATTGTTTGTTTTATTATAAAAAATTATTATATTGCTGTTATAATCTGGAGATTTAATGAATACTATAAAAATTATTGAAGAAAACTTCCCCAAATTATATTTAGATTATTTAAATGATTTTGAAAATGTTAAAAAATATTATTATAAAAATTTTCGATTAGCTGAAGATTTATTTGAAACTATGCAGCAAGTTATGAATAGTACTTATCATCAAAGAGATAAGTTGGTTGACATTTTAATCAAGCAATATAAAGGCTATTCAGTTTCTGAAAAAACATTAAAAAATATTGAAAGTTTAAACAATAAAAATACATTTGCTATTATTACAGGTCAGCAAGCCGGAATGCTTGGCGGACCACTTTATAATATTTATAAAATTTTTACAGCTATTAAACTTACAGAAGTACTAAACGAAAAATTTGAAGAATTTAATTTCGTACCAGTTTTTTGGATGGAAGTAGAAGATCATGATTTTGATGAAATTAGATATTTTAATTTCCTTGGTAAAAATTATGATTTTTGTAAAGTTAAATATGATGATATCGAAAAATTTGTAAATCGTGGTAGTACGGGCAATATTATCATTAACAATAAGATAAAACTATTTTTTGATGAAATCAAGTCATCAATTTTAACAACTCAATTTACTAATGATATAATCTCATCTTGTGAAAATATTTATAGCGAAGGAAAAACTATTGGGGATGCATTTAAAGAAATTTTATTCCAGTATTTTGATAAATATGGCTTGATTATTTTTAATTCGCTTGATACTTCTGTTAAACAACTATTAAAGCCTGTTTTTAATAAAGAAATTTCAAATTATATCGAGCACTCTGTTAAATTGGTTTCAATTAGTGCTGAATTAGAAGCTAATTATCATTCACAAATAAAAATTAGGCCAATTAATTTATTTTATTCAAAAAATAATCTAAGATACCCAATTGAACCTACTGAAAATAATACTATTTATTCGATAAAAAATCTTAACAATAATATATCACTGAAAGAACTATTAGAGGAAATAGAAAAAAAACCAGAGAATTTTAGTCCTAATGTAGTATTAAGACCTATTTGTCAAGATTATATTTTCCCAACAGTGTATTATGTTGCGGGGCCCGGAGAAGTATCCTATTTTGCACAAATATTGTCAATTTATGAAAATTTTAATATTGTAAGACCTATAATCTATCCGCGAGTTTCTGCTACATTGCTTGAAAGTTCAAATAGTAAAAGAATGGAAAAATTACATATAACAATGGAAGATGTGTTTGTTCCATTCTCAAAATTTATTGAGTTGATCCTTGAAAAAAATACAGAAAACAATATTTTGAATTCACTCAATGATGCTTATAATAATTTTATTCTAGATTATGAAAAAGTAAAAAAAGAAGCAATTGAATTTGATAAGAATTTAAATGACAACTTTAACAAAACAATAAATAATATCGAGCATTCACTAAATATTTTGATAGAAAAAATTAAAGCTTCACAACAGAGAAAAAATGAAGAACTTATAAATCAAGCAAAAAGAGTTTATAATTCTTTATACCCTCAAAATGATCTACAAGAAAGAAATCTTTACTGGATATATTTTGTAAACAAGTATGGTGATAAATTTATTGAACATATCTATAATAGCCTAAAAATAAATTTGTATTCACATCAAGTAATAACTATAAACCCGCAAATTAATAATCTTTTCTAAAAATTTATAATGGGTATGATATTAAAATAAATATATTTTAATGTGATTAAAGTGCTGTATTATAATTCTTGTAAATAAAAAATAAAAATCAATCTTATTATTTTTTATAATATTTATATATAATATTAATATAATGATAATAAAGTCAATGCTGATGTTGTAACTTATTAATATAATTACAATAATTTAATATAAAGGTATTGATTTTTTGAAAAAAAAGTATGATATTATAGAATTATTTATAAAAAAATATTAAATAGTTTATGGAAAAAGAGCCTAGTGTATTAGCAAAGCAAATTTCTATCCATGATTTAGCTTTTCCTAGCTGTTTATGCAATAAACATCTTGAAGTTTTAACAGCTAACGATTCATTTAATAATAATATTAATGTTAAAAATTTGCTTGATTACTTAAGTGATCAAGAAAAATTACAAGAATGGATTGAAAAAGTTAAAAACGGTGAAGGTATTGATAGTACTTATTTCCAAAATATAAATAATCAATATGTTTTGGTATATTGCTCATATTATAAAAATGATACATATTTATTTAATTTTATAAAAACTTCTGATACGCAAAATCAAAGGATGAAAGATTTGCACGATGCTTTTATATTTGATAAGGTTATGACGTTAGAAAAAATACAAGCATTAAGAGAAGAAATTAATTTAAAAAACAAATTAATTTCAATAATTTCCCATGATATAAAAAATCAGTTAAATACATTTCAGTTACTTGATGAAGATATGTTGCAGGAGATACAAGAAAAATGTACAGCTTATACTGCGCATAAATTTGAGCTTGTTTATCAAGTTTGTGATGCATTTGTATATTATGTGAATAACCTGCTTAATTGGATAAAAGCTAATAATAAAAATATCCAAGTAAATTTTGAGGATGTAGATTTATACGAAGTTTTAACAAATGTGGTGGAAATTAATAAAGTTCATTCAGAAAAAAAACATATTTCAATTATTTTTTCATCTTTATGCAGAACAAAAATATATAGTGATGTAACAATTTTAACTACTATTTTTGTGAATATTTTGAATAATGCTATTAAGTTTTCCAAATTAAATAGTAATATTTTTATAACACTTTTAGATTTACGAGATACGACAGAAATAATATTTCAGGATAATGGTGTTGGGATACCACCCGAACAATTAGAAAATATTTTTGAGCCTAAAAAAATTATGTCTACCCCTGGTACAATAGGAGAAAAAGGAACAGGCTTTGGCTTAATTTTAGTGAAAGAATTTTTAAATTTTATTGATGGACAAATTTTTATAGAAAGCAAAGTTAACGTTGGGACAAAAGTAATAATACGTTTACCAAAGAATAATAAACCAGAAAGAAACTAATTATTTCTTTTCCAAAATCATTTGGATGTTTAATTCTTTGTTATCTCTTATAACTGTAAATAATACTTTGTCATTTATTTGATAGTCATAAAGTAGAGTTAGTAGTTGTTTGTCATTCCCAATTTTGTGATTATCAAGTTTGATTATGATATCTCCAACTAGCAGTCCAGATTTATGTGCTGGTGAATTTTGCTGAATATTGTTAATTATAACTCCTTTACGATATTTAAGTTTTAAAGTTTCGTAAATATTATCGTCAATATTTTGAACTGATAAGCCTGTCCAGAAATTTCTATCGAATTTTTTGCCAGATTTCAGCACACTAATCATTTTTTCTAATCTATTAGATGGAATAGCAAATCCAATTCCAATATTGCCAGAACCACCTGCAGAGTATATTAAAGTATTCATTCCGATTACTTCGCCTTTGGCATTTACAAGAGGGCCACCACTATTCCCACCATTTATAGCAGCATCTGTTTGTATCATATTTGAGTAATATCTACCTTGATTAGGATCAAGTATTAAATCTTTGGCACTAATTACACCAACTGAAACAGTAGGTTGATCATTTAAATTGAATAAACCAAAAGGATTACCTAAAGCGATTACCCATTCGCCTATTAATATATCGTCATATTCTCCAAATTTTAAATATGGCAATTTGTAATTGGTTTCAATTTTTAAAAGACATATATCGGATTCATAATCTGTGCCTACTAATTTCGCTTTATAAGATTCACCGTTGGTAAGTGTTACAATGATTTTACTCCCTTTTCCCGCAACATGGTCGTTTGTTAATATATATCCGTTGCTGGAAATAATAAATCCGCTACCTACACTTTGAACTTCTCGAGAAAAAGATTGATCACCAAAGAAATGCCTGAAAAATGGGTCTTCGCTCCAAAAATCAAAAAAGGGATCGATTATTTTTTGTGTTTCGTAAACTGTTATACCAACTACTGCAGGGCTAATATTTTTTACTGTTTCGGTTATAGTTGTTTTTCTTTGTGAGGTAATATTTGTAAAACATCCGGTTAGCAAAAATGAAATTAGAATTATGAACTTAAGTATTGATTTCATTTGTTTTGCTCAAATTTTCTGATAAAAGTCCATTCAGTTTTTATAAAATCCTTAATCTCGTTTGTAATTTTTTTATGTTCTTGTTTGATAATTTGCAATTCTAATTTTGCTTTTTCAATCATTTCATTTGATTTTAATTTTGCTTCTGTAAGTTCAAGCTCAGCAGTTTTTAAATTTTGCATCTTTTCGCTGTTAAATTTATCAAGTTCGTTTTTTAATTCGTAATTTTCTTTTTTTAATTTCCATACTTCAGAAAGGCTTATCCCTAATAAAGCTATTGCATACAAAATTAAATTTTTAAATACCATATTAATAGTAAGATAGATTTTGATTTCTCTTTTAGGCTCAAAAACAATAAAATTATAACCAATCGGCACAGTAATCAGCAATGAAAGTATTATAAGATATGATAAAATTTTAAAATTTTTATCCCATTGAGAATTTTGTGAGTAAAGGTATCCTATAATTAAAATAACAAGTGAGATACCAAAAAAAACTGAGAAGTTTATATCACCGGATTGTTCGTTTAATTTTGTTACAAAATTGGATAATTGAATTAAAAGAATAATTAAAACCGGAAAAATTATTTGTAATATCTTTTTCATATTATTATTTATAATCAAATATTATACCAAAAAAAATTATGTTAAATCATATCAAGAATTAAATTAATATCATTGGTTGGTTGATAGCAAGTAAAATCTTTGCATAGATAAAAAGTAATATTGTTATTGAAAATTTCTTTATCTTTATAAATTTCTAAACATTCTTTATTTTCTTGTAGGATTGGTATAAGAATGCAATTTTTTGAGAAAAATTGTTTTATTGTGCTATGATATTTCTCTGCTGTTGTTTTGAAAGGAAATAATATAACGAGTTGATGTGTGGAATATAAATTTTTAAATGTTGCGTTTAATAAACCTGCATATTGTATAGGATTGTTTTTAGCTGTTTTAAAGTATTTAGAGATTAAAATTTCTGAAATTTCTTTGTATATGATGTTATTTTCAAAATTTGCAAGATATATTATACTTTCCAAAAATTTTGCAACGGGAGATTTTATAGGTGTATCCTGGTAAATAATCGGGTTAAAATTGTTATATTTTGTTTCACAGTAGTAAAGATTGTTGCTCTTTGCGTCGTAAAAATTATTAATAACATAATTAACATAAAATTTTGCTTTTTGATAAAATTTCAACTTTCCTGTTGCAATAAAGAGTGATATGCATGCTTCTATATAAGCGGCGTAGTCATCTAAATAACCAAATATTTGTTGGCTAGATTTTATTTCATGTAATAATTTTTTGTTTTGAAAGGCAAGTTTGGTGATAACATCAAATAAATTAATTGCCCTTTTTAAGTATGCTTCCTCTAATGTTGCATAAAAAAGGTTTATCAGAGCTGTAATGTAATTTGAATTATTATTTGTGAGTAATTTAGTATCAATATTATGTTTAGGCTTGTTTTGAATTCGGTAATTTTTTAATAAAAACAACAATTCTTTAGCAAATTTATATTTAGGATTTGATTTCTCTGGGTAGAAAAAATTTTTTGTTAATATGTATTTATTTTCAAATTCAATCGGAGTAAAAAATTCATTGAAATAATGTTCTAAATTATCAGGTATGCAATTTTTAAAATCTTCTTTAGTAAATAAGTAATATTCGCCTTCGATATGATTATGATCAGCATCAATACTTGTATAATATAAGTTTTCGCCATTACTAAGAAAATCTTCAATAAAATTATGCGTTTCTGTTGCTATATCAAGAAATTTTGTGTTTCTTGTTAGATTAAAAGCTTTTGTATAGAGATTAATCATTTCAATATTGTCATAAAGCATTTTTTCAAAATGAGGTATTATCCATTCTCTATCAGTTGAATATCTATGGAAACCAGAATCTATTAAATCGTAAAAACCGCCATTAGTCATTTTTTCAAGGGAATTAAGGACAATCTCAAGAATTTTATTATTATTGGTTTTCTTATAATAATTTATCAAATATTCATAAGTTGTGTAATGTGGAAATTTAATTGAATTACCAAAACCACCGAATTCTTTATCGTGTAAGTTTAATAGTATGTAATTGGAATAATCAAAATCGAATTCATTAATTTCTTTAGTATTTATAGTTGATTTTGCGGAGTTAAATAAAAGATTAAAGATGTTTATATTTTTTTCAACTATTGTTTTTTTTTCTCTTTGATATATTTCGTTTATATTTTGTAATAACTGTAAAAAAGAAATTCTGCCATATTTAGGTATAGGAGGGAAATAAGTACCCCCGAAAAACGGAATTTTTTCAGGTGTAATAAATACATTAAGAGGCCAGCCAGCATTACCTGTTGTAGCAGTTACAAATTCAATATACAAAGCGTCTATATCAGGTTGTTGTTCTCTATCTACTTTAATTGGGATAAAATGAGTATTGAGGTAATCAGCAATTTCAGGATTATTAAAAGATTCATATTGCATTACGTGACACCAATGACAGGCAAAATAACCTATACTTACTAAGATTGGTTTATCTTCTTCTCTAGCTATTTCAAATGTTTCTTCTTCCCATAAGTACCATTTAGTTAAATCATTTGCGTGTGATCTAATATAAGGGGAACTTGAATTTAGTAACTTATTCATATATTTATAATTTCTTTTTTATAACAACAAAATTCAAATATAATTTGTTCAAAAAAAAATTTTATTATTAGAAACTTATTTTATATATTTAATTTTAGAGAATATAAAAACTATTATGAAGAATTTTTTTAAAATTTTATTTATTCTTTTGGTGCATGTTATTTTATTTGTAGGTATAAGCTATACTTATCGAAAGTTTGAAGTACCTATAGATGATATTAGTATTTCCATTTCAAAGAAATTTGAAAACGAAATAATTGTTAAATTTTACACTGCATATTATAAAAGTTTGATGTTAAAAAATCAATTGTTAGAATTAAAAGCAAATGGAATAGAAGATAGAAATGTTATAACAAACTTATTAAAAACTACATTAATAGGCGATAATGATTTATTCGGCGTCTGGACAGTATGGGAAAAGAATAAGTTTGATGGTAAAGATAATTTGTATAAAAATTCAAAGCCTTATCATGATAATACTGGAAGATTTATACCTTACTGGAATAGAGGAAAGGGAAACAATACTCTAGCTTTAGAACCTTGTGTTGATTACGATGCTGAAGGAAAACAAGGTTATTACTATTTAAAACCTAAAGAGACAAAAAGTTTTTATATAACAGAACCAACTACTTACAATATAACTGGTCGTAAAATTACTGTTGTAAGTTATTGTATGCCAATTATAAAAGATACAACTTTTTATGGGGTCGTCGGTATTGATCATTCATTAGATTTTCTGCAGGATATTATAAATGATATTATTAAAGGGGGTGTAGGTTATTCATTTATTGTTGATGAAAATGGCAAAATTTGGATATATCCAAGAAAAGATTTTAATGGTGTACAGTTGAGTAAATTAAATCCTAAATTAGAAGAAGTAGAAAAAAAACTACTCGAAAGGAAGCTTTTTGTTACAAATATAAGTGAGTTAAAAAATAGAGAAAGAGTAATGAGGTATGTTTATCAACCTATTATTTTAGAAAAAATTTGTTTGTTTTTTGTTACAGCTATTCCAGAAGATATTGTTACAGATAGATATAATAAATTTAGGATTTCTCTAGCAGCTATATTAGTTTTTTCTTTTATTTTGATTTTAATAATAAAAAGGTATTGACAAAAGGAAAATTTTTTTATATATTTGTATCGTATATAAATATAATCTAATATAAATATTATTTAACATCTATAAAATATTATAAAGGAAACTTTTATGAAATATAAGAATGAATATCCAATCGAAATTAAAAAAATTGCACATGAAATTGTTGATTGTTTCCCAAATATGATGAAAGTTTTATTGTTGGCGAATAAAAATATAAGGCCCGAAAAAGTTAAGCTATCAATGCATCATTTCCAAATTCTTAATATTTTAAATGATGAAGGGAATTTAACGGTTAATGAATTAAAATCAATATTAAAGCTAGCTCAAAGTACTGTTTCGCAGCATCTTTCTAAATTGTTGAAAAATGGTTATGTTAATTTAAAAATTGATCCATATG